>OKEM01000003.1_pt1 | contig 481013 bp, 395 predicted proteins | sample 1610791 | NCBI WGS metagenome assembly OKEM01 (sample SAMN04436686, study PRJEB24849) | human gut metagenome | biome: human gut; feature: NICU; material: stool | host: Homo sapiens | place: USA: Saint Louis, MO | collected 2010-07-27
CCAGACAGCCAAGCTATCTAGCGTTGACCGTCAGTTAGCTAAGAGCTTTAAATGCCGCCCTGGCCAGCTCGGCAGTCTGGGAAGGAGTCTTCCCGACTTTTACCCCATGGGCTTCCAAGGCTTCTTTCTTGGCTTGGGCAGTCCCGGCCGAACCGGAGACGATAGCGCCTGCGTGTCCCATGGTTTTACCTTTAGGCGCAGTAAAGCCTGCTACATACGCGATCACCGGCTTAGTAACATTAGCGGCGATATAGTCGGCGGCGCGTTCTTCCGCATCGCCTCCGATTTCACCAATCATCACGATTACCTTGGTGTCGGGATCTTTTTCAAAGGCCGCGAGTGCATCGATATGGGTGGTGCCCACCACCGGGTCACCACCGATCCCCATACAGGTGGTGAAGCCAATGTCGCGCAGCTCGAACATCATTTGATAGGTCAAAGTACCGGACTTGGATACCAATCCGATAGGCCCAGAACCAGTAATATCGGCGGGGGTAATCCCCACATTGGACTGTCCCGGCGTAATGATCCCCGGACAGTTCGGACCGATAATCCGGCAGCCCTTTTCCAGAGCAGCATTTACGAACTCGGTGGAATCCTGTACCGGAATCCCCTCGGTAATCACTACGATCAGCGGCATCCCGGCCTCTACGGCTTCTAGCACCGCCCCTTTAGCGAAACGCGGAGGTACGAATACTACCGAAACATTCGCGCCCTCTTTTTGCATGGCTTCTTTCACGGTGCCAAAAACCGGCACCGAAACCGTTCCCGCTTTAACGCCTTTCTTTTCTGCGGCCTCTCCCAGGGGGACGATATCGAAATCGACCGTTTGTCCTGCTTTCTTGGGGTTGGTACCCCCTACCACATTGGTGCCGGCACCCAGCATTAAGCGGGTGTGTTTGCGCCCCTCCGAACCGGTCATGCCCTGTACGACAATCCGGGCTGAGGAATCAAGGAATACTGACATTTGGTTTCTCCTTATTCTTTTACCGATTCTTAACAGCCAGCAGCGAGTTTAGCTGCCTGGGCGGCGCCAGCGTCCATAGTTTCTACCATGGTCACCTGCTCTAGGTTCGCATCTTCCAAAATCTTGCGACCAGCCGCCACCGCGTTGCCGTCTAGCCGCACCACCAGTGGCTTCGTGGCTTTATCGCCCAACATTTCGATTGCTTTCACGATTCCGGAAGCTACCTGGTCACAAGCGGTGATTCCTCCGAATACGTTTACGAATACCGACTTGACCTGGGGATCACCCAGAATCACGTCCAGCCCATCAGCCATCACCTGTGCGGAGGCGCCACCCCCAATATCAAGGAAGTTCGCTGGTTTCACTCCATATTCTTCCCCGGCGTAGGCAACCACGTCCAGAGTCGACATCACCAAACCGGCGCCGTTACCGATAATTCCCACCTGACCTTCCAGGTGCACGTAGTTCAAGCCCTTTTCTTTAGCTTTGGCTTCCAGAGGATCCTCGGTACGTTTGTCTACCAACTTTTCGTGAGCAGGCTGCCGGAAACGGGCATTATCATCCAAAGTTACTTTCCCGTCCAGAGCAATAATCTCGCCCTCTTCACTGGACACCAAGGGGTTTACCTCTACGAGAGTGGCGTCCTCTCCCTGGTAAACATCCCAGAGCCCTTCCAACACCGGAACAGCCTTTGCGATCAGCTCTTCGTCCTCAAAACCGGCCTGTGCAAGAATCTTGCGGGCGACATCTCCATCAATACCAGTAACCGGCAGCGGCACCTTCGCTAAAGCTTCCGGGCGTTCCTTGGCCAGTTGCTCGATCTCCATACCGCCCTCTTTAGAGCACATAGCCAGGTGGCGGCGGTTTGAACGGTCAAGCAGAATCGAGAAATAGTATTCAGAAGCAATATCTGCACCAGCGGCAACTAACACCCGGTGTACGGTATGGCCTTTAATATCCATACCCAAGATTTCTTCAGCTTTTTCCCGCGCTTCCTGGGGACTGCGGGCGAGTTTAACTCCGCCAGCCTTGCCTCGCCCACCCGTCTTCACCTGCGCTTTTACCACCACTAGGGGCTGGGCTAGTTTCTCGGCTGCTTTTTGAGCTTCTTCAGGAGTTTCGGCCACAATCCCGGCTAGCACGGGTACTCCGTGAGCCTCAAAAAGGTCGCGAGCCTGGTATTCGTAAAGGTCCACTTGCACGTCCTCTCATTAAGTACCTCGACATCAAGATATAGGACTATAGTACCGCATATCCGCGCTTATTTCGTCACGAGAAAGTGTTCTCCCTCACTACTAGGGTAGCGTGGCAATACCGCAATATGTGCAGTGCCGCAGTCCCGCTCTCTAAAAACTCCTGAATTGCGCTTACCAAGGTTCAGAAAAGAGTAGGGGGTAGAACAAAAGGATCAGACCAGCCAATGTAAAAGCCCAACCAAAGTTACGAGCGGAACCCTCCTGGCGCCGCTGCGAATATTCTTCACTGATTGCAATCGCGGGATTTTGGGGGTTGTAAGCCACCCGCATCGGGGTACCTTTAGCCAGGATCTGCCCCTTAGTCGCCCCTACCTTATAGGCAATATGATCTTTTCCTTGCTGGTCACGAAGCTGCACCACATAAGAGTAGACAGTTTTATTAGTAGGTTTACCCTGATCATCGTTTCCGCCTGCAAAGTGGTAATCGAGGATGCGCGCAGTGGTAGTCGGCCAGTCGCGGTAGCCTTTCACTTCCCGCAAGATGCTCACCCCCAATAGCAGACAGAGGGCGCCAACTAAATATTCGAATAGCTTCCAAAACTTCTCCTGCAGCAGCACGAGGTCGATCGCAACAAAGAGCGCCAGCGATCCCAGAATAATCAGGAGTATTGCGCTGGCGATGCTCCCTCCCAACCCATATCCGTAACGCGGAATTGGACGGCGTCCGGGATTACGAGGGTTGTAGGTAACCGGAACTAGCTCCCCCACGTGCATGATGGTGGGGTCACGCTTCTGATAGGGGGTTCTACGTTCTTGCCCCTTAAGGTCAGTAAAAGTAGCTGACCACGTGCACCTCACCGGGTTATCGACATCTGGTACCACGATTTCAACATGATCCACCTTTCCGCACACTCGGGGACGGCGCATGAGCGTGACTGCTCGTATCGCCAGGTAAAAAGCCCCTAAATAACACAAGACGGCAGCTATGAAGAACAGGTACTCATTAACCCAATCGTAAATCGCTAATAACAAGGGATAGCGCCTCCAAAATGCCGGGTTTTTGGCCCACTGAACATCGATATCCTAAAAGTAAGAGGTAAACGCCAGGTAACCTGCGTGGCTTGTCTGGCGCGTAGCGGCTCGGCAAGCCTGGGTCGCTAGGGAGAGATTTTATCCAAGTTGGCGCGGCGGGGGTACAGCCTGGAAAATGAGTAAGTATTTTCCTGACTTTGGGTTCAGACTTGGGCAGGAAAGAATCTTTCCTTTGTGAATCTGCTGAGCTTTTACACGGTCAAAAGCGAAAAAATACCGGTTCACGGTACAGTTAAGTGACAGCCGGAACATGTGGGACGAAAAATCCAGAAACCGAAAAGGAAATAGCTATGCTCTTGTGGGACCACGCTGCCCCGCTGATTGTTTGCTACTTCTTGGCGGCGTTGCTAATTCCTTTTCTAGTTAAATATTTTAGGCAACGCACATTTTACTTTGCTGCTCTTATGCCCTTTAGTGCCCTCGTATGGACGCTAGCGCACACTCCTCAGGCTTTCAGCGCGGGTTCGCAGGGGTTGGCTGAGTTTTATCAATGGTCAAGCGCATTAGATCTAGAGATTGGGTTTCGACTGACCGGCCTGTCTTGGCTGATGCTGATAGTGATTAACCTGGTCGGCTCGCTAATCTTGATTTACTGCGCACAATATTTCTCCGAAGATTCTCCGCGGCTACGCCAATTCATTGCGGCTTTCCTCGGTTTTGCGGCCTCCATGTCCGGTCTGGTCTTGGCCGATCACACCATGACTCTCTACTTCTTCTGGGAAATTACTACTTTCAGTTCCTTTATTTTGATTGGCCACGAAGCTGAGGAACGTGCCTCTCGCGCCGCCGCCCGCCAAGCGATTTTGGTGACCACCACCGGGTCTTTGAGTATGTTCGCAGGGTTTGTAATCCTGGGGATCATGCCGGGAGGATCCTTTAGGATCAGCGAGCTCTTAACCGTTTTGTCCTCCCCGACTGCCCTGGGAACGCCAGTGGAGCCGGTAGCGGCGGGCAGTGGATTAGCTTTGATCTTATTTGCGGCAGTTACCAAGTCGGCGATTTTCCCGACTCACTTCTGGCTCCCTTCCGCGATGGCCGCCCCCACTCCGGTGTCCGCGTTCCTACACGCAGCAGCCATGGTGAAAGCAGGGATCTACCTAATCGCGCGTTTTGCGCCCGCATTTGCTCGCTTCCCCGTTCTTACCTGGGCTATCGTCATTTTAGGAGCAATGACGATGCTGCTAGGAGGCTACGCTGCGCTGCGACAAACCGACCTAAAACTAGTGTTGGCTTTCGGCACGGTTTCCCAGTTGGGATTCCTGACTATGCTTATCGGTTCGGGCAACCCCCAGCTATACCTGGCTGGCTTGTGTGTTCTGGCTGCTCATTCCACCTTTAAATCCGGATTGTTCCTGACCACCGGGACTATCGAAAAACAAACCGGCACCCGCGAGTTCCCTAGTCTGTGCGGCCTGGGGGAACGTTCGCGCACGTTGGCTGTTTGCGCCTTAGCGGGGATCCTGTCCATGTCCGGAATCCCGATCACCAGCGGATATTTGGGGAAAGAACATGCGATTACCGCCCTGATGGGCTCGGCAGATAACCGGCAGTCGGCAGTAGTTCTCGCGGTGCTGATCGTGGGATCGGCATTAACTTTTGCCTATTCGCTGCGTTATTTTTGGGGGGCCTTCAGTCATAAACATGACCGCGAAGGCACTTGTCCCCATCGCCAAAAACTGCGGGCAACCGGTAAGACCCTAACTGTGGTTCCCGGGGTGCTTACCGGGCTTTCGGTCATCCTCGGGTTCTTGCCGAGCGTCCTCGACCATTTTTTGCGGCCGACCACGATCCAAAGCTATGAACAAGATCCGGGGAATCTCCATCTTTGGTCAGGAATGTTACCTGCCTTAGTGACTGTCGTTATCTTAGCGGCAGGTTTTATCCTGTTTTGGAAGCGCGCCCGCCTGGCGCGAGTGCAGCGGCGGTTAGCGTTCTCGCCGCGATGGAGCGCCCAGGGCCTGTATTCGCGGACGATCCGTTCCTTGGAGCACGGCGCTGCTTGGATTACCGGGAAGGTACAAACCGGTTCTCTTCCTGCTGACCTTTCAATCATATTTACGGTTTCGGTAGTGGCAACCGGGGTATGCCTGCTGGGAATTAACGATATGCATAGCTGGCATTTCGCGGATTCTTTCGGGCAAGCATTTATTTGTTTTGCCCTGATCGGAATGGCCGCCATCTGTGTTGTTGCCCAACGCCGCCTGAATGCAGTACTGGCGCTCTCAGCCTGTGGAGCGGCCGTGGCCGCCGTTTACGTACTGCAGGGCGCCCCGGACTTAGCGCTTACCCAATTGGTGGTAGAGGCGGTTACCCTAACTTTGTTTTTACTGGTACTGCGACGCCTGCCAGCTCGGTTTTCTCGCCGGGTTAGCCGCTGGGCTCCTGGATACCGCGTATTGATCGCCGCTGCCTGCGGAGTAGGCATCGTGTTATTGGGCCTATCCACGTCCTCCGCGAGGATTCATGAACCGGTCTCAAACCTGGTCACCACGGAAGGAAGAATTTTTGCCGGGGGTCAAAACCTGGTCAATATCTTGCTAGTCGACGTAAGAGCCTGGGATACGGTCGGGGAACTTTCGGTACTGCTAGTTGCCGCTACCGGAGTTACCGCCCTGATCTACCTGCGAGGATTATCTACAGCCCTGGCTAGGTCCCATCGGGAACGCCGACACCGCCTATTAATGAGGGCGCAGCGACGTCGCGGACATTTGCGGAAAATTTCCGCTGGTCCCCAACAAACTTGGCTGGCAGTTACTACGTTAATCAGTCCGCGCCGCCGCTCGATTTTGCTGGAAGTTTCTACCCGGATCTTGTACCACACTTTGTTGCTGGTGTCGGTATGGCTCTTGTTTATCGGCCATAACAACCCGGGCGGTGGCTTTATTGGAGGCATGGTTGCCGGGATTGGGATTACGATCCGTTATTTCGCGGGCGGACGTTTTGAACTGTTAGAAGCGGTTCCGGCCAGACCAGGTGGGATCATTGCGGTGGGAATGACTACTGCCGTAGTTAGCGCCTTGATTCCTTTAGCGTTTGGCTACACCATTTTGCAAAGCGTAGAAGCACATGTCGATTTGGGAGTATTAGGGGAACTGCACTTCACTTCGGCAATGGGGCTAGATATTGGGGTGTATTTACTGGTTATCGGGGTGGTACTCGATTTATTGCAATCGCTAGGCTCGGAGATTGACCGCCAGGGCGAATCTGCTGGCCACCAGCTGCCGGAAGCGGATATTGCCGGTCGGCAAGATCCGGCGGATCAAGCGGTAGCTTTACCGGACAATAGCGAGGAAACTGTAGATTCCTCCTCTGCTGCGAAAGAAAAGGATCGGGCGCAAACTATCGTTTCCGCTTCTGAACCTGAGGAGGCAAAGCGATGAGCGTTTCTTTATGTCTGTTGTTAGCTGCCGGGTTCCTAGTTGCCTGCGGGGTTTATCTGGTCACCGAACGTACTTTAACCCGGATAGTTATTGGGTTAGGGCTACTGGGGAATGGGATTAATCTGTTCCTGCTTTCCCAGGGAGGGCGCGCCGGCACTGCCCCAATTTTGGGTACTGCCCTGTCGAAAATGTCTGATCCTTTGCCGCAGGGAATGATCCTCACTGCCATCGTATTGTCGATGGCTACCACGGCGTTCGGCTTGGCGCTTGCCTACCGTTCCTGGCGACTATCGGGACATGATGAGGTTACCGATGACCTAGAAGATCGGCGTCTAGCGAAGACCGTGGGCGATACGGAACGCTTCTTGCGCCTGGATCTGGATGAACTAGATAAGAGCCACGGTCGTAAAAGGAGGGAACTGTGAACTTTATTTTGGCGTTACCGGTTCTCCTTCCACTGTTAGCGGCGGCTCTAACTTTGGGATTAGGCCGGCACTACCGTATCCAATCAGTGGTTGCCTTTGTTACGTTGTCGCTTTCTTTGATCTTTGCCCTCGCGATTTTAGTGTTAACTGACCAGGCAACCCTGGTTTTAGATGTGGGTTCTTGGGCAGCACCGATTGGAATTTCTCTGGTCGGTGACCGGCTGGCGGCAATAATGCTTTGCACATCGCTGGTGGTAATGGTGGCGGTACTGGCTTATTCCCTTTCGGAAGGCACCGTCCACGAATCGGAAGATATTCCAACTCCGATTTTCCACCCCACTTACTTAGTGCTATGCGCCGGAGTGAATAACGCGTTCCTCACCGGAGACATGTTTAACCTGTATGTGGGGGTAGAAATCCTGCTTACCTCCTCGTTTGTGTTGATTACTTTGGGAGGTACCCGCGATCGCATCCGCTCGGGCACGGTTTATGTGGCGGTTTCGATGGTGGGGTCAGCGATTTTCTTGGTAGCACTTGCCTGCCTGTACGGCGCTTGCGGCACCATGAATATGGCACAGCTGTCTATGCGGCTAACTGAAATCGATCCCGCAGTCGCCATGCTTATCCAAACGTTATTCCTGGTGGCGTTTGGGTTAAAGGCGGCGGTTTTCCCGCTATCCGCTTGGCTGCCGGACTCTTACCCCACCGCTCCCGCCCCGATTACCGCGGTATTTGCGGGTTTGCTAACCAAAGTTGGGGTATATGCGATTATCCGGATGCAGGTGTTGATTTTCCCGACCTCCCCAGTAGATGTGGTGTTGGCAGTAGTCGGGATTTTCACCATGATCGTGGGAATCTTGGGGGCAGTTGCCCAGGACGATATCAAACGGTTGCTTTCTTTTACCCTGGTTTCCCATATCGGTTTCATGATTTGGGGAATTTCCTTAGCTAACACCTTGGGGATCGCCTCGGCGGTGTTTTACGCTGTCCACCATATTCTGGTGCAAACCACCTTGTTTTTAGTGGCAGGCATGATGGAGAAGGTAGGCGGTTCTACTTCGCTGCGCCGCCTGCACTCTCTGGCAAAGATTTCCCCGCTACTAGCGGTCTGGTATTTGATTCCGGCTTTCAACCTGGTGGGTTTCCCGCCTTTGACGGGTTTTTTGGGCAAACTGGGGCTCGCCGAGGCGACCGCGGCGCGCAATACTCCCCTGGCTTGGGCACTGTTGGCCGCGGGGCTAGTTGCCTCCCTGCTCACGCTGTATGTGGTGGTCAAAATCTGGCTACAAACTTTCTGGCAGGGACGTGAATCTGCGCAAGAAAGTGGCGGCGAAGAAGAGGTAGCCGTCGATACCTTGAATCCGGCTTCCCGGATTCCCCGGGGAGTCTGGGCGGCAACCGGTTTCCTAACCGCGGTAACGATTGGCCTGTCAGTATTTGCCGATCCGGTCTACACTTTCACCGAGCGTGCCACTATCTCTATGTCCCGCGCTGAATATCAACGCGCGGTTTTGGGAGAGGACGGACGCGGACACGGCATCTCTAAGCTTGCCTCGGAAAACTGGGGAGATTCTTTAAACGAGGACAATAGCCATGCGGCTACTACTGCGGCTAAAACCAGTACCAAGAGCTTTATTTTTGATGCTTGGTCGCTGTCCCCGCGGGAGTCTAATAGACCTCTGTTAAGGGAAGGAGGCCGCCGTGACTAGCGAAAACAGTGATAACGTGGCTCAGCAGACCATAGCTGTGTCTCCTGCCAATACCGCGCCGCCACGCCCTAGTTTGAAACAGCGTTTATACACTCTCCCTCGGCGCTGCTCTTTGGGGATGAGCGCCTGGTTGTTTGCAGTCTGGATGCTGCTAATTCGGGACCTGTCTGCGGTGTCTATCGGCGGTGGCGTGCTGATCGCGGTGGGGTTGCAAGTATTTTTCCCGATGCCGCATGTTAATCCGGTAAAAAGATTCCGTCCCTTGCAAGTTGTTTGGCTGGTACTACGCTTCGGTTGGGATCTTTTGGCGTCTGCTTTACAAGTAGCGTATGTGGTGCTGCGGCAGAAACCGGCGCGTCCGCAGATAATTGAAGTGGAAATGATTACTCGCTCAGAGTTTTATTTAACTATGGCTTCCGCTATGACCTGCCTGGTACCAGGTTCTTTAGTAGTACGGGCTCGGATAAACCCCTCGCGAGTAACTTTGCACGTGTTAGATCGCGACCTATCTAAAGGGGCGCGGGGGGTAGAGAAATCTTTGCACGCCCTCGAAGTGAGAATTGTGAAAGCCCTGGGCAGTAAGGCAGAGATTCAAGAAGCTCAGGAGCGTTTGCAACGCTACGAGCAGCTGGTAGCAGAGGGCAAAATCCCCTACTCAGCCCAGAGTCCCTATGTCATTGACGAGGGCGCCCAGCCACGACCTGAGAGTGAAAGGAAGTAGGCACTATGACTTTTATTTTCGCTTTAAACTGGGCGATGCTTGGTGTCGCTGAACTACTGGCTTTGTACGTGTTGTGGCGGGGACCGGGGATTTTGAATCGTACCGTTGCCTTGGATTTGTTGACGGCGATCACCATCGGAATTATTTGTTTAGTGTCGGTTACCGGGGAGCGTGATGACACTATGCAGATTCTATTGGTGCTGACTTTGGTGAGTTTCTTGACTGCCACCGCGGTGGCGCGGATTATTGGGCAGCGCTCCGCGGCAGAACTGGCACATGATGCTGGACCTAACGTTGCTAAGAAACCGGAGCCTAAAGAGGACGTGGTTATCTCGGAAGGAGGACGTGATGAGTGAAAGCTGGTCCACCGCCCTCACCTACCTGGGGATAGCGTTTTTAACTCTAGGGTCTGCGTTGACTCTGATCGCTGCTATCGGGGTAGTTAAATTGCCGACTTTGCTGCAAAGGCAACACGCTGCTACAAAACCGCAGTTAACCGGGTTCATTTTGACCTGTCTGGGCTTGGTGGCGATTCGCCAAACTTGGTCGTGGCTGACGGTAGTGCTGCTAGCGATTGTGCTGCAAACTCTAACCGCACCGATTGGTGCGCACTTGATTGGTAGAACCGCTAATCAACGCGGCGAGATCAAAGATGCCGGTGAAACAGTTTATCGCCACTTACATTTGCCAGTCCCCGGTAAAGATGCGCCTGCAGTAACCCGGGACAGCTAAATTCATGTACACCCGTAAGCAAAATAAAAACCACTCTCGATGTAACTTTTTTTACGCATTGGATGCTGTATTTGATACCTGAATGCTGTTTTTCCCTGCTCCTGAAGCAAAATTAGCTTGCTAACAATATCTCGTTATACATGTTTACGATATTGCTAATCTCCGACAGGGTAGCTATCCGGGAGTGAGCTGCATTTCTGGAATCGGGGGTAAGTGGTGGAGCGTTTTATCGGACGCGAACGCGAGCTAGAAGCACTAGAGAGAGCGTGGGGCAGTGATCGTTTCGAGTTCACCGTTGTCTATGGGCGCCGCCGGGTTGGAAAAACCCGTCTGATTAGGGAATATATTGCAAACAAGCTCGCTGTATATTTTTTGGCGCTGGAGGTCGATGAGAAGACAAACTTGAACAGTTTTCCCGTGTGTTTTCCCAGTTCCAAGCCTCAAACAAGCCAGGCTTAACGGTCTCGCGGGCAGGTTATAGTTCTTTTGAGGATCTATTCGCTGATATGGCGGATACTGCTCGCCACACCCCGTTTGTGCTAGCAATCGATGAGTTTCCGTACTTGGCGGCAAGTTGGCCGCCGATTTCTTCGTTACTGCAGAAGTTTTGCGATTCGCAATGGGCAGGGACAGGACTACACCTGATTTTGTGCGGATCGTCGATGAGTTTCATGGAGCGACAGGTTCTCTCCGCGAAAAGTCCTCTGTATGGGCGGCGTACCGGCCAGATTCGCTTACGACCTTTCGATTTTTTGGATACCGAGGATTTTCTCTCCCCTCTACCCCGTTTGGATGCCGCAGTTCTTTACGCTGCTACCGGTGGCGTGGCGGAATACCTCGACTTTATTGACACCGGTGCAAGCGTTTCCGAGAACCTGGCGAAACTATTCTTTGATCCCAGCGGCCGGCTGGTGGAAGAACCAGGAAACCTACTAAAACAAGAACTGCGAGAGCCAAAACGCTACAGCTCTATTTAACGCGCAATTTCTGACGGAGCCTCAAAACACAATCAAATCGCTACAAAAACCGGGATTCCTACCGGGGCTCTCACGAACTACCTTGGCGCCCTGATAGACCTGGGTATCGTGGACAAACAAATTCCCTGGAATGCGACAATGAAAATGGGCGGGCGAAAAACCATTTATCGGATTCAAGACGGCTGTTTTCGTTTTTGGTACCAATTTGTGCAGCCCAACCTGTCGACTATCGAGTTGGGTGCAGGTTTAGCAGCTCTGGAAGCGAACGTTATTCCAGGACTCAACAGTTTCATGGGGCTGGGGTTCAAGCAGATTGTCGCGGATCTTTTCGACCGCGACAATAGCACTGGAAAGCTAGTCGAGCTGTACCAAAATCGTGCCCGCTGGTGGGGTAGCGACCCAAAAACGCATCAATCCGAAGAAATCGATCTGGTCGCCGGAGGGAATAAATCTACTCTGTTCATCGAAGCTAAGTGGTCCAGGCAACCCGTCGGCATTGAAGTCCTGAAAACCCTAGAAAACCGCAGTAAACTGGTCAAACACCACAGGACACCCCGCTATGCTGTCTACGTAAAGTCAGGATTCACCCCCGAATTAGCCCGCCACGCACAAGGGCGCGAGGACGTGGAACTGCACAGTTTCCTTTAAAAATAGCCACGGGTTTGCGAGACCAGGTTCAGAGCATTTTTCGTGACTATCTAGAATCGCTGTCTGTTCGGGGATGGTATGAGCTTCAAAGAACGCGCGCGAAAAAGCGTAAAGCTCATCGTAGGTCATCGTTTTCATCCATGGAATAGTCGCTAACCGTTATATTCGTGTTCACCATGACAAACATAGTCCTGCCCAGGTACGATCCCCACAGGTGCGGGGCATTCGGCTTTAATCGCTAAAACCGCTCTATTCCTATTCTGAGGACAACTAGCTATTAAAATCTCATCCTCTTTATAAATCTAAAAATTAGATTACCAATGACTAGCTCGATTCGACACGCAACTTATAATCCGCGACGCCGCAAGGACTTCCCCACCTGCTCTAGCCACTCCAATCGATTTGACATAGCCGGAACTTTGACCAGGGAAGTTGTTTCCATTCCCAGTGGCAACAGTCGACGTACAGTCAGTTGAGCCTGTTCTGAATTGCGCTCTTGCTGGAAAGTAGGGATATCAAATAGCTCATTATCGTCGCCAATACCTAAATAAAATGGAAAACTAGGGGCAAAAGCTTTACGACCCAGATAAGTAACGAACTTTGGAGCAGCCAGAGCTCTATCAATTTCTTCAGCGTGTTCACCAACGAAAATCCGGACGATAAACTCAGCGTTAGATAGATACGTACGGCGGGCAATGGCGTTACCATGTTGAGAATCAGGAGAAAACAGTAAGTCTTTTTTGGGGGCTTGCCTTCGTTCCAATAAAACATATAGACGTCTAGAAAAATCCCAAGATTCTGGACGTGAGCCAATTATTTGAAATTCATCTACCAACCGACCGAGATTGTCTTCCCTTACATCGAAAGTAAGGTTATCCAGCCAAGTAGGAAGTTTCCCCCGCTCATAGCCCAACGCCGCTGCTATCAAACCAATTAAGGCTGATCGTCTTGGGTATCTTTGAGTTCTCGAAATATTGCCCGAATATAGATTTTGATCTAATTAGTTCAGACTTGGCTCCAGCTGCATCATTGATTCAGAGAGCCGGTAGGTGCTGGCGCCGAGAAGATACGGATCGTATATCGCGAATACCCGGCGTTAGTAACCTGTTTATGCACATAGCTTCGGGTACAAATTTTGAGAGTGAAATTTTTGCTAGTTGGGGTTTCCCTTATTCCCGAGCGGCAATGCTTAGAACCTTTGAATGGTTGCGCAAACATCGCGGATCTTTAGAAGTTCCAGGACAAATACAGGAATTCGTTGATGAGGCTTGGGTTAGCTACAACACTCTCGGAAGCGAAGCGGATTTTGAGAGCATAGCGGCAGATGGAATTAAAACTATGAGAGCAGAGTATTGGACCGAACCACTTGCAAACCTGCTAGGCGAAGAGGGGATAACTCTGACCAGTTTTGAAAAACTAACCGGCCCATTAGGAAATAAAGAGAACGCTCAGGGCGAAACTCCGCTGACACGTTTTACAGATCGTCCCAAAGCTTTTGTAATTGCCTGCGGATCACAAGCAAATGTTCCCGGCGCCACCTCAAAAGAACATTTGGAGAAACTAATAAACATACCGCGCAAAGAATGGGAAGTTAGGAGCTACCACAAGGCGTTGCTTGATGCACTCAGAGCGGAAATTCCTATCTCAGCGAGTACAGTAGTACGAAAGTTTGAGAATAACAGCGCTTACACTACGCAGATCGATGAGTCAGCTCCCGCTTTATTGCGGGGGAAATATATTTTAGATTTTGATAACACGGGGACAGATTCTTCCCGATCATTACGCTATGACCCGACCTTAGGATTACTAGTAGATTCATAAAACCCTATTTGAAAGGCACAGTCGTGTCCTACTCCGATCAAGCTCTAATATTTGCGAAAATACCCGTTAACCACCAGATACGTGAGGAGGATCGTATCTCCTTCCTATATCTTGAATATTGCCATATAGAGCAGAATCGCACTGGAGTAGTTGCCCTAAGAGAATACGAAGACGATATCCGGGCAAAACTGATACAAATTCCCGTTGCAGGTATCGCTGTACTGTTTCTTGGTCCCGGAACTTCAATTACCCAACCAGCGATTGCTAGCTGTACTCGTGCCGGATTGACGGTAGTGTTTACAGGGGAAAACGGTATCCCATACTATTCACATGCAACTGCCTTAACTAGCTCTGCGCGTTGGGCTATTGCGCAAGCACGGTTGGTCTCTAACGAAAAGCACGCCCGCGAAGCCGCAAGAAAGCTATATAAAAATCAACTAAGCATCGATATAAATGCGGATTTAACCATCAGTCAGATGAGAGGGATTGAAGGGCAGATGGTTCGAAAACTCTATCGAGATATGTCGCGCAAATACGGAATCACGAATTTTAGAAGAAATACTAAATCTGGGGATCAGGTTAATGCGGCACTTAACATGCTAGGAGGAATAATTTATGGCTGCGCAGCCTCCGCCTGCGCAGCATTATCAGTAAATCCCGCCCTCGGAATAATCCATAGAGGTGATGCTAAGGCACTCCTGTTCGACCTAGCTGATCAATACAAACCAAAGTTGGTAATCCCGCTCGCATTTCGCGCTTTAGACCAGAGCGACCCCATGACGTGGAGTAGGCGTGAACTTCGTAGACACCTACATAGAGATTTGATTCTGACAAAAATGATTTCTCTATTAATGGAGCTTTTCCAGGCTTTCCTTCCCAAAATTAATGATGATCGACTTATTAATGACAGAGGAGAAGTTAAAGGTCACTTATCTTGGGGGGATGATGCCTGATGTTCGTCACCTTATGCTGCGAAGTGCTACCTCCGCATGTAACTGGCTATATCTCACGCTTTTTGACTGAGGTAAACACTGGAGTTTACGTTGGACGGGTTACCTCCCGAATTGCTGAAAATTTGTGGGAACGCTGTTGTGAAGCAGCCTGCAATGGCAGGCTAACAATGATTGCTTCTAGCAATGAACATGAACAAGGATTCACAGTGAAAACATTAAATAGCAGCAAGCTTGAGCTTCGTGATTTCGATGGACTCTTACTTGTCGAGAAACCTTCTTTTGTAGCTAGCAATCGATAAAAATCAAGTTTGAGATGTTAGTTCAACAATATCGCCAACGGTTAATCTAAAATTGCCTGTGGGACAGTGTATTCCCCGCGCAAGCGGGGGTAATTCCGCTTTAGCACCACGAAAGGGGCGGCGATTCCTGTATTCCCCGCGCAAGCGGGGGTAATTCCGCGTGGAAGCGCTCAATATTGAACCTTGAAACGTATTCCCCGCGCAAGCGGGGGTAATTCCTCAAAGGAGCCTCAATATTATGAGCGTCAAAAGTATTCCCCGCGCAAGCGGGGGTAATTCCAACCTTAGAGCCGCGCACTGGGGATGCAACAGGTATTCCCCGCGCAAGCGGGGGTAATTCCATAAACAAAACCACCGGCGCATTAAATAGTTTGTATTCCCCGCGCAAGCGGGGGTAATTCCTCATTTATTAAGCGGCTGGCAGACATTCTAGCGTATTCCCCGCGCAAGCGGGGGTAATTCCGTGTTCGTGGTGGAAGCCAGCAAGTTTCCCTTGTATTCCCCGCGCAAGCGGGGGTAATTCCTAAACCCGCGCGATCCGGGCGCATGGCGCTAGTATTCCCCGCGCAAGCGGGGGTAATTCCCGCTAGCGATCACCTACACCCGCTTAACGCCGGTATTCCCCGCGCAAGCGGGGGTAATTCCTAAACAGTGCGGATTTATGCGTTAACGCTACTAGTATTCCCCGCGCAAGCGGGGGTAATTCTATTGAAGCGGCGACCCGCAACCTTGTTACCACGTATTCCCCGCGCAAGCGGGGGTAATTCCGATAAACCCGAATACACGGGGCGGGATTTGCGGTATTCCCCGCGCAAGCGGGGGTAATTCCGCAGTGATTCAGGGTGGGTGGTGTATGGATGAGTATTCCCCGCGCAAGCGGGGGTAATTCCATGGCTGCGATGTTTGGTGGCACCACCAAAGAGTATTCCCCGCGCAAGCGGGGGTAATTCCAACATGCAGGGAAAGAAAAAGGGCAAAGAGCTGTATTCCCCGCGCAAGCGGGGGTAATTCCGGCTGGGCAGGTGCGGCGACTATTCGCCGGGCGTATTCCCCGCACATGCGGGGGTAATTCCTCCCTAGCCGGTCAGACCTCGATGCTGACCAAGTATTCCCCGAGCGAGCGGGGGTAATTCCATAACCGGCCTCTACCACGCAGGGCACCGGGTGTATTCCCCGCGTAAGCGGGGGTAATTCCATGCTCCAGGTGGAGTGCCCTAGAATCGCTTGGTATTCCCCGCGTAAGCGGGGGTAATTCCGCCCCTCAGGGTGTGGCTAACTATGCCGATATGTATTCCCCGCGCAAGCGGGGGTAATTCCGACGTTTTCAAAGGCGGCGCCGCGAAAATGCAGTATTCCCCGCGCGAGTGGGGGTGATTCCACCGACCAGGTGGAATGCCCAAGAATCGCTTGGTATTCTCCGCGCAAGCGGGGGTAATTCCCGTGGGATGATAGTTCGCCACATCCCGGCAACGTATTCCCCGCGCAAGCGGGGGTAATTCCTCCCAGCTCATAATCGTGTCCACCAAAGGAACGTATTCCCCGCGCGAGCGGGGGTAATTCCCAGGTAGATCAATCCGATATCGCCGCGTGGCTGTATTCTCCGCTCAAGCGGAGGTAATTCCACCCGCAAAATCGAGGGCGAGCTAACCCGCATGTATTCCCCGCGCATGCGGGGGTAATTCCAGCTACAACGAACTAGCCACCGTTTCAGGTGCATATTCCTCGCGCAAGCGGGGTAATTCCATTAGCATCGAGTGGCAGGACAGGCAAAAGCAGTATTCCCCGCGCAAGCGGGGGTAATTCTGACGACGACGCCGCGACCCTATACAAACGCTTGCATTCCCCGCGCAAGCGGGGGTAATTCCATTATCAACCTGTCCAAGGACTTTAGCGTCTAGTATTCCCCGCGCAAGCGGGGGTAATTCCCACGACATTAACGATATTGACCAGACGGTCACGTGTTCCCCGCACAAGCGGGGGTAATTCCTGGAAACAAGCAGAAGAAAAACGCCGCAAAGTGTATTCCCCGCGCAAGCGGGGGTATTTCTGGCACGTATGCGACGGTGCCTTTTGATGGGCCGTATTCCCCGCGCAAGCGGGGGTAATTCCTGGAATCGGGACGGGGTCTCGGATCATGTCGGGTATTCCCCGCGCAAGCGGAGCAAAATCGGCTATATCGAGCACAAAGCTTCCCGATTGTCCGCTCCAATTGCAGAAATACTACAGCGACAGCCCCACCAGGTGCCCGACGGCGCCGGTAATCAGCATGGCGAGGGCGCCGCCGGTAATCACCCTAATGACGGCACGTCCTCGGGGAGCTTCCGAAAGCCAAGCTGAGGTGTAACCCGCCAAACCTAGCGCCACCAACGTCAAAATGAAGGTGGAGACAAACTTGGAGGCCGGTGGGAACAGCAGGATGGCCAGCATCGGCAAGACCGCGCCTAAGACAAAGGAAATCGCAGACGAAAAAGCCGCATTCCAAGGGCTAACAAATTCTTCCGAATCAATCGAATAACGCGCCTCTACCTGCGCCGCCACTGGATCAATCGCAGAGTACTCTTTTGCCACTAACCGGGCGGTTTCCGGCGAGAGTCCTTTGCCCTCATAGACCTTAATCAGACCCGCAAATTCGCCCTCGGGATCTTTCCTCAGCCGGGTATTTTCTTTATGAACCAGCGCTTGCTCCGTATCCTTTTGGGTAGATACGGATACATATTCGCCCGCCGCCATAGAAATTGCCCCCGCGACCACTGCCGCCATCCCGGCGGTAAAGATTGCAATATTATTTTGCGGATCAGCGGCGGCCACCCCGACTACTACGCCGGCAGTAGACACAATGCCGTCATTAGCTCCCAGCACCCCGGCACGCAACCAATTAAGCTTGGAGGCCGTCTTCACGCTTTCATCGGTATGCTCGTCCCGCTCTCGCGTACCGGAAGAAGTACCTAGTATTCTTTCTCCCACCAAACTCATTTGGCACCTCCATTTACCAGCACGTTTAAGTCGTTCGATATTTTTTCTGACTGCAAGGTCAGATTAGCAAGACAAAAATTTTTGCGAATTAAAAAACGAGATACCGTGACTATAAACAGACCAGCCCATGCGAAAGAGACCTCATCTCTAAGGGAAGGCGAGCCAAAGGAAAAATTCTGGGATTCTTACCCCGCGCCCTCGAGAAAGGGACACATAAATCAGACGGCGGGATCAATCCCCTTCGTAACGGCACTTAGCTCCCGCTAGCGACTTAAACCGGGTTAAGAGTACACCTTCATGAGGAAAAGTAGGGCTTACCTTAGTTAAATTTTTTCCTGAATTAGCTGATAAAACTATGTTTACTAGGAGAAAACGCCACTGTTTTACTCCAAAAGAAGCAGATTAACAAAACAGGGCTCTTGCTTATTTTGTTTGCCCTAACCCTAAGAACAGCTAGGCAGGAGGGTGCGTGCTGGCAGCCTAAAAAAACTTAGCAATCCCAGCCTAGATACTAACGCGCGGGCACAGAAAAAATCTGCGCCCGCGCGTTAATAAATATCGACCTAAAGAAGGTATCTTTTACCGATTAGCTGCCTGCAGCGACACTTCCGCATCCGGTTCACGAGTGATCCGATTCCGCAGGTCACGACGTACGATTTCGATTGCCCACAGCCAGACAACATGTCCTAGCGCCTCCGAAAAATGCTCGGCTAGAGGCTGATCCCAGGGAGCCGGAACCGTACCCATAGCGGGCATCACGATTAAGTGCGCCAATACCCAGATCAACAGGCCAAAAGCTGCGCCCTGCCACAGTTTGATCTTGGGGAAATACTCGGCAATCACGCAATAGAGAATCGCAAAGACAATCGCAAACGAGAAGTGGATAATAAACGAATAAATCGGCAGCTCATTACCGTTGAAGATCACGGAAGTATGTGAAGCATCGTGACTCATCCCTAACTGTTGCAATAGCTCCTGGGGAGGATTAGTTTCATTGCGTTCGGGAGTACGGGGAGGGAAAGGAACTTCCCAACCAAACTTCACAATCGCGCTAAAAATACCTCCGATTAGGCCCACGAGCACCGCTACTCCCAGACGACGCCGGGACGGATCAGTTTTTTCCAAAATATTCATATGTAACTCTCATACAGTTTCTAAATAAATAAGCAGCGATTATTCGCTGCCCTTTAAGAAAATAGACCTGTTGTTTTTATGGTTGCAATCTGCGGGGACAAAGAGACACTTTTACCCGTATCTGACGTTAAGAGAGTAAGACCTCACAAATATCGACTTTTGACCGTATTATCCGTACCCCTTTTACCTATATCCTGATTTCTTAATATCTTTCGCCGGGTCGTATCCTGTTTTTGGTGTATTTAACCAAGGAGATTGCCCAATAATGACAACTGAATCGAAAACAGCAGTAAAAGAACTAACTATTCGCGGAGTGATTATCGGGGGAATCATCACCTTAATTTTCACGGCCGCGAATGTTTATTTAGGGCTAAAAGTGGGGCTAACCTTCGCTACCTCGATTCCAGCGGCAGTTATTTCCATGGCGATTCTGCGGTATTTCAAAGATCATACCGTGCAAGAAAACAACATCGTGCAGACCATCGCTTCTGCAGCCGGCACTTTATCGGCAATCATTTTCGTGCTGCCGGGCCTAATCATGGTGGGCTGGTGGACTGGTTTCCCCTATTGGACCACCGCTGCCTTGTGTGCACTAGGCGGCATCCTGGGAGTCACCTACTCTATCCCCTTAAGGCGCGCCCTCGTAACCGGTTCTGACCTCGCTTTTCCCGAGGGCGTAGCAGCCGCGGAAGTCTTAAAAGTCGGAGACACTCACGAAGGCGCCGCCGATAATCGCCGCGGCCTGCGTGTGATTATTTGGGGAGCGATTTCCTCTGCCTTCTTTTCCCTGCTCACCAACCTAAAAATCGCGCTCTCCAGCGTAACCACCGCTTTCAAAGTTGGTGCTGGAGGAACCATGGTAGGTACCAGTCTTTCCTTGGCACTCATCGGCATCGGTCACCTGGTCGGTCTGGGGGTGGGCATCGCCATGATCTGCGGCATGGTCATCAGTTACGGGGTGCTGCTCCCCTACTTTTCTTCCGGCCAGCTCGGCAGCGGAGATATTGCCGAGGGCGTGCAAGGAATCTTTGCTTCCGACGTGCGTTTTGTAGGTGCCGGGACCATCGCCATTGCCGCTATCTGGACGTTCCTAAAAATCATTGCTCCGATCATCCGAGGAATGCGCGAATCCTTGGCAGCTTCACGTAGGCGCAAAGCGGGAGTGAATGTTCCCGCGCAAGAACGCGACCTGTCTCTGGGATGGGTAGTAGGGATTACTTTGGCACTCATGATCCCGATCGGCATGCTCTTATGGTTGTTCCTAAAGGGCACCCCCTTGGAGCATCACACTGGCGGTCTGATTTTCCTGTCGATCCTGTTTATTTTGGCTCTCGGGTTAGCAGTTGCCAGTGTCTGTGGGTACATGGCGGGACTAATCGGCTCCTCCAACAGCCCGGTTTCCGGAGTAGGCATCCTAGTTGCGATTCTGACTGCCCTGGTGATTAAGGCGGCAGTACCCGCTGGAAGTGACCCCAAAACCTTAGTTGCCTACACCTTATTTACTGCAGCTATTGTTTTCGGGATTGCCACTATTTCTAATGACAACCTGCAAGATCTAAAGACCGGCCAACTAGTCAACTCTACCCCGTGGAAACAGCAAGTGGCCTTGATAATCGGGGTAATTTTTGGTTCCCTGATTATTCCGCCGGTATTGCATTTAATGAATAATGCTTTTGGTTTCCAAGGAGCACCCGGTGCCGGTAAGAATGCACTGGCCGCTCCGCAAGCCTCCCTAATCGCAGAGCTAACCAAGGGCGTATTCGGAGGCGATATTGATTGGAGTCGCCTAGGGCTGGGAGCATTGATCGGGGTGGCCATCATCTTGATCGATGAGATTCTAAAGCACACCACTTCCCGTTACTCGCTGCCCCCGATCGCAGTGGGGATGGGAATGTATCTACCTATTACCCTGACCATCCTGATTCCGATTGGCGCGACTTGCGGGGTCCTCTTTAACCGTTGGGCAAAAACTCGGAAGAATCCCGAGGCCGCGTCCCGAATGGGCACCCTGCTGGCTACCGGGTTGATCGTAGGCGAAAGCCTATGGGGCGTGGTTTATGCCGCGATTGTGGGCACTACCGGCAGTGAGGAACCACTAGCTATCGTGCCTGATTCCTGGTCGGGAGTGTCCTCCCTCGTGGGGTTGGCTATCTTCGTTGCTTTAGCCGCCTGCGGATACCGCCGCGCAAAGCAGCAGGCCGAGGCTTAAAATCAATCAAATTGATGACGCTAGAGGAGAATCAAATCCCTCTTTACCCGCACGCAACTGACTGACGTTGTTGCGCGGAGGATTGGTTTTTCCTCCCGCCCAAGATTTCGGAAAACGTAGCGACGTTTTCCGAATTCTTATGCCCACCGCGCCTGCTCGGATAAAACCAATCCCCCGCGCAGTCTAAAGCCAGCGGCCGGGGAACTGCACTACGCTGGCCTGCGGCTCCACCAGTTTCACCAGGTCACGATGTTCAATTCCGGCATCCAGGTAGGGGTCGCGGGAAGTAACTAGCCGGTAGCCGAGTTTTTGATAAAACCCGATTACTGGAGCCTGCGCTGCGACTTGCAACAACACCACTCCGCCGCCCTCGGAACGAGCCCAACAACTAAGCGCTAAACTCTCGGCGCCCCGCACCAGTTCTTTACCGTTGCCACAGCCGCGAGCAGCGGGAAGTACGGCAAAACGTCCTAACTTCCCAGTTATAGTGTCCCGCGGCAACTGGGGAAACATTTCTGCCAGGTCGGCAGGAATCCCAATTTTTGGCGGGGAGATCCTGGCGGCCGCGATAGTACCCGAGGCGTCCTCACCTAAAAGGTGGATAGTTCCCTTAGTAAAGTCGATATCGTCTATTTCCCGATCCAGAGAGATTCCCTGTTCCAGGTGAAAAACCGCGCGGCGGGTCGCAAAAATGTCTAACATGTCGCCGGCGGTCTCGGCTTGGCGAATCTGCATAGGGGTACTCATGCATTTAAGGATAGCTATTTTTCGCGACTCGGGACGGATTCCCGGGGGTTACTTCCGGATAAGTATCACTTACCCCTCCCGGTACATAACGCCCATCATAGAGCGCGGGTAATGCCATTTCAGCACCCCGGGAGGAGCGACTGCCAGGCAGGTGCCGCATTCGAGGCAGGCCGCATATTCGATATCAACCGAGCCGTCCTCGCGAGCGCTATAGACGTGAGCGGGACAAACGCGTTCTAATAGTTTGCCGGCGCCGGTGGCTTTCGCTAGTTCTTGATCGATAGAAATATGGGATTCTTCTTCGTCCACCTCATAAATATTGGCGGTAAGCCTCTCAGATACGGATTCGGGAAGGTAATCAGTCATTTTAAATCGACCTCACTGCTTGTAAACCGAGCTTCACCAGGCGGCGCATACTCAGTGGCGATTTCTTCAACGCTGCCCGCGCCACCGGTAATAGGCGCTGTCGCGGGGTGGTATCCAGGTTATAGACCCCGTGGAGGGCGTCCGCCGCGAGCTGGCCTACCTGGCCATACAGTTCCTGATTGTGTAGGAACTGCGGCGCCTTGGCGAAAGTTTCCATATCTTTGCCTACGTAAGACGCCTGGTAGTTTTCCAGATATTTATTTAACGAGGACGCGCTATAGTTTTCCGCTTTAAGCGCCATGTCAATGGCGCTGGCAGCGGCTTGGGCAGATCCGGCCGCCAAATCCATTCCCCGAATCGTAAACCCGGTGTTGAGAGTAAACCCGGCGGCGTCCCCGATTAGGATCAGTCCGTCGTGAACCAGGCTGTGCTGCATAGTTTTCCCGCCCTCGGCCACCAAGTGACAGCCGTATTCCAGCAGTTTTCCCCCGCGGAGGAACGGCTCGATGAAGGGATGCTGCAAGAAATGATCGTGCAGGTCAGAAGAGGATAACTGTTTTTTCTTCAGGTCATCTAGCACCGCCACGATCCCGATAGAAACCGAGTCGTGGTTGGTGTACAGGAAACCGCCGCCAGCTACGCCCTGGGTACAGTCCCCCACCATTTGGTAGGCCGCGCCCTCGCCTGGATCCAGGTTGAAGCGTTCTTTAACGGTTTCTTCCCCTAACTGGATAACGGATTTTACCCCCACCCCCAGGTGAGCCAGGGGCTCTTGGGGGCGAATCCCGGCGTATTGCGCCAGGAAGGAGTTCACCCCATCAGCTGCCACGATTACTTTGCCGTAAACGGTGTCTTCTCCGGCGCGCACTCCGCAGAACTTTCCGTCCTCGCGTACCAGTTCATCAACTTTCATACCCGGCATAATGGTGGCGCCAGCTGCTTCTGCCTGCTCCGCCAGCCAGGGATCCAGTTTGGCGCGCAGAACGCTGACAGCGTTGACCGGTTCTGCTAAACGCTGATCCCAATACTCCACGTTGACCGCAGAGGTCGGGTTCAGGAACGACAAAATGTTCTTGGTAATTTTCCGTTCTACCGGGGCTTTTTCAATAAAGTCCGGGAAAATCTGGTTCATTACCTGGCAGTAAAACACCCCGCCGGAAAGATTCTTAGCTCCCACTTCCGAGCCCCGCTCAATCAATAAGACCTCGTGACCCTCTTTTGCGAGTAGGTAGGCACATACTGTTCCGGCGACGCCGCCACCTACGATAATGACATCAAAATCGTATTCCACGCTCATGTTTTATCTCGCTGCCTCCGTCAGGGCGGGTAGTACCTCGTACAGATCCCCCACAATACCGTAGTCTGCCTGTTTGAAGAACGGAGCCCGCTCGTCATTGTTAATAACTACCACGGTAGCAGCATTAGACATCCCGGCAGTGTGTTGGAGTTGCCCTGAGATTCCCACAGCGACATACAACTCGGGGCTAATATGCTGCCCAGAGATTCCTACGTACCGGTCACGTTCCAACCAACCAGCACCTTCTGCAAGCGGCCGTGAACAGGCAACCTCAGCACCGATAGAGTCTGCGAACTGCTCCAGTAGCTTTAAGTCTTCAGCATTCTTAAAACCTCTACCAGCAGACACAACTCTACGAGCCGCACCCAAAGGAGTTTTTACACTCTCAGCTTTGTCTACCGAAACAACTTTAACTTCGTAAGCAGCTGTAGATCCCTCCTCGATGCTTGGGGTATCTCCTTCGGTTTCAGTTCCCCCATCCACTACCGCCACAAGCGATCCATTGATTCGGAAAGTTTGCAAAGTTATTCCCCCGTAGCGGGCAACAGTTATTTCACCCGGGCTAATTGTTTGCAGCCCGAAAAATATTGGGACTCCAAGTTTTGCCGCAGCTGCTCCCGCTAACACCCGCGAGCCCGCAGTATTAGCGGCCAGGATAATGTCTTCCGACTCAGGTTGCACGCTAGCTGCCACTGCCGGAGCTAAAGTTTCTACCGGCTGATCGGGCGCTTTAGGAATACGAATTACCCGATCTACCCCCTTAATTTCGGCATCTCCTACCAGTACCACATGTATTTTTCCGCCGTAGTTCTTTCCCATTTCTACCAGCGCCGAAATCGCGCCGTCTACAGCGATAATCCAGGTATCAGACATTTTCTTTTTCCTTTCCTAAAGAACGTTCTCGGAGTGTAGTGCGGCGATCAACTCGGTAGCTGCATTCTCGCCAGAGAAGATTTTCTGTTTACGCATCCTAGATTCAGGTTTGCTCGAGCCAACGAGCTCTTGCTCAACAGAGACAATGTTCAGGTCTGATACCGGAACCACCTCGAGAGGTTTCTTATTAGCAGCTAACACCTCCCTCATCGCAGGTGGTTTTACCGCTGCCGCATCCGAGCTCATCGCCAACACTGCGGGAGTGGAAACCTCCAGAACTTTTACGCCTCCAGCTACAATCTGACTTACGCGATAACCGGCTCCTGCAGGTTCTACGGCACACACGTCTTGAAAACAGGGCCAACCCAAATAGCCAGCAATCAGGGCAGAGGTTATCCGGGATCCCTCATCAATTGAGGAGTCTCCGGTTAGTACTAGTTTCACGTCTGGTACTTTGCCAACCAGTTCAGCCAGAGCAGATGCTGTTTTACTCGCATTCCAGCTTGCGATAGCCGCGTCAGCTACTACCAGCGCACTGTCTAGTCCCCGAGATAACGCAGTCTTCTTTGCCATAGACGAAGCTACGCTCTTCCCTCCGACAGAAATCCCCACCAGAGTAGTGTCGAGGGCGTCAGCTAGACTACGTCCGACAGTTATCGCTACCGGATCATAATCTGAAAGTGCTGGTTTTACCCGACTCCAATCAACTTCTCCATCGGGTTTTACCAGTACATCTTGTGGGTTTGCCGCATATTTATACGCCACTACAATACTCACGTTATTCTCCTTCCATAGGTGATGCTTTTGCGACGGCATGACTGCGAGATAACTCGCATATTGGGTTTACTGCCGCGCTCCCACATCGCGGGTTTTAAATTTTTACAAATAGTTTGCTAATAAAATCTTTTTCTGCCAGATTGCGCATATCCTGTGCTACGGTTTGGGTAACTAGCCGCTTTGAGGAGGATCTGGTGTCACCGAAGCCACAGATAGGTCGCCCCCGCGACACGCTTGCTGATGAAAAGATTCTTCGCGCCGCCCTAACCGTATATGGACAATCCGGGTGGGCAGGTTTCAATCTCACCCAGGTGGCAAAAGAAGCTGGCGTAGGAAAATCCACCATGTACAGCCGGTTCCGTAACCGCGAAACCCTCTTGATTGCCGCCTTTGAACACCTAGTTAGTGAACACGTTCCCACTGGTGACACTGTCCAAGACCTCCTTCTAGATGAAATCGAGTACCGACTGGATCTCTACTTTGGGCAATTTTCCCAGGCAGTGCGCAGGATCTTTGTAGAAATGAGTTCTAGTGACCAACCGGTGATCACTAAGATTCATTCGATTACCTACGATCAACCAATTTCTCAGCTGCGCAACAAACTGTGGAAGTTTAAACAGGCAGGGATCATTCCTCACGACCAATCCATAACTCGATTGTTGGATGCAGTTGAGGGATCGGTTCTCATGCGAGCTTTTTCCCTGGATCCCGCAAATGTTGATTGTTTCAAAACCGAGTTTCGCGAATACGCGGAATCGGTAGTAGAAGACCAACTCTCCTTGCATCGAGACCTCCATTCTGATCATAAACGCCTAGTTTCGTAGCCAGTTTCACTAGGTAGTTCCCTGCCCGTAACCCAACTGCCTATCGCCGCAATTTTTCTTATTTATATTCAATAATTCCCCAGTTCAAACGGGGTTTTGCTCCGGTAGTTTCGGCATCCTCATCAACGAGACGGAATCTCAACTCTCCGGATCCTACCTGCCACAATTGAGTCTTCAGAACTTGTCCCGGAAGTACGGGACTGGTAATCCGCGTCTTGAAGCGAGTTATTCTCTCTGGTTCCCCTGGGAAATATTGCGTAATGGCATGGCGCATGACCATACCGGCATATGAGATTGCATGCAAAATAGGACGCGGCTGCCCGTTCTCCTTGGCATACTCCCAGTCAATGTGTTGCGGATGCCAGTCACCAGAAAGTCGATAGATTAGAGCTTGGTTTTCGGGAATGCGTTCCGTAACTTCGATATCGGCAGGACGCTCGGGCATCTCAACCAAGTCTTTTGGTGCTTTCGGGCCGCCCCAGCCACCGTCATAAATGAGGCAATCCCAGGACTCATTAGTGAAAAGAAGGTTACCGTCTGAGTCATAGGTTCTTCCTACATGTTGAGCTAGTAAACCTCTACCTTCACCCCGATCAAAGAGCCCTTGCAGCACCACTCTAGTTTCTAAGCGGTCGGACATTTTGGTGATTGGCTGCTCGAAGCGAATATCAAAACCCCAATGCAAAGACCCGGCATAGTTATACCCATAATCGATAGTGCGAGTTACCTCTTGATCGACAATCAGCATTGCTCCGAACATGGGAAGTACTTTTAGCTGGGGGGAACGAGGATCGCCCTCGTTTAAATATTCCAGTCCCTCTTTTCCATCGATACCTGCTCCGCATCCTAAGGCGAATAACTCAAGATCACGGAAATTGTAGTCCCGAACGAAGGGACCGAACTCTTTTCCTACCATTTCTGTTTTTATGCGAGCCATGATTCTCCTTTGAATTTGCTTTAGGCCAACTTATTCTTTGCAACTTTTCCGTAATTTCCTTGCGGGAGTTCCCTACGAAATTCCACAAAACTGGGAACTTTGTAATATGAAAGATTTTCTTGCGCGAAACTGACGATTTCCTCTTGGCTATATTTGACACCAGGCTCCAATACAACAAAAGCCTTGATAGCCTGATCTCGAATACTATCGGGAACCCCAATAACTGCCGCTTGCTGTACCCCCGGGCATTGCATCAAAACATTTTCTACTTCTGCCGCAGATACATTTTCCCCGCCTCGTTTTATAAGATCCGAGTCCCGCCCGAGGAAGTAATACCACCCATCCCGGTCTTGTAAAGCGTAGTCATCAGTTCTTAACCATCCGTCCTCGGAAAGCACTCGTCTGGTTGCTTGTGGATCCTCCCAGTAGCCTGCCATCAAATTGATTCCAGGAGTTCCGTGAATTTCAATGCGTCCGCCCTCTTTACCTGGATTTTCCTCCCCCTGTGAGTCCACTAAACGCACCTGATAAGTAGGACCTACTTTGCCAATCGAGGGCCAGCGTCGCTCTGCGTGAGGAGAATCCGTAATTACCCCCACGAGACTTTCAGTTAATCCGTAGTTATTAAATAAACTCACCCCAAATCGGGCACAAAATTCTTGTTTTTCCTCAATCGATATGGGTAGAAAATAGTGCATTTCTCGCACACAGTGGTTCTGCTCTTCCAACTTCTTCGGTTGTCGGAGCATTGTTCGCACAATCATGGCCATACCCTGCGCTAAGGTAGCGTGGCGGATCCGGGCTTCCTCCCAAAAGCGTTTTGCGGAGTAGCGAGATTGTAAGACCAATGTGGCACCAGCAGTGATTACTGGGGTTAGCGCCGAAAGCTGGAAGTTGACATGAGAAACCACCATCGAAGTCAGGTAGCGATCTCGACAAGTCATACTCAACTCCCAATTGACATACAGACCCGAAAAAACTGCATTGGCGTTGGTGAGCATTACTCCTTTAGGAGACGAAGTGGTACCGGAAGTGAACATGATTTCCCAGAGATCAAGGGGCTCAATCTCTGATGTTGGCACCGTTTTATTAGATTTTTGCAGCTCACGTAGGAAAGACCCCTCGCCGAGATCATCAACTAGGATAGCCGGAGGTGAAAAATTGGGGAGCCCTGCTTGTCTATAGCAGTCTCGTCTCGTAAGTACCAGACGTGGCCGAGTTTTATTAACGATGTAAAGATACTCTTTAACTGTCGAAGCGGCATTTACCGGTACGATAACCACCCCAATTTTAGGGGCAGCAAGTAGCGCGACCAGGAATTCAACGCAGTTACCCAGGTAGACGCACAAGCGATCTCCCTTTCGTAATCCCCGTTCGGCAAGTAGAGCCGCAAATTGCTCCGTAAGGTGGTCAAAATCTTGATAACTGTAGGTGACAGATTCCTGGGTATCAGCATTGACAAATACTAAGAAAGGACGATCAGGGAAGGTGGCGCACTGCCGTCGCCACAGATCCCTAATCGTCGTTTTCTTAGCGGTGTCAAACATAGCCGAATGATTACGCCCACCTACAAAGTTGGTCGCGTCCTCTTCACTCCCCATCAAATCTAATATTGCCGGACTCTTTAAAACGCTCAATGTCTTCCGCGCTGAATCCGGCACGTTCCAATACCTCTCTGGAATCGGCACCCAAAGCAGGCATCGGTCGCCAGAAACCCCCAGGATTATTAGTAAACTTCGGGAACGTATTCAGTCCCTTGACCCTCTTTCCTTGCGCGTTGTCCCATTCGATGAAACATTCTCTGTCCTTAACATGAGGATCTCTAAGTAGATCATCGAATTCATTAACCACCTGTGCCGCAATCTTGTGTGCCGAAAAGTCCTTTTCAACCTCGAACTTGGACTGCGTTTTTAGATATTTCTCTAACTTTCGCTGAATCAAATCAGCCTGCGGACTGTCCAGCCACAAGGCAGAGGTGTCCTCGGGATAGTCATCGGTACCCCAGAGATCGCCCAGGCCGATGGTCTCGAGCAGATACTTATTCTGCGGCACCCCGTATACACAAAGGCCGATGAAACCATCTTTACATTCCCACTCACCAATAGCACAAAGGTTTTGATGACGGGCACCAGGCCGGGGATAAGTTATCCCTTCATTTAGGTAATCCATCAGGTAATAGCTACCAACACGCAGAATAGTTTCATACATGGCTACATCAATGCTTTCCCCCTGCCCGGTTAAACGGGATTTGTGCAAGGCTGCCAGACTGGCAGAGATAATCATCAACGCATTAAAGTAGTCGGCACCGTAGGGTGCTATGTTCATAGGCTGTTCAGGGCTTCCATTTTGCGCAATCAAACCGGCATAAGCAGCAACCGTTAGATCATAGGCTGCGGTATTAATTCTCGATGAGTCACCCCACTGACCAAACCCCGATACGTGCACAATAACTAGAGACGGATTAACCTCCCACAGCTGTTCATCGGTAATCCCTTTACGCTTCCACACGGGACCTTTAGAGGCCTCGATAAAAATATCGGTGTCCTTGATTAACCGTAGGAGTACCTCTTTACCTTCGGAAGTAAAGGGATGGATAGAAAGAGAACGCATGTTTCGCCGTTCCATTTCCTTGACCCACTTGGTGTCCCGCATGGAGTCACCAGTCCAAATATTCTCCATCCAGGTCACATCCGCTCCCCACTCGCCCATTATTGCTGCGGCAGTTGGCGCGGCAATTTCGACTGCAGAGTACAACACCCTTACATCATCAAGCGCTCCGAACGAAGGCTTTTCCGTGTTCATCGTCGCCCCCTAGCGGTAAGGACGCAGCGCCATAAAGGCGGTGTCCAGAATCATCATTTCGTCGGTTCCGCCAGATACCCGGTCTACCCGCAAATCACGCCAGAACCGCTGCACCCGATGCTCTCCTGCGATACCTATTCCCGCCAGCACCTGCAAAGCCTCATCTACCACTTCAAATGCCGCGTGCGAGCAGTAGTACTTTGCCATAGAGCCCTCGCCGCGACCGAGTAAACCTTGATCGTGACGCCAGGCAATTTCATAGAGCATATTTCTCATGTTGGTTAGTTTTACTTTCATGTCAGCAAACTTCAGTTGAACCAACTGGTACTTTCCAATTGCTCTCCCGCCCTGCTCTCGTTGATTGGCATAACGAGCCGCATCCTCATAGGCACAATAAGCGGTTCCGTAATTCGTTAAGGCCACTAAGAAACGCTCTAGGTTAAAATCACCGACTACGCGGCGGAAGGCACCGCCTTCCTCTCCAAACCTATCGGACTCCTCTAGCTCCACGTTTTCGAGGTAAATCTCGGCACATGAATCCATACGCAGGCCTAGCTTTTCTAATGGCTCCTTGGTTATGCCAGGTTTCGCCATATCGACAAACCACTCCGTGTATTTGCTGTTGTCCTCGCTGTCGCGTGCCATGACAACCATGTAGGGGACGAACATTCCCGAGGTCTGGAAAGTCTTATGACCGTTTAGGTAGACTTTCCCATCACGGCGAGTGTAGGTGGTTCGCATATCTTCAAAAGACGAGCCTGCTGACGGCTCAGTCATCGCATAGTTCAGCACTTGTTTGCCGGTACCTAAGTAGGCAAGAACAGCTTCTTTTTGCTCGTCGGTACCGTTTTTCAAAACGGTCTCTAACGCCGGTAACTGGTAGAGGACGTAAGTGGGACCGCCCAAGCGTCCCAGTTCCTCATAGGCCGCGGTCATGGTTACCCAGTCCAAACCTAGACCGTCGTACTCTTCGGGAATCGTTATCCGATCAAAACCAACCTCGCAAATAGCATTGACCCATTCTTCCGGGTAGGTATGGGTCTCGTCGCATTCATGAAAATAGGTTTCCCAATTCCTAGATTCCATCACTTCGCGAAAAGCATCAACCATAATCTGTTGATCTTCATTTAGTGAGAACTCCAATGCTCTCTCCTTTCAATGGGGTATGTCTGGGGCGCTGGAAGATTGTCAGCGCCCCAGAAACCTCTGGTCTTATCGGGCAAACTTCTGGTAGAACTTGCCCGCATTTTCGATAGCTTCATTAGCTGCTTTTAGCATCCGGGAATGATGTAAGAAAGCATGGATTGTCCCTGCAAATACATCCAACTGCACCGGTAATTTATTCGCCTCAAGTATTTTTGCGAGCAGGCGGGAATCATCCAGCAAAGGATCCAGTTCTGCTGCTGCCAAATAAACTGGGGGCATCTGTTTGGTCAGATCATTGCGGAAAAGATCAACATAGGGCTGTTTAGTTTCCGACATGTCCTTCAAAGCGAGACTCTTGTAAAAATCGAAATCATCTTGAGTCAGTCCGTCCCACCATCCACCTAGTAGCCGGGCGCTCATTGAGTCACTGAGCCCAAACCATCCATAAAACAGTAGTAATGCACGAATATCACTAAGGTTTATTCCTTCCCCCCGCAAAGCCAAGAAAGTAGCAAGTGAAATATGTGCACCGCCAGAATCCCCAGTGAATGAGAAGTCCCTGGGATCTATCCCCCACTCTTCATGGTGGTCTTGCAAATAGTGAAATACCTGGACTGCCTCTTCGATCGGTTGGGGATACTTAGCCTCTGGGGCTAGCGAGTAATCAGTGGCTACTACCGCCGCACCGGTTGCCCTAGCAATTAGCTTGGCCATCCGGTCATGAGTGTCAAGATTGCCCAACACCCAGCCTCCGCCATGGAAAAACATCACACAAGGAAGTGTCTCTGCTTCCACCGGTCGGTACTGTCTGATTTTAACTTCTCCCGTATTGGTGGGAACTGTCCCATCGCGCACTTCCACCATTTCAGGGGGATCTTGGTTCCAGTAAGCCCGTTCCTTGTTATAAGCAATCCGCATTTCCTCGAAGGATTGATCTGTGGAATAGACTCCCTTTGCTAGTTCTTCTTGCTTTGCTACCGCACGCTCAGTCTCTTGAGACCATAAATGTGGTACATCGAGTTTATTAACCATCGTTTCTCCTTAATCGTTCTTCTGCGAATGGGCGTCATTGTCTATTGCCGTCTCTTCAAGTTGTTCTTCTACCTGTTCCAACCGGGACTTATTTTTTCGCACATATAGCAATAGAGCAGCAGCGAATAGCATCGCCAATAAGGCCGAAGCTGCAAGAATCAAGAAAATTTGTGAATATGCGGCGTTTCCGTGGTTATCAATTAGTACCCCAAACCAAGTAGAAGAGAACGTGTCAGGGGCGAAACCGATAACCGAGAGTAATCCGGTAGCCGTGCCGAACACTGAGATGGGCACTTTACCTTCCGACAACTGGGATGAAGCGATACCATAAGCCCCGTTAGCCACAAAGCCCAGCAGGATAGTTACGATAGCTCCGACTACCGCGAAACTAGCTTCGTGGGGTAGAAGCATCAAGCAGAGCATCCCACAAACCACGATTATTGAACCACCAATAATGACCTTCGAGGGAGAACCATTCCGTTTAGTGATTACCCCAAAAATTGGCCCTGATATTAGGGTTACCGCATAGGTGCGAACTATCGATACGAAAGACACTACCCCCAGAGATGCACCAAGTACGTTTTGCAAATAGGGCGTAGTGTAGGCGACGCCGGTGTAATAGAAGTAAACGAAGAACATCGTTCCGGCACACAACCAAACTACCGGCATTTTCAAGGCGGTTAGTACCATCGAAAAATTAAAACCAGACGAATCTGCAGAGCCGATCTCTCCCGCAAACTTGGGTACCAGGAATATCGAAAGAATCCCCATTAAGAGCAGCAATCCCCCGATTACCGCCAGAGTGGTGGAAATTGCTAGGTCAAACTGGTTCCCGAACAGACCAATGATTCCCATTTGGAGAAAGCCACAAACTAGACCCACGGCTCCGTATATGCCGTAGGAAATACCAATATTGCGCCCGTAAGATTCTTCCTCAGAAATCAGTCGTACCAGTTTGAAGCGCACTCCCCACCAAACCAAGATGGTAGTAACCCCCATTGCCACAAAGACCAGCATCAAGGTACCAACAGACGGAAGCAGAGCAAATACGAAGGTTAGGGCAGCTGTAGAGATCAAACCGGCCGCATTCAGAGTTCGCATTCTAAATTTGTCAGCTACTATCCCTGAAGGCAGATAACAAATCAAAGCGGTTGTCGCATATGCCGACATCAACACCCCAAGATCGGCATTTGTGCAGTTCAAAGCCTTCATCAATGGGTCGTAAAACACTAATTTCATGTATGGAGGTATGTAAATCATTGAACTGGCCATTGATACTAATATCAACAGCATTACGCGTCTACCCCGGGAAAGATCCAGGGCAACAACTTCGCCGCTTCTAAATAGTTTCATGCTGATTCCTTTCAAGTTATCCCTGAGGAAATTGGTATTGATAGGGTCGGAATAAGACCCTTTTTTCTTCGACGCTGAAGAAAATATTTTGATCTATTAAATAATGGGAATTATCATTTACAAGACCAATTTTTAGATTTTCAATTACATATTGAAAAGTAAAAAGTTTCAGACGCCAATAGTCCAAAACTCTTTTATTTAGCCGCAAATCCCCGCCCCGGAGGCGGTTAGGCCCGTACGCACCTTTACGTACTTTACAAGCCGGCCTTTGTAGCCATGCCACGAGCTCAGTTTATAAGAGCAGCTAGCGCCGCGCAAGGATTTTTACGATATTTTATTTTAGAATCTTTTCATATTTTTATAAAGACGAAACTACCGAGCCTCGATATAGGACTTAAGTCCATTTATTTTAATTTAGAATTCCACCAGCTGGAACAATCTAACTGATATTCATTTATAAATTAAGGCTAATTTTTGCAAATTATTTTATTGTGAGCCAGAACATGTCTTATGGACGTATGCAGTCCTTAAATATCTGCTGATTATTACCAGGCTTCGCCCCCCTCCAACTCCTTGGAATTAAACTCTTCCCGCAATGACATAGCGAGTGATTCGCAAAATAAACAGAAGCAGAAAATTTCCCTCGACTTGTGGATTGTTAGACTGGTTTTACAGCGGTAAGGGAGGGCGATGAGCGGGCAGCAGGCAGCTAGCGAGCGGAATCAGCGGGCTAAGCTAGGCGAAAAACCGCGCGAAAAAAGTAGCCGTCCAGCTCGCCGCCACACAAAAGCCTTAAATAATGCCCCTACGCAGATCAGCTTTCCCGAGGAATTACCGGTTAGTGCCCGGCGGCAAGAAATCGCCGAAGCTATCGCCAACAACCAGGTGGTAGTGGTTTCCGGGGAAACTGGTTCCGGGAAAACTACGCAGCTGCCAAAAATTTGTTTAGAGCTAGGCAGAGGACGCGGCGCCCTCATCGGACACACCCAGCCGCGCCGGATTGCTGCCCGCTCAGTGGCTACCCGGATAGCCCACGAGCTGGGCGAAGAGCTGGGAAAAACCGTCGGTTTCCAGGTGCGTTTTACCGACGTGGTCTCTAGCAAAACCATGGTCAAGTTGATGACGGACGGGATTCTACTAGCGGAAATTCGCACCGATCCTCTGCTGAAACGCTATGACACGATCATCGTGGATGAAGCCCACGAACGCTCCCTGAATATTGATTTTATTTTGGGGTATTTGGCGCGCTTGCTGCCCCGCCGCCCGGATCTGAAAGTGATTATCACCTCGGCAACTATTGATTCCCAACGTTTTGCCGAACATTTTTCCCGCCCCGGTTCCCCAGTCCCGATTATTGAGGTTTCGGGGCGCACCTACCCGGTTCAAGTACGTTATCGCCCTCTGGATGGCTCGGATAGCGGGGATGAGGACGCAGCAGGCGATGAGGAAACCCCTGGAGAAAACCGCAAACATCTCCCTACCCAGCAGAAAGAGGGCGCCGCCAGCGGGGAAATAAAAGACCAAACCGAGGGAATCTGCCAAGCGGTTGATGAACTCTTTTCTGGCGACCCCGGTGATATTTTGGTGTTTTTGCCAGGCGAGCGAGATATTCGGGACACTGAAGCCGCCCTCGCCGCACACTTGGGTTCCCGGTACGTGCGCGCCGGGGAACGCTCAACCACCCCAGGCGCAATAGAAATCCTGCCCCTGTTTGCCCGGTTATCCCCGGCCGAACAACAACGCGTTTTCGCCCCCCACCCTTATCCGCGGATAGTGCTGGCCACCAATGTGGCGGAAACTTCGCTGACCGTGCCGGGCATAAAATACGTGATCGATCCCGGTCTGGCCCGGATTTCTCGCTATTCCCAACGCACCAAAGTGCAGCGCCTGCCGATTGAGGAAGTATCTCAAGCCAGCGCCCGTCAGCGAGCGGGGCGCTGTGGACGAATCAGTGACGGGATTTGTATCCGCCTATATTCGGAAGAAAACTTCCTGGCACGTCCCCAATTCACTGAACCCGAGATTTTACGGACTTCCCTAGCGGCAGTAATTTTGGCGATGGCCTCGTTAAACCTGGGGAAAGTCACCGATTTTCCCTTTATCGACGCCCCGGATCCGCGGCAAGTCCGGGACGGGGAACAGCTGCTTTACGAACTGGGTGCTCTTTCGGAGCGGGGCGAAAACGCCGAAGGTTACCGCCTAACTAAGCTGGGGAAACGCCTGGCGAAGCTGCCGATCGATCCGCGACTGGCCCGGATGCTGCTGGAGGCCGACCGGCGCGGCTGCGTATCGGAGGCACTAGTAATAGTTTCGGCACTTTCAATGCAAGATGTGCGCCTGCGCCCTCTAGAACACCAAGAAGCCGCCGATCAGGCTCATTCGCGTTTTCTGGATTCCAGTTCCGATTTCCTCACTTACCTTAATCTTTGGCGCTACCTGCGCACCCAATCCCGCGATCTGTCCGGAAGCGCCTTCCGGAAAATGTGTCAACGTGAATTTCTGCATTACCTGCGTACTCGCGAATGGCAAGATCTTACTAACCAACTGCGGCAACTATTAAAAGAACTGGGAATTAGCGCCCGCCCCTTAGCGAAGCCCTCTCGCTCGAGCTACCAGCCAGATCCGGAGTCTCGTGAGCTAATTGTGGCCTGCCAAAACCTCACCTCTAAATATTCTGACACGGAAGCTATTCATCGGTCCCTGCTGGTAGGGATGCTTTCGGGGATTGGGAACTGGGATCAGCGCGCCAAACAGTACCTAGCGCCGCGCGGCGCCCGCTTCACCATTTGGCCAGGTTCGGGGCTCTCTAACCGCACATTCGATTGGGTAATGGCTGCGGAACTGGTGGAAACCTCGCGGCTGTTTGCCCGCAATGTTGCCCGGGTTAATCCCGATTGGATTATTCACGCCGGAAAACACCTTGTGAAACGCTCCTATGGGGAGCCGTATTGGTCAAGTAGGAAAGGCACGGCGCTAGTGCCGGAACGAGTCACCCTCTACGGGCTCACTATTGCCGCGGACGTGCCAGTTCCTCTGTCCCGGCTGGGAAATAAAATGATGCCCGCGCTATCGCCTGCGGCAAATAAGCTGGATCTTCCTGGCGAGCAGACCCCGCAAACTGCCCGGGAGTGGGCACGCGCCCTCTTTATTGCTAATGCCCTGGTCAGGGGGGATGCCCCCTTGAACTATCCCTTCTTGAAACGCAATGAAAAGATCCTGGAGCGCGCCCGGGAAGTTGAGCAACGCACCCGTCAGGCCGGAATAGTTGCCGGAGAGGACGCCTTGGCGGCTTTCTTCGCCGCCCGCTTGGGCAAAGAGGTAACCAATCCGGGAACTTTCGCGGCCTGGTTCAAGCGTCAAGATGACCCCCATATTTTGGATTACCCCGAGGACGTGGTGCTCACCCCCGCTGCCACCCAACAAGCGCCCCGCAACTACTCCAGTGGTAAAGCCGCAGATCATTCCATTGGGGGCAGAACTGATTTGGCGGGCAAACTTACCCGGCTGTCTCGCGCCGGGTTCCCCGACCGCTGGATAGGAGCAGATTTTAGTTTGCCCCTGCAGTATCACTTTGCCCCCGGCAAGGAAGAAGATGGGATTACCTGCCAGGTTAGCTTGGAGCAGTTGCCCTACCTGGATCCGCAAGAGTTTCAATGGACGGTCCCGGGCTTGTGGCCGGAGCTGTTTACTGCGCTGATCCGGGCGCTACCGAAAACGGTGCGCCGCCAGTTAGTTCCTGCCCCACAGGTGGCGGCGGAAGTGAGCACCTGGATTGAGCGCGAACTGGCCAACCCCAAGCCTGCTACTGGCACTACCGAAAGCCGCGAGCCTACCCCGGTGCAGATTAAGCAGGAGGAAGCGTTGCAGGCTTCTCTGGGGCGCCTAGCTGCTTGGGCGGGGATTGAAAAAAGTAATAACGCGCCTTCCAGTGAAAATCAGTCCAAAGTTTCGGGGGATGGAGGCAGCACCAAGAACGCAGATTCAGACCCCTCGGAGAGCACAGAACAGGGAAAAAACGGGGACTTATCAGGGACAGGCACTCCCCAAGCCGCTGCACCCGCAGCGGCGGATACCCCTAAACAGACTGACCATCGCAACCTAACGGAAGTTTCGCCTAATAAGAAGCAAACTGCACCCTCGCGCCCGCTGGCTTCGCTGTTCATCGCGGCTCTCGACCAGCTACGCGCCGTGGAGGTAACTGCACAAGACTTTTCCCAGGCAGTCACGGCTTTGCCTGCGCATTTGCGGATTCGCTTTGCGCTTCGGATAGGGAAAGAACAGATATATTCTCGCGACCTTGAAAAACTGCAAAAGCGTTACGGAAAGAAAGGACGGGCCGCCCGCAAGCAAGTAATCCGGGAAGCGCTTTCGCAAGTCAGCAAATCCGAAAGCGGAAAGAAAAACCCGGAACGTTGCAAGCCGACCTCGGGCAGCGGCGAAGCTAATAAAGCCGACGAACAGCGTTTCCCGGAAACAGATTTTTCTCCTTCCTGGCCGCAAATACGTGGGAAAGCGGCAGTTCTACCTGCGCAAACAACCACTAATGCTGGCGGGGTACCTGGAGAAGCCTTCCCGGGCTTACTACCACAGCGCCTGCCGCGGCCTTTCGGATTATCACTACTGTCTGGCCCACAAAAAAACCGCTACGAAAACCCGCGTTCCACCCATAAAAACAGCACAAACAGCAATCAGCAGAATCCAAGCTCCCCCGTTTTCCCGGTACGAGTAGCCCGCTTTGAAAACTTGCAGCCAGCTCAACGTTCCCACCACTTTGGGGTTACCTACCTGCTATGCTCCCAGCTTTACCTGCCTCCTGCCCGGATTTCTACCCGCTGGCCAGCGCATTTAGCGTTAAACCTGGCGGCACTGCCCTACGAAAAAGCGAATCTGCTTTCAGAGCTACAGCTGGTTGCCACCTGGCGTTGCCTGGAACAAGCAAAAGTAGATACCTGGACAGTTAGAGATTCTTCGACCCTGCGGCAGCTGGCTGCAGATTTCCGTGACCGTTTCGAGGACGAGGTATACGCCCTCGCCGGAAAAATTGGAGAAGTTGGTGCCAGCTATCGAGAAGTGGCAGCCGCCCTATCTGAGCATTTCCCGCTCAGCGCTTTAGGCGAAGTCACCCAGGTGCGCTCTCAGCTACCGCAGCTAATCTACCCGGGGTTCCTGTGGGATTTATGCGAGGGAACCGCAGATTTAGGGCGTTACCTGCAGGCGATAGCTACCCGCCTACAAAAGGCAAGCCAGGGGCAAAACAGCGCGATTCACCAGGAAGAACAGGCTTTAGCTATCTGGGAAGGCGCGCGCGAAAATCTAGCAAACCGAGATAATCTAGCCGCAGATCCTGCTGCGGTAGCGTCCTTAATCCACGGGCGCTGGCTGTTAGAAGAACTGCGGGTTTCGCTATTTGCCCAACCCTTAGGTACGCGGGAGCGGGTTTCCCTGCCGCGCCTAAGCAAGCTCCTAAAACAGGCGCAAGTCTAAGCTGTTTCCCTTAGAGCAATAGCAAAATAGTGGCTGCTACCAGGGTGATTAGGGCGCCGGCCCCCAGCCCGATCGCCACTCCCCCTACGATTTCTTTCGCTGCGCTCCGGCGGGGAGCAGGCGCACCCTGACGGGGGGATGACTTCGGCAGGTTCTCGGCAAAACCGGGAATGTTCTCCCAAGCCCCTAAAGTTTGCTCGTTTGCGGACTCCTCCTGCTCCCGCGGCGGCGAGAATCCCCCGGGGGAGCCAGCTCCGGCCCCGATAGCCTCCTCAGTATTAACCATAATTGCTGGCGGTAAAGTTACCGGATGCCAGGCGGGAGCCACCAGTTCCACCTGCCCGCGAGCGGTCTGCCCCGACTGGGTTTCGTCCTCATTATGGGCGGGAATAATCGGTTTTACCGATGCCAAGGAAGTCTTAGCATCTGCTGGGGAAACCTTCACCACATCCTCTAACGGTTGCGGCCGTGGGGGCTCCTTTAATACCGGCAGAGCCTCCAGGGGGCGCACCTGGTCAACTACTGACTTTAAGAGGGCGTGGGTCTGGACAGCACTAGGGCGCACCGAAGTCTCTTTCGCCAGCATTTGGGTCATCACATTCCACAAGGAACTGGGAATTCCCGGAAGTATTCCCGGCATATCGTAGAACTGATGGTTTAAGACTTCCCCCACTGTCCCTCTAAAGGGAGTGACTCCGCAGAGTAACTCGTAAAGAATCACCCCCAGGGAATAAATATCAGTTTTGGAACTTACCCCTTTGCCTTCAATCATCTCCGGCGCCATATAGTAAGGGGTTCCCGAACGCTTCGTAGTCTGGATTTCGTAACGAGGATCAATCCATCTGGCCAAACCAAAATCCGCGATTTTGGGCACCAGGTAGCCCCCTTGTCGTTTCAATAAAATATTCGAGGGCTTCAAGTCCCGATGCACAATCCCCGCGTGATGAATCGGGGAAAGACCAGCGGCAATCCCCATGCAATAGTAGACAGCATCTAAGGGCAGCAGCGTGCCCTGCTTTTTCAGTAGCACCCCCAAATCCCCGCCATCGGTATATTCCATAATGATCGCCATATATTCCGGGGTTTGGATCAGGTCATAAACCTCCACAATGTTTTGATGCCGCACCCCGGTAACCAGATCTTTTTCCATGCGAAAACGCTGCGCGATGCCCGGCTTAATTGCTAGCTTAGAACGCAAAATTTTTGCGGCGTAAATATTTCCTCGGGGATCGGCAACCTTCCATACTTCGCCCATGGTGCCCGACCCTAAGGCTTTTAACAGCCGATACCCAGCTATAACTGTAGAGCCTTGGGGGTCAGACCGTATGACCGGGTTCTGCGGATTCTCGGCAGCAGGGAAGGGTTGTCCGGCATGGGCGTGTGCCGGCTGATAATTATCCATACGTTCCCTGCAACTTGGTCGATAATCTTTCAGCATCCAGTTTAAAGCTTCAAAAAGAGAAATCCTCTCTCCCCTAGCTCCTACTTTTAATGATCCTTACAGATTTTTTGGAGTTCGCGCAGGTATGCCCGGTGGTGTCGGGGAGCCCCTCCCCGGTATGTCCAGGTGAAAATATTTTCTACCCGGAAATCGCGCGAACATTTAGAACAGGCCAAAACCCGGGTGGGGGTACGGAAACGTTCAATACGGTGGCCGGCTTTACACACCCCGATCCAGGGAGCCGGGAGTGAGGGCGCGTCCGGGGCTACTGTACGTTCAGCGCGCCCTCCTAAAGACTTAACTGCCTGTTGCCACCGCTTACCATGCCCGGCCTGCGGTCCCACTTGCGCGTGAGCGACCTCGTGTAAAACCACCTCCCACGCGGCATCCGAATCGTAGAGTGGCAACAAATAACGGGAAAAACTAATCCGTTTATCTGCAAAATGGCAGGCGCCGGCACGGCGGCGCGCATGATCCAGGCCAACTTCCCAGTCCTGCAAGCCGCAGGCGTCCAGGGTGCGCCGCGCTAACGCTAATACCTCTTCCAAGCTGTCTACTTTCACGAGCAGCCCTGCCACTCCGCCTAGCGGGGATGGTAACTAGCGATTGCGCCTAGTGTCCTAGCCCTTCCGCAGTCACCGGAGGCAGGGTCGACCAAGGGAAATTAATCCATTTGTCGGTGTGCTTTAGCACGTAGTCCGGGGTAATAATCGACCGCGACTTTACATAGATACAGGCACATTTAGCTTCTGAAACCGCTACCCGCTCACCTTCTTGTCCCGAAGGAATCCCGCGTTCGCGAATCAGCCGCATGACTAACTCTAAAGTTTTTCCCGAATCGGCAACGTCATCGACTACCAGCACTCGTTTACCGGACAGAGCCGAGACGTCCATTAGCGGCGGAATCAGCACTGGCTCAGGCAGAGTTTCCTCTATATCGGTATAGAACTCTACATTCATGGTGCCGATTGCTTTTAGTCCTAACGCGTAAGACAAAGCACCCGCCGGTAATAACCCCCCGCGAGCCACCGCCACTACTAACTCGGGCATCCACCCGGAATATACAATATTTTGCGCGATTTGTCGGGTCGCATCTCCGAATCCTTGCCAGGTGAGCACTTCCCGATCTTGTGTATCTGCCATAAAACTAGCCTAGCTATCTTCAGCCAACTTTTTGAAACTGCGAGCGGATATTTTTCTCAAATTATTCCTTTCTAGCTATTTACCTGGGAAAACACTTCCCCCGTGTTCCTCGTAATATTATCTATTTAAATTAAGGTCTCCCCCTTTTGCTTTCTTTGCACTAAGCTGAGTAGCCGTGCGCTTTTTAAATGGAATGTCGGCACCTTATGAGCTGACCTATGACGATGTTTTTATGGTTCCCTCGCGTTCGGGAATAGCTTCCCGCTTCGACGTGGATCTATCTTCCGACGACGGCAGTGGCACTACGGTGCCGATTATCGTCGCAAATATGACGGCAGTTGCCGGTAAACGTATGGCGGAAACAGTTTCTCGCCGCGGCGGTCTAGTAACTCTGCCTCAAGATGTTCCCGGTGACATCATCGCTAAGACTGTAGCTGAGGTGAAAGCCTGCCACACGGTCTATGACACTCCGGTAGTGCTCGGTCCTCACGACACGGTAGCAGCGGCCCTGTCCTTGATTTCTAAGCGCTCCCACCGCGCGGTGATAGTCGTAGATGAAGAAAACCGCCCGATCGGAGTGGTCCCCGAGTCGGCGCTGGCGGGAGTAGATCACTTTGCGCAGCTACATACCGTGATGGACACCCGCACCTTACTTTTGCCGGAGGGGATCGGCCCCGAGGACGCTTACCGCCAGCTTGCGGAAGAACACCTGGGGCTCGGCGCCGTAGTTGATACTGACGGACGCCTAGTCGGGGTAATGACCGCGCCGGGTGCCGTGCGTTCCTCCATCTACACCCCCAACACCGATAAAGATGGCAAACTGCGGGTAGCTGCGGCGATCGGCATTAACGGTGACGTGGCCGGACGCGCCTGCCAACTGGTAGAAGCGGGCGTAGATGTCTTAGTGGTCGATACTGCCCACGGCTATCAAGATAAAACCATCCAGGCTTTAGAGGCAGTACGAGCCACCGGAGTGGAAGTACCAATCGTGGCAGGAAACGTGGTCACCGCGGACGCAGTCTCCGAACTGGCTGCTGCCGGCGCCGATATTTTGAAAGTCGGCATTGGTCCAGGCGCCATGTGTACTACCCGGATGGCGACTGGCGTAGGCCGCCCCCAATTTTCGGCAGTACTCGAATGTTCTCGCCGCGCCCACGAACTAGGGAAGCATGTTTGGGCTGACGGCGGCGTACGTCATCCGCGGGACGTGGCCTTAGCATTGGCAGCCGGAGCCTCTAACGTGATGGTCGGTTCCTGGTTCGCTGGTACTCACGAATCTCCGGGCGATATTGTGCGCGACGGGAATGGACGCCCCTACAAAGAAAACTTTGGGATGGCCTCACGCCGGGCAGTTCGTAACCGTAATGCCACCTCCCGCGGCTTTGAACGCGCCCGTAAAGAACTATTCGAAGAGGGGATCTCTACCTCGCGGATGTATCTGGATCCTGCCCGTCCCGGGGTAGAGAACTTGATCGACCAGATTCTGGCGGGGGTGCGTTCCTCCTTCACCTATGCGGGCGCCACTAACCAGGCTGAATTCCGGGAAAAAGCAATCGTCGGGATTCAAAGCGCCGCCGGATATAAAGAGGGCGCCCCCGTAGAAAGCTCCTGGTAAACCCGCGTCAATATGACAAGGGCACACCACCAAAATGGTTAACGAAAGGAATCCCATTGACCCGGGTACTGTTCGTATGCACCGGTAACATTTGCCGTTCAGTCATGGCACAGGCAGTTGCCTCCCAAAAGGCTGAAGAAGAAACCCGCGATAACCTGGTTTTTGATTCGGTGGGAGTCTCTGACGAAGAACACGGTAACCCTCCAGACTACCGCGCGGTACATATCCTAGAAGATCACGGCTGGCTGGTTCCCGATCACTATGCCCGTCAGATCAGTCGCCGTGATTTCGAAGATTTTGATCTACTACTCGCCATGACCAGTGGTCATCAGCGCGCCCTCACCCGCCTAGCACAGCGTTGGGGAGCCAATGAGAGCAAAATTCGTCTCTACCGCGAATTCGATCCCGAAGCCAGCCCGGACGATATGGAGGTTCCCGATCCCTGGTATGGCGGGGATCGCGAATTCGCCGACACCTTGGAAGTAATCGAGCGGGTAACTCCGGTACTCCTAGAAGTCCTCTCCGAGATCTCCTGACCCTTCTCGCTGAATGCCCTCAACCTCGATATTTTCTTTTACGTAGCTAGAGGTGGCAGGCGCGGGGGCTAGGGTCGACCCGATACCAGAGGAAAGCTAATCACGCGCACATGGGCATCAGTTTGCTTAGTTTTGGGTTTTAGCGCTTAAAATCGAGGAAACGAAAAGCGATCGATAAGGGAACGCCCATGCCAAATAAACCAGTCGAGGTTGAGGACATTATCAATAAGCATTCGGGGGGATTGCAACGCAACCTCTCGAATCGGCATATCCAGTTAATCGCGATTGGCGGAGCCATCGGTACCGGCCTGTTTATGGGATCCGGACGCACGATTCACTTGGCGGGTCCTTCAGTGCTGTTGGTTTACACCATTATCGGGGCAGTGTTATTCCTGGTGATGCGATGCATGGGGGAACTACTGGTTTCCGATCATAAGTATGGCACTTTTGCCGATTTCATTACTGATCTGTTGGGGCCAGGAGCTGGCTTTGTAGTGGGATGGACGTATTGGCTGTGTTGGATAGTTACCGGCACCGCCGAGGTGATCGCGATTGCCGGTTATTTCAATTTTTGGTGGCCAGATCTGCCGCGTTGGATTCCCGCGATTGCTACCGTGGCACTATTATTTTTCCTTAACGCCCTCACGGTAAAGGCTTTTGGGGAAACCGAGTTTTGGTTCTCGATGATAAAAATCGTCGCGATTATTGCCCTGATCTGTTGCGGAACCGTAATGGTGATTATCGGGTTTACTGCTCCCGATGGCCAGCACGCCACCATCACTAATCTGTGGTCGCGCCCGGGCGTTACTGGTTCCGGGTTCTTCCCGAATGGTTTTTCCGGATTCCTAGGCGGATTCCAACTGGCAATCTTTAGTTTCGTAGGGATTGAGCTGGTTGGTACTACGGCCGCAGAAACCAAAGATCCCGAGAAATCGCTCCCCAAAGCCATTAATTCGATTCCGTTGCGGGTGTTGTTGTTCTATGTTTTGGCGTTAGCAGCGATCATGTCGGTGACTCCTTGGGATTCTCTCGACCCCGAATCTTCCCCCTTCGTTGGACTGTTCTCTCTCGTAGGACTCGTCTTTGCGGCTTCACTAGTGAACCTGGTGGTAATGACTTCGGCCGCCTCTTCGTGTAACTCGGGAGTTTATTCCACCTCCCGGATGATGTACGCCATGGCGCTGCGCAGTGACGCCCCGAAGATCTTCCGGAAGCTTTCCCGTCGCTCCGTACCCTTAAACGCGCTGATTGTTACCTGTCTATTCTTGCTTACCTCCATTGTTCTGATGGCAGTAGGCGGCACGGTAATGGAAGCGTTTACCCTGGTAACTTCGGTGGCCTCGGTGCTATTCATGTTCGTATGGGTCATGATCGTGGCCTCCTACGTAGAGTTTCGCCGGCGCCTGCCCCAAAAGCATGAAGAATCAATATTTGCCATGCCCGGTGGATATTTTTCTATCGCAGTAATCAGTGTCTTTATTGTGGCGATGGTATTCGTCCTCGCCCTCGATCCCGCAACGCGGTTCGCCATGTTGGCCAGCCTGCTTTGGATTGCTATCACCGCTGGGTTATCGTTCCTGGCGAGCCGCAATCCCCACAACGCGAAAATCCGCGCCGAGTTTGCGGACCGTCGCCGCCGGGAACTAGCAGCCGCCCAGGAGTACCAAGCCAAATAACCCGCCCGCAGATTTTAGATCCTCCCGGTTGCAGTTCCCGCGCGGAGCCTAGGTTTTTCCTCCCGCCCAAGAATTCGGAAAACGTAGCGGCGTTTTCCGAATTCTTATGCCCACCGCACCCACTCGGATAAAACCTAGCCCCCGCGCTCGCTGGTATCGCACATGTAAACATCTGAGCGGGAACGCGGATCCCGCAAGGTACGCAATGAGCGTGCAGGGGCGGATTTATTCCGCAGGGTAGGCTGCGGGCGTCAAATCCGTGAAAATGCCAGAGCATTTTCCGGATTTCGGGGCGCGAGGCAAAATCCGCCCCTGTACGCGGACTAATACAGCAGGAATTAGGCGGAGCGGGCTTTTAGGTGGCGATAGCGGCAAAGCGCCGCGAAAATATCTTGGAGGCGGGGGGCGGCCAGGAACGCCGGGTAGCGTCCGGCGGCGAAAGCCTGCCAGCTAGAGGACGCGAACTCGGTCGCGAAACGGGCGCAAGCATCTGCAATAGTTTCTTTACCGGTGGCGTCAGTGACCAAAGTACGAATCGCGTAAGCAATCGCTTCTGCTTGCCCGGGATCAACTACTTGGGCAAGGGCGGAAATATCGATTTCTTCACGGTTCAAGCGCAATGTGGCGGTGCCTTCGGCGCGAGTTTTTTCGCGCCGTCCTGCAGGCGGAGGCGGGCAAGATAGCAGGAGGCGTTTGCGTACTGCCTGTTGCGGCCAGGGAGCCGCCGCGCTATCAGTGCTGCTGGCTGCGGCCTCTCCCCTGCTTACTTCCCGCGCCCTCGCGGTGGCATCGTAGGGCAAATAGTTTTCCAGTAATAGCACCTGGTCGGCTAAATCCAGGAAATCTCCCGAGCCTCCCATCACCATAATGGTGGATACTCCCAGTTCCTCCCGGATCCCTCCTACCCGGTCGATTAAGGGAATAATCGGCTCGCTGCGCACCAGTTGCCGCATCCGGTTATCTCGCAATAAAAGGTTGGTGGCCGAGGTGTCTTCGTCAATCAGCAGCGCCCGCGAGCCGCACTCTATGGCTTCGGTAATCGCCGCTGCTTGTGAGGTTGATCCGGAGGCATTTTCAGTAAAGAACTCCGTGGTATCAGCCCCGCCAGGCAGCGAACCGATGAATAGGGAAATATCAGTCGCAGTTATCGCCCGGCCGTCCTCGGCGCGCACTTTTATCGCATCGGGCAAAGTGGCTACCAGTTCCCGGCCATCCCCAGGAATGTGGGGATACACCGCACGCTCCAGTGCTTCTAGCAGCGTGGATTTCCCGTGATAGCCGCCCCCTACAATCACGGTGATTCCTTGCGGGATCGCCATTCCCGATATTTTCCCGCTATAGGGTAGCTCTACGGTTTGTACCAAGGGCGAGGGTGCCCCCTCCCCTAACACCGTCGGCAAACGGAAAGGTACCGCATTTTTCATCGGTAAATCGCTGATTCCGGAAGCCCTGGCCAGCAGTGCCCCATCCGCTACGAAGGCCACCCACCCGCGCTCGCTAAGCAGCTTTTGCAGAGCCGCATGATCTTTAAGCGTGTGAATATGGCGAGTAAGGTCGGCTAAATCCGGGCCATCTTCCTCGCCGAAACATACGGTTTTATACACCAATTCGCACAGGTCATAGTCCAAAAAGCGGGCAAAATTACGCCCTAAAATCCGTCGGCCTGCCGCCGGGAATGGTACCTGGACGCGCAGTTCTAGCTCGTCTTCACTCAGAGTTACCGAGGAACGCGGCAGAATTTCTTGCCCCACCGGCGCGATTCGCAGTTGCGCCTCAGATTTCCCACTAGAGCGCCGCGTCCCGAAAATTTTGCGGGCTCGCCGCGCCAAAAAATCACCGGTAGCTATCCGTGCCAACCTGTCAGTGGCAATCTCGGCGGGGATCTGCGCAGTATCCAGCGGAACCAGCACTCGGCAGGCGGAAGGTGGGGCAAAGGGGTCGGACTGCACCCGGTCGATAGCGAAAGTAAAGTCCCCAAAACTCCATTGACCGACTAGTTGTTTATAGCCGCCATAGGAGCGGCCATCGAGTGATTTTGTTTTCCGAATTAGCTCATCTGCATCCCGCATAGTTCCCTATTCTATGACGCACGCTGACTCGCCTTGTAGACTAGCTAAGTACCATGAGGCATTTTCCGAGCGCCACTAGGCGGCTGCACGGGTATTTCTGAGGATGGAAGGAATTTTTCGTGACTGACAAGCTGAAACTGGTTGACACAATCCAGGCAATCAACTGGAACGATATCCAGGACGATAAAGATCAGGAAGTTTGGGATCGGCTCACCGGGAACTTCTGGTTGCCAGAAAAGATTCCGCTATCGAATGATCTACCTTCTTGGAAAACCCTGAAACCAGAAGAACAGGTGATGACTAACCGAGTATTTACCGGCCTGACCTTACTGGATACCTTGCAGGGCACGGTGGGCGCAGTTTCCCTGATTCCGGATGCCCGCACCCCGCATGAAGAGGCGGTTTACACCAATATCGCCTTTATGGAGAGCGTGCACGCGAAATCATATTCCTCGATTTTCTCTACCCTGCTGTCCACCACCGAGATCAATGAGTCTTTCCGCTGGAGTGAAGAAAACGAGAACTTACAGCGCAAGGCGCATATCATCATGAACTACTATCAAGGTGATGATCCGGAAAAACGCAAAGTGGCCTCTACCCTGCTAGAGTCTTTCCTGTTCTATTCCGGGTTCTACGCCCCCATGTACTGGTCGGCACATGCCAAGCTAACTAACACCGCGGATTTGATTCGCCTGATTATTCGAGATGAAGCGGTGCATGGCTATTACATTGGCTATAAATACCAGTTGGCGGTCAACGAGTCCTCGCCGGAACGTCAACAAGAACTCAAGGATTACACCTTTGACCTGTTGACAGAACTCTACGACAACGAAGAATCCTATACCGAAGATCTGTATGACCCCCTGGGACTGACCGAGGATGTAAAGAAGTTCTTGCGTTACAACGCCAATAAAGCCCTGATGAACCTGGGGTACGAGGCACTATTCCCGGCGGATTCTACCGATGTGAATCCCGCGATTTTGGCGGCGCTGTCGCCTTCGGCGGATGAAAACCATGACTTCTTCTCCGGTTCCGGATCTTCCTACGTAATAGGCGAGATTGTCGATACCGAGGATGATGACTGGGACTTCTAGATACTTAAGGACGCAGCTGCGCTAAAGGAAAACTAACAGCTGCTGGTGGGGAAAAATAAATTTTCTTCCCCACCAGCAGCTGTTTGTATGTTATTAAACTCTTAACACTCTAGCGCCCATTGGAGTAGCCGAGCATCCCTAGAGCATACAGGATACGCAGCCTTCGACCTCGGTTCCCTGCAGGGCGTGCTGACGCAGACGCATATAATAAAGGGTCTTGATCCCCTTGCGCCAAGCGTAAATATAGTTCTTGTTTACCTCGCGAGTAGTGACCGTGTCCGGGTAGAACAGCGTCAAGCTGAGTCCCTGATCGACATGCTGGGTGGCCACCGCATAGGTGTCGATAATCTTTTCCGGTCCAATCTCGTAGGCATCCTGGTAATACTCCAGGTTGTCGTTATCCATATAGGGAGCCGGGTAGTAAACCCGCCCGATCTTGCCCTCTTTCCGAATCTCAATCTTGGCCACGATTGGGTGGATGGAGGAGGTGGAGTTATTGATATAGGAAATCGACCCGGTTGGGGGCACCGCCTGCAGATTCTGGTGATACATTCCGTATTCCCGGACTTTTTCGGCCAGCTTCTTCCAATCCTCGTTGGTAGGCACCTTGATTGACGATTTTCCTAGCAGCTCCCGGCACTTTTCAGTCTGGGGAGTCCAATCGCCGTTAATGTATTTCTCGAAATACTGCCCAGAGTAGTACTGGGAATCTTCGAAGCCTTCGAAGCGTTCCCCACGCTCTTTCGCAATCTTGCACGAGGCTTTAATCGCTTCGAACGCCACGGTCATGAAATACATATTGGTGAAATCCAAGGCTTCTTCACTGCCATAGAAAACCTTTTCCCGCGCCAGGTAGCCGTGCAGGTTCATTTGCCCGAGTCCAATAGCGTGGCTCATGCTATTGCCGCGCTCGATCGAAGGCACTGCCCGAATATTTGACAAGTCAGATACGCTGGTCAAGCCGCGGATCGCGGTCTCGATGGTGGCAGAAAAGTCTGGAGAGTCCATAGTCTTGGCAATATTTAGCGAAGCTAGGTTACAGGAAATATCTTTACCCACCTGCTCATAGGTGAGGTCTTCGTTGAACTCGCTCTTTTCCGAGACCTGCAAGATCTCTGAACACAGGTTGGACATGGAGATACGTCCCTTAATCGGGTTAGCCCGGTTGACGGTGTCCTCGTAAACAATATAGGGATAGCCGGATTCGAACTGGATCTCCGCCAGGGTCTGGAAGAAACGGCGCGCGTCAATCTTCTTTTTGCGGATCCGCCCGTCCTCTACCATTTCCCGATAATGTTCGGTGATGGAAATATCGCTCATCGGTTTCCCGTAGACCCGCTCTATATCGTAAGGGCTAAACAGGTACATGGGTTCCTTATTGCGTGCCAGGTGGAAAGTAATATCCGGGATTACTACCCCCAGGGACAGAGACTTAATCCGGATTTTCTCATCCGCATTTTCCCGCTTGGTATCCAAGAATTCCATAATGTCGGGGTGGTGAGCATTGAGATAGACCGCTCCGGCGCCTTGCCGCGCCCCCAACTGATTGGCGTAAGAGAAGGAATCCTCAAGCAGTTTCATTACCGGAACTACCCCGGAGGACTGATTCTCGATTTTCTTAATCGGGGCGCCCGCTTCCCGCAGGTTAGTAAGCGAGAGGGCTACCCCTCCTCCGCGTTTAGAAAGCTGCAGGGCAGAGTTGATACCCCGCGCGATCGACTCCATATTGTCTTCGATGCGCAGCAGGAAGCAGGAAACCAGTTCCCCGCGCGCTTTCTTGCCGGCATTTAAGAAAGTGGGGGTAGCCGGCTGGAAACGACCAGCCATGATCTCGTCTACCAGACGCTTGGCCAGTTCTTCATCCCCACGCGCCAGGTAGAGCGCCACCATACATACCCGATCCTCGAAGCGTTCCAGGTAGCGTTTACCGTCGAAAGTTTTCAAAGTATAGGAGGTGTAATACTTGAATGCCCCCAAGAAAGTGGGGAAACGGAACTTATAGGCATAAGCCTGTTTAAATAGATCCTTAATGAACTGGAACTGGTATTGCTCTACCACCTCCTGTTCGTAATAACCCTCGCTTACCAGGTACTTCATCTTTTCTTCCAGGTCGTGGAAGAACACCGTGTTCTGGTTTACGTGCTGCAGGAAGTACTGGCGGGCTGCCTCTTTATCTGCCCAAAATTGGATTTTTCCCTCTTTGTCATACAGGTTCAGTTCCGCATTTAAAGCGTGATAGTCCAGCTCGGGAGCGGGCGCGGTTTCTACTCCGGTGTCAGTTAGATTTTCTGCCAAAACTCACTCAGTCCTTTACGGCATATCTCAACGTCCTGGGAGGTTCCCAAGAGTTCGTACTTGTACATAAACGGGATTTTCAGTTTTTGGGCGAGAATATCGCCGGCAATGCAATACGCTTTGCCAAAGTTAGTGTTTCCGCTGGCGATAACCCCTACGCAGTGCTCGCGGTTGCTCTTTTCGTTTAAGAACTTGATTACTTGCTTGGGCACGGCCCCTTTGATGTTGCCGCCCCCATAGGTAGGCACCACAATCACATAGGGTTCGTTTACATAGAGGAATTCATCGCGAGGACGCAGGGGAATCCTTTTACTGCGAAAACCTAGTTTCTCTACGAAACGCTTAGTGTTACCCGTTGCGGAAGAAAAGTAGACTAGCAGAGGTTCCGTATCGCTCACCTTTGACCTGCCTTACTGTTTTCGCTTCTCGCTAATACCTGCTCTGGGATGCACTATTTTTCTGTTGGTTCCGCAATACCGCACCCCTGGGAGGCGACAGGTATCCGGAATATATTTTAATAGTTTTTGGAGGATGCGCCCGCCTTAGGCAGTAGCCACCGCCCGCGCAGCGACCGCTATCCCCTTGATCTTATCGGGACGGAATCCGCTCCAAGAATCGGTATCAGTTACCACTACCGGAGCCTGCACGAATCCTAAAGATTTTACGTGTTCCAGAGCGTCTGGATCTTGGCTCATATCAACTTCCGCGTAAGCAATTCCTTGCTTTTTGAGGGCGCGCTTGGTCGCATCACACTGTACGCAACGAGGCTTAGAGTAAACGGTGATCGACATGTTTCTGCGCTCCTTAAATCGGCTTTCTTCGTCTGCGCTATTCAAAGAATAACATCAGTGTAGTTTCTATGCCGCCACATTTTGGCGATGAACTAAACACTACACCTAGTAGTGACTTAACACCAGTACCCCAAGATAATGTGTTTGGGGATAACCGGTGGAAAGAGGGCATTTTTCTGGGGATACCCCGGATACGAAACCTCTTTCGAGGCCGACCGCCCCGCGTCTGCCTGGCTTTTGAGTAAAACCCATACCCGAGATTATTGGTGAGCGGTTCCACCAAAAATTGTGGATAAACTTTTCCCGGCGTGTCACAGGTGTCCGCACACAGGGGCCGATTCTGCCTAGCGCCCACTGGTAAGCGCGGGGGAAAAGTTTGCCCCAGACCCGCAACGACGGCAAGCTAGCCCCCGCACACGAATGGTTGCAGATAAGATGGTATCCAGAACAGCTGAGAATTAAGGAGCAGGCGATGAGTGAGCGCATGAACGTGGAATCTTTCAACCTAGATCACACGAAAGTGGCCGCTCCCTTTGTGCGGGTGGCCGATCGCAAACAGTTACCGGGCGGCGACGAACTGGTCAAATACGATGTGCGCTTTTGCCAACCAAACCAGGAACATTTGGAAATGGACACCGTGCACTCGATTGAGCATCTCACCGCGGAACTGATGCGCAACCATACCGATAAGTTGATTGATTTTTCACCGATGGGATGCCAAACCGGATTTTACGCCCTGATGTTAGGGGTAGAACCAGACGAGTTCACTCAGCTATTGGCGCTAACTTTTGAGGATATTCAACGCGCTGACCAGGTCCCCGCAGCAAATGAACGCCAATGCGGATGGGGCGCGAACCATAGTCTTAAAGGAGCGCAGCAGGCTACCGCGCGTTTCTTAGCGGCTCGCGATAGCTGGAATCAGATCTACGCTTAGGGGATAAATAGGTTATGAGCAGCTACGAGACTGTTATTATCTGCGCGGAACTTACCGAGCTAGCTCCTTTGGTGAACCGTTCTTGGTTGCAAGAATGTCTTTCTCACCGCTTCTCAGACTCCTACCAACCATCTAACCCCAAAAAAGTACTTCCGACCCCGGTTAGGGAAGTCTCAGGACTATGTTTTTACCCCCTGGATTTACCGGAGATTCCCGGAGAAGTCCTCGGGGTACAAAGCGGGGTGGGAATGGTTAATGCTGCCCGCACCACTGCGATCGCGATTGAGGTATTAGGGGCACGCCAAGTGCTATATTCAGGCACCGCTGGGGGTTTAGCCAAAGACAGCCAAGTCGGGGAAATTATTTTCGGTGACAACTACGTGTTTCACAGCGCAGACGCTACCGCTTTTGGTTATCAGCGCGGGCAGCTCCCAGGCATGCCAGCCCACTATGCAGGTAATGAAAGATTACTGTCGAGCGCCCGTAGCCTCTTAACCGATCCTGGCGAGGATCCTTCACCCCGGGAAACCGCTGCCTCCCGATTTAAAAATCCAGTTTTTGCGGCAGAGACGGAACTTGCCGACGCTTTAGAGGAGATCCCGGTACGCTGCGGTACCATCGCCACCGGGGATTCTTTTATTACTGAAGCCAATGTTAGTGCAGTACGTTCAGCCTTTCCTACGGCTCTAGCTGCAGAAATGGAATCAGCAGCCGCAGCCCAAGTAGCATTTTTATCCCAGGTTCCTTTCTTGGCAGTGCGCTGCGTTTCCGACCTTTGCTCCCCGGAAGGTCAAGACGTATATCACGGTAACGCGGCTGTTTGCGGGGCGCTCTCCGCGGCAGCCACGATCTGCCTACTTGAGTCCTGCTAGATCTAGTCACGCCGCCAGCAATATCACATTGTGACACAGATATCGGCCACTTTTGCGCCTGATCAAGACTGTCCTCTAATCGGCGCGGTATGATTTCCATGTAATCTTATTTGCAGTGGGAGAACATTCATGGCCTCGTCGCGTCCTCGTAATTTGAAAGTAATCATTGGGCTAATAGTAGGGGTCGCAGTATTGTGCTCGGCTATAGTGGTCGCTTACGCGGCAACCAGAGATTCGGGAACCCCGAACGCTTCCTCCACGACTTCTAAAACGACTCCCACGAAAACTAAGACCCCCAAAGCTACCCCCACCACCACTCCCACCCCTACTCGTCCTCCGGTGGATTGCACTAAGGAAAAGTGTGTGGCGTTAACTTTTGATGATGGCCCCGGTCCTGACACTCCGAAACTTTTGGATACTTTAAAGGCGGAAAATGTTCCCGCTACTTTCCTACTGGTGGGCAAAGCGGTTGTCACTTACCCGGATACGGTGGCACGAGAGTTCAAAGAGGGGCACTCCCTGGGTGTTCACACCTGGAACCATCCGCAGTTAACTAAGATTCCTGACGACAAAATAGTCAACGAAATAACCAGCACGGCAGACGCGATCAAGAAAGCTGCCCCGGATGCGAAACTTACTTTCACTCGCCCACCCTATGGGGCTTTTAACCCCCGGGTAATTTCTGTCTTGAAATCCTTAAATCATGCTGCTCTAATCTGGGATGTTGACACTTTGGATTGGAAGCATCGTGACCCAAACGCGGTATTGTCTCAGGTTCAACAGCAAACTAAACCGGGGTCGATTATTTTGATGCACGATATTCACCCCACCAGCATTCAAGCAGTACCCGAGATCATTAAATATCTACGCTCTCAAGGGTTCACGATGGTGACAGTTCCCGAATTATTCGGAGGATCGCTTACTCCCGGCAAGATTTATTTTGATCAAAACATGGTTCGCGAGTAATCGCGACAGCTAGGTTTTTCTGACAGACTGTCCCCGAAATTCTTTATTTATTCCCGGAGGCTTAAGACTCCGGGCTGGTCATAGCATCTACTTCCGCATCGGGATGGGCCGCGACCAGATCGTGCAGCGAGGACGCGGAGGCAATCATTCGAGCCATTCCATGGGTTCCCACTACCCCCGCAAGCGCGGTTCCTAACCCCATTTCGGCAAGAGCGTCGGCTTTTAGTCCCGGCCATCCGTGCAACTTCGTTTGCAGATCGGCAGGGATTTGCGCGAGCCCAATTCCGGCTGCAAATAATGCCCCTACTAAACCGGCAATAGCATCAGTTGCGCCTCCCAGCTGTACCGCGAGGGAGGTGGCGCGGCGGAGGGCGTCTTGTCCGCTAAGCGGCATCTCGGCATGCTCGATTTTCACAGCTTGCAAGATTCCTGCCACTGCCTGTAGGGCGGTAACTGCATAGGTGTTGTCACGCGGCGGTTTGAAGTAGGTTTCCTCGGCTTGTTGCAACCATTCCTGCCACTGTTCGCGGCGAGCTGTGGGTAGCAGCGCTATTCCCGCCCCCAGGTTGATCCGGTTGCCCCAAGTTTCTTCACCGGGAAGCGGATCAGTAACTGCCCGGCGGATCGCTTCCGTATAGATCACCGCTGCCTCACTGGCTAAAGGATCCACGTGAGTTAGTTCGGTCACCGCTCGCACTGATTCTGCTGTCCACTGGGGATCTTTTATCCGGGTGAGCCCCAAAATAGCGCAGCGGCTAAGCGGACCGGCTCCGGAAGTACGGCGGGTACGCAAATGAAAATAGGCGGCAGCGGAACGCATTTTTCGGGCGGGATTCATATTAGAAATATCGTTACTGGTGGTTTCTAGCACCACCCTGGTGGGTGCATCTATTTTACGACTTCCCCCGTGATACCAGGCTAAATAACGGGTAGCGACGGCATCCAAGCCTTCTTCTGTGGTCAGATCGATTCCGGTGACCGCTACTTCTGCTATACAGATTCCCAGCTGGGTGGCTTCTGACCATTCTCCCGGACTTAGACGTCCCGTTGCTCCCAGCATTCGGGGAATTCCCTCTAGAGGAGGAGTTTTGAATTCGTAGCCAACCCCTAGCGCGTTACCACAAGCTTGCCCCACGAGGACGCCACTAGCCCGATCTGCCATTATGGCTAGGGGTGCTTGTCCGCCGCGCCGGATCAAGTCCTTTTCTTGATCGGTGCGTTCTGGATTTTTATCACGCGCATCAGCCACCCTGTCAACTTTAATGCACCTACTAGTGGATAGGCGAGATTCCCCTGGCTATAACGCGTGGTTAGCGAAATAGCCAGGGGTTCAGGCTAGCTATCCTTGATAGCGGGCAGGCTTATTTGCGGCGAGCACGATAGGAAACTAGCAGTCCTCCACACCCGAGGGCGATTAGCGCCGCCGACAGCGGAGCTGAGGGACTGGCACCAGTGGCAGATAGTACCGTCTGCTCGCTTGAAGGCGGAGGCGGGGCTTGAGGCAGGGCATATTGTTCATCTGTTTCGGTTTCCGAACTTCTAAAAGCTTGCGTCCGCGAGTCCCCTTCATAGCTAGTGACAAACACATAAGTGTCTTTACATTTCAAGCGTTCCAGGCTGAGCGGTTTTCCGTCCTTATCTTTGTCCACAGTATAAGTTCCGTTCTTAGCCGGTAGCTCCACCCTAGCTAAAGGTTCTTTCCCCTGTGTATCTTGATCTTTAATGGGTTGAGGTAGACAGTAAAGGTCATTACGGACTACCGGTTCATCACCTTTCCATTTGCCGGTGCCCACAAAATCCGGGTGATCGTCGGGAAATCCGCTCAGTTCTACCTGATCGGTCAATATTTTGCCCTGTTTATCGGTTACTACTTTTGCCTGAGTTTTTACCCCCGGAGAAAACGGCAGTACCTGAGTTTCCTCTTCCTCAAAAAAATTGGGTACATAGTCTGCTTTTAAGTGGGTATCCTCCGGCTGTAAGTCCCGATGCGCAGCGGCTACGAAAGTATAGAAACCTGGTTGGTCTATCTTATAGGGATCAGTTTCGTTAGAGATAGTGACGCCGTTTTCTGCCTCTTCCGCATTTTTGGGAGTAGCGGGTAACTGCCAGGTTTTTATTGGCTGAGCCTCTGTTGGGATCTGTCCCGGGCCGCGCGCAGAGCTAAAAGGTCCGTAAAGCGACAAGTCGATCATCACGGTTTGCCAGGTTTCTTGTCCGGTGGTCTTCCCCCATTTTTCTTCGGCTTTCACCAAAATGGTGTCCGCTAGTTCCGCTCCTTGTTCTAGCGGTCTCATTTGCGATTGCGTCTGCGTTTTTACCGCAAAGAACTGTCGTGGCTCAACGCTCGTAGCTGCACTGGTGCTTATTTGCGAATTCGGGCCGGCGATCAGCAAATCCTGCCAACGGGTATGTTCCCAGATTTCGTAACTAACTGGCGGCAGCCCTAACACCTGCACCTGGGCACTCACTTTCCCGGGACCGGTTACCTCTATCGGGAGCTCTTTGGCGGTGCTCACCGAGGAAGTACTAAGGGTTTTGGGTTGACCTTTACTGGAAAAATGTGCCGGTCCCGTTAAGGTAACGCTTTCTTTGAGTCCGCTCATCGGGCGACCAGCTGCGCTTTGAGGCACTGGCAGGTACACGGTTCCTTGCGTGGATCCCGGGTTTACTTTTATTTCCGGGGCTGCCATCTGGTAGGGGCCGGCATAGGCGGCGGCTTGCTGCACAAGCTGGGCAGCCCGTTGCTTAATCTGAGCGGAACGGTTTTGCTCCGCAGTTAAACGCCCCGATAACGAATGAATCGCGTATACGGTAGCCCCCAGTTCCGGGTCTCCTTTATCGATAGCACCGCGAAGTTGTCCGGCTAGGTAAGCTACTCGGTATTCTTGCGCTGCCGGAAATACTACAGTCGTTCCTTTTACTTTATCTTTAACTTCAAAGGTCGCTCCGTTAGATCTATACTCTTGCCCCGCACCGATTACTCGGCGCCCCTGGTAGTTAATCCACTTGTTGCGCGGAGAGTTAATCTGCCGATCGGTGGCACAGACCGCCACTTTGCTACCATCGATAGATTTACGAGCATTTAACTCTAGTTTGGAGTTGCCATAGTTTTTCCAGGCCGCCCCAGGTCCGGCTGCTTGGGAAGTTCCTTGATCGGTAACAACCATAGCGGAGGTGATCATGGCGATCGCGGCAGCTAACCCGAGGAGGCTGAGACATTTTCGTCTCCGAGCACGCTGGCGACGTTGAGGACTAATCCTTGAGGACGAACCGGGGATCTGATTATTTCTTGCGGAAGTGTTACCACTGCTTTTTGCTGTTTTCATAGCCTCAGATTCCATCGTAGAAACCGACAAAACCAGATCCGAAAAATATTTTCAGGATATTTATTAGCGCCTTCCACTTGGGGACAAGCTGCGGAAACTATCCCCTACTTAAGCCGTTTTCCCCAGCGAAGACCAACCTATTTTTGTAAATTGGCTGGACAAACCGTCTAAAATCCACTTTAATAACAATAGAAACATTTGCAACATTTACAACTTACTTAACAAGATGGTCCCAATGGTTAGTAAGAAAAATATTTATAAAACAGCAGCGGGCATTCTCGCCCTATCATTAGCAGTACTTTCAGTTCCCCTTTCATCAGCGTTTGGCGAAACTGGCTTCCGGGCAGGAAACATTATTTCTGATGCCAACATGTACCAGTCGACCCCCTCCATGTCAGTGACGGAGATTCAAAATTTCTTGAATACTCAAGGAGCAGCATGCCGCGGAAATGGATGCCTGAAAAATATCCGCCTAAACACTAGATCTATTGATGCCGACAAATTCTGCAAAGGCAGTTACCAGGGCGTAAACAGTGAACCAGTTTCCCAAGTTATCTACAAAGTTTCCCAGGCTTGCCAGATTAGCCCCAAAGTTTTATTGGTGACCATCCAAAAGGAACAGTCCGGGATTACCAAGAACTTAACAGCTGCTAAGCAAAATAAACTCACCGGTTACGGATGCCCGGACGGCAGACCCTGCAGCGAGCAATATTACGGAGTACAAAACCAGATCTACCGGTCTGCACACCAGTTCCAGCGCTACCGTATCAAATCGACAAACTACAGCTTCCGCAGTGGAATAACCACCGACATCCAATTTTCTTACCAAGATGGATGCGGGTCTTCCAAAGTGAAACTGGAAAACCAGGCGACTGCATCGCTCTACAACTACACCCCCTACCAGCCTAATGAAGCTTTACTCTCAGGCAATTCTGATCTCTGCTCTTCGGACGGTAACTACAATTTCTTCAAGATTTATCAGCGCTGGTTCGGCGATCCGCGCAGCACAGTTTCCGCAACCATCCCGAGCAGCAAAGTTGCAGTTCCTGAAAGCGGATACACCGGCACTTCTAATAACACCAAAGCCCAAGCTACCAAGGAACAGGCCGCTAGCACCCCGCCAACCGGGAGCAACGCTCACGCCGCCCAAAAGGTAGGCATGGCGAGCTCTCAGTCCTCCCGCACTGCCACGACTGCAAACTCTAAGGCCGCTACCGCCCCTCAGTCGACCAGTAATTCCAAACCTGCGGACACTTCCCAGGCCGCGGCCGCTGAAAACGCCGCTTTGAAGGCCACTGAGCAAGAAAAAGCTAAGCAGGCAGCAAAGGCGGCAGCAGAAGCATCTCAGCAGGCCGCCCAGGCTGCAGAAGCAAAGAAAGCCGCCGCCGCGACTGCGCAAGCGCGCGCTGTAGCCGCAGCCCAGGAAGAAAAATCAACCCAGCCGAATTCGGATTCCCAAACCGCTAAGCCTCAAAACGAAGCGCCGATCAAGCCCCAACCGACTACCGCCACCCCGGAAAAAACACTGCCAGCAAAGAAGGCTACAGAATCAGCGACGCCCAGCAATAGTCCGGCTTTGGCTAGCACCGGAACCATTGGCGGCTCGGTAACTATCCTGGCAATGGTCTTAGTGATAGCGGGCTGGAGGATTCGCAAGAACGTGATCGACAACCGCCCGATCCGCGTTAACTGCTAACGGACGCCAATACCTGCGCGATAATTTCTTGGGTCCGCCCCGGGCCGGTGGTCGCGCAGGTTTGCACTCCGGTACGCACCGCCGGATAGTCATTTCCATCCGGGTCAAGACGATCCCCCACAAATAGGACTTGGGCAGGTTCCAGTGCCGTTTGCGCAAGAAATTTCTCCACCCCATAGGCTTTGTCAATCCCGCGCATAGTAATATCCACGGAAGTGGATCCGCCAGAAAGTACCGTTAACTCTGGCAGGAGTTTCCCGGCACGAGCAGCTAACTTTGCGCGTTTAGCTCCACTGGGATCCCAAGCGTCTTTTTCTTGCTTCGCTGCTTGTTGCCCGAGGGCGGAATAGGTTAGTTGCGAACCGCGGTTTTCGATTATCTCTCCCACCGGATTTTCGCACCAGTAACCGAGGGAACGAGCGACATCCTCTATTACTTTCCGCGCTTTCTCCACCTGCTCTGGCGCCATTTTCAGCACATATTGTGCCTTCCAGTCCCCGCCTGCAAATAGATAGTAGCGAGTACCGCAGGTCGGCAGCAGATGTAACTGCTGCGGGCAGAAATCCTGTCCCGCTAAGGGGTCTAAAAGTTGCCGGGAGAATTGCCGGAAGGATCCCCCGCTGATAACTCCGGTCGGTAAAGCCCGGGTAAGACGCGCAAAAACCCTTGCCATCTCGGGCGGCATTGCCTGTTTCGAGGGCGCTAAAGTACCATCCAGGTCAAATATCATCGCCTTAATCGCGCCCACTTGTTGCCTTTCTGCCGTACTTACACAAGGTAGTCAAAAAGCCATTGTAAGGCTAAGACTAAAGCGGAACCGCATTTGCATGAGGCAGTTCAGCCGAGACACTTACTCTCAGTTAACCGGAACCGCGGATCGCTTCTCTAGGTATAGCTACAGCGCCGGCGCCGAAACGACTTAAAAATGGGGTATCGCGACCATTTCACCTCCTTACACAGCCGTGTAATCGTTTTCACAAAGGCGATTTTAATCTATCATTTATCGCTTCTACCAGCAGTTTTGCTAAGCTTAAAAACCGCAAATCGCCAAAAGTTCTCATTTTTATTGTCCTGACATTGACTCCCCTCTCGGGAAGCTTCTATAGTAAACATGTAAACGTTTCCACGAGGGAAAAAGTTCAACCGAACTTTTCGAATCGACAGAACAGAAAGAGAGAAAATAAAAATGGCTACTTTGGTTGCTCCTTCGATTTCAATGTCTTCCTCTCGGCTCGAGGTGCCGACGATGGTTGCCTACATCGCCCTCACCGCTTTGATGGTAGCGGGCGTAGCGATCACTTTGATTGGCGCATTCTCCGCTTACGCGGTCACCGCGATCCTGGGTGGGCTCCTGACCGCTGCTAGCGGATTTGGTTTAGCCTGGTCCAACATTTATTTCCAGCTCAAGGGAGAATAGGTTTACCCGGCATTTGCCTAAAACCACGCGCGTCGCTGCCAGCGACGCCTAAAGTCTCGCTGAGCTAGAAAAAATATAGCTGAATAAAACTCAGAAAGTCTAGGCGCTAAAGCACTAACAGTGGCAGGCGCCAAGATGGTCTGGACAGCCTCCTAAAGAAACTAGTCTCGGCAGGCTCTCTCAAGACTGTTACTTTTGCGGGGCGGATGGATTTCCATCCGCCCCGCTTTTCTAATTTCAAGCCGAGGCTCGACAACCTCGGTTCTCTTTTAATTAGACATATTGGGTGTTACCTCGACATTTTTGGGCACCAGCTAGTCACGAATCTTAGGGCTATTGGCGGCAGGCGCCCCAGAACTGTCTCCGCTAAGGGATAGAGATAAATAATGCTTACACCTAAAAAGGGCGGGCAGGTTCTTTTTTAGATAAGAACCTGCCCGCCCAGTTACGGCAACTAGCAGCTAGCTAATCACCCCAACGGAAGTAACTCCTACAGCGACATATCAACCACAGCACGGCCTCGTACCTTGCCCTGAGACAGCAGCTTGTAGGTGGCGCCGGCTTCTTCTAGCGGAATCCGCTTGGTAACAATCTTCTGGTAATCAATCATTCCCAAATCGGCCATCCGGATTACCTCCGGCAGATCCTGACGGGTACGCGCGCCGTACGATCCCAGAATGTGCTGAGAGCGACGTACTAGACGGTTAATCTCTACTTGCGCGGTTTGTACTCCGGCGCCCAGGCCGATCGGCACCATGCGGCCTCCATCTTTAAGTACATCCAAAGCGGTGGTCCAGGTTTCCGGGCGACCGAGCGCCTCGAAAGCCACATCTACGCCTTTACCGCCGGTGATCTTGAGGATTTCCGCACGCGCGTCCTGAGTGACCGAATTAATCACGTCGGTGGCACCCAATTCTTTGGCGCTGGCAAGTTTGTCATCGGAAATATCGATTGCCACGATCTGGCTGGCGCCAAAGGCTTTGGCTATCTGAATAATGTTAGAACCCACGCCTCCGGTAGCAACTACCGCCACGGATTCACCAAAGTGCAGGTCAGCACCGCGACGTACCGCTCCATAGGCGGTCATAGCGGCGCAACCAATAATCGCCGAGGAAACCAGATCCATACTTTCAGGTACCACTGCTACCGAAGTGGAGGGCACTACCGCGTATTCGGCGAGCCCACCCATGGAGTACATGGCGATTTCACTGCCATCTAGATCAGCCAGGCGGGTGGTGCCGTCGTAGAGTTTGCCCTGCAAACGGTTGAGGTCAAAGAAAGGCGCGCATAGGTCGTCCCGTCCAGACGCGCAGGCTTCACACTGCCCACAAGGCATCAGGAAAGCTCCGGAAACATACTGGCCAACTTCCAGTCCGGTATGTTCATTGCCTTCACCTAGCTCCACAATTTGTCCGGCAACTTCGTGTCCAAGGACGCAGGGCTTGGGGAAGTCGATAGCTCCCCCGATTACATGCAGGTCAGAGTGGCAAAGACCGCAGGCAGCGACTTTGATGAGTACCTCGCCCGCCTTGGGGTGGGGGGTACGAATCTCATTAACTTCCAGTCCCTTCTCAACATCACGAAGAACTGCGGCCTTCATTGTCTCGGGAATCGTCATATCCTGCTCCTTTGCTAGCGTTTAAATCTTATTTTTTCAGCCTTGACGGGTGCGGCTACCACAGCCACTCCTGCCAGTTATTTCCAGTATCGTACAGATTCCAAACTTTGTCCATACATTTTGACAAAAAGTTGCTTTTTTACCTAAAGATTTTATTAAAGAGGACGTAGGCGGGACCATGGACACAAGCAAAAATGCTGGATAAGAAAATTCAAACCAGTTTCGGAGTGCGTTGGCATTACTATATAAATGTAATAACAATAGCTCTAACGGTTTATCGCCGACCGGAACCGTCCTGGGTTCCCTAGCTTTATCCCTTAGAGCCAACAAAGTTCAGATACTGACTCTAACTCCCGAGCCCGCCGCGATGGTGCCGCGAACACCTCCGGTATCTACCGGATCTTAGAAAGGAAACCATGCTTGACCTCACTCCTGGTTTAATCGCTATCTTGGTAGCCTGCGCCCTGATGTGCGGACTAGCAAAAACCGCCCTTCCGGGACTAGCGTGCATACCGGTCGCCATCCTCGCCGCAGTAATGCCTACCCGTCCCTCCACTGCCCTGATGCTGCTAATGCTGCTCACCGGGGATTTACTGGCCATCTGGACCTACCGTAAAGATGCTGACTGGAAAGTTCTGCGCGGCCTATTCCCACCAGTAGCGGTGGGGGTAGCCATCGGTGCCATTTTTCTGGCAAAAGTATCTAACCAGGTGATGAAAGTTTCTATCGGGATTATTATTCTGGCACTGACCGCTCTTACCCTGGGGTTAATCTGGTATGCGCGTCGCACCGGGCGCGACCTGGCTACCTCTATGAGCACTTCCCTACCCGCGCGGCTTTTTTACGGTTCCCTATCCGGCTTCACTACCATGGCCGCCAACTCGGGAGGCCCGGTAGTCTCCCTTTACTTCCTGGCCTCCCGCTTCGAAGTCCGCCGCTTCATGGGCACTCAAGCCTGGTTTTTCTTTATCGTCAACCTACTAAAGCTACCCTTTTCCGCCGGTATTGGCCTGATTGACCGGCAAATGCTGCTGATCGCCCTATGCCTAGCTCCCCTAGTCCTGGGGGCAGCTCTCCTGGGGCGCTGGTGGATAGGTCGCATCGACAATAAGATCTTCGATCCGATTGTCACTGCCCTAACCATCGTTTCCGCAGTGTTCCTGCTGCTCTAAGCGCGATTTCACCGCGTAACCCAATCGCGTCGGGAAAGGTTTTATCCGAGTGGGCGCGGCGGGCATAAAGATTCGGAAAACGTCGCTAGGTTTTGCGAATTCTTGGGCGGGAGGAAAAACCCTTCCCTGCACCGGGACACAAGCGACAGTAGATGTTGTTAACAACAGAAAATGCGGGAGGCGGTTTCATGTCGAGAGGAAGATTTTCAGGATACAAGGGGCGCGGCCGGTAAAAGATACGACAGGGACACGCAAGCCACCAGTATCTTCCTTATTCGGAAACATACCTATTAATCTCTTGAGATAATTCCCTATCCTCGCTTTAGCGAGGAAATCGGGGTCCCCGGAGTGCTTTTACCGAGCCAGCCCCGACACAAGAGACAACCGACACCCCCTACACCGACAGCTATCAACGGCAGCAACCTATAGCATACGCGGGGGCGAGCCCAGCTCGCCCCCGCGTATCAGGTAACTGACTTACAGGTTTTCACCTGTAGGTTTAGTAGTTACTTGCTGTAAATGTGCTCCATGTAGGTTTCGATTTCATCCAAGGAACGTCCGGAAGTTTCCGGCATGATCTTGAACAGCACCACTGCGATGATCAGGTTCAGCACCCCGTACATCGCATAGGTGGGTCCACCGCCCAGAGCGGCAATCATCGGCGGGAAGGTCCAGGTGATAATGGCGTTCATAATCCACATGCAGAAGATGGCAGTACCATTCATAATTCCGCGGACATTTGCGGGGAACATTTCGCCCAACATTGTCCAGACTACGGTACCGTTTGAAGACTGTACCACCAGCATGAATAGCGACATCATGAACAGCACCAAGTACCCGGCCCACACCGGTACACTGCCGGCTGCATCATGAGGAGCAATCACAAACTGGAAGATTAGGGCGATTCCCAGCAACAGGATACCTACCAGGGTAACGTCCCAGATCAAAATGGTGCGCCGGCGGAACTTGGTAATCAGAATCAAGCCGATTGCCGAGCCCACTACGCTCATCACGCCGTTAGCGACCTGCGCAGTAATCGCGGCAGAAGTTCCCATGCCCGCGATGCCCAGCACTTTCGGTGCGTAATACATAACCGTGTTTACCCCGGTGGTCTGGTTTACGATCGCCAGGAATATGCCAACGAACATCAATTTACGCAGCCACGGCGTGTTCATTACGTCGCGGAAAGTACCCTTCTTGCCATGATTTTCATTCTGACGAGCCTCGACCATCTCATGTAGTTCCTCGGTAAGATCCCCATCTTTTTGAGGGTCGCGTACCCGCTTCAAGGAACCAATAGCGGCGTAAACTTCCTGCTGCAAAACATGCCAACGGGAAGATTCCGGCATCAGATGCATCCCGATCCACAGAGCGATGGCAGGTACCGAACATAGCACAATCATCCAGCGCCAGGCGGCACCGTTACCGGCAGAAATCGTCATATTAGAGATAAAATCGTGGGCTGCTTGTACATCGTTACTACCTAGGTGCTTGGCAACGATCTGGTTTAAGGCGTCCCAAGAGTATTCGCCAGCGTTCACTACCCCAGACGGATCCGATTTGACGGTAATCTTGGGTCCACCATGAGCAGAGTTAATGATGGCGTTCATAGAGAAGGCTAACAGCTGCCCGACTACAATCATCAGCTGGTCAACGGCCACAATGGTACCGCGGATCCGCTTAGGTGCGGTTTCCGCCAGGAATACCGGCACCGTTGCCGAGGCGCCGCCGACGGCCAACCCCAAGATCAGGCGGAAGGGATACATTACCCAAATATTGGGGGCAAAAGTATTACCGATGGCGCCGATCAGGAACAAGATTGCCAGCATGATGATGTTGTGCCGGCGACCGTAACGGTCGGAGAGACGTCCTCCAAATAGCGCTCCGAAAGCTGCGCCGAGGGTAAGAATACCGCCAATCGCGCCCTCTTGAGCCGGAGTAATTCCCATGCCGCCTGCGCCATGGGGCATATACATATAGGGCAAGGCCCCGGAGATAACCCCGGTGTCATACCCGAATAGCAGGGAGCCGAGAGTGGCCACCGCCGCTACGGCGATAACTCCGCGATGCTTTCCCGATGCTGGGGTTTCCTGCACCATTTCGCGCAGTTTATCTTTACTTAACTCGTTGAGAGGAGTTTTTTCATTATATTTTTCCACTGGTCAAACTTTCTTTATTGAGAGGAGATTGTTATTTGTCGTAAGTGGTGGGTCCAGCTACTTTGGGGACTTCATGCCATTTACCATCTGCAGCCGAGGCTACGGTTGCCTGGTCGATCTCGGCAGCAGACCAGCCATCAGACACCGAAGGCGCTATCTGCTCACCAGTCAACACCCCCGAGAGGAACTGGAAGCACTCGACCGCTTTCATATCATCAAAGCCCATCGAAGTACCCGCTCCGGGCTGAAAACGCGAAAAATGCGGATAATGCGGGTTAGCCATCGAACGCACATACCCATGAACAACCCCATTATCCTGACCAATACAAGCCTGCAAATCATTGAGGTATTCAAAGTTCCAACGCACCGAACCCTCGGTACCATAAACTTCCACCACATACTCAGCACGCGGCCCTACGCTCACGCGAGAGGACTCCATAGTCCCCACCACGCCGGAATCGAAACGCACCATCATGGCCACATAATCCTCGTTCCCAACTTCCTTCTTCTCGTCAGAAACTTCCCAACCAGTATGACCCACACCAGCCTTAGTAGGAATAGGACGCTCCTTAATAAAAGTGTCAGTCAAAGCAGAAACCGAGCTAATCCGATCACGCAAAATATACTGCACCAGGTCAGCGCCATGACTCATCAAGTCACCAACCACACCAGCACCCGCTTTTTCCCGGTCGTAACGCCAGGTATAAGGCCCATCGGGACTAGAAGCATAATCAGCGATCAACCAGCAACGAACATTGGTAATCCGCCCCAGCTTACCCTGCGCAATCATTTCCCGCGCCTGCTCAACCGCCGGAGTATGACGATAGTTAAAACCAACCGCCGTATTAACCCCCGCTTTAGCCGCAGCCTCAGCAATCTCGCGAGACTCTGCGGCGCTTACCCCCATCGGTTTTTCAATCCAGAAAGGCTTACCAGCCTCAGCCGCCGCCACCGCAATCTCACGATGCAAAAAATTCGGCGAACAAATAGAGACCACATCCACTTCCGGATCCGAGAGCACCTCACGGTAATCAGCAACCGCTTTCTCAAAGCCCAAAGCCTCCACAGCGAGCTTTTGAGTCTCTGCGATCGGATCACAAGCAACCACCAAACGCACCTCAGCTCCCAACTCCGGGAAACTCTCAGCCATCGCCTTATAGGAACGCGTATGCAAACGCCCCATCCAGCCCAGGGATATTACCCCTACGCCGATTTTTTTCTTATCGGACATATAAACTCCTTACCCAGCCACCATCGGCTGATATCCATTCAGCGCGTCGGAGCCTCCCTGCTCGCTAACGCACGCCCTCCAATGTAACCGAAAGATTTCGGTTTGTCTAGCTTTGACTTAACATTGTTACATTAAATAGTGGGATTTGCGGTCGGAGCTGCAGATATAAAGAGGCGCGGGGAGAGTTTTCCCGGGCAAATGCCCGTTTAGACTCTCCCCGCGCCTTGCAGCTATTAGGAATCAAACTAAAGATCTTGTCAGATCTTAAGCACTATGATCCCTGAAAAAGCTATCGAAAACCTACTTGGCTTTCTCAATGATTTCGCTAACCCGCCAACGCTTGGTCTTGGACAGAGGACGAGTCTCCATAATCCGTACCAAGTCGCCAGTGCCGCATTCGTTGTTCTCGTCATGCACCTTGTAGCGCTTACGGCGGTTAATAACCTTGCCGTACAAGCGGTGCTTAACGCGATCTTCAACCTGCACAACTACCGTCTTGTCCATTTTGTCGGAAACCACGTAGCCCTGCAGCACCTTGCGGTGATTACGTTCTACCGTAGCGGTCTTCTCTGTTTCTTCGCTCATGAATCCTACTCCTCAGCCTGCGGAGCGGTACGAATACCGAGCTCCCGCTCTCTAGCAATGGTGTAAATGCGGGCAATATCGCGACGCAACTGCCCGATCTGACCGCGATCCTCACCAGCACCGGTGGCCAGCTGGAAACGCAGGTTGAACAGCTCGGTCTTAGCTTCGTCTAGTTTCTGGGAAAGCTGTTCTTCATCCAGCAAATCCAAATCAGACATTTTAAGGCCCTTTGCCATTACTGATCACCGCCTTCACGACTGATGAACCGGGTCTTAATCGGCAGCTTGTGCTGCGCACGGCTCATCGCTTCCCGAGCGACGTCTTCAGACACGCCCGCCAGTTCGAACAGTACGCGACCGGGTTTTACCGGAGCCACCCACCATTCAGGAGAGCCTTTACCAGAACCCATACGAGTTTCGGCCGGCTTTTTGGTCAGCGGACGGTCGGGGAAAATGTTGATCCACACTTTACCGCCACGCTTAATGTAACGGGTCATCGCAATACGAGCGGCTTCGATCTGCCGGTTGGTGATATAGGCGTGATCGAGAGCCTGAATCCCGTATTCACCGAACGCTAGTTCGGTACCGCGCTTGGCCATGCCCTTACGATTGGGGCGATGTTGTTTGCGCCATTTAGTCCTACGAGGAATTAACACGTTACTCCTCCGTTCCGTTTTCTTGTGGCTTCTCGGCCTCGGCTACCGGCTTTTCAGCAGGAGCTTCAGCTGCGGGTGCCTCCTTATCCGAGGACGCAGCCTCGGCGTTTTCTGCCGGTGCCTGGGTAGCGGCCTCTTGTCGGCCTTCTCCGCGTCCGCGACGTCCGCCGCGTCCGCCATCTCGACCTGCGCGTCCGCGACGAGCGCCACCGCGTCCTCCGCGGCCACCGGATTCAGCCTGTTTACGAGAGAATTCGGTTTCGGTGAGATCACCTTTATAGATCCACACTTTTACGCCGATGCGCCCGAAGGTGGTGTGAGCTTCGTAGAAACCGTAATCGATCAGGGCACGCAGCGTGTGCAGCGGTACCCGACCTTCACGGTAAAACTCTGAACGCGACATTTCTGCGCCGCCCAGACGACCCGAGCACTGCACCCGAATACCGAGGGCTCCCCCGTGCAGCGCCGACTGCATACCTTTACGCATTGCGCGCCTAAAAGACACGCGAGCAGCCAGCTGTTCAGCGATTCCTTGTGCCACGAGCTGCGCATCAATCTCGGGGTTCTTTACCTCGAGGATGTTTAGCTGCACCTGCTTGCCGGTAAGTTTCTCCAGATCGCCACGTAGGCGATCCGCTTCTGCACCGCGCCGGCCAATAACGATACCGGGGCGAGCGGTGTGCAGATCGACCCGTACCCGATCGCGGGTGCGTTCAATATCGATCTTTGAAATCCCGGCGCGCTCCAGGTTCTTTTCCATTACCCTGCGAATGCGCACATCTTCATCTACGAAATCACTGTAACGCTGTCCCGGCTTAGTGGAGTCCGAGAACCAGCGGGAACGGTGATCGGTGGTGATACCTAGCCGAAAACCGGTAGGGCTAACCTTTTGTCCCATTAGTCGTTCTCCTCTTCCTGTTTGCCGTCAGAAACCTCGATCGTGATGTGGCTGGTCCGCTTGAGGATTCGTCCTGCACGCCCTTGCGCACGCGGACGGAACCGCTTCATCGTGGGGCCTTCATCTACGTATGCCCGCGAAACTTTCAGTTCCGCAAACGTCTCTTTGTCGCCAGACCGATCTGCTTTAGCGGCGGCGTTGTACATTGCGCTGCGAAGCACCTTGCGAACATCAGTTGCGACCGCTTGCGGAGCGAAACGCAGGATGTCGTAGGCCTCGAGGGCGTTCTTGCCGCGAATCATGTTCACGACGCGACGCGACTTCTGCGGCGTAGAGCGCACGAAACGCGCTTTCGCCATGCCTTCCATCTTTGCCTTCTTTCTCTTCCGGCGCGCCTAGCGGCGGCGTGCCTTTCGGTCGTCCTTGTCATGTCCGCGGAAGGTACGAGTAGGAGCGAATTCGCCCAACTTGTGACCAACCATGTTTTCGGTGACGTACACCGGAACGTGCTTACGTCCGTCGTGTACCGCGATAGTGTGCCCAATAAAATCGGGGGTAATCATAGAGCGGCGTGACCAGGTCTTGATAACCGACTTTTTATTGGCGTCATTCAGAGCGTCGACTTTTTTCATCAAATGGTCGTCGACGAAAGGACCTTTCTTTAGGCTACGTGCCATGATTTATCTCCTACCTAACGCTTCTTGCCGGTCCGCCGACGACGCACAATCAGGCGATCGCTGGCTTTATTCGGACGGCGGGTACGACCCTCGGGCTTGCCCCAGGGGCTAACCGGGTGACGACCACCGGAGGTACGGCCTTCGCCGCCACCGTGCGGGTGATCAACCGGGTTCATTACCACACCACGTACCTTCGGACGCTGTCCCTTCCAGCGCATCCGTCCGGCCTTACCCCAAGTGATATTGCCGTGGTCAGAGTTGCCTACCTCGCCGATGGTGGCGCGGCAAGCAGCCTCTACGTTACGGATTTCCCCGGAGGGCATCCGCAGCTGGGCGTATTTGCCTTCTTTCGCCACTAGCTGCACGGAAACTCCGGCGCTGCGCGCGATCTTGGCTCCCCCACCAGGACGCATCTCGACCGCGTGAATCACGGTACCCAACGGGATGTTGGTTAGCGGCAAGCAGTTGCCGGGCTTAATATCAGCAGCCGGCCCCTGTTCAATGCGGTCGCCCTGATGCAGTTTATTGGGGGCGATGATGTAACGCTTCTCGCCATCTGCATAGTGCAGGAGAGCGATATTGGCGCTGCGGTTAGGATCATATTCAATGTGGGCAACCTTTGCGGGCACCCCATCTTTGTCGTGACGACGGAAATCGATCACACGGTAACGGCGCTTGTGTCCCCCGCCGCGCCGGCGGGAAGTGATACGGCCGTCGTTGTTACGTCCACCGGTTTTGTGGATAGGACGCAGCAGAGACTTCTCCGGATGGTCACGGGTGATTTCCGCGAAATCGGAAACCGACGCGAAGCGACGCCCGGGAGTAGTCGGCTTGTATTTACGAATACCCATTACTTGTTCACCCCTTACGCAGACGCTTCGTTGAAGATATCGATTGTGCCTTCGGCGAGCGTAATAATGGCGCGTTTGCCATCTTTCCGCTTGCCATATCCGGTGCGAGTGCGTACCCGCTTACCTTTGCGCGCAATCGTGTTTACGTTCTTTACTTTCACATCGAAGATTTTTTCGATGGCGATCCGAATCTCGGTCTTATTGGCTTTGGGGTCTACCTCGAAAGTGTATTTCCCCTGATCCATTAAGCCATAGGCTTTTTCCGAGACGATCGGGCGGTAAATAATATCCCGCGGGTTCTTAGTAACCTCGAGTGCCATTGCTTTACGCCTCCTGTCCGGTCTTATCGGCGATGAACTGGCGAATCGCGGCCTCGGTGAAGATAACGTCCTCGTTATTGAGCACGTCGTAGGTGTTGAGCTGGTCAACCATCAGCAGGTGAACCTGCGGCAGGTTACGCACCGACAATACCTGTTCTTCTTCCGAGCGGGTCAGCACTACCAAGACGTAGCGCTGATCTACCAGGGATTCAATGTGTTCGCGCCCCGCCTTGGTGGAGGGGGTTTCCCCGGCAACCAACTGGGACACGAGATGCATACGATCCTTGCGTACCCGATCAGACAGGGCGCAAGCCAGGGCTGCGGCCTTCATCTTCTTGGGGGTGCGCTGAGAGTAATCGCGCGGGTGCGGGCCATGTACTACCCCGCCGCCACGCCACTGAGGCGCGCGAATCGAACCTTGACGAGCCCGACCGGTGCCTTTCTGACGCCACGGCTTCTTGCCGCCGCCACGCACCTGACCACGGGTCTTCGTAGAGTGAGTACCCTGACGAGCCGCCGCGAGCTGGGCGTTAACCACTTGGTGCATCAAAGCAATATTGGGATCCCGATCAAAAATGCTGGCGGGCAGATCAATGCTGCCTACTTTCTTGCCAGCGGGATCAGTTACGTTTAGCGAAAGATTAGTCATAGTTACGCACCTTTCACTGCACTACGAATCAGGACAATGCCGCCCTTGGGGCCGGGAATAGCACCGGTAACCAAGACAATGCCTTTTTCAGCATCGACTGCCTGAACTTTAAGATTTTGGATGGTGCGGCGATCCCCACCCATGCGTCCGGCCATGCGTAGGCCTTTAAATACGCGTCCGGGGGTCGCGCAAGCGCCGATAGAACCAGGTTTGCGGTGGTTACGGTGAGCACCATGGGAGGCGGAAACGCCGGCAAAGCCGTGGCGCTTCATAACCCCGGCGAAGCCTTTACCTTTGGTCTTTCCGGTAACATCCACTTTCTGGCCGACTTCAAAAATGTCGGCAGCCAGTTCCTGGCCAAGAGTAAATTCGTCATCTCCGCCGGTACGCACCTCTACCAGGTGGCGACGGGGGCTGACGCCTGCTTTATTAAAATGGCCGGCAAGGGGCTTGGTGACTTTGCGCTGGTCAATCTGGCCGAAACCGATTTGAATGGCGGTGTAGCCATCGGTTTCTTGGTCGCGAACCTGCGTCACCACGTTCTTGTCGACCTGCACGACGGTGATGGGAATGACTTTTCCGTCCTCATCCCAAACCTGCGTCATGCCTAGCTTGCGGCCGAGAAGTGCCCGAGTGGGTACTGCGGCAGCCGGCTGGGTCTGCGTGGTCATAATTATTTTCCTTAGAGTTTGATCTCGATGTTTACGTCGGCGGGCAAATCGAGACGCATTAGCGAATCGACTGCCTTAGGCGTCGGGTCGACAATATCGATGAGCCGTTTGTGCGTACGCATTTCAAACTGCTCGCGACTGTCCTTGTACTTGTGTGGCGACCGAATCACGGTGAACGTATTCTTTTCGGTCGGCAAAGGTACTGGGCCTACCACTGTGGCGCCCGCGCGCTGGACCGTTTCCACGATCTTTTTCGCGGACGAGTCAATGACCTGGTGGTCATACGACTTCAGCCGGATGCGGATTTTCTGTCCCGCCATTCCGTCTACCTCTTCTTCTTCCGTAGATGTTTCCCCGGTGTTTATCCCGGGCCTGCCAGGGGATTTCCTCCCTTGCTTGCGCTAAGCCCGCAGGAGCGAACTTAGCCGGTTGCAAGCGCAAGGATCCCTAAAAACTTTAGGGAGGTGATCTGCGTGATCCCTGGCGAACTGTTTCACCAGGCACGAATCGATTCCTGCTTTCTTGCTGCCGGGCGCTAGGAGAGCGGGTACGCAGAGCGCACCTTTCAACTAGAGCCAGTAAACTACTTTAACGCGCTCGCCAGAACCCTTTCAAGCTGCACTCATGTGAATGACCCCACGTCCCCGCATCCGGGCGTGTCGCGGCATTCATTTTCTGCCGCGCAAGGGTTGTTTTTCCTAACCTCCTGCGCGGAAACTAGGTTTTTCCTCCCGCGCGTGTAATTCGCAGGAGGCACGGCGCATAGTAATCCCCCGCGCGGGCTTGGATACCGCGCGGGGGATGGAGTTTTTTATGTTACGACGGAATTATTTAACGGCGGCGGGAGTTTCTTCGTCTTGGCGACGGCGCCGCGCGGCTGCCACCACGATGCCGGTGCTAAAGAGCACGCCTGCTGCAATCAGGAATGGCACCACGTAGACACCGGTTTTCGGCATGTGCGGGTTGGCGGGAGGCGGTGTCGATGGCGCCGGAGTTTGCTCCGCCATCATCTTGGGCGCAACCGAAATATTGAAAGTCCATACGTGCAGGTCAGGATTGCCGGAGGGCATAGTAATCAGGAACGGCTTGATGCGACCATATTTATGGGTGGTGTCTGCCGGTTTTTGATCACTCACCAGGTAGAGCCCCACCGGCAGGTTAGTGAAGCTAACGTTGCCTGCGTCATCGGTAGTCATGGTCATTGCCGGTTCTAAGCCTTTGGCTTCGGCCTGCTTTACCGTCATCTTTTGCAACTGTGTCCAATCTGCGGTAGGCAAATCTACCCCTTTGACCCGGTTAATCTGAATCACCTGTCCCCCTGCCGGACCGTTCGGCAAGGCCCCCGGTTTGGGGTCGTCATAGGGGTTGGAGGCAGTCTTGGTTATATGCAACTGTCCGAGGCGCGTCGGATTGAAACTTGTCGGGTCGAGGCCGGTGATATCACCCACTACTGCTGGTTGATCCGATTGCGGTGAGGCCGTCGCCGAGGTTGGTACCAAGGCAATCATTAGTGCGGCCAGCATCCCCAAGCAGCTTACAACTGGCGTCGCATGCTGTTCACTGTGTCCTCCTTGCTTTTCGTGGCGGGTAATGAGTAGTCATCTCCGCGTCGGTGACGGGGATTGGCGGATTCTAGGGGTGGTTGCAACGGTTGGTGGTTTTAGGCAAGCAGTTTGAGGATCCGCGCTGGGGTTATCGTATTCTAACGTCTTGCGTGGTCGATCGTTTAGATCTTCAGCGGCTGCGTCAAGATATTCTTCTCGGTACTGGGACAGGTCGGTAGCTTTTGGGAAGTACTGTCTTAGCAAACCATTGGTGTTCTCGTTTGTGCCTCGTTGCCAAGGAGAATAAGGGCCACAGAAGAAAACATCCATATCTAGCGAGGTAGTGATTTTCTGGTGCAGCACCATTTCAGATCGCTGATCCCAGGTAAGAGAGTTACGTAGTAGTTTTGGAAGTTTTTGCATCTTTTTCACGATTGCTTCTTGAACGCTGCCGGCATCATGGTGATTAGGAAGATACAGCAAAATCGTGAACCGGGTTGTACGCTCCACCAACGTGCCAATCGCGGACTTATTGCCGGCGCCGCATATTAAATCCCCTTCCAAGTGTCCTGGGACGATCCGCTCATTCACCTGTGCTGGACAGTCAGCAATCATTGTCATAGGGTCTTTAAAATGGGGTGTGCGATGCTGGGGTTGTTCATGTGGTTTACGCCTGGCTTGTCCTGTACGCAGCATCTTTTTAACCTTAAGCTTTAGCTGTCCACGGGCATGAACCTAGATCGCTTGGTAAATGGTTTCTACACACATATTCATTGCCGGGTTATCAGGATAGTTTTTCTTCAGCCACCTGCTAATTTGCTCCGAGCTCCAGTGTTTCTTTAACCCGTCCTCCACCAGTTGAAACAATAGCGCACTACGGTTAATCTTAGCTGGCTTAGGCCTTTTCCTGGCTTGTGCTACTTGCTGGTCAGCGCGATATGGCTGATAGTGCCCTGTTAGAGGGCGGCGATGTTTATTTATCTCGCGGCTGATCATTGAGGGCGCCCTGTATAACTCTGCGGCAATCGCGCGAATAGTTTCACCTGCATGAAGTCCATCGGTGATAATGATGTGCTCTTGCAGGCCTAGATAGTACGGTTCAACATTTTCAGGGATCTCCATTTTTGCACAGTACCAGGCAACGCTAGTCTTTTCGTTACGCCCGCTCGAGCGAGTACGTCCATTACGCCATACTTTCCCGGTACGTTTGGAAACGCCACCGCTTTGGTGCTTGCGTAAAATTCAGTCTCTGACGCAAAAGCTCTACATAATGCTCACGCCGAGCAGCACACATCTTTGAACGAGACGGGTAAACAACACCCATATACTCATACAACACCGTTGAAACATCCTTTCAAACACGGTGTTGCAACCACCACTAGAACCTAAGAGGAGGGGCGAGTGAGATACCTTTGAAAAACATTTTTGGTTACAGACCATTAACCCGTCAAGCTCTTTTTAAGATTACTCGCAGCATATTCGAATTAGTTAAATGGATAAAAAACGCGCCCCGAGAGTTACCTCTCGGGGCGCGAGTTAAACTAAAAGTTTAGTTTACAGATCGATCTTGGTTACACGACCGGAACCAACGGTGCGGCCACCTTCACGAATAGCGAAGCCCAGGCCGACCTCCATAGCGATCGGTTGAATGAGCTCCACCGAGATTTCGGTGGTGTCGCCGGGCATAACCATTTCCTTGCCCTCGGGCAGGGTGATGACGCCGGTAACGTCGGTGGTACGGAAGTAGAACTGGGGACGGTAGCCAGAGTAGAAGCTCTTGTGGCGGCCACCCTCGTCCTTCTTCAAGATGTAGACCTGACCCTCAAACTTGGTGTGAGTGGTGATCGAGCCGGGCTCTACTACTACCTGGCCACGCTCCACGTCTTCACGCTTGGTGCCACGCAGCAGCAGACCGGTGTTGTCGCCCGCCTCGGCCTGATCCATCGACTTGTGGAAGGTCTCGATACCGGTAACGGTGGTCTTCTGCGGATCGCGAATACCAAGGATTTCCACCTCGGAGTTCAGCGGGAGCTTACCGCGTTCCACACGACCGGTAACTACGGTGCCACGACCGGTAATGGTGAAGACGTCCTCAATCGGCATCAAGAACGGCTTGTCCAGATCGCGAACCGGTTCCGGAATGTATTCGTCAACCGCTTCCATCAGCTTCTGAACCTGGCCAACCCACTTCTCGTCGCCCTCGAGCGCCTTCAAAGCAGATACCTGGACTACCGGAGCGTTGTCGCCATCGAAGTCCTGGCTGGACAGCAGGTCGCGGCATTCTTCCTCAACCAGTTCCAGCATTTCTTCGTCGTCAACCATGTCGCACTTGTTCAGCGCAACCAGGATGGCGGGCACGCCCACCTGACGAGCGAGCAGTACGTGCTCACGGGTCTGCGCCATGGGGCCGTCAGTTGCGGCAACCACCAGGATCGCGCCGTCCATCTGCGCAGCGCCGGTAATCATGTTCTTGATGTAGTCGGCGTGACCGGGGGCGTCTACGTGTGCGTAGTGACGCTTCTCGGTCTGGTATTCCACGTGGGAAACGTTAATGGTAATCCCGCGTTCACGTTCTTCCGGAGCGTTGTCTACGTCCTCGAAAGGAGTGAAATCGTTCAGTTCCGGATAGGTATCGTGCAGCACTTTGGTGATAGCCGCGGTCAAGGTGGTCTTGCCGTGGTCAACGTGCCCAATAGTACCAATGTTAACGTGCGGTTTAGTCCGCTCGTACTTAGCCTTAGCCACTTAATGTCCTCCTGGACTCGGGTAGTTATCTATCGCTTGGTTGTCAAAGTAAAGGTTAACACCCAACGCGAATGATCTCCTACGGGTTTTTCTGTGATTTTTAATAAATTAAAAGGTACCCGCGAGGGCTATTCGCCTCGGGTCTTAGCAATGATTTCCTCAGCAACTGAGCGGGGGACCTCATCGTAGCTGTCAAACTGCATCGTGTAAACGGCACGACCCTGCGTCTTTGAACGCAAGTCGCCCACATACCCAAACATTTCCGACAGCGGAACCTTTGCCCGGACTTCCTTCACTCCATTGACATCGTCCATGGACTGAATAAATCCGCGGCGAGAGGAAAGATCGCCCATCACGTCACCCATGTATTCTTCTGGGGTCCGGACCTCAACGGCCATAATCGGTTCCAGCAGAACGGGCTTAGCGCGGCGAGCGCCCTCCCTCAAAACCATGTTACCGGCAATCTTGAATGCCATTTCCGAAGAGTCAACGTCATGGTAAGCACCATCCGTCAAGGTCGCCTTAATACCGGTTAGCGGGTAACCAGCCAAGACGCCACCCTCCATGGCTTCGCGAATGCCCTGGTCTACCGAAGGAATGTATTCGCGAGGAATACGTCCGCCGGTAATCTTGTTTACAAACTCGTATGGTTCTTCCGCATCCGTGGGGAGCGGTTCGAAGGTGACCAGTACCTTTGCGAACTGGCCAGAACCACCGGTCTGTTTCTTGTGGGTGTACTCCACATCCTCGACCGTCTTGCGGATGGTTTCGCGGTAGGCAACCATCGGTGCACCCACGTTTGCTTCCACGTGGAATTCGCGTTTCATCCGGTCTACCAGTACGTCCAGGTGCAGCTCGCCCATACCGCCGATCACGGTCTGGCCGGTCTCGTCATCTAGACGCACGGTGAAGGTCGGGTCTTCTTCCGCCAGGCGCTGAATCGCGATGCCCAGCTTTTCCTGGTCAGCCTTGGTCTTGGGCTCAATAGCCACGTGAATAACCGGATCCGGGAAGTTCATCGATTCCAGAACTACCGGATGATCGTTCTCACACAAGGTGTCGCCAGTGGTGGTATCTTTGAGTCCCACAAACGCGTAAATGTTTCCAGCATGCGCGACTTCAATCGGATTTTCCTTATTGGAGTGCATCTGGAAAATCTTGCCCACCCGCTCGCGGCGCCCTTTAGTGGCGTTAAATAGCGGCGACCCGGCCTTAATGTGCCCAGAGTAAATCCGGACGTAGGTCAGTTTGCCATAGAACGGGTGCGCGGCAATCTTAAATGCCAGCGCCGCCAAAGGAGCGTTCTCGTCGGGAGGACAAAGAATTTCTTCTTCCTCGTTATTGGGGCTGTGTCCTTCCAGCGGCGGTACATCCAGCGGGGAAGGCAGGTAACGCAAAACCCCATCTAGAACCGGCTGTACGCCCTTGTTCTTGAACGCGCTGCCCGCAAACACCGGGTAGATTTCGCTCTTCAAAGTGAGTTCCCGGATACCGGCGATGATCTGCTCGTTGGTGAGCTCACCGTTTTCCAGGTAAGCCTCCATCAATTCGTCATTGGCTTCGGCCGCCGCGTCAATCAGTTTCTCGCGGTATTCTTCAGCGCGATCTTTCAGATCAGCGGGGATTTCCCCATATTCGAGAACCGCACCCAAAGTTGGGTCTCCCTTGGATACTTTCGCGCCCTTCTTATTGGCGGCTGCGGCCTGCTCTTCGCTGAAAGTTTCCGGGAAATAGACCGCCCGCATTTCCAGCAGGTCAACGATTCCTTTGAACTCGGACTCGGCGCCAATCGGCAGTACCATGACTACCGGTTTAGCGTGCAGGCGATCCTCGATGGTTTTTACCGAGTAGTAGAAATCAGCACCCAGTTTGTCCATCTTGTTGACGAAACAAATACGGGGAACGTCATACTTGTCAGCCTGACGCCATACGGTTTCAGACTGGGGTTCTACGCCCTCTTTACCATCGAATACTGCTACGGCTCCGTCCAGGACGCGCAGCGAGCGCTCTACCTCGACGGTGAAGTCAACGTGACCAGGGGTATCAATAATGTTGATCTGTTGACCATGCCAAAAACAGGTAGTTGCCGCGGAGGTAATGGTGATTCCGCGTTCCTTCTCCTGTTCCATCCAGTCCATAGTGCCGGCACCATCGTGGGTTTCCCCAATCTTGTAGTTGATGCCCGTGTAGTACAGGATGCGTTCGGTTACAGTGGTTTTACCAGCATCAATGTGAGCCATGATGCCGATGTTGCGAACCTTAGATAGGTCAGCAAGCACTTCTAATGCCACAATTGTTCCTTCCGGTTAGAGTTACCAGCGGTAGTGGGCAAAAGCCTTGTTGGACTCCGCCATCTTGTGCATATCTTCACGACGCTTCACCGCAGCACCCAGGCCGTTGGAAGCATCCAAAATTTCGTTCATGAGGCGTTCGGTCATGGTCTTTTCACGACGCTGCCGCGAAAAGTCAACCAACCAACGCAGCGCCAAAGTGGTGGCGCGCGCCGGGCGTACTTCCACCGGAACCTGGTAGGTGGCGCCGCCAACGCGGCGAGAACGTACCTCTAGAGCGGGGCGAACATTTTCCAGAGCGCGTTTTAGAACGCTTACTGGTTCCTGCTCGGTACGCTCACGCACGCCCTCGAGCGCGCCGTAGACGATGCGTTCCGCCAAAGATTTTTTGCCGTCTAGCAGCACCCGATTGACCAACTGGGTGACGATGGTCGAGTTGTAAACCGGATCAACTGCCAACGGGCGCTTGGGAGCTGGACCTTTACGAGGCATACTACTTCTTCTCCTTCTTCGCGCCGTACTTCGACCGGCCCTGGCCACGGTCACGCACACCCTGGGTGTCCAGCGCGCCGCGCACGATGTGGAAACGCACACCGGGCAGGTCCTTTACACGTCCACCGCGCACCAGCACAATGGAGTGTTCTTGCAGATTATGTCCCTCGCCGGGGATGTAAGCGGTCACTTCAATGCCGCTGGACAGACGCACACGCGCCACTTTCCGCAATGCCGAGTTCGGCTTCTTCGGGGTGGTGGTGTACACACGAGTGCAAACGCCGCGGCGCTGGGGCGAGCCCTTTAGCGCGCGAGTTTTACTCTTCGCCTTCTTAGTTGAGCGTCCTTTGCGGACCAACTGTTGGATGGTAGGCACTACTTCTCCTGTTACTTAATGTCGAAACACTTGCCACGCGGTACCGAAATATCGACCCCAGAAACGGGCATACTACACCGCCGGGGCCGGCCCGCCAGGTTAAGGCTGCACAGGATGCTTGCCTAGGTGGTCAGCGGATCGCGCCTAACTGACTTACCCTTAACGTCCGGAGCTCAACGGAGAAGAGCCCGTGCCAGAAAATCTGACTAGTTCGGGGCCCGGTATCGCGGGCACCATGATTAAAATTAGTCAGCCCCCCTATTGCTGGTCAAACCGGATTAGCAAATAAAAGCGCTTTTGTGACTGATTCCATGAGTAAAGCTAGGATTCCGAGATCCTTTGCCGATATTCCAGGGAGGTTAGTGTCCGCTTGCTTCCTGGCTTATTATGGGGAATCGTGTGTTCCTCTAGCCTGCCCGCGAGCGGAGTTTTGCAATACCGCCTGTGCCGACTAAGCGGTGATAATTGCGACTTTAAGCAGGTAATAGCATTTTTAAAACATAACCAACATTTGCTTTCGCCCGCCGCAGCTAGCCGCAGCACCCTTACGGTTTGGAGCGGGGAGCGGCTTAAGTTAGCGGGTTTAGGTGTAGCTTGGCAGGCCCACTTTAGCGGGGAAAACAGCTTTACGAAGGCCGAGGAAGCGTGGCAGGATTTATGCGAACATGCTCAGGTTATTTCCGGTGGCGAGGATGAAAAATCTGGGATAGCTGCCAAACTACGGCAGGCAGCAGCGGAGAAAAACTGCTGTTCAGAAGCAGAAAAAATCAACTGGCCACTGGTTTTGGGTAGTTTCGGGTTTACCTCCTCCACCCCCTCCTTGCTATTAGTTCCGGCTTTAGCAGTAGTTTCCAGTGGCGCTAACACCTGGCTCTGGCAGGCTCGTTGGCAGGCGGGGCAAGCAGATTTCCGAGGACGGCGGCGAAATTCCGGAGAAACGGCGCAACCTGCAGCCAGCTTCATCGCTGAGGAATCCCCGCTATCTCCCGCCAGCCCGGCACAGATAGTAAGCGAAGCACACCCACATTTACAGCCAGATGCCTGGAAGGCTGCAGTGGCGCGCGCGGCAGCAGAAATCCGCGCCGGACGCGCAGACAAAATCGTGCTCGCCCGCGATAAAGAACTACGCTTTGACCGCGAGGTTTCCTTGGCGAGAGTCACCAAATACTTGGCAGACAAATACCCCACTTGCTGGACTTATGCGATTGGTGACCTGGTAGGAGCCAGCCCCGAAATGCTGGCTAGCGTCAGCGAAGGGAGGCTGCTGTGCCGCGTCCTCGCCGGCTCGGCTGTTCCTTCCCAGGAACAACGCTTACTAAGCGATCCGAAAGAGCAGCTCGAGCACCGCTTGGCAGTGCAAAGCGCCCAGGAGTCGCTAACTGAATTGAACTTAGATTTAGAGATACCTGCCCCGCATCTGCTGCACCTGGGGTATGTTACCCATTTGGCAACCGATATTACCGCTGAAAACCTGGCGGAACAGGCAGTTACTTCTTTGCGGGCGGCAGCGGCGCTCCATCCCACGGCCGCGGTTTGTGGAAAGCCCCGGAAGGTAGCGGCCCAGCGCCTGGCGGCCCTAGAGGCTATGGATAGGCGCCGTTATGCCGCCCCAATCGGCTGGATGGACGCCGGTGGCGAGGGTGAATGGGCGATTGCCCTGCGCTGCGCCGAGCGTGACCCGGAGCGCGCAGACATTTATCGCCTGATCGCGGGGGCAGGGATTATGGGAGATTCTGATCCCCAGCGCGAACTGGCCGAAACTGAAACCAAAATGTCGCCGCTGCTCCGCGCCCTCCAGGCGTAAACCGAGTTTGTATAACAAGTACCGCTAACTATTCCAGGAATAACAAAGATAGGTTTCCCCCTACTACCGCAAGCAACGTTTGCAGTGCCATCAATTTTCTTGATTAAAGCTAAATTAATTGTATTGGAATATCTTATAGGACCTATGGGCCAATTTGTTTTTCAAAGAAAAATTTTTTGAGGATATTTTCACCACCTCTCTGAAAGAAATTTCCCTATATAAGCAGTTCACAACAGTGTAAGCAGTTATTTTAGGCAGAAATAAAAAATTTTACAGCATATTTTTCTACTGTATAACTTTGTCCTAATAAAAAGGGTTACCCCAGAAATTTCCACTAACCAATCGAAGGGAAAATAAATGAACGAAAACAAACGGTCCATCCGCTTGCTGGCGTTGATAGTGGCAACACTTTTTGCAATGACAACACTATTCTTTGCGGGTTCCGCTGCAAATGCTTGGGCTCAGGATCCTGCAGGGTCTAAACACATCACTGCGCTGAAATTCAGCGTACTTAATTACGAGTTTGGTCAATCCCCCAACGGAGTTCAGGTTGGAACTTCCACCGAGAATGTAACGGTTCAGTCCAAAAAGTTTTTACAGGCTGACCGGAATGCAGATGCTTGGAAAGATGCTACCGGGACCTTTGCCCCCGAATTTAAGTATCGCATCAAAATCGGCTTTAGCGCCACCAACGGTTATGATTTCGATGGCCTGACAAAAGAGCAGATTGAACTGGAAACCGGCGAAAAAGCGGTTGAATATGATGCTGCACATAAGCTAGCTATATTCGAGCTGAAGCGCATTCCCCAAAACCATACGCTTACCTTCAACACCAATGGCGGCAGCAATATTAATCCCGTCACCGAACCCGAAAACACGGTTATTGACCTAGCTGATTATCTGCCCACCAAAAAGGGTTTCAAATTTGCAGGTTGGTATGCTGATGCAGCGCTTACTCAAAAAATGGACGAAGTAGCTTTAGGTCAGAACATCACCGTTTACGCGAAGTGGACTGAAGATGAAAACGCAGCCCCCGAAAATCCGCAGCCTGCACAACCTGGTGATTCCGAAAATCAGCCGGCACCGGCACCCAATCCGGCACCTAAGCCAAAGCCTTCTGCCACTAATAGGGGCACTGCCTCGGTAGCTACCGGTTCCAAAGCTGTAAAAGCTGCCAAGAAGATCCCCCAGGGGGAGGCTAAAACCCCAGTTACTGGTAGCCACTCCCTATTGGCAATCCCGATGTCTATTGCGATGACCGCCGCGGGTGCGGTACTGATTGCCTCTCGCCGTAAGAAAGCAATCCTTTAAGGAAAACTCGGGTTTATACCGGAAAACTTCTCAAGAATTTTGGGCAGCCAGATTTTTCTGGCTGCCCAAAATTTTTTCTTGCCCTACCGAGGCAGGAGTCTCAGTTCTCAAAGAGAACAACCAACCCTGCTGTCGGTCACGAAGTGACTACCCCCCCCAGACACACGCCCTCTAAACGCAAAACCTAACTAGAGGGCAGCTAGCTCCCGCCGAATTTCAGATTCTAAGGCGGCGCGGCGAGCACGCAAATCTGGTAGATAAGCATTAATTTCTACGATTTCCCGGCGCGGTTTCTCACAAAGAATTGTTTTCAGTTCTTCTATGTCCTGAGCGCAGCGGTAGTCCCAACCGAGGCCGGCGGCCAGGGCAGACAGGTCGAAACGCTGCGGCGTTAAGAAATAGCGTTCGAAGACTTCCGGGTTCGCCAGTTCACCGTGCTCTAGGGTAGCGAAAATACGTCCTCCCCCATCGTTGAGCACCATTACCTGTACGGTAGGCGTGTCCTCCAATTGCCCGGTGAGCAAGCCGGTCAAATCATGCAGGCAGGTCAAATCGCCGGCAATCAGCCGGACTGCACGCCCAGTTCCGGCAGCTAACCCCAAAGCAGTAGCAATATTTCCATCAATGCCCGCCAGACCACGGTTCGCGCAATAGCGAATCCCCCGATCTCCGCGCGCCGCCAAATCGAAAGCGCGAATGGTATTAGAGGCACCAAGCATAGTCAGCGGAGGGGCACCAGCGGCGGTCACCTTCTTACCGTCAGGTTGCGCCAGCACGCTCCCCGCGCCATCCGCATCCCTGACGCTATCCGCACTGCTGAGGGGCTTACTCGCCGATGGGTCACTGTTCCTAGTCGAATCGGGGTCACGATTAATCCAGGCTTCATAGACGTCCTCGTAAATACGGGCGAGAGCGAAAGGATCGATCCCCATTTCTAATTCCCGCAGGTTATCGCTAAGTTCCGGGGCTCCTTCGGACGTGGGCATCTGGAGGCGGTGGGCAGCTTCACTCGCGCCCTGTCCCTCTTCACCAGAGGTCGCAAAAACATGATTTTTTAGGTTTCCCGAAGGCGCAGTCGCCCTCTCCGTTGCTACCTGCGGAAGATCACGAGGATCCAACGCCGCATAGTTGGCGTTTTGCCACACGGTCACTGCCCGCCGATCCACCCCCCGGCGATAGGCACGTTCCACCGCTTGCGCTACCTCGCGCCACCGCGCCAACCAGGCAGGACTAGCAGCCGCGGGGAAAACTGTATCCACCTGCGCGGTAGTGGTAGGAACATATTTACCGGTGAGATTAGTTTTCGCTCCCAAGCTAGGCAGGCAATAGATGGGAATATCTTCCCGGGAAAGCAAGGCACTTATAGGACGAGACAAAGTGGCGTGTCCAGCTATAATAATCTGCTCGATTTCACCAGCAAGGGCGGGAAGCACCTGCGGAGTGTGCGCGATCTGCACCACGTTACCCGGTTTCAGGGTAACGGTTGGTTCCGCCAATACCGGGAGCCCCCATTTTTGCGCCGCCTGCGCCACCTGCGGGGGACATTGATCGGCCAAAACTACCAGGGTTTTTACATTTTTTCGGGGCGTTGTTTCGGCGCCATCAGCCGCTAGCGGTGTTGTCAAGGATACTAGTGAAGAGGGCGCGGAGACGTCCTTATCAGAGGGGTGAGCTAGCAGCTCAGCAGGAATCTGCCAGGTATTGGAAGTCACCAAGGGCGGCGCAAACCCCAGATTAATATGTAGCGGGCAGCGCTGCCCGCGTCTGCTCTCTCCCTGTCCCCCAGCCTGCGCTAGCGCCGCCCCCAGGCGGTCTTTGGCAGCTGATAGGTCGTCCTCGCTGGCGTCAATATCTAACGCTACCGGACAGGCAGTCCCAAAAATCCCTTCCTGCCAGGTAGTTTGATTTGCCCCGGTGCCGCGGGCAGCGCGAGGACGATCAGCGGTCAATGCAATCAGCGGGATGCCGCAGTGGAAAGCCTCCAATAATCCGGCATGTAACTCCGCGACTGCCGTACCCGAAGTCACTACCAACGCTACCGGGGTGTAGGCCGCTTCCTCGCCCTTATAAATACCGGATTTTGCCAGCCCTAAAGCAAAGAACGCTGCAGAACGTTCATCCAAGCGCACATGGGTACGCACTACCCCTGCCTGTGCTAACGCCGCCAAAGCATAGGTGAGAGGCGCACAGCGAGAGCCGGGACAAATCACGAAATCGCGCACTCCCGCGCGCACTAGCTCGCTGACCGCTAGGCGCGCAAAGGCAGTGGCGTCATCCAGATTTCCTTCTGCCCCTTCCATATTTTGCTTGTCGTGGGAGGTACTTAAGGAGCAAGAAACGTCGGTCACCGACTAGCTACCTCCGCCACGTCTCGCATCCGCTGACTCCAACGGTTAACCAGGTCGCGGTGATCATCGTTGCTGGGAGCGCAGATTAAATCAGTGTTTACTTCTACTTCTCGCACTGCTAGTTGACCGTCCCGTACCTGCCAGGGTTGACGAGAAACATCAGATTTAAGCAACTGGCTGGTGGCCAGGCCGCAGGCATGCGGAAGCTGTGCCATCGCGGCGGCGGCGCGTACCCCTAGTCCGATACCTACCGCACTATCAACTGCGGAAGAAACCACCACTTCCAGGCCGCGTTGCTTGGCTTTCTTCGCCAAATCGATAACCGTCGATACTCCCCCCAGGGGCTGGATTTTCACAATCATTACATCCGCGCAGCCATCGGGCAGGTCAGATAGCGGATCTGGGGAGCGGCGAATCAGTTCGTCAACCGCGATCGGCACCGAGGTCGTGGCGCGTAGCTCTAGAAGATCTTCCGCGCTCTTGCAGGGCTGTTCCACATATTCCAGTCCCCCTGCAGCCTCATTTAGGGCAGCAATCGCGGCTTTGGCTTCTGCCAGGCTCCATACCCCATTAGCATCGACGCGAATCCGATAATCCTGCCCAAACTGTTTTTCGAGGGCGGCGCGCACGGCTTTTATCCGTTCTACATCATCGGCAAGTTCAGTGCCACGATCAGCAACTTTAACTTTCGCAGTCCGGCAGCCCCCGCTTTGCTCCACAATTTCCGCGGCGCGTTTGGGAGATACCACTGGCACGGTCACGTTCACCGGTACGCTGCCCCGAACTATCTGCGGTTCTGGCTCGGTGAGGGCGTTGACGGCTGACCATAGCCACCGTTTCGATTCGTGCGGGCCATAATCCCAGAAGGGAGCGAACTCTCCCCAACGGTTCCCGGAACGTAGTAACACGCCCTCGCGCACAATTATGCGGCGGAAACGGTTCACGAGCGGCAGGGAATACACCAGTGCCTGGTCAATGTCGATCGCGGGAAACTCAGAGTTTTCAAATAGTTTACCGAGGTCACTAACTTGTGCCTCCGGTACTTCCACTAGCATCGGGGTACTGATATTTCCTGCCATCACGTTTCCCTTGTTGTTTCGAATTTCCTGCTACTGATTCCCATAGCCCTTGCCTGGCACCGACCGGGCTAACTTCTACCGTTTTCTATTGTCAGCCTATTTGCCCAGAAAAGCCTAATAGTAGTAGGGGAAAGTTGACCAATCCGGTTCCCGATGCTCCAGGAAGGCGCGCCGCCCCTCCTCGGCCTCATCGGTTCTATAGGCCAAGCGAGTAGCCTCCCCGGCGAATAACTGTTGTCCCAGTAAACCATCATCTGCCAGGTTAAACGCGTATTTTAGCATCCGGATAGCCTGCGGGGATTTGCGGGCTACAGTAAGTGCCCACTCTAGCGCCACGGTTTCTAGCTGCGGGTGCGGAACGGCCGCGTTGATAACTCCCCAATCTTCCGCTTGCCGGGCATCATAAGTGTTCGCCAGGTAAAAGATTTGCCGCGCACGTTTGTCCCCCACCTGTCGCGCCAGCAGCGCCGAACCGTATCCGGCATCAAAGGAGCCCACATTGGCATCGGTTTGTTTGAAGCGGGCATGCTCCTGGCTCGCCAGCGCCAAGTCGCACACCACCACCAGAGAGTGTCCGCCCCCAGCAGCCCACCCGGGAACCGCCGCAATCACCGGTTTCGGCATAGCACGTATCAGACGCTGGACTTCCAGAATGTGCAAGCGTCCAGTACGCGCCAAATCCAGGTTTTGACGGCGTTGGGAAACTTCCGCATCTGGATCAGCGCCTTCTTGTTCGTAGCGATACCCACCCCGGTCACGAATCCGCTGGTCACCGCCGGAGCAAAAGCTGTAGCCTCCATCGCGGTCGCTCGGACCGTTCCCGGTGAGGATTACCGCCGCTACATCGGCGGCGCTGCGCGCATATTCCAGGCAAGCTAGCAGTTCATCTACGGTATGGGGACGAAAAGCATTGCGCACCTGCGGGCGATCAAAGGCAATTCGCAAAACCGGAAGTTCTTCCCCGCTGTTCCCCCGATCGGCTAATTCGGTGGCCGCTAAGTCGCTTAGTTCATAGCGATCCCGTCCCGGCTTATACGGATTTTTTGGCTCTTTCAATTCGGACGAGGACGCGGACGCAGAGACATCCGGGCTTCCCGCTTTCACTACCGCCCGGTGAAAGGTGAGGTCGGTTAGCTTTTCAAAGCCGGGAACTGGAATCCAACGCTGCGCGTCAAAAGTGTCAGAAACATATGCAAGCTGGCTCATACCCCCACCCTACCGCGTGAGCACGTTTCCCAAGTTTCCCCCTAAGTCAGTACCACGCGAGGCAAGAAGTTTTCCTCCCGGCCTGTGCGCGGGGGAAGAAGTTTTTCCTCCTGCCCAAAAACTCGAAAAAGCCCCAAGGGCATTTTTCGAGTTTTACGCCCGCCTAGCCTGCTCGGATAAAACTTCTCCCCCCGCGCTAGGGTCACGGCTGGTACGAAAAACCCGCGAGATACGCACTGAGTGTGCAGGGGCGGATTTATGCCGAAGGACAGACAAGACCTCATTGCCGAAAACACCGGATACTCAGCTGACAAGCTAGGGTCGCGGCCGGTAAAAGACACGAGAGGGACACGCAAGCCACGACTATCTTCCTTAGTCGGAAACATACCTATTAATCTCTTGAGATAGTTCCCTATCCTCGCTTTGGCGAGGAAATCGGGGTCCCCCGAGCGCTTTTACGGTCCGACCCGATGCGGAAGGAAAACCTAGCCCCCGTGCTTGAATTCGGATAGCCGGGAGTGGCGATAGACTGGGCGGTGACGGTTATTTTCGGAGGTTAGCTTTGCGTATTGTTCCCCCACCGAGCAGGGAGGCTCAGGCAGCCAGTGAAGTTTTAGCTCCTCAGGGCGACATTGGTGCTAAAGATTCCCAGATTAAGGAAGCTGAAAATAGTCCGCAGATCATCTGGTTGCAAAGCGAACTGAGTGCAGGGAAAGAACTGGGAGAAAACCGCGAGGTTCCTGCCGTGCGACCGCTGATTTTTCTACCGGTATCCGATAATCCTGCGCACGATACCTTATTCTTTACCGCGCTGCGCACCGCCCTCTGGCCGGACAAATTTACCTCCTTACCCACTATTGATTTGTCGGCGGTTGCCAGCCCGGCGAAACCCTTTTTTGCGTTGCGGATCCTGGCAGATTACCACCCGGTATTTTTCCCAGCGCGTACCGAGCGTCTGTCCCGCTCTTGGGCTCGCCAGCAAGCATCGCGGTTGCAACGCCTGCCGGAGCAGGTAAGTTTTATTCTTTCGACTTCTGGTTCTACGAAACCCGGGGGACGCCTCGTGGGAATTTCTCTGGCGGCTTTGCGCGCCTCCCATCAGGCAACCGCCCAGCGTTTAGGGGGTGCCGGCACTTGGGTGTCGGCGCTCCCCCGAGATCATATTGCTGGTTTCCAAGTGATTGCCCGCGCCTATGCGGGGGGAACTGAGCCGGCAACTATTGATATGACCGGCGGTTTTAAACTTTCGCGCCTGAGGGAGGCACTGGAAAATATTTCCCCGGCGAACGCCCCTATTTATCTCTCGCTAGTTCCCACGCAGATGACCCGCGCCCTCGCCGATCCAGAAACCCTCAAGGCTTTGCGCCTTTGCTCTGCGATCCTGGTAGGCGGGGCGCGCATCTCGCCCTCATTGCTTGCTGCCGGACGCGAACAGGGGTTGAAACTGGTCACCACCTACGGGATGACCGAAACTTGCGGGGGCTGCGTCTATGACGGTGTCCCCCTGCCGGGAGTCAAAGTTGCAGTTAACGGGGGCAGGATTTGTCTGTCTACCCCCACTTTGATGAGCGGCTATTTGGAGGCAGAATCAGATCCAGAAATCCGCGAACATTCGGGGCAAACCTGGCTGGCTACCAATGATGCGGGCAGAATTATTTTTGAGGACGAGGACGCGGGTAAAGTCGCAACCCAAACTATTGATGACTCCACCCCAGCTCAACTGGAAGTGCTCGGCCGCCTGGATGACACCATCATTTCCGGCGGGGAAAATATCTCCCTCCCCCGGGTGACCCGGGCGGCGGAACAGGCGGGATTTTCGGGAATAGAGTTCTGCGGGCTGCCCGATGAGGAATGGGGACAGCTGCTCTGCGCAGTTTTTTCGGCTGCCGCTTTGCCCACCCCAAGGCCCGATGACACCCGCGACCTGGCTCAATTAGGCCACCAACTGCGCGAATCCCTCAGACAGCAGTTACCGCCCGCGCATCTGCCCCGCGCGGTGGCGCTACTCCCCCAATTTCCGCTGCTGCCCAGTGGGAAACTAGATCGCCGCGCCCTACAAGCTGCCGCCCGCGCCGCCGATAAAGAAAACCGCACCTGGCGCAAATAACGGGGTTACTGACCAAACTGGCATTAGCCCCAAATAAGAAGAGGCGGCGAGGAAACCCCGCCGCCTCAACCAGTAAGTTCAGTTACTTCTTTAGCACCTGATGGTAGGCCGCCAAGTCCAGCACCCCGTTACCGGAAAGCCCAATCAGCACCACCTGATCATCGCCAGCCTCCCCGGAACGGATGAAGTCCAGCGCCCCGGTAATCGCGTGGGTGGATTCAGGGGCGGGAATAATCCCCTCAGCGCGCGCGAACTCGAGCCCGGCCGCAAAGGTCTGTTCTTGCGGATAGGCACGCGCCTCCATCAATCCCAGGTGATAGGCGTGAGACACCATCGGCGCCATCCCGTGATAGCGCAAACCACCAGCATGAATCGGGTCAGGTACGAACTCATGCCCCAGGGTGTACATCTTCATTAAAGGTGTCAGCCCCGACATATCCCCGAAGTCATAGCGATATTCGCCTTGCGTGAGCGAAGGACAGGCAGCCGGTTCACAGGCAACTACCCGCGCGTTCTTACCTTCGCGCAGATTCTCACCGATAAAGGGAGTAGCCAGACCGCCCAGGTTGGAGCCGCCCCCGGCGCAACCGAATATGAAGTCCGCGCCGGATTCGCCAGCTTTAGCCAGTTGAGCTTGTGCCTCGAGGCCAATCACCGTCTGGTGGATAATCACCTGATTCATTACCGAGCCCAAAGCGTAGTGCGCCTGCGGATCCGAAACCGCAGATTCGACTGCCTCTGAAATCGCCATTCCTAAAGACCCAGAAGTATCGGGGTTTTCAGCTTGGATGCGGCGACCTGCCTCGGTGCGATCGGAGGGCGAACTCCAGCATTTTGCACCGTAAGTTTCCATTTGCATCCGCCGATAGGGCTTTTGATCGTAGGAGGAACGCACCTGCCATACTTCACAGTCCATTCCCAGCATGGAGCAGGCCATCGCCAGGGAAGCGCCCCACTGCCCGGCACCAGTTTCCGTGGTGAGCCGTTTAATCCCAGCCACCGCATTGTAATAAGCCTGCGCTAAGGCCGAGTTGGGCTTATGGGATCCGGCCGGCGAATTACCTTCATATTTGTAGTAGATACGACACTTGGTACCTAATTCCTGCTCTAAGTTATGAGCACGATAAAGGGGAGCGGGACGGAAGTTGGTGTACAGTTCTCGGACCCGCTGGGGAATATCGATATAGCGTTCCTTGCTCATCTCTAGTTCGATGAGTCCGGGAGCAAATAACGGTTCCAAGTCTTTCGCGGTGATTGGCTCCCGGGTCTGCGGGTTCAGGTAGGGAGGCATCGGCTCCGGGAAATCCGCAGCCAGGTTGTACCAGCGAGCAGGGATATGGTTATCGATCGGAAATCCTAAAGGTTGGATTCTAGGGTTATCAGTCATCTCTTGCTCCTCAATGAATTATCACTTCTATTAATACAGTTTCCGCTGGCGGGAGACAAAAAAATACCCGCCAACTGGCGGGTTCTATAAATACCTGAAAGAAAGGACCCGCCTAAGCGAGCCACCACCACTGAATCGATTTGATTGCTGTTTCTTCCATGCCCTCATGCTAACGAAAACGTGAGAGCAACTACAAGCCGTCTCAAAAATTGGCGTTTTGTTTCTCGAGGCTTTAATCTAAACGTAGCCATCAAGAGCAGCGCAGAGACCTGGCTCGCGCGCTGCAGCAACCGATAAGACGGTGCTAATGCCAGGACCGATGGGAAGGAACTTATGAGTAACGCGAAAGCGGAAAATCCGTTAATTGAGTTGCGGGACGTCTATAAAATTTATCCCCGCAAAAAGCAGGACAAGCTACACGCCCTCGACGGTATCTCCCTAAAAATTGGGGCCGGAGAAATCCACGGCATCGTGGGGCAATCGGGAGCCGGAAAATCTACGCTGATTCGTTGCTTAACTGCCTTGGAGCATCCCACTTCGGGGGAAATCCTGGTGGCAGGACAAAATCTTTCCACTCTTTCGGAAAAGCATTTGCGTCAGGCGCGCCGTTCGATAGGCATGGTGTTTCAGGCGGCTAACCTGCTGGATTCACGTACTGCCGCCGGCAATATTGCCTATCCGCTATATCTGGCGGGTCAAAAACGCGGGGAACGCCACGAGCGGGTGCAAAAGCTTCTCGATTTGGTGGGCCTGCATGACCGCGGTTCCTCTTATCCTTCCCAGCTTTCCGGGGGGCAACAGCAACGAGTAGGGGTCGCCCGAGCACTTGCTGATGAACCGCAAGTATTACTATGCGATGAGCCCACCAGCGCTTTGGATACCGAATCCACTCAGCAGATTCTGCACTTAATTAAGGATGTGCATGACCGGCTGGGCGTAACCGTGGTGATTATTACCCACGAGATGAGCGTAGTCCGCGAGATTTGCACCCACGTTACTTTGCTAGAGGGCGGAAAGATTGTGCAGACCGGTTCGGTGGAGGACGTGGTCAAGGATCCTTCCTCCCGCCTAGCAAAAGACCTGGTTCCACCCCCCAATGTTGAAGATGAAGTAACTTTAGACGGTCAGCCCGCCTCGGTAGTGGATATTGCTTTCACTTCGTCGCCGGGGGTGCCTACCGGATCTAAAGTTATGGATCTAGTCGCCCAATTGGGTGGCGATATTGTGGCCGGGACCTTTGAAACCGTGGGAACCACGCAGGTTGGCCGCTTAGCTCTGGGAGTAAAAACCACGGAACTGGACGGCTTTATTCGGGAACTGGAAAATCATCACATCTATACGGAGGTGCGGGCATGAGTCTTATCGTTACTACCTCACAGGTTGCGACCCTGATGCCCCTGGCTGCGGATGATTCCGGCCGTTGGTTTTCCAATCCGGTAATTACTAATAATCTTCTGGACGCCACTTTAGAAACCATCTATATGTCACTATGGTCGGGATTTTTCTCGATACTGCTGGGACTGCCGATTGGTTTGCTGCTAGTAGCTACTGCTCCGGCGGGGCTACTATCAGCTTCTAAGGTAGCGCGCGTGCTCTACGCGGTGCTGGGATTCATCGTGAACGTAGGCCGCTCGCTGCCCTTCGTAATCTTGATGATTTCGATTATCCCCTTCACTCGCCTGCTGGTGGGCACCTCTTTAGGGTGGAAAGCGGCGGTAGTGCCACTAACTCTGGCGGCGGCGCCTTTCTTTGCCCGCCTGGTGGAATCTAATGTGCAAGGCGTAGAAAGCGGAAAACTGGAAGCCGCAAAAATGGCGGGGGCCTCTAACTGGCAAATCATGTTGGGGGTACAGGTACGCGAAGCGCTTCCCTCTCTAATCCAGTCGATTACCGTCACCTTGATTTCTTTGATAGGTTACGGCGCTATGGCAGGTACTTTAGGTACCGGCGGCCTAGGTGCTCTCGCCATGAACTACGGCTACACCCGCTTTATGGGTGACGTGATGCTAATCGTGGTCATAGACATCTTGCTGATCGTAGTCATCGTACAGTGGGTGGGCGACATGCTTAGCCGGCTGGTCGATCACCGCTAAGGGAAAACCAGTCGGAGATTCTCACCGCTCTTAGCGGTTTTCAGTAAAAATTATTATTCCCTGGCACCATGCTAGGTATCTGGGGAAGCTTCCATCCTCGGCCGCTCTATAGACGCAGGCGAGGACGGGCAGGAAAACTTTGTAAACTACCTAAATAACAACCATTTAAAGGAAAAGAAAATGAAAACTTGGAAGAAAATTGTAGCCGCAGCTGGGGCTGCTAGCTTGGCATTGGGACTTGCAGCTTGCGGTGGCGGAGATTCTGCTGCTGACGCCAACAAACTAATTGTGGGAGCCTCCCCTACGCCGCATGCGCAGATCTTGCGTTACGTGGCCGATAACTTGGCTAAGAAGCAGGGCATTGAATTGGAAATCAAAGAGTACACCGACTATAACCAACCGAATCAAGCCTTGAACTCTGGGGATCTGGATGCCAACTATTATCAGACGGTTCCCTATTTCGATGAGAAGACCGCTAAGAACAACTGGCAGTTCGACCACGGTAAGGGAATCCACTTGGAGCCGGTGGGTATTTATTCCGAAAAGCTCAAGGATATTAAGGATCTGAAGGACGGCGCCAAGATTGGGGTCATCACTGAAGAAACTAACCAGAAGCGCGGCCTGCAGCTACTGGCTGATAATGGTTTGATTAAGTTGCCGAAGGATGAAAATCAACAGTTGGTGGCGGTGATTGCCAAGTCTAAAGAATACAATCCGCGTGGCTTTGACCTGTCTGAGGTGGAAGGTCCCCAGTTGGTACGCTCGCTGGCTGACCTGGATATCGCGGTAATTAACGGTAACTTTGCTCTAGATGGCGGCAAAAAGCCTTCCGACGCTTTGGTTCTAGAATCCCCCAAGGACAACCCTTCCCTGAACATTCTGGCTTGGAAGAAGGATTCTAAAAAGCTAGAAGCGATCAAAAAGCTGGACGCGTTGCTGCACTCTCCGGAAGTCAAGGCTTTCATCGAGAAGAAGTGGGCGAACAAGGCAGTGCTACCTGGTTTTTAATTCGACTGACCTAGTCGCTTTGAAAATCTAATCGCTTGAAATCTATGGGGGCGGGTTCGAAGAAAATCTTCGAACCCGCCCCCCCCCCGCTATGTATATCTACGAGTAGTTACCACTACTAGTCCGCAGTCACCTATTGCGGATAGCAATAACTTTCAGATTGCAAGTTTTTAGGCGGTCTTGCGCACAATCAAGCGAGTATCCACTTGGGTTTCAACCGCATCCCATTTTTTGCCATGGTTTTCTTTATCAAAGAAGAATTCCACGTGTTCTACCAGCCGTTTGACAGCTAAACTGGCCAGTTTTTCCCGATCTTGGCTCACGGTAGTTAGTTCCACATAGGGTTCGGATGCGATCGGGGTATCATCAAAACCCACCACCGCGATTTCCTGAGGTATATGCACCCCCTCTTGCCACATCCGAATCATAAATCCTTGGGCACTCAGATCATTAAAGCAGATCACTGCGCGCGGCATTACCCTTTCTCCGTTACTGACCTGGCATAATATCTGATCGGCCACCCGCGCCCCATCACCGGGGTTTTGCCCGCCTTGATAGATCCGCAGCGAAGTACTTTCTTCTGCTGCTAAACCCTTATCTGCAAGGCACTGCTTAAAGGTCGCTTCCCGCACGTTTGCATTGGTTTGATTGTCACCCCTGATATGTACAATGTCTCGAAAACCCTGTTCCCACAAGTACTCAAAAGATTTTGAAATCCCATAGGCATCGTTGGAGACCACCGCATCCACACTGTGGGACCCCACTTCTTGACACAGGGTAATTAGGGGGGTCACCTCCGCAATTTTTTCCAAATACTCGGCAGAAAGTTTGGTACCTATTAGCACAATCCCTTCGCAGCGATCTTGCATCAAGGACTCGATGCAATCCATTTCGCTGCGATTCCCCACACAACCAGCTGCCACCAGGCGATATCCTTGTTCTTCAGCATAACGAAAGAGCGGATCCATCATCGATATTTGGAACTCTTGCTCCATATAGAACACCACACCTATCAGGTGCGTACGTTCCAGGCGAATAAGGGCAGCCTGCCGATCTGGACGATACCCCATTTCAAAAGCGGCGCGCTGAATCTCCGCGCGTCGCTTATCTGAGACTCCTGGCCGTCCGGACAGCGCAACAGACACCGTGGAAATGGAGGCTCCCACTTCCTTGGCCACATCGGAAATAGTTAGTTTTTCTTTCATAGCATTGCCTTAAGATTATCGCTAAATAACCCTAGAAAGTGGCGAAGCACCACCGTTGAACCACATTTTGGCATTAACCGATAGCTTCCTAGAATGCACATTGCTTTATCCGAATATCCACAGGTAAATCTGGAGAACTTAATCTTTTTTGACTGCTGTTCCCTAAGAAGAGCAGCCCTAAAGGATGGTTTTTCCGAGGACGCCTGCTACGCCCTCGGAAAAACCAAATCCTATTCTTTTACCGAATAACTGTTACTGCCCGAACTCGCTCTTTACCCGGGCAATCATCTTCTTATTGATTTCATCAGCCCGGTCGTGCCAACCGAATACGCACAGAGATAACACGCCGTCGAAGTTCATATCCCGCAGGGTGCTAAACAGCTCGTCCCACGGAACTTCCCCCATGCCGATCTCGTTGTGCTGATGCACGCGAGCATCAACTCCCGGAGGATTAATTACGTAACGGTTTCCATCGAAGGCCTTGTGGTTGAACACATCGGCGACATGTACTTCTTTAAGTAGGTCGCCAGCAGAGCGCAGCATCCGTTCCACATCACCTTTACCATCCGAAAGGTGGAAGGTGTGCGGGGCACAGTATTCATAGCCAATCCAGGGTTTATTTACCCCGCGGATCAGGTTGATGGCGGGATCGTGCAGCTCCACGAAGTCATAGGGGTGCGCTTCCATATGCAGCTGGATCCCATATTTTTCAAAATCGGGAGTGAGTTCTTCAATGGACTTGTACCACTGATGTTCGCAGCGCCGGGGAGTATTGGGGTCGCCGGAAAATTCTGAAACGATCTCGCGCACGTCTAGCTGATCGGCAATTTCTAGCAGCCGGCGCCAGTTGCGCACCTGGGCTTGGCGTTCTTCTTCATCTACGCACGCCCAGTTAAACACCGGGTTCAAGGTGGCAATCTTAACCCCAGATTCTTTCTGTGCCTTATTCAGTTCAGCAACATATTCGTCATCAGCTTTGGGGTAGTGATGCCAAAAGTGAAAATCTGCCGTAGGAGACAGCTCCACATAGTCAAACCCTAGCTCTCGTGCTTTATGCAGGGTCTGCGAAACTGGCATGAACCAGTAATACATATTGGGGTCGAGGGCGATCTTGACCATTTATTCATTCCTTCTGTTGTAGCAATAGCTATCTTCCGTAGGGCGGTCTTGAGTCTTCTTCTGTCGAAGCTCTAGCCTCATTGCTCCACCCGATCTTGGGCACCCCCAGTTTACCCGAAACGTTTCGCTTAATCCAGAGTGCGCCAGGTTTTTCTTTTTGCCAATTTTTCTTGACAAATGTCCACCTATCGCTATTTAACACGCGTTAAGCGAGGTTGTCAAGGGTCTCGCACTTTATTTTTCAGCTGAAAAACAAGAAGTTCTTAGGCACTAGCTTTTCGCTAGCAGCGCCTGTTTCTTAATACAAATAACTATTTTGCTGGGTTAATTTGTAAAGTATAAACCTAGAGGGTCATGCCACGCTTTACTAGGCGACCCCAAGCGCTAGGTACAGAAAGAAGGAACCGAAATGGAAACCGGAAACGCTCCCCGCGTCCAGAATGCAGACGACCTCAAAGAGCGGGTGGCGCTCAATCGTCAACTTGCGCAAATGCTAAAGGGCGGCGTGATTATGGACGTCACCACCCCGGAGCAAGCACGGATCGCCGAAGATGCGGGCGCAGCAGCGGTGATGGCACTAGAGCGTATTCCCGCCGACATTCGGGCCGCCGGAGGCGTTTCCCGGATGAGTGACCCGGCAATGATCAAAGGGATCCAAGAAGCGGTGTCCATCCCGGTAATGGCGAAGTGCCGCATCGGGCATTTTGTAGAAGCACAACTGCTAGAAGCTATCGAGATCGACTACATCGACGAATCCGAGGTACTCTCCCCCGCCGACGACATCTACCACATTGATAAAACCCAGTTCAAAGTACCTTTCGTATGTGGGGCACGAAATCTAGGTGAAGCGCTACGCCGCATTGGCGAGGGCGCGACCATGATTCGCACCAAGGGCGAGCCGGGAACCGGTGACGTCGTACAGGCAGTTACCCATATGCGCGAGATGAACGCCGAGATTCGGCGGATTTCTAGCCTACGCGAGGATGAACTTTTTGAAGCCGCCAAACAGCTAAAAGTACCGCTATCGCTACTCAAAGAAGTACACGATTCCTCGCGTCTGCCGGTGGTTAACTTTGCCGCAGGCGGAGTGGCCACCCCCGCCGATGCGGCTTTAATGATGCAGCTCGGTGCCGAGGGCGTGTTCGTAGGCTCCGGTATCTTCAAATCCGGTAATCCCGCCAAACGCGCTAGCGCCATCGTCAAGGCGGTAACTAACTTCAAAGACGCGAAGCTGATTGCCCAGCTGTCCGAAAACTTGGGCGAAGCCATGGTGGGGATCAACGAAAACGAAATTGACCTGCTGATGGCAGAGCGCGGAAAGTAACTCCTCCCCCCCCCAACAGAAACGGTAAGCGAAACTAAATGGAGAAAGTTGGCGTACTCGCAGTTCAAGGGGCTTTCATTGAACATGAACACTGCCTTGAAAAACTGGGAGCTCAGGTAGTTGAGCTCCGCGAAGCCGCAGACCTGCAGACCGGTTTTAACCGTCTGGTATTACCAGGCGGCGAATCCACGGTGCAATCAAAACTACTGATTGAACTGGGGATGGCGGAGCGGCTGCGGGAAATGATCACCGCCGGGATGCCGGTGCTGGGCACCTGTGCTGGATTAATCTTGCTGGCCAAGCGGATTATGGGTAAGCGCAGCGTGGATCGCACCGCACTCGGCACCTTGGACGTAACCGTGGAACGTAATGCTTACGGCCGCCAACTCGGTTCCTTTAATGCCCGAGCTGACTTTGCGGGCATGGAAGATCTGCCAATGACTTTCATTCGCGCTCCGCGCATTAGCGAGGTCGGCCCGGGAGTTGAAGAACTCGGAAGAGTAAATGGGCTAATTGTGGGGGCGCGAGCCGCCAATCAAATCGGGGTTACTTTTCATCCCGAATTGACCGGCGACCCGCGCCTGCACCAAATGTTTTTGAACCTTTAGGTTCTTTAGCTACCTCTAGCCTTCCTCACGCTGGAAGCTCATGGTGGCTTCGTAGTGTCCGGATTCGCTCGGCCAGCGGGTGGTAATTGCCTTGGCCTTGGTGTAGAACTTCACACCCTCCGGGCCGTGAATATGGGTGTCACCAAGCAGGGAGTCCTTCCAGCCACCGAAGGAGTAGTAAGCAACCGGGGTCGGAATCGGGACGTTAACGCCCACCATCCCAGCCTCAACCTCAAGGGTGAACTTGCGCGCTACCCCGCCGTCATTGGTGAAGATGGCAGAGCCATTGCCGAAGGGAGCGGAGTTAACGATCTCGATGGCTTCCTCATAGGTGTCGGCGCGGGTAATCACCAGCACCGGACCAAAGATTTCCTCGTAATAAGCGGGGGCATCTTTGGGGCAGTTATCGATAATGGTGGGCCCTACGAAGTAACCGTTCGGGTAGCCTTCTGGCCGGAATCCGCGGCCATCACGCACGATAGTCGCACCGCGTTCTTCAGCATCAGTGATCAGACCTTCAATCCGCTCCTGAGCTTTCTTGTCAATAACCGGCCCCATCTCGCAGCCTTCAACCATGCCTTGATCTACATGGATCTTGTCGGCGTGGGCTTTAACTTTCTCGGCTAGTTTTTCACCAGCGCTTCCCACAGCTACTACCACCGGCAGCGCCATGCAGCGTTCACCAGCTGCTCCGAAAGCCGCTGCCGAAATATGTTTGGCGGCGAAATCGATATCTGCATCCGGCATCACGATGGCGTGGTTGTTTGCCCCGCCCAGCGCCTGAACGCGCTTGCCGTGAGCAACCCCGGTGTTCTGTACGATATGTGCAACCGGAGTGGATCCCACAAAGGAAATCGCATCAATTCCGGGGTGCTCCAAAATCGAGGTAACTAGGTTACGGTTACCGGTCAAAACCTGATAAATGCCATCCGGTAGTCCCGCTTGCTTGTACAGTTCACCGGTCAAGAGCGCAGCGGAAGGAGTGGAAGAAGCAGGCTTAATAATGATGGCGTTACCAGTGGCAATAGCCAGCGGGTGCATCCACATGGGTACCATTGCCGGGAAGTTGAACGGGCAAATCCCCGCCACTACTCCGACCGGTTGCCGCACGGTGAAGATATCAACGCCGGTAGAAATCTGGTAGGAATGTTCGCCCTTCATATTGGCGTTAATTCCACAGGCGTAATCAAGGGTTTCCCGGCCACGCTGGATTTCCCCGATCGCATCCGAGTAGTTCTTGCCGTGTTCCTGCACGATCAGTTGTGCCATCTTGTCCTGGTTTTCCAAAACCAGGTGGCGCATCTTGAACATAATGTCCACGCGTTTGGCTAGTGAGAGGTTTGCCCACTCTTTTTGCGCTTTTTTAGCAATTTCTACTGCGTGATCCAGATCTTCACTTGATGCGGAGGGAACAGTAGCTACTACTTCACCTAGCGCCGGATCTTCGATTTTAATTTCTCCGGAAGGTTTTCCCTGCGCATATTCACCGTTAATCCAGTGCTGCAGCTGTTTTACCATTGTCAGTATCTCCTTCGATTTCCGCTGACCTTATCGCCGATCATGCCTAAGCTATTAGCATCACCACGACTGGCTTAATTGTCCTTACAAAGTCTACTCTAATCGACTTAAGTCCCAGACACAAGAGGAGTAGTTAAAATTCTCTTTTACCACGGGATATGCGGGAGCAGCGGCTTGAACATCGCTTTCCAAACAGAATTCGGAAACAGGATTAGGTGCCCGCTAACCAAACATTGAGGCCACGGAAAGCAGCAAATGTCACCCCTTAGCAAACGTTTACCTGCCCGCTTGGCGAATATGGAGTTAGGGTTAGAGCATGCTTCTCCATCATCCCCGCAGACGCGACAAAATAATGCTCGCAATTTTGGGGTTTATCAGCGTGGGATCCTTAACCCTTACTGCTTGCAGCCCGGCAGCAACACCTGGAACTGTCCCCTCCCCGTCAACACCCAAAACCGCCACCTCTTCCCCCAAAGTTAAGGCGCCCTCCAGCCCGCCTACCCCTGCCATTCCCAGGGCAGCAACTACTCCCGCTACTAAACCACTGAGCGGAAAGGTCATTGTCCTTGACCCTGGCCACGGGAAGGGCAGGCAGCTAAGCAACCCGATTTCCAATGGGCGCGGAGGCCGCAAAATTTGTAATACCTCCGGCACCGCCACTAATGCCGGATATCCGGAATATAAATTCACTTGGCAGGTAGCCGACTATCTGCGCAATCAACTACAGAAACAGGGCGCCACAGTGGTTCTTACTAGAGATAATGACCGTAACGCGGAAGTATGTGTGGATAGGCGCGGGAAAATTGCGAATGAAAATGACGCGGCAGCGTTGATATCTATTCACGGTAACGGTTCAAAGTCCAGCGCTCCCCACGGATTTTTTGTGATGGTTTCCAGCCCCCCGCTAAACGCTGCCCAAGGCGAACCTTCCCGGGAGTTGGCACGCGCAGTTGCCACCGGTCTTAGAGGCGCGGGACTCACCCCCTCTACGACTTTTGGGGCGAATCCAGTCCCCCGCTCTGACCTCGCCACCCTAAATTTCGCGCAGGTACCGGCAGTCATGGTGGAGCTGGGGGAAATGCGTAACCCCCAGGATGCCCAGCGCATGTCGAGCCCCGAGGGGCAACAGCAATACGCGGCCGGCCTCGCCCAAGGAATCCTAAGCTTCTTTTCCGCCCGTTAAGGCAGACTCGAAGATAAAGCATTTAAGCTGCTAAACCCTATTTTCATTTCGCCTATCCACCTGTTTGCCGGAATTGGTTAAAAGCCTTAGCGCCGACTAGCAAAGAAGTCTTTTAGTTGCGCCGAACATTCCTCCTCTAAAATCCCGCCAATGACTTCGATGCGGTGATTTAGGCGGCTATCGCGCAGAACATCACGGACAGAGCCGGCCGCTCCCGCTTTTTCATCCCAGGCACCGAACACTACCCGCGAAACCCGAGCATTAACCAGAGCCCCGGCACACATAGTGCAAGGCTCCAAGTTAACCACCAAGGTGGTGCCGGTGAGCCGCCAAGTGCCCAGACGGGCTGCGCCCTGCCGCAAAGCCATAATCTCCGCGTGAGCCGTGGGATCAAAAGGAAAGGTTTCGCGCTGGTTGCAGCCCTGTCCGATTATTTCCCAGTCCCCCAGGTAAGAAGGGGAAGCACGTTTGGGAGTAGGCACGCCCTCACTCGCGGAACCCAGCACCTCCTCCGCGGCAAAACTATCCGCGTTCCGGACGCTCATAGGCGCAGTATTTTTGGCGCGAGGTGCGAGCAAAAGCGCCCCCACTGGAACATCCGATTGCTGCTGCGCGCAGGTCGCCAAATCCATAGCGCGACGCATTACCTCGTCAAAGCGATCCATAGCTCCAACTTACCCGGCATTTTTAGCTAAGAAAACACGATCTTTTCCGCAGACAAAAAAACAAATAAGTGAAAGACTTAATACATGTTTGAACGAGCCGGGCAGAAAGCCAAACCAGAAGATTTAATCAATGTCGATGACCTCCTAGCCGCCTACTACGACCTGGAGCCAGACCCCGCCGAGCCTAGCCAGCGAGTTAGTTTCGGCACCTCGGGACACCGTGGTAGCGCCTTCGACCATGCATTTAACGAAGCCCACATCGTGGCTATCACCCAGGCGATTGTGGAATATCGCCGTAACCAGGGGATTAACGGACCGCTATTTATCGGGCGTGACACCCACGCCCTTTCGGAGCCTGCTCACCGCAGCGCCCTAGAGGTGCTGGTGGCTAACGGAGTGCACGTGCGGATCGATTCGCGCAGCTCCTATGTACCGACCCCGGCAGTTTCCTTAGCGATCCTGCAGGCCAATGGGGCGCCTGGCAAGGTGCGCACCTCGGGCGCGGACGTAGCTGATGGGATTGTAATCACCCCGTCACATAACCCGCCACGCGATGGCGGCTTCAAATACAATCCCCCCACCGGCGGTCCGGCAGATGTGGACGCCACCGGTTGGATTGCTGATCGCGCTAATCAAATTCTTGAGGACGGCTGGCGGAATGTTCCGCGTTCTACCCTAGCGGATCTAACGCGCGCCGACTGCGTCCACCCCCATGATTACCTGCATGAATATGTGGATGCACTGCCCAGCGTGATTGACTTGGACGCGATTCGCTCTGCGGGAATACGCATCGGAGCGGATCCGTTAGGTGGGGCTTCGGTGGACTATTGGGGCATGATTGCTGAACGCCACGACCTGAACCTGACGGTAGTCAACCCGGACGTGGACCCCGCCTTCAGCTTCATGACCTTGGATTGGGATGGGAAAATCCGCATGGACTGCTCCTCCCCCTATGCGATGGCATCGCTGCGGGAAAAAATGGCGCCTGACGAGGACGGGGTTACGCCCTTCGATATTGCGACCGGCAATGATGCTGATTCGGATCGCCACGGAATCGTCACCCCGGATGGCTTAATGAACCCCAACCACTACCTGGCAGTCGCCATCGAATATCTGTACACCCATCGGCCGGAATGGGGTGCGGATTGCGGGGTCGGGAAAACATTGGTTTCCTCCTCGCTAATCGACCGGGTGGTTGCCCATATGGGGCGCAAACTAGTGGAAGTTCCGGTGGGCTTTAAGTATTTCGTGCCGGGACTACTCTCCGGAACTATCGGTTTCGGGGGTGAGGAATCGGCCGGTGCCTCTTTCTTGCGTAGGGACGGGTCTGTCTGGACAACCGATAAAGACGGCATTATTTTGGCGCTACTGGCTTCCGAAATCCTGGCAGTAACCGGCACTTCTCCCTCCCAGCTACATAAGCAGCAGGTGGAACGTTTCGGAGCTTCCAGCTACAAGCGTTTCGAGGCCGCCGCCAACCCGGAGCAGAAAGCCAAGCTCAAGAAACTTTCTTCTGAGGACGTCACCGCGGAGAAACTCGCCGGTCAAGACATCACCGACAAACTGGTGCGTGCCCCCGGTAATGACGCCGAAATCGGCGGCTTGAAAGTAGTCACCAAGGACGCCTGGTTCGCGGCTCGCCCCTCGGGTACCGAAGATATCTACAAGATTTACGCGGAATCCTTCCAAGGTGACCAGCACGTTGATCAAGTAATCTCCGAAGCACAAGAGGTAGTAGGCGCCGCCCTCTCGTAGTCGAGGCTTTCTTACCGGGAGCGGAGTTGGCGATTGGTGGCGGCAGTGGCGAGGGCGGCGCGGGGATCTTCCGGCCACGGATGTTTGCGATACCTGCCCCGCATTTCCGCTCGAACCTGCGGATACACTTCATCCCAGAAGTGATCTAAGTCGGTCACTAACGCCAGCGGGCGTCCTGCCGGTGACAGCATCTCCATCGCCAGGTCGACTTGGCCGCCCAGGATTTTAGGCGCGGACTGCAGTCCAAAGAACTCTTGTAGTTTCGCCTGTACCCGGGGCGGACCGCTGGTGATATCGTCTGGATAGCTAATAGCGGTACGCCGGCCGGAAGGAAGTAAAAACTCGCTGGGTGCTTCTTTTTCCAAAGTGCGCCGAGTCTCATAGTCCAGCACGCCCTCCAGCCAGGCAGTTACCGGGGCATTCGCAGCGTTTTTTCCGTCTGCAAAATAACTGAGCAACACCTGCCAGAAGCGGGGGTTGTCATGTAAATCCTGGTCGCTAACCGCGGGAATATCCGGTAAATAATGTGCCGCCCAGCGCAAGCGGGCGCGCAGGCGAGCGGCTTTAGAGTTCCAAGACAGAAAACCTAGCCCCACCCGCTGATATTCGGCTTCGAGGACGCGCTCAGGTTCCCGGATTTTCGCTTTTTGTCGCTGCAGAAGGATTTCTCCTAGACACTGTTGCTGCCAAGCAACGATTTTTCCGTCCCGAAATTCTGCCAAATACTTTTCTTGTTTTAGGTGACTTCCTAGTTCTAAAGCCAGCTCCTCGGTGAGAGGGGCGGCTAGACGAATTAGATCGTTCCCTCCTTTACGCACCCCTATTTCTGCAATCGCCAACCACTTACTGGTGGATAAAGAACTGTCATTGTCTAGGCGAGCTGCTCCCGAACCAGACAGCTGATAGACCCCATCTTTACTGGTTAAACGTCCTATTTGGTCAGGAAAAGCCATCCCCACCACTAATCCCACGCTTAAATCGCCCGCAAGTTTTTCCAAATTTGCTGGTGAACTTGGAGTCTGACTATTAGCGTTGTCTTGCCCTAGCTGCCCGCCCCGAGCTGACAGGGAAGATACAAATCCTTCACTACCAGTAGCAACACCTTGATATCGCCGCGCCAATTTTTCAAAGCGGCTGCGCTCGCTGCTATAAGTTCTATCTCCTTGGCATTCCGCGCGGCGAATCGCTGCCCACAAATCACCGTCTGGACTGCGTACATCCGCCTGCAAAGCTGCCACCACCTGGGCGGCGCGACGCTCACCCACCAGGCGCGCCCCCAAAATCAAAGCGCATGCCAAACGTGGGTGAGCGGGAATTTGTACCAGCTGGCGCCCAAAAGCGGTAATTCGAGAATCTGCATCTAAGGCGCCCAGAGCCTGCAAATCTTTCTCCGCCTGCTGCCAGGCAGCAGGCGGAGGGGAAGTAGGCAGCGCCAGAACTTCCAGATCGGTTTGCCCCCAATCCGCCAGCTGCAAATATGTCTCGGTCAAGTCACTGCGCATGATTTCCGGCTGCGTATCGGGTTCCATACGCGCATAAGTTTGCTGGTCATAAGCATGAATCACATATCCGGGTCCCAGGCGCGCGGCGCGCCCTGCGCGTTGTGTTGCCGCGGCTCGCGAGCAACTCAAAGTGCTGAGACCTCCGGCATTTCCGCGCAGGCGGCGGCTCGGAACCCGCGACAGTCCGCTGTCAATCACCTGGCGAACCCCGGGAACAGTCAGTGCCGATTCGGCCACCGAAGTGGCCACAATAATCCTGCCTTCCCCAGGTTTCAGAGCTTCCTCACTAGCAGAAGAGGCACCCTGGGACAGTACTTTTGCCTGCTCGCGGGGAGATAACTGCCCATGCAAGGTCAGGATTCGTTCCGGGTGACTGGCCCGCGACCGCAAAGTAGCGGCAATCGCCTCCACATCTGCGATTGCGGGGGCAAACACTAGAGTGTCACCTTGGATACGATGCTTTAACGCCAGATCGGCCAAATAATCCCGAAACTCCCAGGAGGTGCCGCGCTCACTAATCCGCCGCACCCGCGCTGGCGGCGGTGCGAATACTTCTTGCAGGGGAAAAAGCTTGCCCTCCGCCTCTAGAACCGGGGTATCTTCCCCTAAGACCTGGCGGAAAAGATCGCTATTTATAGTCGCGGACATCACCACTATTCGCAGCTCCGGGCGCAATTGACGCACTTCACAGAGCAGAGCTAATAAGACATCGGTATCTAGTGACCGTTCGTGTACCTCATCAATAATTACGGTGCCGATACCCGAGATTTCCGGATCTGCCAGCAGGCGCCGCAAAAACAGGCCGGCAGTGACAAAATCTAGGCGTGTATTGTGACCCCGAGTAGATTCTCCCCGGACGGAGAATGCGACTTTAGCTGCCAAGTTATCCTCATTTTTAGGCAGCAATGTCTGCAGGTAACTGGCGGCAGCCCGAGCGGCAATCCGGCGCGGCTCGGTCACTAATACCTCCGCTGCCGGAGAATTATTTTTTGCTCGCGCGTCCTCTAACGCCCAAGAAACCGGAGGAACCAAAGTAGTTTTCCCCGACCCCGGCTCGGCAGTAACAATCGCTTTCCCCACGGTTTCGAGGGCGTCTTGCAACTCCGGCAAGATACTCTTCGCCGGCAGCTCGGGGGCGAGGGCGCCTGCCTGGGAAAGCGTGAACATGCTTCTATTGTGCACCGCGGAAGAAAAAAGCCAATACTTCCGGCAGCGAACAGCTAAATAGGAAACCTTCCCCAAAATAAGCACAATAGATACATGGGGTATAACAGACGCGGTAGACGCCGGTGGCGGCCAGGGAAGGGTTCCTGGGGAAACCGGGTCATCGCCACCTTAATTCTTGCCCTGTTAGCCTGGGCTTTTATTCCCGGTTTAGGTCCAGATTTAGCCGGACTTTCCACCAAAGGAGCCCCCAAGCTAGCGCTTCCTGATTGGGGTAAAAGCGCGGACCAAATCCTCTCCGAATCGGTGCAAACAGATTTAGTCAAGGCAGTTGCCTCTTTACCAGTGGGCGAGTGGGAAAGCGCCTCCCCCTATGAGCGTTCCCAGTTCGGGGTTCGTTGGGCAGATATTGATCGCAATGGTTGTGATACCCGGAACGATATTTTAAGGCGTGACTTGTCCCAGGTGCAGGCCAAGGCCGGAACCCATGATTGCGTGGTAATTTCCGGGGAGTTTACCGAACCCTACACCGGTCGCTACCAGCAGTTTCACAAGGGCGCTCAGAGCTCCAGCAAGGTACAAATTGATCACGTAGTTGCCCTGTCCAATGCTTGGAAAACCGGAGCCAGCCGGTGGGATGCCCACAGTCGCGAACAGTTCGCCAATGACCCGTTGAACCTGCTGGCGGTTGATGGGCCCGCCAATCAAGATAAGCAAGATAAAGATGCCGCGAGTTGGCTGCCCCCAAATAAAGGGTTCCATTGTCAGTATGTGGCTTTACAGACTGCGATTAAACAGAAATGGCAGTTGTGGGTTACCCCGGAGGAAAAACGGGCGATGGCAGCAGTGGCGGCCTCCTGCCCCGCGCAGCCCCTTCCCGCTGGTTAGCCTGGTGCGGTAATAGTCAGCGAGTGTTATAGCCCTAGATGCGCGGGGTAGGTAATTTTAAATTCCGGTTGCTTAAGTTTCTTAATTGTTAATATACTTAACTATATGGATAACACTTCGATAGCTACCGACGAGCGTAAGCAGCTATTAGACCAACTTCTGTACGAATTACACCGACTAGTTTTTGCTTCCAATGACCTAATTAGCCGGTATTCCTCAAAAATGGGGCTACATGGGAAAGACGGGGAAGCGCTATTACAAATCTGGCAGGCAGAACTGGCAGGCGCTCCCCTCTCCCCCTCGGAATTAGCCGAACAATTGCATATCACCCGGGCGGCAGTTAGCTACCTAACCGATCGACTCATGGAATCAGGCTACGTAAATCGGGAAACTAATGAGGCCGACCGGCGCAAGACGGTTCTGCGGATCTCGGAATTAGGTGGGCAAATTGGGCACGACTTCACTGCCCCTATGGAGGCCGGTCTCAGCGGATTATTTGCCGAACGCAGCCAAAAAGAACTAACCATCTTTACTGAAATGCTCCGAGACTTCGTGGAATCCTTAGACACTTCCCACGACCTCGAAGATTAAGACTTCGCCAAAATTCACTGGCAAAACTAAGGATCTAAAATGAGCACTGAACTTAATCCCTCAAATACCGCACGGACAGCACAAACAAAAGAAACCTCTGCAGCGGCCAAGGGGAAAGGCGCGGCCGCAACGGCCGACTTTACCGCTCCCAAGCGCTGGAAACTCGTCCTCGTCCTCTACTTAGCAGGTATCGGCATGGGCGCCCTAGATATGGGGATCGTGAACCCAGCGCGCACGGTTATCCAAAATGGGCTCGGGGTAGATGACAAAGTCGGGGTTTGGGTCTTTACCATTTACACCCTCGCCTATGCGGCGGCGATCCCCGTTATCGGAAAAATCGCGGACATTATTGGCCGCAAGCCGGTATACGTACTAGCTATCGGGCTATTTGGACTAGGTTCTCTCGGGTGTGGATTATCGCAAGATTTCTCCTCTTTAGGACTGCTGCTAGCTTCTCGGGCGATTCAAGCAATCGGAGGTGGCGGGATGGTTCCGGTGGCCACCGCCGCGGTAGGAACCATTGTTCCTCCCCCCAAGCGCGGAATGGCTCTGGGGCTGGTCGGCATGGTGTACGGCGCTGCCTCGGTATTTGGCGCCTCTGCCGGATCTTTGGTTTTAGATATAGCCGGACAGGAAAACTGGCAATGGATTTTCTACATCAACGTTCCTATCGCAGTAATCGTAGTGCTACTGGGAATTTGGGCCCTGCCCCAAGAACCCCAAAGTTCCACCCGAAAATTGGATTTACCCGGCATTTTCATTCTGGTAGTGATGATTACCGCCCTGCTATGGGCGTTCCAAAACCTGGATTTCACTAAGATCAGCGAATCGCTTAGCGATCGCGATGTCTGGGGTGGTCTACTAATCTTCCTGGTGCTGATCCCCGCATTTTGGATAGCGGAAGTGCGCGCCGAGGATCCGATAATCGACTTCAAATACTTCGCCACTATCAACGTGGGCACTACCCTTATGTTCGGGGCAGTATCCGGCATTTTGATGATGACCGTCATGTTCATCCCCCAATTCGCAGAAAACTGCCTACGTCTGCCCTCGGGAGCCGGTGGATATCCCACAATCATTATTGGCGTAGCCTCAGCTATCGGGGCACCTTTAAGTGGACGACTAACTGACCGTTTCGGTCCGCGAGCAGTGCTTGGAGTAGGCGTACTGATTTCGACAATCGCCGGCTTCATGCTGATCTACTGGGCTAGCCCCTACCCAGGTCTAGTTTCTAACTCGGTTTCCATTTTCGTGATGGGGCTAGGACTAGGATTCCTGATGGGGGCGCCGTTAACCTACCTGATCTTGCACCTGATTCCCGAAACTGACGCTAACTCCGGCCAGGCGACACTCTCTCTAATCCGCTCCCTAGGCACCACTTTGGCTCCCGCGATTCTAGTTGGTTTGCTCGCCACCGCGATGGGAGGACTGTCCGGTAAAGTCATGGACGCGATGCCGGCTATGGAGATGCCCGCTATGACGGCGGAGGCGCCCGCAGCTGACGGCAAGATACCCGCCGGGATACCGCCGCAAGCCCAAGGCCAAAAGGAGGCAATGCCTCCGCAGGAGCAAGCGAAGAATCAGACTATGCCCTCTAATGTCCAGGCGAATACCCCGGAGAAAAAAACTAGTCTTAAAGCGGCTGCTCCCCAGACGAAAGCCGATATGGGATTCAAGATGTCCGATATGCCTGCTTCTCTGCAAAATAAAATTAAAACCGCTGATGTTACCAACGTAGTAGATCGCAGTAAAGACATCGCGAACTATATGTTTGATCAACAAGAAGCGAAGATGAAAGCCAAGATGGGAACGGTGCCTCCTGGTGTGGAACAGATGCGAGCTAAATATCTAAAAGATATTGAGTCCCAACGCGACCAGATAGAGACCGCGTTCCAGTTGGGGCTAAACGAAGGATTCACTCGCCTGTTCTGGTTCTATACCATCTTGTCCTTAGCCGGGATATTACTGCTGGCGGGACTACCTTCGAAACGCAAAATCGATGCCATTATCAATCCCGATCCGGATTTGGGTCTGGCTCGGTAAAAGCACTCCAGCTACTTCGGCGTGTAGGGGCGGGTTTTCCCTCCTGCCCAAACTCCGATAAACGCCCGCTTCGGTGGATCTGCGTACCTCAAAATGGAGGGAAAGCTGAGGCGGCGATAAACCCATGAGTGGAAAAAATGGGGAGAAAAAGAGAAAAATAGGGGTATGCCCACAAGTTCCTTTGGCCCCGAAGTCCTCGAGCTCGCATTCCGGGCAGTTGATGTGACCGGAGTGTTTTGCGCCGCGATCATCGGAGCAAAACTTGCGCGGGAACGCCATTTCGATGCGGTAGGCTTCGCTACCCTCGCGGTTATTTCCGCGCTAGGGGGCGGGATGACCCGGGACGTACTACTACAACAAATTCCGGTAGCGTTCACCGATCCGTTCTATCTAGGTGGCGCCCTCCTGGGGGCAACCGTGGCATTTTTTTGGCGCCTCGAATCAAAATGGACAAACCGGTTAATCACGGTAGCTGACGCCCTCTGCCTGGGATGCTGGGCTGCCACGGGAGCCCAAAAAACGCTCGCCCTAGGCCTAGGGGTACTACCTGCACTGATGATGGGATTAACTACCGCGGTAGGCGGGAGCATCATCCGCGACGTGATGGTGGGAAAAATCCCCAAGATTTTTGGGGGTGCCAACCTTTACGCCACGCCCGCTGCGACCTCCGCCGTGATCATGGTGGTATTTTTCAAACTGCATATGCCGGTACTAGGAATGGCGCTTTCGATAATAACCGCCCTGGTATTTGTGCTTTTATCCCAGTGGCGAGGCTGGGTGCTTCCCGAGGCTCCGGATATCAGGATCACTCTCACCCCCCGTCAGCTGCGGCAGATTTTACGATGGCGCGACAGCCGGCAACGGCGCTTTAAAAACACTGATCAGCAGACTAAGGGTGGCAACAACTTGGGCAGTGATGAAAACGGATGCCCGGAAGATCCCGGTTCCCGGGAGAATCCGGCTGACAGTCCAGCCTCCGACAACGGCATTTAAGTAGCTTACAACCGCGTGCCGATTCCTAGCCCCAACAGGTAGGTGGCTCCTGCGGCCCCGTAACCGATCAATAGTTGTCGCAGAGCTTTAGGAGCCGGGTCAACCCCCGAAAGCAACCCCACGATTCCGCCCACAATAATTAGCGCCAAACCTACTAAGATCACCGCCACTATCGCGCCTTGTAAGGGTGAAAGCGGCAGCAAAAACGGAAACAGCGGAATAAAGGCTCCGATAGCGAAGAAAGTGAATGAAGAAATCGCCGCTTTCATACCGGTACCGATTTCTTCGTATTCCTGACTATTAGCCTCTAAATGAGCATGCCCACCTTTTTTAATCTTTGAAAAAGCGGCGGAAGCCTTACGGTCAGCGGTTTCGGCATCGTCTCCCCGCGCCCGAAACACTAAGGCCAATTCGTTTTCGTTCATATCCAATTTATCGATGGCATGTTCGGACTCCGGGTCTGGAGAAGAAGAAGCCAAAAGTTCAGTTTGGGAACGTACCGAAACGTATTCCCCCGCCCCCATGGATAGCGCTCCCGAAAGTAGACCGGCCAAACCAGTAGCGATAATGGTAGTTTTAGAAACTCCCGTACCAAAAATTCCCAAAATGAGGGCGCAGGTAGAGACCAGGCCATCGTTTACCCCGAAAACTGCAGCCCGGAAACTCCCCGAGATAGTGGCTCGCTGCCGGGCCGCCAAACCTCGCACTACCTCGGAATGAATTTTTTCATCCGCCACGATTTCCTTAGGAACATCCAGGTCAGCCTCATAGTCGTGACGCTGCTCCGCTCGCTGCATCATCGCTAACATAAAGATGGTGCCGAAAATACGAGTGAAAAAATTAAGGAGGCGCGAACGCAGGCTTGCCCGGGGAGTGGGAAGCGCGTCCTCACCCAAAAGATTCAACCAATACTGCTCGTGACGCTCTTCCGCGATTGATAATTCTTGCAGAACTTCCCGCTCATCCCCACTGCGCCGCCTGGCCAGATAACGATAAGTATCGGCCTCTAAACGTTCCTCCGCGAGGTATTTCCGCCACCGCCGTAGCTGTTTTTTGGAAATTGGGGATACCTGCTGTGGGCCAGCACCTGCACTTTTAGCAATTGCGTCAGCCATTTTAGAGGCGGGAATCCGGTCCTTCAACGGTTATTTCTTCAATCTCTACATCTACGAATTCCGGTTCCGAATTACTGGCCGGCGCTACCCCGAAGATTCGTTCTTTAACTACGTCCGCAATCTTGTCGGTGACAGCTTCGCCTTGACGACGGAAAATCTCGGAAGCTTTTTGTTTGGTGACATCGCCTGCTCGGCGCACCTGGGGATTGGAGGTCACCGCGTTAACAGTTTTAGCCACCCCGCCCTCGGGATTCTCCCGAAGTTCGCGGCGAACTAGGGCGATACCAGCACCGATGCCGAGGACGGTCAAAAGTTTCTTTCCCACGGCTAACACCTTTCACGTCGACAAGAACAACTGCTAGCCATTCTATCTCACGGAGGCGCGAGGGCTTTATGAGGAAAGATTAGAAGCTTTCCTTAAGTATTTTTTGTATTTTTTCACAACATATTTTACGCCTCACCGTTTACGGTGGATATATGAGTGAAATCAGAATCCCCACTTCTCGCGGGGTAACTTTGGCGGCCGACTTTGTAATTCCAGTGGACGCCAGTAATCGCGCCGTGATTTTCGCGCACTCATTTTTACTGGATCGGCACGGTTTAGGATGGTTTGATGCTTTCGCAAAATCCTATCGCGCTGCTGGATATAGCACCTTGCAATTAGATTTTTCGGGTTGCGGAAACAGCGCCGATGACGTGATCAGCTTGGAAAATCAGATAGAAGATCTCAAAGCAGCTTGCGGCTGGCTTTCTGAACGCGGATTTGACCAACAGGTGCTGCACGCAGATGGATCGGGGGTATTGGTGGCTTTGCGCGCCGTACCCGATAAGGTGCAGGCGCTAGTGTTAACTGCGCCGATTCTAGGCCCTGCCGAGGTCCCATGGGAGGACGTGTTTTCTTCCTCCCAGCTAGCCGAATTGGAGCGGGTGGGACATACGCGAATCCCCAACGACCAGGGGGCTTCGCGACCCTATTTTGTGATCGGTAAGCGCACCCTGGGGGAACTAACCATGGTTGATACCGAGAAGTTACTGCACGATATTGCGTTACCAGCTTTATTTGTAGTTGATCCCCAAACCTTAGCTTCCCAGTGGTTTGCACCCCTGCTCGAAGATCCCCAGGCGTTACTGCCTCCCAATTGTGAATTGCTGTTCTTAGAAAAGCTCAGCCTATACGGGCAATTGCCTACCAACTATCGCAAGCCTGACGGGAACTTCCCGAATGCGGAAAAAGTAGATTTTCTACGTGACCAGGTAGTCGCTTGGGTTAGCCGCCTAGTTCCCCCTGCCAGCAACTAGGTTTACGAACAATAACTTACATTATATTGCCCCTACCTGGGATTTTAACCTTCAGGAACTTCTTGGGAAAAATAAAGCGAATCTTCAGAAACCGTTGTGAAGTGCAACCTTTACCAAACGTAGAGGATACTTCCAGGTTCATTTATATTCCCTTCCAGGAACGTATCTTAGAGTTAAGACCAGCAATAAGGATTGAGCGTATCGATATCTCCTTATTTGCTTGAGATGGGGAACAAAAGTGGGGGGCGGATTCCAAAGGAATCCGCCCCCCACTCTCTGTCTACCCGGTTCTGCGCCCCAGACTCCGCGCCCAGAGGGAGGAGTCTAGCGGCGGCGCGAGCCTAGAGTCTACCTTTTCCGGCTTACGCGGGCTCCGGCAGTGGCGGCAATACCCACTAAGAGGCAAACCATAGCAATCCCTAAAGCACTAATCCCAGCAGCTCCGGTTGGTGGCATCTGCTGCTTCACTTTCGAGTCAGGCTGCGGAGTTTTAGTTTTAGCTGCTTCTTTCACCGTAACCTTCGCGGTGGCAGATACGCTTTCCCCGTTCATATCGGTCAAGGTGAACTTAACCTCGTAAGTACCCGGTTTAGTCGGATCGAAGTTCCCTTTTGCAATCACTACCTTTCCGGCGAGGTCAGCTCCGTCCTCTTCATCGAACGCCTTAGTAATCAGCGAACGGAGATCAAGTTTATCGCCAGCGGTAATAGTGGCGTCTTTAACCTCTAATACCGGCGGGGTGTTCGGGCGGTACACGGGGTAGACCGCCATATTCGACATAACTACGGTGTCAGCGTTAAAGGCTTGCCCGCTGCCATCCGCCTTGGTATTCCATTCTTTGAAAACCTGCCCCGCGGGAGCTGCGGGAGCCGCCGGGAGCTGCTTCGGCAGACAAGTCTTTCCGTCACTTAGACAGTTAGTGCCAAGAGAGTGGCGGTAATAAACCTTCTGGGTAGCCAGCACTTCAGGCTCTTGACCTTCCTCAGGCGCGCCCTTATAGAAGGTAACTTCCGGGATCTTTTGATCCAACATCACGGTGAAGACGCTGGAAGTTTTAAATTTGGTGTTAGTGTTTACCTGGTCGTCGCCTTTCCATTTTTTTAGATACCCAAAACCCTCATAGCATTTCACCGCGGAAACCGGAAACGGCTTTTTTCCGTAATAGAAATAGTACTTTCCAGGCTTATATCCTTCGGCAGCGAGCTTATCGGTCTCTGCCGAGGTAGGTAATACCACCTTGCAATCTTTATCGATGGGCTTGAGCACATAGTCGCTGCCGGCCTTATATTTCGGATTAAGACCGGTCACTTTGCCCTCAGCATCTAAGCTGAAAAGATCTTTAGCGACTTCTGGGGTCTTCGTATAGGCAATGTTTACATAGTCCATGTGGAAGCGGGTTTCCGCAATCGGGTTAGAGTTGGTCGCGGCATTAGTTGCGGACTGGGAGTCTTTGCTTACCGTCATCAGGTCAGTTTTTCCGCCTCTAGCCTCCGGATACCCAGAACTTAGGGCTGTGAACCACGAGTGATACCCATCCGGCAACGTGGAGGGATCCACCTTTACGGTATAGGCTTCACCCTGCTTATATGGTCCCAGGTATTTACCTGCACTCCAACGATTCTGATCTCCAACCGTGCCGGTAGTGGTCTCGATCAGATTGCCCTCTTCATCGAAAACTTGAAAAGCTACTTTCTTCCAAGTCTCCAAGACCTTTCCTTTAGGGGATCCGCCATATACGTCCATCGTGCGTTTCACCCCGACAGTTTCCTCTGGTTTGGTGAACAATTCCTTGCTGCCGGGTTTGAGAAATATTTCCGGTAAGATTTCAATCCGCAACGTTTTCTCGGAGTTACTATCTTCAGCGTGAGCACTTGGCAGTTGCGTGACGGCCAGTAGCCCCATCCCCACTAATAGCAGCGGGGCGATCAGAAAACTGATCATTCTTTCCACAGTTTTCGACATTTTCTCTCCACTCAAAATGTTCGTCGGCGTAAAATTAGGATTGGTTTATACCCTTTCTTTAACCATAATGGCTAGTCGCAGTTAAAAGCTGGATAAGTAATTAAAGTCATTGAATATAAGCGAGGCTCAGCGCTGGTTATTCACTTTCGAGAACTATAGTTCAGGGGTCACCACTCACTGGGATCGTCAGCAGGAGCGGCGCTGATTTCAAACAGCAGATCCCCGACTTCCACCTGATTACCTTCCGGGCGGAGATTTTCCAGTTCAGAGGGGGTAGAATCCAGTACCACCACCGGACATAACGGCGAGTAGCGCGCCTTTTCAATTTGTTTAACCGAGAAAGTAGTAATGGGCTCTCCGGCTTTAACCATTTCATTTTCGAGGGCGTGGCAGGTAAAACCGTCCCCCCGCATCTTCACGGTGTCAATCCCTAAATGCACCAATACCGTTTGTTCTCCGCTGGTAATCATAAAAGCGTGGGGAAACAGCTTAACTAAGCGCCCCGAAATGGGAGCTACTGCAGTTACTTCTTTCGATCCCGGCAGCGGGCGCAAGGCTACTCCCGCCCCCACAATCATGCCGGAGAACACCAAATCCGGTACCTGCCGCAAGCTCACAATACGCCCGGGAATCGGCGCACCCACTTGCACGGACTGTTCCTCCATGCTTCACCCCTATCCCAAAAGGAGAACTAACTTTCTTTATAAACCAGCCTAGCCTGCCCGCGTCCTCCAGGAAAACCTTATTTTCGAGCAAGCGAAAACGACGTCAAATCACTACAGCTAGCGTTCGGGCGCTAGCATTAGATTTTCTCTATAGCACTAATCTAGATTGCCGGTAGCGGCCAGCATGTTTTCGATCTCGGTGCGGTATTTTCCGTCTGCGTCCCGGTTTTCGCCGCTGTCTTCTAGGTAGGTTTTCAAGAATTTTTTTAGGGGACGAGCCAAGCCCTGCCCCGCAAGACTGCCGGTGCTAGCCTCGATCTCGGCATGAGCGCGTCCTCCGAAACTGAGCAACCACATATCCTCCCCCACTGGCACATCCGCACTCAGGCGCGGCATCACGAAAGGAAAGTCCAGGTGTTTAGCTCCCAGACGCTGGTAGAAAGCCCAACGCCGCTGCGGATCCCCTCTATCTTCCGAGGGCGCGTGGAGCTGCGGATCCTCAATTTCTCCCAGGATCAACAGGGGGTTATTGCCAGATTCCAGAGCGGAAATTGCTTGACGGAAAAGTTTAGAACCCACCCCGTGACCGCGAGTGCGGGGACTAACCGCCAGCCAGCTTAGCAAGGTCACTTCGCTGGTTGCCGGCCATGCTATCGCTGCCCCTAGCGGGCGCGCGCCCTCCCAAGCAGAAAAAGTCTGAAACTGCCCCGCCTGCAGCTGAGCAATTAAATCTTCCGGCTCCCCGAGTTCTTCGGGGCCAAACGCAGTTTCCAAAAGTTCACGAACCAGGATTTCTGACTGCCCCGGTTCCAGGTGGTTTTGATACTCGATTTGCACCCCTCAACCCTAGCTCAAAACCCAGTTAGCCCCCAGTTTTGTATACAATCTTTCGCTTTCACCCGTAAGCCCGTGTCACATATCTCCGACCCGAAAAATAAAACACCGTTTAGTGTGTAAGCAGTTTATTGCTCTCCAAGTAATCAAGGAAGGAATCTATTATCTTGTCTTCCCGCTCCTTGATGGCCTTTTCGGTGAATTCAATTGGACTATTCGCGAGTTCAATGAGCTCTTGATTCTTAGTGGCCTCTCTTTTTTTCTTATCTCCACTTTCACCTCGATAAAGGACTCGCTTAGCAGCAAATTGGTAATCAGATGCACGGACATTTATTCGTTTTTCTAAAAATGCCTTATTGCCTAATGATTCGAGGAGAGATTTATCCGAAAGATCCCCCGCGAACTGTGCTCTCTTCTTCGCATAAATATGTTCAATATCGAGCTTCAAATCATTATCTAACAGTTTTTGATTAGGATTTTGGAAAGCCCACCAGATCAACATCGACTTGGTGATTGGACGGCCGTTGGTGAACTGATAAGTATGAATCTGATTCCGGAGGCTTTCGCGGTTAAACCGATAATCTTCGAAGGTAACCTCCTGGTTATTTACAATTTCAATCATCGCCGGATAAACAGGAGTTCGCAACGCATTCACACCAGGACGAAAAATCGCATAGGCCCAAATAAATCCGGTAATACGTTCCAAGAAATCGTAGAAGGGAATTTCTGCCAGTTGTCCCTTTTCATCTCGATTATGCAGGAAATAGACAGAGACTAGGAATGTCCACATCCGATTAGGCGCGTATCCGAGCACAAATAACCTGCGTAATATCCGGTTCGAGAAGCCCTCTTGACTATCTACGCGATTCCAAAACTTGGCAAGGTCTTCGAGGTCTCCCATAATTTTGTCGTTCTTCAGCAGTGAATATGAGTCTTTCTCGAAAAAATCACGTAAGCCTTCAGTGGTAGTGTCCCGGATACCTTGCTTTGCCCGCTGATAATACATATAGCGAGTAAAAAGTTCATCCATAGGGTTGCTACGCGATTTACGAAAAATATCTGTACAACGGGTCTCAAGTTTTTTCCATCGGTCAATAAAATCATTTTTTTCTTTTTTATCGCTAAAGTACTTGTACATTTGTGATTTGAAAATATCGGCGTCAGCCAGTGGCAAACCCCGATCGTTGAGAGTGGAGAAGATCTGCAAAGCAGTTTTCTGTGATTCGGCTTCGATTGGTAGCAAGATAATATTTTTCAGGATGCGCATGGCTAGATGCGGGGTAAAAGACGGGTAAGCATCAATAAACTTGTTGATGCGTTCCGCAAAAAAGTTGAACGCTTGGGCGTACCGGCTCTTGTTCTGACTGGTAGTTTCCCCCGTTTCCAAGATATAAAGAAACTCCTTTTTGTCACCGTCAGATGCTACCTCAGAATCAATTTTGAGCTGGTCTTTATCGGGACTGCCGAATTCATCAGTTTTCCAAAGACATTTTTCAATATCTCCGCGGGTGGCAATGGATTTCGGGTCTTGCATATTTTCAAAACGCGAATAGTATGCCCGCAGTAGCAACATCAAAGTTGTTAATCGTTGCTGCCCATCAATAATTTCGAGTTTGCCCTCACTGTTACGAAAAGTGACGATTGGACCCAGGAAGTATTCTGCATCCTTGTCAAAGCCCTCCGCGTTATCATGGGGAATCGCAAAGGTAACAATATCGTCCCATAAGGCAGCAAGCTCATCCTCTTCCCAAGCGTAGGGGCGCTGGTAGTCGGGAATCAAGAAGTCTGATTTCTTACTCGAAAACAAATCAAGCACCGTCTTTTGATCGATATTTAACTTTGACATAAAACCATCCTTTTAAAGTCTCTTGTTATTCTATTCAGGAACTGGTGCATTATCCGAGATTACAGGCGCCCAGACCTAGTACTATCTACTGCAACACCTGCGAAACTAACTCCACCTGAGTGTTTTCCGTTTCAGAACCTTCACGGTGCCGGGTAAACCCAAACCCCAGACACAAATGCCTGGGGCTGGAAGTACTAGTGACTATTCATAAATAAATGGAGCACCCATAGGGATTTCGCCACGCAGCCTTGGGAGCCAATGAGGAAAACATTCGGGACTTCCCACCCGGACAAATTGTTAGTAAATATCTTCATCCGAATACCGCTCGTCCTCTTCCGGAGTCAGCGGAATCGTAAAAAGAGCTAGCGCATCGCGTTCCTCCAGCGGAACCCAGGGAGTCGAATTGTTAGCCACACTTCTGATTTTAAGGGGAAAAGTTCCTTAAACAGCACCCTCTGTGATTGAAACTCTGCTTATCCCATGAGGTTATTCTCTGACCGGACAGCTTTAATACGTCTTACTAACTTCACTTGACCCATTAGGCTTGTGGGTTAACTTGTCGGCTATATTTTTAGATTTCTAAGATTTCCAGGTCTATGTAGTGCTGGCATCTATCTCGTATTTCTTGCGGAACCTCGACATTATGCCAATAACAATAACCTAAGAGCGCTTCTAGGACAGTGGTTGGTTCTCCGTGCACTTCCATCCGGATCGCATCGACATCCTTTGCAAAATCGGGGGCTAACTCTTTCCAGCGGACAGCAATGTCTTCCATGTCTTTTTCCTCTTCGGGAGTTGGTTCTACATAAACCGAACCATCAGACATGACTTCACGCCGGTCCTCCATCCCGAATACCCTCCTTCACCGGGAAACAATCCGGATCCTTAAGAATCATTTTTTACTTTCTCGCCGGCGACAATAAGCTTGCTTAGATCCATCTGATCTATCTGCCCTTTATCCGTAAAACCGCGGTAATACTCAATAATATCCCTGGGAACCGGAGCTGTTTTATTAACCGCCTGAAGAAGGCAAGCCCAGAAAATAGTCGTAGGTTCCGGGGGAAGACTCTTCAATTCAGTTTTAGCAATTCTGCCGAAAGGAGTATCTAACTCAGACTGTGCAATCAGGAAGTCCCAGATTTCATCCATTTCTTCCTCACTGGGCAAGAAATCCGCATCATGGTAATCCATAACCGTCATCCTAGCGCCGCCCCCTCATCTACCTTGATTATCAGCAACCTTCTACGCAGAGTAACGCGCGAACCATATATGCTCAGCAACAAACCCCAAAAGGTCTCCGGTAAAATCCCATTAAGGCGAAAACTTCGACCCTGAGGTGCGGGGCTAGGTTTTATCCGAGTGGGTGCGGTGGGCATAAGCATTCGAAAAACGTCGCCACGTTTTCCGAATTCTTGGGCGGTAGGAAAAACCTAGCCCCTGCGCCGAACCCTCCCCGCGCCAGCCCTCACAGGTTCGAATCCCCATGCTTAAAAAACCGGGACCTCAGGATAAACCTGAGACCCCTATTTTGTGCCAGCAATCCCTAACGGGATTGCGCACGATTTCGTCGTCCTCACTAATAAAAAAGCCCGAACGGCTTTTTCACCGTTCGGGTTCACCGTGCCAGCAACACTTCGTGTTGCGCACAACTTCCTCCGATTCACTAATGAAGAAACAAGTTCCTTCACCGTTCATCGTCGTCGTTGTGGAGCTAAGGGGATTCGAACCCCTGACCTTCTCATTGCGAACGAGACGCGCTACCAACTGCGCCATAGCCCCTAGGTACTCTCAAAAGCCTAAGCGGGTAACAGGCAAATTTGCAAACTATGAGGCTGTGGGATTGCGCTCAAGAAAAATAACTCGGTTATACCCCGCCAACCAGGCAGATTTATTACCATTTAACTAAGAAGCAGAAAACAGGAGCGACCATGGACCCCATCGAGCAGTTACTAGAAAACGAAGCCGCCTACGCAGAGAAGTTTCCCGGGGAAGCTCCCCAGCTACCCGAGATGAAGGTAGCGGTAGTAACCTGCATGGATTGTCGGATCGACGTGGAAACTATGCTGGGGGTAGAACCCGGACAAATCCACGTGATCCGCAACGCCGGCGGCCTGGTCACCTCCGACACTATCCGCACCCTCACCGCGTCCCAGCGCAGCTTGGGAACCAAGTACGTGATGCTGATTCAACACACCGATTGCGGAATGTCGAAGACCGATGACGAAGCATTCCTCGCCGAACTCGAAAAAGACACCGGGCAGCGTCCCACTTGGAAACCCGGAGGCTTCAAGGATGTGCGCGAATCAGTTAGAAACGATATGAAGAAATTGCTGGACAGTCCCTTTGTGGGTGGCACTGTCCGCGGATTCGTCCTCGACGTAAAGACTGCGCGCCTAGAGGAAGTAACCCTCTAGACTGGCGCGGCCACTTCCGCAAGCCCTAAGCAGGATTTGCGACAGTTTTAAAAGCTGGAAGTCGCTTCCCTCCGCTGCGAACACTCTGCGCCCCCCCTTGAACGCTAGCGCAACAGGGAACGCAGGATTTTCAAAGATTTCTCTCCATAGGGGTGGTGACGCACCGGAATATCAAACAGCCAAGATTTACGGAGAACCGTTTGCTCCCGGGTCATGGCTTTAAATGACCAGTCTCCGTGATAATTTCCCATCCCCGAGTTACCTACACCCCCAAAAGGTGCCTTCGAAGAGCTCATATGGAGCAAGGTGTCATTGATACATACTCCTCCGGCGTTCACTTTACTCATCACTTGCCGGGCAAAGCCCCGATCTTTCGTAAAGATATACAGTGCCAGGGGGTGTTCTCGCTCTTCATAGTCCGCCAAAGTTGCTTCCAGATCCGTAAAGGGAAGAACCGGCAGAATCGGACCAAAAATTTCTTCCGACATCACCGGAGAATCCCAGGAAGGATTATCTACGATCACCGGTTTTATCTGCTGGGTTTGCCGGTCAAGGAAATCTTCCGCGCGGCCTCCTCCCTTCGCACCTAACAGTCTTTGTTCCGCGAGCAGCCCCGACAGGCGGGAAAAATGCTTGGGAGAAATAATCTTGACGAACGCAGATTTTCGGTATTGCTCACTGGGGAAAGCCCGGGCAATCCCCGCCTGCAAAGCGGCGATTAACTGGGCCCGCACGTCCTCGTGCACATATATATAGTCGATGCTGACGCAAGTTTGCCCCGCATTAAGCAGTTTTCCGAACAGAATCCTGCGCGCCGCTTTTTCGATATTGGCGGTGCGATCTACAAAACAGGGAGATTTTCCGCCCAGCTCTAAAGTTACCGGGGTCAAGTAGCGGGATGCGGCTTCCATTACCACCCGTCCTACCGCCGGAGAGCCGGTAAAGAAAATATGGTCAAAGCGCTGCTCTAACAGGGCGGTATTTTCGGCGCGTCCCCCACGGATAACGCCCGCCATTCCGGGCGGGAGGGCGCGGCGCAAGATTTTTTCAATCACCTCACAGGTATGCGGGGTATAGGCAGAGGGCTTGACTACCACCGTATTTCCGCCAGCGATGGCGGCGGCAATGGGTTCCATAGTGAGTTGGAAAGGATAGTTCCAAGGGCTCATCACCAACACCACCCCGTAGGGTTCGCGTTGCACCTGTAGCCAACCGGGCAATTGGGAAAGGGCAGGTAGTTTTGGGCGAGGCATCGCCAGCCAAGGTAGGCGACGCCGTAAATGTTTTATTTCCGCTTTCACCAGGGAAATTTCGCTCATATAGGCTTCGGCGCGACTTTTATTTAAGTCATGCTTGAGGGCGCGATAAATCTCTGTTTGCGATTTTTCTATTTCCCGTAACAGGGCAGTGAGATTTTTCTGCCGTCCTGCTATCGGAATCGTAGTTCCGCGGTTAAAACAGCTACGAGCCTCCTCTACCGCCTGCCTAATAGCTTGCTCTTGCGAACTACTCATGCCTGTACCTCTCTACCGGCGAGCACCTACTTCCTATCCGGTTCCCTATTATTTTGCTATCAACTAGCCTGTTTTGAATATTTACGACGATAGATTTCCCGCATTAACAGTGCTTCCGCCTTTTTTAACGGCTTTGCCCCGCAAACACGGGCGTAACGCGCCGCTAAGGCGTTTTTCTCTAGCACTATCTGCGCACTGTGAGCAGCATCCAGATCCGCGCCGAGGCAATAGGCCGCCGTGTTGGTCAGTACCGCATTCCCTCGGGTGGTTCCATCGGCTTTCAGGCCGATAATCTGCGCAAAATCATCCAGGTAGGCAGGTAGTTTTCCTCCAAAAAAGTCCGCCACCTGCGCGTGGTGGCAGGTGATAATAGCGCCAACATCGGGGCGCTGTCGATAAATCCGCAAGTGATTCGCCTGCGTAGCAGCGTCCGGGGTGGTGGGACGGCCTTGCTCATCAACCCAAACTAGGGCGTCATCCTCCTCACGCCGGGAAGTAAGCGAACGCGCAGGCAAAGGCGGCAGGCAGGAAAGTTCTCGCTGATATAAATCCTTGGCTACCTTTTCCAAAGCATTGGCGAGCCGCCGTGCCTGATCGGCACTTTCTGCCCAGATCATGGCGCCATGGGCTTTCATCAAAATCACCTGTGCCCCGGTGCGCTGCAGGGTTTCTTCCACCCCGCGGTGCAGCTTCTTCGTCGAGGGCAACCCATAGGGAGCCACCGGCAGCACCTCTTGTCCCAATTCGGCTTGTGCTTCTTCATCCAGCGGGAAATCTTTTTTCGCCAGCGACAGCGCAGACGCATAGGGCTGGTGCGTATGAATCACCCACCGCGCCTGCGGAAATAAGCGATAGGTAAGGGCGTGCATCGGGTATTCAGAGGAAGGTTTATAAGGGCCAGACCAATCTTTAGGTCCGGTACATACAGGAAGTTCCTCCTCAGTCATGGTTTCGTAGCGGCGTCCCGAGGGGGTAATCAAAAAGTCGTCCCCGCTGCCGCGTACCGAAAAGTTCCCCCAGGTGCGCACCACTAGCCCATCGGAGAGCAGCTGATGCGAAAGCTCGACTAGCTTGGCACGCTTCTTATTTTCATCACAGTTCACAGCTCTACCACCTTTTGGAATACCCGCTCGAAGGCAGCAAGCGCCTGGTCGATATCCTCTTCGTTATAAGCAGCCGAGGTGTAAAGGCGGGAACCTGCCAGAGTCACGATTCCTTCTGCCATATAGGCCGCGCCCATATGCTCCATTTCTTTCTTCCGCTGGCTGGTCGCCTTCAAAACGTTCGGGATCTCCCAGGGTTTCTTCCAGTTGATCGCAAAATGCATAGTCCCCACGGTCTCCAGGTGACACACGCTGCGCTGGTTAAACGCCACAAACGGCAGGCGATATTGCTTGATGAGGGCGCGCAGCCCATCGGTTAAGCGATCCCCCATCTTGGCGGCGCGATCACATGCTGAGGTCTCGGCGATCTCTTTAATGGTGTAGTAACCGGCCAGCGAAGACAGCGGATTCGCGGTCATAGTTCCCCCGACCAGCGCTTTCTTAACTTTGTCTCCGGTTTGAATCCCCGCGGCGAGGTAGCGCATATATTCTTTGCGCCCTCCCAGGCCACCCGCAGAGGGATAGCCACCGGCGATTACTTTGCCGAATACAGTCAGATCGGGCATTACTCCAAAGTAGCCCTGCGCCCCATACTCAGAAATGCGGAAGGCGGTCACTACTTCGTCAAAAATAAGTAGCGCTCCGTATTTGTTAGCCAGCGCCCGCGCGCCTCGTAAAAATTCTTGAGTAATCGGGCGAGTACCGGACTCCGGCCCGATCGGCTCGATCATAATCGCGGCGGTACCACCGGTGAGTTTCTTGTGCTTTAGTTTGCGTTCCAAGTCTTCGAGATCGCCGGGGAAAAACTCGTCAGTCAGCGACATACAACGCAGGGGAATCCCGCTGGCCTGGGTAAACTTTGACCCTGGAATCCGGATCCCATAGGCGAGCTGATCTGACCAGCCATGGTAGGCACCCCCCATTTTTAGGATGTGGCGATGCTTAGTGGCTAGACGTGCCACCCTAATGGAGGCCATACAGGCTTCGGTACCGGATCCAAAAGCCCGGAACATATCCACAGAGGGAATCAGGTCGCGCACTAGCGCGCCCAGACGGTACTCGTATTCATGGAAAAGCCCGGTGGAGGGGCCGCAAGTATTGAGTAAGTCAATAACTTTTTCCCGCACCTGCGGGGGGTTTGACCCCAGAACTGTGGGTCCGCCCGCCTGCAGGAAGTCCAGATACTCATTGCCATCCAGATCCGTCAACTTATTGCCGTTGGCGCCGGTAAATACCAGGGGGAAGGGATGATTAAATGCCAGATTATGCTGCACCCCGCCCGGGATTACCTCCTGCGCTTCCCGGATCATCGTCCGGGACTTGGTGCACTTTTTTGCAAAATACTCGTCCTCATACTCACGCAAAGCAGAAGAAGAAATCGAGTAAACAGGTTGTTTGATTAGCTCATCTAGCTCGCGCGTTACCTGCCGCGCTCCGGGACGATTGATATCCATTTTGACCCCCATTAGACAACGTGAGCGCTTACTCACAACAACGTGACCTAGATTAACCTTTGGGGGCGTTACTGTCAATGATTGCCGCCCATAACCACCCCCTCCAAATCGCTTCTTAACTGGGATAATAACTTATTTTGTCGAGAGTAATTCTCCCGATCCCTCAGCTAATAACCGAAAACACGTCTGAAAGACGCGAAAACGTGTTACTATCACGCCAGATAAGTGAGAGCTCACTCACTGGAAAGAGGAATTCATAAATGGAATGGGCAACGCAGCGCTTCCAGCAGTTAGATCCTAAGAAAACAAGGCGGATCATTGACGCAGCCGTCAGTGAGTTCGCAGAAAAGGGCTACGAAGCCGCGAATACCAACCGGATCGCTAAAGCTGCCGAAATCTCCGTGGGATCACTGTTTCAGTACTTCAAAACCAAAGAAAATCTGTTCCGTTATGTGATTCACCTGGGAGCCGGGCTTATCGAAACCGATATCGGCGAGATACTACAAGCAGAAATCAGCGGCCGGGAAAAAATCCGTAAACTGATGCTGCTCACCGTGAATGCTTGTGAGGAATATCCGGAATACCAGCAGCTTTACCACGAGATCACCGCGATCGGGAATCGGGAGTTAACCCTTGATATCGCCCGTGAATTGGAAAGCTATACCGCATCTGGGCTGGTAAAGCTGATTGAACAGGGACAAGAGCGGGGAGACATCCGCACGGATTTACCTGCGGAAGTCCTGTCCTTCACCGTCGATAATGCCATGGTAATGATGCAGTACTCGCTATCTACCCCCTATTTCAAAGGACGCGCCCAGCTTTACCAAGTGGCCGAACCAAACGAATTTGCCGAACAGATGACGGAAATCCTCTGGTCGGCCCTAGAAAAGAGGTCTTAATGTATTGCTTAACCTACGACGTGGGAACCACCGGCGTTAAAACCTGTTTATTTGAAGTCAGCGACCAGATACGCCCGGTGGCCAGTGCCAGCGAAGGCTACGGACTGCAAGTAGTTCCCGGGGGCGGCATTGAACAAAACCCCGATGACTGGTGGGCAGCAATGGCTAGCGCTACCGCACAAATAAAAGCCCAGGCGGAGACGGAACTAGCGCAAATCCAGGGGATCAGCTTCTGTTCCCAAATGCAGTCTCTAGTGCTGCTAGACGAAGAGGCTCGTCCGGTACACCCTTCAATGTCTTATATGGATCAGCGCGGCGGCTCCCAGCTGCGAAAAATTGCTGGCCAGGCTCCCCGGATAGCCGGGATTAACCTGGTGAAACTGCTGCGCAGCCTCTACCATACCGGCGCAGTGTCCGCCTCGGCGAAAGATCCGGTCTGGAAATACCATTGGATGAAAGAAAACCGGCCGGAAGAACTCGCTAAAGCCCATAAATGGCTAGACGTTAAAGATGCGATCATTGCCCGGATGACCGGCGAATTTACTATGAGTGAGGACAGCGCATTTTCTACGTTGCTGTACGATATTCGCTCAAAAGAAAAGCGTTTCAGCCCCGCAATGCTAAAGATGCTGAAGGTAGACCCGCAGCTGATGCCACCCATCGTGGCTTCTACCGATATCGTGGGGGAACTTCGCCCTCAGCAAGCCCGCGAACTCGGGTTGAAAGCAGGGGTGCCGGTCTTTTCCGGAGGAGGGGATGCCTCCTTGATCCCGGTAGGGGCGGGGGCCGCTAGGAAGGGCGACACCCACGTATATGTGGGTACTTCCGGGTGGGTGGAAACCGTAACCGACAAGATCACGATCGACACTTCCGCCATGATTGCCACGGTGGTGGGAGCTATCAGCGGAAACTATAACTATTTTGCGGAGATGGAAACCGCCGGAAAATGCCTGGAGTGGGTACGCGACCATCTTGCTAAAGATGAGATCCATATTTACCTGGATCAAAGAGATGTGGCGGATGATCCTGAAAGCGAGTTCCATTCCCTCTACGAATACATGTCAACCGTCATCGACTCCGCACCCGCGGGAGCCGGTGGGGTACTATTTGCGCCTTGGCTGCACGGCAACCGCTGCCCCTTCGAAGACCCCAATGCCCGGGGAGCCTTTATCGGGATTGGCTTAGAAACTGGGAAAACCGAGCTGCTACGCGCAGTGGCGGAGGGCGTGTGTTATCACGTGCGCTGGTTCCTGGAAACCCAAGAAAAGAAAGTTAAAACCGCTCCCCGACTGCGGTTTGTAGGCGGCGGGGCGCTCAGCCCGGTTACCTGCCAGATTCTGGCTGATATTACCGGCAAACCCGTGGACACAGTAGCCAATCCGCAAGATGTAGGAGCGGTAGGAGCCGCGCTGGTGATAGCCGCCGGACTAGGGGAAATCCCTTCACTAGCGGAAGCGTCTTCCCTAGTACCGGTAACCGCCTCCTATCAGCCGAACCTTGAGCACAAAGACCGCTACGACCAAATGTTCGCGGCTTTTAAAGATATTTACCCGGCAAATAAAAAGATTTTCGCGCAATTGGAGGCGATTCGATGAACTCGGAAGGAAATCTTCCCTCGGAAACCGAGGGCGAACCCGCAGCTACCCAAAAAGCACCCTTGCCCGGCGAGGCCGCTAAGGGTAAAGAAGCTGCCATTCAAGCCCTTAAGTTCACTTTGCTATCTATCTCCGCCGGGTTGGTGGAGGCGGCCAGCTTCTCCCTTTTAGAGTGGTTAACTCCCCTGCCCTACGCTTGGACCCACTTTATTTCCATTACTTTGTCGGTGATCTATAACTTCACCCTCAACCGGCGTTACACCTTTAAGTCCGCCAATAACGTGCCAATCGCAATGGCCAAAGTTGCGGTTTTCTACGCCTTCTTTATTCCCGTCACTATGTGGCTGGGGGCGCTGGCCGCCAACGCCGGCGTCAACGATTTCATTATCAAGGGCGTAACCATGATTCTTAACTTCATTGGCGAGTTCGCCTGGTGGAAGTGGGTAGTGTTCCGCGGCACCGAAAACACCAACGACCTAGCACGTAAGTAGCTCGCCGACACCCGGGCTGGGTACCGCCGGGGGATGAAAAGCACTCGGGGGACCCCAGTGAGCCTAGCTACGCTCGGCTCAAGCCCCCTCTCGCATCTTTTCATCCCCCAGCTCAGCTACTCAGCCGTTACTACTCGTCAAAACTGCTTATCTAAACGCACGCTGGTATCGTGACGCTGGCCGCCAAAAAGCGCTCTGGGGAGCCCGGTGAGTCTTGCTTCGCTCGACTCAAGCCCCCATTCGCATCTTTTTGACAACCAGCTCAGTAATACCGGAGGTTATTGGCATTCAGAACTTTAACCTGTCACCCGACTTACATCGCGGGCGCCGCCTTGGTCGGCACTTAAAGCGCAGGCAGCGTAGAGTTTCAGAACGTCAGAAACTGTGCGTTTGCGGCTGCGCGGAGTGTAGGGATGGGGACGCTGTTCCATTTGCTGGCGACGGCGACCCAGTTCTGCTTCCGGCACCTCTAGGGTCAAGGATTCAGTATTGATGTCAATCGTGATTTCGTCTCCGTCCTCGATCAGGGCAATTAAGCCCCCATCAGCGGCCTCGGGAGAAATATGCCCCACCGAAATCCCGGAAGTACCACCCGAAAACCGCCCATCGGTGATTAGGGCGCACTTTTTACCCAATCCTCTCCCCTTTAGGAAGGAGGTCGGGTAGAGCATTTCTTGCATTCCCGGCCCGCCCGCCGGCCCTTCGTAGCGAATCACTACTACGTGACCAGGCTTAACACTGTGATTTAGGATTTTCTCAATGGCCTCTTCTTGGGATTCCATCACGATCGCTTTACCGCGGAAATGGTACAGGTCGCTATCGATTCCAGCGGCTTTAATAATGGCACCTTTTTCTGCCAGATTCCCCCGCAAAACCGTCAATCCCCCGTTGGCCGAATAGGCGTGGGCGGTATCGCGGATACAACCACTGACCGTATCGGCATCCAGGTCTTTCCACTGGTTAGCAGCGGAGAATGGCTCGGTAGTACGCACTCCCCCAGGAGCTGCCTTAAACAATTCTTCCGCCTGTTCAGTCGCAGAGCCACCCCGTACGTCCCAATCGGCTAGCCATTTTTCTAGCGAGGGCGCGTGAATCGAGGTGACCTCACGGTTTAATAGCCCGGCGCGGTCAAGTTCTCCCAGCAGTGCGGGAATCCCGCCGGCGCGATGCACGTCCTCCATATGGTAATCATTGTGGTTAGGCGCCGCCTTACACAGACAAGGCACGCTGCGCCCCAGTCGGGAAATATCTTCCAAATCAAAGCGCACCCCGGCTTCGCGAGCAACTGCCAGCAGGTGTAGCACGGTGTTTGAGGAACCCCCCATCGCCATATCTAGACTCATGGCATTCAGGAACGCCTCCCGCGATGCGATTTGCCGCGGCAAAACCGCGTCCTCCTCCTGGTCATAATAACGCTGGCATAGCTGCACTATTAGCTTTCCTGCCTGGGTAAATAGTTCCCGGCGCGCAACGTGAGTTGCCAGGGTGGAACCATTTCCGGGCAGCGCCAACCCCAGCGCTTCCGTCAGGCAGTTCATCGAGTTAGCGGTGAACATTCCCGAACAAGACCCACAGGTGGGGCAGACCGCTTTTTCGATCTCGGTCAGCTGTTGATCAGAAATCTCCTGGTCAGCAGTGGCATTCATTACCGTAATCAGATTGCCGTGCCCGTTTTGGGACGGCCCCACAATCATATTGGGGTCGATCCCTCGCCCGGCCTCCATGGGACCGCCAGAGACAAACACGGTGGGAATATTGAGGCGCATAGCGGCAATCATCATTCCCGGAGTGATCTTGTCGCAGTTAGAGATACAAACCAGGGCGTCTGCGCAGTGGGCATTCACCATATATTCCACGCTGTCGGCGATGATCTCCCGACTGGGCAAAGAATAGAGCATCCCCTGGTGCCCCATGGCAATCCCGTCATCAATGGCGATGGTGTTAAACTCTTTCGCTACCCCGCCCGCAGCTTTAATAGCCTGCGCCACCAGCGGAGACACTTTGTTTAGGTGTACGTGACCAGGAACAAACTGGGTAAAGGAGTTGGCAATGGCAATAATCGGTTTCCCAAAATCACTGTCACTCATGCCGGTGGCACGCCACAGCGAGCGGGCGCCTGCCATATTGCGGCCGGCAGTGGAAGTTCTTGAACGAAGTGGATAAGCCATTTTTCTCCTAAAAAAATATTGTCTATTGTTGGCGAGGTGATGGGCTTACGAGGACGAGGGCGCGAGCCCCGCTGCTAACAGCAGAACCCACGCCCTCCTAAACGCTAGCTAGTCACAAAGCTGGTACGTCCAGCCGTAAGGATCGGGAGCTTCCCCATTTTGGATGTCTACCAGGCGCTGATGAATACTGGCGGTAACCGGTCCGCAAGGCACTTCCACCTCGAAATCATCGGAGCCGAGCCGCCCAATCGGGGTTACTACCGCGGCAGTTCCGCAGGCGAATACTTCACTCACTTCACCCGAGCGAATATCATCTACCAGCGACTCTAGAGAGATATCACGCTCGAAAACCGGGGTGCCGCTATCGCGCAGCAACCGGCAGATCGCCGAGCGAGTTCCGCCCTCGAGAATTACTCCGGTTAGACGCGGGGTGTGCACTGAACCGTCCCTACGCACCACGAACACGTTCATGCCACCCAGTTCTTCCAGGTTGGTGTGGGTGGTATCCAAGAAACAGACCTGTTCATAACCCTTTTCGGCCGCCATATTTTGGGGCAGCAAAGAGGCCGCATAGTTGCCTCCGCATTTCGCTTCCCCGGTACCACCTGGACCGGCCCGATGGTAGTGGCGGTCAACCCAAATGGACACCCCTTTGGCTTCCCCTCCCGAGAAATAGGCACCAGAAGGAGAACCAATCACCAGATATTTCGCTTCATTGGCAGAATGCACCCCCAGGTAAGGCTCAGTTGCGATTAAGAAGGGGCGAAGGTAGAGGGAAGTATTGGGGGCGGTTGGTACCCAACGTTTATCGGCACGCACCAGGTCTACTACCGAAGCCACAAAGTCCTCTTCCGGGATTTCCGGTAGCGCCAGACGACGCGCCGAAGCATTTAGGCGAGCAGCATTATAGCGAGGGCGAAAAGCCCAGATAGAGCCATCTTTATGGCGGTAGGCTTTCAGCCCTTCGAAAACTTCTTGGCCGTAATGAAACACTACCGCCCCCGGCGAGAGACTGAGATTTTCGAAGGCTTGCACGCGGTGTCCGCTCCACCCTTCGCCGGCTTTCCAGTCAGCAACCGCCATGTGGTCGCCGAACTTGGAGCCAAAAGACAAAGAATCCATAATCTCGCGGTATTCTTCCTCGCTGGCTGGATGCTGGTTGGGCTGCAAAGCAAAACGCCCCGCCAACTCATCCGCGCTCGGCAATGGAACTTGCGATGCCGCCTCTAACTGGGTAGGCACATGGGTTAAACCATTCTCGCTCATCATCATGTTCTTTCCGGCTCCGGGGAGCCTATTGTGGGGTTTAAATTTTTTTCAAGGTCACCGGGTGACCAGTTTTTCTCAACAGAGTACGGATTTTCGCCCCCCCCTTAGAGACGGGCAGCAATCGCATCCCCAATCTGGCTAGTACTGCGCTGCAAAGGCTGACCTTGCTCGGCGGCGAGGGCGCGCTCCTCCATATCGGCAGCGATCGCGGCGCGGATATTGTCTGCCTGCTGGCCAGCGCCCTCGTTTTCTAGCAGCATCGCTACTGAAGAAATCGTGGCCGTGGGATCCGCAATCCCCTTCCCGGCGATATCGGGTGCCGAACCATGTACCGGCTCAAACATGGAGGGGAAGGTGCGGTCAGGATTGATATTTCCCGAGGCCGCCAGCCCAATTCCCCCAGTAATCGCGCCTGCTTCGTCAGTCAAAATATCGCCAAACAGGTTATCGGTGACGATTACGTCAAACCGTGCCGGGTCTTGCACCAGGTAAATAGTAGCGGCATCTACATGCGCATAATCCCAGGTAACCTCCGGGTATTCTTCCGCGACCCGTTCTACCGTTCGCCGCCATAGATGCCCGGCATGAACCAGCACATTGTGTTTATGCACTAAAGTTACGTGCTGACGCCGCTTGGCAGCCTGGGCAAACGCGAAGCGCACCACCCGTTCGATCCCAAAAGCAGTGTTGACGGAAACTTCGGTGGCGATCTCTTGGTCGGTACCCACCCGGATTGCTCCGCCGTTACCGCAGTACAAGCCCTCGGTACCCTCTCGAACTACTACAAAATCAATCTCTCCCGGGTTCGCCAGCGGAGTAGGCACTCCCCGGTAGTAGTGGGCGGGGCGCAGATTAACGTAGTGATCCAGACTGAAACGCAACTTGAGCAGCAAGCCGCGTTCTAGCACCCCGGAGGGAACCGCGGGATCTCCGACCGCCCCCAGCAAAATCACGTCGTGGTTCTTAATGCTGTCTAGCTCGGCCTCAGGCAGAATTTCTCCGGTCTCCCGGTAGCGAGCAGCCCCCAAGTTGAATTCAGTTTTATCGACTGTAATCCCGCTACCAGCCAAGGCAGCGTCCATGACCTTTAGGCCTTCGGCAACTACCTCCTTGCCAATCCCGTCCCCGGGAATAACCGCGAGCTTAATGGTATTACCCATAGTTGTAACTAACCTTCCTCCGCGCTACTACCGTTGACCGGCTCCCGAAAAGTGTTCGGGGGACCCCAGTGAGCCTTGCTTCGCTCGGCTCAAGCCCCCTCTCACATCTTTTCGGGAACCGGCCACAACAGCAGCTACGGTCATCATGCGAAGTCCGCCCTTAGCGCTGCGCCTGCCCTTCCTGGTAGTCATCATCATTTTGGTTCCACGAGAACATGGCACGTAGTTCGCGCCCTACTTTCTCGATGGGGTGGGCTTCTTCTGCTGCACGCATCTGTTTAAACTCCTGAGCTCCGTTATCTTGATCATTGATGAAACGTTTGGCGAAAGAACCATCGCGAATATCGGACAAAATGCCGCGCATTGCCTCGCGAGTTTGTTCGGTAATCACTCGCGGACCAGATACATAGTCGCCATATTCGGCGGTATCCGAACAGGACCAACGTTGCTTGGTGATTCCGCCTTCGTTGATCAGATCCACGATCTGTTTCATCTCGTGGCAAACCTCGAAGTAGGCGATCTCCGGTTGATACCCCGCCTCGGTCAAGGTCTCAAAACCGGCCTGGATCAGGTGAGATACCCCGCCACAGAGCACTGCCTGTTCCCCGAAAAGATCGGTTTCGGTTTCCTCGGTAAAAGTAGTCTTGATTACGCCCGCGCGAGTAGCCCCCAGAGCTTTCGCATAGGCCTTGGTGACCTGCCAAGCGTTACCCGATTCATCCTGTTCCACCGCGATAACCGCCGGGGTACCGTAGCCAGCCTCATAGGAGGCACGTACCTTGTGACCGGGGCCTTTCGGCGCCACCATACACACGTCATGGCCGACGCCTGGTTGAATGTAACCAAAACGGATATTGAAACCGTGGGCGAAGAAAATCGCAGCATCCGGTTTCAGATTAGGGGCAATTTTTTCGGCATAAACCATCCGTTGCACCTGGTCAGGGGCCAGCACCATTACAATGTCACCCTCTGCGGTAGCCTGCTCAATCGATTTGACCTCTAGCCCCTGCTCTTTAGCTTTAGCTACCGAGGACGAGCCTTCCCGCAGCCCTACGACTACCTCCACCCCGCTATCGCGCAGGTTTAGGGCATGAGCGTGACCTTGCGAGCCGTAACCGATAATGGCAACTTTCTTACCCGCAAGTGCGGCCATATCTGCGTCAGTGTCGTAAAAGATTTCAGCCATTGTTACTTCTCCTTTAGTTGATCTGTGATTGAACGCGGGCCACGGCCAATGGCGACCGCCCCCGATTGCACGATTTCGTTGATACCGTAAGGCGCTAACGTCTCCATCAGTGCCTCCAGTTTGGATTGCACCCCGGCAGCTTGGATAACCAGAGATTCGCGGTTAACATCTACTACCGAAGCGCGGAACAGATCCACGATCTGTAGCACCTGGGAACGATTTTGCGCATTCGCCTGCACTTTAAACAGCACAAATTTGCGGGTGACCGCGTCCTGGGGGTGGAGCTCTACCACTTTCAGCACGTTTATCAGTTTATTTAACTGTTTAGTTACCTGTTCAAAAGGTAAATCTTCCGCATCTACCTGCACAGTTATCCGAGAAATCGAAGGTTCTTCGGTTTCTCCGACTGCTAAGGAATGAATGTTGAAAGCTCGCCGCGTGAACAGGGCAGCTACCCGCGCGAGGACGCCGGGCTGGTTTTGCACCAAGATGGAAAGGGTGTGGCGATTATCCATCACGATCACTCCTCATTTTCCCAGACTGGACCCTGCCCGCCTGCATAGATAACATTGCTATTTGATTCCCCGGCTGGCACCATCGGCCAGACTTGAGAATCGGTAGAGACTTGAAAATCAATCACCACCGGGCGATCATTAGTTTCCATGGCCTGCGCGATTACCTGGTCGACCTGTTCTTTAGTGCGTGCCCGCAACCCTAGCGCTCCATAGGCTTCCGCCAGTTTCACGAAGTCCGGGATATCTTTACCGCCTTCACCGTCTTGCAGTAGGGTGCCCGAAAAGCGCGAGTTAAAGAACAATTCTTGCCACTGATGCACCATCCCCAGCACCGAGTTGTTAATAATCGCCACTTTGATCGGCAGATTCTCTAAGGTCGCGACCGCGAGCTCTTGATTGGTCATCTGGAAACAACCATCCCCATCAATCGCCCAGACTTGCACCCCGGGGTTAGCTACTTGCGCCCCGAGCGCCTCGGGAATCGCTACCCCCATAGTGCCTAAGCCGGCGGAAGTGAGGAAGCCCCGCGGGTTTTCGTGCGGCAAAAATTGCTGCGACCACATTTGATGTTGCCCCACGCCGGTGCAATAAATAGCGTCCTTACCCACCATTTCCCCGATCCGTTTGACCACATATTGGGCGGGGAGGAGACCGTCATCTGGTTCATCATAGGCAAGCGGGTAACGCTCACAGATGTAATCCAAATGGTGTTTCCAACCGGAAATGTCCCGCGGGTTACGCTGCATTTCCTCTTTAACTTTCGGCAGTAGTCCCTGTAGGGTCTGCCGCAGATCTCCCACGATCGGTATGTCCGCTACCCGATTTTTCGAGATTTCGGCGGGGTCAATATCAGCGTGAATCACTTTGGCGTCAGGGGCGAAAGCATCCAGACGGCCAGTTACCCGGTCATCGAAACGTGTCCCTAGCGCCACCATCACGTCTGCGCGTTGCAAGGCAGTCACTGCCGGCACCGAACCGTGCATTCCTGGCATCCCTAAGCAATGGGGATCCGAGGACGGGAACGCTCCCTGCGCGGTCAAGGTAAGTACCACTGGGAAATCGGTAACTTCCACCAGTTCCTTTAGCTCTGCCGTGGCCTCGGCAGCCAGCGCGCCTCCGCCTACATAGAGCACGGGCCTTTCTGCCTGCGCCATCAGTTTCGCAGCGGCTTTTATTTGCTTGGCGTGCGGTTTGCTCGGAACTTTGTAGCCAGGCAAATCCACTGTCACTGGCCAAGAAAAATCAAGTTCGCCAACTTGGGCATTTTTGGCGATATCCACCAACACCGGTCCTTTACGTCCGGTAGAGGCCAGATGGAAGGCTTTAGCTAGGGTTGCGGGGATTTCTGCCGGCTCAGTTACCAAAAAATTATGTTTGGTAATCGGCATCGATACCCCCACCACGTCAGATTCTTGGAATGCGTCAGTGCCGATTGCGCTGGCAGCTACCTGCCCCGAAATCGCCACCAACGGCACTGAATCCATGTGGGCATCCGCCAAAGCGGTCATCAGGTTAGTTGCCCCTGGCCCAGAAGTTACGATTACTACTCCGGTTTTCCCGCTCGACAGCGCGTAACCTTCGGCCGCATGTCCCGCGGCTTGTTCGTGACGCACTATGATCTGGTTGATCGGCGAGTCATAGAGCGCATCGAAAACCGGCATAATTGCCCCGCCTGGTAAACCAAACACATCGGTCACTCCCAGGCGTTCCAGGGTAGCGACCACTGCGCGAGCTCCACTCATCCTTTTGGGAGGAGGAGCCGCGCCCGGTGATTGCTCCTTGTTGCTCATCGTTATCCCCGTTCTGGTAGATTTTTCCTCGATTTTTCTAAACAAAAAAGCCCTAGGCGCTGTTACCTAGGGCTTGCTACGTCTGGAAACGATTTTTAGACGCGTCTAGCCCTCCCCGGTACCAGCTGTACTAGGGCGACTAGGCTAATAATTCGTTTCGTCATAACAAGCTAAACCCTACGCAGTGTGGTCTCCGCGAGTGGCGTCGTCTCACTTTTTGATACGCGAAGCTACGGACCCTTACTGGGAAAGCATTAAGTTTCGCCGTAATGGTGACACATTCCTCGCTATTTCCACCTAGTAAATGGACTTTGGTCTGACGGTCCTGAGAGAGACTGTGACAAGATAGATATCGTTGTATGGCTTTACAAGGAGGCACCGTGCAGACAGTCTTCCAATACCTGGCAGAGCAACCGGTACTGGTACTTTTCGGGTTAATCGGTATCGGGATGTACCTGGGACATTTTCGGATTAAAGGAATCGGATTGGGGGCGGCTGCCGTCCTCTTCCTAGCGATCGGCATCTCCGCCTGGGGTACTTCTGTAGGCGTAGAAGATATGGCTGCGAGCATCCCGCACACATTCGGCAAATTGGGGCTTGCCCTCTTTGCCTTCGCCATTGGGATAAACTCTGGAAACTCTTTCTTTGCTTCCCTTAAGAAATCTTTGGGGATTATGGCCGCTACCTTCGCAGTCCTGGCTGGAGGCGGCGTAGTAGCTTACCTGCTAGGCAAGATTGCGGGTATGGACGCGGCCACTATCGGCGGGACTTTCGCCGGCGCCATTACTAACACCCCGGCACTAGCAGCGGCAGGAGCAGCTTCTGGTGACGAGAAGGCAGCGACCGTTGCCTATTCGATTACTTACCTCTTTGGGGTTTTCGGGATGCTGATTGTGGCCACCTTGGCACTGAACTACGGCAAGAACGATAAAGACCGGCCGGTTGCTTTGGTTTCCCGCACCGTGCGGATCGAGCGCGATGACCGTCCCTCGGTGCGCGATATTCGGGCCCATGTTGATGGAAACGTCCGTTTCTCCCGACTTCGGGAAACTGAGGACGGACCCATTGTGCGTCCCACTCCCGACACTAGACTTGGTAAAGGCTTCTTAGCTACCGTAGTCGGCCCCCAAAACCTAGTAGTAGAGGTGATCTCCGAGCTAGGACACGACTCTTCCATTTCTCTTTCCGCCGATCGTACCGATTGGGACTACCGCCGGATCACCATTTCTGACCCGAAGCTATCCGGGCGCACCCTGGGCGAGCTTGGACTGGAGGAACGCTACCAGGCAACGGTTTCTCGGGTTCGTCGTGGCGATACTGATATGTTGGGTCGGCCCGAACTGGTTCTACAGCTCGGAGACCGCGTGCGGGTAGTGGCCCCTACAAAAAATCTGAAAGAACTTTCGAAATATTTCGGAGACTCCACCACTGGTCTTACCTCGATCAACCCGGTGGCTCTGGGTATTGGCATGGTTCTGGGTCTGTTGATCGGCGAGTTCCCCATCCTTACTCCCACTGGGGAGTACTTCTCTATTGGTTCAGCCGCAGGAACCCTGCTGGTAGGACTAATCTTCGGCAAGGTTGGCCGCATCGGTCCGTTCCCCACTACTTTGCCTTACACCGCCTGCCAGGTTCTCGCAGAACTGGGGCTATTAATCTTCTTAGCCCAAGCAGGATATAACGCTGGCGGTCAGATAGAGAAAGCATTTACCTCCGGGGCATGGCTCGGGATTTTATTGGTGGGTATGGCAGTCACCCTCACCGTAGGCTTCGGCTTGTACTTCGTAATGCGCTACGGATTCAAGATGGGTGGTACTCGCCTGTCCGGCCTGTTGGCAGGCGCGCAAACTCAGCCGGCCGTCCTCGCCTATGCGAATAACCGCACCAACTTTGATGCTCGGGTAGCGTTGGGATATTCCCTGGTTTACCCCTTAGCTATGGTAGGGAAGATTCTAATCGCCCAAATCCTGGGTGGCCTGTAAATCTATAGTTAAATTTACAAAAATAAATATTTTTTAAACACGGCGTCAGCTTTTAACTAGCTGACGCTGTGTAATCTAAATCGCGCCTAACGCACCTCCTTCGTCCCGGATTAGCGAGGCAGGGAGGGTGATAATTGTTTTATGCATAGAACACCTTCCGCAGATAAAGACGGCACCAATAAAGACCAGTCCACGCCCGCTAGCACTGCTTCTGGGGCCACCGCCCCTAAAGGCGAGATTCTGAACCCGCACGGCAGTGAGCATGATCAGCTACGTCTCTTGCGGGACAGACTGGCTGCCCAATCCGGGGTAGTAACCCATCTGGGACGCACGCTGTTAGCAGCGGGTGCTAGTGCTTACCTTGTTAAGTTTTCCATGGCGAGGCTCGCCAATGCCGTGGGGATCGAAGCCCAGCACTCCCAGGTAACTTTTTCAGAGATCGTAACCTCGGTTTATGCGCATGGAACTTTCCGGACTGAGTCTCATGAGCAACGCGCATTCGGGACTAATGCCGCTCGTCTAGATGATTTACGCTTGTTTGTGCGCTCTTTAAAACCGGGATTGCTAGTGGAAGATGCCCAGCAGCGTATCGACGAAATTATTCATCGTAAGCCCCCTTATCCTGCCGTTATCAACTGTCTAGCCTCCGGGGTTGCTTGCGCCGGCTTTTGTTTTCTAAACCGGGGCGGACTCGTAGAATGCTCCGTGGTGGCGATTGCGGCTCTTTGTGGACAGATATTGCGCCGCGCGATGCTAAAGCGTCACGCCAACCATTTTGGGGTGTGGATGCTTTGCGGTCTACTTGCCTCCCTAATCTACATGGGGATTAGTCAGGCATTGTTGCTGTCCGGGCTGCTTTCGGTCGGTCACCCGCAGGGAATTATTTCCGCAGTATTGTTCCTGGTTCCCGGTTTCCCCCTGGTAACCGCAATATTAGACCTGGTAAGGATGGATTTCCTGGCCGGAATTTCCCGCATGACCTACGTTCTAATGCTGGTTATCTCAGCCGGGATTTCGGTGTGGATGGTTGCCACTATATTTCAGTGGCATATTGATCCGCCCGCAGCTTTCCCGGTCGCCGGAATAGCTCTTTACCTACTGCAATTTATCTGTTCGATGGTGGCTTCCTTCGGTTTCGCCGTGCTATTTTCCATCCGCCCCCACGTGGCGATCTGCGCTGCCCTAGTTGCCGGATTCGCTAACGTAGGACGACTGTTCCTAGTGGCACAGGGGATGTTACCGCAAGCAGCGGTGGGTCTGGCAGCTTTAACTATTGGGATCGTGGCACACTTTATTTCTCGCCTCAGCGGTTTCCGGTTCTCCCGTACCTCACTTACCGTGCCTGCAGTGGTCATCATGATTCCGGGAGTGCCTCTCTATGCCGCGATTACCCACCTTTCCAATGGTGATATTCCCCAAGCCAGCGCTGCTTTAGTGCAAGTTTTCTTTGTGATTTTGTCTATCGGGGTGGGTCTGGCGATTTCCCGCATGCTCACTGATCCTGACTGGCGGATTGACCGTGATACCGCGCAACCCCAGATGTTGGAGAAAACCGGGTGGAATGACGGCAATCGCCGTTTCCAGATGCGCTAACTAAAAGTTAGAGGGGGACGCCGACGATTGTCGGCGTCCCCCTCCACATTTTCGAGATTTACCACTTGTCCCTAGGTTCTAGGCCACGAGTTATAGGGAAAATACCAACCGCACGGGGTAGCTGGTATTCATTAATGGCAATAATCGGCTACGGTGGCGATTATTTTTCCCGGGGAGTCGCGGTGGCATCCAGACGAATAACCCCGTATGTCCAGCCACGACGATGATAAACCGCGCACGGTTGCATGGTTTCAGAATCGATAAACACGAAGAACGGATGTCCTACCAGTTCCATTTGGTAAAGAGCCTCGCTTACCGTCATCACTGATGCTTCGTGCAGTTTCTGCCGCACCACCACTGGGGAATCCCCTAATTGGCTTTCATCAGGCACCCCGATTTGTCTTTCCCGCGCAATATCGGGGGAAAACTCATCATCTTTCGGAGTGACCGCCTTAGCTGCATCTCGCAAATTGAGTTCCTCAATCTTTAAAGGTTCTTCGTGACGGTGAGGATCCCGGTGACGGCGATGATCCTTGGCCCGATCCCGGGCGCGACGCAGACGTTCATAGAGCTTGCCACAAGCAATATCTACTGAGGCATAACGGTCAGAAGAACTGGCCTCGGCGCGAATAATCGGTCCCTTACCGAAAACTGTCAGTTCCACTTTTTCGGAGGTGTCTGCTTGCCGCTGATTTGGTTCGTGAGTAAGTTCCACGTTTACCCGCTGTACCCGCGGATAAAATTGTTCAACCTTAGCGACTTTTTCCTCGACGTATTGGCGGAAATTGGGGTGGATTTCAGCGTTACGTGCTTCAACGATAATTTCCATTGGTGTCCTCCAGGGCACGGTATGGGGATCAAAGATCCCGAATCGATGCGAACCGGATCATTCCGGTCGCGGTGATTGCAGCTACCACCCCCTTTCGCCCATCTTTGGGCTTTTCAAGTACCAGAATTTTACCGCATTACCCAGCATGATTAAGCGGTTTTGAGGTTGCCTTCTGCTACGCTAAACGAGAACACCGCTTTCACCTGTGCTTGTTCCCCATTTATCACCCGAACTGCTTCCCGGATGGTTGCTCCGGTGGTAATCACGTCATCAACTAGCAACACTTCCTCACTAAAATCTAAATCCGCTTTCGTTGCTAACCGCATGCTACCGGCTCGCCCGCGCAGCCGCTCTTCAAAGCTGCGCCCTGCCTGTTTCTTACTTCCCGGTTTTAGCTCTAACAAACCCGATAGCCTTACTGGTACGCCTTCCGCTTCTAAAGCGGAGGTAATGCCGGCGGCCAGCCTGCCAGCAGTAGATGAGATCGCAGTTTTACCAAAACGCAAGGTCGAAGGCGCGGGACACACAATGACCGGACGCGGAAAGCTAGCAGCGATACTCTTTCCTGCCGTAGCTCCAAAAAAGAAGGGTAACTCCTGGTAGTACGGGGCTTGCGAATGTTTCATCGCCAGCACCACTTTGCGAGCCGACCCCTGGTAGAGGCTGAGCGTCCAAATTTTAACTATGCCGGCATCTATAGGGATTGCGGCGCCCACACTATGGGGAGGGGACAAAAATATCCCTCTACACCGATCACACAGCAAGGTATCCAGCTGGCCGCAGCCGGGGCAGCTTTCCGGAAATATTAGGGTAGAAAAACCCCGAAACGTCTTAGCCACCTGCGCGCCAAGGCTGGTGGAAATCTTAGGAGTATTGCCGGAAAGAAGGTGCTCACCCATAGTTATAGCTTGCTGCCACCGTCAACAGCGATAGCTACACTGAATAATTTTGTCAGGAAAACTCCTAACGATTTAACTTGGGGATCAAAGCTCCCCAAGCGTCACCGAGGTGAAAACACCGGCAATCAGAAAAGAGCGCAGGTGAAGGTTATCCGGTGCCTGCAAATGCGGGATAGGAAACGCCATTTCCGAGCACTCGCCACGACTGTTGAATATGTCCTAGCCGCGCTCCTCGATCGTTAACTACTTGCACATCCCCATTGGGAGGATTAGGCACCAGATATTGTGACTTTGGTGGTGCTTCGAAGGAATCATCGTAAGAGTTAATCGCCAAAACCTGTATTTTTGGGGTGGCCCCTGGCTGCAAAATCGCTACCTTACCCGAATCTATCCAAGCCGCCGAAGTTACCTCGGACAGGATGTCGGTACCAAGGTTGCCCAGCACGATCTGGGTGGGGGTACCATCTTCCCCCCGGAGCACAGTTACCATTTTGCCTTGAAAACTGTAGCCCACCTGCCATACGACTAGGCCGCGCACCCCCGGAGAACTAAGCGCAAAAAACGGAATTTTCCATTTTTCGCCCTCGGGAATTTTCACTCGCACTACCTGGAAATTACTATTTACTGCCACCAGGTCTCCTGGTTTGGAAGCATCTCCGGTCCACGCCCAACCCCAAGGGTCAACTTGGGGAACTCGCAGATCCTCGCCCCGGTAAAGAACCTGGGGGGCTTTTCCCCGTTGCAAACGCACCAGTTCCGTCCCACCGCAAATCGCCACCTGGAAATCAGTACCAACCGGGCCGGGAGTAGGCCAAGAGATCTCCCCCGCCAGGTCTTGAGCGGCCGTAAATACCCCATTGCGGGTATCGGATTCCTCAATTACTTCACCATTCTTCACCCCCAGCATCATCTGCTTCTTCACTGGAGCTGGCTGTTCGCTAGGATCCGGTAGCACTTTCCCGTTCTGCGAAACTGTAACTTCATCAATCCCAGCAACATTCAACAAAGTGGCTCGCAGCTGCTGATATAACCGCGTCATTTCCATTTCGGAACGCAATCGTAAAGTGTCGGGCAGTTGCACCATCGCTTTGCGCCCTTGCACCGTAACCAAGTTAGAAGGAATCTTCGTAATCGGCTCATGGACACTAACCGCACCTTCAAGATCACCGGTAGGGGCAGAGAACAGTGCTGTTAGCAAATATTGGACAATATTCTTGCGCGGTACCCACCGCGGATCAGGAATTAAAAAGCGATGATCACTAGACCAGTAGTAGACGTTACGCTGCGAATAAGCATTTTTGAAGGCCGTGTTGGTTAGCACCACTCCATCAGGCAAAGAATTAATCCGCCACTGGCCATCTTCCTTCGCCAGCTCGTATTTAATGGTTTCCTCTTCCCGGAAACTTTGTCGCATTCCCACTTGATTTACCCGCAATACCGGTTGTCCGCTGCCGGTAGCTGCCTTTGAATCATCAGTAAAAGTTAGTTTTAACTCTGTCTTAGGCTTAAGTACCGTTACTTGGGTTTGCGGATGCCAGCTACGACGAGTACCAGAGGTTAGGAACTGTCTAGCTATCCCATAGTCATCGTAAGTACCTGCTGCGCAGGCCTGCTGGAAATCTGCGAGTAGTTTCTCGGGACTAGAGCCATCAATTGGGCCACTAGCCAACTGGGCAAGCGGGTTACGAGAATCCGAATCTACCTGGCCTTCGTGAACCGGTCCGGAATCAGGCAGGGAAGCGCAAGCTGCCACACTAAAAACCAGAAAAGCGGACACTATCCCCAGGCAAAATCGCTGTCTAACCCCATTTTTCTCATGTCTCAAGGTTTGCGAGGGCGCGCTCAGCTTTCCCAAGGAGGCCAGCGGATCTTTTCGCCGCGTTCTCAGCAGTCTCCTTACCCGATGCTGGCGCCTATAAGTTAACCAGTTCATCGGGTTTCCCCCTTTACGCCTTTGCTGGTTTGGGCAGCCTCGTCGGCTTCCAGATTCTTAATCCGCTCTTGAATATCAATCACCGTGTCTGACGCTGGCATATGGGGCAACGGCTGAGCGACAGTAGACTCCTTCATATCTGCAGGCAGCTGTGCCGGCATCTGCGGGAGGCTGTCTGCCGCACTTACCGGGATTTCTTGCTGCTCGGTTTCGCCACCTTCTAGATGTCGCACTTCCAAAGAAGTATCCTCTAAATCTTCCGACAACAAAATATCCTCAGGATGGGTGGCTGCCCACTGGGAACGGGCAGTAATCAAATCCTGGTTTTCGACCTGCTCGGGCAGATCTGCAATTTCTTCTCCCTGCTGCCGGGGCAATAGCAGAGTAAAAGCCGACCCCTGCTGAGGGCAAGATAAAACCGTAAGTAAACCGGAGTGCAATGCCGCGTCCTCAGCAGAAATCGCCAGCCCCAGACCGGTACCGCCGGTGGTGCGTTTACGGGAAGGATCCGCGCGGTAAAAACGATCGAAAACATGTTGCGCAACCGCGTCAGTCATTCCCGGACCGTGATCACGTACCTGCAAAGCTACCGCGGTTTGCGAGCCGGCCACCGTAATCTGTACCGGTTTTCCTTCCGCAAACTCGATCGCGTTCACCAGTAAGTTTTGGGTAATTCGGGTAACGCGGGTTTCATCTATCTGCGCCACGGTGTCGCCGAAGGTGCTTAGACGTACCTCTACCCCCAAACTCTCGGCCAACGCCCGGTTAGATTCCAAAACCCCGGCTGCTAGAGAAGCCAGGCTGACCTCGGATAAAGAAAGTTGCGCTACTGAAGCATCAATTCGGGAAATCTCAATCAGGTCCGCGAGCATCTTGTCAAAACGGTCAACTTGGCGATGCAGAATCGTAACTGAGCGGGCATTGGTTTCCGACAACTGGTCACGCTCGTCATAGATCAAGTCAGCCGCCATCCGGATAGTGGCCAGCGGGGTGCGCAACTCATGGGAAACATCTGATACAAACCGCTGCTGCAAAGTTGAAAGTTCTTCGTAGTCACTGATCTGTTCGCGCAGATAACTAGCCATATCGTTTAACGCTTGGGATAACTGTGCTAACTCATCACTGCCGCGTACCGGCAGCTGGATTTGCAGATTGCCGGCCGAGACTTTGCGCGCAGCCTTCGCCGCTCGTCGCGCAGGCGCCATAGTCGAATAAGAAACCGCCGCCATCAGTACCGTTAGTACCGCTAGTAGCACCACGGTTCCGAAAATAAGCACCTGGTTCACCATATAAATGGTTTGCTGTTCATAGGCTAAGGAATAAACCATATAAACTTCATAGCTACCCACCAAGGGTAAAAACACCCGCGAGCCTACAACAATCCCCGGAGTTTTCTCCGCTTGCGAGTTTTTCAAAGATACGGATTGCCAGTGGACTCCCCCTTTTTGCTCCACCGCTCTGCGTAACTGTGGAGTAATTAAGCTGCGCTGTTCGGGGTCAATAATCTCGTTGATAGCTAGGGGACGAGTCTCATTTGGATCCCGCAGCAGCATCGCCCCCACCCCACCGGCACCCGCCGAGGCATCTCGCTGATCCGACATTAAAGTATAGGCCGCATCTTGTACGCCACTGACCGAATCAGTCACTGTGGCGTCAAAAGCAGCTTGCAAACTTTCTGTGCGCAAGGATGCATCTTGTAGCACAATATTTAAACGTTTTTGAAAAATCCCATTAGACACATGCGAGGTTACGGAGACAATCAAGATCACCATCATCATCGCAGTAGCTAATGCCATTAGTGCGGTTAGCCGCGCGGAAATCGAAGACAGAAAAAAGCGGACTGGCGGCCAGTTCGCAACTTGGTTTCCCAGGCGGCGAAAAGCCGATCGCCATTTCTTGTCCCGCAGCAATCCCCAAAAACTGCTGGGCGCTTCTATCCGCGCTGCTGACTGGGCTGGGGGTTCGCTGCTCATATCCCCTTAGTTGCCCCCAGCGCGATAGCCAACTCCCCGCACCGTGCGCACAATCTTGGGATGTTCGGGGTCTTCCTCGATTTTGGCACGGAGCCTTTGCACATGCACATTAACCAAACGAGTATCGGTATTAGCGTGGCGATATCCCCAGATTTCTTCTAACAATTCTTCTCGGCTAAAAGCCTTCCAAGGGGAGCGCGCCAAGGTCAGCAGCAAGTCAAACTCTAACGGGGTGAGGTCGATACGTTCACTGCCACGGAAAACTTCGTGAGCAGCCACGTTAATATGGAGATCTCCCAGATCTACGTCCTCGTCCTGTCCCTCGCTGGTGCGTCCCCGCAGCCGCGCTTTAATCCTGGCTACTAGCTCTTTAGGTTTGAAAGGTTTGGGGATATAGTCATCTGCTCCGGCTTCTAACCCCGCCACCACATCGGCAGTATCTGATTTAGCAGTCAGCATGATAATCGGCAGATCGGATACGGCGCGAATCTGTCGGCAGATTTCGACTCCGTCTTTGCCAGGCAACATTACGTCCAGTAACACTAAATCTGGTTGGCTTTCCTGAAAAATATTGAAAGCCTCGTCACCGTGATGACAGAAGACTGACTTATAACCCTCGGTTGACATTACAATGCCCACCATCTCTGCGAGTGCCTCATCGTCATCTACTACCAAAATTTTCACGGTCATGAATTCCATTCTGCCACGCCGCTGCTATTTTTGCCGCTATTGCCCACCTATGAATCCTTTTATTGCGGGCGAGGAGAAAAACTGGCTAAACCTATTCGCTGGCCGGATCCGGCAATCCTCCCGGTAGGAGGCGTAAATGCCCGCGGCGCTTCTCTGGTACTCGCCGACGCCCGGCAGAAAGTCCCTGTTTAACGCCGGCATCATACTCGTGCCCCACGTGTACGCTGCCTCCACTGGTGGCTTCGGGGCTCAGCCGCCCATCCCAGTTCTTATTTACTTTCGCGGTGGGAAGATGCCGCCGCTTGGAAGCTTCCCGCACCACATTTGCTAAGGCCTCTAAATCGTCATCACTGGGCTCCGCGGGAGTAAATTCACTGGCTAGCCGGACTACTTGCCAGCCCCGGGGAGCGGTCAAAGTATTCGCGTGTTCGGCACAAAGATCGTAGGCGTGCGGTTCTGCCTGGGTAGCAAGGGGGCCGAGGACGACCGTGGAATCCTTATATACATAGGTTAAAGTAGCGGCTGCTACCTGATTGCAGCCGTTTTTAGAACAAGATCTAGTTACCCGCACAATTGCACGTTAGCGGCGCGGGAAATAAAACCCAAGTCTAACTCGCGGTAAGGTGCGTTCTCGTGAGGGGTTTGACACGAAACCGGCGAGATCGCCACGGACGCGGGGCACGCGGAGTAACTTTCTTGCCGATGATCCCCGCCTGGAAAACACGGCGAGAAAATTTTGATCAACTGGTGGTGGATTTGGCTACCCAAGCTGCCCGCAAACATGAGGTAGTTAATCGTATCGAATTTGGGGTGGAAGATATTCCTCCCTCAGATCCGGCAGACTGGGAATCTCCACACGCGGTCTTAGGACGGTTATTTCCCGCAGATAAAAGCGGGAAGCTAGCTACTCGAATTGTGGTGTATCGCTTGCCCATTCAGTGGCGCTGTCGCAGCGCGGAGGAAATAGCACAAGCAGTTAAAGCGGTACTTGCAGAGCATCTCAGTACAGAAATCGGGTGTTTACCCGAAGAGGTTTTCCCCGGATATTTCTAGGCGATACGCAAGAAATCTTTAAGACATTCGCTTTGGCAATAACTTTGCCTGCGCCCTCACCCGATTATGATCCTTTGTGCTCCTTGCTAGCTCTTAGGGGTTAATTTTTACCGTAATCGCGGCTATTTCCCGGACTGCTTTCCCGACCCCTATCGTGCGGAAAGTTCCGGCGGGATCTCCCACCAGCTGCCCGGCGTGGATCGCAGTTTCGCTGTGCCACTGCCAGACTCCCGCAGGTATTTTTACCAAGGTCAAGATGCCTGGTTTTAGCGTTACCTTCTGGGTTTTCCCGGCAGAAGTTAAAACAATTTTTTGTTCTTGTGCGCTGGTAAAAGCGAGATTAGCAGCTTGTTGATTGCTCAGCGCCGCTCCGGAAGTACTGGGAGATACAGAGGGATAAACTGCCAGCGTGCTCTGCTGCGCATAGGTCTCCTGGGCGAAAACCGCGGCCACTACCGGTTGATCTGATTTAACCTTGACTGCAGTTAAACCGTCCTTTACTCCTCCCAGGGGAATATCGAAAATCGCTCCTCTAGAGACCTGTAACTTTTTGGGGGCAGGCACCGTGGTTTCCCCTGATGTATCCAGCAGCGAAACTTGCAAAGTCGCCACCGCCGAACTGGGATTAAGCACCCTTAAACTGGCTTTACCAGTAATTTTAGCTGCCGGAATCAGCACTTCTGGGGAGGGAGAGGCGAGAGCTGGAGAATACGCTGCGCCAGCCTTTTGGGCCCCAGTTGCCAAAGTGGAACTGACCCAAGAGCTAACCCCTTTCCCCTCGGCCTCTACCAATACTCCGAGCCGATTAAATCCTGGTGCTTGCCCATCTAATACTAGAGAGCTGCTAGCGTGGGCTGGGATTTTTTGTGTCACTTTGGCTGCCAAGGGCCCCTGTTCCGTCCAAATCTGGATCCGAGCAGTAACCGCTGCTCCCGCTGGGTTCACCAAGTACAAAGTGGAGGCATTGCCGGTGGTGGTACCGGGGGTTAGAAAATAGGCACGATTAGTGGGGGCAACGCAATAGTCCGCGAAAAATCCATTCTCGCCCTCTTTCCCGCTGCCACTAACGTAGCCCACGGCTGCCGAATTTTTTCCAGATACCGGTTTTACCTGCAGTTGCAGCCCAGATTTACTGACTGCCTGCGCAGTTCCCGGCGGGATTAGCTTCCCGGAGCTATCGGTAAGTTCTGCAGCTCCCCCGGCGGAAGTTCCCTGCACCCAAGCCTGGGCGCTCCCTAACATTCCAGGACATACCACTTGGCGAATTCCGGCCGGGACTGCCACCTCACGGCCACCATTGTCGGAGCTGGAGGTAGCGGGAAGCGTTTTGGGTATAACCAGGGCAATTGCCAATGCAGCCAGAAGAATTACTAGCGCCGAGAACAGAGAAACCAAAGATTTAGCGGCTGGTTTTTTCATTTTTGTTTCCTCCTGTCCCCCAGCGGCAGACAGGCAGCTGCTGCACCCAGGTAGACCAGCAGGAATGCCCCTACCGCTAGATAACGGCCGGGGGTAGTGAAGTACACCTGGAGGTTTCCGGAAACACCGGCAGGAATAGTAAAGCTTTGCCGGTCTCCCTGGGATCGAGCCTCAAGCTCCCGGTCAGCTATTTGGGCTTTCCAGGCCGGCGAAGCTGATTCCGCCAGCAATAGTTGCCGTTCGTTCGCGGAGGAAGCCAGGGGTTTCTCCGCACTTAGCACCCCCGAGGGAACCGTTTCGTGGCGTTTTCCAGCGGCAATGCGCACTCGCGCAGCTGAGCGCGGAGGAGTGAACTTGGAAGTATCCAGGCGCCACACGCTGTAATCATCATTGCTAGAGACCGGATGAAAATAGCTCGAAGCGCTTAGCTTGGCGCCCAGTCCGTCAGCGGTCGCCTGCTTGGTAAGCAGTAACTGTTCTACCGCTAAATCCGCACATTTGGTTGCAGCTTGATGGTCATTTCCAGCTATTAGGGCCACCAGCACCCCACTTTCGGGGGCAGCAATCTGGCCAGTTGCTTTAGCTCGGATTTGCCAGTTGGTGGCTAGCAGACCCGGCCCCGCGTCGCGGCGCATCGCTACCTGATAGTGATCCCCTTCCCTATCTATCAGCAGCATCCGGGTTCGTTTTTCCGAGGACGACAGAATCGAGAAAGCTACCGGCGCGCGGTCAGAACCGGCCTGCAAGGGAATGTTCGCTGTAGGCAGCGCCCAGGTAACTATGGTGGCCAGGGGTAATATCAGCGCCACGGTAACTAGGCTTCCTAACAGATAGCGGAGCTGTTTAGGGGGTTTTACCGCACTCCACCCCAGCGAGGTCGCCCCGAGCATCCCCATTAGCACTACCGAAAATACCGAAAGTAGCCAGGGGCTTTGTCCGGGCGCTACCGTTTGCGTCACCGCAAACATTCCCACTAAGGCAGTTACCAGGGTAAACAACCAGGCTATGCGGGTGGCTAATAGCTCCCGTCCGGTAAATAGCGCTCCGGCAGCGGCTAAAAGCACGCTGGCGAGAGAGGCTATCCCTAAGTAAAGAGGCACTCCCGCTAGCGTCTGTCCCCAAAGGTACAGCTGAGAGCGCATTGTTAGCGGGGTGGCAGCTGAGGGGGTAAGGAATAAATAAGCGTGCAGGCTGTGGGTACGTAGCGCCCAGATAAAAGACGGTAACAGCGTAACCAAGGCCGGAACCAGGATTGCTAAACCGCCACCTAGATACGTACAGGCTCGCCGCCAGGGCAAATGTTTCTTTAGCGTGACACTCAGGGCGCAAACTAAGACGAATGCTAAGGCCACTAGCCACAGCCACGGGGCGGCAGCGCTCACCACCACTAGGCAGAGCGCTCCGAGGCCGGCGGCAGTGCTGCGCGAATAGTTTGGCAGATAGGTCTCGGTTCCCATAACTCCCGCCAACAGATAGGGGCGACGCAGGTCAAAAAAGGAAACAATTCCCCATACTGCCAGGGGCAAGAATAGATAGCTAAGGACAGCGGAAATATTTCCCGCCTGTACCGAAACTAAGAAAGGTAGCGCTCCGCCCCAGCTGAGAGCGATCAGGGCTCGCACCGCATTGACCCGAGTGAATGCCGCCGTTGCCAGCCAAGCCCCCATCCCGGCCCCTAGTGGAGACAAAATCAGTAGCCAACGCAAGACCGTGGTGGGAGCTATCCCGAAAATAGCGAAAGGCGCGGTGATTGCCAGCAGCGGATAGGCGATCGGGTCAGGGAGGCCACTCACCCCAGTAGAAAAGGTACGCCAAGAGTTGGTTGCCAATATCCAAAAATCATGCCAGCTTCCAGGCAGCACACTCCAGAATCCCCCGTGCATTCCCCCGAGGAAATCTCGCATCCCAAAAAAACTTATAAGCAGGAAGAATAAGGCGAGGAGCCAAGCTATTATTTGGGCGTGCCAAGTTATGTTGTCCAACTGGGATTTAGCTACCATCCCCAGTTTGAGCACTTCCTGTCCGCTTTCGCGGTTTACCCGCCGAATCAGACGACGGTTTTCACGTACCCTGCTAGCTGGTACTTCCAGGCGGGCAAGTTCGCTCCGGGAGACCTGGGATTGGCGCCGCTGAATCCGCCGCGCCGCCAGGATTTTCCCTAATGATCCCCACACGCGGCTTGCCGCGTTAATCTCTACCGCTGCTCGCTCACCTTCAGAGCGCACCACCCAATAGAGAGCTAACAGCAACGATTTAAGTGGCAGCAAAAGCAACCATACCGGCAGGAGCACAGAGCTTATGGTTAGGGCACGGTAGATATAGCTGTCAGCGCGCCGCGCCGACCAAGATTGCTCTTTTTCTCGAGAAGCCTTGGCTGCCACCGGCGTAACCGGAACCGGGTCATAAACGTAAACTGGCTGATGGGGAACAGGAGAATCCGGATCTTCCGGTTGCCCCTCTTCTTCGCTTTCCAGCCGCACGTTATCCCCGGTGGCAGCCTGCTCTTCCTCTGGGCTCTGTTCCTTTTGTCTATCAGCCTGAGTTTCGACTTCCGGCGACGAGGACGCCCCTTCAATCGGCGGGTTGTCCTTTCTGTCCGGGCGCTGTTCTGCTGGCCTAGCCGCCGGTTTGTCTACTTCGGGAGACTTTTTGCTCTGCTCTCCTGCGGTATTTTTACTCTGCTTATCGGTGCCCTGACCAGCGGAGGTTTTATCCTCCATATATTCGCGTAATCCGTAGAGTCCGGCTTGCGCGTGGTAAATCCGTGCTGCCGGCACCAGACAAACGCGGTAGCCAGCCAGGCGTACGCGGCGTCCCAGCTCCAGCCCTTCAGTGAATAGCCCCAGCAAGGGGCTAGTGCCCCGCAAACGATCCCAGAGCTGAGCTTTTATTAGCAGCCCGGCAGTACCTACCGCCAGTACATCACTGATACCGTCATATTGTCCCTGGTCGACTTCGCCCGGATCGAAGGGGGTGAGGCGCTGGCCGCCACGCGTAGCGTGGATCCCCACCGATGCCAAGGTTTCCGGTTTATCCCAATCCAGGGCTTTCGGGCCGGCAATCCCCAAGGTAGTGGAGTTCTCGAACGCCTGGACAAGTTCCCCCAGGCAAGCCGGGTCGGGGGCAGAGTCATCGTGCAGTAGCCACAGATAGTCCACGGCCTCTAGATTGCCAGCCCGGGCAGCGCTAACCGCCTGCCCCAGGTTGCGGGCTTTTACCTGGGAATAATGCAAAGGCGCATAGGGGCGCAGCTCAGAGGGAGTGAGGGTACTATCAACGGCAGTATCTACGACCACCAGGGAAGTTATTGGGTGCCGGCTAGCACGCAGCGCTTTTAAAGTCTGCTTCAGATAAGGAGTAAGTCCCCGCGTAGCTATAAAAACCTGGACGCTGGGATGCTGGTAGGAAGCGGATGTTTCAGAGGCAGAGGCCACTGGGCTACCCTACATTGCGCCGTAATCTGCGCCGTTCCCGCTCCGAAAGACCGCCCCAGATTCCGAAGCGTTCATCGTTTTCTAAGGCATAACTGAGGCATTCATCGCGAACTTCACAAAGCTCACAAACCGCTTTTGCTTCCCGAGTAGATCCCCCTTTTTCAGGGAAAAACGCCTCGGGGTCGGTTTGGGCACATAATGCTTGTTCTTGCCATGAGAGGGGGCCTTGATCATCCTGCCCAATTTGCCAGGATTGCGGATTAGACGAGATGGGTCCCTCGCCAAATATGTTCCACATATTCTTCTCCTCGCAAAAATAGGTTTCTCTAAGAGTATAAACTACAAGCGTGTCATTCGGGGAAGTCAGTCGAAAAAATGGTATAGATTTTCTAAGATTGCCGTTCACATTAAAGCTTAGAAAAGGCCTTTTACCTGCAGCTAAGTTCAACAACTTTGGTTATGTGTTCTAGAGAAGAGATTTTCTCGATTTCCCCACAATTTGGCTCTAGGACTACCGCTGCACCTTGGTAACGCCAAATCTGCCCGACAATTAGTGCCAGGGAATGTGGGGTTGTATCGGAAGTTACTTTGATTAAGATTCGGCCCCCCGGACAGTTCTGTTCACACCAGCGGGGAAAATCCGAAATTATTTGTCCCTCCGCGCATATTTCCAAAGAGGTATCACCTAGCAGGCTAGCTTGATCAGGCAGGGGGAAAAGCAATTGGTCGGCTTGAGAAAGCACTTCCCGGTTTCCATCGAGGAACCCGGCAGGTAAATCCTCCGGGTACCGCCAAGCCAGCGGAGACAGGCTGACCAGGTAGGTTTCGATTCCGCTATCCACAAAACCGGAACCAGCGCCCGGATCATTTAGCGCGCAGGCGACTAGATCAGGATCTGCAACTAGCTCTGCCGTCTCTGCGCTGTCAGGGGCAGGATCTGTCAGGCTCTTCACTGTCATACCTAGCCCCCACCCTGCGATTCGCCAGAGCAAATCGCGCCAGGAAAGCCCTAGTCCCAGGGCTAAAACCCCGCCGGGCTGAGCTGCTAGGTCACCCGCCAAAAGATTTTGGGTCTTAGTTACCCAGTTATTTATTACCTGTCCCGATAGCTCTATGCGATCCTCGCCATACCAGGTAAGCCGCGGAGAAGAGATCCCGGCAAGGGCACTTACCCAGTGGCTATCCCAGCAATATTCAGCTTCCATTACGGCACTCCCGCTTGCGCTAGTTTCCCGTTTCCCCGTACACGCACCGTTCCCTCAGCTGCCGGAACAAAGACGGCTTGGCCGGTACTGATGGTCTCTACTTCCCCGCCCACTCCAATTTCCAGATCGCCGCAGACCCCTAACAGTATTCGCGGCCCAAAACCGGGAATCGGAATCCATTCCCCGCCGGTTATCTCGGAAGCAGAAAGTTCGAAATCATCCACTGGCGCATAGTAGATCCCGGTGCCACGACCATTCATTTCCGGGGCAATCCGCACGGGGGGTGCGCCGTGAAAATCCATACACCGGAGGGCTTCGCCAGCATCAATATGCTTGGGAGTGAGCCCGGCACGCAACACGTTATCGGAGGAAGACATAATTTCGATACCCAAGCCGGAGACGTAGGCGTGTACCGCGCCGGTAGGGATAAATAATGCCTCGCCCGCACGTAAAGTGACCGGGTTAAGCAGTAAAGATAGCACCGCTCCGGGATCGGACGGATAGGTGCGCGCCAGGGCGACTGCTTGCCGGTCTACCCTGAGCGAGGGTGAAGTTCCCCGATCTAGGCGGTCTTGGCAAGCGGTTATAACTGCTTCTATTTGCACTCGGCGTTCTTCATCTAAGGGTGCGAGCAGCTTACGCGCCACTGCCCGTAAACCGCGATAGCCGGGATGGGCGCGTAAAATTTCTAGCATTTCCCGCGCTAGGGGGGCATTCAGATTGTCTAATACCTCGATCGCCCGACGCGGAGCGCGGAAACCCGCGAAGGCCTCGAAGGGGGTAAGCGCGAAAATCATTTCCGGCTTATGGTTACGATCTCGATAGTTTCGCCGCGGACTGTCTAGGGGGATCCCGGCTTCTTCTTCGGCTTGAAAACCTGCCTCTGCCAGCTCTTTACCCGGGTGTACCTGCAAAGATAGCGGCTGCTCGGGAGCGATCACTTTCAGTAAGAACGGCAGTTGTCCGTCAAAACGCGCCGCGACATCCGCACCTAAAATCTCGACTGGATCTGCGGCGATGACTTCCGAAAGCGGTCGTCCTCCCGCTAGGGTCTGCGCCCCATTATGGGCGCCAAACCATAGCTCGGCCACCCGCTGGCCGCCAAAATCGATCCCGGTAAAGTCACTGATAGCGCGGGGAGATCCCCAAGCATAGTCTTTGACCGCCCCGGAAAGCCTCAGCACTTCACGAACCTTTCCTGCCCTAAACCAGGCGCGCCCCGTCTACCAGGGACTGCAGTTTCGCCCAGGCGATTGAAGAATGCAGGCGTCCGCCCAGTCCGCAGTCGGTAGAACCAATTACCCGCTCGGGGCCGACTGCTGCCACGAAGCGCGACAACCTATCGGCAACCAGCTGTGGATGCTCCACCACATTAGTAGAGTGGCAAACCACCCCCGGGATTAGCACCTTGTCCGCCGGCAATTGGTATTCGTGCCAGATGCGCCATTCGTGGGCATGGCGCGGGGAGGAGGCTTCAAAAGTGTAGCCTTTGGCATCTACCCGCAGCACGTCCCCCACAATATCGGCGAAGGGAATATCGGTGGTGTGCGGGCCGTGCCAGGAACCCCAACACACATGGAACCGCGTAAGTTCGGTGGGAATATCTTTTAACGCCCAGTTCAGAGCCTCGATACGCACCCCGATGAACTTTTTGTAGTCCTCTAAGGAAGGTTCCGGGTTGATTTGATCCCAAGATTCCGCGATGGAGGGGTCATCAATCTGTACCGTGAGCCCCGCATCGGTGATGATTTTGTATTCTTGGCGCATCGCCTCTGCGCACGCCCAAACCACTTCCTCATCGGTGCGGTAATAACGGTTTTCTACCCGCGCACAAGATCCGGGCGAAAGGGCAGCAACAAAACCGGAGGAGGCATCTAAACCATTAGCTTGCAGCCCTTTAAGCAGCAGATTTACATCTCGGCGGGCAGCATCGGTCCCGATATAGCTCAGCGGACCGGTAATCACCGGGTTGCCGACGGAGTTACGGTTGCCGAGCACTCCCGAATCCGGATCCTCATAGGCTTCCCGGAACAGGTTGCGGTCGCGCCGGTCGGTGAAGGTGGTGAGCCGAATATTGCCGGGTTCAGAGCGAATAACCTCGGTTTTAGCCCAGCGATCCTCATCGGTTTGGGTAAGACCCCCCAGGCGGGAGAAAGAATAGTTCCACCAGGCGCCATAGTCGACTGCCCCCGAGGTGATGTGGCCGTACTCGCCCTCGTTAACAATATCGATCCCGATTTCGCGTTGCTTGGCCACCACTTCCGCGGAGGCACGTTCGATCACTTCTTCGAAATCTTGGGGGCTGATTTTCCCGGCAGACAGCAGATTATTGGCTTCTAAAAGCTGGGGAGTTCGCGGTAGGGAACCCACATGGGTAGTTTTTACGGGCATACTTATTCTCTTCCTAAATTACTGAAATAAAAGTTTTGGAGGGCGCAGACGGATTTGCGGCGCGCCCGGATTATTTAAATCCGCTTTACCAGCGGGAACGTGATGGTTTCACGGATTCCGAGGCCGGTAATCGCCATTAGCAGGCGGTCAAGCCCCATCCCCATACCTCCGGCTGGCGGCATCCCGGCTTCAATTGCTTGCAAGAACTCTTCATCAACTTGCATAGCTTCCGGATCGCCGTTGGCGGCATCTAGGGATTGCGCTTCGAATCGTTCGCGCTGAATCACCGGGTCGTTCAGTTCCGAGTAACCGGTGGCCAGCTCGAATCCGCGTACATACAGATCCCACTTTTGTACCTGTCCGGGTTTTTCGGGATGTGATTTCACCAGCGGAGAGGTGTCTTCGGGGAAGTCCGCTACGAAAGTGGGGGCATAGAGGTCGTCTCCTACTTCTTCTTCCCACAGCAGTTCCACGAGTTTGCCGGGAGAATAGAATTTTTCGACTTCAATCTCGCGCGCCTGGGCTAGTTTTACCAGTTCTTCCCGCGGGGTGCGCGGGGTGATTTCTTGTCCCAATGCCACTGATAGGGAGCCATAAAGGTCAATCCATTCCCACTCTCCCCCTAGATCATAGGATTCCCCATTCGGCAAGGTGGCGACGGTGGTTCCCAGGGCAGCCTGCGCCGCGTTTTGCACCAGCTGGCGGGTGAGTTCCGCGATCTGGCGATAATTTCCGTAGGCCTGATAGGCCTCTAGCATGGTGAACTCGGGGGAATGAGAGGAATCTGCGCCCTCGTTACGGAAATTACGGTTGATTTCGAAAACCCGGTCAATCCCGCCCACCAGGCAGCGCTTCAAGAACAGTTCCGGAGCGATCCGCAGATACAGGTCGGTGTCATAGGCGTTCATATGAGTGACGAAGGGACGTGCGGCTGCCCCGCCGTGCAGGGTTTGCAGCATCGGGGTTTCCACCTCGATAAAGTCTTCTCCACTCAGGGTGGCGCGCAGGGAAGCTACCACCTTCGCGCGGGTGCGCACCATTTCTCGAGCAGCTTCCCGGGTGATCATATCTACTTCCCGGTGGCGTACTCGCTGGTCTTCAGAGAGGGAAACTTCCTGGCCGTCCTCAGTTTTGAAAGTTTTCGGCAGGGGGCGTAAAGATTTTGCCGTGAGCTGCCAGGCGGGCTGTCCTTCTGCGCCCGGCTGCGCCATTACCGAAAGTTCTCCGCGCTTGGAGGCGATTACCCGCCCGTAAACAAACAGGTGATCCCCTAGATCCACATCGGCTTTGTACTCACTTAGGGATTCTTTACCCACCTGGGCGGCAGAAAGCATCGCCTGCAGGCGGGTGCCATCACCTTGCTGCAAAGTTACGAAACAGAGTTTGCCGGTATTGCGGGAAAACACTACCCGGCCGGCAACCCCTACGAAGTCCTCAGTTTCTTCCCCAGCCGCTAGGTTCGGGTATTTTTCCCGCACTTGACTGAGGGTATGGGTGATGGGAACCGCGATGGGATAGGGGTTGCGACCATCGTCAATCAGGCGCTGCCGTTTCTCAGCGCGAATACGAATCTGTTCAGGCACACTTTGGTTATTAGCTTCACTCACGCCCTCCATGTTAGCTATGAGCGGTTAACCTGTTCAATCTCGCTAAATCCGACCCGGGTTTAAGGACGGGAAAGCACCACTAACTGGTTATCGCGCAACCGAACGTCACCCAGCTTCACCGCTGCTATCAGGCAAGCGGTACTAGGCCCGTCTGTCTGCCAGGGGTCAAAGGAAATCGGATCCACCAAATCTAGATACTCGATTTCGGCCTCACTATCATTGAGGGCTTCCCGAGTTGCCGCAAGCACTGCCGCCCCAGATCCGGTGGCCGCTGCCTGGCGCACCCCCGCAAACAGAGCTTTTGCGAAGCAGGTTGCATCCTCGCGCTGGGTGGCAGACAGCGCCAGAGTAGTCTGCGAAACCGTAAGCCCATCCAAATCCCGGAAAGTAGGAACCACCTCTACCGAAACCGGAATATCCAAATCCCGCACCACCAAGCGCACCGCCGCTAATAACTGGGCGTCGCACTGCCCGATAAACACTTTGTGGGGGCGGACGATACCCAGCATCTTCACCAATTGGGTTAGGCGATCCCGTGCCTGCCCAGGGTGATGGGCACCTTCATATTTCCGGATGATCTGCCCGGGGTCTAAAACCGTTAGTGCCGCTCCGAAAGGATAAAAAGCTTCGGTTGAGGGCGCGAAAATAATATCCACCCCGCTGCGCGCCGCTAACTGCAAATCAGCAGCGCTAATCATATCGGAAGTAGTCTCAAAGGCTGACCCTACCGGATCGGTATAAACCGAAGCCACCAGGGTATCTACCCGCCCGCTGGCCTCAGTAAAAGCAGCCTGATGCCCGGGATGCCAGTTGCCACGGGTGACCATCAGCCCCACGGTTCCGGCCTTTTTTTCTACCCGCGCCAAGGTCTGGCGATCATGTACTACCAGCGGTTCTTTCGCTTTATTCACGCTATTTCCCTCAGATTATCTTTTTGTTACTGGCTTGATTCTACCTGCCGAGAGCCGAGATTGACACCTGCTGACGCTAAGCTTTCACCCACCTAGCTGCCAGAGTTCATTCAGCTATTATCCAGTTTTCTCGGTAATAATTTATTGCATGACTGCTAATGACACTGCCCGCCTCCTGGTGGTAGATGATGAACCAAACATCCGCGACCTCCTGGCCTCTTCCTTGCGTTATACCGGATTTGAAGTTTTCACTGCCGCTAACGGCTCCGAAGCGATAAAACAGGCAGAATCCACCGATCCGGATTTGATCGTATTAGACGTAATGTTGCCTGACGTAGACGGTTTCACCGTCACCCGCCGCCTGCGCGAAAATGGTTTCACCACCCCCATTCTTTTTCTAACCGCAAAAGACGATATGAGTGATAAAGTCCAGGGTCTGACTGTGGGCGGGGACGATTATGTAACTAAGCCTTTCGGCCTCGAGGAAGTGGTGGCGCGGATTAACGCTATCTTGCGACGTACCCGGGGACTGGCTGGCGAAGATGCGATTATCCGAGTGGCCGATATTGCTTTAGACGAGGACGCCCATGAAGTACGGCGCGCTGGGCAGGTAATCGACCTCTCCCCTACCGAGTTCAAATTGCTGCGCTACCTCATGATTAACGAAGGGCGAGTGGTTTCGAAAGCCCAAATCCTTGACCACGTGTGGGAATACGACTGGAACGGCGAAGCTGCGATTGTGGAATCATATATTTCCTATCTGCGTCGCAAACTGGATGTGCCCGGATCCTGTGGGGACATTATCACCACCCGCCGGGGTATCGGCTACATGATTCGCACCGGAAAGCACTAATGACGGCAGCAGCAGACGGCAAAGCTGAACAATTTTCTGCAGAGAATCCGGCACCAAAGGACAGTAAGCAGCACCGCACCTATTGGCAACGAATCCCACTCACCTGGCGGCTAGTGCTAATTATTATGGCGCTACTGGCCGGTGGACTGGGTGGAACCGGAGCCGCGATGCTGGGGATTTTGCATTCGCATTTGGCCGCGCAGATAGATTCCAATCTGAAAGCCACTGCCTCGCGAATAAAAACTAATGATTTAGTAGATCTACTGGATAAAGGTACTTTCCAGGGGAATCAACCCACCAACTATTTTGTGCGAGTCAACTACGCGGGACAGGTAGCAGAAGCTACCTCTTCTGCTGCGGCTTTAGACAGGGGACGCCCGGACTCTAAAGCTTTAGAGCTGGCAGAACGTTCCCGCAATATCCAGTGGGAAAAGCCTTTTACGATTGCGGGCGAGTCCTCCTCATCTTGGCGTGCCATTATGCTGCCAATTCGTAGCGACCAAAATCCCAAGATCACCGGTACCTTGATAGTGGCGCTGCCGCTGCAAACCGTTACCCAAACAGTGACTGCTACCGGCATTAACGTCTTGGGCACCTCACTCATAATAATTTTGATCGGCGGGGTTTTAGCCTACGTATTAGTGCAAGTCTCCCTGCGTCCTCTGCGGCAAATGGAGGAAGTCGCCGGCAAAATCGCCTCCGGTGACCTGCACGAACGTATAGATTTATCCCAGGTACGTGCCGGAGAGGTACTTTCGCTGGCTTCTGCGCTCAACTTTATGCTTTCTCGGATTGAGGAAACGATTGTTACCCAAAAGCGCAACGAACAAAAAGTACGTCAATTTGTGTCTGATGCTTCTCACGAGTTACGCACCCCCTTAGCAGCCATCCGCGGATACGGGGAACTGTACAAGATGGGAGGGGTTCCTCCCGAGCGGGTGGAAGAAGTTATGGGGCGGATCGAGTCAGAAGCCACCCGGATGGGACTGCTAGTAGAGGATCTGCTAAAACTTGCCCGTCTGGACGAAGGACGGAAAATAAAAATGGGGGCGGTAGATCTCTATCGGATAGCCGCGGCAGGAGCATTAGACTTATCGGCACTTTCGCCAGAACGTGAAATCAATTTACTCCACCTAGATGGCTCTGCCTTGCAGCTGGATGAGGGAGAAAGCGCCCTGGTGCTCGCCGATCGTGACCAACTCACCCAAGTGATGACCAACCTAATTGGGAATGTGGAACGCTATACCAGCCCACAGGTGCCGGTAGAAATCTTGGCGGGGATTGACGCCGGCACCGCAATCTTAGAAGTACGTGATCACGGCGAGGGCGTCCCCGAGGAAGAACTTGACGAGATTTTTGGCCGCTTTTATCGCCGCGACGGTTCCCGTTCCCGAGAAACCGGCGGCACTGGTCTCGGACTGTCGATCGTGGCGGCTATCGCCGCAGTACATGGCGGAACTGCCCAGGCGCTGCCTACTGCCGGCGGGGGGCTCACAATCCGAATATCTTTCCCGGCGCTTCCTCCTCCTAAGGCGCAGAAAAAACCGAGTAAGAAAACCGGCAAAGTATTTAAGAAAAGTACGGGAAAGAAAACTTCCCGGAGCGCAGAGCCCGATATGCCGAAAAATGTTGAAGAATAAGCGCAGTTACGAAGACTTCCTTGACTGTATTTTCTCTATGACGGTTTTAGCCGTAGGATAACCACTGCAACACTCAAACGTCGGGGGTACAAAGGCTATGCCAGGTGCACCATCTTGGCTGCAGACGGGATTCGTCAAAGCTATGCGAGAGCTCGGGATCACCGACGATACCCTATTGCGTAAAGAAGCAGCGACGTTACTGCAAATGTGGCAGTCTACTGGACGCCAATTCCATACCAAGAATCATTTAATTCGTTTGCTTACCTGTCTGGATCATTTTACGAACACTTCCCAGCAGCCGGCGGTATTGACAGTTGCTGCCTGGTATCACGGGGTAATCACCCAGTCGCAAACGCGGGCTAAAAACACTACTAACTACGAGAACTATCCGGCCTCGGCCGATTTTGCCCTCACTCGCCTAGCAGAAATGGGACTGCAAAAAGAGTTGGCTATCCGGGTGGGAGAACTGATTTTAATGCTGGAAGGACGCCAGCCACCGCCTGACGATCTGGACGCCTGCGTTTTCGTTGATGCCTCTATGTCTTACTTGGGAGCTTCTCCTCAGGATTACCGTAGTTACTGCCAGTTAATGCAAGCGGAAATGGACACTATGGAACCGCTGCGCTACGCGCGGTTACGCCGGTCGCTAATCTCCAAGTTATTAGCGCGCGACGCCATTTTTCGTTCTCCTCTGGGCAGTGGCAATGAAAATGCGGCGCGCCAGAATTTAGAGGGTGAATACGCGAAGTTATCGACATTGATCCCCGGGGATGCTTCCGGGAAAGAGCGAGTGGGACTGCCTCCTCGCAGTAAAGAAAAAGTCCGCAGTGCAGACACTTCCGAAACCGTGGTTATCAAGGGGGCATCCCCGCGCACAGTTGGGCGACGACCCATTCTAAATGGGGGAGAAAAACCGAGCTCTTTGCAGACTCCCTTGAGAAAACTCTCGGCGACCGAGAGAAAAGATCTTGAAGAGCGTAGCGCTCGTTTACAAGCTGAAAATGCCCTTAATGCGAGCGAAAATGGACTGTCTTCAATGGAGAATGTGGCTGATCAGTTTTCCACTTTGACGATGCGGAAAGTCAATATTAAAAATGGCGATTATCGTCGCATCGACTCCGGGGAAGAAGATTTTGAAGAGGAAGAAACGACTGCTATCCCCGCAGATGAGGAGGCAGAAGAGACCATGTATTCTTCAGCTGATGACGAGGATTCCCTTACCGAATTTTAGGGATTCCTTTTCCGATCTCCCCAGATTAGGGGTGCGGAGTTTTTCGATCTGCGATTACTGCTCATGTCTTCCTACCCCTGACCCGGCTAATAGTTTGTCCCCAGGAACAGCTAAGGAGTCGGTTTTCTAAAACTATTATCGTGCAGGTTCTAGCGGGGCTATTCCGGTTCTAGATTGAGGGCGAAAGCCAATCAATCAGTTATTTTAAGGAGAAACCAAAATGGCACAGTTCAATGTAGATTCCGGTCAGGTAGCGGCAGCCGGAGCTCAGGCAGCAGCAATCGCCGGACAGCTACGCAGCGATGCTGCCGCCATGATGGCGCAAGTACAGGCGCTGCAAGGATCGTGGACCGGGGCAGCTGCTAGTTCCTTCGCCGATTGCGCAACTCGTTGGCGCGCCGCCCAAGCCCAAATGGAAGCAGCCTTGGATTCCATCGGTCAGGCCTTGCAAGCTGCCTCCGCAAGTTATGAAGAAGCTGAAAGTGGTGCCGCCGCCATGTTTGCGGGTTAAGTGTTAACCGCATATCGATATCGGTATTAACGCGAGGGGGCAGGACATGGGCATCAACCCGCATTAGCCCCTAATGGAGAGACAAGGTGGGGGCGAACCTCTCGGTTCGCCCCCACCTTTTAGTATCACCTTGGTTTTTGCTACCTAGTAGCAAAAACCAACTGAGTACGGTTTAGTACATTCCACCCATACCGGCAGCTGCGGCCGCCTCATCGGCGCCAGGTGCAGCCGGAGGTTCCGGCTTGTCAGCTACTACCGCTTCAGTGGTCAAGAACATCCCCGCGATTGAGGCCGCATTCTGCAGGGCAGAACGAGTAACCTTAACCGGGTCAGCAATATTGCTCTTGAGTAGATCCTCGTACTCGCCAGTGGCGGCATTCAGACCCTCACCAGCAGGTAGGTGGGCTACCCGTTCCGCCACTACCGAGCCTTCCAAACCAGCATTTTCGGCAATCTGACGCATCGGGGCAGACAGGGCCACCCGCACAATGGAGGAGCCGGTTTCTTCATCGCCTTCAAGCTTCAAGCTGTCCAAAGCCTTCAAACCGGACTGCAGCAGGGCAACCCCACCGCCGGCCACGATGCCTTCTTCAACAGCTGCTTTGGCGTTACGAACCGCGTCCTCGATCCGGTGCTTACGCTCTTTCATTTCCACTTCGGTGGCGGCACCGGACTTGATAACTGCAACCCCGCCGGCCAGCTTGGCCAGGCGTTCTTGCAGTTTCTCGCGGTCGTAATCAGATTCAGTGTTCTCGATTTCCTGACGAATCTGCTTTACGCGAGCCTCGATATCTTCGGCAGCTCCCGCACCTTCCACGATAGTGGTTTCATCCTTGGTGACTACCACTTTGCGAGCCTTACCCAGCATATCCAGTTCCGCGTTTTCCAGGGTGAGCCCCACGGTCTCGGAGATTACCTGGCCGCCAGTTAGAATCGCCATATCCTGCAACATTGCCTTGCGACGGTCACCGAATCCCGGAGCCTTAACCGCAACGGTCTTGAAGGTACCGCGAATCTTGTTCAGCACCAGGGTGGTCAAAGCTTCCCCGTCTACGTCCTCCGCAATAATCAGCAGCGGCTTACCGGTGGCCATGACCTTTTCCAACAGCGGCAACAGATCCTTAATCTGGGAAACTTTCGATTCCACCAACAGGATGTAGGGGTCTTCCAGTACCGCTTCCTGACGATCCGGGTCAGTTACAAAGTAACCAGAGATGTAGCCCTTATCGAAACGCATACCCTCGGTGACTTCCAGGTGAGTGCCAAAAGAGTTGGAATCCTCAACGGTAATAACCCCTTCGTTGCCCACCTTTTCCATGGCATCCGCAATCAAAGCCCCGATTTCGGGATCATTGGCGGAGATGGAAGCGGTAGCCGCGATCTCGTCACGGGTCTCAATCTCTTTGGCATCGGAGTGCAGCTGATCCACAACTGCCTCTACCGACTTGTCGATGCCACGCTTGAGGGCAATCGGGTTCGCCCCAGCTACCACGTTACGCAATCCCTCGCGTACCAGCGCCTGAGCCAATACGGTTGCGGTAGTAGTGCCGTCACCAGCCACATCATCGGTCTTCTTAGCGACCTCTTTAACCAGCTCAGCGCCAATCTTTTCGTAAGGATCTTCGAGATCGATTTCCTTAGCTACCGAAACGCCATCTTTGGTGATGGTGGGGGCGCCCCACTTCTTTTCCAAAACCACGTTGCGACCACGCGGTCCTAGCGTTACTTTCACCGTGTCGGCCAGGGTGTTTAGCCCTCGCTCCATTCCCCGACGAGCTTCCTCATCAAAAGCAATAATCTTGCTCATATGCTTTTATTCCCTCCATCGCAACGCGATCGCGTCACGCGGTTAGATCTTTGATCCAGCCTTGATGCCCGCGACGGACGAGAACCCTGCGCCGATCCTGTCTCGGAACATTGCCCCCTCATCAAGAACTCGATTTTTATCACTCTCTAGGTTCGAGTGCTAGATACGATTTTGGCACTCTCCTACTCCAAGTGCAAACTTTCGCCCTCTACAAGGGAAAAATATCCTGACAGAGAACATACCCGCGAAAAACTGGCTAGTAAGCATCTCCTCCTCGCGAAATCTGCGAGGAGTCACCACTTAGCCCGTTATTTAATCAGGTAAATGGCGATATCAGTATCTCCGATTTGATACTTGCCGGTATTGGCATCTTCAACCCGGGAGATTCCGGCAACTTTAGCGGCCTCCTCGGCAGCAGCCTTGAACTTTGCCCCCCGGTAAAGCACCGTAGAACCATTTAAACCCCGAGCCTGAGAATTGGTGGCCACCGGATTAATAAAGCCTTCAGACTGCAAGTCGTCTGCTACCTCTTTCGCCCAACCCGAACGCTTAGAAGCATTAAGCACCCGTACCCGCACATTGGCCTTCTCTGCAGCCGCCACACTTGATTGAGAACTATTTCCTCCATCCGGCGAGGTAGAATCTTCAGGTTTATTAATCTTCGTCGGTTGAGTACTGGGGATAGTGACACTATCACTAGTAGTAGCAGTAGCACTGGCAGTGGCAGTCGACTTAACCTCGTCAATTTTGCCAGTGGACTTCATGAGCGCTACCCCGCCCCAGGCCAAAGCCGGCCCTAAAACCAATACAATCAAAATTGGCAGCAGGGTTTGCCAGCGCCTAATAGGACGGCGATGAGCCCCCGAGGGACCTTCTTCGCCCATCGCGTCGAATTCATCTGGCGGAAACTCTTGTTTGCTCACAAGCCCAGATTAACCGCATCCGGATACCGGCCGCATACCTGCCACGCCGATAAAGCACATTTGCCTCTCCTGGTTTATCTGCGTGCACAGGGTAAAGTAGCAGCATGAGTAGCAACCTGGAAAAAATCATGCACCCTTCCTGGGTGCCGGCTATGAAACCGGTAGCTGGCAAAATCAGCGAGATGGGTAAAATGCTGCGGGAGGAAGGAAATAACTATTTTCCTGCTGGCAAAGACATTTTTCGAGCTTTCACCTACCCGTATGATCAGGTAAAAGTATTGATCGTGGGACAAGATCCCTATCCCACCCCGGGGAACGCGATGGGACTATCATTTTCGGTAAAACCGGGAGTAGCCATCCCGAAGTCGCTGCAAAATATTTTCAAGGAGCTCCACGAAGATCTAGGTTGTTCCCTGCCCAGCAGCGGGGATCTGCGTCCCTGGGCTCAGCAGGGCGTAATGCTGCTAAATCGGGTACTCACTGTCTCCCCTAATGAAGCGGGATCTCATCGCGGTCGCGGATGGGAAGAAGTAACCGACTGCGCTATTTCAGCTCTGGTACAACGGGATCGACCCCTGGTCGCCATCTTATGGGGAAAGCAAGCACAGTCTTTGCGGCCTGCACTGGGGGAAACTCCTTGTATAGAGTCTGCCCACCCCTCACCTCTTTCGGCCTCCAGGGGATTCTTCGGTTCGCGTCCGTTTTCGCGTACCAATTCCTGGTTGCAGCAGTTAGGGGCGGCTCCGGTAAATTGGCAACTTCCCTGACTCCTTATCCAAATCGTTACAATTAGGCGCAAACAGCATAAAGTAGGACACGTGAGTTCACACAAGAAGAGCGCGAAAGACTATATCGGGCGTATTCGCCACGCTAAAAAGCCGCCGTATCCTCCCAAGATACGACGTGCTTTATCCTGCGCCTTGGTGTTTTTGTTGTCATTTTCCTTAACTGGTGCACTCCTCATTTACCAGGATCTATCCAGCCGAGTCACCAACTTAAGAACCTCAACTTTACTTAATCGCACACCTCCGGATTCCTACGACGGGCGCGCCCTCAATATTTTGATAATTGGTTCTGACTCTCGCGCCGGCAAAGGTAACCAGACTCTAACTAATAACGACGATCCCACCGAACGCTCCGATACCACGATGATTATGCATATCTCTAAGGATCGTTCTCAGGTAAATGTAGTTTCTATTCCCCGCGATCTAATAGTCGATATTCCTGCTTGTCAACGTAGTGATGGCAGCACTTCTAAGCCCCAAAGAGCCCAATTTAACTGGGCATATTCGATTGGATCGCTAGGCGGTGACCGCGCCTCGGCGGTAGTGTGCACCTGGAAAACGGTGGAAAAACTCTCCGGTATACATATTGATGAATCCATAGTGGTGGACTTCAATGGTTTTTCATCAATGATCGACGCCCTGGGGGGAATCAACATTTACGTCCCCACCAAGATAAACGACAAAATAAACTCCGGGCTAGTGCTAGAACCCGGCTGTAAACATTTCAACGGCAAGGAAGCCTTAGCCTACGCGCGGGTGCGCCACGGAGTCAAAGGATCGGATGGTTCCGATATCCAACGCATCCAGCGCCAACAGGCAGTGATGGGCATTATGATGCGGGCAGCCTTACAAAAGAACATGCTTACCTCCCTGAATCAGCTCTATGGCTTTGTAGGTAATGGTTTGGGAGCTTTAACCATGTCAGAGGGGCTTTCTTCAGTTTCCCAGCTGGCCGGATTGGGCTGGTCCTTGCAATCACTTAAACCAGATCAGCTGCTCTTCCTCACCCTCCCTGTCTACGAGGCTCCTTTTGACCACAACCGGCTATTGCTGTCTGAGAAAAAAGCGAAGCCGATTTGGGATTCCTTCATCAATGACACTTCCCTACCCCCCGGGGTGGAAGTGCGAGATGGAAACGGCAATGTTCACACTATTACCGAACAGACCTCTGCTTCCCAGTCCCCACAGGCGGGTGCCTCCTCTTCCGCTTCTGCGAGTGAGACTCCTGCGACTTCAGGGTCTACCTCTCAAGATTTGCGGCCAGCGGAGGATCTGCGTCAAAGCGGTTCGCTTAACTCCAAATTAAGCCCCGAAGAACTAGCTGAGCTGCAACGTAAATGCGAAGCAGGGAATTAATAAGCAGGGATTTAAAGCGCCCTCCGGTTAACAGTTAGGAAGCAAATAACTTGAGTCAACAGAACCCACCGGAATCTTTCCCGCCTCCAAATAGGCGACGCCCCCGGCCAAGTCAAGCAGTTCCCCCCTCCTACGCTCCGCAGCAAAGGCGGCAACGTTCTACAGTTTCCGCTAGTCGCACCTATTTAGATTCTGACCAGAATGCGAATCGTGCCGGGAAACCTCAATCCCCCTCCCCGGGGCGTCCTTCGCGCCCAGCGATCTCCCGACGTCTTAAAGATCAGGGAGTTAGCGCCGCGTCATCCAGTTCTAAGGCACAATATATTCCGATACAGCCGCGTACTGAGTCCCGGTTTGCGGGACGTGCGGTTCCTACCCGCACTCGGGTAATGCCCGCCGATCATCTTCCCGCAGACTCTGGCTCGCGGCATAGCCAACCCGCCACTCCCAAACTGGAGCCTACCCCGCCTTCGCGCTCTCCCCAGGTTCCTCGTCTCCGCCTCCCTGCGCGTCGAGTTTTTAAATGGGCACTCACTGTGCTCCTGGTTTTCGTTATCGCCTGGCCGTTTTATCTGTGGCACCTAGTGGATTCCCAGCTAAACCGGGTTGACGCCCTCTCAGAGTTACCGGCTGGGGAGGGCGAAACTTGGCTAATAGCCGGCTCCGATCAGCGCTCCGATGGCAGCGATGGGGGCGTGCAACAGCCTTGGGTTCGCGGGGCTCGCGCCGATAGCATTATGCTGCTGCGCAAAGTCAATGGGGTAGCGGAACTAGTATCCCTACCCCGCGACACCGCAGTTAATATTCCCGGACGCGGCCTCAATAAACTCAATGCTTCCTACGCACTAGGAGGACCGAAACTACTGGTAAAAACGGCAGAGGGAGTAAGCGGAGTCAAGGTAGATCACTATGTTGAGGTAACCATGGGTGCGGTGACCCAACTAGTAGACGCAGTAGGTGGGGTGGAACTCTGCCTCGACTATGATGTCGACGATGCCGATTCTGCTTTGAAATGGAAGAGTGGCTGCCACCAGGCCGATGGGGCAACTGCGTTGGCATTTTCCCGGATGCGACACCAAGATCCTCGCGGGGATATTGGGAGGGCGGAACGTCAACGCCAGGTGGTTTCTAAGCTGTCACAAACTCTGATTACCCCTTCGACCTTCCTCAGCCCTTTCAAGCAGCGCGACTTGGCAAACGCGGGGGCAAGCAATCTGACTTGTGATTCTGATTCAGGTGCCTGGGCACTGGGTAAGATGCTCTTTGCCTATCGCAGCGCCGCCAGCAATAACCTCACTGGGGTTCCTCCCATTGCCAAAATGGCTTATTACCGCGGCGGGCATGGAGCCATGGTGCTCTTAGATGAGCAGAGAACCCCCAGTTTCTGGTCGGCTTTCCGAAAGGGTACCCTGCAGCCGAGCCAATATCACCAGTTCCAGTAGCCTCCCAGCAAAATCGCGCAGCTTAGCTAGCCAGGGCGAGATACCCGGCTTTTGGGCATCTAATATCCCTCTAGTCCCCCGGTGCAGATTTTGCGAGCGGGAAAACTAGGAAGGATACTGACGTTTCAAGGTGTTTAAACACCGGGTATGCGATCTGGTCCGGCCTGCCAAGCACTCCAAGCTGACTCTAGGATCTCTTTAATTCCGTTTTCGGCTTTCCAATCTAGGTCAACCCGGATCCTGGTGGTGTCGCCGATCAACTGCGCGGGATCCCCAGGGCGACGCGGATCTTCATCCGCGGTGAATTCAATCCCGGTTACCTCCCGAATACCGTCGATGATTTCGCGAACTGAAGTCCCCTGCCCAGTACCTACGTTGAACACATGGTGTTCCATTTCTTGCCCGGAGGCCACGTAATCGAGGGCGTGTAGGTGTGCGTCCGCCAAATCACGAACATGGATATAGTCACGAATGCAGGTGCCATCCGGAGTGTCGTAATCGGTGCCAAAAATCTTGGGACTTTGTCCTTTGGCAAGACGCTCCAGCACCATCGGAATCAAGTTGAGGCGAGCGGGATCACCCAGTTCGTCCCAACCGGAGCCCGCTACATTGAAGTAACGCAGTCCGATCCAACGCAGACCCCAGGCGCGTTCACAATCGGCCATCATCCATTCCCCTATCAGCTTGGTTTCTCCATAGGGGTTGATAGGTTTACCGGCAAGGTCTTCGGAAACTACTGGCACATCTGGCTGACCGTAAACGGCTGCCGAAGAGGAAAAGATCATCTGCCGGGTACCGGCATCACGCATAGCTGCCATAACATTGGCCAATCCCCCTACGTTCTGCTGGTAGTACCACATGGGTTTTTCAACAGATTCTCCCACCTGCTTGCGCGCGGCAAAGTGAATAACTGCGGTTACGTCCTCGTCGATGAGCGTTTGGAAGATCTTCTTTCGCGCTCCCGCGGCGGCCACATCTAGCTGGACTAGTTTGGCGTCACCGATCCGATCTGCGGTTCCATAAGACAAGTCGTCAATAACTACTACTTTTTCTCCACGCTGAGCCAAAAGTCTCACTACGTGAGCGCCAATATAACCCGCGCCTCCCACAACTAAAATACTCATAGCAACAGATTACTTCAGCAGACGGCGATCGTTGTCTTTAACCGGGAATTCTCAGGGATTTTAATCAGCTTTTACCTGTTTTCTGACTTCAAACTTCGTTAAAAATAGGTTAAAATGGGCTAAGGAGTATCAATAGGGTTCTCGGTTAGGCAGGAGGTGAACCAGGGTGCGTGACGCCGCGTCTAAACGTCGCATTGGAATGCAGGTAGCGCTGGCAGTAGTGGCGGTATTCGTTGCCCTGGGAACTCTAATTATCGCCCCCACTACCTCCATCGCGGGCGCCGTAAAACCTACCTATGAAATCACCCTGACACCAGTAAATCCCCAGCCCACTACCACTACTCCGACTTCTGATTACGATCCGGTGATGCCCGGACCTTCTCCTACTCCTACCTTTAACGGTCCGCGCATTATCCTGTCGCTGCGTCCGGTACAGCCCGGCCCTTCTCCGGTTCCCACTTTTAACCAAACCACTTCCCCCTCCGACACGGTGCAAGAGGTGGGTGTAGCCCAGGACTTACGGCGTGCCTCTGCCTCTGGTTCTTTTGCCTGTGGCTTGCGCACCGATGGCACTGCCCGCTGCTGGGGAGTGAACGATTCTGGTCAGTTAGGGATTCCCATAACTCGCCAACCGGCAATATTACCGCAGACCATAGCGAATCAACCGGTGAAATTTACTCAGATTTCCACGGGGCGGGAATACACCTGCGGCCTGGGCACCGACAAGTTTGTTTACTGCTGGGGAGATAACTCCTTTGGACAACTGGGACAGGTTAAGTCCCGAACCCAACTATCGGGGTCTTTCAATCCCTTGCGGGTAGCGACCCTGCCCGCAGATACCGCTCAAATCGCCACAGGAGGGCGCCATGCCTGCGCCCTTTCCAACTCCGGAGTACTTACTTGCTGGGGAGCCAATGAAATGGCGCAGGTGGGTAACAGCACTAATATTGGGAATCAGCTAAAACCGGTAGCGGTAATGACCGAAGTAAAAGAGGTCGCCACCGGTAATGACCACACCTGTGCGCTCAAGCAAGACGGCACGGTTTATTGTTGGGGAGTAAAAGCTGGCTGGGACGGTTGGAACGATCGCCTGGCAGTCAACTACCAGCTGCGCCCGGTCCCGGTTTCACAGCTTAAATTCGTCTCTTTGCGAGCCGCAGGGGATCGCAGCTGCGCAATTGCTGAAAATAAACGGCTATATTGCTGGGGAATCAACACCGACGGTCAGGCAGGAAAACCGGGCGATATGTCCACGCGAGGCAAAATGCTGCAGCCGGAACTGATCAGCTCCCTTCCGGAAGTAAGCCAGGTGTACCTAGGCTACTACGGGGGCTGTGCGGTCACCCCCAGTGGCAGTACCTACTGTTGGGGACGCAATGACTTCGGCCAACTGGGACCGGGGATTGCTCTAACTAAACGGGTAGCTGGCAATAACACGCAGATTATCGGGGCAGCTCCCGCGGTTAGTGGTTTAGATGCTCGCCTAGGGGCAAATGCCCGCTCCACTATCTTTATGGGAAGTACCTTTACCTGCATGTTAGATAAACAGAACAATATGTACTGTGTAGGCAACTGGGCGCAGGGACAGTTAGCAGATGGAAGGCGTAGCGATCGGCTTTCAAACGCGCGAACCGCCCAGATCACCCCGGTCTATTCCCGCCTGTAATCTTAAGCCGTGGGAAAATTCTACACCTATCTACGCGCCCCCGGACGCCTGATCAGGATTATCAAGTTCTGTCTAGTGGGCGGAATGAACTACCTGGTTGATGTATCTGTTTTCAACCTGTTAATGGTAAGTTGGCTTTCCTCACACCCCTTGACTTCCAAAATTTTAGCCGCCGCGGTAGCCACCATATTTTCCTGGGTGGTTAACCGGCAATGGACTTTCCGCAACCAACGCACCGACAATCGCCTGCAAGAGTTTATTGGCTTCGCGGTAGTTAACTTACTCGGAATGGTGCCTGCGGTTATTTGTCTGGGCATCAGCCACTACCTTTTGGGGTTGACCTCGCTGCTGGCTGACAATATCTCCGCCAATATTATCGGATTGATTTTAGGAACTATTTTACGTTTTTTCTTGTATGAACACCTGATTTTTACCGGTAAGCAGCAGCGCGAGTGAAGTCTGATTTTCTGAGGACGCGTCTAAAGAGAGTTTTTACCAGCGCCCCCAGTTAGGACTAAGGGTCAATGAATATTTCTCGATATCGAGATGCGCCTTATTACCTGCGTTTATATAGGTATTTTTAAGAAATCTTTTAGTGGCAGATGCCACCTTAAAGCGTTAGGGTGGAAACATAAGTCTAGTTGGCTTGACCGACCGGGAGTGGTCGGTAGGAAAACAATTCTCATCGAAGGAGAATCACATGGCAGAATGCTGCTGCAAGAAACCTGTTACCGTTACCGTTACCGGTGCTGCCGGTAATATCGGATACGCCCTCCTATTCCGTATTGCCTCGGGCGCTATGTTGGGCCCCGATCAGCCAGTAAAGTTAAACCTACTGGAAATCCCGCAAGCGGTTAAAGCTGCGGAAGGCACCGCAATGGAGCTTAATGACTCGGCATTCCCGCTACTAGCAGGCGTAGATATTTATGATGACCCCAACCAGGCCTTCGCCGGCTGCTCCTATGGTCTCTTGGTGGGAGCTCGCCCCCGCAGTAAAGGCATGGAGCGCGCAGACCTACTAGCCGCCAATGGTGGCATTTTCGGCCCGCAAGGCAAGGCCATCAACGATAATGCTGCCGACGATATTCGGGTATTGGTAGTGGGCAACCCGGCGAACACCAACGCCTATATTGCTGCCAAGTCGGCTCCGGATGTACCGGCAGAGCGTTTCACCGCCATGATGCGCCTGGACCACAACCGCGCTATCTCCCAGTTGGCAGAAAAGACTGGCGCCGCGGTAAAGGACATCAAGAAGATGATCGTGTGGGGTAATCACTCTGCTGATCAATACCCCGATCTTACTTTCGCTACCGTAGACGGCAAGCCGGCTCCGGGACTGGTGGATGAGGCTTGGCTGGACGATTACTTCGTACCCACCGTAGCTAAGCGGGGCGCTGCCATTATCGAGGCGCGGGGCGCTTCTTCGGCGGCTTCGGCGGCTTCGGCAGCTATTGACCATATGCACACCTGGGCGCTAGGTACTCCCGAGGGCGACTGGTCCACTTTCGCCGGCCCCTCCCACGGAGAATACGGGGTTCCGGAAGGCCTCATCTACGGTATGCCCGTCATCTGCAAAGACGGACAGTACCAAGTAGTTGAAGGTCTGGAGCTACCCGAAAAGACCAAGCAGCATATCGTGGCAAACGCGAAGGCCGCTGAAGAGGAAATCGCGACCGTTAAGGAACTGGGAATCCTCTAAACCTATTAGTTTCCTCCCTGCCCGCTAGGCAGTGGACAAAAATGCTCGGGGCTGAACCTCTGGTTCAGCCCCGAGCATTTTCTACGAGTAAAACACGGATAACCACTCGCCTGGCACCAAGTAGTAACTGGGCGCCAACTCGCAACTAGATTTTCTCCATCGGTGCTAAACGTAACAAGAGCCGTTTGGTTACTCCCCCGGAGAACTCTACTTTGGCGCTCTTAGAACGGCCCCGCCCTTCAATGGCGATCACCGTACCTTCCCCAAATTTGTCGTGACGCACTCGATCCCCGGTGCCGACCTCGGTAGCTTTACCAATAGAAGCATTGGCATCGGTACGTGCCCCCAAATCGGTTCCCAAACGTTTCACCTTCCCGGTTTCCCGCCGCGAAATCTTCCCGGTTCCGCCGGCTCCGAATGCCGGTCCGGCGGTGTCCTCATCCCGATACCTGCCAGTTCGATGCGAGTAGTTGCGCTCACCGCGACTGCGATACCCAGAACTGCTCCGGCGATTGCTGGAACTGCTCCCCCAACTACTCCCGGAGCTCCAAGAGGAAGCGGTATCGAAGGAAAATTCAAACTGCCCGTTACTCTTACTTAACTGGTCTGGTTGATCCATTAACTCGGTCGGAACCTCCAGCAGGAACGGAGACAGCGGCTGCCAACGGGTTTCTCCCCACATTTGCCGATTATGAGCGGCAGTCAAATAAACTTTTTGCTGCGCGCGAGTAATCGCCACGTAGGCCAGGCGGCGTTCCTCTGCCATCTCCCCGGCCTCTCCTAAGGCGCGCGAATGCGGGAAGGTTCCTTCCTCCAGTCCGGTTACAAACACCACCGGGAATTCCAAGCCCTTCGCCATATGTACGGTCATCAAAGTAACTTGTCCTCGCTGGTCACCCGGGAGTTGATCCGCATCAGCCACCAGGGCCACTCTCTCTAAGAAATCCACCAAAGTGCCTTCCGGTTCATCCTCACTGAACTGGGAAGCCACGTTATAGAACTCCGAAAGGTTATCTAGGCGCACCCCGTCTTGGGGATCTTTCGATCCTTCCAAAGATTTCAAATACCCGGATTCAGTTAGTACCGTCTGCAAGCTTTCCTTTAACGGCGCGCCCTCAACATAGGACTGCCGGGCAGAAACTAAGCAATCCCAAAACTGAGCGATACTGGTGCGTGCTCGCGGGGTAAGCCCGCTAATCTCGGCGGTTTCCGGCACCGCTTCGCTCATCCCTGAAAGGTTGGTATCCGCAGCCGCACTAGGACGCTGTTCCCCCAGCTCTTGCAGCCACACTAAAGCTGCCACCCGCCCTAGGGAAACATCATAAGTATTCGCCGCGGCCTGCAGTGCCGCTTGCGCCTTGCTACCTAAAGAGCGCTTGGGAGTGTTGATGACTCGCGTAAAAGACACAGTGTCATCGGGATTTACCACCAGCTGCAAATAGGCGATCGCGTCCTTGATTTCCTTGCGTTCATAGAACTTGGTGCCGCCGATAATCCGGTAGGGAATTCCCGCATGGGTTAAAGTTTCTTCCAGGAGGCGCGAGTGGGCATTTATCCGGTAAAAAACCGCAATATCACCGTAGGTGTATTCCCCACTTACCAGCTGATTTATTTCTTCCACCACCGATAGTGCTTCGTCTCGGTCCCCGGAAGATACCCGTACCCCGACTTTTTCGCCCTCACCAGAATCGGTCCATAGCTTTTTCTTGTGCCGACTCTGATTATGAGAAATCACCGCATTGGCCGCCGCCAAAATATTCCCACTGGAACGGTAGTTTTGTTCCAGGTAGATAGTGCGCGCCCCGGGAAAATCTTTCTCGAACTCTTCAATATTGCGCACAGTCGCGCCCCGGAAAGCATAGATAGACTGGTCAGAGTCCCCAACTACGGTAAGTTCCGCGGGGGTGAGTTCTTCGCCCGCTACCTGTTCTGGTTGCTTAACCGCCGCGCCAGATACCCCTGATAGCAACTTTACCAGCACATACTGGGCATGATTAGTATCTTGATATTCGTCTACCAGCACGTGGCGGAAACGCTGACAAAAACTGGATTGCACTAGGGGGTTGCTTTGGAAAAGCTGTACCGTGCGCATAATCAAATCATCGAAGTCTAGGGCATTAGCTGCCCCTAAGCGACGTTGATAAGTCGGGTATACCTTCGCCACTACCTCCGCATCTGGCCCGGGACCTGCACTAGCGAGGAAGGTATCGGGATCTATCAAAGAGTTCTTTAAATCCGAGATGCGCCCTTGAATCTTCTTAGCTGGGAACCGTTTGGGATCAAGTTGCAGTTCTTTTAGAATCATGGAAACCAAACGGGTAGCGTCCGCTTGATCATAAATGGTGAAAGAGGATTTAAGGTTCGCAGCCTCGGCGTAGCGGCGTAAGATTCTCACGCACGCCGAGTGAAAAGTTGACACCCACATTTGACCGGCCTGCGGCCCGATCAGGGAACTAACCCTTTCTCGCATTTCTGCAGCCGCTTTATTGGTGAAGGTGATGGCTAAAATTTGCGAGGGATAAGCCTTGCCAGTAGCCAAGAGGTAGGCGATACGACGGGTCAAAACCCGGGTTTTCCCGGAGCCAGCTCCCGCCATTACCAGTAACGGGCTACCGTAATGCTCGACGGCTTGTCGTTGGGGCTCGTTCAAACCCGCAACAATCTCTTCCGGTCTGGAGAGAGTAGGTGAGGAGGATGGATCCGCGCCTACCGCGACTGCACCGGGCAGCAGGGTTTGGGACGTGGGGGAATCAGCAGAAAAAAGGGCGTTAAAATCTATCATTAAACCTGGATATCTGGATATTACCTGCGAGAGAGTAGACCGGCACGACGCAGGACTTGATTTTGCTCTTCCTCGGTTGCGTTCCAACCAACCGCAAGATATTTCAGAGACAAAGCATCAATGCAAAATGCCGCCACCGAAATACCGGAATCAGTCTCATAGGCAATCGTAACGATCCGAATATCTTCCAAAGAAACCACGTCAAGCGTATTGACCGGTTGCGAAGTAAAGGGCAAAACTCCTAAAAGCTCGGATGCGAAATCGAACATGGAACGGACAGTTCCCTGCCCATTCTGATTACGCGCCACCGCCAGCATTACCCGGGATTGTTCGGTATGTTCGGGAGCGGAGTAGAATGCTCGCTCCACCGCGGTTGGCAGGGTATTCCCCAAAGCCTTTTTATCTAATGTTTCAGTGAAACTGCGGCCACCATCAGCAGAGGCGTAAGCGTTAAAGGTCAATCCCTGATCGGTTTCCTCGACACAACCCATCACCAATTTCCCGTCGGAAAGCTCCGTGATGGTTGCCTGGACGACCTTTTCGCCAGCAAATTTACCTGCCCACCAGGAGATTCCCTGGTCATCGGAGCAGACCGCTACCGCGCCTCGTTTCCCGTTAGCCTCGGTGGCTACTGCCACATAGGCGAGCCGGCCAGTCCAGATCCCGTGGCGTAGCTGTACTCCGTGCCCATGGGCGGTGCGTCGCGACACCCAACTTTGATCACCATCAACTAGGCTGGTCAAATCACGGTAACGCCAGGTATCACCTTCATCGTCACTTAAGGCCACCGCGATATGGTTTTGGGAATCATCGTCACCGCTGCGGGTAGTTACCGCAATAAATACCCGCCCGGTGACCTGAGAAATAATTATCTGCGGGTCAGTGAAAGACTGGCCTGAATCAGTGTAGGTTTCTTGATCGAAAAGAATACGAGGCTCTTCCCAACTAATTCCGTGATCCCGGCTGCGGGTGTACCACACCTGGGTATTCCCTCCCGCCGTGCGCTTTTCAAACGCCAAAATCAGTTTGCGTCCCGGAGTGCGATCAATCGCGGGCGATCCGTAGGTTTCCTGGTCATTAGCTGGACAAATATCGGCAGTTTTCACTCCATGTACCGGAAGCTTCCGGCATGGTTCCTCTACTGGTTCTACCGGAGCCTCCGGAGAGTTAGCTTCCTCGGCAGTGGCGGAGGTGTCTGTTGCTTCTTCTGCGGAAGGGAAATCTGAGGTCTGTGAGTCTGGCACGGTAGCCACCGGAGTAGCCGGGGCAGTCTCTGGTGATTGCGCAGTCCCTTCCGGGGAACTAGCCGCAGGTTCCTCTGCTTTTTCTTCCGCTGAGCTAGGCGCAGAGGATTCAGAAACAGCTTCCTCACTCTGGTTATCCGACAGTGTCTGATCTTCTAAAATCACAACCCCGGAAGATTCGTAAACTGTCCGTCCGCTCTCAGATTTATCTGCTTCTTTAGCAGCACTTTCCAAGGCTAACGGCAGGCGGGAGTCGCGCTCGTCCTCACGAGCTGAAGACCCTCTAAAGAGTCTTTTCAAGCGTTGCCAAAACCCAGCCACGTACGTTCTCCTTTACGCCCCGACTCCTAAACGAGCCTGGCCAATTCCTCTTCTATAATCTCAGGTTCTAGCTTCTGAAACACGGGTTTGGGTTTAGAAACTGACCTTCCCATTTGAATTTCGTGCCTTCCCCAATGTGGAACCTCGCTGTAATCGCCCGTAATAATGGGGTAGGTGAAATCTGAACCGTCTTCTCTAGTTTGGTCTAAATCTTTAACTTCTTCAATACGAGGCATCGGGGCGATCTTCCCTTGCCCGCCGAACACCCGGTCAATGGCGTTGGCCGAGGACGGCAAGAACGGCGAAAACATCAAATTCAGATCCGCAATAACCTGCGCTAACACCCACAATATGGTGTGGAGACGCTCCTCGGTTTCCGGAGTCTTCAATTTGAAGGGCTCCGTGGCGGCCACATATTGATTCGCTAGTGACACCAGATGCATGATCTGCTGCAGCGCTGCTTTTTGCCGATGGGTGGCAATTAGTTCTCCGACCTCAGAAAACCCGGCTTCTACCTGGTCTAGGAGCTGCTGATCTTCAGGTTGTAGCTGCCCGGGCTGCGGAATCTCTCCTACCCGTTTATGGATCATGGAGGCCACCCGGTTAACCAGGTTCCCCCAGGCAGCTACCAATTCATCATTGGTACGGCGGACAAACTCTGCCCAGGTGAAATCCGCGTCCTGATTTTCGGGGCCAGCTGCGGAAATAAAATAGCGTAAGGCATCGGCCTGATAGCGCGACAGCATATCCCGCACATAAATCACCACGGATTTAGAGGTAGAGAACTTCTTTCCTTCCATGGTCAAAAACTCTGAAGAGACGACTTCGGTGGGCAGGTTGAGCCGTCCCATTTCTCCGGGCTCACCGCCGCGCTCGCCCTCGCCGTTGTATCCGAGCAGTTCCGCCGGCCAAACCTGGGAGTGGAAAACGATATTGTCTTTGCCCATAAAGTAGTAGGAACGAGCCTGGGGATCATTCCACCATTCCCGCCAGCGTTCTGGCTGGCCGATGCGCCGCGCCCACTCGATGCTGGCAGATAGATATCCCACCACTGCGTCAAACCACACGTACAGACGTTTGCTGGGTTGGTCTTCCCAACCGGGAACCGGAATCCCCCAATCAATATCGCGGGTCATAGCGCGCGGCTTAATTTCCGCCAGAATATTTTTGGAAAAGCGGATTACGTTAGGTCGCCAAGTTCCCGAGGCCTCGCGTTCATCAAGCCATTTCCCGAGGGCGTCCGCGAGTGCGGGCAGATCCAGGAAATAGTGGGAGGTTTCTTCGAACTTGGGGGTTTCGCCATTGATTTTCGAAACCGGGTCAATCAAGTCAATAGGGTCTAGCTGTTTACCGCAGTTGTCACATTGATCCCCGCGCGCCCCGCTGGCTCCGCACAGCGGGCAGGTGCCTTCGATATAGCGGTCAGGTAGCGCCCGACCATTGGAGGGACTAATCGCGGACATTGTCCGCTTCTCAATCAGGTATCCATTGTCGCGTACCTGTGCAAACATAGCTTTGGTGACCGCAATGTGATTGCCGGTAGTGGTACGGGTAAACAGGTCATAGGACAGCCCCAGGTTCACCAGATCCTCTACGATTAACCGGTTGTTGCGGTCGGCGAGTTCCTGGGGAGAAATCCCCTCCGCCTCTGCCTGCACCAAAATCGGGGTACCGTGTTCATCGGTTCCCGACACCATTAACACCTCGTGGCCTGCCATCCGCATATAGCGGCTGAAAACATCGGAGGGGACGCCAAAACCGGCTACGTGCCCGATATGGCGCGGACCGTTGGCGTAAGGCCAAGCAACAGCGGATAAAACATGAGTCATACCTCTATCCTAATGCCCCGCTGCCGAGAGCAAAAATACCTAAAGACCTGGTTATTTTCGCTCGGCGAGTGCCCGGTTATAAAGCATCTTGGCGCTGAGTCCGCTTTGTGCCGCCACCACCTTGGCGGCATCCTTCAGCCTTTGTCCCTTCTCGACGCGGTCGAGGACAAGGCTGGTTGCTTCCTCCTCATTAAGGGAAGTCTGCGGGGAAGCTCCTGCCACTACCAGCACGATTTCTCCACGTACTTCTTGAGCCTTCTCTTTAAGCTCTCCGAGGGTTCCCCGCCAGACTTCCTCGTGAATCTTGGTCAGTTCCCGGCAAACAGCAGCGCTACGCTCTACCCCGAAAATCTGGGCGAGCACCCCCAAAGTTGCTGCTAGCCGCCGGGGAGACTCCAAGAAAATCATGGTGCGTTCCTCGCCAGAAAGCTCTTCTAAACGTCGCGTCTGGGCAGCTGATTTACGCGGCAGGAACCCTTCAAAGCAAAAACGATCCGTGGGGAGCCCGGAAAGGGCGAGGGCAATAAGGGGTGCAGATGGCCCTGGTAAGACTGTCAGCGGGATTCCACGTTTAATCGCCGCCTGCACAATCACATATCCCGGATCGGAGACTGTGGGCATACCCGCGTCAGTTACCAGCAGCACTCGCTGACCGTCCGCGGCGCTAGATACTATTTGCTCCGCTTTAGCTGTCTCGTTGTGTTCATGACAAGAAACTAAAGGGGCACGTCTTACTACCCCCAGGCGTTCGCGCAGCAGCCCGGTGCGGCGAGTATCTTCGGCCGCAATCAAATCCGCCTGTTCAAAAGCACTAACTAAGCGAGGGGTAGCATCAGCGAGATTACCGATCGGGGTAGCCGCTAAAGCGATGGTGCCCGGATCCCAGGAAAACTGTTCCACTCTCACAATTATGCCCTATCCGGCTAATATCGAGTACATGCAAGCAATGCCTGGACGTCCCGCGCCTCCCCCACCGGCAGCGGCGCGGCAAACTTTGACGAAAAGCAACAAGCCGAAATTTGCCCGCGCTCGCAGGCGTCCCCGCGCCCCCCGGTGGACTTCTGTTACCTCGCTACCTCGACTCTACCTGCGTGGATGGCGCGGACAGCAGGCTAGGGAGGAAATCGAAAAACAGCGTGCCTGGATAGTTACCGTTATCGCCTGCGTGATCGCAGCCATTGCTCGCCTAGTGCGTCTGGGCACTACCCACAAGCTAATTTTTGATGAAACCTACTATGTGAAGGATGCCTATTCCCTGTGGCGTTTTGGTTATGAAACTAACTGGCCCAAGGGAACGGACGCTAAGTTCGCGGCCGGTGATTTTGCAGCGGCGGTAGCCGATCCGGCATTCGTAGTCCATCCTCCCCTGGGTAAATGGATTATCGGGCTGGGAATGAAGATTTTTGGCTGGTCAAGTCCCTTCGGTTGGCGCATCGCTACCGCTATTTGCGGGATTATTTTGGTCTACCTGACCTGCCGTCTGGCTTGGGCGTTATTTAACTCTTGGATCCTCACCGGGATTGCCGGGATGTTTATCGCCACCGATGGGGTGGCAATTTCGCTGTCACGCGTAGGATTACTGGATGGAGTTTTAGCGGTATTTTGCCTAGCAGGGGTACTTTGCGTGGTTTATGACCAGCTGCAAGTACGCCAGCGGCTAGCTCGGCAGCTGCTGGGACCAAAGCTGGGCAATGATCTGGCGGGGATGCGTTGGTGGCTGGTAGCCGCGGGGGTCTGGTTAGGCTGTGCCTGCGCGGTGAAATGGTCCGGACTTTACCTGCTGGCAGTGTGCGGGATTTTCGTATTCTTGCGGGATCTAACTCTGAGGCTTTCGGCGCTGCGGATATCTCCCCACTCTCTCAGTAAGCAATATCCCGGCATTAAGGGTAAGCAACGCGCCTGGTTAGGAGCGATTGTACGCGGAGGATTGCCCGCCTTTGCGCAACTGGTATTGGTGGCCTTCGCGGTGTATTTGCTGAACTGGTGGAACTGGTTCACCCACCCTGGTGCCTGGGGTCACGGGAAAACAGCGGCTGCTGCCGAGCATTCTTCCTGGCTAGACCCGATTTCTGATTACGTCACCTATATGAGTGAAGTAATGACCTTCCATACCGGGGTAACCAGTAAGCACCCTTACCAGTCTTATCCTTGGCAATGGCTAATCAATCAGCGCCCTACCTCGATGCTGTTTGAAAAGCCCCATGGCGATAATGGGGATTTCACGGTAGAAGCCATGTCTTCGCTGGGTAACCCGATGTTGTGGTGGGTGGGAGTTATCGCCCTGGCAGTGATTATTTACTGTACTGTGGTGCGCCGTGACTGGCGGGCGGGAGTGATCCTAGTTGGCTACCTAGGGCTCTGGGCGCCCTGGCTGTTCTACTGGTACCGCACCATTTTCATGTTTTATATGGTGGTGTTAACACCTTTCCTGGCCTTAGCGGTTACCTATCTGATCGGGCTGTTACTAGGGCTATTGCGACCTCTTCCCCAGCCCCTGCTAGCTTGCCGAGACCAGCTGGTTGCCCCGCCGCAGCGTACGCCTGATATCGCGGTTTCAATGGGGATTGCCCTGGTAATCGTGATTTTAATGGTCGCGGTATTCTTCTATCCGGTAGTGAGCGGCATGCCGATTCCCTATTCTCACTGGGGTTGGCGGATGTGGTTTAGCTCCTGGATTTAGGGATCCGCTCTTCCTCCTTTAGAGAGGTGAGAAGGAAACAGAGCTAGGGCAAAAGCGAGAGAGCGATGCCGTCTAAAATATCGGTTTCGGAGGTCAAAATTTCTTTTAAGCCACTGCCGTCTGCTTCGATTTCCCCGTTAATCCGGTCAATAATCCGCGACCACACCAGCGCCCCTGCTCCGATAACATCTGCCCGCCCGGTGGGCATGTAGCCGAGGGCGGCACGCACAGATACCGGCTGATTCATCATCCAGTTACAAGAACGCAGCATGTGCGCGGGGGTGATCCGCGAGCCGTGAATTTTTTCGGGTTCGTAGTCTTTTAAACCGAGGGCGTGGGCGGTGATAGTAGTGACGGTTCCGGCCACCCCAATCAAGGTACGCGCCCGCTCTAAGCCGAGTTTCTTATCGGCCTCGTCAATCAGTTTATCAATCGCGAAAGAAGCTTTTATCAGGGCTTTTGCGATCCCGGGAGTCTGGCGGGGATCTAAAGAACCGTCCCCGCTGTTAGCGTTGGCAATCACCGGTGCCAGGTAGCGTTCAAAAATCCGCACCGAGCCCATATTGGTAGAAATGGCGTCTATTACCCTCCCGCGCTGTCCTAAAACGAACTCGGTGGAGCCTCCGCCGATATCGACTACCAGTACCGGTTCGTCCTCGTCGCGAAACGAGGAAGTAGCGCCGGAAAACGATAGGGCGGCTTCTTCCTCTCCTGAGATTACTTCGGGGGTTACCCCGAGGCGTTCCTGGATGCCGCTGAAAAATTCGTCCCGATTTCCCGCGTCCCGGCTGGCAGAGGTGGCAACGAAACGGATTTTATCCACCCCATATTTATCGATTATCTGTGCATATTCGTCTACTGCCGCAAAGCAGCGCTCCAGAGCCGCCGGAGAGAATTGTCCAGTTTTATCGATGCCCTCTCCCAGACGCACAATCCGCATTTCCCGCGTGCGCACGTTTAGAGGTTCTCCCGATGCTTCCCGGTCAGCAATGATTAAACGAATCGAGTTGGTGCCACAATCAATACCTGCAACTAAAGCCATATCCCTATTTTTCCACGGAATCAGGATTGGTAACTAATAGGAGCGCATACGCCTAGGCGCAAAGAACTCCAGGAAGGTAAAGGATTATTCGCAGTAGCAGTGCTGGTTATCCCAGAGCCCCCTGGCTGCCAGGTCGGCTAGCGCTAAATCCCCGATGGGATTAACTCCTTTACCGGCGGCAAGGGCGTGTCCGGCGAGGGCGTGTAAACATTTGACCCGCTCGGGCATTCCTCCGGCACTAACTCCCGCAATTTCGGGTACCTCTCCGATTCCAATCTGTTGCCCAACGTGTCCGCGCGCCGCAATATAAGCTAGGTGGGCGCGCCGATAGCCTGCCGCTACTTCCTGATCTTCGGACAGTAATTGCTGATAATCAGCCATTTTCCCAGAAGCTTCCACCGTAGACAGGGCGCGTACCAAAGAAGGCAGAGTCAAATAAAAAGTGGTGGGAAACGGCGAGCCATCCTCTAGGCGCGGGGCAGTGGCCACCACTGCCGGAGCTCCACAGACGCAGCGCGCGGCTACCCCTACTACCCCGCGGGGAATCCTCCCCAACTGTAAAGATAGGGTCTCCAGGTCGGCGGGGGTGGCTTCGTTAAGTTCAAAAGTCACTTCTTTTTCGCCTTTTCTTGTTGAGGGGTGGCTCCCGGTGCCGGTTCCGGGCGGGTTTGTGTAGAAGCATCCGTACTTCCCCTATGCCTGCCTGCCATTTTAACCGAATGGGTGACTTCCAAATACCAAGGACGCTCCGGGAGTTTTTCCAGGCGGGCTTCGCGGCGTGCCTGATAGTCCTTACCGGGATCGACTACCGCATAGCGGGTTTCCCCCGGTTTTACGTAACCGAGGCGCTCACGCGCCTGCTGGGTTAAATAGTCGGTGTTATTCCACAGCTCTAGTTCACGGTGTAGATCCCGGTTTTCTTGTTTAGCCGCCACCAGTTGCGCATGCACCTTGTTACGTTGTTCCAGCTGGCTTACCAGGTCAAACAAGGGAGCGCCCACCAGTAGCAAAAAGATGGAGGCTACCACCAGGATAGTGCCTACGGTTACCGAAAACCGCGAACCTACTTTTACCCGCCGGTTAGCCGCCTTGAGCACCGGGGAACGTCCCCGATTACGCCGCGCGGTGCGCACCAAAGGAGAAACCGACCGGAAAGCAGACCCTTGCTTCCGGGTATTCTCTCTTTGCACGCTCTTAGGCGGTTGTGGCGACTTCACGGCTCTATTATTCCATCTCTTAGGTAGTCCGGCGTGTTCCCAAGCCGAGCAGGCCTGCAATATGAGGGGGGCGAGGAGAACCAGGTTCTCCTCGCCCCCGATGACTTATCGCACCAATGCGGCTATAAGGTGATACCGCGACTGGTTAGATTTAAGCCTTAAAACGCGGGAAGGCGCTACGCCCAGCGTAAACAGCGGCTTCACCAAGTTCATCCTCGATGCGAAGCAGCTGGTTGTACTTAGCTACCCGCTCGCTGCGCGCCGGGGCACCGGTCTTGATCTGACCAGAGTTGGTGGCTACCGCCAGGTCAGCGATAGTTACATCTTCGGTTTCCCCACTGCGGTGAGAAGTCATGGTCTTGTAACCGGCGCGGTGAGCATCCTCTACCGCCTGCAAGGTTTCGGTCAGGCTGCCAATCTGGTTTACCTTTACCAGGAGAGCATTAGCGATACCCTCTTTAATACCGCGAGCCAAGCGCTCGGGGTTGGTTACGAACAGGTCGTCGCCCACCAGCTGAACTTTGTCACCGATATGGGCAGTCAGAGCCTTCCAGGCATCCCATTCGTCCTCAGACAGAGGATCCTCAATGGATACAATCGGGTACTTGGCGACTAGTTCGTCATAGTACTTCACCATGTAATCGGTATCGCGGGCTTCACCCTCGAAGTTGTACTTACCGTCTGCGAAGAACTCGGTGGACGCCACGTCCAGTGCCAGCGCTACGTCCTTGCCCGGCTCGTATCCAGCCTTCTTAATGGCCTCGCAGATCAGATCCAGGGCCTCTGCGTTCGAATCCAGGTTGGGGGCGAAACCACCCTCGTCACCTAGGCCGGTGGACAGACCGCGGTCTTTAATAACCCCTTTCAAGGTGTGGTACACCTCGGCACCCATCCGCAGCGCTTCGGCGAAGGTTTCCGCACCGATGGGGGCAATCATGAACTCTTGAATATCCACGTTGGAATCCGCGTGGGAACCACCGTTCAAAATGTTCATCATGGGAACCGGTAGCACATGCGCATTCGGTCCGCCCAGGTACTTAAACAGCGACATATCGGAATCTTCCGCTGCCGCGTGGGCTACCGCGAGGGAAACACCCAAAATCGCGTTGGCGCCCAGTTTGCCCTTGTTCGGGGTACCGTCCAGACGCATCATAATGTCGTCAATCCGGCGCTGATCGCAGGCATCCTCACCGATCAATTCGGGGGCGATATCGTCAATAACTGCCTGCACGGCATCCTGTACGCCTTTACCTTGGTAGCGACCCTTGTCGCCGTCACGGCGTTCTACCGCTTCAAAAGCACCGGTGGAAGCCCCCGAGGGAACCGCGGCGCGGCTAGAGGCGCCCGAATCCAGTAGGACTTCAACTTCCACAGTGGGGTTTCCGCGAGAATCAAGAATCTCACGGGCATTAATAGCAACGATTAGTGACACGGTCATGCTCCTTATCGATTATGTTGATGACTTAGTTACAGTCTACTGGAAGCAAAGTCAGTCGGCAGGTTGCAAAAGTCCCTTTCCATGCGGAAAGAAAGAAACTATTTACTTAGCCGGCTGTGAACCTTGCTGCATTTGAGTCTGCAGCGCTTGCTCCACCTTGGCAAATCCCTGCAGTTTCACTCCCGGACCCAGATCAGGTTCTAAGACCTGCACTCCGGTTGCCGACGCCAACACCTGAGTTAAGAGGGGATTGGTTTTCAATCCCGCTGCCTGTTTGGAATCCTGTTTTTGAGCAGCCAGGAGTTTTGGCTGAATGCGCTGCGTTAAATCCGGAGACAACTTCCCCTGTTCTCGATCGCGAGATAGCTTCTGCAGTCGCCAGAAATCTAGAGCGTCGGTAGAAAAATTTGCATTCCGCACGCCTGTTTCCTTAGCTCCCTGAACTAACCAGCGCTTAATATCAGCATCGGTATATCCGGGCTGGTTTCGCAGTTCTTCCCGAGCAACCTTCATGGATGCTGCCCAAGAGGCGAGGTATTGGGACGGTATTTCTCCGCGCTCTAATGAGTCCCAAACAGCTTGAGGATAGACTCCGGTTCCCAACTGATTTTGTACTTCTGTCCGCATTTGCCGCATATAGCTTGCCCGCTGATCATCAGTGGGGGTAGCCGCATTAATCTCGGCTGCCACTTTTTCGACCGGGAAACTATCTTTCGCCTTTTCAGCGTGAGAACATCCGCTAAGCCCCACCCCTAGTAGGGCGGTGCCGGCACAAATACCAATAACTCGAAGCGCTTTGTTATTCATAAGACTGTCTTTCTGAAGCTAATAGCTAGGGTTAGCTTATCAAGAGGGCGCGGTCAGCTCTATTTTTGTGCGTCCGTTTTTACTTTTCCAAAGGGAGTAAGTACATTTTGCAGCAATTGCGCTACCCACTGTGCCAACGGTTCATCATGCAGAGCACCTTGTCCCAGTTTTTCTCCCTTAGGAGCCGGCACCAAGATTTGGCGCACCGCCGGTTTAATCACCGTTCCCGGATGCAGCCGCTTGATCCGCAACATTTGGGAATCTGCCAAACTAATCGGGGAAAAGCGTACAAACCTTCCTTGCGCCACGATTTCTTTGATACCCAGGGCCCGTGCTTTCATCCGTAGTTTCGCCACTGTGAACAGTAACTCCACATTTGCCGGTGGCACTCCGTAGCGGTCAGTCATTTCCTCCCGAATCGCCTCCATCTCGGTTTCTTTGCGCACGCTGGAGAGCTTTTGGTACATCTCTAGGCGCAACCGCTCTGAATCCATATATTCGGGGGGAATATGGGCATCGATTGGCAGTTCAATCCGAACCTCGCTATCTTCTTCTTCCGCTTCCCCGCCCTCTTTAAAACCGCGCACCGCCTCGGAGACCATCCGGATATACAGGTCAAACCCAACCCCGGCGATATGGCCGGACTGTTGCCCACCCAGCAAGTTTCCCGCTCCCCGAATCTCCAGGTCTTTTTGCGCGACTGCTGTACCTGCCCCTAAATCGGTATTAGCGGCAATGGTTTGCAGGCGTTCTTGCGCGGTTTCGGTTAGCGGTTTATCGCCTGGATAGAAGAAGTAAGCGTAGGCGCGTTCCCGCCCGCGCCCTACTCGTCCTCGTAACTGGTGTAGCTGCGAGAGTCCCATCCGATGCGCCCCGGAAACTATCAGGGTGTTGGCGTTGGAAATATCTAGCCCTGTCTCGACGATAGTGGTACAAACTAGCACGTCAGCCTGGTGATTCCAGAAATCGACCATTACTTGTTCCAGTTGCTTTTCGTGCATTTTTCCGTGCGCTACCGCGATCCGGGCTTCTGGAACCAGTTCGGAAAGATGCGCCGCTACCCGGTCGATGGATTCTACCCGGTTGTGCACATAGAACACCTGCCCATCACGCAGCAATTCCCGTCGGATCGCCGCTTTCACCTGTTTATCCTGGTAAGCGCCAACAAAAGTCAGTACCGGGTGGCGTTCTTCGGGGGGAGTCGACAAAGTGGATAGTTCCCGAATCCCGGTAACTGCCATTTCCAGGGTGCGGGGAATCGGGGTAGCCGACATAGACAGCACATCCACATTGGTACGCAGGGCTTTTAGGGTTTCTTTGTGTTCCACCCCAAAACGTTGCTCTTCGTCGATTATCACCAGCCCCAAGTTCTTAAACCCGACTTCTCCGGTAATCAAACTATGGGTTCCGATCACCAAATCTATTTCGCCACCGCGTAGCTGGTCTTTGAGTTCTCGCGTCTGGGCCGGGGTGGAAAAACGCGACAGTTGCCCGATTTTTACCGGGAAGGGCGCGAACCGGTCAGAGAAGGTCTCAAAATGTTGTTTCACTAGCAGCGTGGTTGGCACCAGCAGTGCCACTTGGAATCCTTCTTGGATAGCTTTAAAGGCCGCGCGTACCGCCACCTCGGTTTTCCCGAACCCTACATCTCCGCTGAGCAGACGATCCATGGGGGCAGGTTTTTCCATATCTGCCTTGACCTCATCGATCGTGGCTAACTGATCGGGAGTCTCCTGGTATTCAAACGCATCCTCAAGTTCCTTTTGCCAGGGAGTGTCGGGACCGAAAGCGTGCCCTTTGGTGGCCTGCCGCGCCGCATAAAGGCGGATTAGTTCCGCCGCGATTTCCCGGGTGGCTTTGCGAGCGCGGTTCTTAGTCTTGGCCCAATCCGCTCCCCCCATCTTGTTTAGCTGCGGGGTATCCGAGCCAGCATAACGGGACACCAGATCCAAAGAGTCGGTGGGCACGTAGAGCCGGTCACCAGCTTGTCCCCGCCGCGAAGGGGCATATTCCAATACTAAATATTCCCGGGTAACTGCGTCTTGACCTTTACCGATAGTGCGTTTGGTCATCTGCACAAAGCGCCCCACCCCGTGCTGGGAGTGCACCACATAGTCCCCGGGTTTTAGAGCAAGAGGATCGACGATGGTTTTCCCACGTCGACTAGCCAATTTGCGGGGAGCTTGTGCCAGACGCGGAGAGCGGCCAGTCAGGTCTGCCTCCGCCAATACCAACAGCCGGGAGGCTTTCAGGGCAAAACCAGCACCGATTTTGCCGGCGGTAACCAACACACTTCCCTTCTCGATATCCGAAGACGCCGCGAGGGTTGGTACCGCGCACGCAGGCAGGCCGGCCTCGGAAAGATTAGCGGCAAACCTGCTGGCCAAGCCGCGTCCCGAACAAGAGACAATCACCTGCCAACCGGCGTTTAGATATTGACTTAAGTCTTTAACTGCCTGGTCGATATGACCGCGGTATCCTTTGGTCGCCCGTGCTTGCAGACTGCTTTGACCGTGGTAAACATAAGTGGGTCGGGTAGTTTCGCTCAGCCCATTTTCTTCTTCGCCACCGCTTAATTCTTCCGTGAGATTTCCGGTCGCAGTGGACGGTTCCTCCTCATTTTCGGCAGCCAAAATATCCGCACTAGGTAGACCAGTTAGTTCCCACCAGCCAAGACCATTATCGAGAGCCTCTTGATTAAAATCATTGAGACTTTGGAGGGCGCGGGCGGCTTGGATGGGGATTTTTCCGCCTCCAGCAGCCGCTTGCCAAGCAGCCTGTTCAAACTCGTGGGAGGTTTCCAGTAAATCTGCGGCGCGGCGGGCTACTTTCCCCGGTTCGTCAATCACGATGGTGGTGTCCCCTGGCAGCAAGGAAACCACGCTTTGTAGTCCCGGCGCCAACACCGGGGCTAAAGATTCCATCCCCTGCACCGCAATCCCCTGGCTGATCAGTTCTAACATATCGGCCACTCCTGGCAAGGAGGGTTGCAGCTCGCTGGCCCGCTGCTTCACCTGGTCGGTTAAGAGCAGCTCGCGGCAGGCCGGCGCCCAGATTCCGGCGGGACTTTTTTCCAAACTTCGCTGATCAGAAAGGGAAAAATAGTTTACTTCCTCTAAGGTGTCGCCAAAGAAATCTAGGCGTTGCGGGTGGGATTCCCCGGGAACAAATACGTCAACAATTCCTCCCCGCACTGCAAATTGTCCCCGCGTGGATACCAAATCGGTTTTCTCGTATCCCAGGTCTAGTAGGCGCGTAGCTAATTTATCGAGAGGATAATCCTCGCCCTCGAGAATTTTTAGGGGTTCAATTTCAGTTAAACCGAATACTACCGGCTGTAATAGCGCCCTAATAGGCGCTACTAGAATAGAAATATCCTGCCCGGGACCGCTTTTTTCCGGATGAGTTAGGCGACGCAAGGCGGCGATTCGCTGCGCCATGGTGTCGGCGCGGGGAGACAGCCGTTCATGCGGCAGGGTTTCCCAGGAAGGGAAGCGGGCAACTCGGGGCAAATATCCGGCCAGTTCCGCCTCTACCTGTTCAGCCGAACGCCCCGAGGCGGTTACGTACAGGATTAGACCGCGCCGCGGGGTATTGGCGCCTTCAGTTTTCGCGGTTACTTCCATCTTTGCAGATGGGGAAGCTAGCGGGGAAAACTTTCCGCTACTGACAGCGGTTTGCGCCGCGGCTGCCACTAGAGCTGGCCTTACCCCGGCAGGACAGTACAGGGACTGGACGTTAGCGGGGTGGGAAAAGAACTTTTTAGCTGCCGGCTCGCTAGCTACTTTTTCTACTACGGCTTGCAAACTCATCGTGTCTATCCTAGATGAGTCAGGAGTCTAGTTCACTTTCGACTGCTTGCTAGGGCAGGATCAGGTACGAGGGCGCGCCCTCGTTTTAACAAAATAGCAGAAGCTTAGGAAGTGTAAACGTCGAAGTGGTTACCCCGGGTGCCACGGTCATAGACCTTGCCTGGCGCGCCAAACGGAGTGTTAATCACCGTACCTTTGGGGGCGTCGTTCGCGAGCACAATGTATCCGTTCGCATCGGCTACGAATCCGTCGGCATTGACATGGCGACCGGGGATCCGCAATCCCCCACCGGGTAGTACCTTTTGGGAATAGTAAGTGAATTTATAGCCGCTCCAGTTGACTACTCCCGCCCGGCGTAGCGCCGGTAAAGAATACTGGGCGGTTGAGGAGGACGCACCCGCTGCGACCGCCGAATTCCCGGAAGGAGCTCCGGGGGCAGTTTCCACAGTTACTGTCTCGGGCGTTACTTTGGCGTTAACGACCTGTAGTCCCAAGTCGCCCTCGGCTTGTAGAGCAGGGTTAGTAGCGGAAATGGTTTCCGCCGTCATTTCTGGTTGCGGTTGCCCGGCGGGCAGGGAAGAAGAATGTAGAGCTACTGCTCCCGAGGTGCCGACTGCGGCTGCGATTACCGCAGTGGCTAATCCGGCCTGCCAGAGCAGATGGCGGAATGGTTTCTTTCCTTGGCAATGACGTCCCACGATTTTCCCATTCAGTCGACACAATAACCTGCCTGTGTTCAACCAGGCGAAAATCAGTCTAAACCAATATGCAATCGTTTCGCTACCAAATCGTTACATTCGTAGCCGTTACCACAGTTTTTGCAGGAAAGTGTGGTGCCCCGACCTTTGGTCGGGGCACCACACTTAGTGTCAGATTTAAAATCCGTTATTTTTCCCGTTAAACCTGGGAGCTCATTTTAGCGATCATCATTAAGAACTCGGCATTGGAGTTAGTGTTCTTCAGTTTAGAAAGCACAAACTCGGTAGCCTGCTGCGGCTCCAAGGCGCTAAGCATCCGCCGCAGCTTCCAGGTAACCTGCAGTTCTTCCTTATTCAGCAGCAGCTCTTCCCGGCGAGTACCCGAAGCATTCACATCGACTGCCGGGAACAGGCGCTTATCAGCCAACTGCCGCGACAGGCGCAGCTCCATATTGCCGGTGCCTTTGAATTCTTCGAAAATAACTTCATCCATCTTGGAGTTAGTTTCCACCAGCGCGGTGGCCAGGATAGTTAGCGAACCGCCGTTCTCCACGTTGCGCGCCGCCCCAAAGAATTTCTTGGGCGGGTACAGTGCCGAAGCGTCCACGCCACCGGAAAGGATCCGTCCCGAGGCCGGAGCCGCCAAGTTATAGGCACGCCCTAAGCGGGTAATCGAATCCAGTAGCACCACCACGTCTTGACCTAACTCTACCAGGCGCTTTGCCCGTTCAATGGCCAGTTCGGCAACTGAGGCATGGTCGGAAGCTGGCCGGTCAAAGGTAGAAGCAATAACCTCTCCCTTCACCGTGCGCTGCATATCGGTGACCTCTTCGGGACGTTCATCTACCAGCACCACCATCAGGTGGCACTCCGGATTATTAGTAGTAATCGCATTGGCGATCTGCTGCAAAATAATGGTTTTACCGGCTTTAGGCGGAGAAACAATCAACCCCCGCTGACCCTTACCGATGGGGGCAATCAAATCGATTATCCGCTGGGTAATATTCTTGGGGGTGTTCTCTAAGCGCAGTTGCTCGTTGGGATACAGCGGCACCAAATCTTTGAACTGAGTCCGCGCCCGCGCGTCCTCGATACTCATTCCATTCACGGTATCTAGTCGCACCAGGGCGTTGTATTTTTGCCGGCGATTATTTTCGCCCTCTTTGGGAGGACGCACTGCCCCCTGCACCGCATCCCCAGAACGCAGTCCCCAACGACGTACCTGGCCGAGGGTGACATATACATCATTGGGGCCAGCTATATAACCCGAGGTACGGACAAAAGCATGATTGCTTTGCACATCCAGAACCCCGGCGATCGGCAAGAGTTCTTCCCCGTTTTCTTCGGAGGTTTCCTCGTCATTATTGTCGTTTTTACCCCGACCGCGATTATCATTCCAGTTGTCATCGCGGCGGCGATTCCGATCCCGCCGGCGGTTGCGCCGTCCGCGGCCGCGCCCTTCCCCGCGATCTTCATCTTCTGCGCTAGGCAAGGCAATCTCATCGACAGAATGCGGGGTCTCCCCCTTATTCTTCCGCCCCTTATTTTGATTATCTTTCTTGCTGGCGTGCTCGGCTAAATCTTGTTTCAGCTGCTCCTTCGCATCTTTTTTAGCATCTGATTCTTGGCGAACTGCAGCGTGATGTTGTCCATTGTGTCCGCGCGTATCCGCTGTCCGCTTGGGCGAGCCCTTTTGCTTGGTAGTAGCCTTCCCAGCATCCTCAGCGACATCACTGATGGGTTGGGCGGAGCGAGCCTGACTAATCATTTCGACCAGCTCATTCTTCCGCAGTCGGGAAATCCCTCGCAACTGCATTTTTGTAGCTAGAGCTTTTAGCTCATCCAGCTTCATAGTGCGCAGATCGTTAGCATTCTCGTTTGTGCTCACAAACTTTCCTTTTGAATGTAGGTTGACGCAGATGCGCCTGGATATTAAGAATCGAGAAAAATAGGCCTCGATTTTGAAGGCCGGAACTGAGCATTCCTGGCGGTAAACCCGCTAGGTGCTTTCGCCTTCGTGAGATTAGCTTACCAGGATTTTCGACCGGTCGGAAACTGGCGTTTAGTGAACCTGGCCATGCCAGTTAACTAGTGCTGCCCCTTTAATCTGCGGCTAGCGCGTTATAGTTCTCGCACCCCGCGGGTATCCAACTCTAAGGTACGAACCTTCCAACCCACTTTTTCGGCCTGGGCTTTAACCTGATCCCCCACGTTAGTCAGTGCCAGCACGCATGGTCCCGCTCCGGAAATAACTGCCGGCAATTGTTGCGCCCGTAACCAATACATCAAATCCAAAGAAGCCGGCATGGCGGCTCTCCGATAGTTTTGATGCAAATAATCCGTGGTGGCGGCCATTAATAGTTCGGGATGATCTTGCAAGGCACTCACCAAAAGTGCCGCGTTAGCCACATTGCGGGCAGCATCAGCGTGAGGCACCTGTTCAGGCAGTAACGCCCGCGCCTGCGAAGTATCTAACTCGAAATCCGGGATAAATACCGTGGGGTATAGGTCGTATTGATTTTCGATTTTCACTGCCCAAGTCTGCGGAAAATCTGCGTTCAGGACCGGCTGGTCAGTTTCTTCCTCCTGATCGTCCTCGCCTTCTTGCCCCATTTCAATAAAAGGCGAAGTCAGTTCCTTGGTGGTGGCCGCTTCTTCACTGGAAGTACCATGGATTCCCGCCAGGGTTATCCCTCCATAGATTGCCGGCGCCAGGTTATCGGGGTGTCCTTCCAGATAGGTAGCAATACGTAGCATGGTGTCGTTATCGAGAGCCTGCGGGTCGGAAATAATCGCTCGCACAATGGCCAGCCCACTAACGATCGCGGAGGCCGAAGACCCCAGGCCTCGTGATTGGGGAATCTGATTTTCTTGCCACAGACTGATCCCCACTTGGGATGCTCCAACCGCATCTAGCCCCAAGCGGATAGCTCGTACTACTAGATGCTTTTCGTCCTCGGGCAGCCGGTCTTTCCCTTCCCCGCGCACATGCACCTGGGTTTTCCCGACCGTAGCCCGGAAACGTACTCGATCGTGCAGAGAAACCGCTAGCCCCATACAATCGTATCCCGGCCCCAGATTAGCCGAAGTAGCAGGAACTTTTACTTCCGCTTCGTCCTTTACGATTCGCATCTTGCTCAGTTCCCGTTATTTCAGATCGAGGGCGCTGAGGGCGGCCTCCAAGGTGGGCTCAATTACTTGCGGGGTAATATCGCGATCCCCTAAAGCAGTCGCGGTATCTTTCAGACCATTACCAGTCACCGTACACACAATCGTGGCCTCCCCTGGGACTTTACCCTGGCTAGCGGCCTGCAAAAGTCCCGCTACCGAGGCCGCCGAGGCGGGCTCTACGAAGATTCCAGTGCTGGCCGCGAGTCGCGCTTGTGCCGCCAAAATAGCTTCATCAGTCACCGCGGTGATGAAACCGTGGGAGTCATCCCGGGCTGCCGAGGCATAATCCCAAGAGGCGGGATTGCCAATCCGAATCGCAGTCGCCACGGTTTCCGGGTTCGAAATCGGGTGTCCGGCTACGAAGGGAGCTGCCCCTTTGGCCTGGATCCCCCACATTTGCGGTACCTTGCTGGCGCGCGTATCCCCTAGTTTAGTTTCTTTTTCTAAAGAGGCGGCGGTGCGCCGACCAGCGTATTCGTTATATCCCATCCAGTAGGCGGAGATATTTCCGGCGTTTCCTACGGGCAGTACGTGAATATCGGGGGCATCCCCCAGGAAATCAACGATTTCAAAGGCCGCAGTCTTTTGCCCCTGCAAGCGGTAGGGGTTAATCGAGTTAACCAGGGCTACCGGATAGCTTTCGGTGAGCTGGCGAGTAATCGTCAGGCACTGGTCAAAGTTGCCATCCACTGCCACTAACCGCGCCCCATGCACAATCGCTTGCGCCAGTTTACCGGCGGCAATCTTCCCGGCAGGCAGGATTACCGCACATTCCAAGCCGGCTTTCGCCGAATAGGCAGCGGCAGACGCCGAAGTGTTGCCGGTAGAGGCACAGGCCACCATCTTTTGTCCGCTAGAGACCACCTTGGTAATCGCCATGGTCATCCCGCGGTCTTTAAAAGAGCCGGTAGGGTTCACGCCTTCGACTTTGATATAGACTTTCGCCCCTACCTCGCTGGACAGATCCTCCGAATAAATCAGCGGAGTGCCGCCCTCCTGTAAAGTAACGATTTTTTCTTCATCACCTACGGGGAGCCAATCGCGGTATTCGTTGATTATTCCCTGCCACAGATGCGCCATGTTTTAGCCCTCCATACTGATTACTTGGATTACTCGGCCCACCGGCTCCGCGGCAGCCAAATCTTTTACTGTCAAGTCTATGGCGTCCGCCCGTGCCCAAGCAGTCGCTAGCGATACCTCCGCTTTAGCAGACTCACTGTCATTGCGCTGGCGCACCTGCTCAATCGAGATCCCCCGACGAGCAAAAATCCCGGCTACCTCGGCTAACACCCCGGTAGCGTCCTCTACCTCTAGGCGAATACTGTACTTAGAACGCACCTGGCCGGCCGGCATTTGCGGCAAATCAGCGTAGGCGGATTCACGCGGGGCACTCCCTCCGGATACCAGGTGGAAGGCAGCAGCCACCACGTCCGAGAGCACTGCGGAGGCGGTTTGTACCCCGCCGGCGCCTTGGCCGTAGAACATCAATCTGCCCGCGGCCTCGGCATCAATCACAATCGCGTTAAAGGCTCCCGCGATGCTAGCGAGCGGATTTTCTGGTTTCACCAATACTGGCTCTACCCGGCAGGATACGCATTCGCGTCCTTGTTCATCTTGCGCGAGCTGGGCAATCGCCAGCAGTTTGATAGTGCGTCCTGATTCTTTGGCGTCGGCAATATCGTCCGCGGTGATCTGGCGGATCCCTTTGACTGCTACCTGGTCGAGGGAAACTCGAGTGTGGAAAGCCAGCTGCGCCAGCAAGGCGCATTTGGCGGCGGCATCTAGGCCATCAATATCGGCAGTGGGATCCGCTTCGGCATATCCCAGTTCTTGCGCGGTAGACAGCGCCTGCTCGAAGGACCAGCCTTTCTTTTCCATCTGGTCGAGCATGTAGTTGGTGGTGCCATTAACAATGCCCTGTACCACCTGCACGCGATCCCCGGCCAGGGATTCGCGCAGGCCATAGACTACCGGGATGGCGCCTGCCACCGCAGCCTCGTAATACAGGTCGGCTTCCCGCTGGCGAGACAGGTCAAAAAGTTCCGGGCCGTGTTGCGCGAGTAGGGCTTTATTACCGGTTACCACGGATTTTCCGGCCTCCAAGGCGCGGGTAATGTAAGTGCGCGCCGGCTCGATACCCCCGATTAGTTCAATTACCAGGTCGGCTTGGTCAATCAAGGGCTCCGCCTGATCGGTAAGCAGGTCGCGGCTAATAAAATCGGGGCGGGGGGCAGCCAGATTATTTACACAAATACCGATAATCTCCAGGCTGGCTCCACACCGTGCCTGGTAATCGGCGGCGCGTTCTTGCAGGAGACGAACCACTTGCGCCCCTACGGTTCCGCACCCGAGAACCGCTATTTTCACCGCTTGCTTCATTTTCACCCTCTTTTCAACGCTTTCGTCCGGGCATTTTTACCTGCCGGGCTTTCTACTCTAGCGGGTATTAATGGCAGAGCGCTCCCCGGATTTATCACTGAGATAAGCCGACCGCTCCGATATCTAGTCGTAGCAGGTCATCTACAGTTTCTCGCGCAACGATATACCGTGGGGATGCCTTGCGACTGAGCCCCACCACTCCGGGACGGGGCACCAGATTATAGTTCGAGGCCATCGCCCGCCCGTAGGCACCGGTAGCGGGAATTACTAGCAAATCACCAGCACGGATATCGGCAGGCAGGGCAATCTCGGGCACTAAAATATCTCCGGATTCGCAATGCATTCCCACTACCCGGCAGCTGGCCGCCGGCGCATCCGAAACCCGCGATGCCAAAGTGGCCACATATCCCGCGTCATAGAGGGCGGGGCGAATATTGTCGCTCATACCCCCATCTACGCTCACGTATTTGCGGATGCTACCGTCCTCTAGCTGCACGTCTTTGACCGTTCCCACCTGGTACAGGCTGACGCATACCGGACCGGCCAGCCAGCGTCCCGGTTCAATCGAAATATGGGGTATATCGGTGCCTGCCTGCTGGCAAGCTTTCTTTACCGAGGCCGCCAGAGAGCGCGCATATTCGCTGGCGGTTGGCACTTCCTCCCCTTGATAGGAGATTGCTAAGCCGCCACCCAGGTCAACTTCCGGGACCGCCTCGCCAAGACGCTGCACCTGGGCGCGGAACGCCAGCAGCCTTTCCGCCGCTACCTGGAAGGACGCTAAATCTTTGATTTGGGAGCCGATATGGGAGTGCAGTCCCACCAGCTTTAGATTGGGGGCAGCAATAATCTTTTCGACCGCTTCGAGGGCGGCTCCGGAAGCCAGGGAGAGGCCGAATTTTTGGTCTTCGTGGGCGGTAGCAATAAAGCTGTGTCCCCCGGCGTGCACTCCGGTGGTTACCCGCACCATCACCGGAGCAGTGGTATTTTCACTCTCGCTCAGGGACTGCAAGAGGTCGATTTCATTCAGGGAATCTACGATGATCCGTCCAATCCCGCTGCGTAGTGCCAGGCGTAGGCATTCGCGGGATTTATTGTTCCCGTGCAGCCCGATTTTCTGAGGGTCAGCTCCCATCGCGGGGTTGAGCGCGACTGTAAGTTCTCCCAGGCTGGCGGTGTCAATCCCCATTCCCGCCTTGGTGATAGCTTCCCCTAAAGCGGTACACAGGAAGGCCTTGCCCGCATAGTAGACATTGGCGCCGGAAAATCCGTAACCTTCCCAAAACTCTTCCGCCATCGCGCTAGCAATAGTTTTGGCGCGAGCAGCGAAATCATCCAGGTCAAATAGGTAGGAGGGGGTGCCGAAACGCTGAGCCAGCTCAGTTACTTTTTGTCCGGCAAAAGACAGTTGCCCATCTTCCTCTCGCTTGGCTCCCCCGGGCCACAGCACGGGATTTTCCGCAGGTTCGGGACAAGTAAGCATCGGCAACCTCTCAAGTAGCTAGGTATCTTCCCTTAAAGTATCGCCAAGCCGATAAAAGCTTGCAAAACCTTTCCCGCAGGCTGGATAGTATCGAGAACGTGTAAAACTGCTTTACATATCAGAGCGCACTGATTTCTTGTTAGAGCAGGCGCAGGTGGACGATCTCACGAACAGCACCAAATGTGCGATTCTAACTGCTGGGCTTGGTCTCGTCTGACATAAATTACGGCAATGATATTGACTTCCTTAGTATCATCATTGACCCAAAAGTAAATGTAATAATTTTTCACCCGAATTTTGCGGAAACCCATATCACGCCAAGGCTTCTCTTCGATTAGTTTCACCCGATAGGGCATAAATGACAGCGTGGATATTTCTTTTTGCAACAGTTCCAATAGTTTTTTCGCGATTTCGGGCTCTCGCAGGTCTACAGCAATATAGTCCCTAATGAGCCTTAGGTGTTGTCGCGCCTGTGCGGTAAAGCGGATTGCATACTGATCCATCACAGATTTTTGCCCAAATCGTCGAATACTTCGTCAATACCGTAGGAGTCACCTGATAGAGCTTGGGAGTACCCCGCGCTCATCAGGGCGTTAAACTTTTTCTCGTCCAGAGCATCACGAGATGGGAGCTCACTAGGGATAGTAAGGGGAAAAGGAATCCCATTGTGCATGATGATTTGCCGATAAAACATATCAATCGCGGTCGCGCGAGAAACCCCCATAGTATCCAAGATTTCTTCTGCCTTAGCCTTCACATTTTCCTGGATACGAACATTCACACTTGCGGTTTTCACAGTAACTATTCCCCTCTTTGCCTACGCAACCAATATAAGCGTATGTATCGCACATAACAACACTTACGCAAAAATAGAGTCTCACCCCAGAGAGTTAGGTAGCTCTGGCGGAAATAACTATTCCAAACACCCGTGTTACGGTTCTAAAAGATTTCGAGTCAGGCTTTATGCTTTCGCAACTTGCCAGGCTACGGGGTATTCCGCAAAGTTTTTTCGTTACCGCAGGCAGGGTATTTAGCTATTTTTGGAGGGCGAATCCGGCTTTGCCAGGTGCAGATCTACTGCCACTAGCCGCCGTTTATAGGCACGGCGCAGCGAGTTACGCAGAGGCAGCGAGCCCGCCAATACGACCGCCAGAATCGCCCAGGCAGTGGCAATCACTACCCAGAGCCCTGCCCGAGCCCCGCCCGCATCTACCACATTGCCCCCAATCCAAGCACCTGCCGAAATCCCCAGGGTGAAGAAGGTGTTCAGCCAAGCCATCCCCTCAGTGAAACGAGATGCAGGAACCAGATTCGCTAAAATATTGGTCGCATTGGTCATAGTAGGTGCATAGGTGGCGCCAGTGAGGGCCAGACAAATCCCTAATATCCACGCATTCGACGCGAAGAAAAAGGTGGAAAATCCAACAGCCATCAAGACAATTCCCCCTACAAACAGGCGTAATGCCGAGATTCCCCATTCCCTGGCTCCATAGATTATTGCCGCCGAAAAGGAAGTTACCCCAAACATGGCCAACAGGATACCGGCAATTTGTGGCAAACCAATTTCCCGACAATAGGCCACTACGGATAAATCTAGGGCGCCAAAAGTGAGGCCACAAAGCAGGAAGATTGTCCCCAGCACCACCATCGCAGTCGATTTCAGTAGGGGTTTTGCTTCCTCAGGAGAAAAATCAGCTTTACCACGGGGGGTGGGTTCAGTTTTCCTCTGGGACAAGAACCAGAAACCCCCGATTCCCGAGGTGAGCAAACAGGCAACGATCCCCGCTGCCGGGTGTACTACCGTGGCCAGCACAGTAGCGATAATGGGACCGAAAATAAAGATTACTTCATCGAGAGCGGCCTCAAAAGCATAGGCAGTGTTCAATTTGCGGGAACCAGCTAAAAGATGAGTCCAACGAGCCCTAACGAAGGCCCCAAAAGATCCAGTAGTAGCCCCCGACAAAGCTGCAATTAAATATAGCGTCCACCGGGGCGCATGATACAAGGTCGCCACGGTTAATGCCGCAAGTAAAACCAGCGAAGCTGCCACCAAGGGACGCAGAATTTTTGCTTGCCCATGCCGATCTACCAGCTGCGCTTGAATAGGCGAGGCCGCCGCCATGGTAATTACCACCACCGCATTTACCTGCCCCGCCAAGGAATATTCCCCGTAGAGGGTAGAAATCATTAGCAGGGTAGAAAGACCCGCCATCGCCATCGGGAAACGCGCAATCGCCCCCGCGATAGAAAAACTAAGCGCCCCGGGATAAGCAAAAATTTCACGATAGGACTTGAACACATCTCTAAGCCTAACCGGTTGACTACGTTCTATCCCAGCTGCCCGGCTAGACTGAGGCTATGGGTTTGTCGAATAATCGTTTTTGGCGCCGCGGTTGCACTACGGCCTTGGTCGCAGCGATTATCGGCATAGCCATTGTGGGGTTCATCGGACACCCAGTGTTTGCCAGCCGCATATTTTCACTGATGCTGCTGCTACTGGGGGTCTACCGGTTACTTGATCGCTCCCCAAACGCCTGGTGCGCAGTACGTTCCTGGTGGATTGATTGCCTTACCCTGTTTATCCTCTCCATAGCGCTGTTTATCCTGGCACCTTACGGCGGCATTATTATGCCGACTGGGATTTAAGCCAATGACCCCATCGGGTCCCAGGCAGGCAGCACTATCGGCGCGTCCTCGGATTCGATAACCTCTCGGTATTGTTTGGGAAGCCGGTCACGATGCACCGCGATTTCAAAAACATACTCATCGAACCAAGAATCATTCATAGTGTAAAAACCCTCATCAGCACGGCCTTCGCACCCCCAAGAGTTTTCTACCCGCCAACGGCGTGGAGCACCATCCAATATATCTACCCCCACGAACAACATGGCGTGGGTCATTAGAGATTCGTGGGAGAGTAGACGCTCTTCCTTGTCCATCCCGAACTCCACCCCATAAACCGCTTCGTAGTCATAGAGATTCTTGTCCCACAGCGACAGCTCCCGGTCAGCCTGCTGCTCGGTATCGCAACCGAACCACACCGGTTTGCCCGCCTGCAACACGGTTGCCGCACAATCTTTCATCACTTGCATAGGTACATTCAAATACCGCACCGGGGCAGCTCCCAGCACATTGCCCAGGCGATCGACAGTGTAGGTCTTTCCGTACGGGTTGGCTTCCCGCGGATCATTAACCAAGCAAACATAATTGCGCAGATCATTAACGATATATTTATCCGCAAACTGTTGAGGAGTCACCTCCCCTAGACGCTCAAACTTATTGTCTTTATCGTTGTACTGCCATACGAATTTTTCAGGTGGAGTCCCTAGGTGAATATTGAGAATCCGGTGGACTCCTTTGAGCAGTCCCGCCTTTACTTCCCCAACGGTTTTGGGACTATTTTGCGCGGCTTTCCGCAGCGTCAGCGCCCCTTCCCGTAGGTAACGTTCCAGAATCCGATCCATTTTCTTTGAGTTGGAGGAGGATTCGGTTTCTGGCATGGCCCACTTAGGAACCACCCCATATTTATCGACTAGCGCCACGAACATATTCCACTGGCCGCCGTCCCCAATCGGATCGGACAGCAGATGGGCAACCGTGCGGTCATCCAGGTCGCGATCGGCCAGCTCAATCTGGGATTCAAAGAAATAGTTCGCTTTTTCTAGTTTGTCCCAATAGAACAGGTAAGCCTGGGAAAACTCGAAGTTCTCGACATTTAGTCGCTTAATCATGGAGGAACGCAGCAGATTCAGTCCGGCGAATAGCCAGCACCGGCCTGATTTCTTTTGGTTTGCCACTGGCCACGCATCAAGTTTGTGGGACATGGAGCGATCTGCATACGCGACCACTTGGTGATTTTGTGCTACCTGATCAATATCGGAGTTGGTCACCGCGTTTTGCATTAACTGTCCGCGAGTATCCGTACTGAACTCTTTACGCAGCTCCGATAGTATTTCCGGGGTTAATGTTGCTTCGCGTTCGCTCACTGTTCCTCCTAGATTTGGGCAGAGACTCGCCATTTTTGCAGGCGAAAACTATCCCGGATAACTACCCCGGTTTTGGGAAGCTACCGCAGTTTCGCCGCTTTCTTCTTTGTTTCCAAAATATCGCATCGTTCCCACTTAGTTAATTTGGGGCATTTGGCTCACTGCTGGCTACGCGGATCCACCAGGTTGAAATTAAAAATTTTGCGACGAGGACGCAGCCTGGTCCTGCCAGCAGCTATCGTGGCTGCCGGAAACTTTTCCAGTGCAACCCCTACTGGTTTTCCGCTAACTCTGCGAGCATTTCCTCTACCTGTTTAATCCAGATTCGTCCGGAAATATCCGAGGGCATCCGCAGGTCACCGCGGGGACTGAGACCAAATCCCGCAGTTATTCCCGGCCCGCCGGGCACGCAAGTCCGTTTGAACTGGGAGGTAAAGAAGCGGCGCAAGAACTCTCGTAGCCAGCGCAAAATAGTTTCCAGATCGTACTGGTGACGATCCGCTTCCGGTAGGTCGGCTGGCCACCGCCCCTTTTGCTTATCTGCCCATGCCTGGTACGCCAGGTAGGCAATATCGCGGGGTTCGCGCCCTAATAGCAGATGGTAGAGGAAGAACTCGTGCAGTTCGTAAGGGCCGATGGTGTCCTGGGTGGATTGCAGTTTTTCCCCACCTCCCGGAATCAGCTCCGGAGAGATTTCTTGCGCCAAAATATCTTTTAGCACTTTAGTGCAAGCCTCACCGAACAGATTTTGCCGGCATACCCAACGAATCATGTATTGCAGCATGGTTTTGGGGATTCCCGGGTTAACCGAATAATGCGACATATGGTCGCCCACCCCATAGGTGCACCACCCTAAAGCCGCTTCAGACAGATCGCCGGTTCCAATCACCAATCCGCCCTGATGGTTAGCTATCCGGAACAGGTAATCGGCGCGCAACCCCGCCTGTACGTTTTCGAAAGTCACGTCATATTGGGCGGCACCTGCGGCGAAGGGATGTCCCATATCGGCGAGCATTTGCCGGGCAGCCGGGCGAATATCAATTTCTTCGCACTTAATCCCTAGAGATTCACAAAGTTTATAGGCGTGAGATTTAGTTCCTTCTGAAGTCGCAAAACCGGGCAAAGTATAGGCCAAAATCTGGGATTTATCGAGGCCGAGCCGGGTGGCCACCTCGCTACACACCAAGAGTGCCTGGGTAGAATCTAGGCCTCCGGATACTCCCAAAACCATCTTGGGGTTACCGACTGCCTGCAAACGTTTTTGCAGGCCGTAAACCTGAATCTGGAATGCCTGCTGGCAGGCACGGTCAATTCCTGCCTGGTCGGCGGGCAGGAAAGGGAACCTCGCCGGAGCGGGGCACAGCGCAGCCTGCGGATCCTGCAATATGTCGGCATTGGAAACATTTGCCCAGGGGTCAAAGGAGATAGCTGCTCCGGCAGCTCCCACTCCGAGGCGAATCTTCACTTCCCATGGCTTGTCGGGTTGCCCAGCCCCGGCATCCGCGAAACTGCTTTCGCGCCGCCGGCGATTGGCGAGGGCGGTTAAATCAATATCGGCCAGGGCAATCTGGGTTTCACTGGGGAACGGATCGGTTCCCGCTAGCTTAGAGCCATCCTGGTAAATAAAGGTTCGTCCTTCCCAGGCAGCATCGGAGGAGGACTCTCCATTGCCGGCTGCCGCGTGTGCATAGGCGCAGATTCCGCGCCGGGATGTGGCGCCCGCCAGCAGTTGTTGCTGCTCACCGCTCTCCAAAGTTGCAGGATAAGCCGCCGGATTGGCAATTAAGCTTGCCCCTTGCAAGGCAAGAGACAGCGCCAGAGAACGTGCCGCAACGGCGTCGCTGCCAACTTCCGCCCCAACTGTTAGGCCAGCCACGTCCTCAACCTGGATAACCCCGTTCCCAATGGGAGCCTCGCTGGCTCCTGGAATCTGGGGTGCGAACCAACTCGCATCTGCAGAAAGGTGCGCACCGGAAGCAAAGTAACGTTTTTCATAAGCCGCACTAGCAGGAAAAACTTTCGGAGTCAGGGCAATAACTTTCCCGCGTGCCAAAAACACCGCACAATTGTAGATTTGACCTGCTATCCGCAGCGGGGCGCCTACCACGATTAGCTCGGCGCAATCGGAAGTGGCTTTGGCCAGCAGTTCTATTCCTTTTTCCACACTCTTTAGCAGACGCTCAGAAAACACCAGGTCATCGAGGGTATAACCGGAAATACTCATCTCCGGAAAAACCGCTACACAGGCACCTTGGCGGGCAGCTTGTCGCGCCGCTGCCGCGATTTCCGGTACGTTTCGATCCGGCTGGCCGGGATGGCTGGGAATAGTAATAGCGGCGACCCGGGCGAAACCGTGCGCATAGGGGCTAGAAAAAGTCATGTTCATATTATTGCACCCGCCTTCGCTAGCGTCTGCCTCCCTAAATGTAATCAGCGTCTAATTAGAGGGCGCTGATTTAGTAAGCGCCGGGGTAAATGTGTAGAATCATTGAAGTCCAGCCCCGATAGCTCAGTGGATAGAGCGTTCGCCTCCGGAGCGAAAGGCCGCAGGTTCGAATCCTGTTCGGGGCACCAAATGTTTTCCTGCGAAATTATTCCCCTATCTGCTGATTGTCTCCCCGCACTAGACACTCACCAAAAACGCGCCGCTAAATTATCTAGCAGAAAATGCACTTTTGTTAGAGAGAACCGAGTGCTCGCGCATTAGCTGGCGTTTTCCCATAGAGTTGAAGAAGCCCGGAAACTGTTAGACTTCCCCTCTGGCAGGTGTCCCCTACAAGGAGCCACAATGCGTAAGTTCGCTTTTTTGGATTTAGACGGAACCATAATCGACCACAACCAAGTGATCAGCCCTAGGGTAAAGGAAGCTATCACCACCGCCACTGCGAACGGGCACAAAGTATTTATCGCCACTGGACGCTCCTATCCGGAGCTTTATCCCTCCCTATTTTCCCTGCCCTTTTCCGGCCTGATTACCGCCAACGGCGCGTACGTAGAATTGGGAGACCAGGTACTGACCGATCATTCGATTGACCAGGCTGGCATCGCCGAGTGGACGGATTATTTCCGCCGCGCCGGCGCCACCTGGATTTGGCAAGGTAAAGACCATTTTTACCCCTCCGAAAATTTTCTGGATTTTTTCCGCCGCTCCGGAAAATCTAACCGTGCCGCCACCGGTGATTGGGCGGCCTACCTCGAACAGATCACGCCTTACCTAGCCAAAGGCATCCCCACTTCTGCCGGCAAATGCATGTTCTATCTCTCCCCCGAAGCACCCTCTAGCTTCGAAGAAGCCCACCGGCTATTCGGGGATCGCTATATGGTTATCCCCGGATCAGTTGCTGTGCGCGTAGGCGAAGTGGTGGAACTGGGGGTAAAAGGGGTCAATAAAGGTACCGCGGTGCGTGAAGTCCTCAAGTATTTTGGAGGAGACCGGGCTCAGGCAGTCGCGATCGGCGACTCCATCAACGACTATGAAATGGTACGGGAGGCGGGCATCGGAGTCTGCCTGGCGGGTGGAGCGGAAAAGCTCCGCAAGATTGCAGACTGGATTGCTCCCCCAATTGAAGAGGACGGGGTGGCGGCCGCCTTTAAGCGTTTCGGTTTACTGGATCCCGCTTAGGGATTAAAAGAACTTATATCCTTCCAGATCGGTGAAGGTGAAGCCTTTACCAGTAGAGACGTTTAAACAGGTAGCGTCGGCACCTCCGAAAGTGCAGGCGTATTTACCGAGCTGAGTGTATTGACCCGGCCCCAGTGACTGCAGGTCAAAGCGTTTACCACTATTATCGGTTTGACCAGATTTAACATCTTGATACAGCGGAGTGGTACCGTTCACGCACGCACCGATACCGGAGGAACTATCCCACACCCCCAGCACGGATAGGCGCAGATCACCCTGCTGGCACTTTCCGACGTTACCGGCTGCCTCAAAGTTACTGGCGGTGGCACAAACCACCCCACTGCCACTCGCGAGGGCGCCGGAGCTATCTGCCGCTAAGGGCACCAGCGGAGGCGGGGTTTCTTCCAGTTTTTCCGAAATCGTACAAACCACAATTCCGGATTGGGAACGGAAAGTTACCCGTTTCTTGTCCCCTCCCAATTGTGCCGGCGTCACCGGTTGCGCAGCTAATACCTTCTTGACCTGCTCAGTTTGGGTAGTGAACACCGGTTTTGGCTCGGGAGCGGCCACGGTTTCAGTAGCCTGTGCTTGCGACCCCAAGGGAACCGCGGAAGGTACTTTTCCGGTACTAAGCCGCACTATCTGCCAACTCACTAAAGCAATTAAAACTAGGACTACCAGTCCGTATAACAACCACCACGGGGAGCGTCGTGAGGAGGTTACTTCCGGTGATCCTTCCTCTGTTTCTTCAAAGCTGGCTGGCGCCAGGGAAGCAGGAGAAACCTCTTCCGACATAGTTAAGGCTGATCCGCTAGGATCGAGCGCCCTAGGCTGCGCGGAAGTGAAGTTACTTTGTGGTGCCGCCAGGTTGCTGGGCAAGGCGCCGTAAACCGAAGTGGGCGCATCATAGTCCCCTGCCGCTACCGGCGAGTTAACACCTGGACTTTCCTGCGTGGAAGCGAGATAAGGGGCGGCAGCCGGCGGAACCAGAGCGGGATTTGCTGGCTGATAGTTTTCAGCCGGCAGCGCAGTTTCTCGGGAAGACCACATATTTTGACGCGGAGGCACGGCTGAACGGGGAGCTACAGGGCGCACCTGTGGCGGTTGTTGGTTCCGATGTGGCTCCGGAGCCCCTGGGGAAGGAACCTGGGGAATTCCACCCGCTGGGAGCGGCGGTTGAACCGGTGATGGTGGCTGGTGACTGACAGAGCGGGGAGGAAAATAGCGTCCTTGACCCGGGGTAGGAGCGGGCGGATTCACCGGCGGCTCCCCCTCGCCGTGATAACCGTAACCGGGCTGTTCACTCACGCTAGCCACTCCTCGTTTACATCGGGGTTGCGCCCTTTGGACAGCAGGAACTGGTTAAAATGCTGCGCCCATTCGCGATGCTGATCTCGCTGGTAGTCTTGCAGCTGCCGCAAATCCATCTGACCTAATTGGGGATAGGCGGCGCACAGCGCCCGCAAAACCGCAATAGTTTGCCGCACGTCTACTAGGGCATCATGCAGGTTATCTTCCCCGCGTACCTGGTAAAACTCCGCGAGCGCCTCCAAGGTGCGTTTGCCGCGCCGATAGCGATCCAATGCCCGATCCAGCACCAGGGGGTCGATTATCGGTAAAAACTCCACCCGTTCACGCATAGTGGGCAATCCTAGCCGCTCCAGATGATGATCGAGCAACGGCAAATCGAAAGAGGCGTTATAGATCACCACCGGGATCTGTGCCTGGCCACAGGCCTCTAGCACCTGGGCAACCTCCGTCACCACTTGTTCTAACGGGCGCCCGTGTTCGCGGGCATAATCGGTGGAAATTCCGTGAACCTGTTGGGCTGGTTCCGGGATAGGGATACCCGGATCAGCTAGCCAGGTTTGTTCCCGAGTTTGCCCATGCCGCCATTCCACGCAGGCAGCGGTAACAATACGATCACTGGCAGGTTTTACTCCGGTGGTTTCGGTGTCGAAACCCATAAACGGACCCTCAATCCAGCTCACCGCTTACTCCTTGCCTTGCCGGATGCTGGCTGCACCTCTTGTTCAAATAATACGTGGTTTATTTAACTGCCGAATGGTAGTTGGGGGCTTCTGCGGTCATCTGCACGTCGTGGGGATGGGATTCACGCAGGCCAGCGCCGGTAATTTTCACGAACCGACCGCGCGCTTTCAAGGTAGCGATATCGGAGGAACCGGTATAGAACATGGATTGCCGCAGTCCCCCGATTAGCTGATAAAGCACCGCCGATAAGGCACCGGAGAACGGCACCTGCCCCTCGATTCCCTCGGGAACGATTTGGGCATCGCTGGTTACTTCCGCCTGGAAATAGCGATCCTTGGAATAGGATTTGCGCCCGCGCGAACTCATCGCCCCCAGCGACCCCATGCCGCGGTAGTGCTTATACTGCTTACCGTTCACAAACACCAGTTCACCTGGGGACTCTTCACAGCCAGCTAGCAAGGAGCCCAGCATCACGGTATCGGCGCCGGCCACCATAGCCTTGGCAATATCGCCAGAATATTGCAGACCTCCATCGGCAATTAATGGCACCCCCGCTTTCGAGCAGGCCTGGGCAGCCAGGTTAATCGCAGTAATCTGGGGCACGCCCACCCCGGCAACTACTCGAGTGGTGCAAATCGAGCCGGGGCCAACCCCGACTTTTACCGCGTCTACCCCGGCATCAATCAGTGCCTGTGCACCTTCGGCAGTAGCCACGTTGCCGCCGATAATGTCAATATCGGCAAAAGTGGGAGAGGCTTTCAGCTTCTTAATCATTTCCAGAGCGAGCTGGGCACCCCCGTTGGCGGTATCGACTACCAGTACATCAACTTCCGCTTCCGCGAGGGCTTCCGCGCGCTCCCAGGTATCTCCCCAATATCCGAGGGCGGCGCCTACCCGCAGGCGACCTTCCTCGTCCTTAGTGGAGTTAGGGTACTGTTCAGTTTTCACAAAGTCTTTTACGGTGATCAGGCCGGTCAAGTGACCCTCTTCATCTACTAGCGGTAGTTTTTCAATCTTTTTTTCAGCTAGTAGTGCTCGGGCTTCCTCGCGGGGCATTCCTTTTCGCCCGGTAGTAAGCGGCATCGGGGTCATGGCGTCGCGAACCTTAACCGTGGCCCACTTGCTGGCAGGAATGAACCGTAGATCCCGGTTGGTGATTATTCCTTGGAGTTTGCGATCCTCATCCACGACCGGCAGGCCAGACACCCGGTAGTGGCCGCATTCTTTATCCAGTTCCAGTAAGGTCGCATCGGGGCCGATAGTGACCGGATCGGTGATCATCCCGGATTCAGAGCGTTTAACTTGGCGCACTTGCGCGGCTTGCTCAGCAATCGGCAAGTTGCGATGGACGATACCGATTCCCCCTTGACGCGCAATCGCGATCGCCATATTGGCTTCGGTGACCGTATCCATGGCTGCAGATATTACCGGGGTGTGTAAGGTAATCCGTTTAGTTAGCCGGCTGGAGGTATCGACCTCGGAGGGGATAACATCGGTGGTTTCGGGAAGTAACAGAACGTCATCATAAGTTAGCCCTTCAAGGGCATCCAGGTGTTCGATAATCACCTTTTTAAGGTTAGCGCGAAAAGCCGGACTCCCGCCACTTTCATTCGCCTATTAACCCTAATTCCAGCACTTTTGCCCGAGGATGTGACTCGTGTTACCTTACAGGGCAAGCTTTTATGCCTGCCGGGAGCTGTGCTGGCTAATAACGCCGCCCGGAGTATTGTCCTTCCGCCCCGAATTTGAACCTGTTCGCTGAGCGCTAACCCGCTGGCTTTACCCTGCTGAACTGCCAATTAATCTTTTATTTACGTTCTTTTCACCGGAGAATAGTCTATTTTTCAGAGAACGGTAAGCTAGCTCCTCCATACTGAGCCATAACTTAACAGGCTACAAAGGAGCATCGAATGAGCGACTTCTCGCGACTTCCGGGACCGGTGGCTGATTTATGGGAGTGGCAATACCAAGGGGCTTGCCGGAACCTAGACACCGAACAATTTTTTCATCCCGAGGGCGAACGCGGGGGAACTCGCCGGCGGCGCGATGACGCTGCGAAGGCAATCTGCGCTCAATGTCCGGTAATCGCCGAGTGCCGGGAATATGCACTGGCTGCCCAGGAACCCTATGGAGTGTGGGGCGGCCTTACTCAGGAGGAACGCCGCCAACTAATTAGAGAAAGTCGCGAGGAAGCCCGGCGGCTCAGCGCTTAACCTGCCCCACCAAAACCGGCTGCTGGATGTCAGAAGGTAGCGAGGGGGAATGAAAAAATTAAAAAATGGATCCAGGTGATTCCTGGATCCATTTTGCATTTTGCCCGCTACTTCTTGTTGCGACGCTGGTGGCGAGTCTTACGCAACAGTTTACGGTGCTTTTTCTTGGACATGCGCTTGCGGCGCTTTTTGATTACCGAGCCCACTAGGTTCTCCTTTTGCTTCTTGGTGCGCGCGCGGCGCAGACATTACCTTAAGGTATTTTTCTCGCACTACTATACAACAACTTAAGCGGCGGTTAACTATTGGCTACGCCTGAGGATTGTTCCCAGTCACCAAAACCCTGCCCCATCATCTGGTCGATTGCCGCAGCCGGTACCCGAAAAGATTTACCGACTCGAACTGCGGGGATATCACCGGAGTGGATCATACGATAGACCGTCATCTTAGACACGCGCATTAGTTCCGCGACTTCTGCCACTGTTACGAAGCGCGGAGCTTGCTGCTGTGCCATAATGTTCCGTCCTAAGTTCGAATCCATGCCGGTTAGGGAATATTTATAAGCTTAAGCCGTTGACCTAGAAAAATTCTAGAGTTTCGGGCATTCATGTATAAAAATACCCCAAGAGACCCACTTTTCTCAACTGTCACAGGAAAGTCACTAAAAAACCCTAGATTTCCGCCAATTTTTAAAGTTATTTTAGTTATTTTTGTACTGACTTACCCTACTGGAAGTCATATTTTTCGGTATTGCCGCTGCGGAAAGAATCTTGCCTACCGGGTCTAACCGAAAGTAGAGGCAGCGGGATAGTATCAAGGCAGGAAATATTTCTACTTAAAGGAGGTGCAATGGCAAAACAGCGGCGCGTTTCCAAACGCGCAAAGGTCAGAGAATCGATAGACCATCTTGCCCGCACCTCCCCAGCTCGCCTGGTAGTGATGGTGTTCGCAGCAATCATCCTGGTCATGACGCTACTGCTTTCATTACCGATTGCTACCACCACCGGCAAACCCGCTCCCCTGGTCGACGCAGTCTTTACTTCTACCTCAGCAGTTTGTGTAACCGGTCTTACCGTGGTCAATACCGCTTCCTATTGGTCTTTATTCGGACAAATCGTGATCATGTTGGGGATCCTCATTGGCGGTCTGGGGGTAATGACTCTGGCATCGATATTGGCACTAGCGGTATCACGCCATATTGGGCTGACCCAAAGGATGCTGGCTGCCATCGAGAAAACTGCTTCCCTGGGCAAAGTCGGTGCCTTGATCCGCACGGTGATCGTCACCTCGCTGACTTGCGAATCGATTATTTTCATCGCGCTACTACCTCGCTTCTTAACCTTGAACGAGTCGGTTGGCTCGGCGATCTGGCACGCTCTGTTCCAGTCCATCTCCATTTTCAATAATGCGGGACTAATCAACCTACCCGAGGGAATAGATGCCCACCTGGGGGATTGGTGGATGATTACCCCGGTAATCCTGGGAACTTTCCTGGGGGCTCTGGGATTCCCAGTCATGTTAGACCTCAAAGAAAACTGGCGGTCCCCCCATAAACTTAGTTTGCATTCAAAACTAACTATCACTACCTACCTGGCCGTTTGGCTATTTACCGCGATAGTAATCGCCTGTTCGGAATGGAATAACCGGGGAACTTTCGGCTCCATGAGCACTTCCGAATCCCTGCAAACCTCGATTCTGTTCGGAGTGAACTCGCGTTCCTCCGGGATTAGCACCATTGACGTGGGACAAATGACCAGAGGATCCTGGTTCCTGCTGGACGTACTGATGTTTATTGGCGGGGGCTCCGCCTCCACCGCGGGAGGTATCAAAGTCTCCACTCTGGCAGTCATGATCTTGGCGATTATGGCGGAGGCGCGCGGGGATCGCGACGTAGAAGCCTTCCATCGCCGCATTCCCCCTTCGGTAGTGCGCCTGTCAGTGGCCGTAACCGGTTTGGGATCCATCATGGTGGTGACCGCTATCTTCTTCTTACTATCGGTAACTGACTATTCGATGGACGTTATCGGATTCGAAGTTATTTCTGCTTTCGCCACCGTGGGATTATCGACCGGAATCACCCCGGATTTGCCGATTATTGGGAAATATTCGCTGGTAATGCTAATGTTTGCGGGCAGAACTGGCACTATGACCGTGGCGGCGGCGCTCGCGCTGCGCGAGCGCCGTAGAGTTATCAGAATGCCCGAAGAACGTCCCATCATCGGATAGTTTGGCCAGGCACCTAAAGTTTGCCGGATAGAAGCTAGTGGCGGTTTGCGAATACCGAACCCGGTAAAAATACCTGCAAGATTAGCCGCACCGCTCCCTCGGAAATCACTAAAAACTCCCTAAATTGGCTCTGACCACAAAAAACAGGTTAGGGCATTTGCGCAAACTGCTCCAAGAGTTCAGCATCGCCGGAGACAATAATAATGTCGTTTGCATCTACCCGGGTTTGCGGAGCCGCATATTCAAAGGGCTCGCCAGGAGAGAGCACCCCAATCACCGTGACCCCATACTTGGAGCGAGTATCCAATTCCGCCAAAGTAAATCCGTGGCAGGCCTTGGGCGGACGCATTTTCACTACCGAGAAGCCCTTACGGTCCATCTCGATATAGTCCAGCATCTTTCCGCCCACCAGGTGTGCGGTGCGCACCCCGGCATCATATTCGGGGTATACCACGTGATGAGCACCAATTCGTTTCAGGATAGACCCATGTTCTAGAGAAGTGGCTTTGGCCCAGATCGACCCGATTCCCAGATCCACCAAGTTCGCAGTGATCAGTACCGAGGCCTCTAAGGCGGTTCCTACCCCCACTACGGCAGCTTGAAAATCGGTGGCTCCCAGCTGCTCTAAGGCTTCGGCACTGGTGGCATCAGCTTGTACCACGGGCAGACGCGACTGCCATTGGGTAACGATCCGCGGGGATTTCTCGACCGCCAAGACTTCGCGCTCTAGGCTCTCTAAAGATGCGGCTACCGCTGAGCCGAAACGCCCCAAACCGATAACTAGCACTCCCGATGCGCCCGCATCCCGTTTCACCATCTACGTCCTCCTCTTGTCCCCAGGTGTAGATAATCACGCCTTCTGCTTCCAGCCTACCCCGCTCGAATGTTTCACAGGTTCGCCGCGCTAGAGTTAAGGCATGGCCAAGGTAAAGACTAGCTATCAATGTTCCGAATGTGGCTGGCAATCCAGCAAATGGTTGGGGCAATGTCGCAACTGTAAAGCTTGGGGAACGCTTGAGGAAAGCGTCCTACCAGACGAGCCTGCACCCTCCCGCAATAAGATCGCGGGTAAAACTCCCCACCAAAAGGCTCTGCCCATCAGGGAAGTTGATATCGCTGACGCTAGATTTATCCCCACCGGGATCGGGGAACTTGACCGCGTGCTCGGCGGTGGCCTCGTGGCTGGCTCAGTGGTTTTACTGGCAGGAGAGCCGGGGGTCGGCAAATCCACTCTGCTGTTAGACGTTGCCGGAAAAGTTGCCTCTAGCTGGAAACACAAGTCAGTGCTGTATGTAACGGGGGAGGAATCGGCCGCCCAAGTACGCCTGCGGGCAGAGCGGATTGGCGCCCTGGCCGATAACTTGTTGCTGGCTGCGGAAACCGATTTGGAAAACGTCCTGGGACATATTGACCAATGCTCCCCTTCGCTGGTGATTGCCGATTCAGTACAAACTATTGCTTCTGCCCAGGTCAGTGGGCAAGCCGGGAATGTCACCCAGGTACGCGCGGTCTGCTCGGCTTTAATCGAGGTTGCCAAAAGCCGCGGAATCCCGATTCTACTAGTCGGGCACGTAACCAAATCGGGCGGGATTGCCGGCCCGCGCGTCCTGGAACACCTAGTAGATGTAGTTACCCAGTTTGAGGGGGATCGCCACACCCGCCTGCGGCTGCTGCGGGCGATTAAGAACCGCTATGGCGCTACCGATGAGGTTGGTTGTTTCGAGCTGGTAGAGCGAGGAATTATCGGCTTAGAGGATCCTTCCGGGCTGTTTCTTTCGCAAACCTCCTCGCGAGTGCCGGGTACTTGCGTAACCGTGACCCTAGAGGGACGACGCCCAATGCCTACTGAGATTCAAGCCTTAGTATCTCCGCTGGTATCGGGAGGATCTGCGCGGCGTACCACCTCGGGACTGGATTATTCCCGGGTGGCTATGACCTTAGCGGTACTACAAGCCCGCTTACGCCTAGCCCTATCTAACTGCGACGTTTATGTTTCCACTGTAGGAGGAGCCAAAACCAGCGAACCGGCGGTTGATCTGGCGGTAGCGTTAGCAATTACCAGCGCTGCCCAGTCGCGCCCTCCCCTAGAAAAAATGGTGGCTATTGGGGAAGTATCCCTAACCGGGGAAATCCGCGCCACCGTAGGGTGCGGGAGGCGCCTGTCCGAGGCAGCGCGGCTAGGTTTCCGCCACGCTCTGATTCCCCGCTTGGGAGCCGATGAAGTTACTGCCCCCAAAGGAATGACCCTATATCCGGTAACTAACCTGGCAGAAGCAGTTATGATTGCTCTGCCTGCGGAGGAAGCTTAGGTCTACGATATCGGCGCGGATCGCGCCTAGATTATGGCTGTGCCTGAGGAGCAGACTATTTCAAAGTAAAGACTTCTTTACCGTCGGTGATTTCTTTCCTATTTAGCACCGGAATCGCCTGATAGGTGCCGGCCTGCGCCATATCACCCTTATCGCAGCCGTTTCTAGTCTTCCCATCCCAGTTCAGGGTAGTGTCGTATTCCATACCGGTTCCCAGCAGCAGCGGCTGTTCACTGACCTTCCCCTGGCATTTCCAGGATTCCCATACCGTGTCTTGGCCGGTAATAACTTTTACGCCTACCTTGTCAATAGCCCCATTCATAGTGCAGGGTTTATTTCCCTTGGTGTTATGTAAAACTACTTTGAAGTTAACGCCCTCTCCCACCTGGTTTTCGGTCTTTTCCGGCTCCAATTTGTAGCTAATATTCGCCAAATTGCAGTTAGTGGGTTGGGTGACAACTTCTTTCTTTGCCTGCTCAGCTTGGGCGCGTTGCTGACTATCATCGGCAGCCTGCATCCATGACCAGGCAAACTTAACAATCAGCACCACTAGGGCGATCAGCACCAGCAAAATTAGCACTGCTACTAGCCGACGCACCCAAAAAGTTGTTTGCGAAGGGCGTACCCGCTCGGAAGAACGCTGGCGTTGGTCTGGACTCATGACCTCAGGTTACCCCACGCCTTTAGGCGGAAGCCGGATTAACGCCACCGGGAGTGGGATTTGCCCCCGCAGAGCCATCCTCACCGTCATCAATGATGCACCAGGATTCAACTAACAGCGCAACCACCAATAGCAGCAGATTTACCAGCGCTAAAGCAATAGTGTTCCCCGCAAATGAACCGGCCATTTCCGCGTGCCGCAGCTGATAAGCCAGGATCAACTGGGACAGTAAATACCCCAAGAACAAAGCGGACCACACCGCGGAGGCTTGGGCCACCAACGCCACCAGCGGGGCTTTAGCTAACTGTATCCAAGAGGGTTTCCCATCACGCAAACGTTTGACGGCCTGCCCAAAAATCACAAGTACCACCGCCCCGCAAAAGATCAGCACCGTGAGAATCGGACTGAATTGCAGGGGGGTTCCCCCCATCTTCACCGCCAAATCACTGAGGAAATAACCCGCCAACAGAGCAATTGCCCCCAGGACTAACAGGATAAGTTTTCGCAGTGGCCGCATACTTTTACTCGGAGTCTGTTAGCGGATCGAAAACTGCAGTGGGTTGCTCGGTGCGGTCTGTTTCCGGTTTAGCCACCGGGATCGCCCCGGTAGTAGTCGGACGCAGAATCGACTTGCGTTCCACCCGAGATTCATCTTCCTCGCGAGCTTCGGCACCATCGCTAACTTGATCGGTAGCGATATCTAGCGGGAGTGGCTGCGGGGATTCTTCTAGAACCGGAACCGGACCGGTAACTAGCCTACCGGCGTGACGGCCACTGCCATACTCAATATTTTCAGCGGGCTCTTCCTTCCACGTGGCCTCCGCCCCCTCGGGGGATGACGCTTCATCTCCGGAGGCCACTTGCTGACTATCCCCGGCTTCCCCACTTTCACTGGCAGTCCCCGCATCCAAGTCAGCAACCAGGTCTTCAGCAGTAGTGTTTTCCGCTGCGATCACCGTTTTAGCGCTAGTAGTCTGTCCGGGTAAGGGAGACGGCGCCGGGACGGGAGTATTAGGTAACGCTTGCCAGGAATGCTCAGATCCTTCTACCTGATCCATGGGGTGGTCTGCCTGCTCAAAGTCCGGCATAAACTGCTCGGGATCCGCTTTCTCTCCTACAAAGAAAGCTTTAATTCGTTGCCAAAGGCTCTTTTTCTTAGGTTCTGGCGCTACCGTTTCCGGTTTCACAGGTATTTCTACTGGTTCCTCGTCTAGTACCACTGCTGCTTGGGGATGAACATTATCGAGCCGCGGCAGGGGCAAGGAGGAGACTGGAGGGGTGGGTGCCGGAGAGTTAGCAGGGGGAACCGGAAGCGGAGGAACCTGCGGAGAATGTGCGTCCTCGGCAGCCGCAGGAAGCGGCGAATTAGCCTTATCCACTTGTGAGATTTCTCCGGTAGGATGCAGCTCGCGAGCATCATCTAGCACCCGGGGAGCAACTTGAGGACGAGAAATCGCCGACCAGCGCGGCAGGGGAATAGATCCGGTGCCAGCTTCGGTTAGCGGATGGTTATTGTCTACCCAATCGGGGTAGATCTCTTTTACTCCATCCCGATCCGGGGCATAATCTGCCAAAACTACCACTTCGCCAACGCCGGAGAGTTCAGCTGTGGGGGCTACTAGTGACCAGGGTAAAAGCACAAAAGCGCGTTGACTTGCCCGCGGATGTGGCAGCGTCAAGCGTTCATCCTCACTGGTGACGCCTTGATAATCAATAATGTCCAAATCCAGAGTACGCGCCCCCCAGCGCTCGCTTCGCACCCGGCCGTGCTCGTCCTCAAGATTTTGCAATACCTGCAATAGCTGAAGGGGAGAAAGCACAGTTGACAGGATTACTACCGAATTCAAGTAATCTGGTTGTTCTTCTTGTTCTTCACTAAGCACCGGTGCCGTACGTACCAGCGGAGATACTTCTACTACCCCAATCCCGCTGGTTTGTGACAATTGCGCAATTACTTCCCGGAAGGTATCAGAGACCTCACCGAGATTTCCTCCCATGGCTACAATCACTTGCCTGGGGGAATCTGGAGCCTGTTCCAGAGGACTTTCTGTCTTTTCGGGGGAGGTTTCGCCAGATTCCACTGCCCCCTCCGCCGCAATCTCGGCTAGAGATAGGGGCGCGGTTTCTTCCAAAGGTGCTTCTTCCCCGGGAAGTAGATTCTCTAGGCCTCGCCAAATAGTTACCGTCACGTCCTCTTTTTCTAACCCCAGCGGAGCCTCAGGTTTATGTAAACAAATCCGTACTGCCTGTACGTTCGCCACTTGAAGAGTTTCTTCGGCGATCTGAGTAGCCACTTTTTCTAGCAGGTCGCAGGGCGGGCCGGTAATAATCCGGCTAATCAAGGTCGATATATGCGAATAGTCAACAGTGTCTGCGATCTGATCGCTAGCCCCGGCTGCCTGCAGGTCTAAGTAAATATCGGCGTCAACTAGAAAGAGTTGGCCATCTTGACGTTCATGGTCGAGCATCCCATGCAGTCCGCGTTCCTCAATCCCCACCAAACTAATGTGGTCAAGGTATTGCAAACGTTCACTGATTTCTTCTTCACTTAGCGACATGCTGCTTCCCTCCACAGTTGCCCGGCGGCAACCGCACTAGCTGAAGCCGCAACATTATGTACCCGAACTGCCCAAACTCCGGCCTGTGCGCAAAGAGCGCTCACCGCAGTGGTGGCGTCCTCACGCCGTCCGACTCCCGCCTTAACCCCCGCGGGCAGGCTATCTTCCCAACCTGCAGGAACCGCCATTTCTAAGAATCGTTTTCGGGAGGCTCCGATAAGTAACGGATACCCCAGCTGCTCCAGCTGCTCTAGATTTCCTAGGAGCTCCCATGACTGCTCGGCGCTTTTCGCGAACCCTAAACCGGGATCTAAAATCAGCCGCTGCAGATTAACTCCGGCTTTTTCGCAGGCATGGATACGTTCTTTCAGACCTTGGCAAACCCCGCCGGTCACGTCCCCGCCATAGTCGCACAGACTATCCATAGTCTTCGGGTTGCCGCGCATATGTTGGCAAATATAGTAAGCATCATTTTCTGCCACCACTTTCAGCATCCCAGCATCTAGGGTTCCCCCAGAAATATCGTTAATGATCTGCACTCCGGCAGCTAGACCAGCGGCAGCAGTTTCCGCGTTGACCGTATCTAAAGAAATAGGGACCGGACTGCGGGATGCCTTCAGGTACCCGCTAATCACCGGCAGCACTCGACGTTGTTCTTGCGCGGGACTTAAGGACTCGGCTCCTGGCCGGGTGGACTCGCCCCCAATATCGAGGATATCGGCACCTGCGGCTTCCAGCTCGAGGGCGTGAGCAATCGCTTTTTCGGGATTAAACCAGGCGCCGCCGTCAGAAAACGAATCTGGAGTGACGTTAATGATCCCCATGACTTTGGTGCGTCCGGGCGTTAAAAAGTCGGGAATCTGGCAGATTGTCATGATTCTAGCCTACCCGGCATTAATCGTCCTTTTGGTCTGAAGGTAGGTAAAAGTAGCATTTCTCCATTCTTCAACCCGATAAAACACTGAAGCTAACTAGTTTTCACGGATTAGGGAAAGCACTTCCGCCCGGGATCGCGGGTCCGAACGCATGACTCCACGCAGCGCTGAGGTGGTGGTACGAGCACCTGGTTTCTTAATTCCGCGCATAGACATACAAAGATGCTCACCCTCGATAACTACCGCTGCGCCCCACGGATCCAGTTTCTCCATTATAGCATCAGCTACCTGCGCAGTCAGCCTTTCTTGCACCTGCAAGCGATGAGAGAAACCCTCTACGACCCGCGCCAGTTTCGATAGCCCAGTAATCCGGCCATCACGAGGAATATAGGCCACATGGGCCACCCCAAAGAAAGGCAACAGGTGATGTTCGCACAGGGAGTAGAAAGGAATGCCCCGCACCATCACCATTTCCTCATCGTCCACATGAAACTGCTTTTCGAGAGGTGCTGCCGGATCGGCGTGCATCCCCGAGATTACTTCTTTCCAGGCTCTGCCCATCCGTGCCGGGGTTTCCTGCAGTCCTTCCCGATCGGGATCCTCACCGATAGCGATCAGTAAATCCCGAATCGCTTTTTCCACTCCAGCCTGGTTATATCCCACTAGCTACTCGCCTTCTGTTACTAGATTTTCCGGAATCGGAGCCGTCGCCGGAGTTTGGGAACCAGCAATCGGTTTGCCGAAAACCGCCTCCGGTACTGCCCCTTCTTTACCATAGGACCAGATAGCGCGTTCAGGCTGTTTTTGTACCGGCGCAAAGATCTCGTCTAGTTCCTCTTCTAGTAAGGTTTCCTTTTCAATTAGCCGGGCAGCCAGATCGTCAAGAATCCCCCGGTTTCGGGTAAGGATTTCCCAGGCTTCGCGGTTGGCACTATCTAGGAAGTTACGAACTTCTTCATCGATGGTGCTGGCTACTGCCTCGGAATAGTTTCTACTGGAGATACCATCGCGCCCCAAGAAAGGCTCACTATCATCCTTACCCAGCTTTACTGGCCCTACCTTGTCGGACATCCCAAAATCGGTTACTAGGCGGCGGGCGGTTGCGGTCGCTTTTTCAATATCATTGGAAGCACCGGTGGAAGGATCTAGGAACACTAGCTCCTCAGCTACCCGTCCACCCATGGAGTACACCAATTCATCTAAGAGCTGGTTGCGGGTGCGCGAATAGCGATCCTCAACGGGCATCACCATGGTGTACCCCAGGGCGCGCCCGCGCGGCAAAATCGTCACCTTGGTGACCGGATCGGTATAGCGCAAAGCGGCGGCACAAAGCGCGTGTCCGCCCTCATGATAGGCAGTGACCAACTTGTCGTGATCATTCATCACCCGAGTACGTCTTTGCGGCCCGGCAATTACCCGGTCGATGGCTTCATCAACTGCGCGCATATCGATCAAATCCGCATTGGAGCGGGCGGTAAGCAGCGCTGCCTCGTTAAGTACATTTTCTAGGTCGGCACCGGTAAAGCCGGGCGTACGTTTCGCAATCTGTTCTAGATCCACATCGGTGGTCATCGGCTTGCCCTTGGCGTGCACCTGCAAAATCGCTTTCCGTCCCTTAATGTCGGGGGCATCCACGTTTATCTGCCGGTCAAAACGTCCCGGACGCAGCAGAGCGGGATCAAGCACATCGGGACGGTTGGTGGCGGCAATCAAGATCACGTTGGTGTTTTCGTCAAACCCGTCCATCTCTACCAGCAGCTGGTTTAGGGTTTGTTCGCGTTCATCATTACCCCCGCCCATGCCGGTGCCACGGTGACGCCCCACCGCATCGATTTCGTCCACAAACACAATCGCCGGGGCGGACTCTTTAGCCTGACTAAACAGGTCACGCACTCGCGAAGCTCCCACTCCTACGAACATCTCTACGAATTCCGAGCCGGAAAGGGTGAAGAAAGGCACTTTCGCTTCCCCGGCTACTGCCTTGGCCAGCAAAGTTTTACCGGTTCCGGGCGGACCACACAGCAGCACGCCCTTCGGGATCCGAGCTCCCAGGTTATGGAATTTGGCCGGGTTAGCCAAGAACTCTTGAATTTCGCGGAGTTCTTCTACCGCTTCATCGGCTCCCGCTACATCGGCGAAAGTAATCTTGGGAGCGGAGGCGTCAAACTTCTTGAACTTGGATTTTCCAAATCCCATCATTCCGCCGCCCTGCATCCGCGACATCGCCCACCAGATCAGCGCGAAGAACAGCAGCAGCGGAATCATCATCTGTAAAAGCGCTGACCACCAAGAACCGGTCGGGAAAATCGAGTTATACCCCTTTTTGAGGTCCCCGTCCTGGATTAGTTCGTTTACCTGCTCCGCCTGGGATTGCACAAAGGTAAAAGTGACCTCTTTGGTGGCGCTTTGCGGTATCACCTGGGCATCTTTCCCCAAGTTCTTGGGAGTGTATTTCTTCGATAGCTCTAGCTTTACCTGCTGGGTGCCATCATTGACTATCGCCCGCTCAACGGTTTTCCCTTTAAGCAGCGCGATACCCTCGGAAGTATCAACGACCGTGGGCGCCATTACTAGGGAAATCACCCAAAATGCGGCGATTACCACCATCGCCGGGACGCCCCATTTAAGCCATAACTTCTTATTCTCTTTTTTCTTTTTCGCCATTTATCGGTTTCATACCCTATTAGCCGGTGCCGCGTGGCGGCATTATTTCTAGAGACAAGCCTAAACGCTTTGCCCCGCAATTGCTTATTTTGGTCACCCTCAGCCGAATTTTATACTCGCGAGGTATCGCTTTCCTTCGATGTAGCGCTGGCTTTTAACCTCAATAACCCGCTATTGGTAAACATGGGGGGCCAGGGTACCCACAAACGGGAGATTGCGATACTTTTCCGCATAGTCCAGGCCGTATCCCACTACAAAATCATTGGGAATATCGAATCCCACGTATTTCACGTCAACCGCAACTTTTGCCGCCTCGGGTTTGCGCAGCAGCGCTGCAATTTCTACCGAGGACGCGCCGCGGGAACTCAGGTTACGGGTGAGCCAATCTAAAGTCAGGCCGGAATCAATCACGTCCTCGACAATTAGCACGTCCCTTCCCCCGAGATCAGAGTCCAGGTCTTTAAGAATCCGGACCACCCCGGAGGATTTGGTGGAAGCTCCATAGGAGGAGACCGCCATCCAATCGATTTCTAAGGGGGTGTGAATTAGGCGAGATAGATCCGCCATTACCATCGTGGCTCCCTTGAGCACCCCTACCAGTAAGATTTCACGTCCGCGATAGTCACGATCAATTTGGGTGGCCATTTCTTGCAGCTTGTCCGCGATTTGCTGCTCGCTGATTAATATCCGCTCCAGCGCATCGCCCATATCATTTGCGTCCATTTTCCCAGTCTATCCTTTCAATTGCGCCCGAAATTTAAGTTGGTAGCTTCCTGCCTCCCGGGTGCAGTTGACTTTCCCGGGCAGCTGGATCGGGCCGGTACCGCGACGCTGGGTAGCCAAAAAATCCACGGCATCGAGTTGAACTTTTCTTAGGTCTGAGGCTCTTACCCCGGCCGCCAGCGCCGCCAGACGCCAAACCCGTTTGCGAATCGCTGGAGGTTGAGAAAGCAGCTGCTTAGTTTCCAAGGTTACTGCTTCCCCCTCCTTGTGTAGAGTCTGCGCATACCAATCGGCAGCTACAGCATCGAGGGCATCCAAGTCTGCTTGCAACAAGGCGGCAGTGCGGGCGAGGGCGGGGCGCGGATCTACCCCCAGAGCTTTTTCGAGGGCGGGTAAGGCCTGGTAACGCAGGGCTGACCGCCGCAAAGCCGTACCATCTGCGGCTCGAACTGGACCGTCGGGATAGTTGGAGGGGTCGTCGATATAAGGAAGTCCCTCTTCACGGCAGGCAGCTACGGTGTCACGACGAGGTAGCTTCAGAAGTGGTCGCAGATAGCCGGCGCGTCTACTACTTTGCTCTCCGGCGCCTTCATCCCAGCTACGCATCCCCGCAATCGAGCGCGCCCCACTTCCGCGAATTAACCCCAATAGCACGGTTTCTGCCTGGTCATCGCGGGTATGTCCCAAGAGGATAAAAACATTTTTCCCCAAGGAACCATACCGGCTAGCTGCTGCTTCTAGGGCCAGATAGCGTCCTTTGCGAGCATCGCCTTCTTTGCCCTTACCGGCTGTTTGGGCTGGAGAAAGGGTTAATAGCTCGACTTGGCTATAGCCTAAACCGGTAAGTAATTCTTGCACCTTTTGCGCCTGCGCCCTCGATTCTGTGCGCCAACCATGATCAACGGTGGCAGCCACTAGTTTAAAATCACGGGCTGGCGCCAGACGGACCAGGGCGGCAGCTAGCGCTAGGGAGTCGGCACCGCCCGAACACGCCACCAACAAGGTCGCCTGCGGATGGGTTTTTTCTAAACGTTTTAGTTGCTCCAGAACGGCTCTTTCTATCCGCCCTCTCGCTCCTCGCGGTTTCCGAGTCACAGACCTGCTAGTCCGTTTACGAAGTTATCGATGGCACCGCGCGCAATTCCGCCGGTTCCGTCCTTAAAGGAATCAATGATCACGCAAAAAGTGAGGGTACGACCGGATTTGGTAGTCACCAAGCCGGTGAGCGCCCGCGAGTGCTGCAAAGAACCGGTTTTTGCCCGCACATTGCCGGCTCCGTTTTGTTGCAAATACCGATCATGCAAGGTGCCATCTAGGGCACCAATAGGAAGGGAAGAAACTAGCGGACGCAGCTGTGGATCATCGCCGCGAGCTGCGGATTGCATTAACGCAGCTAGTAGTTGCGGCTTGATCTTGTTCTCAGTTGACAGCCCGGAGCAATCATGATTGGCAAAGGCGGCACCCTCAAGTTTTAAGTCCCCTAAAACTTTTTGAGCAACTTTTATTTCCCCCGGGAAGTTGGCACCGGTTCCGGCTTTTGCTGCTGAGGCCCGACAAAGCACTTCTGCCAGCATATTGTTCGATTCTTTCAGCGTTTCATGCATAACTTCATGCAAGGCAGCGCTCTTTACCTCCCCGATTTTCCTAGCTTCCTTGGGGGTGGTACCGCGCTGGATCTGCCCCGCATTAATACCCTGTTCTTGCAGCCGCGCCGCAAACTGCTCCGCTGCCGATAGCGCCGGATCGGGCAGGTATCCGTAGGAAAGCTCGGGGTTAGCTAATCCGTTGTTAATCGCAATAGGAGTAGGTTTGGTTTCGTAACTGGCATTACCTTGGGCTTGCCAGTTTGGAAGCGGGCTTTGATCTCCGAAGACACTCTCATCCAAAAACAGCTGCACCGAAGTAGTTTTCTTTTCTTTTAGCTGTTGCGCAGTTTGGGCTGCTAGATCTGCTAGCCCGGCATGTCCGGAAGTGGCAGCGGGATTGCCGGAACCTGCCGATAACAGCTGGTCTCCATTTCCTCGCAAAAATAGTTTATTGCCTGCCAAGTGAGTCGAAGTAGTGAAACGGTAGTCAGGCCCCAAGGTTTTCAAGGCGGTGGCCGCGGCCACGACTTTACTAGAAGAGGCAGGGGTCATTAATTGGTCTGCGTTAACCTGACCAAGAGTTTTTCCACTAGCGGTATCGATTACTACGGCTCCGACTCTGCCTCCCGTGGCTACCGGCGTTTTTTCCGCCGCGGCATTAATAGCGGGATCCGGTTGCGAGCCATGCTGAGCTTGGGTTACTAGCTGTTGCATCAGGGGCTGAACTTGCGCCGCCGTAATTTCAGCAGCTTGTTCATTACCTCCTGGCACTTCCTTACTTTTAGCGTCCGTAAGGTTGATTTCCACCGTTTCTGGTAACTCTAAAGATTCATTTTCTAAGGTAAGAATCCCTGGCGCTAGGTTGTAGGCGTCCAAAACGCCATAGCCGACGCCACTTGCTACCATTGCTACCAGGAGAATTAGCGGTAAAAGTACAGATTTTCGCATTCTTCCCCTCGTTTATGAATTTTCCACGTATTCTTAAATATAAAGCAGATGCTACGACTTCGGCGGTAACACTTTTGCCCCGATTGTCGCACACTTAGCCTATTGGGGCGGAAAGGGGAAAAGACATGGAATTTGACGTGACCATCGAGATTCCGAAAGGTAACCGTAACAAATACGAGGTTGATCACGGTACTGGCCGCATCCGTCTAGATCGTATGCTTTTTACTTCCACTCGCTACCCCGATGACTATGGCTTCATTGATGGCACCCTGGGAGAGGACGGAGACCCCTTAGATGCCCTGGTGGTCTTGGAAGAGTCCACTTTCCCCGGCTGCGTTATCCGCTGCCGTCCGCTGGGAATGTTCCGCATGCGCGATGAGAACGGCGGTGACGATAAGGTTCTATGTGTTCCTGCCGCTGATCAGCGCGCTTCTTGGCGTACTGAGATTGAAGATATTTCTGAGTTTCACCGCCTGGAAATTCAGCACTTCTTCGAGGTCTACAAAGATTTGGAGCCAGGCAAATCAGTGGAGGGCGCCCATTGGGTTGGGCGCAAAGAAGCTGAGGAAGAAATCCGTCGTTCGCGGGAACGGATGAAGCAATGGGAAGCAGAAAATGGCAGGAAATATTTTGGGCTAGTCGCTGACTTCTTCGACGGACAGATTACCGAGTAATTTCCTGCCCCCAAAACACGCGGAAAACGCCAACAACCCCAACTAGTGATATATCTCACTTTACGGCATTTTCCGCGTGTTTCTTTTTGTAAATTCCGTATATCCCCTTGAAAAGTAGCAATTTCAACCAGGAAACCCTCGCAAACGCGCCCCTGTGACACATGTGGTTAATGTGAATTTTGTTGTTAGAGGTGCCAAAGAGCGGTATCGTGGCACTTAGTCCGACTTATAACTCCCAAAGTCGCTCTAGGAGGAAAGCTATGAAGCCCCACAATTTTGCGGGACAAAAAGCTGGAAGACGCGCGTTGGTCATCTCGGCCAGCTTCGCGCTAGCGGCGTCTGCTTCGATATTTGCACCTGCAGCGTTCGCCTCACCAGCTGACGACAAGGTAGAGGCAGCTAAAGCTGCGGAAACTAATGCAGCTAACTCGGTGGCCGCCATCGAGGCACAACTTGCCCAGGTCAGCACCCAGACTCAGAACGCTCGCGATCTAGCCGAGGAAGCTGAAGCCAGTTATAACGACGCCATCTCTAACCTGGTGGTTGCCAAGCAGGCAGCAGATAAAACTGCCCAGGATTCTCAAGAGGCACAAGAAAAGGTAGAGCAGGCGCGCAAGGCTCTAGCCGGTTTGGCGCGTACTATCTACACCACCCAGGGATCGCTTTCTTCGCTGACCCCCTACCTGAATGCCGATGGTCTGCAGACTGTGGAAATGAGGAAGGTCTCCGTCGAGCTATTCGGTTCGAAGGCGGATTCCCAGATGCGGACCTTTGAATCGATCGCTAAAGTTGCTAGCGTTCTGCAAGAACGCGCTACTCAGGCGCAACAAGAACGAGAACAGGCTGCTAGCGAACTTAAAACTCAGAAGGATGCAGCTGACCAGCTGAAAGCAGCTTCCGAGAAGCAACTCACCGATTTGGGGGCGCAACGCGGAGAGCTAATTAAGCAGTTAGCGGCCGCGCGCGGGGTAACCGAGCAGGCCGAGAAAGAGCGCCAAGAGCAGATCGAAGCGGAGCGGAAGGCTCGCGAAGAGGCTGCTGCCCAGGCTGCCCTGAAAGCTGCGGAAGAAAAAGCCCGCAAAGAGGCAGAGCAGCAAAAAGCTCGGGAAGAAGCAGCTAAGAAGCGAGCTCAGGAGCAAAAGCAGACCAATAATAGTTCTCCGGCTCCGAAACAAACTTCTACCAGCAAATCCACTAATAAGAGCCAGCCAAAAGCTAGCAACAGAGCTGCAAAACAGGAAAATAACCAGAAACAGGCTACTGGCAGCAATGCTTCTCGGTCGCAAATTATTGCTTATGCAAAGCAGTTCATCGGGGTTCCCTATGTATGGGGAGGTTCTTCTCCCAAAGGCTTTGACTGCTCGGGACTGACCTCCTACGTATATCGCAACGCTGCCGGGATTAAGCTGCCGCGGCGGGCAGTACACCAACGCGGAGTCGGAAAGTTTGTTTCCAAGTCTCAGGCACAGCCGGGCGATATGGTTAACTACTCTAGCCACGTCGGGATCTACCTCGGTAATGGCTATATGATTCACGCTCCGAAACCGGGAGATCGGGTCAAGATCGCCCGGGTTTACGGAAATCCCGTATACGTGCGAGTGCTGTAAATAGGCATCTCCCGACAAACAACTAAACATTGCAATGCCAGGCGGCGGCGCGGAAGGAGAATCCCCGCGCCGCCGCCGCTTATTGCTAAACCAGGGTGTTTTACCTGCAAAAGTTAACAAGAAGGTAACAATTCATAACTTGACACTTTCCTTTAGGGTTACTACCTGATAATGTAGAGATGTTCGTCGGAAACGTTTCCGACGGAGGGCGGGAGCCGACCCGCACCTATTGATCGACGGTCCAAAGGGGGACGTTAATGTCAAGGAAAACTCGTATTTTGGCAACCTTTGTTGCCAGTGCTTTTGCATTAACCGGCTTGGCAGCCTGCTCTTCAGGCTCCGATGCCGGCGACGGCAAAGGCAAAGTCTACATGTTGAACTGGAAGCCGGAGCAGGAAAAAGCCTTCAAGAAGATTGCTGAGACCTACACCAAAGACAAGGGCGTAGATGTTAAAGTCCAAACTGTAGGTTCTGGAAACTACGAACAACAGCTAAAGTCCGAAGTCGCTAAATCTGATGCTCCTACCCTGTTCAATGTAAACGGTCCGGTAGGCCTGAAGAGCTGGCAGAAATACACTGCAGATCTTACCGATACTAAGTTTGCCAAAGATCTCAATGATCCCAACTTGGCACTGAAGGGCGAAGACGGCAAAATCTACGGGGTGCCGCTGGCAGTAGAAGGTTACGGCATTGTCTACAACCAAGAAATTATGGACAAGTACTTCGCCATGCCGGGCGCCAAAGCCACCAAGATGGATGAAATCAATAACTTTGCCAAACTGAAAGAAGTTGTTGAGGACATGCAAGCCCACAAGGCCGACCTCGGAATTGAGGGCGTGTTTGCCTCCACTTCTCTGGCTAAAGGTGAAGATTGGCGTTGGCAGACCCACCTGTCTAACATCCCCATGTACTACGAGTACCAGGACGACAAGGTAACCGATAAAGCCAAAGCAGATTTCAAGTACAACAAAGAGTTCAAGAATATTTTCGACCTCTACTTGGATAACTCCACTGTTGACCGCAAGCTAACTCCTAACAAGAACGTAGCCGACTCCATGGCTGAGTTTGCGCAGGGTAAAGCCGCTATGGTGCAAAACGGTAACTGGGCTTGGAGCCAGGTCGCCGAAGAGAAAGGCAACGTAGTTAAGGAAGACAAGATTAAGATGCTGCCTATCTACACCGGTCACAAGGGTGAAGAAAAGCAGGGTCTGGCAGTAGGTACCGAAGCCTTCATGGCGGTTAATGCCAAGGCCTCGGAAGCTGATCAGAAGGCCACCATTGATTTCATCAACTGGCTCTTCTCCGATCCCCAGGGTAAGAAGTTCGTGGTGGAAGACCTGGGCTTTATTGCCCCGTTCAAGGCTTTCTCCGCTGATGAGATTCCGAATGACCCGTTGGCTAAGGAGATCGCGGCTTCGCTAACAAACGACCAGCTCAAGACAGTGCCGTGGGTATTCACCACTTACCCGTCGCAGAAGTTTAAGGACGACTTTGGCCAGGATCTAGGACAGTACGCCATCGGCAACCTGGACTGGAACAAGGTAGTTAAGAACTTCCAAGACGGCTGGGCCGCCGAAAAGAAATAACTGAGAAATAACCTCGGTTAGATAAAAGAGGGCGAATGCCCTACAAGGGACAAGGTGGCAGATGGGAACCGCCCGGTTCTTATCTGCCACCTCCCCTTGCCAGCCATACATTCCCCGTCTTCTAAGACGCACACCAACTTGGTTACAGCTCGATTATCATCAGTAAAACCCAGTTTTTGTTAAATCTTTTATCCACCGGTCAAAGGAAATGGATAGACAATGAAGTCGAATTTAAAATATTATTTTCCACTTTTTGTGCTGCCCACCCTGGCAGCCTTTCTAATCGCCTTTCTGATACCGTTCATCGTTGGTTTTTTCCTATCTTTTTGTGAATTCACCACTATCACCGATGCGACCTTTGTCGGAATTAAGAACTATCTAGAGGTTTTTGATTCTCGAGATACTTTCACCTCTGCGTTCCTGTTTACCGTATTGGTAGTAATAGTCTCGGTCATTACCGTAAATCTCTTTGCGTTCGCGATCGCCTGGGTATTAACCCGCAAACTACGCGGTACTAATTTTTTCCGTACCGTGTTCTTTATGCCTAACCTGATTGGCGGCATCGTCTTGGGTTACACCTGGCAAATTATTATCAACGCCTTTTTACAGAACTATGGCGCGACCCTAGTTACAGACTGGAAATACGGCTACGCAGGATTAATTATTCTGATTAACTGGCAGTTAATCGGCTACATGATGATCATCTATATTGCCGGCCTCCAAAACGTGCCTCCAGAACTTACTGAGGCCGCAGAAATTGATGGGGCAGGTCGCTGGCAGGTGCTACGCAATGTCACCATTCCTATGGTGATGCCCTCTATCACTATCTGCCTCTTCCTAACCTTGTCGAACACTTTCAAAATGTTCGACCAGAACCTGGCGTTAACTGCCGGTGCGCCCTCGGGCAAGACTGAGATGGTCGCCCTCAATATCGTTAACTCCATGTTTAACCAGGTGGGTATGGAAGGCGTTGGACAAGCTAAAGCAGTTATCTTCGTAGTAGTCGTGGTGGCCATCGCCATGTTCCAGCTACGGGCAACTCGTTCAAGGGAGATTGAAGCATGAGCACCACTACCGCCGCTGCCCCAGCGCAGCCTGTTGCTAAGCAGAAGCCCGTTAAAGGCACCAATAATCCCGGGGTTAGCCCGATGGGCAAGGTGTTCCTATATATCATCTTGATTGCCTTAACCTGCATATTCTTAGGGCCAATCCTGTTCGTATTTATGAACTCCTTCAAGTCGAAGTTCGAGCTGTCGAACAATCCCTTCGGCCTACCGATAGGAGATACTTTCGTAGGGCTTGAGAACTACGCGACCGGTCTACAACTGTCGAATTTCTTTAGTTCAATATTGTGGTCATTCGTAATCACTATTGGATCGGTAGCGATTATCGTCATGTTATGTGCGATGACCGCTTACTACATCACTCGAGTAAAGCGTTGGTGGACCAGCGCCCTGTACTACATTTTTGTATTCTCGATGGTGATCCCCTTCCAGATGGTCATGTTCCCCACCGTGCAGGTATCCAGCATCCTGGGCCTAGATAATCCCGTGGGAATGATGGTTCTCTATCTAGGATTTGGTGCCGGTCTCAGCGTCTTCATGTTTGCCGGATTCGTTAAATCGATTCCCATCGACATTGAAGAGGCCGCCACTATCGACGGTTGTAACCCGGTGCAAACCTATTTCCGGGTAGTGCTGCCGATGCTAAAACCCACCGCGATTACTGTGGCCATCCTTAACACCATGTGGGTATGGAACGACTTCCTACTCCCCAACCTGGTCTTGGGGCCAGGCAGCGAATACCGTACCATCCCGATTGTGGTGCAGTTCCTGCTGGGCTCAAACGGTAACCGAGACATGGGTGCCCTCATGGCAATGCTGGTACTGGCGATTATCCCGATTGTTATCTTCTACATTTTCATGCAGAAATACATTATTCAGGGTGTGGCCGCCGGAGCCGTCAAGGGATAAGAATTTCCCCGCAAGGGTTGGAGTGGAAACCTCTAAGGGTTTCCACTCCAACCCTTGATACCGTTAATTTCAATGCAAGTTTGGATATAGTAAGGATTTTCTACAATGTCACATCCACCTGCCGTGACCATCCGAGAGGTTGCTGCTGCCGCACAGGTGGGGATTACTACGGTCTCTCGCGCCCTCAACAATCAGAGTGGAATATCTCCCGCTACTCGTGCGCGAATCCTCCAGGTTGCAGAAGAGCTTCACTACCAACCCAATCGGCATGCGCAGAATCTAAGATCCCAAAATATCAACAACATTGCGGTAGTAATGAAAGGTCCCTCCAACCCTTTCTTCCTTTCGCTAATTGACCCCTTAGAACAAGAAATCCGCGCTCACGGCTACCAAATGTCGTTATTGCGAGTTCCCCACGAAGAGGATGAAGTTAATATCGGGCGGGGCGCCTACCAAGATTCCGAAGCCGCGGGAGTGCTTTTCTTAGGCGGGGAAGCCCGTAAATCAACTGCGGTGTTTAATAGCTTTCCCCTCCCTTTCACCCTTTGCACTGTGCCCCCCGCACCTGATTGGGACAATTCCGTGGCTGCAGTTAGCGTTGATGAAGCGCACGGAATCTCCCTGATCGTTTCTCACCTGACTAATCTCGGGCATCGTCGGATTGCCTTTCTCGGCCCGGATCAAGGCGAACGCTCTGTAGGGGCAATCCGCGAGAAGGCTTTTGTTTCTGCATTAAGCGCACAGGGAGTCACGGCTGAGGAAAAGTTGATTGTAAGAGGGGGAGACGGCGATGATCCCTACTCTTTTAGTTACGGATACCAAATGGCCACGCGGCTACTTGCCCGTAAGATTCCTTTTACGGCAGTAGTGGCTATCAGTGACGTGATTGCTCTCGGTGCACAAAAGGCTTTGATCGATGCCGGATTGAAAATACCGGAAGAAGTATCCATTACCGGTTTTGATGGCATCGAATTTGCGCGCTACACCAACCCCGCGCTAACCACCATTGAACAGCCTATTCATCAGCTGGCAGAAACTTCCTGTCGGTTACTATTTGCCCAGATGAATAAGGAACCAATAGCAAGACCGCAAAGATTATTGCAAGGCAGTCTGCTAGTAGGTGACTCTACCGGTCCGGCACCTACGGATTAGCCATCCCGATCTGCTAACGATATGACTGAGGTATTATGAACCGATTTTTTTCTCACTACGGTCCCTTGGCCTCACTGCTCACCCTAATCGCTGATGTCGCGATGATTAGCGTATTCGTCTGCATAGCTTCACTGCCAGTGGTCACCATCGGCCCTGCTCTTAGTGCAGGTTTCTATGTTTTATTACAGATAGTACGAGAAGAGGGCGCGCGACCCGGATTTACTTTTTGGCGTCGTTTTCGCGCTGATTTCCTCTCGGCCTTTGGCGGGGGAATATTGCTGGTTGCCCTGCTATTGGTGGGAGCCTACCAACTACAACTAATTAAATATTTACCGGCCTCCCCTACCTGGCATCTGGTAATGCGCGCCGGGGTATTACTCGGCATGGCGATTATAACTGCCATTGGCATCTGGTTCTTTGCCTATACTTCCCAGTTCTCGGCCTCATTTAAGCAAACTCTGCGCAATGCCGCGCTGCTGGCCATCGGACGCCTGCCGCGCACCCTCAGCGCCCTAGTTTTCGCGATTTTGCCGCTAGCTGCTCTTTACCTACGTCCCAGTCTTTTCTGGAGTGCGCTAATCGTGATGCCGCTTTTCGGCTGCGGTTTTCTTCTCTACCTGCAAGCACTAATTTTAGACTCACCCCTAAGCGCCCTCAGAAATCCCGACCCCACCGACTGACTGCACCTAAGCGAGGATCTCCGAGGCTCTAATCGCTACCGCTATGCACGAGGGGAATTGCTTGGGGGCTCAGGCTTCCTGCCTGAGCCCCCAAGTCCCTAGAACAGCTCGCTAGGGACTCGAGTAAGGGGAAAATACCTGGCATCCTCCCCTAGGCGCAGGACACCTCCCATAACGTCCTTCGCCAGAGCGTCAACTTGCAAACGCTCGCCATAATTTTAGCATTTTCCTGCGTAAACAACGAAGATTTATTTGCAATCGGGATTTCTTTAATTCCCGGTTTTTTGCTGCGCCTGTCGCTGTGCCAGAGCTTTACGAGTCAAGACTTCTCCCCCGCCCTGGCGAGGATCCCCAAACCAGGCTTTATAGAACTGATAGAAATTCAGGTTCCCCGGTTGCGCGCACTCATCGCTCAGTCCAGCCAGCGCATCGGCAGAAGCCAAATAGGGGGTGTAGTTATAAAGGGCGGCGGTGGGCCAGTTTTGGGGAATTATTTCCTTACTGCCGCAACGCGCGTTCGGGCCAAAGCCTAAAGTGACCGGTTTGCCAGCTTGCACATCATATAGAGCCGGATCAGCCTGGTAGCGTCGCCACTGACGCGCCGCATAGTACACCTGGGTGCCAAGCCCGAAGAACTGGGGATCACAATTGGTGTGATCGGGACATCCATACCCCATCGCTATTTCGTAACGACGCGGAGTGAGGCGGGAAGAAGACACCGTGATCAAGCCCTGCTCTTTTTGCAGGGTCGTCAGAATCGCTTTCGGGTTAATTCGACATGCCTGAGAAACCTGGGCAATAACTTCACCGGCAGTAAGATCCTCTCCCCCCGCTACCGGCTGTGGGCAAAAACGGTCTGGGTCATGAGGACGCAAGCTAGCGCGAAAATCTTTCAAACAGGGAACTTCCACCTTTTGGCTATTACTGCCAGCAACCGCCCTCGAAACTCCGGTACTTTCGGGCATTGCCTTAGCTTTTCCGTTCCGACATCCGTACCCCCAATCGGCAATAAATGCTTGAATTTGGGAAGCAGACAGAGAATCCCAGTGAGTAAACTCGTCCTCACTGATTAAGTTAGCTTCCTGGTAGCCCTCGGAATTGACTGGAGGCATCGACGGCTCCGGAATTTCCTTAGCGACGGGGTCTTCGCGTACCAACACGTAAATAACGCTTACTACCAGGGCAATCACTGTCAACAGTATCGCTAGCGCAACCAGACGACGACGGCGATATTTACGGGCAGTTCTAATCACTCCCCTATTATCGTTGGATCTGAACGCTCAGAGCAAAGATATCCCCACTATTATGGCGACAACTTGCACAGATGCGACTAGAAGAGGCTTTCGATAGGATGAAGACGCGTCGGATCGTTTAGCCCCGGGCTCCAAAAATTGCCGCTACGAGCGGCCTCAGCGCCGACTGGCGCTTCTCGATCCGGCGTTTTTACTTTCTCACATGTTCTTCCCCAGTGTCTTCACTACTTTGGCTACCCACCGCTAGTCACCTCCAAGACAGTGGGAGGTACGCTAAAGCTTATTGTCCGATTTCCCCGGTAAATATTTTCCCCGTTCCCCTTAGCAAGCAAATTTCGGGCAGTTAGCACCTTTTTAGGCCGTTAGTCCGCCCTCGCATCTCTAGCGACAGCCTCCACGCCAACAGTGTCGGTTACCCAGCCTAAAAAGCCCCAAATTATCTCTGTAACCTCAGTACCAAAGTCCCACGTACCCTGCTAACTCTTCCTAATGATTTTGCAGATAGAGACAGACACCTTTCCCTAAAAAGTTAACAGAAAAAGAATTTTAGATTACGAACAAAAGTTGGATACTCTAAAGATGGATGGTTCTTCGTCAAGGAGGCACGGATGCTGTTCAAGAAGAAGCGGAAAGAAGAAGATTTCTTCGACTTATTCACCAAAGCGGCACAAAACTTAGATGCCGCATCCGAACTATTACTAAAAATAACGCAGGCAGACTCGGTTGAAGAGCGCAAAGAAATGCGCTCCCAACTCCATGAGTTAGAGCACGACTCGGACGTGATTACTCACCGTACGATGAGCATGCTCAATGCCACTTTCGTGACCCCCATGGATCGAGAGGATATCTCCCTGCTGACTGGCGCCTTAGATGATTGCATGGATGGGATTGACGAGGCCGGGGACTTAATTGTTCTCTACGAGATCGATGACATTCCGCGACGGCTGGAAAAACAGGCAACCATCTTGCGAGAGTGCGCTAAGGAAACTGCGCTCGCTATCCCTAAGCTGCGGGGAGGGCGTGACCTTAAAGATTTCACGGTGCATATTAATAGCCTGGAAAACAAGGGAGATAAACAGTACCGGAAGATGCTGGCAGAAATATTTGCCTCCGAAACTGACCCTATCTACGTAATCAAGATAAAGGACGTAATCGAGTCGCTAGAAACCGCGTGTGATTCCTTTGAAACCTTAGCCAACGCGGTTGAGGCTATCTATATCAAGGAGTCATAACTCGTGGATACCACCTTGGCCTTGGTGATAGCAGTCGTTGCCATTGCTTTGATTTTCGATTTCACCAATGGCTTTCATGATGCCGCCAATGCCATAGCTACCTGTGTTTCTACCCGCTCTATGCGCCCGAAATCCGCTCTGTTAATGGCAGCGATAATGAACATTATCGGAGCGATGCTGGGAACCGGCGTAGCCCAAACCATCGGTAACGGAATCATTGATATTTCTCATTTCACTGATTCGACCTTAGAGGCGGATCGTCAACACGGGCTGGTAATCATTTTAGCTGCCCTGGTGGGGGCGATTATCTGGAACATTATTACCTGGTATTTTGGCTTGCCGTCTTCTTCCTCTCACGCCTTGATTGGCGGTATGGCGGGTGTAGGGTTGGCAGCTGCCATAACGGTGCAATGGATGGGAATTGTTAGTCACGTGCTCATCCCCATGGTGATTTCTCCGTTGCTGGGATTCTTTACCGCTTACTTCGTGATGCGTTTCCTGCTTTCTGCTTTGCAAAACGCGTCCTATCACCGCACTATGAACAACTTCCGCTTTATGCAGCGCTTTTCGGCAGCGGCGATGGCGCTGGGTCACGGTCTGCAAGACGCCCAAAAAACCATGGGGATTATTACCATGGCGCTACTGGCAGCCGGCTATCATGCTACTGACGCTGACGGTTCCATGCAGATTCCTTTGTGGGTGAAACTAGCTGCCGCCGGGGCGATTTCCCTGGGTACCTATTTTGGTGGCGGACGCATCATGCACACCCTGGGGTCGAAGGTTATTGACGTTACTCCCGCCCACGGCTTCGTGGCGGAAACTACTTCCGCTACTATTCTCTATTTGACTGCATTTGTTTGGCAGGCTCCGATTTCCACCACCCAGTCGGTATCCTCCGCAATTATGGGGGTGGGTGCCACCAAGCGGCTTTCTGCGGTTCGCTGGGGAGTAGCCGGAAACATCGCCATTGCCTGGGTGTTAACTTTGCCGGGTGCGGGTCTAATTGGGGCGCTCAGTTATTTCCTAGTTCACGCGATTTTCCCCTATTAGGGGCTAATCTGTAAGTGATGAATGCTTTTTCGTTTCCGCATTTCAAGCCGCGTCTTACCGTTTTGTGTGTCCTCACCGTGGCATGCTGCGGCTTCTTGAGCGGCTGCACCTCGCAACCCGTTGCGACCTCTGATCTTAAAATAGGCGATTGTTTCAATATGTCCGAGGAAGTACTCACCGGTACCCAACCTGCTGGGCAAGTGGAACGAGTAGATTGCGAACACTCCCATAACTCCCAAGTGGTGGGTATAAAGAAACTCTCTGGGAATAACTACCCGGGAGAAAAACAGCTTTATGACCTGGCGCTTAAAGAATGTGCCCAAGAGTTCGAAAGTTTTGTGGGAACCAGCTATCGCGATTCCAAGTGGGATTTGTATCCGCTGTCCCCTACCGAAACCACTTGGCAGGATGAGGGCGAACGCAAACTTACCTGCGTGGCTTTGAGCTTGCCCGGGCAAAAAAGTTCTTTAAAGGATTCAGGAAAGTAGTTTCTTAATATTATCCCCTACCACCAACTCGGTTTGTCACTTCAGGTCGCCACCCAGGCTTTACGTCCTAATAAGGTTTACCTTACAATGGTTATGGTCGTATTTAGTTAGGTGAACTTAAGTTCCCGAATTAGTATTACGAACTCACGAGAGGACTGGGCAATAAGAATCGCCTTCGCCGGTAATCCTAATAGCGGCAAAACCACTATGTTTAACGCTTTAACCGGAAAAAAGGCCAAGGTGGGCAACTGGGGCGGGGTTACCGTCGGACAAGCTGAGGCTAAACTAAGAAATGAGCTCAGCGGTAATCGTGAGGCCACGGCCGTGGATTTGCCCGGTGCTTACTCTATGTCCCCTTTTACCCCAGAAGAAACCATCACCAGTAAATACGTTCATGATGCCAATCCGGACGCTATTGTCAATATTGTTGATGCCACCAACCTACGACGCTCTTTATTCTTTACCACCCAGCTGCTGGAGTTAGGGGTGCCGGTGGTAGTCGCCCTCAATAAAAGCGATATTAACGAGAAGGAAAACACCCAGATCGATGCCCAAAAGCTGCAACGCGAACTGGGATGCCCAGTGGTACCTACGGTTTCTACCGCAAAAGAGAACAACGGCTTGGATCAGGTCCTGCACGCAGTATTTAGTCAGGAGGGTAAGGGACAAAAAGCCCCTTACCTACAAGCAGATATTGATCTCACCAACAAGCAAGCAGTTGATGAAGAAGACCGGCGCCGCTACCAGTTCGTAGACTCGGTAGTGGATGCGGTAGAAACCCGGAAAGTTAAAGTTGCCGCTCACACTCGTCAAGACACCCTGGACGCGGTACTAACCAACAAATTTGCGGGGATAGCGATCTTCGCGGCGATTATGTGGGCGGTATTCGCGATTTCTCAAACTTATGTCGGCCCGCTCATCGCTGATTGGTTAGTTGGCTGGATCGAAGCCTTCCAAGACTGGACCAGTGAACAAATGGCAGATTCTCCTGCCTTGTTACGCACCGTCATCGCCGATGGGCTCATTGGAGGCGTAGGTGCGGTAATTGGATTCCTCCCGCTAGTGATGGTGATGTACTTCCTGCTGGCACTATTAGAGGAATCTGGTTATATGGCGCGGGTAAGCGCCGTGCTCGATCCCATCTTCAAGCGGGTGGGTCTGTCCGGTAAATCTGTCATCCCCATCGTAATCAGCACCGGTTGCGCCATCCCCGGGATTATGAGTTGCCGGACTATCCGCGATGAACGCGAACGGCGTGCCACCGCTATGCTGGCTTCTTTCATTCCCTGTGGAGCAAAAATCCCGGTCATCGCACTATTTTGTGGAGCCTTCTTTGCCAAGTCTGCTTGGGTGAGTTGGGTCAGCTATTTCGTAGGCCTGTGTCTGATTTTCCTGGGAGCTCTGCTGGTGAAAATGGTAACCGAACACAAATTCCGGAAAACTTTCTTCATCATGGAACTGCCCCGCTACCGGGTTCCTTCCCTGTGGAACGCCACCTTGTCGATGCTAGAGCGTGCCAAAGCCTACATCATTAAGGCTGCCACCATTATTTTGGTTTGCAACCTGGTAGTGCAGCTCATGCAAACTTTCAATTGGAGTTTCCAAGTAGTCGAAGAGGGCGCAGAAAACACTTCGATCCTGGCTTCGGTTGCTACCCCCTTCTCCTTCTTGCTGATCCCGTTAGGCTTTGGGACCTGGCAACTGGCAGCGGCGGCGGTCACCGGGTTTATCGCCAAAGAAAACGTAGTTGGCACCCTGGCGGTGGTATACGGCCTGACCCGCTTTATTGATACCGATGAGCTCGCGATGACCAGTGGAGCTAACACTGTTGCCGCCACTATGGGACTGACTTCGGTAAGCGCCCTCGCCTACCTGTTCTTTAACCTGTACACCCCGCCCTGCTTCGCCGCTATTGGCGCGATGAACTCCGAGATGCGTGATCGTCGCTGGCTGTGGAGCGCCATCGGATTGCAATTCTGCACCGGTTACACCATTGCCTTCCTAGTCAATCAAGTGGGCACACTGGTGATGTACGGGCACCTGGCAGCCGGATTCTTCCCCGGCTTGATTGCCGTCGGGCTGATGGCCCTAGCGATTGCGGTGATTTCTCACCGCATTCACGCCAATTTCGCTGCCCAGTACAACCTGCACCAACAGGTTGAAAAGGCTGCTTAAGAAAGAGGACTAAATTTGAGTACTGTTATTGCCAGCCTGGCGCTGGTGGCGATTGTAAGTGGCGCCATCACCTATATCGTCAAAGAGAAGCGCAAAGGTACCAAATGTATCGGTTGCCCCGTTTCCTCCTCCTGCAGTATTAATCCCGAGGTTGCGACCAACCGTGAAAACCGTCATAATCTGCAAATAGTAGGTATTACTAACCAGACAGGTGAGCCGAAGTGTCACTGTCACTAGTTTGCGAGACAAAGGAGAAAATGAATCTTCTGGAAGCTGTGGAGGGGGAAACCTATATCGTAAAAGATATAGCTACTGATGACCCCGAGATGGACAGTTTCCTGTTTCGTTTAGGGTGCTATAGCGGTCAGGAAATCACGGTTATTTCTCGTAAACGTAAAATGTGCATCGTAGTGATCAAAGACAGCCGGTACAGTATCGATAATCAAATTGCCGAAGCCATTATGATCTAGGGCCCCGGCGGAGCCCATTTGATAGCTGTTACTTCGGCTGATTTTCCCACCTGGGGGCGCGGCCGGTAAAAGATACGACAGGGGCTTGACCTGCGAAGCAGGTCATGGGGTCCCCGGAGTGCTTTTACCGAGCCAGCCCCCATTTCTGGTGCCAATCCGCAGAAAGTAAAAAGGGGATCCCGCCGGTGGATTTTTTCCACCGGCGGGATCCCCTTGATTTTCAGCTATTGTGCCTTTGCCCTAAGGTGGGCACGGCAATCCTTAGCGAGGATCGTCAGTCGCTAGATCTTTCGTTAGGGAGCTGTCCAAGGGGATGGACGGCCCCATAGAGGTAGAGATCGCGACCTTCTTGATGTACAGACCCTTTAGAGCTACCGGACGCAGACGCAGGATTTCATCCAGAACTGCCTGGTAATTCTCTGCCAGCTTCTCCGCATCGAAAGAGCTCTTACCCAGCACTACGTGCAGGTTGGCGTGCTTATCAACCCGGAAGTCAATCCGTCCGCCCTTAATCTCTTTAACCGCTTTTTCTACGTCCATGGTGACGGTGCCGGTACGCGGGTTAGGCATGAGGCCACGCGGCCCCAGGACGCGACCCAGGCGCCCGACTTTGCCCATCATGTCCGGGGTGGCTACCGCTACATCAAAGTCCAGGTATCCACCCTGAACTTTCTCGATCAGCTCGTCGCCGCCGGCCTCGTCAGCTCCAGCATCTAGCGCTTCCTTGTCCTTGGGGCTATTGGCAAAAACCAGGACCCTAACGGTCTTACCAGTGCCATTAGGCAAAGAAACGGTGCCACGAATCATCTGATCCGATTTCCGCGGATCTACCGTGAGACGGAAAACCGCATCCACGGTGGCATCAAACTTGGTGGAAGAAATTTCCTTGGCCAAACGGAAAGCCTCTAACGGTTGGTAGAGACGATCCTTATGAACTTTTTCAGCAGCCTGGTTAAAGGCTTTCGAGTGCTTTTTCATCTGCTTTTCTCCTTGCAGGTTGTGGTGAGGGCGCACATTCCCCTCCACGGTTTATAGTCTTATTTTGGCTGTTCGCCGGGTTAACCCTCGACGACAACACCCATTGAACGAGCCGTTCCCGCGATAATCTTTGCGGCCGCATCGATATCGTTTGCGTTCAGGTCATTCTTCTTTTGCTCGGCAATCTCCTTAACCTGATCCATGGTCAACTTCGCCACCTTATTGGTGTTCGGAGTACCAGATCCCTTGGCAATCCCAGCAGCTTTCTTAATCAACTGGGCAGCCGGCGGGGACTTGAGCACAAAGTCAAAGGAGTGATCCTCGTAGACACTGATTTCTACCGGAATCACGTTCCCGCGTTGATCCTGCGTAGCCGCATTGTAGGCCTTGCAGAACTCCATGATATTTACCTGGTGCTGCGAAAGCGCGGGCCCCACCGGGGGCGCCGGGTTAGCAGCACCGGCCTCGATCTGTAACTTGATCAGGCCGATTACCTTTTTATTCTTGGCAGGCATATAGGGTCCTTCTCAATATAATTTCTTGATTTTACTTTCCCGACGGTTGCCGGAAACTCTTTGCGGTCTGGCAATTTTTTGCTGAAAAACTACCAGCACAGTCGTCCATTGTACGGGCGCACCCGCCCTTACAACCAATTAGGACTGCTCACTGTGAGCAATTAAATCTTTGCTACCTGGTTAAATCCAAGCTCTACCGGAGTTTCTCGATCGAAGATAACCACCAGCACTTTAAGTTTCTGCTGGTCAGGCATGATCTCCGAGATGGTAGCCGGCATAGTTGCGAACGGACCATCGGTAACGGTGACGTTCTCGCCTACCTCGAAATCAACCTCAATAACCGGCTGTTCCGGCTGTTTCGCCTGGCTGGCACGCTCATCCTGCAGTTCCGCAGCCTTAATGGAGGCAGGGGTGGGTGCCAACATGGATACCACTTCGTCCTCGGTCAGCGGCATCGGGTGTTGCGAATCCCCCACGAATCCGGTGACCGCAGGCGTGTCCTTAACTACCCGCCACGCGTCGGGGGCGTCCTCGACCGCTTCCATCCGTACCAGGGCGTAACCGGGAATTCGTACCCGATCCACCACTTTGCGTTCAGTGGATTTTACCTGGACGACTTTTTCCATCGGCACTTCGATCTGGTAGATCTGATCCTCCATGTTGAAGGTAACGATCCGCTGTTCCAGATTGGCCTTTACTCGCCGCTCATACCCGGAATAGGTATGGAGGACGTACCAGTAGCCAGGCAAAAACTCTAGTTCTTCGCGCAACTTGTCCTGTTCGGCCTTAGAAAGTTCTTCCGCGGTAGCTGAGGGCGCAAGTTCTTGGTCTTGAGCAGTGTCAGTTAGCTCCAGCTCTGCCGGGACAGCTGCTGGTTCGGGAGAAGTTTCCTCAGTAAGCACTGCCGGCTCTTCCGGGGTGTTTTCTACCCTGTTTTCTGTTGCTTCCGCTGCCAGCTGCTGGTCGCTGCCTTCAGTCTGCGCACTCGGGTCAGCGGAGGTACCTGCCTCTGAGGAGAATACGGGATCGTTGCTCACAGTAGTTTCTTCCTGCTCCTTATTGCCTGTTTGCAATTCTTGCTCCTTATTTAACCGCCAAATACCTTGGTTACTAACCAGGCGGTGATGACGTCGACAACTCCAGAAAAGACCATCATTGCCAGCACAAACACAATCACAACCACAAAAAAGGTAGTGAGTTCATCGCGGGTGGGCCAAACAACCTTTTTTAACTCGGCAATGACCTGTCGCACGAACTGCACGATGCGACCCCAAAAACCATTTTTCGTCGTTTTGGCGTCTGCCTCTACGGAGGCTGCGCCCTCGTTAGGTGCCAAGATCGTTTCCTCACTTGCTGTCTTGGAGCTCCCGTCGAAGCCCCTATTTCGTCCTGTACCGGGCCCGGCACAGGTTTCAGATTTGCAGGGCAGGCGGGACTCGAACCCACAACCTACGGTTTTGGAGACCGTTGCGCTACCAATTGCGCCACTGCCCTTCCAGCCAGATGGCTGACCTAATACGGTGCTAGATAAGTTTATGGGGTTTTACTGATCACGTCCAACCTACGGGCACATAGTGGGGAAAAACGCATATTTAAACTCCCTAGGGAAGCTAGCGGCACCTACTCGATACCCAAAATGACCACAATTCACCGCAATTTTTGTTCGTAACCGTTAAACACGAGCTAGGCGTGGCAAAATGAGACTATGCACAAACCGCAAGAACACAGAATTTCGAATCGTCTCGCGCAAATATCTCCCTCCGCAACTTTGGCAGTGGATGCGGCCGCGAAAGAACTCAAAGCTCAAGGACATCCGGTAATCGGATTTGGCGCCGGGGAGCCCAACTTTTCTACCCCTGACTATATTGTGGAAGCGGCGCAGGCTGCCTGCGCGGATCCTGCTATGCACCACTACAGCCCAGGGAAAGGCTTACCCCAGTTGCGGGAAGCGATCGCCCAAAAGACCCTGCGGGATTCTGGCTACGAGGTAGACCCCAATACCGAAATTATTGTTACTAACGGCGGTAAACAGGCAGTTTTCGAGGCTTTCTCGGCAATAGTAGAGGTGGGCGATGAAGTTATTATGCCCACGCCCTATTGGACGACTTACCCGGAAGTTATCAAGATTGCCGGCGGGGTTCCGGTTCCGGTAATGGCGGGTGCAGATCAGCATTATAAAGTCACGGTCGAACAGCTAGACGCCGCGAAAACTGAGAAAACCAAAGCTCTGTTAGTGGTCAGTCCCTCCAACCCTACGGGCGCGGTCTATGACGCGAATGAGTTAAAAGCTATCGGACAGTGGGCACTAGATAACGGGATTTGGGTGATCACGGATGAGATCTATGAACACCTAATCTATGACGGAATCCATGCCGAACATATTGTGAAACTGGTTCCGGAACTGGCGAAGCAAACTTTGGTATTAAACGGGGTAGCTAAAACCTATGCGATGACCGGTTGGCGAGTAGGTTGGATGATCGCTCCGGCAGATGTCATCAAAGCCTGTGCCGCTTTCCAGTCCCACACCACCGGAAATGTCTCCAATATCGCGCAGCGGGCAGCACTAGCTGCCGTTAGCGGCCCGCTCGATAAAGTCGAGCAGATGCGCCAAGTGTTCGACCGGCGACGCCAGCGGATGGTCGAGTTGCTACGCCAGGTTCCTGATCTCGAAGTTCCCATGCCTCATGGCGCTTTCTACTGTTACCCCAGTGTAGAGCGGATTTTGGGACGGGAAATCGCCGGCGAAACTCCACAGACTTCGGCTGAGTTAGCTGATCTAATGCTCCGCAAAATCGAAGTGGCGGTGGTTCCGGGCGAGGCGTTCGGCCCTTCCGGTTTCTTCCGGCTTTCCTATGCGTTAAGCGATGAGGACTTAGAAGAAGGGGTCGGCCGAATAGTCGATTTTCTTAATCAAGTAAAATAGGTTGTCCTTCCTACCCTCTCTATAATCTATAATCATTAGAGAGGGGCGCGTGGGCGTCCCACTGTACGGGGAGCCACGGGGGAGGGCGGCATAGTGCGCAAGTTTGCAGCAGTAGCCATAGTCAGTGCTGCCCTTTGCCTTGCAGTTCTAATCGGGACGCGGGCGATCGTGTTGAACGGGGTTCATGACTTGGGGCCGGCAGTTAACTTCAATCCCCAAGTTGCGGTGACTACCCAGCCGTCTCCGCAGCTGTCCCCCAGCGTGCCCGCCACCGATCAGGTGGGACAGCCATGAGTGAAAATCCTAGTTACCCTGGCAGCGTTTTTCCCGGTGAACCCAATTTGTCTCCGGTTCCGGCTCCGGGTACTCTCCCCGCTAGTAACTCCCTTCCCGCAGTGCAGTTACCGGGAGAAAAGACCCTGCCGCAGATTCTTAACCCTGCCGATGCCGACCCGGCTAGTGTCCTTCCCCCGTCCTTGCCGCCCACAGTAACTACCCCTCCACCTGCCCCGGAGCGCGCCGCCTATCAAAGTCGTCCGCGGCGGGTAGTGGAAAAAACTATCAAGCCACAAAGCAATACCCCCAAGTTGCGGATTACCAACCTGCGTAACCGGATGCTGGTGCATTCGGTATTGATTTCCGGATTCGCACTCACCATCGTGGGGCTGATTTTGTTGGTCAGTGGCATATTTCAAATTACCCACGCCGAACGTTCCCAGACCGAGCTAATCACCAATGATCTACGCAGTTTCGTGAAAGTCGAGAACAGCAAATCTAACGGAGGGCTAGCTTCAGCCAAAGACGCCTTGAAAAGATTCATTGCTGCCGAAGACGCCCCTTACAACGGTAGCTTGCTGGGATTTTCGGCCGGGCAGCTAATCGAGCAAAAGGGCGCGCGGGATTCCGCTGCGCATCAAGATGCCCAACTTGTGGCAGATTTAGCCAGCTATTCGGACATCGACTCGGCCAGAATGTTTATGATCCGCACCGATCAGGCCACCTATGCGGTGGGAATAGTACCGATCAGCGCCGCTGATACCGATGACGCCCTGTTGGCGATCGTATCTAATTTTTCGGCCGATACTACCCCCACTAAAACCCAACTATTGTTATTCGCCGGCATTTCCTTCCTAGTATTAGCCCTAGTAGGCCTGGTAAATGTGCGTGCTTCCCAACCATTACTCGCCCCCATTGGCAGGTTGCGGAATCTGATGGCTTCTATTACCAGCGAGCAGGATCTAACTAAGCGTTTGCCGGTAGAGGGTGATGATGACCTAGCAGACGTTACCCGCCAGATGAACTCGATGATTGCGCGCCTGCAATCCAGTTTTGACGAACAGCGCGACCTGTTAAATGATGTGGGGCACGAGCTACGCACCCCCATAACGGTGGTTCGCGGACACCTAGAACTGTTAAATCCCAATGACCCCCAAGAAACTGCCCGCACTCGGGAACTGGCTTTAGAAGAACTTTCACGGATGCATCGGCTCACCGAAGATCTGATTACCGTCGCTAAGAGTGACCGCCCGGACTTTATCCGTCCCGAGCGGGTAGATATCGGAGATCTATTGATGGATGCCTTTGAAAACGCTACCCAGTTGGGCGATTTCAACTGGCGAATCGACAACCTCACTATTGTCCCCACTACCGCGGATCCCCAGCGTCTGCAGCAGGCGTTGCTCGCCCTCGCTCAAAATGCTTCTAAGTTCGCTACCCCCGGAAGCGTAATTGCTCTGGGGGCAGGGATTGATTATCAACAACCCCTATTGGATCAGCAAGGTAATCCCGTACCCGCGGACACGATCACCGCCCCCAGCCTGCAGATGCAAGCGCAAGTTCCCCCGGTGGAAGGCACCCACCGTCTTAACCTGTGGGTTCGTGACCAGGGAATCGGCATTGACCCGAAGGATCAGGAGCAAGTCTTTAGTCGTTTCATGCGCGTAAACCACTCCTATGCCGGTTCCGGCTTGGGACTGTCCATCGTAAACGCCATTGCCCAAGCCCATGGGGGTACCCTGCAAGTCCGATCCGCACTGTCAGTGGGTTCGGTCTTCAATATCAGCCTGCCGATATCAAATGATGATTGCAAAGATGAATTACAAGGAGAATAAAACATGACCAGTATTTTGGTGGTAGAGGACGAGCCCGGCATCTCCTCTTTTGTCGCTAAAGGACTAACTTCCGCCGGATATAACGTGACGGTAGTCGACAAGGGCGCAGACGCAATCTCTGGGGCTCTTGGCGGTGACTATTCGCTGATCGTCCTCGATATCGGCCTGCCCGATATGGACGGTTTTGAAGTATTAGAGCAGATTCGCGGACAGGGAGCTACCCTACCGATTATTGTGCTCACGGCACGTTCTTCAGTCGAGGACACCGTTAGCGGTCTGGAGCAAGGCGCCGATGACTATATGTCGAAGCCTTTCCGTTTCGAGGAGCTTTTAGCCCGGATCCGGCTACGTTTAAAGAACGCTAGTTCTGACGATCCCTCCAATATGGTGCAAATCAATGTGGGGGGTCTCCACCTGGATTTGCGTACTCGCTGCGCGACCATTGATGGGGAACCGGTAGAACTCTCCGCCCGCGAGTTCACTATGCTACAGGCATTTATGGAACATCCCGACCAGGTACTTTCCCGCTCCCAATTGTTGGATATGGTGTGGGGGTATGATTTCGATCCCGGCTCGAATGTGGTGGACGTATATGTGCGTTACCTGCGCCGTAAGATTGGTTCAGAACGCATCGTAACCGTACGTGGCATGGGATACCGCCTGGTAGTGATGTAGAACTTCTTTTGGTTCTTTAATCGCATCTCCCTGCATCATCTATAGAGATAAAAGCATCCCGGGAGGCTGGATATTAATCCAGCCTCCCGGGATTGCTATTGCTATTTAGTTATGATCATGAACGCGATTTAGGCGTTCTCTACATCGGCGTCTACCCACTCGAAGGTGCGGGTGACCGCTTTCTTCCACAAACGGTAGTTGCGGTCGTATTCTTCACGATCTTTACCAGGCTCCCAACGCTTACCTTCTGCCCAGTTATCGATCACGTCTTGCTCGCCATCCCAGAATCCCACGGCGATACCAGCAGCATAAGCCGCACCCAGCGCGGTGGTTTCTAGAACCTGCGGCCGTACCAGCGGCACGCCCAACTGGTCGGCCTGGAACTGCATAACCATTTCGTCCTTGGTCATGCCACCATCAACGCGCAGCTCTTTGAGCTCCACGCCCGAGTCCGCCACCATCGCATCAAAGACCTCGCGGCTCTGGTAGGGGGTAGCTTCCTGTACCGCACGAGCAATGTGTCCCTTGTTGTTGTAGCGGGTTAGACCCACGATCGCACCCCGGGCATCGTCCTTCCAGTAAGGAGCGAATAGACCAGAGAACGCGGGCACAAAGTAGACACCGCCGTTGTCGTCTACCGTGCTGGCTAGCTTCTCGATCTCTTCCGAGCTCTTGATCATTCCTAGGTTGTCACGTAGCCACTGCACCAGCGACCCGGCAACCGCGATCGAGCCCTCCAGGGCGTAAACCGGCTTGTTGTCACCGATCTTGTAAGCCACGGTAGTCAACAGACCGTTGTTGGAGAACACTGGTTCTTCACCAGTATTCATCAGCACGAAGCAGCCAGTACCGTAGGTATTCTTGGCCATGCCCTTTTCGAAGCAAGCCTGTCCGAAGGTGGCAGCCTGCTGGTCGCCCAAAATACCCGAAATCGGGGTGTCGATCAGCAGACCATTCTTACGGCCATAGCCGTACACCTCGGAAGAGGAGCAGATCTCGGGCAGCATCGACATCGGAATCCCGAAGTCTTTGCAGATGTCTTCACGCCACTGCAGGGTACGAATATCCATCAGCATAGTACGTGAAGCGTTGGTGACATCGGTCTTGTGCACCCCGCCGTTTACGCCACCAGTCATATTCCACAGTACCCAGCAGTCGGTGTTACCGAACAGCAGGTCACCGGCTTCTGCCTTTTCGCGAGCACCCTCGACATTGTCCAGGATCCACTTGATTTCCGGCCCGGAATAGTAGGTGGATAGGTCGAGTCCGCAAATGTCGCGATACTTGGAGGGGCCGTCATCTCCCGCGAGTTCCCGGATAATTTGGGAAGTACGAGTATCCTGCCAAACAATCGCGTTGTAGATCGGTTGGCCCGTATTCTTGTCCCAAACCACGACAGTTTCGCGCTGGTTGGTAATCCCCACTGCGGCAACCTCGTGCCGGTTTACCTCTGCCTTCTGCAGGGCATCGGCGACACATTCACGAATGTTGTCCCAGATCTCAATGGGATTGTGCTCGACCCAACCGGCCTTCGGGAAAATCTGCTCATGTTCTTTTTGTCCTACTGACACGATCTGTCCGGCATGGTCGAACAGAATTGCTCGCGAAGAGGTTGTCCCCTGGTCAATGGCCATTACAAATCTTTTTTCGGTCATATCTCTTTCTTCCTTTAGGGTTTTTCTTTTTGTCTTTAATACAGTCTTCCTAGGCAGCCATACCCACGCCGACTACGATCAGTGGAGTGATGATGGCACCAATCGTGGGTCCAACAATCGGAACCCAAGAGTAAGCCCAGTCAGCGTCTGGCTTTCCACCCTTCATCGGGAGCAGGCTGAACATAATACGCGGTCCCAGGTCACGAACCTGGTTGATGGCGTATCCGGTAGGACCACCCAAGCCAATACCGATGACTACGATACACAGAGCCACCGCCAAGGGGCCGACCTGAGTCGGGGTACCGCCAGATACCATCACGAAGGCCAACAGCCCGAAAGTGCCGATGATCTCGGTGAGGGTATTCCATCCGTAGGAACGTACTTCGGGAGCAGTAGAGAAGCACCACAGCTTGGGGCGGGGATCATCCATCTGCAGATCGAAATGCTTCTTGTAGGCCAAGTAGGCGATTAGCGCACCTACCATTGCCCCCAGCATCTGGGCCACAATATAAATACACACGTTCATGCCGGTAACTGGAATGCCGCCCTCGGCAACGCTGGGGCCATTAAGAGTTACGTTACTGTCCAGTCCGTGCCAAACAGCTTTCATGATAGTAACTGCGGGGTTGAGGTGACCGCCGGTCTTATAGGCAGCATACACACCCATGTACACTGCCAAACCCCACCCAAAGTTGATCATTAACCAGCCGCCGCCGTTACCTTTCGATTTCAAAAGGTTATTGGTACAGCAGGTGCCAACACCAAACATCAACAGAATGGCGGTGCCAAAGAATTCTGATGCGAAGATCTCGCCACTACCTGGGGTGGCTGCTGCCATCGGTACCAGGAGATCATTCAATGTCGCAAACATATGCGCTCCTTTGCGCTAGGTTATTGGATTATTTTTTATTCAGTTTTGTTAGGACATGGTCAAAAATGAGCGATCTTTTGCGACGCTTCTCACTTTTTCCCAACGGTCTGCTTCCATTTTTTGCTTTCGGACACTAATGTTCAACATAGTAGAACAAACGTGCGCGCGCGTGCGCGGAGGTGAGATTTTTGTCAAAGGACGCAAAACCGGGCGAAGAGCGCTTTGCTGAAGAAAACACCAAAAGAGATGAGCTAGCTCGCTCTGCCGCCCTAGCCTACTACGTACAGGGACAAACCATGGAGGCAATCCGTCGCCGCATGGGAGTATCCCGCTCTACGGTGTCGCGACTGTTATCATATGCCCGCAAGCGCGGAATCGTCACCATCTCAGTGCAAACCACCAATGCCCCCCACACCCGTTTGGAGCGACAATTACAGGAACGATTTGGGGTAAATGTGCATATCGTGGAGATGCCTCCCGATACTACCCAAAACCGCGTCCTCGAAAATGTCACCAAAACCGCTGCCCAAATGCTAGGGCAGATGGTCAATGACGGTGAAATAGTAGGCATTGCCTGGGGGAATACCACCACCGAAATGGCCGGTCATATAACTCAAAAGGACGTCGATAACGTCACCTTGGTGCAGCTAAATGGCGCGGCCTCCACCGAAACTTCCGGAATCGCGCACGTCGGCGGGATCCTAGCGCGCATGGCCTATCAGTGGAAGGCTAATATCGTACAGTTTCCGGTGCCGGCCTTTTTTGACAATCCCGATACCAAAGAGGCGCTTTGGCGGGAGGGATCGGTGCGGCGCGTCCTTAACTGGCAGGAAAAATGTACTTTAGCGGTGTTTAGCGTGGGGGCATTACGCGCAGAAATTCCCTCCCATGTTTATGCGGCCGGTTATCTCTCGCGCAATGAGTTAAACAAATTGGCACTAGATAAAGTGGTGGGGGATGTTTGCACCGTACTCATTCGCCCTGATGGATCTTGGAGAGATATTTCCTTAAATAGACGCGCCACCGGCCCTACTCCCGATCAGCTGCGTCGTATTCCCCGGCGTTTTTGCGTAGTTGCGGGCAAGAATAAAGCCCAATCTCTCCTGGGGGCGCTTAACGCTGGGGTAGCTACCGATTTGGTTTGCGATAAAGCGATAGCGGAAAAGGTTTGGGCACTAGCAAAGTCCTAGAATAGAGACATGGTAAAAACCGATTTCACCGATGTTTGCGAGTGGGTTGCCCCTCGAACTGATCACCAACCCACGAAACCAGTTCCCGCTTGGTACCGGACAGCCGCAGACCAAGAGAATGCTGCCGAGGGCGGTGGAATCCCGGCATTAAAGCACCTGACCACTATCGGTACCGGGGGGAAACCGAAAGCGTTTTACCCGGTAGGCACGGAGGAAGATCTGGTCGCGGCGGTACGAGAGGCAGACCGCGCGGGAGAGCAACTCCTGGTGCTGGGTGGAGGTTCTAATCTGCTATGCGGGGAGGACTTATCTGACCTGGTGGTGGTGCAAGATCGGCGCAGCGGGGTAACGGTAACCGAAGATACCGCTTGCGGAGGCGCCCTGGTGAGCGCCCCTGCCGGTCAATCCTGGGATGAGTTCGTATGTGCCTGCATTGATGAAGATCAAATGGGTTTAGAAGCCCTTTCGGGGATCCCCGGAACCGTAGGAGCCGCTCCGGTACAAAATATTGGCGCCTACGGGCATGAAGTAGCGGAGACCTTGTCTACGGTGCGGGTTTTTGACCGTTTGAAAGACGGGATCCGGGTACTGCCGGTCGGGGATTTACAGCTGGGCTACCGCACCTCGATTATTAAACGTTCTTTACAGGATGAGGAGGCCGGAGGCGGACGCACCTGGGGCTATACCGGACGTTACGTAGTACTGTCGGCTGATTTCCAATTGGCTCACGCCTCCCTATCGGCACCTATCGAATATGAGCAGCTGGCCACGAAATTGGGGGTAAAACTGGGAGAACGCGCCGATATGCGCGAGGTACGTCAGGCGGTTTTGCAGCTGCGGCGCTCCAAAGGGATGGTGCTGGATCCGGCCGACCCCGATACCCGCTCGTGCGGCTCTTTCTTTACTAATCCCATTATTTCTGGTGAGGACGCGGAGCAACTTCCGCCTCAGGCGCCGCGTTTCCCGGTTTATAACCTGCAGTTGCGCAATGCGGTTACTGGTAAGGCTCCCCAAGTGGAGGGACAAGTAAAAACCTCTGCCGCCTGGCTGATTTCGCACGCCGGATTGGAAAAAGGATTCGCCCTCCCCCGTTCTAACCCAGACGAAGGCGCGCCGCGAGCGGCGCTTTCTTCTAAACACGTCTTGGCGCTCACCAACCGCGATCACGCTACTTCTGGCGACATCGTGGAGTTAGCACGCGCGGTACAGGAAAAAGTAAAAGCGGAGTTCAACGTGCATCTAGAACCTGAGCCGGTGTGGGTAGGGACCGACGCTAACTAGCGGCGGGGAATTAAATGCGCTACATCGGTGAAAATACCGGTTGCTCCCCAATTAAATAGTTCGTTAGCGCGGGCAAGAGAGTTAACTGTCCACACGTTGACCCCAAATCCCGCGTCCCGGAATGCCCGTACTTTTTCACGGGTCAACCCAGTGTCTTCAGGATGGATATAACTGGCGCCCACCAGCTCTAATACCGAGCGCCAATCATCATAAAGCGCGCAGGTTTCATAGAGACAACCCAGGGGAATTTCTGGTGCCAAGGCATGGAACTCCGACAGTAACACGTGGTTAAAGCAGGAAACAATCACTTCCGGTCCGTTTAGCCGACCTAGTTCTTTGATTACTGCTTTAATCAGCTGGCGGGTCATGGCCGCACCCGCTTCATTGGATTTGATCTCGATATTGGCGTTTAGACCCGTTTCGTTCATAAAGTCCACAAGTTGATGCAGGGTAGGAAGCTTTTCTCCCGCAAACTCGGGGCTAAACCAGCTGCCGGCATCAATCGATTCCAGATCGGTGGCAGTGAGTCCATAGTAACCGCCGGATTTATTGGTAGTGCGATCCAAAGTGGTGTCATGGCAGATGATTACGGTTCCATCCCCCAAAATATCAACATCAGTTTCAATCCAGTTCAGACCATGCTCCACCACTTTCCGAAAAGCGGCCATCGTATTTTCCGGGGCTAAAGTATTTAAGCCGCGATGCGCAAAGACGCGATTATCCATATCCATTTTGGTATCACTTTCTGGTTTATCTAGACGAGCTATCAATGACTCTACTTAAGTAAAACTGGTTTAACACCGCGTTAACCGGGATAGGACACGAAGAAATTTTAAGACTGCAAACCGGTGGCAGTTAGATAGGCGAGGACAGCGCGCACCCGGCGATTAGGTTCATCGGGAGTCAGTCCCAGCTTCATAAATACATTGGCGATATGTTTTGCCACCGAGGCACCCGAGAGGAATAGTTTCTTTGCGATTTCCTCATTGGATAAACCTTGCGCCATTAGCCCTAAGACTTCGCTTTCCCGGGCAGTAAGGCTGGCGAGGGCGGAGCCCCGCTCTCGTACCAGTTTCACTGCTACTTCCGGGTCTACTACTACCCCACCATCGGCTACGGTCTGCAAAGCGTTTAAGAAATCGGCAACCCTAGACACCCGCTCTTTTAATAGGTATCCGGTACCGGCGGCGTGCTGCCCTGGTGGAGGTAGCTGGTCGGCACTAAAAAGTTGTGCCGCGTAGGCTGGTGCCACGTATTGACTTAGTACCATAATCCCCAGGTCGGGGTACTCTTCGCGAATCTTGACCGCCGCGCGCAAGCCATCATCGCTCATCCCTGGCGGCATCCGCACATCGGTTACCAGCACATCCGGGAGCTGACCGGTCTGCCCCACCTGTTTTACTGCCGCAATTAGCCCGGGCGCGTCCTCGGCTTGCGCAATTACTTGATGTCCTAGGCGCTCAAGCAACCCAGCTAAGCCTTCCCGGATCAAAGTTGCGTCATCAGCCAAAATGATTTTCATGCTGTCTCCTTCGCGGATACTATAATCGGAATTTCCCCGCGCACTGTAGTTGGCCCGCCGGTCGGGGAAATCACCCGCAAAGTTCCTCCGAAGGCTTCCAGTCGCGCCTGCAAACCGGCCAAGCCATGCCCCGGGTTAATACTTGCCCCGCCGGCTCCATTATCGGTAATTGAAACCACCAGGGAAGAACCTGCCACCACCAATACTGAAACCTCGGCTTGGGGTGCATATTTTGCCACGTTCGTGAGGGACTCACATACCAGGTAGTAGGCAGCAGCGGCAGCTCCGGGCGGCAGCTTGGGCAGTTCAAAGGGCATCCGGACATCCACTTTCACAGGGGATTCAGCGCAAACGTCGCGTACTGCCTCGGCCAGTCCCTTATCGGAAAGCACTTTCGGGTGTACCCCGGCTACCGTTCGCCGCAGCGCCGCTAAAGCTTGGTCATTGGCGTCTTGCGCTTCCCGCAGAAGACCTAAAATCTGTGGTATCTGCGCGCAGGTATCGGACTCGCCGCTACCTTCCCCCTCCGGGCAGTCCTTAAAAGATTCCGAGGAGGCCAGCATTTCCAGGTTTAGTTCCGCCTCGCCCACTTTCATAGAGGCTGCCACCAGGTATTGTTGGGCACCATCATGCAGATCCCGTTCAATACGGCGACGTTCAATCTCGAAAGCATCAACTATTTCCCGGCGAGAGCGATGCAACTGGACAATTTCCTCCGCGCTTAACGGACCGGTAGTGGCAATAGTAAAAATTAACCGCGCATAGATTCCACCGGCTAATGCAAACAGCAGCCATAGCAGGATCAACACCAGATATATCCGCTGGTCACTAAAGCTTCTCAAACCCAGGAGATAGGTAAGTGCCATAATCAATAAATTGAGTAACGGCAAAGAGGCAATCAGATTTGCTAATAGGCAAAACAGGAAAATCGGGATGGAACGGGAATTTATGTATTCCGCAGTACTTCGATCATCTCTTTCTAGAATCGCTTCCCCGCCGGGAACCTGCCAAAAATGCCAGATAGCAGCATCTTGCCGCCCCAGCATGGCGCTAGCGCGGTAACGCACCGCTGCCGTGTAGTGGGAAAGTACCGCCCGCGAGCGTCGGAACAGCACCAGCATTGCCCCCACGTGTACCACCAGTGAAAATAGCTCAATCGCTAGGAAGGGAATCCCCAGCCGGAGGCTGGAACGTACCAGGGAGCTTCGGTGGTAAGTTACCCCGCGAAAATAGGGATCAGTTCGCTGCATACCTATATTTTAGGAGGACGCTCCCGGTAAAGAACACCGCCCGCTAACTACCTTTAGGGTAGTGCCAGCTCTACCTTAAAAGTAGTTTGTACCCGCTGTTAGCACAGCGGGAAAGGCGTCAAGATAGGAGTATGTTGATTCAAACCCAGGGGCTCACCAAGATTTACGGCTCGCACACGGTGCTGGCCGATATTGATTTAACTATTGGCGAGGGTGAGCAGGTGGCGATTACCGGCCCGACTCAAGCGGGAAAAACTACCCTCCTGTATCTACTCAGCGGGATTGTACGGCCCTCTTCCGGGACGGTGATCTTAGATGGCCGGGATTTATCAGAAATGTCGCGCCGTCAGTTGCAGGCACTGCGCCGCGAACGTTTCGGTTTTATTTTCCAATCCGAACAGCTCCTTCCCGAACTGCAAGTACTAGAAAATGTGGCTTTACCACTACTGTTACAAGGATTCGGACGCGTAGAAGCAAAACAGCGCGCCTTAAAAGAGCTACAACGACTGGGGCTCGAAGATATTAGTCGGCAAATGACTGCCGGACTCAGCCCAGCTTTGGCCGCGCGGATAGCGATCGCCCGGGCTTTAGCGACCCGCCCCCGGGTGATTTTTGCTGATCAGCCGACGGCGCTACTAGATCCTGTCTCTGGCCAAGAAGCGATGCAGGCGTTATCGCTGGCAGCAGCGCGCACCCACGCCACCCTTTTGGTTTCTACCGTAAATCCGCAGGTAGCGGCGTGGTGCCAGCGAACTATCACCCTGCGAGACGGATTGATTGCCCAAGACACTCGGCGCGAATCTGCCTCAGAAACCGTATTCCAGGTCGAGGACGCATAAATGACTCTGGGACGAATTATTATCTGCTGGCGAGGGCGAGACTTTAAGGATCGCCCCGCGCAAGCGGCCTCGATATTATCGGCCGCCCTCACCTGCTACTGCTTGCTAGCCGTACTAGGCGGAATTAACGCTTTTCTGGTCAGGCGTTTATGGATATTACCTCAGGGGGCAGATACTTTGGGGCGCGCCCTCGCCGCCCTACCCAGCCATGCCCGTAGCTATGAGCACGAGGCCGTGTCTGTCATCTATATTTCGTTATTTGTTTTCGCCACTCTGCTGATCACCTTTCCCCTGATTGCCCTGTGGTGGAACCGTCTGGAGCTAGATGAGCAGCGTTTAGGGGATGCGCTGATCAGTTTGTATCGCTTGGGAGCGAGCACCATAACTCGTTTTTTCTTTACCTGCTACTCGATTTATAGCTATATTTTTGCGGGGTTTGTGCTGGGTGCTGCAGTTTACGCGCTCTCTTTGCCACTCCTTGAAAATATCCAGATTCTCGGTATTAATCCCACCGCCAAAGACCTGCTCCCCCCTTGGTGGATTCTGCTCCTGTCCCTGGTGGTGCTCTTGCTAATCCCAATCTGGAAAATCACTTTGCTGCTGCGCCAACAGCAGGGAATTCCCGCGGAAGCCCGCCGCCGCTTCAATATTTCTTTTATTTCCTCCTGGTTTAAAGGTTCTACCCGTAACAGCGCTATTTTCTGGTTAATCGTGCTGGCAATACCGATTCTGCTAGTTGGAATGGTGATCGCCGGATTATCGGCACTAGCCTTAGCGCCCATCATGATGTTGGCTTTTCTTTGGGTGCTGGTGTTTTGGCTGCCTGCCAAAGTGCTGACCTTGATTTGTTGGCCCTTAACTTTTAGTCGCTACCCCGCAGTACTTTTGGCTGCCCGCGCGATCCGCGCGCATGCCTCCCGAATTTGGACAGCATTGGCACCGGTGCTTTCTCTGGTCGCCACCTACCTGTTGTCGCTATTCTTCCTGGCGGTAGCCGATAGCTACACGGATTCTTTGCGACTTGAAACCGACTCTACCGGCATAGATGGTGAATATCAGGAAACTTTGCATCTGCATTACTTATTGCTGCGCCTAGTGCAGCAGGACGTAAAAACCGGGTGGCTGTTAACTGCGGCCATAGTCGCACTCACTACTGCTTTCTCCCTAGCTACCACGGTGATGGCTTCCAATCGCCGCGAACAAGCACAAACCAATCTGCTATTAAAGCTCGGATGCCCACCGGCAGTTATCTGGAGGGCGCGGATGTGGGAAATCATCATCGTTTACGCGTTTGGATTCTTACTACTAGCCGGATGCGCATTCCTTCTGCTTATCACGACCAGCTCTACGACCGTTTCGCCTCCGATAAACATTTGGGAAGTAATCGCTTCGGCAATAGCCCCTCTCACCTGGATGATAATCGGGGTTTTGGGTCTGCAAGCCCTAGTGTTTATGACGCTCACCCGAGTGCAAAACACCGAGATAATTCCGCATTTTGAACGCCAGCAGTTAAAGTCTAAGCAGCAGGTACGGCACTACCATCCGGCTGCTTTATCCAATGAAACTTCAAGAGCTTCTGAAATCTCTAGCGAAATCGCAGCAAATTTTTTGCCAGAAAACGAAAGGTAAACCGGTGAATAATAACCAGCTCTATCAGCCCGGAGTTCCCGAGGAGTTCCATCGCTACCAAAAGCCGCGCCATGCCATGCCGCCTGCTCCCGCCAGTCCCCCTCCGGGAATGCCGGCAGTTAAACCTCAAGATCAGCAGGTACCTGAAAAGGCTTTCCCAGCCCGCCAATCCGGCAACCTCCTTCCCGGGCACGCCGGTGTTCCCCAAGCGGCAAGCCCGGTTTTCTCCCAACCGCAACCAAGTGCGCAGCCACTACCGGCGGTAGCTAACCCCCAACCACCGCTAACCTCCCCACTGCCAAATGCCCCCACCCAGATGCCGCAGCCGGCGCCATCAGCACCCTCGGCAGCTACGCAACTACCAGCAACCCCGATAACTAATTCCCGAACAGATCCCACGCAGTCGCAACGCGGCCGCGCCGATACCTCGGCTTTACCTGAAAAACCCAGCACTGCAGTCCCGCAGCCGCAAACTAGCGCTGCTCCTAGCAGTTCCAGCACCACGCAAGGATCCCCGGTAGTTAGCCTCAATAATGTTTATAAAATCTATCGCCAGGGCGAAACCGAGGTGCGCGCCCTCGATGGCATTGATCTGCAAATCTATTTCGGACAGTTTACTGCGATTGTGGGGCCTTCGGGATCCGGTAAATCTACGCTGCTGCATTGCCTAGCCGGCCTAGACAGTGTCACCCAAGGAACGGTGACGGTCGCCGGCAAAGACCTCGCGAAAATGAACGACAAAACCCTCACTCAGTTCCGCCGTGACCACATTGGGTTCGTTTTCCAATCCTTCAATCTGATGCCCACCCTGACTGCCTTGGAAAATATCCGGCTGCCCCAATTGCTAGCGGGCAAAAAAACCTCTCCCAACTGGGAAAACCAGATTATTGAAATCTTGGATCTCAAAGATCGACTAACCCATAAGCCTTCCGAACTCTCTGGGGGGCAGCAGCAACGGGTGGCGGTCGCCCGCGCCCTGATTACTAAACCTGCCCTGCTAGTAGCGGATGAACCCACTGGAAACCTGGATTCGGCCTCCTCTAAGGAAGTCCTGAAGCTGCTACGCAACGCCGCCAGTGAACTAGGTCAGTCGGTGGTGATGGTTACCCACGATCCGGATGCGGCGGCGGTTGCTGATCGGGTATTGATCGTCAAAGACGGCAAAATCACTCAAGAACTTTCTCACCCCACTCGCGGGCAACTTTCTCAGGTGATCTAAATGCGTTTCCTAACTAAAGCCAATCTGAAAGCCCATGCCCGGCAATATATTGCTACTGCCTGCGCTATTATCATCTGCTGTATTTTTATATGCATCGCCAGCTCCTTCGGCTCCGTCATGGCATGGACTATGGGGGCGGGCGAAACCCAATTGATGAAAAACACCCAGGTGGTAGTTACCTACGGGGAGTTTGACGAAAACTCTCAAGCGGCCGTAAACGGGACCGTCGCTGTTGAAAAGTTCAAAGCGGATCCGCTAGCGGGAATCATCGCTGACCGTGCCGGGATTCGCCAAGCAAATGGCACCGACCTGGAATTACAGCCGGTTTATCAGACCCGGGTCGGAGCTACCATCGGGAAAAAGTCCATACAGGTACAAGGGATAGGACTGTTTTCGCCCCAGTTCTACCGTCCTCCCCTTAGCGAAGGTAAAGCACCTACCGGCAAAAATCAGATTGCCCTAGCCGCGAGCTATTTAGAGAAAACCGGAGTCTGGGTGGGAGACACAATCGAAATTCAGGTTCCTCCCCCTGACGATGAAGAGGATGCGCAGCCCACCACCCAAAAAGCTACGGTCAGCGGGATTGTACGCCGGGATGCTTCCATGTATATCGGTCAGGTTCCCGACGTGTACCTCTCCCCTGAACTGGGTAAACGTTTAGCGAAAGCCACCGGGACGGGAGTTAGCCAGATTTTGGTGCATACTCAGCAGGATCCGGCGGCGCTAGCCCAAAAATTGGGGCAATATCTAAATGATAAACAGCTGCTCAGCAAAGATTTAGCGGTAGTTACCGTAACCCAAAAACAAAGCGAAACCACTGCCGGCAAGGCAGAACAAATCGCCTTACAGGCGGTCGCCTTATTTTTCCCGCTACTAGCGGTGCTGGTTTGTATCGGGATTGTTTCTGTTACTTTCCAGGTGGTGCTAGCTAGGAGGCGGCGAGAAACCGCACTGCTGCGTTGCGTAGGCGCTACCGTCGCGCAGGTACGCCGCGCGGCTTTCTTAGAATGTCTGCTGGTAGGGATAGTTTCCGCAGTAATTGGGACTCTAATTGGTTGGCTGGGGTCAATCACTTTGGTCTATGGCACCGGTATGATTGGCTCTCTGTCGCAAACCCTGGAAGTAATCGGGGTATTTCCGGTGATATTATCCCTGGTTACCGGGATTTCAGTGCCACTTATTGGTGCTTTGCGTCCCACTTTTGGACTCGGAAAAATCCGCCCGATTGCGGCACTCAATACCCAGGAGCTGAATAAGCAGGGCAAACCCAAGCGGCATATTTTCCACTGGATTCTAACCGCATTTCTGACCGTTGTCGGGGGCGTAATGTGGGTTTTGGCCTGGAGGAATCACGGCAGTGTAGAGGGAGAGAAACAGCTAATAGCTTTGGGAGCCGCCATCGCCGGCGCCTTAATCCTGATGTGTGCCGTCTTAATGATTTGTCGTTTCCTGTTGCCAGCATTTACTGCCCTATTTACCCGCCCGTTTGCCCGCAAGTATGCGACCGCTAAACTCGCTGGTGAAAACGTTAAGCGAGATCCGCATCGCACCGGAGCCACCGCCACTGCCCTGGTGCTAGGAGTTACCTTGATGGCCACCATTTTGATTGGTACTGCCTCGGTACAAAAAACCGTAAATGATGAAATCAACCGACGTTTCGCAGTTGACTATTCCCTGGTATCTGCCAACCCGAGCATCCCTTTGCCGGGGAACGAACTAAAGAAAGCTGCCCAGATTGAAGGGGTTAGCGCCATTGGAGAAATCCCCGGAATGGTTACGCAGACAATTACTGATGCGCAGGGCAACACGCTCACCAAGGAACAGCTGACGGGCAGAGCTGACGAAAATCCAGAGGAGGCGAAACCAGCGGATACGGAACCGGTGACCGAAACTCCTGAGTCTACTAGCAACGCCCCCCTAGAAGTAAAGGTCGAAACCGGCAGTAGCGAGACCGCTGATGCTAACGAGGGCGCTGGCGGCGAAAATCCCCGGGCGTCCTCAATGGTAGTAGTCACTTTGCCTGACAAGGTTAATTCCTTAACTCGGAAAAGGATTAAAGAACCTCAGCGCGGAGAAATGTGGCTGTTAGGGGCGGTAGATAAACCTTTATCGCAACCGGTACACCTAGCTTTCAAAGGAGGCGGGAAAATAACCGTCAAAGTGAAGAAGATTCCTGCTAGCGCCAGCGGTTTTCCGGCGGATTACAGCGCCCTCTATGGGGTGCTGTCGCGAGCAGACTTTGACAAATTAACCGCCTCCGGGGCAAAAACTGAAAGTTACGGGGTGATGGCAAAGTTAGATTTGTCGCGGGGCTCCACCGACACTATTCAGACGATTCAAGACTTCACCAACCAGTTTTGGGAGTTACCATCAGCGAGTATGGAAAGCTCCGCGATGGTCTCGTCCATCGTCACTATGGTTCTGCGAATAATGATGATGATTTTGCTGTGTCTGCTGGGAATTTCTGCCATAGTCGCTCTAGTCGGGGTGGCAAATACTCTCAGCTTGTCGGTAGTTGATCGCGCCCAGGAGAATGCGCTGCTGCGCGCAGTTGGCGCCACCCGCACCCAGGTAAGACGGATGTTGATTATTGAAGGAACGCTAATCGGGCTCGGCGCCCTGGTAGTAGGACTGGCATTATCCGCCCTCTTCTCGTGGTTTGTGATGCAGTGTATGCCGTTTGCCGGTCTAATCTCGCAAAAGAATATCGAATTAGAAATCCCTTGGCTATGGGTGGGATTGGTGGTGCTGGTAACCGAGCTCTTCTGTTTCTTAGCATCGGTGCTACCCGGCAGGCGTGCCGCCAAGGCCAGCCCTATCGAGGCCTTAAATACCGCTGACCAGTAGATTTTAGTTAAAGGTACCGTACCGATACTGAGCTGGTAGCAAAGTTGGGGCGCGGGAGTAGGTGCAGCTCTGAGCAAAGAAGGCTCGCATCTTCTCCTGCGCCCTCCTGGCAGCTGGGAAACCTTACGCCCTAACGTTACTAGACAACGCCAAGCCCCCTGCCAGCGCGCCCTCAGCTTGAGCTGCTAGATTTGAGCTAATAGGAGGAAATATGGCTGGAAAACGTTTTGGAAATGGTGTGAAAACCGCACTGCTACTGGGAATCATGTGGGCGATTCTGCTGGGGATTGGATACTTGATTGCCTATGGCACTAACAATTCTGCGTTCCTATGGATTTTCGCGGCGATTGGACTGGCCTCCACCTTTTATAGTTATTGGAACTCGGACAAGTTAGCGATCCGGGCTATGGGTGCCTATCCGCTAGATCCGGGGCAATATCCCCAGATTGTCAAGATTGTCACCGAGCTATCCGAGACTGCCGGGCAACCGATGCCCCGCCTCTATATTGCCCCCACCGCCACCCCGAACGCTTTTGCCACCGGCCGGAATCCCTCCCACGCTGCCGTTTGCTGCACCGAAGGAATCTTGCAGTTGCTAAATGAACGGGAACTGCGCGGAGTACTCTCCCACGAATTAATGCACGTATACAACCGCGATATTTTAACCTCCTCAGTTGCGGCTGCTATCGGAGGCTTGATTACTTCCGCCGCCCAAATGATGTTCTTTTTTGGAGGAGGACGCCGCGACGAGGAAAGCTCGGGACCCCTGGGAGCTATCGGGGCTTTGCTGATGCTATTGCTCGCCCCGCTTGCTGCTTCTTTAACCCAGCTAGCGATTTCTCGCACCCGCGAGTTTGATGCGGATCAAACCGGCGCGGAACTCTCCCGCGACCCCTTAGCGCTAGCCAGCGCGTTGAAGAAACTGGAGGCAGGAACTACTGCCCGTCCTCTGGCGAAAAACCCACAAACCGAGAAAGTCGGGTTCATGATGATCGCGAACCCCTTTAAGGCGGGCGGAGTGCAGCAACTATTTTCAACTCACCCCCCAATGGATCAGCGGATTCGCCGCCTAGAGGAAATGGCGGGGTACTAGCTCCAGGAATAGCTCCGGGTAGTTAGACAACCTGCCTGGCTGAGGCCATAGCAATATTTGCCGCAGCTAATCGCTACCTGCAGCACCAGCAGTTGCCCCTACTGCACCCGGCGCGGTAGTACGACTATTCGCCGTCCTGGCCGATTAAATCTTCCGGTACGTCCTCGCCACGGGAAATTGCGCTCATAGCTTTACGGGATACTACTTTGACGCGTTCGCGCGCCCCACGGCCGCCCTCGACCTCGCCAAAGTCGGCACCCAGTTGCTTTTCGTATTCGTCCAGTAGCTCCCAGCCATGCCAGGTGGAGAAGGGGACGCCCCGCTGTTCAAGTAGCTCAATCATGGCGTCGTGCCCCACCGCTTTCCCGGTAGCCACTAGCTTGCCCGCTTCCGCGTCCTCTACCAGGTGAGCGATAGTTTGCTGCGCATCGGACTTGGTAGACCCAATCAACCCTACCGGACCACGTTTTACCCAACCGGTAGCGTAAATACCGTTCAAGGGGGTTCCCTCCAGGTCGGTAACCCGCCCTTCCTGATTAGGGATTACTCCGCGCCGCTCATCGAAAGGCAGCCCCTCAATCGGAGAGGAGAAATACCCCACCGCGCGATAAACCGCCTGTACCGGGGTTTCCCGCAGCTCACCGGTACCGGAAACGGTGCCGTCCCCGTTCAGCTGGGTACGTTCGGTAACCAGGGCACGCACATGCCCGTCCTCATCGGCCAAGATTTCTTTGGGAGCTGAGAATAGATGCAGGTGGATGCGGCGGTCAGCCTCGCTATCGTCCTCATCCATCGCGTAGTTAATTAAAGTATCAACCACCATTTTGGTTTGTTTCGAGGCGGCAATCGCCTGCTCGGAGCCCTCATCGAACTCGAAATCTTCCTCGGAAACAATAACTTTTACCCCGGGCTGTTGCCCGAGTTCGCGCAGCTCTAAGGGGGTGAACTTCACCTGGGCAGGCCCGCGCCGCCCAAAAATATGCACATCCGTAATCGGGGATTTATAAAGCTCTTTCGCTACGTTTTCCGGAATCTCAGTTTTTAGCATATCCGCCGGATGCTTCGCCATTACCCGGGCAATATCCAGGGCGACGTTACCGACCCCGATAACCGCGACCTCTTTAGCCTCTAGGGGCCAAAAACGCGGATAGTCCGGATTCCCGTCATACCAGGAAACAAAATCGGAGGCACCATAGCATTCCGGAAGGTCTTGACCGGGCAAATCAATCGGTTTATCCCGGTCAGAGCCAGTAGCAAAAATAATCGCATCATAGTGAGCGTGCAGATCCTCAACGGTGATATCCGCATCCTCGCCGCCGACATTCACGTTTGCCAACAGACGGATATCTCCGCGCTGCAAAACCTTGTAAAGGGCAGTAATTATTGCCCGTATCCGGGGATGATCCGGCGCCACCCCATAACGCACCAAGCCATAGGGCGCAGGCAGGCGTTCAAATAGGTCAATCTCTACGTCAAGACCAGATTTGGACAAAATATCGGAGGCATAGATACCGGCAGGACCGGCTCCAATTACGGCGACACTGAGCGGACGGTCAGACACTATAACCCTTCCTTTTGCGTTATTAATCTGGCGGCACCTACTATTAGCACCTCAAACCTCAAATTATTGTAGCCGTGAATAACGGCTATCCCGCATTTTGTTGAGCGGTCTCACACAATGGCTTAACCGCCTTTGGTAAACAGGGACGACAAGAGAAAGGTAAAACTGCCCCAAGTAATGACGCTTGAGAGACAATAGAAATATTAAAGGAGGAAACAAATGACTACACGGCAAACTCCGCGCAGGCCAGCGATGTTGGATGCCGAGCAAGCAGAAAATATCCCCGGTGCCGAGGACGGGGCGATCTCCTCGGAAGTTGCTCACTTGGTAGCGCAAACTCTGCTGGGGATAGAAAAAGAAAGCGACGATAAGGTTCAGCGTTTACGCCAGCTGTTGGAATCTGGCGGGGTAGATACGGTCAGTGAACTCTGGTCTAACTCGCCGGCGGGCACTTTACCCGGCACACTCTGGCGCCTGTACCTGGTATATCAGTGGTATTTACGGGATCCACAGCTGGTAAATAAGCGGTTTCAGCAGGGTCTGGCGACCCAGAAAATTGGGGAAGTTTTTTCCCGCGACCACTGCGAAAAGTCGGTGGCCGCCCTCATGGATAAACTAGCGGAGCTTTGGCGTGCCGAAACCTCTATTGCTCAGCTGGCTCCCCTGCTAGAGCGCACTAGTGATTTCCTGAAAGTACTGGCCAGTGGGGTCAGTGCCGACTGGATTAAAGACGCTCGAGATGAACTAGCTGATCCAGTTACTTTGCGTCCCGAAGCGCTATTGCAAACCGCGCGCGACCTAAAGCTTTCAGCGGGTGCAGCCCAGGTAAATCGCCTAAACTAGAAATAAATCGACCCAGAGTAGTTCAGGTACCGTCACCAAATTTTTTATGAGAAGGGATCGGCATGGACAGCAAACCGGAAGCTGACAACAGGCCAGAACCGAAAGTAGGTAAAGCTAAAATTAAGGAGGACGCGCAAGGTGACTCTCATGTGGTGCCTTCGCCTGCCGATATTGCCCGGTTTTATAAAGAAAACCCGCAAACTGAAGCAGTAGCGCAGGTAGATCGGGTGGCAGCCCAATCTAATTTTGAAACCGCCACTGCTGACGAGCTGATCTCTTCTAAGACTTCCCCGGAACAGTTCCCAGGTACCGATTATGAGGATGCCGACTATGACCTGCCCACCGGATCTTCACCTTTTGTTGACGGCAGGAAAATAAATATTGATGAGGAGCTGTTTCCACGACCGAAAATAACTGTACCGGCGGGTTCAGATCAAAACGATAAGCCGCAAGCAGTTAGTAAAGACAGCAAAACTGCAACTAGGGACGCTAACGATAAAACAGGCGCTAAGGAAAGCTCAAAAGAAACCGGTGGTGCCCAGGCCAAGACGGCTTCTACAAAGCCCAGTACTAACAGCGATAAAGAGGCACCTGCAAAGAAAAAGGCTAACGCGCAGTCCGCAGCGGTCAGCGCCGGTCACGCCCAAACCGATGGCCCCGAAGATCTGTCCAAGATCAGTCCTTCCACTTTGCGGGAGGCTCCCGGCATTGACAAACTGGCGCAAGCCGGCCCCCTCGGTCAAGATAAGCCTCTACCCAAGGGACGCTTTGGGGATCGCGAATTATCTTGGATGCAGTTCAACCAACGAGTATTAGAGCAGGCAGAGGACGAGAGGCTCCCGATCTTAGAGCGCGCCTGGTTTACCACGATTTTCTCTTCCAACCTTGACGAGTTCTATATGGTGCGGGTAGCCGGACTAAAACGTCGGATTGCCGCCGGAATTGCTCGCACCGCCGCCTCCGGTCTCACACCCCGGCAGGTACTGGACCTGGTGACTGAGCGCGCCCAGGTTCTGTGTGCCCGGCAGGCCGGTTTCGTGCAGAACACATTGCTAGGCGAACTGGAAGAGGTGGGGATCAAACTGCGGCGTTGGGATGATCTTGCCCCGGAGCAACAAGATTTCCTACATGGATATTTCCGCCGCCTGATTTTCCCCATCCTCACTCCCTTAGCAGTCGACCCCTCGCACCCCTTCCCCTATATTTCGGGGCTGTCAGTTAACTTGGCGGTAGTGGTGCGCAATCCTCTAACTGGGAAGCAACATTTCGCCCGGGTAAAGATCCCGGAGAGCCTGCCCCGGCTAATCTGCGTGGAACAGGCAATAGACCAGGTCAGTCCGGAGGACGCGATTGACACTAACGGGGAAGCCACCTTCATTACCTTGGAGGATGTTATCGGCCCCCACCTCGACCACCTCTTCCCGGGAATGGAAATCTTGGAACATCACGTGTTCCGCGTGACCCGCAACGAGGATCTGGAAGTCGAAGAGGATGACGCCGAGAACCTGCTGACCGCGATGGAACAGGAACTATTGCGGCGCCGTTTCGGCCCGGCAGTACGTCTAGAGGTTGCCAAAGGGATTTCCCGCCCGGTATTAGACTTTTTGGTGGCCAAACTGGAGATCGGCATGGAGGACGTTTTTTCGCTTCCGGAACCGATTGACTTGCGCTGCCTGAATGAGCTCCATGAACTAGATTTGCCGGAACTGAAGTACCAGAAGTTTGTTCCGGCTACTGCTGCCGGGTTAGCGGAAGTGGAATCGGCTACCCCCACCGATATTTTTGCGATGATTCGCAGCCACGATGTGTTGCTACATCACCCCTATGATTCCTTCTCTACCTCGGTGCAACATTTCGTCACCTATGCCGCTAGAGATCCCAAAGTGCGTTCCCTCAAGCAAACCTTGTACCGTACTTCCTCGGATTCTCCGATTGTGTCTGCCCTGATAGAGGCGGCGCAAAACGGAAAACAGGTGCTCGCCATCGTAGAGATTAAAGCTCGTTTCGACGAGGACGCCAATATCTCTTGGGCACGCAAACTAGAGCGCGCTGGGGTGCACGTGGTATATGGCATGGTGGGGCTGAAAACTCACTGCAAACTGTCGATGGTGGTTCGCGAAGAATCCGATGGTCTGCGCCGTTACTGTCACGTTGGTACCGGAAACTATCACCCCAAGACCGCACGCGGATACGAGGATCTGGGCTTGCTGACCTGCGATCGCGAGGTAGCTCAGGATCTCACTCGCCTATTTAATCAGCTTTCGGGGTATGCACCGCGTACTTCTTTCCATCGCCTACTGGTGGCTCCGCGCTCGATCCGTCCCGGGATTATCGAGCGCATTGAGCGCGAGGTAGAAAATCACCGCCAAGGCCTGCCCGCCTATATCGGGATTAAAGTAAACTCCCTGGTAGACGAGGCAGTAACTGATGCTCTCTACCGCGCTAGCCAGGCAGGGGTACCGATCGATATTGTGGTGCGCGGAATTTGTACTATTCGATCCGGGGTGCGCGGGCTATCGGAAAATATCCGAGTACGTTCCATTTTGGGGCGTTTTCTGGAACACTCCCGTATCTACGCTTTTGAAAATGCCGGACAGCCGGAAGTTTGGATCGGTTCTGCTGACCTGATGCACCGCAACCTGGATCGCCGGGTCGAGGCGCTGATCCGAATTAAGGATCCCAACATGACCGCGACACTCATGGATTTGGTGAAACTTGAGGCCTCCCCAGAGGTATCTTCTTGGCATTTGCGGCGGGATGGTACTTGGCGGCGCCATGTTGACGCCAAGGATGGATCGCCCCTGATGGACATTCAAGAGTACCTAATTAATAAGGCTAACTCGCGGATGAAGGGACGCTAAGCGACGAGTTTTCCGGCTAACTCTTCACGTTAATACAGTTTTACCCCTGTCACCTGGGAGAATGACCTTACACGTAATTTGTTAGACAATGGAAACAGATTACGAGAAAGGCAAGTGGCTATAATGACGGCTCGACCTAAGCCACCGCATATGCGGATAGTACGATCCGCAGGCGCATTAGTTTGGCGTCTGCGGCCAGAAGCCAACCCAATTGCTGGTACCTCCCTCCCCGCGCAGCGTCAAGATATTGAGGTATTGATTGTGCACAGGCCGCGCTACGACGACTGGTCTTGGCCAAAGGGTAAACGCGAACCTGGGGAAGCTATCCCGGCAACGGCAGTACGCGAAGTTGAAGAGGAAACCGGGGTTCCCATTCGTCTGGGAGCGCCGCTGACCGTGCAGCGATATCGACTGGGGTCGGGAGTAACCAAAGAAGTTTATTACTGGGTGGGATTCCCCGATGTTCCCGCGGAAACCTTGCGGGCACGCCCCTTAGCTCCCCCAGCTCCTAGTAAAGAAATTGATAAATGCCAATGGGTGGGAGCGCGCAAAGCTATGCGGCTGCTGACTCGCCGCGGGGATCGTCGCCTGTTAGAAGAACTGCTTACCCGCCTAGCAGATCACACTTTAGTTACCCGAACGGTGGCAGTGCTCCGGCACGCTAAAGCCACTAAACGCTCCCATTGGGAAGGTGGCGAGATGACTCGCCCACTTTCGCGGCGTGGCTCCTCGCAAGTGTTACGGTTGATCCCAGCGCTTTCAGCTTTGGGTATTAATCAGATAATTACTTCGCCGTGGCGCCGCTGCGTGGCCACCGTCGCCCCTTATGCCACACTTTCGGGCACTCCCTTAAAAACGGAGGCTTCCTTTACCGAGGACGCCTATCGGGAAGATCCCGTGCAGATGCGCGCGGTAATCAGGGGAATACTTTCAGAAAGTCAGCTAGATGCGCCGGCCGCTCCCCTGGCGATTTGTGTACATCGACCCACCATTCCGGGGATTATCGGGGAACTTGCCCCGCTTACTCCTAACCATCTGGGCAGGTTGCTGCCCCAGGCTGACCCTTATTTAAAAACCGCAGGCATGCTACTGGTACATATAGCCGATTACCCGGAACCGCGAGTCGTTGACCTGGAAGTATTTCGTCTAGATCCCTAGGGTTTTGCCGGTGGAGTATTTCTCTGCCCCCCTAAGCCTTGTAGGGGCAATTGTGGACTTTAGGTACCTGGGAGACTCAACTTGTGCGAGAGTCAGGATCGCTAAACTGGGGACATGAATAATTCCCATACCTCGGACTGCTCCGCATTTTCGGATGGCGACCCCCAAAACGCCAAGCCTATTTCCGCTTCTTACCTACTCCCACGGGTAGGGATAGGTAGTGACGTTCATGCTTTTGCTGACCCTAAGGATCCCAGCTCCGCTGCTCGTCCTTGTATGGTAGCCGGGCTTTCTTGGCCGGGAGAAACCCCACTTAAGGGACATTCGGATGCCGACGTAGCTGCTCATGCCCTATGCGACGCGATTTTATCGGCTGCTGGGCAAGGGGATCTGGGCACCCATTTTGGTACTGATCGTCCCGAATGGAAAGGCGCCTCCGGCACCCAGCTACTGGTAGCCACTATGGAGATTATTCATCAGGCTGGCTGGGGGCTAGGAAACGCCGCGGTTCAGGTGATCGCCAACCGGCCACGGATGGGGAAGCGCTATCAACAGGCGCGTGCCGTACTTGAGGAAGCAGTAGGGGCACCAGTATCGATTTCTGCTACTACCTCGGACAGGCTGGGGTTTACTGGCCGCGGAGAGGGCGCGGCCGCCATAGCTACCGCGCTGGTTTACCCGCTAGACAACCCGCACTAAGCGCGGGGAGCGAATAGATACTCCTCCCCTCTGGTGAAGCCAATAGCTAGTTCCTGCGTTCCTAGCAAGGTAAAGATAACTCTTTTCCAGATGTAAAGAAAACGCGTATTTTGTAAAAAATATGCTTAAGTAAAATTGCCATCCCCAGCTTTCTCGAGGTAGCTTTTTGCGTTTTCAGCGACTCAAATCGCAGCAAAACAGGCCTTTAGGCCTAGATTTTTTAAGAAAAAAATACTCAACAAACACCTCCTGTAAACCTAGGTTTTTCTGGGGTTTTATCCGAATTTAGCAAAAAGGATCCCTGGCTCTCATATACCTAAAGTCCCGTGGCTTATTGTGATTAGCTTGACAACCAGATATTATGTTTCGCAGTCGAAAGTCTCGGCGCTAATCCCCCGAAGGGAGAGCAAATGATAACTACATTCTCAACATTACTGATGCCCACCGTCGGTGCGGCAGATTTTATTAGTAGCGGAAGCACCAGTGGTATCGCCATTGCAATGGTTATCTATTTCGTAGCCATGGTTCTGATCGGTATCTATGGTTATACCCGCACTCAAACCATGGACGACTTCATGGTGGGTGGACGTTCCCTACCTCCCCTGGTTGCTGCCCTCTCGGCGGGCGCCGCAGATATGTCAGGTTGGTTAATGATGGGGCTGCCCGGGGCGCTCTACCTAACCGGTCTAGTGGAATCCTGGATTGCGATCGGATTGCTGATTGGCTCCTGGTGCGCTTGGAAATGGGTAGCTCCCCGTCTGCGTTCCTATTCGCAAATAGCCGGAGACTCGATTACTGTCCCGTCATTTATGTCAGCGCGCTTAAAGGACGATAAGTACATTCTCCAGCTGGTAGCCGGAATTATTATTCTTTTCTTCTTCACCATCTACGTAGCCAGCGGCATGGTTTCCGGGGGTGTCTTCTTCGAGTCTATTTTCCATGTTAACTACCACGTAGGCATGGTTCTGGTAGCTGGGGTAGTTATTCTCTACACCTTGGTAGGCGGGTTCCTCGCTGTCTCTTGGACCGATATGGTACAGGGCATCATGATGCTAATCGCCCTGCTGCTAGTACCGATCTTCGGTGTGGTTGCCCTGGGCGGCTTTGGGGTAATGACCAATACGCTAAACGGCCTAGAAGGTCACATGTTCTCCATCGTAGGTGATGGGGCTGCCGGCAAGTTGTCGATGCTTAACGGCTTGGCCTGGGGACTCGGCTACGTAGGTATGCCTCACGTAATCGTGCGCTATATGGCGCTGCGCTCGCCCAAGGAAGCAACTGCAGCCCGCCGCCTGGGCATCGGCTGGATGTTCCTGTGCGTGCTGGGCGCAACTTTAACCGCTTTGATCGGTCGCGCCTTGGCTGAAAACGGCCTCGCCGGAATCAAAGAAGCTTTGGCAATGGTGAAGCAAAACCCGCAAGAAAGTATCTACCTGGTGATGGGGCAACAGCTCTTCCCCGCAGTACTCGCCGGGTTCATGCTGGCTGCTATTTTGGCCGCCATCATGTCTACCGTTTCTTCGCAGCTGCTGGTAACCTCCTCGGCAGTAGTAGAAGACATCTACCGCGGTATCAAGAAGCGCCGCTTGCTGGGCGCCAAGGGTATCAACGCTGGCCGGATGGTGGTACTAGCGATTTCGGTAATCGCCGCTTTCTTCGCCTGGTTCCGCACCGACTCGATCTTGGGACTGGTAGCTTTCGCCTGGGCAGGTTTCGGCGCCGCCTTTGGTCCGGTAATTGTACTCAGCCTCTACTGGCGCAAATACACCTGGCAGGGCGCAGCAGCCGGTATGGCCGTGGGAGCTATCACCGTGGGTATTTGGGGCAACCTGCCCGACACCTTACCGATGATCTTCCAGGTTTACGAGATCCTGCCCGGGTTCTTGTTGAACCTGCTGGTGTCCTGGCTAGTTTCCCGCGCCACCTACCAGCCGAATGCAGAGATTGAGGAAGAGTTCGACCTGTCGGTCAAGCTCGCTCACGCTTCGCAAGATGAAATCAATTCGGCTCTGAAAGGTCGCGCCGTCACTCCCGTTACTACCGTTCCGTTTGCCGAGGTAGACGGGGAGGAATCGCTGACCACATACAAGCCCAGCAAGTAAACGTGGACTCTAGGAAAAAAGTCCCTTAAATCAGGGTACACTTACCCGCATCTAGTGTTACCTTGAACATATAAGCGCGTAGAGGGTCGAGCTACCAAACAGCTCGGCTCTCTACGCCTTAGGTGCGATCGAAACCTATTAACAGTTTCCTAAGAAAGGACGCAAACAAATGTCAGAAAGCGTGGCTCCCCCCAAAGCTGGCGGGGACACCGGCGACTGCCGTCATCTAGCGGATTTGGCGGTTGCTCGTGCCCAAAAATGGGTACTGGAGTCTGAGAAATACCCCGAAGATCGGGCAGCCAAACTCTTGTCCCAGGTGCTCGAAGATCAAGCCGGTCTCGACTTCACCGTTGCCTTTGTTGACGGGGTTATCCGCCCCGAGGACATTAAGGTCGCCGCGGAGGAGCTAAACCGTCTCTCGTCCTCGTCCGTGAGCTTCCTACCCTGGTACCTGCGTTTACCCTTTAAGGTGGGCGGCGCAATGGCTCCGCTGCTACCTAAAATGGTTATTCCCATTACCCGCACGGTATTCGCGAAACTAGTCGGGGATCTGGTTCTGGACGTATCTGACGCCAAACTGGGACCGGCTATTGAGCGGTTAAAGCAAGGCGGAATGCGGCTCAATATGAACCTGCTGGGCGAAGCGATTCTTGGGGATGAGGAAGCCAATAAGCGGCTCACTGACACCATGGCGCTACTGGAACGTCCCGATGTAGAGTACGTATCTTTGAAGGTATCGGCAGTGACCGGACCCCACAATCCCTGGGCATACGATCACGTAGTAGATCGGGCAGTAAACGCCCTCCTGCCACTATATCGGCGTGCTAACTCCTATGAACCCAAGAAGTTCATCAACCTGGATATGGAGGAATACAAGGACCTCCATATGACTATTGATGTATTCAAGAAGATTCTGGAAACCCCGGGTCTAGAAAAGCTGGAAGCTGGCATCGTGTTGCAGGCTTACCTGCCCGACGCCCTCCCCGCTATGCAGAACCTGCAAGAATGGGCAGCGCAGCGCGTAGCCAATGGAGGCGGACGAATCAAGGTTCGCGTAGTAAAGGGCGCGAACCTGTCGATGGAGACGGTTGATTCTCGTGAACGCGGCTGGGAACTCACCACTCAAAAGTGCAAGCAAGACACTGACTCTAACTACATGAAGGTGCTGGACTACGCCCTCACTAAAGAGCACACTCGCAATATTAAGATCGGCGTGGCCGGGATGAACCTGTTCACCGTGGGCTTTGCCTACGAGCTGGCGCATGAGCGCGGGGTACTAGAGTCCGGGGGCGTAGAGTTCGAGATGCTAACCGGGATGGCTTCTCCCCAGTCCAAGGCAGTAGCCGAGGACACCGGTCATCTCCTGTTCTATGTGCCGGTAGTAAACCCGGAAGAGTACGATGTGGCGATTGCCTACCTGGTACGGCGGCTAGAAGAAAACTCCCTGGATCAAAACTTCATGTCGGATATTTTCGATCTGGATGATGCCGATGTGCTGCACAAGGAAGAGCAGCGTTTCCGCCGCGCTTTGGAGCGGGTCTACGACGTTGAGGTTGGCCCAGTCCGCCAGCAGAATCGTCTGACTGAGACCGCAGAAGATATTAAATCGTTCGTGCAAGAGGACGGGGAGTGGACTTTCGCAAACACCCCGGATTCGGATCCTTCGCTACCGGAAAATATCGAATGGTCACGCCAGATCGTTAAGGCGATTCCCGATTGCCAGATTGGAATTAAAGAGGTCGAGGAAGCCACTGTTTCCGACGCTAATGTGCTGGATCAAATGCTGGCGGGCGCAGCCGCAGCGGCCGAAGTTTGGGCAGCTCGTCCCGCCAAGGAACGCTCTGAAATTATTCACCGGGTTGGTGTCTTGATGAGCCAAAACCGGGCGAAACTGATGGAAATCGCGGCCGCCGAATGCGGTAAAGCCCTAGATGGCGGCGATATCGAGGTATCCGAGGCTGTGGACTTCTGCCACTACTACGCTCAGCAGTGCCTGGAGCTAGAGCAGCAAACGGGCGCGAAGTTTAAGCCGGCACGGGTAACGGTTTCTACCCCTCCCTGGAACTTCCCGATCGCTATTCCCACTGGTTCTACCGTTTCGGCATTGGCAGCAGGTTCGGCAGTGATCTTCAAGCCGGCCAAGGAATCTGCCCGCACCGGCGCGTTGCTAGCCCAGATTATGTGGGAAGCAGGGGTTCCGCGTGAGGTGCTGCAGTTTGTTCAACTAGGCAACCGGGATCTGGGCAAGAACCTGATGGCTGATGAACGGGTAGATCGCGTGATCTTGACGGGTTCGATCGACACCGCCAAGATGTTCCGTTCCTGGGACAACAATATGGGGCTCTTGGCGGAAACCTCCGGTAAGAACGCTATTATTGTCACCCCCTCGGCGGATCTAGACCTGGCGGTCAAAGATATTATTAACTCGGCGTTTAGCCACTGTGGGCAAAAGTGCTCCGCTTCTTCGCTGGCCATCCTGGTCGGTTCGGTAGGATACTCCGAGAGGGTACATCGCCAGCTACTTGACGGCGTACGCTCCCTGGTGGTGGACTACCCCTCCAACCCCTCCAGCCAGACCGGTTCACTATGCGCTCCGGCTAAGGGGAAGCTGCTGCGCGGCCTCACCACCTTGGGGCCGGGCGAGCATTGGGCACTCAAGCCTAAGCAGCTTGATGAATCTGGGAAGCTGTGGACTCCGGGTATTCGCGCCGGGGTTCAGCCGGGCAGTGAATACCATCTGACCGAGTACTTTGGTCCGATTCTGGGCATTATCCGCTGCGACACCTTAGAAGAAGCTATCGAGATTCAAAACGCGACCGATTACGGTTTGACCGCTGGGTTACACTCCTTGGATGCCGATGAAATCAACCTGTGGCTAGATCGGGTACAGGCGGGTAACGTCTATGTTAACCGCGGTATCACTGGCGCGATTGTGCGCCGTCAGCCCTTCGGCGGTTGGAAGAACTCCGCGATTGGCGCGGGGACGAAAGCCGGCGGTCCGTCCTACCTGTTTGGTTTAGGCGAGTGGGAGGCCGACGGTATTCCGGAGAACGAGGGCGTAGAGCTGCGTAACCGGGCTTTGGTGGAGGCCGCGAAGGTGGCACGTTCTTTGAACGGAAATAAAGAGTTCGTAATGGCCTCGCTGCGCTCCTCCCAGCAGGCTCTGGACACCGAGTTCGCTATCGGACATGACCCCTCAGATCTGCGGGTTGAACGCAACGTGTTGCGTTACCGTCCGCTGCCGGTACTCATCCGGCTCTCCGAGGGCGAGGAGGCCTCTCAGGTGTTAATGCTGGCAGCTGCGGGTCGCGCCGCTGGTTCTCAGGTGTCGGTATCGATGCCCCAAGAACCTGACTCCGCGCTCTTGCAGTATCTGCGAGTCCAGCACATCGATTACGAGGTCGAATCCGATCAAGCCTTCCGTGACCGGCTACCCGCCTGGGCTGCCGGTGCTGGACTGGACGCACGTATCCGCCTCATCGGTGGAGATGTAAAGACAGTCAATGAAGCTGTCAATGGCAATGTGAATGTGGCCGTCTGGTCGCACCCGGTGACCGCTTGTGGACGCGTAGAAATGATCCCATTTGTGCGCGAGCAGGCGGTAGCCTTCACTAACCACCGTTTCGGTAATCACACTCCACTTTCGGAGCAGGTGAAAATCTAGGCGCGGCGTTAGTTCCATAACAAAATAAATACCTTGCGGGGGTTGGGAAATATTTCCCAACCCCCGCATTTTTAGCTAGTCATTTAGTTATCTTCAGATGAGTTTAGATAGAGTCCACTATCAGGTGGACAATAGATTTTAAAGACTTTGCTCGCAAATATCAGGGCAGCCACAAGGTGCCGTCCCCGGCTGCCAACAGATTATTGCCTATCCCATAGGAAATAGCTCGGTCAGCAAGCTCGACAACCTGCGGGGTTACCGGAGAGATTCCGTAAAGCAGTTTAAAAGCCTCCCCGATGATCTCGCTTCGCTCAATACTGTTGGTGCGAGAAATCTGCCACCGCAAGGCATTAGCTACCTCTGTTAAAGTCAACGATTCCAACTTGCGGGGCAATCCGATCGGGGATTGCAGGGCAGTGTTCCAGTTGAGGGGATCGACCCCCGCTGGCCAGACAGTACGCATTCCGGGTTCTGATATCAAGCGCAATGCGGGGCCGAGGCAACGACTGATTTCCTCGGGTCGCTGATCGTGATATTCAATCCGATACTTCTGACACAGTCTGCGCGCTAAAAATTCCAGCGGCATGGGTCCTTCCGCACCAATAATACTTTTGGCAAAAGAGGTGGTAGAGCCAGCCACCGCTGGTTCATCAAGGCGCTGTTTCGGACGAGTAAAACGGGGTTGATAGTCAAAATATCCACGAACTCGAATAGTAATTAGCCGGGTTGAAGGCTGCCGGTCGGCATCGGCCAAAATTTCCCGGGGCTTATGAGGCGCGGCGGGAGGTACCCGGGAGGGTGCCAGCGGACTCTGGGCAGCTCTCCGCAAGGCGGATTCTGCGGGCGATTGAGCGGATTCCGACGCTTCCGACTGGGACACTAGTAGGCTAGCCGGCATCTCATCCGCTACTTCCGCAAAAGCCGAACGAGGTGCCTTTGGTTGTGCAGCCGGCTGCGCGGCTAAGATACTCTCGGTTCCATTGTTACTGGCCACAGTGTGATTTTTGCGCGCCACGAACTCTTCGAAACTCATATCTAGCTTGGAATCAAAACCCATTTTTTGGAAGTAATCCCAGATAGCCGCATCATCCAGGGGAGTTGGCTCCGCTGGGGTAGATTCGGGTGCGGCAGCTGCCGGCATTGCTTCAGGTACCGGTACAGGCGAAGAGCTGGCCGAGGGGGCTGCCGGTGGAGCCGCAGCGGGAATACTTCCCGGTGGTAGGGCAGCCGCGGGCGGTGTCATAGTGGGGTTAGCGGCATGATAAGGAGTTTGTGGCTGCGGGGTAGTTTCCTCGGCCAGCGGAGCTGGTGCAGACAGCGGTTGCGCCGCCGATGTTTCTATGGGGGCAGTGGGATTCGGTACCAGCGAAATGGGAGAATTCCCCGGCATAACAGCTGCCGGCTGCGACGGTGCCGCTGGCTCAGGGGCCGCTGCACTTGCCAAGGACTGCTCTAAGGGCGGAGCAGGAGCCATTCGCATCTGCTTACTGGCCGGTCCTGGAAGCTGCGGGGAACGATCCCGGCAGACCAGGGAGCGGCGAGGGGGAAACTCTCTCTTAGAAGCCAAAACATTAGCTGGGCTGGTTTCCGGTTTTACTGGGGAAGAGGCCGCGGTAGCAATATTGGCAGCAGGATCCGGTGCTGCTTCTTCTTGCTGCGCCGGTGCGGGAGCCGGGCGCTGGACAGGCAGCCAAGGTATTTGCCCACGAGGTGCGCTCCAGTCAGCGTTAACAGAATTAGCGGGGTCCGAGGCGACAGTTGTTTCCACGGGAGCGCTTTGGGCAGAAGGCGGCTCCGCTTCCCTGGGCTGCGGCGCCGGGTTTATGTTTTGCGCCTCTATAACCTCGGCAGTAGCCGGAGGGTTTTCGGCAATACCATTTTCGGCCGCGTAGGCCGCCGAAACCATAGCGGCAAGTCCCATTCCTAAGCTTTGATTGTGATCGACAGCGGGCGCTGGCGCGGGTGCCGGGGTTTGCGGTATCACCGAGTGAGAGGCAGCGGGAGACACTGGCGACGTGTCTGCCGGAGCGGACGTTTCCGTTGGTGGCGCTGGTGCTGGCCGCGTCTTCCTCTTTCCTTCACCCACGGAATTGTTTCCTAAATCGGGGATTGCTTCTAAGACCAGAGAAGCCGGGTTTTGCGAAATTGACTGTCCAGCTTTCATCCACAGCCCAAAAACCTGTTCCGCAAGTTTAGCTTTGCCAGCAAGCATTGCTGCCAAAGCCACCGTATCTACCAGTCGCTTCACCTGCCAGCGCGGTAGCTGTCCTGCCGCGAGCGCGCTGCGTGCCTGCTCGATACTGACTCTCAGATCCTGTAGACGGGGATCGGCAAGTTGGCGGTTTAGCTGTTCCGATATTTCCAGGCAACGCTTCGCCACTTTCGCTACCGGTAGTTTAGCCATGACGCTTTGCCCCCTTTCGCAAACTTAAACACATCACCATTGAGGGGGTAACCAGCCAAGCGGCAACTCGCCCTGAATCTACTAGACGAGCTGCTTTTCGAGCCTCGCGTCTGCCTGGTTCCCGCTCCGCTTGGGGTATCTGCGAAAACCATTTTAGCAGGTGGGTAACTTCGCGATCTATCCCGCACATAATATGGGGAGAAACCAAAAGAGCGCACTGCGGAGAGCGCAATTTCTTGCGAGTTTGGCGGGCTACTTCCTCGGTTAAATAATCGTCTACCCAGGCGAAACTGGTATTTCCGGCAGCAGCCATAACTTCGGGAAACTTTGCCCGCGGATCACCGTTGGGACAGCGCACCCAGGGAAGATTCTTGGAAATCCCCAGCAGTGGGGAAAGATGCTGATTCGCCCACTCATTCCAGGAGGTCGCCCAGTGCACTTCGAAATATTTACCAAGTTCCCGCAGGCGCGGCCCTAGCAGGCGGGAAAGCACCACGTTAACGTTAAAGGAATCATCTGGTTGTAGATGTACCAAGTGGGCGCGGAGCAGCGGATTGAGGATGCGCCGACCGGCTCTCCCCCACAGATTTAAAGGACCATCTACATCCAGGAACAGGATCGGCTGCTCGCGAGCTGCTTCTTTTTCTCCGCTGCTTTTGGCAGCCGTTGGTTCCGTAGATTTAATTTGCGAAGAGGCGGTGTAACCAGCAGCATTGGCCATCTCGGCTGGCGACCCGGCCTTTTTCGCTGCTACCGCACTCACGCACCCTCCTTAAACTCCTAACTCCACATTATAGCGAGATGATAAGCAAGGGAGGTGCTGGAGGAAAAGATTACAGGTGGGCAATAAGGCGCGGACTACTTGCCGTTGAAGGTGAATTCCTTTTCCCCATCCTCGGTTTCGCGCACATCGACCAAGATTTCTTGCCCAGGCTCGATATCTCCGAAGAGGATCTTTTCGCTGAGGGCGTCCTCGATATCGCGCTGGATAGTACGCCGCAAAGGACGCGCCCCCAGCACCGGATCGAAACCGCGAGTAGCTAGTTCTTCGCGAGCCGCATCGGTGAGCTTTAAGGTCATATCTTGCTCTTGGGTGCGTTCTTGCAGTTTCGTGATCATCAAGTCCACGATCTGGCGGATTTCTTCCATCCCCAGTTGCGGGAACACGATTACCTCATCTACCCGGTTGAGGAACTCCGGACGGAACTGCTGCTTGAGTTCTTCCTGTACCCGATTCTTCATCCGCTGATAGGAACCGACCTGGTCGTTGTCGACCTGGAAACCGGTTTGCACCCCTTTATTGATTTCGCGGGTGCCCAGGTTGGTGGTCATGATGATTACGGTGTTCTTGAAATCAACCATCCGTCCTTGAGAGTCAGTCAGCCTCCCGTCCTCTAACACCTGCAAGAGAGTGTTAAAAATATCGGCATGCGCTTTTTCAATCTCGTCAAAAAGCACCACTGAGAAGGGCTTGCGGCGTACCTTTTCGGTGAGCTGACCGCCCTCGTCATAACCGACATATCCGGGAGGCGCCCCAAACAGACGCGAAGAAGTATGCTTTTCTCCGAACTCCGACATATCCAGCTGGATTAGCGCCGACTCGTCACCGAACAGGAACTCGGCCAAAGTCTTCGCCAACTCGGTTTTACCCACCCCGGTGGGGCCGGCAAAGATAAAGGAACCACCAGGCCGATTCGGGTCTTTGAGCCCGGCGCGCGTCCTGCGAATAGATTTTGATAGGGCGCTGACCGCTTGGTTTTGGCCGATAACCCGCTTGTGCAGCTCATCTTCCATATGTAGCAGTTTCGCGCTTTCCTTTTCAGTCAGCTTAAACACCGGGATACCGGTAGACATCGCCAAGATTTCCGCAATGGCATCTTCATCAACGGTGCCAATCCGGTCGCCCTCCCCGGACTTCCAGTCGACCTCCAATTGGGCGCGTTTTTCGCCCAGTTGCTTTTCTTCATCACGCAGGCGCGCGGCCTTCTCGAAGTCTTGGGCATCAATCGCGGCCTCTTTATCCCGACGCGTCTCATTGATTTTTTCGTCCATTTCCCGAATCTCGGGAGGGGCAGTCATGCGGTGAATCCGCAGACGCGCCCCGGCCTCGTCAATCAAATCGATGGCCTTATCGGGCAGATAGCGATCCGAAATATAGCGGTCGGATAAAGAGGCGGCCGCGCGAATTGCATCATCGGTAATTATCACTCGGTGGTGTGCCTCGTAACGGTCACGCAAACCGGTCAAGATCTTCACGGTGTCTTCTACGCTGGGTTGTTCTACCTGTACCGGCTGGAAACGCCGCTCCAAGGCCGCATCTTTTTCAATATATTTACGGTATTCCTCAGTGGTGGTGGCGCCAATGGTCTGCAGTTCCCCCCGCGCCAACATGGGCTTGAGGATCGAGGCCGCGTCAATCGCACCTTCGGCGGCGCCCGCCCCCACCAGGGTGTGGATCTCGTCGATGAACAAAATAATGTCGCCGCGGGTGCGGATTTCTTTCAAAACTTTCTTCAGGCGCTCCTCGAAGTCGCCGCGGTAACGTGATCCGGCGATCAACGATCCCATATCCAGGGAGTAAATATGCTTGTCTTTAAGGGTTTCGGGGACGTCTCCGCGCACAATCGCCTGCGCGAGTCCCTCTACTACCGCGGTCTTGCCGACCCCGGGTTCCCCGATCAAGACCGGGTTGTTCTTGGTGCGCCGCGAGAGGATCTGCATGACCCGTTCCATCTCGTTGACGCGCCCAATTACCGGATCTAGTTTGTTTTCCCGCGCCGCCTCCGACAGGTTTCGGCCAAATTGGTCAAGAATGGCTGAACCTGACTTTTGCGGCTTCTGGGTGCCGGTGCCCACCCCTACGGTTTCTCCGCCCGCTTCATTTTGCCCCGCTCCCGGGTAACCGGAGAGTAGATGAATCACGTTTTGGCGGATGCTTCCCAGGTCGGCGCCTAGGTTGGTGAGCACCTGGTTGGCTACGCCTTCGCCCTCACGGATCAGTCCTAAGAGGATATGTTCGGTGCCAATATAGTTGTGCCCCAGCTGCAGCGCTTCTCGCATCGACAGTTCCAGGACTTTCTTGGCGCGCGGAGTAAAGGGGATGTGGTCTTTCGAATCGTTCTCGCCCTTGCCGATAATCTCAATGACCTGATCGCGCACCCCTTCAAGGGAAATGTTCGCCATTTCTAGGGCTTTCGCGGCCACGCCTTCGCCCTCGCGAATCAGCCCCAACAGTATATGTTCGGTACCGATATAGTTATGCTCCAGGCTGCGCGCCTCGTCTTGCGCCAGCACCACTACCCGGCGCGCCCGATCTGTAAAGCGTTCGAACATTTTACTCCTTGACCTTTGGAGAGGATTCTTTCGGTTAGGGAATTAACTCCACTATGTACATTATTAGCTTTTTGCCCTCGCCCTCACCTGGTTTCACTACCGGCTAAGGCTATTTTTTCCGAGGACGAGGGCGGCGGGCTAGCAAAGGATTTGCTCCTGTGGGCAGATATAACCTCCGCTATCTGCGCTTTAGAGTTTGCCCGGGTTTATCTGCGGTTCTCCTAGATATAGCAACCCAGGGTTGCTGCCAGCAATAGCACCACTGACAGCACGGTTACCAGCAGGTTTCCAATTATTTGGGTGCGCTTAACGGTGGTGGTGGCGCGCTGGCGATCCACCACGTCTGGGAGGGCTTGCCCCAGTTTTTTGCGTCCTCTCCTGCCGGAGATCACGGCCACCAGGTGCAACGCCCATCCGATAATCGCGCCGATCAAGGCGCCCCCGAGGTGTCCTTGCCAAGACACATTGGGGATCACGAAGCCGATCAGCAGGTTGATTATCAGCAGGCCTCCCAAAGCACTGGAAGAGGCATGCAGGTTACGGGTGTAGACGAATACGCCCGCGCACAGCCCCAGGACCGCCCCGGAAGCACCTACTACCGCCTGCTGCTGCCCGGTAATTAGCGTCCACACTAAAGTGCCAAGCGATCCTCCCCAGGCCGAGAGCAAATAGATCAGCAAGATCTGATAGTTGCTCATTACCCGGCGGGCGAGCTCGCCCAGGATGTACAAGAACGCCATATTAGAGGCTAAATGCACGATCCCACCATGTAAGAAGGCCGCGGTCAAGAAGCGCCAAGGCTCAGTGAATCCCAAGGCGGGATAGAACAGGAACTGCTCTACCAGACCCGGAGCCAGCCACGAAGCCACATAGACAATCCCGCAGGCAATGATGAGGACGTTGATTACATTGACGCGCTGGTTAGAGTTCACCATTTGTCCCAATGCTAGGTTTTACCCGCCGCTAAACTGGCGGAAACCGCAGTTTATTCGGTGATTTCGATGGATTCGATGGTGATGTCATCTAGCGGACGGTCACGTCCATCAGTGCTCACCGCCGCGATCGCATCAACCACGTCGCGGGAGGCCTGGTCAGTTACTTTTCCGAACACGGTGTGTTTACCGTTTAGCCATTCGGTGGGTACCTGGGTGATGAAGAACTGGGATCCGTTGGTTCCCGGACCGGCATTCGCCATGCCCAGCACATAGGGTTCATTGAAGTTCAGTTCCGGTACGATCTCGTCCCCGAAACGGTAACCGGGGCCGCCGGTGCCGGTGCCTAGGGGATCGCCAGTCTGAATCATAAATCCCTGGATGACGCGGTGGAAAATGACCCCGTCGTAGAGAGGTTCATTAGATTTGAGTCCGGTGGCCGGATTTTGCCATTCGCGTTCGCCAGTGGCTAAACCTTTGAAGTTGTTGACTGTAATCGGAGTTTTATCCGGGAATAGTTCGACTTTGATATCGCCTTTTGAGGTGTGAATTGTTGCTTCCATAGTTCTTATCCTTTCATGAAAGCCAAATTACCGACACTCAACCTTATCTAACAGTAGCTAAATCTGGGAGCTATTCTTCCCACAAGCTGGGTGTTAACGTTTAGAATAATAAGAGTACAAGTTGTCGCTGCCGAAGCGGAGTGCCTCGGTATGCCTAAGACAAAGGAGCTAACATGAAGACGTGCTGCCCGCAGAAGCTGTTCAAACAAGCACAGAGTTTGGCAGATCAAGGCAAAGATATGGTTATTGAGGGCGCTCAAGATCTGCAGGATAAAGTTAGCAGTGAACTAGTGCCGAGTGTCGAACACGCGGTAGATAATATGCGTGACCAGTTCCATGAGGTAAAGAAGCATTCCGAGAAGTCTTTGAAGGAGGCTGCTAAGCAAGTGAAGAAACAATCAGTAGAAACATTCGGTAAACCGGAACCCAAGCGGGGGCGTAAGACGCTACTATTCTTGGTGCTAGCGGCGGTAGCCGGTGGTGTTGGCTACCTCCTGTACCGGCGTTCGCAACCGGTTGATGATCCGTGGGCAGAAGAATATTGGGAGGATGTAGAAGTAAGCGAGTTCGATCCGCAGGAAGCTGCCGAGAAAGCTCAGGACAAGGCTGAAGAGGTTGCGAATAAAGTAGCCGAAAAAGCCGATGAGGCCGTTGACGCCGTGAAAGACAAACTAGATAAATAGTTTCTGAAGTCTTATAAACAATGCCCTCCCTGCAAAAAGCAGGGAGGGCATTTTATTACCCTCACCGCGCTCCCTTTCGGGTGGGATGAGGCCGCGGAAACGTGAACATGAAAACGTAATTCTGGCGAAGCATAAGGGTCACGGCCGATAAAAGAATGAAAACCACTAAGGGAAGGCGGGGGGCTAGCTTTTATCCGAGTAGGCGCGGTGGGCATAGAGTTCGGGAAGTACCACAGGTATTTCCCGAACTCTGGGCAGGAGGAAAAAGCTATTCCCCCGCCCCTCAGATTTGATGCTTTTACCGCGCCAGACCCAACTTTGAGCGCGGGTGTATAGATCCGAAAGGGAGCACGGCTACATAGCACTCGGGGCCGGAAGTTTTACTTCCGGCCCCGAGGTCCTTCTAGCTATTTAGTTATGTGCTTTCCTAGTCTTCTAGTTCTTCGCGCTGGTAGTGGCGGATCATTACCAATCCGATTCCTGCAACCATTGCTAGAACACCGGTCATCGCCATGATTCCGGTAGTGGAGCCGGTCTTAGCTAAGATCGTTCGCACAACTTTCGGGAACTCGGGTGGAGTTACCGGAGTCGGAGGCGTTGTTCCCGGAGTATTCGGGGTCTTCGGAGTTTCCGGAGGAGTGCCCGGCTTCGGCTTGTCGCCACTGGTGGTTTGAGCCGCATCGTTGATGTCACGGTGGAAGGCAACCTTCTGAGCACCGGGGCTGGGCTGCCCGTCCTTAATATCCGCGGTCTTGTACAGATCCTCGAATACTACGTACTGACGATTAGCCTGGATAGCTTCACCCTTGACCGTGAAGAAGACCTTCGCCTCTCCGCTGGTTTGACCTTCCGCTACGTGGAAGGAACCTGCAGTGGCTTTAGCTCCGTCCTGCTGCTTTCCATCCTTATCCAGGTAGATCAGCGGAGCATTGGTGGATTTATCCATCAGGGTTCCGGTGATGGTGTATTCACCAGGCTCCAGGTTCTTCCACATGACCGTGTCTTCGATTACCGAGTCTTGACCGGGGGGCAAGATTTTCTTACCGAAGTTTGCATCCTTGGTTCCGTCGTTGAAGGTAGTACCGTTCTTAGCAACCGTGGCGATCTCCGGGGTCTTTTGTTCCGGTGAGGCCGGCGGAGGCGTTACCTGAACCGTCTGGTCAGCATCCTCAAGGTTGGAGTGATCCACTACCGGAGTAGCTTTGCCCACAACCTTGCCATCTTTCACATCGGAGGCTTTGTAGACTTTTTCGAAGACTACCCAGCTGGCCTTGGTCGAGACCTTATCACCCGGCACCGTGAACAGTGCATAGATGGTTCCGGTCTTTTCACCCTTCTTGACTTCGAAGTCAACCGCCGGGGTGTTGGCCCCTACGACTGGCTTACCGGTCAGTTTGTCCATCAGAGTACCGATCATGGTGTACTTGCCGGGAGCTAGGTTCTTCCAGGTGGCAACATCTTGCACCTGCGCGTTTTCGCCTTTCTTAAGATCTAGGACTTTGTCCTGATCGGCGTTGTCGCGAGCGATAGTGCCTAGTTCCGGGAAGTCCTTACTGTAGATGTTCTTAATGGTCACCTGGATTTCCGGAACCACCTTGGTATCTACATCCGGCACCGTGAACTGCGCGGTTTGGTTGTTGATCTTCGATACTGCCATCGCGTCATGCGAGGAGCTGAAGCTAATGGCGTCCGGGAAAATTCCGTCCGCGTTAGCCTCATCGGTCAGCATCTCCGTCAAAGTACATACCGTTCCCGCTTGTAGCGGTTTGTCTGCAGGCAATACAGCGGAGACTCCGGCAGGCATTTCGAAGGTATATGCGCCTCCGAAGTCCTTGTCACAGCTGATAGTGAACTGGAACTTACGATCCTTATCCGGAAGCTGTCCGTCGAGCGCCTTCTCAGTTACCTTGGTGAAGCTGATCTTGGGCGGTGCCTTCGGACTTTCAACTACCCGCACGGTCTGGTTAATGGCATTCAGATCCAGTTCGGATACTACCGGCTCCGCATTTTGCGCGGGACGTCCCGTCTGGGAGTCAACATCACTGGCACGGTAGATCCGCTCGAACACTACGAACTTTGCGCCTGCAGTCGAGGTAGCCGTGGCCGGTAGCTGGATCTTGGTAGTCACGCTGCCAGCTGTTTCACCATTGTTCACCGCGAAGGGAACCGCCTTAGTGGTGGCTCCGGCAACCGGATTACCCTTAGCGTCCACCAGTTCGCTCAGCGCCTGGTAGTTACCAGCAGGCAGGTTCTTCCAGTTAACAGTATCGGTTACTACTGCTGCCTTACCTTTTTGGATTTCCTTGTCATTGGCACCATCGGTGGTGGCAGTAGTGCTTACCGAGGGTGCTTCGGTAACGGTCACGGTCTGCGCATCATCACTGGGGTCGTTGTGGGAAACCACGGTGGAGATGTTCGGCTTGGGGTTGTGTCCGTCAGTGTCTTCGTAGTTGTAGAGGTATTCGTACACTACGTACTTTCCGGCCTGGCTGATTGCCCCGGCTGGCACATTGAACTTCATGGTGGTGCTACCCGCCAAGGAGTTATCCTTGGTGATTTCCACTACCACAGGTTCATTGGTAACTCCCGCTACCGGAGCAGCGTTGTTATCCGTGATGTGCATTAGTTTACCGGTGAGCAGGTATTTACCTTCCGGCAGGTTCTTCCAGGTGACCTTGTCGGTTACCGTGGTGGCAGTTCCTGCCTGCACGCTGGAGCTACCGTTATCGGTTACCGCGTTGGTCTGCAGTTCCGGCTTGCCTATCTTGTTGTAGGTGTTGGTCACGTTCACCTGTACTTCCGGCACCTGGTCGGTGGCCGCCGGTACGGTGAAGTGCGCCGCACCCGCCGTGGAGTCTTGCTGCACGCTGAACCCATTGGTTCCGCTGGTCAGAGAGATCGAGGGAGTTACCTGCTGTTCAATAGCGGCATCCAGATCCTCGTTAATGGAGCACACGTAGCCGCTGCGCAAACCGGTTACCTCGGTAGCCTTGTCCGGACGTACCAGCAGCGTCTTATCGCCTGCGGCGTTGCCGTCCTTATCGCGGCAGCTCAAGGTGAAGTAGTAGGCGCGGTTGTTGGATACCTCCATACCCGAGGTCACTACCTTCTTCATAATCTTCACTTTGGCAGCCGGCGGGGTCGGAGGCGTGATGGCCTCTACCGTCTGGTCTGCGTCAGTGATTACGGCGTGTTCCACGACCGGCTTGGCGCCATTGTTCGGGGTTACTCCGTTTACATCACCTGCGCGGTAGATGTATTCGTAAACCACGTAGTGGCTAGCAGCCTTGAGAGAGTCACCGCTGACGGTGAAGGTGTTATCCAGCTTCCCGTTCTTCTCTCCCGCTTTCACCGTGAAGGGTGCCGGGGTGGAAGTGTAGGAAGTTACCGCTTTACCGGTTTCTTTGTCCATCAGTTTGCCGATGAGAACGTAGTCACCAGGCAACAGGTTCGCCCAGGATACTTCGTCCACGATAGTGGCGGAGGTTCCGGCGTAAACCTGGTTAGCCTGCTTGCTTTGACCGTACATACCCTTGGTGCCGTTGGCATCCTTAGCGGAGGTCGCCACGGTGGGCTTTTCCGGTGCCGGGTAGGTGTTGGTCGCAGTGAAGACCACGTTTACTTCGGTCAGCTCTTCAGCCGGCATCTTGAACGAGGCCGAGTTATCAGAAGTGATCAAACCGATCTTTTCGGAATCTGCGCTGAAGGTTACCTGGGAGGGGGCAATGCCCGCTACCTTGGCAGCTTCGCGATCCTCGGTCAGGGTGCAGTTAGCTCCCTTGACGTAGGGCAGCGAGATCTTGGATCCGGCAGTAACCCGGTAGGTCTGCTGCTTAGCAGGGTTGGAGCACTTCAAGGTGAAGGCGAACTCCTTGGTGGAGGGAACCTCTAGTCCTTCGCTCTTAACAACTTTCTGCAAAGTTAGCGTGGGAGTTACCGGGCTTTGCGGTTCTTCACCGGTAGTTACGGTTTGTGCCTTGTCATTGAGATCAGAGTGTTCAACGACTGGTTTCTTTCCGTCCTCAACGTTGCCGTTTTCATCGACATCGCCCTGACGGTAAATCTTCTCGAACGCTACGAATTGGGCGTTGGATTTGACCTGCTCCGCGGGCACGCTGAACGTCATTTCTTGGATACCCTTTAGCTCGCCGTTGCTCACGGTGAACTTCACGATTTCCGCATTTACGTTCGTTACCGCCTGCTTGGTTCCCTTATCCATTAGGGTTCCCACCAGCACGTAGTTTCCGGCCGGCAGTTTCGACCAAGTTACGCGGTCTAGCACCTTAGCGGGGGTCTTGGCGTCAAATACCTTGGTTCCAGTAGCACTCTGAGCGGTAGTTGCCGCCCGCGGCCCTTCGTTTACCGTCTGATTTTCATCATTCGGGTCTTCGTGCTTGGTGATTACCGTTTCGTCACCGGGGGTGTTCGGCTGTCCCGGATGGAGGTATTCGAAGGCTACCAGTTTCGCGTTCTGGCGGATCTGCCCCACGGTGACCTGGAAAGTCATCTTGGTTTCACCCGACTGCAGGGTTCCGGCTTCACCGGGAACCGTGAACGCCTTAGAGGTGGAGTTGACCCCAATGGCGTTGCCGGCACCATCAACCAGTTTCCCGGTCAAGTGGTAGGTCTTACCCGCTTCCAGGTTCCGGTATTTCACGGTGTCAACCAGGGTTACCAGATCGCTATCGGCCTTACCGGTGGTATCGATCTGCTTGTTGCCGCCCTCGTCGGTGAGTACCGTCGCAATCCAGGGGTTAACCTGTTTGGTCTGGTTCTCGTCCTTGGGATCTTCGTGCTTAGTAACCGGCTCGAACCCGCCATCAACTTTCAGATCTAGCTGTTCGAACGCTACTAGCGTCGAGTACTTAGCTACCTGTTCCTGGGTAAGGGTGAACGGTAGTTCTATTACCCCGTTCGGCGTGGTAATGGTTACTTCCTTCTCGGCTTTGATTCCGGTGCGAGTGGCATCGGTCTTAGCCGCATTGGGCATCACCAGTTCCCCGGAGAACTTGTAGGTCTTGCCGACCTCCAGGTTCCAGTAGCTGACCTTGTCGGTCAGGGTGTAGGTGTGATCTGCGCCCTCAACCAGGTCGATATTGCCATTGCGTCCCTCGCCTTTCAGCTCGGTAGCAATCTTCGGCTCATCGGGGGTCTGGTATTCGTTGGCAGCCTGCACGGCTACCGGATGCTGCGCGTCGGAACCAATGGTTACCTTTGCGCTCTTTCCGGAGGCCGGGCCAACTCCTGCGCCTTTACCGTCAACTGTCCAGCTTACGGTCTGGGCGTTGGTGCCTTCTGGTAGGACTTGCTGCTCAGTCACGGTGCAGACAGTGCCGGCGCGGAACTGGGCGGGCGCCACTACCGGGGTGCCGCCCGGTTTGACGTTGGAGATATTACCGTGGGTGCCATCGGAGCACTCATAGGTGAAGTTGTAGCTGGTGGGCAGGTTCTTAACCTTGTCCTTGCTCTCGCCGGCTACTTTCACCGCGGTCTTCTGTACCGAGAAGGTACCCTTTTGCTCAATCTGCTGGTAGCTGTTGGTAGCGGTTACTACCACATTGCCTTGCTTACCATTATTGAGCCACTGCGCGTGAGTCATCGGCTTACTAATGGCGAAGGTGTTGCTAGCGGCAGTCGAAGCATCGTTCAAGCTACCATTCCAGCTAATCGAGTGCTTCACTTTAGCAGTGGACAGCTCGTTTACCGGAATGAACTTACCCTTGCTGTCAATAGCTCCTAGTTCTTTCACCTGCACCTGACTGCCCAGTGGCAGTCCCCAGTAGGACTTGGAAGCACCCGGGAACAGAGTTACCTCTTGTTCGTGGGTATTGTTTCCTTCCTTATAGGTTAGCTGGAAGCGGTAGGCGCTAATATTTTGCGCTTCATCCGCGTTTCCTTTAACAACCTTCTGCAAGGTGAAGGCGCCTAGTTCCTGGGTGTAATGGTTAGCCGCCAGGATTTTGGCTTTTGCTGTAGAGTTCTTGAGTTTGAAAGTTACTTCCAGCTTTTCCTTGCTGGCAGTAGCCTCTACTCCCTCATTTCCAAGTACCTGCATCCCGGAACCCACGTAATCGGCGTTTTCTACCGATTTCGGAGTTTCTTCCCAAACTTTACATTCGGTGCCGACCGGCAGGTTATTAAGCTGCGGGCGGGTAGGATCGGCGCTGGAGAACTTCTGTCCATGCTGGAGCTTGAAGTTGCCCGCTACCGGGTGAGTGCTCCCCGGGACGGTGCAGGAGTAACCAAAGTCGAATGCTACGTCTTTGAGGACGGTTTCGGGGGAGACTACATCGGCAACCTGTTTCTCAACTTCAAATCCGCCAACTTTTTCATTGACGTATTTGTTCTCGACTTTGATGGTTGCCTTCTGGTTTTCCCCGGCCTTAATCGGGTTGGACACTGCCGCGTTGTGCAGGGTTTGTCCCCCGATGGTTACCATCTTCGGGCCTTGACCATTGAAAGTAGTGGTCAAAGTGGTGTTGGGCACGTTAATGCCGGTGGTGTCTTCGGCTACCGCACACCAGGAACCTACGGGAATACCAGTGATGGTTACCGTGGAGTTCTTGTTTACGCTTACCGACTTGAGCGGTACAGTCACTTTATTACCGGTGCCGCACAGGTATTTCATCTCGAAAGTACCGGGAATCTTGCCCGCTCCGGCGGTCTGATCCACTACCTGCTTGGAGATTTCCAGTTGCCCGGTCTTCTCGGTGTAGGTATTGGTAGCTACCAGCGCCACAGTGTTATTAGCATCGGTACGGAAAGTAGCGGTGCCACCTGCCTGGCTCTGTGCACCAAGCCATTCCAGGGCGCGGTTGAGGTTCTCAGGGGTGCCGCTATTTTCTTTCACCTGGCATTCCACACCGGGCTTTACGGTGATTGGCGCAGAGGTTTCTCCGGCTTTCAAAGTCGGTATGGCTTTCCAGTAGGAATCGCCACCACACTTGTAGGAGAAGTTGAAGGAGTTCGGCACGCTGAAGTGGGTTACTCCGGCTGCTTCTACGTTCTTACGAACGGTGAACTTCGCTTGCTTGGGAGTGAAGGTGTTGGTCGCAGTGACCACTACGGTCTTGGCGTTGTTCTCGGTGAGGTTGAACTTGGCAACGGTAGCGTCGCTGTTGGTGTCGGTACCCGAGAACTTAACTTTTACCGTGTTCAGGTCATCTTGTACCGCCCGTTCACTTACCTGGCAGCTCATGCCACTGGTCAGCGCGGGGTCAGAGACCTTGGTTTCACCCTGGGTTTGACCTTTACGCACTACCACGGAAACGGTGTCCTTGTACCCATCACAGGCTACATCGAAGTCGAATACCCGATCGGTGTTGGCGTTATCGCCTACGGTCTTCTTCACGATCTTGAACTCGGCAGGCACCGGATTCTTGGGGGCTACCGTGATCGTCTGCGATTTATCGCCAATTTCTTGGTGCTTGGCGTAGGGTTCGCCGCTGGGCTCACTGGTTTGCTCGCCTTGGTAGATGCGTTCAAACACTACGTATTTGCCATCGGCCTTAATCTTGGAGCCAGCAACCGCTAGCTCCACCAAAATGTCGCCATTTTCGGTGCCGTTGGTAAACACCTTGCTACCAGTCGCAATCACGTTCTTCGGGTTGCTGGCATCTACCAGGGAGGCGAACGCGGTGTAGGTGCCGGGCTTCAGATCATTGTAAATAATCTTGTCTTTGACCTTGAAGTCTTTGCCATCGGCTTCTACCGTGCTAACCAACTTGCTTCCGTCGTCACGTACCCAGGCCACAGTCTTAATGGTGGGTAGCTTGTGCTGCTTGGGGTTGACGGTTACGGTTTGTCCGTCATCGTTGGGATCTTCGTGGGATGCCACGAGGATTCCAGCAGTGTTGTTAGCACCTTTGAATACTTTTTCGTACACCACATAGGACGCGCCAGCTTCGATTTGCTTCGAAGGTAGGGTGAATGTCAGTTCCTGGGTGCCTTCTTGCTGGCCAGCATTTACCGTGAAGTTCTTGGCGGCTTTGGTGCCTTCTACCGGCACTACCTGGTCGCCAACCTTCTTCATTAGCTGTCCGCTAAGGGTATAGGTTCCGGGCTTCAGCTTGTTCCAGGTGACCGTGTCCTTGATGAGGACGTCTTTACCTTCTTCAGGTATAGCTACCTTACCTTTGTTGGTGGAGTCACCCAGTGCCTCGGCGCTAGTACCAACGCGTGGCTTTTCAGTTACGGTCTGATTCTCGTCATTCTTGTCTTTATGCTCGGTAACTTTGGTGCCAGTTTCTGGCCTATCGCCCTGGTAGAGGGTCTCAAACGCTACGAGTTTCTGGTTGTCACGAATCGTTTGTACCGGAACCTGGAAGGTCATATTGATGGTGCCGGAATAGTATCCGTTGCCATTATTGGTAGCACCAGAGGCCTTCGGATCAAAGGTTTCGCTGGTACCGGTTACGCCAACACCGTTGCCGTTACCGTCTACCAATTCACCTTTAATGACGTAGTTTTGTCCGCCCTTAAGGTTCTCGAACTTAACCTTGTCAACCAAGGTGACTTTTTCAGTGCCTGCTTTACCAGCGGTGTCGATTTCTTTAGCACCATCAGCGCCCTCTAGCGTGGTGCCGATCTTGGGTTCGGGAGCCACCGGGCAAGTGGTTTTAAAGTCAAAGCTGTGCGTGGAGTTGCCAGACACATGAATCTTATATTTATTCAGGATTACCTGACGCTGGAATGCCGCGTCGCCCTTGCTAAAGGTGTAAATAGCCGACATTTCCATATCGCCACTGAATTCAGCAGTCAGAGAAGCATCAACACTGCTTCCGCAACCAGTGCCGGCTGGTACTTCCGCATCTACCAGGATGCCTTCGCTCAGTTGCGCAATGGTGACATTCGCAGGAATTTTTACGTTAGTACCGGTCAAAGTAACCTTGCCGTACTTTTCAAGCATGGCAGCTGCCTGAGAAGAACCGGTTAACTGTACTCGGAACTGCGTTTCATTGGCGCGGTAAACCGCTATTTTCAGGGAGCTAAGTAGCTCAGAGTTAGTTTTATAAAGAGCGTCCTGTTCCGCAATCGCCTTTGCGGTATCTGCCTTCCACTTTGCGAGAGCTGCCTTATACTCTTCCTCATTCTTTATCTTTTCGTTGTTCTTTAAGGTCTGGTAGGCCTCCCAGAGATTTATTTTCTGCTTAGCAAGGTCAGCGATTGCATAGTAAGCAGCACCTGCGGCCTGGTTTATGCGTGAATCATTGATAGCCCACCATTCGCCTTTGGTTATATACCAAGCAATTACCTGAGCCATGGCGTTTTTCTGAGCCTTAGTTTTGCCTTCGAACTGTGCCAGGGCGCGGTTATAGGCATCAAACGCATTTTGGTTCTGCTTTATAAATTCCTGGGCAGCTACCGATTTATCAGCTTTTACATATTCCAGACGAGGGTCTCCACCCTGGTAGAGATAAGCCAATATCTGCATCTGCTTTTTCTGGTCATCAGTCATATTGAAACCAGTGCGTTTCGCTGAGGGGCCAGTATTTGCAATGGCTTTAGCGGGATCAAGGGTCATCTCCAGCTTATTTGCCTTGTTTCGGAGATCCCTCGAACTTCCTAAATGGTAATACTCGGCGGTGGTTACTTCGGGATCTGCGCAGAAGACACCGCCGATAATCGCGCCGTGAGCAGCCGCAGGATACGACTGAATGTGGAAATACCTGCCGGCAGTTCCCAAAGCTTCCGTGTTATCTTCAAAGTTACGATCCAGGGCTTCTTGGAACTGCTTAGTACGCCCATTTTCCGCTGCATAACTCTGGTAGTTTTTCCATTGACCGGTCTTTTGATCAAAACTGAAATTAATTACCGCACCAGTATCATTCCAACCAGACCCCATATTTAAGGAAACCGGCTGTGGGGAGCTGGTGCCCTTGAAAGTATCAGAAATATTGTAGGTCTGATCCGAGGAGGCCTGGGAGGGGGCTACCAAGGTGGTAATAGTCCATGCCAGGGCTAATGCGGCAGCTAATCCAGCGACGATCCAACGCCGCAACAACTTCGCAGTTTGACTGTTAATCATCATTTATCCTGTGTCTACTAGAAGGAGGGATCGGCATCTCCATCAACAGATCCTGACGAGGCGTCCATCTGGGTTATGTCACGCCCAAACACCCCGTCTGGAGGGACCTGGCCTGTTGTCAATGCCGACAGGAACACTATTAACTTGTCGTTGTGTAGTTAATACATTCTAATGCACCTACCAGCTTACAAGATTTTCATAGAACAACGCAACAGATTAATCGGGGTTTTCGCAGGGTAAGGCAGTAAGTTGCGGTTGTCATTCCGCTTCTAACAGGCATTTTAAAGCTCATCGTCACGATGCACGACTAGGAAACGTGCAAAGATTCACAGGACAAAAGGCCTGCATCAAATACCGGCAAAACATTACAGTCTCATTAAACTGTTGCCTTGCCGACGAGAAAATAAATCTTGAATTATTAAAATAACTATTCTAACCAGGCGAAACCGTACGAAAAATCACTTAGTAGAGCCAAAGTAAAAACCTTAGCTAACCTTAATTAAGTAGTTACTGAGGTTCCTTGGCCAGCCACAAAGTGTAGGGGCCGTCATTCACCAAAGACACCTGCATCATCGCGCCGAAGACTCCGGTCTCAACCTCCGCGCCGCCCGCACGCAAATCCGCTACCAGTTTCTCAAAAATAGGACGCGCCACCTCTCCCTTGGCCGCGTAAGTCCAAGAAGGATGTCGACCCTTGCGCACCGAACCGTAGAGGGTGAACTGAGAAACCACCAGCAGGGGCGCCCCCGCCTCCAGCACTGAAGACCCGTCCTCAAAAACCTGCTGATTAAGCAGACGGCGCACCGTCCAATCAATCTGCTCCTGACCGTCACCAGGAGTTATCCCCACGAAAACCACCAGGCCGGGTCGCTCCAATTTCCCGACAGCCTTACCCTCGACCGTCACCTCAGCAGACAGTGCCCTTTGAATTAAGGTACGCATAAAATCCTCCTAGCCAGCAATATTTAATGGCCCAGAACCGGCAGGTGGCAGGGTGCGCGAAAAGGACTTCCGATCAATCTGAGACTGTCCCTGCCAGGAAACCCCCGCAGGATCGGTAATCACAGTCACCGCCGCCGCCAGGGACTGCTCTTCCCCGTCCTCTTGCCAGCAGACCGTGAGATTTCCCGTAGGAGCACCCCGTTTAATTAAGCCGAGACCAATGGGGCCGTCCTCAAAATGATTGGCACTCACCCGGACGGCACCTACTTTACGACTCCCAGCATAAAGCTCCGCTCCCGGAGGCGGCAGCAACGAGGACGTGCCATCCAGGTGCAAAAACACTGCCCGCCGCGGGGGATGCCCCAGGTTAACGATGCGCGCTACCGTCTCCTGTCCGCAGTAGCATCCCTTATTTAAATGCACAGCCGTGCGCAGCCAATCGAGTTCATGCGGCAGGGTGCGCTGATCGATATCGCTGCCATAGGGGCGCCAAGCCGCTATCCGCAATGCCTGCCAATCGGTCTCGGCGGCAAATACCGGAGCAGCCAGGCTGTAACCGTCTTCAGTTTCTTGTGGCCAAGTAAGCTGTTCCCAGCGGCTACGCAATTCGGCGTGCACCTTAGCGGTATCCGCAACGGGAATTACCCCCAGGCACGCCGGGTAATCTTGCCCCGGATGCACCTGAGAGTGCGGAGAATAGGCAGTGCCGCCGGCACTAATCCCTGGCCACGGATCTGCCCAGGTAGGACCAAACTCTGCGAGTACTTCCTCGGCTAGGCTGGGGGTAAAAAATCCCCAAACCGTAAGCTCTGCGCGTACGGCGACCTCCACCCGCGACATAAATTTCATAGATTCTAAAAACTGCGCCAGAGCCGGCGCATCCGCCGTAAACAGCCAAGCAACCTGGTCAGCCCAAACGATTCCGGCCGCAAATTTGACCCGGCCGTTGGCATCTAGGAAGAGCATTTCCCGGCTCTGTCCCGCATCCACATCCGCTACTATCTGTGAAGATAGGGTAGTTAGCCAGGAGGGCGTATCCGGCCCGGACACGGTAAGTACCTGAAGCCCGGTTTCCGCAATCCCGTATCCGGCCCGCAAAGCCACTTGGTTGTCTACAAAGGTCACTATTAGGCTCCTTCTTCCCGGTTCTTGTCGGGGGATTCCTCGCGCTGCCCGGCAGCTGCCTGCCCGGTATCTTTTGCTACTTTCGCCTCCGCGGCCTCCGCTTTATCTAGCTCTCCGCGCGGATCTTCCCCGGCGGGCAAAGAAGTTACCCCGGGGGCACTTAAGGTTTCTTCGCCTGCAGGCAGGCGCAACAGGCGTGCCGAAAAGTCAGATTGGGAATCTTTACCCGGCATAACCGAGTCCTGCGCCCAGAAAAGTTCCGAAGAAACCAGCCCCATCATGCGCGACAGCTGCTCAAAGGGAGCCGGGGTGAGCCGCGAAGAAATCATGATCCGCGGCCCCATAGAAACCGCCTCCCAGGAAACCTCAGTGGTGTAGGGGCCGCCAGCAGAAGTCAGGCGGCAGCGTGAACGTGCTTCCTGTTCGCTATCAGCTACAGCGGCTGCGGTTATTCTCCAAGAAGTATCCTCCCGCCACAGCAAAGCGCCGCGGCGCAACTGCTTTAGGCCGGTCGCCGCATCAGCTTGCATATCCGGTTTTTCAGCGACCGGCTCTGCCAGCCAAGTTAAAGTTGCTTGCTGCAGACTCGTCCCGGTGGCGCGAAAAGTAGTTTCTTGCCAAATAAAGCATTCCTCACGCTCGCTGTTTTCATTTTCCGGGTCTTTAGGCAAATACGCGGTTCCCCAACCCCGCCAAGATCCCAGTAGCCACGCTAGGGGGATTAATTCTTTCGCTAATCCCAAAGGTAAATCCATCATGAGCTACAGCCTAGTAGAGTAAGTAAGACACAAGCTATAAAAGTGAAGTAATTGGGCGAAGAGCAAAACTGGGAGAGAATCGAAAATATGGAAGATTCGGTAGCCAAACCGCCGGCAACTCCGAGCGGCGCGAACCCGTCTGCAGCAGTAAATTCTCGGGTTCCGGTGGGTCGCCACAGCCAAAAAAGTGCCCCCAGCTCGCCGGGTACCGCTAAATTACCTCCCCACAAGCCGGTTTCTCCGATAGCCGCTCGCAGCTGGTGGGTGGCACTGCTCGCTGCCCTGCCTCCCCTAGCGATGCTCTTTTTCCTCTATTGGAACCCCTATTTGGCAGTGCTTACAGCCGCCGGCGTGACTATCGCTGTCTCCCTCACCTGGGGCGGACTCTCCGAGGCTCCCAGCCCGGGTCGTACCGGCCTAGTGGTGGTATTGGCAGGAATCGGCTGCCTGCTGGCCGCGTTCTTAACCAATAATCTCACCTGGGTTCCGCTAGTGCTTTCCTGGTGTTTACTGGCAGCCTTTATCGCCGAAATGACCCGGGGAAAACATCGCCCCTTAACTACCTGGTCCTTAGCTAGCACTGTCGCCGGATGCGCCCTGGTAGCGGCAGGATCTGCCTGGGGACTGACCATCGCCTACCCCACTATGAATCTGCTGGCGATGGCGGCGCTACCGGCTATGGGACTAGCTTGCCTAACCTTGGCACTCCCCACTAAATACGCCAGTATCCGCTGGCTGTACTGTTCGTTAGCCGGGATTCTCGCGGCGGGCTTACTGACGTACTTTGTGCTCTACCAATATTCAGATTTGGCGCTGGCGATTCCTTTTGCCTACCGCAATCCGGCCTTGGCGATCTGGATTATGACGGTGGGCCTCGGATTTCTTTCTGGACTTTTAGTCGCCTGTATAAACGTGTTGTTTATGGTGCCGGCAGGTAAAAATTACCGCTGGCGGCAACTTACCCTCGCCCTGCTACCCACCTTGTTTATTGCGGTTCCAATTTATTCTTTAGCGCGCCTAATCACCGGATAAAGACCCGCTTACCTGCGGCAGAGGCTGAAGCCAAAGTTAGAAATCAGTTTAAACCACGCAACCAGCACCCTAGCCCCGGCAAATAGAGCACAAAACCTACTAACGAGGGCGCGGAGCGCCGAGGTGCGGAAAATCCCTGCCCCGGAAACACCCGCTGAGGGTACTTTACCTGGGCAGGGATATTGCTCTCAGAGCAGCTAGTTTTCCTCTGGAATCATCATGATGGAGCCGCAAGGACATTCTTCGGCACAAATCCCGCAGCCCTTACAGTAGTCGTATTTGAACTCGTACTCGCCCGGCTTAATCTTGGTAATGGCGTTATCCGGGCAAACCCCGAAACAGTTATCGCAACCGAAACAATTACCACAAGACATACAGCGCCGCGCCTCAAAGAGAGCGGAATCTTGATCTAAGCCCTGCACTACCTCGTCAAAGGTAGAAGCCCGGCGGGCAGATTCAATCTTGGCGCGTACCCGGTGAGGTGCATCGGCGTAATACCAGTTAGTGAGGCGGTCATAAGTGGCATCCCCGGTGACCGGCGGCTTGTGGTATTCGGTGCCGTGCAGAAAAGCGTCAATATAACGAGCGGCTTTCTTGCCGTGACCAATCGCCACCGTAACTGTGCGCTCGGAAGGAACCATGTCCCCACCGGCGAACACGCCGTGACGCCCGGTCATCATCTGCGAGTTAACCTGGACGACTCCCTTTTCAATTTCAATATCGCGGGCGCGCTCGACCAGCCCTAAATCAGATTCCTGACCTAGCGCCATCACCACCGAATCGGCGCCGAGTTCTTCATACTCGCCGGTCGGCTGGGGGAAGCCGTTCTCGTCCAGCTCCATTTTTTCCACCGTGAGCTTGCCACCATCAATATGTTTAATGGTGGATAGCCAGCGCATCATCACCCCTTCTTCCTCGGCTTCACGTACCTCGGAATCATGGGCGGGCATCCGGTCACGGTTGCGGCGATACACAATCACTGCTTCTTCCGCGCCCAGACGTTTGGCAGTTCGAGCAGCGTCAATAGCGGTATTACCCCCGCCGTAGATGACTACTTTGCGACCCACCATTGGTTTTTCTTCGCCCTCCATCTCGGCGAGCATTTCCACGGCGTCCATCACCTTGGCGCTAGCACCAGCAGGAATATCGGCGTGGCGACCTACATGGGCGCCCACCGCCAAGAAAACCGCATCGAAATCATCGGCCACGTCGTCAACATTTTCGACTTTGGCATTGAACTCGAAACGTACCCCCAGGTCTTCGATTCGTTTAATCTCGGCATCGAGTACCTCGCGCGGCAGACGATACTTGGGAATCCCAAAACGCATCATCCCGCCCGCCATGGGACCGGCCTCTTTCACAGTAACTTCGTGGCCGAGACGGCGCAGGTGGTAGGCAGCGGACAGCCCGGAAGGGCCTGCCCCCACTACCAGTACGTGTTTACCGCTGGGAGCCGCATCTACGCTTACGTTCCAGCCCTCTGCAATAGCTTTATCGCCTAGGAAACGTTCAATCGCGTTAATCCCTACGGCCTCATCCATATGTCCGCGGTTGCAGGCAGTTTGACAAGGATGATAGCAAACCCGCCCCATAGTGGCAGGTAGCGGATTATTTACCATGATTTCGCGCCAGGCGGCCTCATAATCGCCCTCTTCTGCGTGATAGAGCCAAGCCTGGACATTTTCACCCGCCGGACACGCCTTATTACAAGGAGGCAGCATGGATACATAGACCGGGCGTTCGGTACGCCAAGAACCGGTTTCATTCGCCAGCGACGACCCTACATTCAAAGTCACCGCCCAAGGAGCGGTATCTTCCCTGCGTACCTGCGGAGTTGGTAGGACTGTGGAACTCATTTATTTTTCCCCCTTAGGAGCCGAGTTTCCGGCAATATGCCGCATCGCGGAAGCAGAGGTTGCCCCGGAAACCGGGTGGTCATCTGCGGAAAATGCGTCGCTTTGGGTGCGCTTGGCTTTCGAGGCCTCTTCAATAATGCGTTTAGTAAAGCGCCCCTCGGGATCTTCACCCGCCGCCAGGATGCGCTCTAGTACGTCCTCGTCTAGTTGTTCTGGATCGATGAGACCGTAGCGGCGGATATTACGATCCGCGATTTGCTGCATCCGTTCTAGTACCTCCTCTTGCCCTTTTTTAAATACATGGGCAAAACGGCGTTGCGGACGCATATATTCGGTGACCGGTACCGGGCGACGCAATTTGGTAACCGAAGTGATTTCCCCGTTCTCGGCCTCGTACACCGGGAAAAGCCCACATTGGGTAGCCAGGCGTGCCAGGCGAATAGTCAAATTAGAGGCCGACCCCCAACCCAACGGACATGGCACCAGCACGTGAATATAGCGGGAACCGCGGAACTGCATGGCTTTGCGTACCTTATATTCCAAGTCGCGCAAATCCGCTACCGTGGCAGTTGCCACGTAGGGGACTTCGTGCGCCATCGCAATCCGGGGCACGTCTTTACCCTGGCCGAAAATATTTCCGGGATGTTCGCCTACCGGTTGCGTGGTGGCGGTACGCGCCGCGGGCGGAGTCGCCCCGCTACGCTGCACCCCGGTATTCATATAGGCGCCATTGTCGTAGCAAATATAGAGAACATCATCATTACGTTCGAACATGCCTGATAGGCAGCCCATGCCGATATCCACAGTGCCGCCATCGCCGCCCTGAGCAACTACCCGGGTGTTCTTACCTTTGGCGCGCAGAGCAGCCGCCGCCCCCGAAGCGACTGCGGGAGCATTCCCAAAGAGGGAGTGCACCCAGGGAATCGTCCAGGCGGTTTCGGGGTAAGGAGTAGAAAATACCTCTAGGCAGCCGGTGGCGTTAACCGCCACCAAGTCACGATCGGCAGCATCCATAGCGGTGTCGAGGGCGTAGCGTGCCCCTAGGGCTTCCCCGCAGCCCTGACAGGCACGGTGACCGGAAGTTAGCGAGTTAATCCGATTCGGGTCAGATTGGACGGAACGGTAATCCAGTTCTGCCAGCCGGTTACCGACGGCATAGGAGCCTACCTGGTAAAACTTTACATTTTCGCGTGCCGGAATCGCGGTTTCAGCGCTTTCACGAAACTGCGGTGCCGGAAGCGGAACACTCATAGTTGCTGACATGGCCTGCCTCCTAAATTCCGCGCGCCGCATTGGCACGCTGAGTGGCGTGACGTTGAATGTTTTCACTGATCGGACCAGAACGCCGAGTGGCTTTCTCCCGCTCCAGCTCCGCCTCCACCAGTTCCTGATCCAGATCCAAGAAGGTGAGGTGTTCTAGCTGATCGGCGGCTACCTGATCAAGCATCTGATCTAAGGAACGCTCGGTAATGTTGCGCCCACCCAAACCGGCGATCACTTCATAGTCCCGAACTGATTTGCCGGCGCGCGAAAGAGCGGAGCGGCAATGGGAAGCCACGATTCCGCCGATACCTAAGGAGAAAGCTTTCTCTAGGCACACAAAGCGCTTGGCACCCCCCAAATACTTGGCTACCTGCTCGAAGGGGAAGGGACGGAAGGAGCAAATCCCCAGTACCCCAAGCTTTTCGCCTTTGTCCCGCCGCTGGTCAACTACATCTTTAATGGTTCCCAGCACCGACCCCATGGCCACGATTACGGTTTCGGCATCCTCGATCCGGTAGGGACGAACCAGCCCGCCGGAATCGCGTCCGAAAACTTCCTGGAACTCTGCCTGTACCTTGGGGATGAGCTCTAAAGCTTGCAGTTGCTTGACGTGCTGAAGGTACTTGACTTCGGTAAAGGCTTCCGGCCCCACCATCGCCCCAATGGTAATGGGGTCGGCCGGATCGAGGACGACGCGGGGAGTATAGGGAGGTAGGAACTTTTCTACCTGCTCTTTTTCCGGAACATCTACCTGCTCGACCGCGTGGGTCAAAATAAAGCCATCCATACACACCATTACCGGAACCGACAGTTCTTCGGCGATGCGAAAGGCTTGTACGTGCAGATCCGAGGCTTCCTGGTTGTTCTCGGCGAACAATTGCAGCCACCCGGATTCACGTTGACTCATGGTGTCAGAGTGGTCATTCCAAATATTGATGGGCCCGCCGATCGCCCGGTTAGCCACCGTCATTACGATCGGTAAGCCGAGCCCGGCGGCATTGTAGACTGCCTCTACCATGTAGAGCAGTCCCTGGGAGGCGGTGGCGGTATAGGTGCGTGCCCCCACTGCCGAAGCTCCGATACAGGCTGACATGGCCGCGAACTCGGATTCAACATTAATATATTCAGCGCTCCCCAGCTTACCTGACTTCACCAGCGCCGATAGCGCCTCCACAATATGAGTTTGGGGGCTAATCGGGTAAGCACTGACAACTTCCGGGCTGCAGGCGGCAACCGACTGCGCAATAGCTTGCGAACCTTCAATCTGTTTTAGCACGTTACTTGGCCTCTGCTTTCATCGAACTGACCATTTCGTAGGCGGCGACTGCGGCGGCCACGTTCCCCTCTCCCACTTTGCCGTGGAAACGGTTTTGAATCGCCTGGGTAACAGAGGAGAGACGCACCAGCCCAGTCAGGGCAGCTGCTCCCCCCAGCATCACTGCGTTCGGCAGGGGACGACCCAGGTGTTTCTTGGCGATCTCGGTAGCCGGGATCATCACCACGTGCCCTTGCGGGTGGGCAGCGATTACGTCTTCAATTCCCAGTTCAGCGGCCGACTTAGCCGAGTTAACCAGGGCGAAACCGTCCGGTTTCAAACCCGAAAACACGTCCATAATCGCCAGTAAGGTAGCGTCTTGCACCACCACCAGATCAGGTTCTTGTACGGGTTCGCGGGTACGGATTTCTTTATCAGCAATCCGGCAATAGGAAACTACCGGCGCACCGGTACGCTCCGAACCGAAAGAAGGGAACGCCTGCGCATGATGCCCATCGGTAAATGCCGCATAAGCAATCAGATCAGCAGCAGTTACGACCCCCTGGCCACCTCTGCCATGAATACGAACTTCAGTCATACTTTTACCTTAGGACTGCAGTCCCAGCAGAAAGGCATGTATTTTTCTAACCGCTATTACCAGCGCATTTAACTTTATAGGGGATTCATGCTGGTTAGGGATTCCCTGACGCAGATGTATCTTAAATACCAAAAAGTAGATTTATGCCACCAGTAAAAATGTGACCTAAGTGTTATTAGGCCTCTTTATCGGTGCTTTTATAGCTAAACGAGACTAAAACGCTACTGATTCGTGAGCCTGTATTAAGCACAATCTCATGTGTTCATAGTACGGTTGCCCATGTGCAAAGTGCGTATGAAGCCGTTAAGCCCGAAGATATACCGGGCAAAGACGAGGTCAAACCGGAGAGGGCGCCCTCAGAAGGGCAACCTATACGCAGCACTATTCCGCAGTCTTCCGCTAGCGGCGCCGCTGCAAAACCTTTAGCGAGTGAGAGTGCCACCTCAAGCGGTGACGAGGACAAGCAGAGCGGGAATTCTCGCGATGCCAGCTCCACCACCCCTGTCCGGCGATCTTTACTGGTTAGAAAACCACAGGGGTTCAGTGCCGAGGACAGCGCTTCCTCCACTATCACCGGCGGGGTAACTGCCGTTCCTAACACGGGCAATATTCAAAAGGTCCGCGCTCCTTTACCGGGGGAAACCAGCGCTATCATCCCTGATAGTGATCAACTTACAAAACCGGCCGAAGTTTCCGCGCCAGAGGAAAAGCTTTCTGCGACCCAGGAAAATCTGCAGCTTCCGGGAGTAAAAGCCCATACTTCCCGATTTCGCCGGGTAACGAAAAACGAGTTCTCACACACTAAAAAGCCACACCCCCGCGATGAGCAGGTCCACAAGAGCCAGCGGAAAGGTAACCAGCCCAGCCGTTGGGGCAAATGGGAACGCAAAGGTTGGATCCCCGGTCAAAAAGGTGCCTATGCGATGGCCCTGCTGCCCTACTGGATTGGAGTCATAGAATCGTCGCTACGTCCAGTGCACTGGCTGGTATTTGCGCTGTGGATTTGCGGCTATTTTACTTTTAATGTGGGGGGAATCTGGCTGCGCTCCCACCGTAAAGACCGCTACTTCAAGCCCTTACAAATTTATGGGGCTATCACGCTAGTTTTAGGGGTTATTAGCCTGCTGGTGGAACCAGCGCTTTTAGAGTGGACATTAGTGTTTTTCCCGCTGATAGTAATCGCCGTGGTCGAATCAGTACTCCATCGGGAGCGATCTTTATTGGCTCGAACCAGCACCATTTTGGCGACTGGAATCATGAGCCTAGTTTCCTACGATATCGGCACCCAGTTTTCGCGATCTTTTGCCGCTATTCCTTGGTTGGAACATACTGCTACCAGTAATGTTACCTGGGTCGTATCTCCTACCGGGAATCTACAGGGTTGGGGGTGGATGCTGGTAGTAGCTTGGGTGGTTACCTCCTACTACTGGTCAACTATCCCCTATGTGCGTTCTTTGGTTCGCCGGCGAAACTCGCAGTCTTTCTGGTTCTTTTCCATAGGTGCTCATGCGGTACTAACCGCGATTATCCTGGCGTTTTTCATTCTGGGTTGGGTTACCTGGTGGCACCTGTTGATTTGGGTTTTGCTGCTGGCGCGCTCGATTGCAGTGCCGCTATTGCAAAAGAAATACCCGCAGGCGGTTACGATATCGCGGATAGGATTTGCGGAAATAGCAGTAGCGATGCTGATCATTATTACTTTACTGGTGTAATGCCATTACTAGGATGAGAGCGATCTTTTAATGACTCTGGGATTTGCGGGGCGCGGCCCTTCCATGCGTTGTACTACAAATGATTGCGCCGTGGCTTTGGTAGCCTGATTAATCCCCAAGTTGTGGTTGCGAGTTTCGATAAAACGCGCATAGTCCCCATCCCCTGACTGCTCCCACGCCTTCGCGACCTCGCCATATAGTTCTTTAGCATGATTGCCCCCCACACTGTGGCAGTGCTTGTAGGTCTGCACCGTGGTCAGGTTGGGAACATTGGGATTTTTTCGTCCATCAAGCCGAGGCACAATATCGGCAGAGTTTTCTAGCGACACCATATGGACTCCTGGCGCGGGACGAAAATTTCCAATATTAGAACCCATAGTTACCACGCTTTTGACATTATATTTTTTAGCCAAAGCGGGATTCGAACCTAACTGTGCCGCTACCGCTCCTCCCTGCGAATGGCCTATCAGTTCTACCGGTTGCCCGCGGTGATATCCGGCCTGATCTAAGGCACGAGTGACCGCAATGGTCATATCGGAATTTCCTGCCCTACCTCCAGCGTTAGTTTGCAAATTGGTACGCATATCTTGAGGATTTGCTCCATTGACAGTCCAAACCTGGGTGCCGCGGATGTCTACCCGCCAAGCAACTCGATTACCGGTACGGTATTTAACTACCCGCAACTCGCCATGATCGGGAAACGCTTTTGCCTGATTGAACTCGCTGACCAGCCCAGAAATATTTAAGGGTGCGGAAACTTTTTGGGAGTTTCTGCCGATTTTGTGCGCTACCCACAGCGAACTCGGTCCTTGAAATGCCGCAATCTGCCTAGCGACCTCGGCAGATAAGAACTGAATAAGGAATCCTTTAGCGTTTTCACCCTGGTCATTCAAGGCGGCGCGGAACGATTTGTCGCTGATCTGGGAGTTTTTCGAAACCCATAGCGCAGAATCGTCCCAGGTATCATCAAACGCTTTCCACAAAATCAGTCCCGGAAGACCGCCAACAGCGAGGAAACCGGGAAGCGCATCCAACGAAGAACCTAACTGTCGCGCCCGTGCCTCACAATTTTCGTATCGCGTTGCTGCCAGGAGCAAATGATTTTGCAGCACTCCTATCTGGAGAGAAAGATTTATCGCTGATTCTGCGAGCAGCTGTAAAGCTGAAAGCAATTTCTCGGTCACCGCGATCCGGGGCAAGGTGGCCGCGGCGCTTGCTGCCCGACTGGCAATCCTTCTTACCTGCAAAATTTTTCCTAAGGTACTGTTTAAACTCTGCGCATTAGCCCGAATAACCGCAGTGTTAATCCCCAGCTGGTGACCGCCAACTACGCTAATTGGTAGGGAATGATCATCGGTGGACATAGTTACTTTCCCGCCTGCTGTAGGGCTAGCAGCGCCGAGATTGCTTCCTGGGCTAAGCTATCGGCTGCCGCGGCGGCTTTGGCCAGCGCAGTCAGGTTCTGCTCGTTACGTCGCAAAGTTAGTTGCGCGGCTGCTGCTGCATCTGATGTCCACTGTTCCCGCAAATCCATCCCGGCCAACTGCATAGCGCCACTGTCTGCCACCAACGCGGCTTGTCGCATATCCATGCTAATAGCGGCCGCAATCGTCACCTCGCTTGCCATATCCTCTCCCTTCCTAAGCTGCTGGTTAATCTAACGGGGCAATAATTCGCGAAGCCATTTACAAATAAACAAATTAGGAAAACCAAGTTTTATCTCCGGCTGTGCAATATTGCTGCGAGTGGCACTAACGACACCTCTAGCGGTATGAGATAACATAAAACACATGGTGAACTCCCAAGACAGCCGCCTGAAAGCCGGTCTCAAACTGCCTTCTAAAGTTGCCGACCCGGTGATTGAGGTCAACCACCTCACCAAAGATTATGTTTCGGGAGCGGGCAAAGTACGCGCTCTAGATAGTGTTTCCATCGGGATTGCCCGTCGCAAGTTCACCGCGATTATGGGGCCATCTGGGTCTGGGAAATCTACCTTTATGCACTGTTTGGCCGGGTTCGAATCCGCTACTTCCGGCTCTATTAAGATTGACGGCACCGAGATCGTAGGGATGAACCAGCGCCGGCTGACTCGTCTCCGCCGTGATCATATCGGTTTTATTTTTCAGGCATTTAACTTGATCCCCACGCTGAGCGCAAAAGAAAATATAGTTTTGCCCTTTGAAATTTCGCGTCGCAAATTTCCGGCAGAACGCTTCGAACAGGTAGTAGCGGCCTTGGGGCTACAAGATCGTCTAAATCATCGCCCCTCAGAACTTTCTGGCGGGCAACAGCAGCGGGTAGCCTGCGCTCGCGCCCTCCTACAAGATGCGGTGGTACTTTTTGCGGATGAACCCACGGGAAATCTAGATTCTGATTCCTCGGAACAAGTACTGCGCTACCTGCGTAAAGCAGTTAATTATTTTGGGCAATCAGTAGTGATGGTAACGCACGAGGCAGCGGCGGCCGCCTATGCTGATCGCGTCCTGTTTCTATCCGATGGCAAAATTGTGGCCGAACTTGATAATCCGGAACGCGAACGGATATTGGCGGCGCAAACCGAATTACCGGCGTTTGTGGCGGCGCACTCCCTACTTAAGACGGAAAATGGCGCTACTCAATCAGTCAGCGATCTCCCGCAATCTCCCTCTTTCTTGCCGGCCGGAGCCAAATCGGGCGCCTGGCCAGATCGGGAAAAAATGCAGGCTCGCCTAGCGAACTTACAATTGGCCAGAGGGGCACAAGTGGAAGTGCCGCCTAACCCCACTGCCGCGAATAAGATCGGGGGTATAGATGCTGGAGCATTGCACGCCCTAATGGGAGCAGGAAAACCGGTAGTACCAGCGGAATTACGTACCCGGGAGGGCGCGCGGCGGGTACTAGCTAAAAACCGAGAACCGGCGGCACCAGAAAAGAAGAACAACCCGCCGGTAAAAGTGGCAGCACCCCAAAGCACCCCTAAGAGAAACCATCCCGCCGCCTCAAAAACGCCCAATACCCGCTTGAGTGGAAGCGTGTGGGAAACCCGCGATGAACGCGGCACTACCTGGCAGGGGTGGACTCCCAAACCAGGGCAGAAGACTACCAAAGAAGATAAACCGGAGCGGCGAGACTCCGCAAAAACCGTAACTAAACCAGCGCCTACGCCCTCGCCGCGCCCCCACGCCCCGGTAAAACCACCTGCCACCTCACCTCGCAGCTTTGAAGCCAGCAAGGTTTCTCCTAAAGCGCCCAGGAAAAATACCAGCCAGAAAACTGATAATGAGCGCTGGTCAGGACTATATTCCGTGTTTTCCAATCCGGTGGCAGAAACTACCGGATTTTGGGAGGGCGCCGCGGATGGCACCGCCTCTGGGGAAAGTTCGCGCACTGAAAAAACCAAAGTGGCAGCTATAAACCATTCCGAGGAGAATGCAGCTGCGGCCGCCGCGGAAGAGATCTCGGGCAAGCAGGCAGCTGATACCACCCAGGAAAAGGTAGCCGCTAACCAGGCAGACACTAAAGAATCTGCGGAAAATCGGGGGCCCGCAGTCGAAGTCAAAGCAGCTAAATCGGTTCCGCGCACTCCGGAAGACACTTTAAATCAGGAAAAGCAGCGTTTGCTCGCCATGATTAAGAAGGCTGAAGCGCTCCTGGATTCCTCGCAAGATGCGATCGACTCCTTTGAGACCCCTCAGGATAAGGCATGATTAGGATAGCTTGGCGCAACTTGCGTGCCCACCTGCGACGTTTCCAAATGTCGCTACTGGCGGTGGTACTAGGAGTGGCTTTCTTATCGGGAATTTTTGCGCTGCGCGCTACCCTCGCCGATTCCTATAATTCTTTGGTCGCATCCACCAATACTTATCAGTATTACCTGGTAGGAAAAACGCAGGGCGAAAAAGTGGAGGGACAGGCTCCCGTGCGCAAAAGCCTGCCCCTAAAGACCGTGCATCAAGCAGAAAAGATATCAGGGGTCAAGTATGCCGACCCTTATTTGGTGGATATCTGCATGCTGGCTGACCAGGACAATAAGCGCCTAGGTAAAGGCGGACAAGTCTCCCTTTTACAGGTAATTTATCCGGGGCACGCTCCCCAGCCTCGCTTGCTAAAAGGGCACGCTCCCCACGGTGAACAAGAAGTTGCTCTAGAGGAATCTGCAGCTAAACGCCTAGGCATAACTACTGGCCAAAAGCTGAAGGTTTACGTTTCTAGCGAAGGTAAAACTGCCAAAGTCAGCGGGATTTATCGCTTCCCCACCCCGGTTAGCTTCACCAACTATGTTTTTGTCGATGCTGACGGGTTCGTGCCCCTCACCCAAAAGCCTGCGCCGCTGGCCACCAACGCCGTTGGTATCACCGCTGAAAAGGGGATGTCTTCCCAGAAGCTGCGCGCCTCCCTCAATAACGAGTTTTCGGATACTGCGCAAGTAATGAGCCAAGCCGAATACAACGATGAAATAAACGCGGCAGCTAATAGCTCCCTAGATTTTATCAACGTATTCCTGCTGGTATTCGCGGCAATCGCCCTATTTGTAGGGGCGTTTATTATTAGCAACACTTTCCAAATGATGGTGCGCGCCCAGCAACCACAATTTGCGATGCTGCGAGCAATCGGTGCTGGCGGAAGACAAGTCTTTTCGATTGTGGCACTGCAAGGTTTGCTAGTGGGCACCCTAGGTTCCCTGATCGGGGTAGGAGCCGGATATCTACTCACCCGCTTGGTTTCCTGGGGTTTGGCGAAAGCCGGATTCGAGGCATTACAAATCGGCTGGTCATGGTCGATTACCCTCCTGGCTTTAACAGTAGGCATTCTGGTGACGGTAATCGGTTCCCTCTGGCCCGCCAGGTCAGCAGCGCTAACTCCTCCGGTTGAGGCGATGCGGCAGAACACGCAGACTCAAAAGCCAGTTTGGCCCCGCGCGATTATGGGAGCGGTGGTACTGGCGTTCGCGGTAGGACTGCTGGCGTGGGCCTGTTCTGATAGCGGGAAAACTGGCCGGTGGCTAGGGATCGGCGCCGCACTATTCTTGCTGGCTATGCTGATTTTAGTTGCTCCGCTATCGGCAGTAATAGTTAAAGCATTAGCGGGACTTATTTGGTGGTTGCGTCCTCATGCCCGCCTAGCGATGCGCACCTTGACTGCCAACCTGCGACAAACTGCCAATACGGCCGCCGCCCTGATGATCGGGGTGGCTCTGGTAGCAGTGGGAGCGACTTTGGCTGCCTCTACTAAAGCCTCCACCAAATCGGTAATAGATCAGCAGATAAACGCCGATTTAGTGGTCAGTACGGATCCCACTGTTGTTTCACTTTCTCCTAGCCTTTTAAATAAAGCCGCCCAAGTCTCTGGGGTAGAACAGGTTGATCTGATGACCGGAATCGGTCTGTTTAGGATGACAGTTCCGGGGAAAAACCCGGAGCAAACCATGGTGCAAGTAACCTATCCGCAGTTCCAGCGCTACATAAAGATGGACGCCATTACCGGATCAACCGCAGACTATTTCTCGCAGTCAGCGGATGGTCCTCAGGCGCTGGTTGCTAGCTCTTGGGCTCAATCTCAAGGGCTCGCCCCGGGGGACAAGATTCAGATAGGCGGGATTCACGGGCAAGAAACCGTTACCATCGCCGCCACTGTCGATACCGGATTCATATTCCTGGATGTGATGGTACCTCACTCCCTGGCCAACAAACTAGGTCCAGAAGCAGCCGATATTACTACCAGCGCCGCCATCGAGATTAAAGATGGGGCTGACCTGGATCAAGTACAACGCGAGGTACAAAAAGTAGTTACCAAAAACCCCTTTATGGTGGTACAAACCCATAAGGAAGCGGCAGATAGAGTGGCAGCTACGGTAGATCAGGTTTTGTCAGTCCTGTACGCCCTGCTTGCATTATCACTGGTAATCGCCGCTTTAGGGATTATGAATACGCTATCGCTTTCAGTACAGCAACGCTTTAGAGAACTGGGGCTAATCCGCACCGTGGGACTTTCTTCCCGGGGGCTCTCCCTGATGATTACCGTCGAATCAGTGCTGATTACGCTGGCAGGTACCCTCCTGGGGATAGGTGGCGGGGTCTGCCTGGCAGTGTTCCTTTGCCGTTACCTAGCCGACCGAGGGATCAGCATTATCGAGATACCCTGGGGCTCGCTAGGGTTAATTTGTTTGCTGGCGGTACTGGTGGGAACGATTGCCGCGCTACTGCCGGCACGTCGCGCTCGGAGGATGCCGGTCTTAGAGGCGATCTCCGCTAGCGATTAGAGCCTAATGGCCAAGCCGAAACCCCCGCCACTGGCGCAGCGCCTGCAAGATTACCGGTTACTAGCAACGGTGCAGCTTATCAATTAAACCAATCGTCGTCGGTTGCGGACGGAATATGCTTACGCCAATCGTCGTAATCATCGCCGTTATCTTCTTCGGCTTGATCGCGTTGCTTAGCCTGCAGCTCGCGCTGCAGTGCTTCATAGTCCGTCTCGGGACTGTAGTACTTTAACTTACGCGCTACTTTTGTCTGTTTAGCCTTTTGACGGCCGCGCCCCATGGCGTGACCCCCTCCACAATAATCACGGGTACGTTAAACGCACCCTAAAACTTCTAAAATGTTCTGTATAAAAAGATACCCCATTACGGGCGCCAAGACCATTTGAATCGTCAGGTGAGGTTAATGACACCAGCTGGCGATGACAATAGTCTTACTTCGTAAATAGGTAGAATTTAGGGTTACTTTAGAATCCGCCGCACCAGCAGCGCACCTAGCGCTAAAGCTCCCCCCGCAGCTAATGCCACCTTTCCCAAGGCTTCTGGCTTACCGGTACTGGCCTGCTGCACGGTATCTTGAGCCTTATCCGCCAAGGCGCGCGCCTTCTTTTGAGCATCGGCTTTTGCCCGCTCCACATTCGCTTTGGGAGAAAAATAATCGGAAAGTTCCTCTACGGTGCCACTTAAATCTGCCCGGGCAGCTTCAAGATCTGCCTTAATCTGACTTTCGCTGCGTGCTGCCATTTTATTCCAAGCCTTTCTTTACCGCCGCAATACCTTCTTTTATACCTTCTTGAGGATCTGGTTTTTCAGAAATTCCTTTTTGCAAAGAAGCCTTGCCTACCAACGCTAGGATCAACAGCAACACCAAGAGGATGCCGGCAACAATCAGTTTCGCCGCCCATTCTGGTACTACCAGTGCCAGTGCCGCTGCTACTGCCCCAAATAGAAACCCCAACATATAGAGGGCGAGCACCCCCGCTACCACCAGGAGGGCAATTCCCAGCCCGGAACGTTTGGCCATATTCGTGGCCTTAACCTTCGCTAGCTCAATCTCCCCTTTTACCAGAGCCTGCACCTGGTCAGATAGTTTCGAAACCAGATTTCCCAGGTTAGGACGGGCAGATCCAGTTTCTACCCCCGCAGAAGCAGCCGGTTTGCTGGCAGCTCCTTCCTGGCTGGCATTTTCCCGCGCAGCCGGCTCTGGAGATACATAGCAGGGAATCCCTTTGCTACCCGTATCGGGAACCTTATTCGCTGCCGCCTGAGGAGCAGCAAATCCCTGCGGAGATACTCCATTTTGCGGGGAGTGGTAACCGGGAGTTGCCGGAACCCCCGGAGTTGCCCGATGTTCCGGCGGAGTGCCGGGTGCCGAATGATATCCGGGAGTAGGCGGTATCGGCCGCTGTGAATCTGACATTTTCAAATCGCTCCTATCCATTGCTGAGAGCTGTTCCTTGTAGTAACCATATTCTAAGCTATGGCCAGTTTCTAGAGTTGAGCAGAGTTTCCCCCTTAGCGAATCCGGCTCCCGCGATCCGCTACTAACCGCCTGCTACCTACTTGCTACGCGGGCACGGCAAGGAAAATACCGGCAAATAGGTAGTTAAATCTGAGCCCACGCCAGTGGCATTAATTTCCTGGCCATTAACGGCTTTTCCCCAGGTCAAGCTACCGGTGGCTAGGGAGAGCCAAGTGTCAGTTTTCATTTCCACCACCGCTGGCGGAGTTCCGCGCCGATGTACGGTTCCCGTGCCGATCTGTACTGCCCCAAAAGGTGGCACTCGCACCTCTACCGCCTGCCCCGGATGACGCTGGGCTAAAACTTGCAGGCTGTAACGTACCGCCGTGCCTTGATCTGCCCGGCTAGCATTTCCCCTACTCCAAGCTGCCAAAGCCGCCTGCCCGTCCTCCGCAGAAATTTTTCGTCCCAAAACCGGCCTCCTAAGTTACTAACTGGGCGGCACTGAGCGCACCCTGGCTGGCTTTACTACCGCTTTTAAGCCGCCACCCCTTAGGCTATAACCGATGCACAATCCACAGCCAGACCGGCGTCAACGCTACGGCGCACTTTATACCTTGCTCTCGGCGGCCGCCCTGACCTTACTGGCAGTGTCGATGCTTAACGTGTCTATCCCTTCCATGACCAAGGCACTGGGTCTAACCAGCAACGATGTGCAATGGATTATGGCAGGCTACACCCTGATTTTTGGAATTGCGCTAATCCCGGCTGGCAGAATGGGGGATATCTGGGGGCATCGCCGCCTGTTTGTAATCGGGGTGGTGGTGTTCGGGATTTCCTCATTAGGAGCGGGTCTAGCTACGACCCCGCTGATTTTAATTTTGATGCGCCTCTTGACCGGAATCGGAGCCGCCATCATCAGTCCCCAAGTATTAGGGCTGATCCAGATACTTTTTCACGGAGAAGAACGCACCCGCGCTTACGGATCCTTCGGAATGGTTATCGGGATTGCCACCGCCATCGGTCCCACTATGGGCGGGGTACTAATCGCGCTGCTGGGTACCGATCTGGGGTGGCGAGCCGGGTTTTTATTCAATATCCTCATTTGCCTAGTAATTATTTTCGTCACCTACCGCACTATTTCCCCTGACCCTACTCGCACCGCTAGCGACACCCGCCTTGATTTGCCGGGGATATTGCTGCTGGCGGCAGCCTTTTTGGCGGTGATGTATCCCTTTATCGATGCCACTATGCCCAGTGGAGGACTGGGAAACTGGCGCTGGCTGTTACTGCCGGGCGGAGCCTTGGGGTTCCTCGGGTTTTGGGCGCTGGAAAACTTCCGAGAAAGACGCCAAATCCCGGTAGTCATGCCCCGCTCACTACTCCTAGATCCCTCCTACATGGTGGGCACGATAGTACTCACTGCATTTTGCGCGGGCTGGACGGCGCTATTTATTATTTACACTCTTTATCTGCAACAAGGATTAGGAATAAGTCCCCTAGTAGCTGGACTTTTACAGATCCCCTTGGCACTAGGTTCCGCGATTGCTTCCGCCCAATCGTCGCGTCTGACCATGAAGTGGGGTCGCTGGATTTTAGTAATCGCCTGCGCCCTCGTAATCATTTCTTTGACTGTTACCGTGTTAATAACTCGGACTGCCTCTCCCGGGAGCATCCCCTACCTGCTAATAGTCTCCATGTTCTGTTCAGGTTTAGGATCGGGAATTTTCTTTTCTCCTGCCCAAGCACTCTCGCTGCTTACGATACCTCCAGGTAGAGCTGGTGCGGCCGGGGGGATTTCTCAAACTGCGCAACGGGTAGGAGGAGCAATTGGGCTGGCGGGGGCCACTTTAGCTTTTTACCTGCGGCTAGGGGCCGTCGACGCTCCTCCCGGGAGCGAGCCAGCAAGGCAAGCCTACACCGGGGCATTTAGTTACGGAATGGCCGCGGTAGTAGCTTTCATCATCATCGCGTTCCTATTTGCACTGGCTGATGCGCTGAAGCGCCGGGAAAATCCGTTAAAGTTAGAAGTGAATCCGCCGGAGAAAGAGAATGAATAAATAATGGCTTTGGTAATTGGCATCTGCTACCTCCTGTTAGCAGCCTGCCTGGGGGTAGGACTGATTTTATTTCATCGCCAGCATTTGCCCCGCGGCTCCCGGTGGGGGATCGTCAATGCCGCTACCACTGCCAGTGATAACGCCTGGATCCAGGCTCACCGAGCGGCAGCTCCCCTAGTGGGGGCTACCGCCGTGCTTTGTGTGATTAACGGCTTTGCCATCGCTGCTCTCACCGCCGACCATGCCGTATCAGTGCAGCTTATTTGCGCCTTAGGTGCCGCAATTTTTACCGGGATCGTTTACTGGTCGGCGCGCCGGGTCGCCACTGCCAGTGCTAAGAAATATCGCTAGAAACCCTGCCTCTAAGAGCGAGCCAGAAACTCTACCTCTACCTCGCAAGGGGCTCCTAGAGGGAGGGCAGCCACCCCCACTGCGGAGCGAATATGGGGCTGGTCAAAGAGCTTCCCAAAAGTATCCGAGGCACCGTTAGCCACGCTCGCCTGCCCGGTAAAAGTGGGGCTGGAGGCTACGAACACGGTTACTTTTAGTACCCGCTCTAACTGATCTACCCCACCGGCGACCTCCGCGCCAGCAGCTAGGGCGTTAAGGGCGCAAACTTGGGCAGCCCGGTAGGCATCCTGAGGACTAACTTCCGCTCCTACTAGACCGGTGGCCACCAGTTCCCCGTCCACAACCGGAATCTGCCCGGAGGTGCGCACCACCAATCCGCCTGCGCCCTCCAAAGCAATGGCGGGAGTGTAGGCCGCCACCGGGGTCGCGACCGCTGGCAGTAGCATACCTGCCTGCTCCAGGCGCTTAGACACCTCGGACATCTTATTCACCACGCGGACGTTTTAGATAGGCGACCGGGTTTTCCCAACCATTGGGGCCAGCAATAACACTGACCAGTTCCCAGCCGTCCTCGCCCCAGTTATCCAGAATCGCTTTCGTATTGTGCGACAGTAACGGAATCGTCGCATATTCCCATTTAGTCATGGCTCAAGTCTAATGGCAGCGAGGCGTCTAACGCACCCGCGCTAAAACATTGGGGGTGGTTGGTTGACGTAGCTCGGCCGCCAGTTCGTCATGAGACTCATTTAGCCATTGCCACCAGTCAGTTACGTCCTCGTAGTGACGCAACATCGCGCGACGTTCCCTTTCAGTGAGGCCACCCCACACCCCGTAGTTAGCTTCCGATTGCAAAGCATCGGCCAAGCATTCCAGACGGACTGGACACGCGAAACAACGGGTGCGAACTTGTCTTTGCGCCGCTCCCTGTACAAATAGAGCATCCGGTTCCTGACCAGCACACAGAGCACGTGCGGCCCACGTCTCATCCTGGCTAAAACTCATCATTCACTCCTTGAGTTCTCGCGGCGACATTGCCTATATATGTGACCGTACCTACATTTTGCTAAAAACACAAAACGAAAATCAGAGAAAAATTTTACCTAAACCAATAGATGGTTATTGCCCACAATCTGCTCTCAACTGCCAACGAAGATGCCCAATGCCCCCGAAGCCAAGTAGGCTAGGAATATGCAAAAAGGCAACGCTCGTTATATGCCACGTCGCCAGCTTCGCCGCACCCTCGCAGCACTGGCGGCTTTAATCGCACTGGCGGCAGTGCTCCTCGCTGGCCTATCCCTGCCGGTCGTGGGAGCCACAGGGCTAGCTGCTCGCGCCGGAATGAGCGCCATGACCGAAATCCCTAGCGAATTCAAGCCCACGCAGCCTTCTCAGCAATCGGTGATTTACTCGCGTGACGGTAAAGAAATCGCCCGTTTTTATGCGGAGAACCGCATCGTGGTCAAGCTCAAAGACATGTCCCCCTGGGTACAAAAAGGAACCATGGCTATTGAGGATCACCGTTTTTACCAGCACCGCGGGGTTGATCTCGAGGGAATCGCCCGCGCTATCGCAAATAACCTAGCCGGTAGAGACACCCAGGGCGCTTCCACCCTTACTCAGCAATTGGTAAAAAACACTCTGATTGACAAGGGTCTGCGCGCCGGCGATATGAACCAGGTTCGCAAGGCTCGCGAGCAGAGCATTACCCGTAAACTGCGCGAAGCCAAAGACGCCCTCGCTATCGAAAAGCAACTTTCTAAAGACCAAATCTTAGAGGGGTACTTGAATATTGCCCCCTATGGAACTTCGGTTTACGGGGTGGAATCCGCCAGTCGGTTCTATTTTTCAAAGAGCGCGAAAGACCTGACCCTCAGTGAAGGTGCCCTGCTGTCTGGCATTACCCAATCCCCCGCGAAATTTGACCCCACTCTCCACCCCGAAAATAGCCAAAATCGTCGTGACCAGGTATTAAAGGCGATGCTGCGCGAACAAATGATCACTTACGATCAATATAAGGAAGCTAAAGCCATCCCGGTTCCCGATTTATTGAAGGTTTCTCCTGGTCAACAAGGATGTGCTGCTGCCGGAAAGGCCTCCTACTTTTGCGCCTATGCAGTCAATGAAATTTACAATAATCCAGTATTCGGCAAGTCCCTCAACGACCGGCGTCGCCTGTTGCTGCGGGGAGGTCTGAAGATCTACACCACCATGGATTCCAATTTGCAAAACTTGGCTACCGACACCGCGTTTAATCGGATTCCAGAAGGGGATAGTTCCGGACTCTCGATCGCTATTAGTTCCATCGAACCCGGCACTGGAAAGATCCGAGCGCTGGCGCAAAATACTCCTTACGGTAATCCCGATAAAGAGCACCCCCGTGCCACCCAGAACTCATTCGGAGTAGATAAGGCTCATGGCGGCGGCGCGGGCTTCCAGCCCGGATCTTCCTATAAACCGGTAACCTTGGCTACCTGGTTTGATAATGGTTACTCAGCCTATTCGGTAGTGGGCGGACGCAACCACTATTCCGCGCGAGATTGGAAAGTCTCTGGTAACTGCCCGGTACATGCCGGTTCTTGGGATTTAAAGAACGCCACCGGCGGTAATAACTATGCCACCTCGGTTTTAGAAGGTACTCAAAAATCTTTAAATACCACCTACGCCGGAATGGCTTCTAACCTTGACCTTTGCGATATCTACAAAATGAGCGAAAGGCTGGGCGCGGTTAGTGGAGATCCCAGTCAAAAGGAATCTTTAGGGCCCTCCTTCATTATCGGTGCAGCTTCAGTACCCCCCCTAAATATGGCGAACGCCTTTGGCACTATTGCTTCGGGAGGCATGCGTTGCTCTCCAGTTGCCCTGGAAAAAGTGGTGGATGCCGACGGAAAGACTTTTAAGGTTGCTTCTGGTAACTGTAAACGCACCGTGGAAGCCAGCGTGGCTAACAAAACTGCGCAAGTATTAGTCTCTACCGCGAATAGCTATGGGGGCCGGGTTAATATCGGCCGGCAAGTAATGGCGAAAACCGGTACTACTAACGGCCCGAACGCCGCCTGGACCTTGGGGGCAACCCCGAATCTGGCAACTGCGGTTTGGGTTGGCTACTCCCAGGGAAGTCAACGTGACCTGGTGAGAATGAGAATTAACGGTGCTTACTATGGAATTGTTTGGGGTAATACCGTTCCCGCCATGGCGTTTAGGGAATATATGTCCGCCGCGGTACAGTACCTGCCCGCAGCAAGTTTCCCTGACGCCAATATTGGAGAGGGTAAAACTATTTCCCAAGGCAGGGCGCGACCTACGCCCACACAGCAACCTAGCGAAGGACCCGCCGCCCCTAGCCCGGAAACTACCCAGATTACTCAAACTTTTTATTACCAGGAAGATTAGCTATTGCGGCGAAATCGCACCCTTTTAACTTTGGCGGCAGGGGCAGTAGCTTACCCTTTTTTAGAGGCTCGGCTACCACGCCTGCGCCGCTATCAACTGGGGAAGAATCCGGGGCAAGTACCGGCAGCCACCTGCGAGGATTATCTCCCTAGCAGGGTTATAAACGTAGAGAGCACCGGAAAAAACCGCAGAGCAGACAGCAGTTCTCCTAGTATTTCCGCCGATAATTCTGCCTGGCAGCTGCGAATACTACACCTGTCTGACCTGCATCTATGGTCAGGAAGCAGCTGGCTTGCCCACTGGGTAGCTTCGCTTGCCGAATTCCCGGACATAGATTTGGTGGTACTAACCGGGGATAATTTTGCGGATGCTTCCGGCTTAGAGATGCTCTATCGCGCCCTCAACCCTTTGCTTAAGCTTCCGGGGGCTTTTGTGTTCGGTTCCAACGATTATTATTCGGGCATCCCCAAGCTGCCGTTGCACTATTTTTTCCCTAATAAGAAACCTAAACTACGAAACGTTCCCGACCTGCCAACTGAGGAGTTCCGGGACTTTTTAACTACGGGAGGCTGGAGAGACCTTAATAATCAGGTGGCAACCTGTACTCTTACTTCTCCGGCGCGGCAAGGACGCAGCACCGAAAAGTTAACGGTAGCGTTTTCGGGAACCGACGACCCCCATATCGGGCGCGATGAGCCGGTACAGGTACCGGATACCTGGGGGAAAGCTGATTTGCGCCTCGCCCTCACCCATGCCCCCTATGCGCGCGTCCTCGACCAATATGCCGCTTGCCGAGCCGACCTGGTACTGGCGGGACATACCCACGGAGGTCAGGTGTGTCTGCCGAAATTTGGTGCCCTGGTAAACAACACGGACTTGCCACTGTCCTACTCAGGGGGCATGCACTGGTGGCAGGTAGGCACCGTAGCTAATCCAGCTCCTCGGGTGCACAAAGGGAAAACCTACCCCCTGCCAAACCTTAAGGCACTAGCTAGCGAAGCAGAAATCTCCGATGGGACGCCGGGCGGGAAAACCCGGGTACATATTTCGCGAGGACTGGGCACGTCCAAGTTCACCCCGGTGCGTCTGGCTTGCCCACCCGAGGCAGCAATCATCACCATCACTGGCCGCAGCTAAAGAAAAAGCCAGATCACGGCAGAATATGCCAAAATCGATCCGGGTTTCGGCTTTATCTTCTAGTACCTGACCAAACCCTGAAGAAACGGTTTCTTCCCTAAAATGTGACCTGCAAGCCCTCTTTAGCAGGTAAAGCCGATTTACGGTAGAATAGTGTCCGGAAAATTTGTATTTGGGAGCCTGTAAGTTATGACATTTGAAATCGGCCAGACCGTTGTTTATCCCCATCATGGCGCCGCGGTGATCGAGAATATTACTACTCGTAAACTCAAGGGAGAAGACACCACCTACTTGATGTTGCGGGTTACCAATGGCGATATGACTATCCAGGTGCCGGCAGCAAATGTGGATATGGTGGGAGTTCGCGACGTGGTCGACGAAGAGGGCCTCAAAGAGGTACTCGCGGTGCTGCAAGAACCCCATATCGAGGAACCCACCAACTGGTCTCGTCGCTATAAGGCCAATGGCGAAAAAATCGCCACCGGAGACATTTTAAAAGTTTCCGAAGTGGTGCGGGATCTAACTTTCCGCGACAACGAACGGGGACTGTCTGCAGGGGAAAAACGGATGCTCGCCAAAGCGAGAGCCATCCTGGTTTCTGAACTTGCCCTAGCTAAGGACGAGGACGAGGAGGCGGCTTCGGATCGTCTCGATAAAATCATGGAAGAAGCCCAGGTAGAATACAACCGGGTTAACAATAAATAAGGATTAAAGGACGGGTTATGGGGCGCAGCGTTTACTGCGTCGTGACCGCCGCTGGTTCCGGATCACGCCTCGGCAATCCCGGACCCAAAGCGCTGGTAAAGTTAGCTGGTCACACTTTATTACACCACGCCCTGCGCTCCCTGGCGCCGCTGGATGACTTGGTCGGGGTAGTGATCACTGCGCCTAGCGATTACCTAGATGTTTTCACCGAGATTGCTCACGCTGCGGCTCTGTCCTATCCCTGGAAAGTTGTCGCCGGGGGGGCAAACCGGCAAATTTCCGTCTACCAGGGCCTGCAGGGGCTATTAACTCTCGATACTGCCGAGGGAGTACTGCCGGCCAATGACCCGGAAGCAATCGTCTTAATTCATGATGCGGCTCGGGCTCTAACTCCTCTCGATCAGTTTCAACGCGTTTGCAGTGCAGTCTCTTCTGGTTGCCCGGCGGTAGTACCCGCTACCGCTTTGGTTGACACCGTACGAGAAATCGCCGGTGAATCTTTTTGCCGAGAAGGGGTGGAGATTACTCCCTCGGGCGCTACCCCTGACCGTTCGCGACTGCGCTGCGTACAAACCCCGCAAGGGTTTGCCGGGGATGTTATTTTTGCGGCTCACGAGCAGGCACGGGCGGAAAATATTTCCGAGGGCGGAGCCCTAGACGATGCGCTACTTGCAGCTAGGCTCGGATACCAACAATACTTTGTGGCAGGATCAATGCGAGCCTTGAAAATTACGTACCCCTTGGATCTGAAACTAGCTACCTGGCTGGCGGAAAATCCCGAGCAAGCATAAGGGCAGGAAAAACATGGCTAACACCGGTGACCATCAGAAACATTTACCAGCAGAAAACCATGACCGCACCAAAGGCAAAATTTTAGCCTGGTCGCTGTGGGATTGGGGTTCCGCTGCCTTCAATGCGGTGGCCACCACCTTTGTTTTTACCGTCTACCTGACTACCAAAGATTTATTTGCCCCCGGAAACCAAGCCACTACTGATTTATCAATTGGTCTAGCTTTCGCGGGACTGGTGATTGCCCTGGTAGCGCCAGTTTCCGGGCAGCGCGCTGACCATAAGGGACGCGGCACCCGGATGTTGGCACTATTTTCTGCCCTAGTCACCGTCTGTATGGCGCTAATGTTCGCGGTCTACCCCACCTCTCCCCTCGGAAAAACCGGGGCACTGTGGCTAGGGGTAGCGCTGCTATCGTTTGGAAATATTTTCTTTGAATTTGCCTCCGTGAACTATAACGCCATGTTGGCGCGGGTTTCCACTAAAGAGAACATGGGTAAAGTCTCCGGTATCGGCTGGGGTATGGGGTATTTGGGCGGCATTATTTTGCTGGGAGTACTCTATGTTGGTTTCATCTCCCCCGAAGTAGGCTGGTTCGGGGTAACCGGTGAAAACTTCCTAAATATCCGGATCGCCATGGTATTTGCCACCATCTGGTTCGCGGTGTTTTCAATTCCGGTAATTGTGGCGCTGCCAGGGCGCCGCCGCGGTGCGGATGGGAAACTCCATCCCGTGACCATGGCAGGGGTTGATTCCCAAGACCAAGAACTGGTCGGGGGGCTAGCGGGGGTTAAAGCTGCCTATAAAGAGCTATGGGAAACCATTAAACGTCTAGCGAAAACCGCCCCCGAAATTCTGCGTTTCCTAATTGCTTCTGCGATTTTCCGAGACGGCCTCGCCGGAGTATTTACCTATGGCGCCATCTTGGCCTCTACCGTGTTCGGTCTCAGCGGCGGGCAAGTCATGATTTTCGCCATCGTCGCTAACGTAGTGGCAGGAATCGCTACCATCGCCTGCGGGGTGGCTGATGATTTCTTCGGCCCCAAAAAAGTCATGATTTTTTCCCTCGGGTGTATGACCACCCTGGGGCTAATCCTCTTTTTTGCCCACAATGGCGGGGCCAAGATCTTCTGGTCCTTCGGGTTATTGCTGTGCATCTTCGTCGGTCCCGTCCAGTCGGCCTCCCGTTCCTTTCTGGCTCGGATTATTCCCAAAGGGCGCGAGGGCGAACTCTTCGGTCTTTACGCTACTACCGGGCGCGCGGTTTCCTTTATGTCCCCCACCTTATTTGCCCTATTCGTGTGGATTGGGAAACTTTTTGTGCCAACCGGCGCTAGCTCCCAGCATTTCGGAGTCTTAGGGATCACCCTGCTTCTGGGGGTAGGGTTCGCGCTGCTGATACCCCTTAAAGCTCCGGAGCATCGTTAAATATTTTCCTCCTTTCATTTTTCTTATTCTCAAAGTTCGGTAACAGGCGTAAGTAGCTAGCGTCTAGCGTTGCTTTGCAAAAAACGGTAGCGCCCCGAAGTGGTACGTGACACAATAAAGGCATGAAAAAAATAATTAATTCCCCCGACAATGTAGTCGCGGATTCGTTAAAAGGTTTAGAACTAGCTCATTCAGATACCCTACGTATCGATCACGAAAACAAAGTAGTTTACGCTCGCCGTGGGGCTGTTAAAGGCAAAGTGGGCTTGGTTTCCGGAGGAGGCAGCGGGCATGAGCCGCTACATTCCGGTTTTGTAGGCCCCGGAATGCTGGATGCCGCCTGCTGCGGAGAGGTCTTCACTTCTCCGGTGCCCGACCAGATGATGGCCGCCACCAGCGAAGTAGACGGGGGCGCCGGGGTGCTCCATATCGTCAAGAACTATACCGGCGATGTAATGAACTTCGAGATGGCCGCGGAAATGGCAAACGCTGAAACCGGGGTGGAAGTGCGTTCCGTGGTCGTAAACGATGATGTGGCGGTGCAAGACTCGCTCTACACTGCAGGGCGTCGCGGAGTAGGCGCCACCGTATTTGTAGAAAAACTGGCAGGAGCCGCCGCCGAAGCCAAAGCTAGCTTGGACGAGGTAGAACGCATCGCCAAGGAAGTAAATGACCGTTCCCGCTCCTACGGGATTGCCCTGACTTCCTGCACGGTTCCCTCAGCCGGGAAACCCACTTTCGACCTCGGAGAGGACGAAATTGAGGTAGGTATCGGTATCCACGGGGAACCCGGACGCGAACGTCGCCCCTTAGTTACCGCCGATGAACTAGCTGCAGAACTGGTAGAACCAATCTTGGCAGACCTAGATTTTAGCGGGGAACCCGTATTTGCGATGCTCAACGGCATGGGTGCCACCCCGATGATTGAGCTCTACCTCGCGTACGGAGAGGTAGCTAAGATCCTAGAAGCTAAAGGGATTAAAGTAGCTCGGTGCCTGGTAGGTAACTACATTACCTCCCTAGATATGGCGGGCTGTTCCCTGACCCTAACCCAGGGCAGCGAAGAACTTCTCAAACTCTGGGATGCTCCGGTGAACACTACCGGTTTGCGTTGGGGGTGTTAGTAGTGGCGGAAACAAAAGATTTTTTCGCCTGGCTCACCGCCTACAAAGAGTTAATAGTCGAAAACGCCGACTACCTAACTGACCTTGACCGACGCATCGGGGACGCCGATCATGGCGCCAATATGGCTCGCGGCATGACCGCGGTGGCGCAGCTGGATCCCACCAGTTTCGCTGACGCCGGCGCCCTGCTAAAGAAAGCCGGTATGACCTTAGTTTCTAAGGTGGGGGGCGCTTCTGGCCCGCTGTACGGCACCTTCTTCATGCGCATGGGAGCAGCGCTAGGCTCCGATGCGGATACTGCCGCTATTGGGAAAGCGCTGCGAGCCGGAGCCGATGGGGTAAAAGCACGGGGTAAAGCCAACCTGGGTGATAAGACCATGCTTGACTGTCTCTATCCGGCTCTGGATGCTTTTGACGAGGCCGCCGCCGGAGGACTGCAGGCCGCACTGCAGGCCGCCAGCGAACGCGCTGATAAAGCTGCCAGCGATACCGAACCGATGATCGCGAAGAAAGGTCGCGCCTCCTATCTCGGGGAACGCTCTCAGGGCACCCCTGATCCCGGCGCAACTTCCTCTGCATTACTGTTCAAAGCTGCCGCCGCGGCTTTGGCATAAACCCGGTCATAAGGAGTAGGCATGATCTCCCTGGTAGTAGTATCTCATTCACTGCCCTTAGCTACTGCCGCTAAAGAACTGGCGATGCAAATGACCGTCGCCGGCAGCGCCCCCAAAGTGTTGGTGGCAGCGGGGATTAGCGATGGCGAGCAGGTAGAACTAGGTACCGATGCTCAGCAAATCAGTGAAGCTATCGAAGCAGCTGATAGTCCCGATGGGGTGCTGATTTTGGTAGATTTGGGCTCCGCACTGCTCAGTTCGCAAATGGCATTGGAGTTCGTTGACCCCGACCTGGCTGATCGTTGCCTAATTTCTGCCGGCCCCCTGGTGGAAGGACTGGTTGCGGCGGTAGTTAGCGCCGCCGGGGGCGCGAGCTTGCAAGAGGTAGCTACCCAGGCACAAGCAGCTTTGGCGGGCAAGATCGACCAGCTTAGCGACTCGCAGGAGCCTCATCCCGAGGGCGAGGGAGAGTTTACCGAGAATGCTGCCGACCCGGCCTCGGGAGAAGATTCCTTTTCTTCCCCCGAGGCCGCGACCCTGGCTTTAGAAATTATTGATCCGCACGGGATGCATGCTCGTCCCGCCGCTGCCCTCGCCGCTGCTATCGGGGCGAGAAAAATACCGGTTTTTGCCCGTAAAGCCGGCACTTTCCGGGTAGTAAACGCCGCTTCCCTCACTCAGGTGAGTTCTTTGGGAATCGCCAAAGGTGACACTCTGGAGCTAGGTACTACCGATCCGGCAGCTCCAGAAATTTTTGCTGCTATCAGGGAGGCCTTGACTAAGACCGATCCCTCTACGATTGCAGGCGGCTCCGAGGCAACAGCGGGCAGTTCGGTTAATGCGATTGCCGAGCAGCTAGCTAAAGAAGTGTCTACTCCCAGCGACCCGGCACGTAACGGCGACCAGATCGTTATCGGATACGCGCTGGTGCTGGAGGGGCACGAGGACGCCGAGTTTTATCGGGTCAGTCCCAATGAAGGGCAGACGTTAGCAGAAGCCCGCAAAGCCGTTAGATCCTACCTGGGGTCTTTGGGTTCGGATTCGATTATCCAAATGCAGATCGCGCTGGTGGACGATCCCGAGTTACGCGCAGAAATCGCCGATGAAATTGCGGGGGGAACCAACGCTTTTACTGCGGTAGACAATGCCTATAGTGCCGCCGCTGCCAAGATGGAAAAGCTGGATGATCCTTATTTGGCGGAGCGGGCTACCGATTTACATGCGGTATCTCGCCTGCTAAAAAAGGCTTTGATTGGTACCGAACTCGATAACCTAGAGGAACTGATTAAGAAGCATTCCACCCCGGCAGTGCTGGTAGTTGAAGAACTTGATGCCCCGCTAGCCGCCAGTTTGCCTCCAGAAATCGAAGGGGTGGTTACCCGTAGTGGCGGGACTACCGGTCATGGCGCGATTGTGGCAGCCTCAAGGGGAATCCCCGTTTATGCCGGCCTCAAGTGGGGAGTGCATGATGGGGACACCATTGTTTTCGATCCGCGCACTAAACATTTAGAAGTTAATCCCAAAGCTAGAGTATTTGCCCACTGGATTGAACTAGCCCGCGAGCGGGTAGCTACTGCCACCAAAGCCTTAGAGCAGTTAGAAAGCCCGGCAATTACCGCCAGTGGTAAGCAAATCCCCATCCAGGTTAATGTTTCGGGGCCTACCGGAACAGTTAAAGGCGCCGAAGGATGTGGCCTGGTGCGGACCGAAACCCTATTTGCGGGCTACCAGGCGGCTCCTTCCCGCAAGCAACAGGCAGAAGTGTATGCCGAGCTGGCGCGCAACGTGGGGCCAACCACGATTCGCCTGTGGGATATAGGAGCAGACAAACCTTTACCTTTTGCCAAACAGCCACCGGAAAATAATCCTTTCCTGGGGGTACGAGGAGTCCGCTTACTGCGTAAGTTCCCACATCTGTTACGCGACCAATTAGGGGCAGTGCTCGACGCCAACCAAACTTTAGAGTCTGAAGGGTTAGGCAAACTTTTACGGGTGATGATTCCCATGGTCAATCACGTGCATCAAGTTGATTGGGTGCGTTCCCTCCTAGAAGAAATCACCGCCGACACTTACGGGATTGATGAAGCTGCTCGGCCAGCTCAAATGCCGTTACCACTGGGAATAATGGTGGAAACTCCCTCCGCTGCATTACGCATGAAAGAGTTTTGTGAAGCCGTGGATTTTGTATCGATAGGCACCAATGATCTGTGCCAATATGTTGCCGCCGCGGATCGGGGAAACTCTCAGGTAGCTGACCTAGCTGATGAGGTGCGGGAAACAGTGGTGGAAATGGTGCGTCAAATTGCTGAGGTCTGCCATCACGCCGCCGCTCCCATTGAAGTTTGCGTATGTGGAGATATGGCCTCCGATCCGGCTTGGGCAGGCAAGTTAGTTGCGGCCGGCGTGGATTCGCTTTCAGTGCGGCCCGGGATGATTGCGATGATAAAACAAACTATCCGCCAGTTATAGGGGGAGGTTTCTAGCTACCGGAAACTTCTAGCAGCTCCTCTTGGCGTAGCCTCCAATCCTGCGGGCCGGGTGCAAAGTTGGTATAGCAAATCTCGCCCCTAAGCGTAGCTGCAGATTCTTCTTCGCGGGGCTGCCGGTACTATCTTGTCACCTCGTATGCTTTACTCCCCGGACAGGCGGTAAAGTCATTCTCAGGAATAACGCATTTTCGGGAAGGGGAAAATCATGGAGCTTATCGCCATTTTTTGCGCGATGACCCTCTTTTCCTTGTTTCCCGGATATACCTTGGCACGCTGCCTCATCCCGGCTCTTCCTCAGCGAGTGACGTTAGCGGTAGCTCCGGCACTGACCTTTTTTATCCTCTTAGTGCTGGCAAGTCTCCTATCTCCCACTAGCGGCCTCTGGCTGGGAAAACTAGTTTTTTGCGGGAGCTTTTGGCGTTGGAAACCGATAGTAGTATTCCCAATAGTGGGGCTGCTAACGATTATCTTTGCCGTCGGTGCCCTCTTTCGGTGCCGCCAACTCACTAACCGCAGTTCCCGGGATTTTCCGTTACTGGCGGCGGTGCTAGCGGGAATCACTGCCGGCATCGCCCCCATGGTTCGCACTATTGATTTTGCTAACCCCGCCCAGCGTTGGGATCCTAGCTTTCACTACAACGGCCTAGTTTTACTGCGTCACACCCAGGATGCGCACCCTCTTTACGCCCTTTCTGGGCTGTATTCGCAAAGCGCCCGGGTCTATTACCCGAGTGGTTGGCACATTTTCACCGTATTATTCACCGGTTCTAAGTCGGTAGTTCCTGCCGCTAACCTGACGTTTCTGCTGTTGGTTTGCTGGTGGATTTTAGGAGTGAGCGGCCTGGTCGCTTTAGTGGGAATGTCGCGGCGGGCCCAGCTAATAACCATTGTGCTTTCTGGGTTTACCCTGTCTTTCCCCGCTGATTCCTTAGCGCGCTACGCTCAGTGGCCAAATGGCACCGGGATCGCATTATTTCCGGGCGCCGCCGCATTAATGCTGGTTTTGGGCCGGCAGGTGCTAACCTACGCGCGCAAAATATGGGGATCTTTTACCGCTGACATCCAGCCTGCCAAACCCGATTCCATAGATTTGCCACTTACTTTGCCTGCCGTGCTGGCCACTTTGTTCACCTCCCTATTCTTAGGGATTGGATCCGTCTGGGTTCATCCCGCCATCTTTTTTAACCTGTTAGCGCTACTATTCCCGCTTTTAGCAGCATTGATTGTTACTCATCTATATCGAGGGATTCGGAAAAGAAAGCTTTCGAGTATCGCCGGCTGGCTGGGGGCGGGTCTCGGGGTGCTAGTGGTCTTGGAAATCGGTTTTCTTAATCCCTCCAGCTTGGCGACCGCGCTGTTCGAGCGCAAGGGAGATCAATATTTAGCTTTCTTGCGTCCGCTGCTGCCTACCCCTTTCTTTTTCCCGTCCTCAGCTTTCATCTTTTTCATGGCGTTAATGGCTGCCTTACTGATTATGGGGATAATCGCGGTCTTTTATGGCCGGGCACCAAAATGGCTGCTGGCCTCCTGGGCCCTATGCGCGGGGCTAGTGATGATTTCTTTCCTGCCGGCTTCGCCCCTCAAAGTGGTAACCGGCCCGTGGTATTCGGATCCCCGGCGCCTAATGGCAATCCTGCAACTCCCCTTAAATCTGTTGATGGGAGTGGGCTTAGATTTTCTACTAGTGCTTACTGCTAGTTTTCTTGCCGCTTCCGGCACCCCTCGGCGTCTTTGTAAAGGCGTAGTTGCAACTCTGGCTGCTGCTTGTCTTGCAGTCGGGATCGCCGGCGCCGATAGCCGAGTGTGGGCCTTAGAAACAGTTTTCAATCCGGAGCGAACCGGAAGCGGGGGACTCGCCAATAGTGGGGAATTAAGGTTGATTAAGCGCGCCGCCCATTTCTTGCCTGCAGACGCCGTGATTGTCGGGGATCCTTCTATTGGCACCATCTATTTTGAGGCTATCGCTAATCGGAAAGTAGTTTTCCCTTCCCTGGGTAAAAGCGAAAAAGATCCCGACAGTACCCGCCTCTTTTATCACCTGAATAATATCGGACGAGACCGGCAGGTTTGCCTGTCCCTAGAGAGACTGAAAGTCACCCATTTCTATGCCCGTCCTAACAGCAGATACATGGGAGTTCCCCGTTCTTACTCTTGGCCAGGTTTTTACCACGTGCCGCTGGATGGTTACTTTACGCAGGTGGCTAGGGGAGGGCGCGCTAAACTGTACCGTTTCAACGGTTGCGGTCGCGAGCGTGGCGAAAATAACCGTTCTGCCTGGTCGAAAAGTTTGGAAAGCCAGCGGCAGGCTAGATAGACTTACACGGTGCCTATGGCATTTTGCCGCTATAGCTCAGTTGGTAGAGCAACGCTCTCGTAAAGCGTAGGTCATCGGTTCAAGTCCGATTAGCGGCTCTGGTAGTTTCCTTTTCTACTTCACTATTTCTGCGCCCTCTTGCCTGGTTTTCGGCGCACACCCGCGCTAATGCTGCTGCCAGCTTACTTTTCGCCCTGGAAAAAATTGCTTTCTGGGTGATGAGGATGCAGTTAGGCTAGGGTGCAGGAGGTATCACTTGGCTAGCAGTATCGATAATCCCCAGAACCTGGAACTAAAAATCGGGGGCATGAGTTGTGCGGCATGTGCGGCACATATTGAAAAAGACCTCAATAAGATGCCAGGGGTGAACGCGACCGTTAACTATGCGACCGAGAAAGCCACTATTTCTCAAACCGGTGATTTTGACGCTAAAGATTTTATAAAAACCGTGGAAAATGCTGGTTATAGCGCGTTTACGGAAGAAGATTTAGTAAACGAGGACGGGCAGGAAAACGCGGCGGTAGGTGCAGCAGAGCTGGCGGGACTGAGGCGGCGCCTTATTATTTGCGCAATTTTAGCTACTCCTGTGATTGTGCTGGCAATGGTTCCGCCCCTGCAGTTCCCTTACTGGCAGTGGGTGTCCCTGGTGCTGACGATTCCGGTGGTGCTGTGGGGAGCTTACCCCTTCCACCGCGCGGCGTTCGTAAATGCTCGCCGCGCCACTACCACTATGGACACCCTAATTTCTCTAGGTACCCTAGCTGCCTTTATTTGGTCGCTATATGCCCTGTTCTTAGGGGATGCCGGCCGGGTGGGGATGACCCACGATTTCCAGCTACTTGCCCAACCAGGGGATGCCGCCAGTCACATCTATCTGGAAGTTTGTTCTGGGGTAACGGTTTTTATTCTGGGCGGACGCTATTTTGAGAAGCGTGCCAAGGTCCGGGCGGGGGACGCTCTTCGCGCTCTCGCAGAATTGGGCGCAAAAGAGGTAACCGTGCTCCGCGGGGGCCAAGAGGTTAAAGTCCCGATTGAGCAGCTCACCGCGGGCGAAGAATTTATTGCCCTGCCGGGTGAAAAAATAGCTACTGACGGAGAGGTCGTTTCCGGTAATAGCGCGGTTGATAACTCGCTACTTACTGGAGAATCAGTGCCGGTCGAGGTAGCTCCCGGAGACTCGGTTACGGGAGCGACTATTAACACCTATGGTCGCCTAATTGTTCGCGCCACTCGGGTGGGCGGGCAAACTCAACTCGCCCAGATTACTCGACTAGTGGAACAGGCTCAGGCCGGTAAGGCTCCAATTCAGCGTCTGGCTGATAGAATTTCCGCAGTTTTCGTACCGATAGTGATCGCAATTTCGCTGCTCACTTTAGCTATTCGGTTAATTATTGGAACCCCGGTTACCGCTTTTACTTGCGCGGTCGCGGTGTTAATCATTGCTTGCCCCTGCGCGTTGGGGCTTGCCACCCCCACTGCCTTACTGGTGGGAACTGGTCGGGGAGCGAACCTGGGGATTTTGATTAAGGGCGCCGAAATTTTGGAATCTACCCGGCAAATCGACACCGTCATCCTCGATAAAACCGGGACGGTAACCAGTGGCAATATGGAGCTAGTTAGCGTTTATCCCCGCGATAACTTCCGGATTTTACAAACCGCCGCCACCTTAGAGGGCGGCAGCGAACATCCCATCGCCAAAGCAATTACCCGCGCCGCCCGCGAGCAAGGACTTACCTCCCCTAGCAGCGCGGTGCCGGCAGATTTTACAAACTCCGCGGGTGGAGGGGTAAGCGGCACCGTTGAAGGGCAGCTTGTTTTGGCGGGAAACCAGCAGTTTATTACCGCTGCCGGCGCGAAGATCCCCGAAGAGATGCTCACAGCACTTAACCAGAGCAGAAGCCGCGGGGAAACCACTGTGCTGGTAGCGATTGCGGGCGAAGTGAAGGGGGTGCTGGGGGTTGCTGACCGCATAAAAGAAACTAGCCCCCAGGCGATCTCGCTGTTTAAGGAATTAGGGCTCACCCCGGTGCTCCTGACGGGAGACGGGGAAAAAGTAGCTCGCCAAGTCGCCAAGCAAGTGGGGATTACCGAGGTAATCGCCGAGGTCAAGCCGGAAGATAAAGTGGTGGCGGTTTTTCGCAAACAGGGACGGGGCGCTACCGTGGCCATGATCGGCGATGGCGTGAACGATGCTGCCGCCCTCACACAAGCAGATCTAGGGATCGCCATGGGTAGTGGAACCGATGTGGCGATTCAAGCTGCCGATATTACTTTGATGCGCCCCGATCTTTTGGCAGCAGTGGATGCGATTCGGCTTTCGCGCCGCACCCTAAAAATCATTAAAGGTAATCTGTTTTGGGCATTCGCCTACAATGTTGCCGCCATACCGCTGGCAGCCCTGGGTTTACTTAACCCCATGCTGGCGGGAGCCGCTATGGCGTGTTCCTCGACGTTTGTAGTAGGAAATAGTCTGCGGCTACGCTCGTTTCAACCGGTAGAGGCCCATTAGTTGCCCTCGACCGGGCAATAAATACCTAACAGCGATTCCTACTGGGGCGGACGTTCCCCGTCTTGCCACACCCACTGGGGGCCGTCATTGTGGTAGCGAGGGCGATGCAAAATCCCCGATTCGTACTCAATCATTAGATTGGGGCCGTTTGCCCAGGCCTGGCCATCAACTACCAGACTCCAGCCGTGGGGATAGGGGCTTTGCCAAATCAAAGTAACATTCGGGTTAGCGGCGCCGTTACGCAAGGCCGAATCCCGGGCATTCCTGATTACCAGTCGCCCGTCCTCTAATATCGGATCCACGGTATGAACTTTTACGTGGGCACCATAGGGCAAAGTAATCAAAGACGCCGAATTAAAACAGGCCATAGCCTCCGGTAATCTGTACAGGGGCACCGGGATTGTCATCTATTTTCCTCTCTAAGCTACTGGCGATAGCGTCAACTTTGACCCTAGTTAACGGATCGCCCGATCCGCGAGCGTTACTGCCTACCAAGGTAACAATAGCGTCTCAAATCCTGTCTGTACTTGCAGTTTACCGGAAAACCCCGTCAGACGATAGGAAATGCCAAAGCCTCGACACCGCTTTCCCCGTTTTAGACGTCGTTAATACGCCAATAGTCCTGGTAACGATCGAAATGGTCAAAGGCATCATGGATGATGGCGCTGCGTGAATACCCCATCACGTCATAATCTTGATCATTATCGGGCAAATGTACTTCCAGACGAGTAGAGCGAGGACTACTAGGGGCAGAACCCGCGTAGATAGTATTCGCAGTATCTACCGCTAAAATCCGGTAAACAAACTGATCAGGACCTTTGAAGGCAGTTAATTTTAGACGGTCATAGATGCGGGTTTGTAGACCTACTTGCTCGAGGGGATCATTATCTCCCCGGACCACCTCGGCAGGAATCCCCTGTTTATTCAGTTCTGCGGCAAAAGCGCGCAACGCCGGTTCCGCCACTTTATCTAGATAAGCCTGAGCTTCCACGGGGGTTACTTGCCCGAAAGTTTTCGTAAGACGTTCTCGCCAATTGGTTTCTAGCCGCCCGGCAATAGACCCGGTTCCCGCCAAAATGTTACGGGCTGAGTGCGCCCGCAGCTGCCGGGCCCGCCGATCTTGTTTTAAGGCTCTGGCCAGGCCAATCATCACTAAGATCATTACTAGCGAGAACGGCAATCCCATAATGATGGTGGCGTTTTGTAGCGCCGGGATACCCCCTACTATCAACATCCCGATAGTTAACAGCCCGGTTACCCCCGCCCAAAAAATTCGCAGCCAACCGGGAGCATCGGAACGTACCGTCGGGAGGAATGAGGACAGGTTCGCCATAATGAGGGCGCCCGAGTCCGCAGAGGTTACGTAAAATAGCAGACCTACGAAGGTAGCTAGCCCCATAATGAATACCGCCGCCGGGCATTGTTGCAAAAGCAGATAAAACCCCATTTCGGGGGCTTTTAGGGTGGCCTGCGCAAAGGATTTATTTCCGCTGCGAATCAGGTCAATGGCGGCGTTACCAAAGATGGCCACCCACATGAGGACGTAGGAGAAGGGAATCAGCATGGTGCCCACTACAAATTCTCGCAGGGTACGTCCTCGGGAAATCCGCGCCAAGAACATTCCTACAAAGGACGCCCAGGCCACCCACCACGCCCAGAAAAACAGCGTCCACGCCGACATCCAGGCGCTTACGTCTGAATAAGCAAAGGTTTCGAGGGCGCGGCGCGGGAATGACCATACAAAGTCCCCGATATTCATCACAATAGCGTTAAGCAGGAAATCTGTTCTCCCGGTGATGAAAACCCAGGATGCCAGAAACAGCGCTAATACCACGTTGAGTTGGCTAAGGAAACGGATTCCTTTATGGATACCAGTGGTGGCCGAGACGGTAGCTATGGCTACCGCAAGGATCACCAGTCCCACCTGCGCGGGAATCCCCTGGTCAATCCCGAACAGGATTTCCAGCCCCACATTAAGCTGTACTACCCCGATTCCCAGGGTGGTGGCCACCCCGAAGATAGTTCCCAGGATGGCGGCTCCGTCAACGGTGTGCCCCAGCGGGCCGTTGAGTTTGTCTCCAAAAATCGGGTAGAGGGCGGAGCGTACCGATAAGGGTTTTTTGCGACGATATGCGAAATACCCCAGAGCCATCCCCATCAGGGCATACATCCCCCAACCGGTAATCCCGTAGTGGAAAAGCGTCCAAACCGTGGCTTCCCGGGCAGCCTGGATGGTTTCCCCTTTTCCCACGGGAGGCTGCAGATACTGGCTGACGGGGCCGGCTACAGAGAAAAATAGGATATCGGTACCAATCCCGGCGGCAAACAGCATGGATGCCCAGGAGAAGGTCGAAAATTCGGGACGGGAGTTAGGCGGCCCCAGGCGGGTTTCCCCATAGCGGGAAAACCCCAAGAAAAATACGAAAACTAGAATGATGGCAGCTAGGGCAATATAAAACCAGCCGAACCATTTCGAGATCGCCCCGACCGCAACTCCCAGTACTTCAGCGGCGCTAGTGGGTGAAATCAGTGCCCACAGAGCTATAGCTAGAATTCCCGCTGAGGACCCTAAAAAGACCGGGAAATTCACTTTCGCATCTGGCCAGATAGCTTCCGACAGAGGGGCTTCCGGTTCATTCGCGGTTTCGCCTAAAGATTGGCTCATAGGAAACTATCCATCCCGTATTGTGTCTGCTCAGCATCTTAAAAATGATGCCTGGTGGTATCTCTAGGCTAAAATACCAGGTTCATAACCCCAAAGATTTACCGATATCAAGATGGAAAACGGGACAACCTACGAAAGTGGCGGACAACCGCTTAGTAGTAGAGTTACTTATATGTCTTCTCCACCTAGCAAGCGACGTCCAACTCTCCATGATGTTGCCCGTCTAGCTGGGTGCTCCTATCAGACCGTCTCGCGTGTGGTTAATGATCAGGGAGCCGTGCATCCGGATACTCGCGAGCGAGTACTTGCCGCAATCGCTGAGGTAGGCTATAGGCGTAATGTCGCCGCTGCGGCTCTGAAGACTGACCGACCCGGTAGTATTGGGGTGGTTACTGACTCATCCTGGCACTACGGCCCCATGGGAGCTTTGCGAGGTATCGAAAACGCCGCAAGAGAAGTTGGGAAACATATCATCCTATCCGTCAACGACGAAGACTCCTTCGGATCACTCGAGTCAACTCTCGACACTTTCCGTGATGCCTACGTTGACGGTCTTATCGTCATCGCTCCGCTCGTGCGAGAAGCCGAACTCGCCTTGGCCTCCATCGGGAACACCGGGTGGGCCAGCGTACTCCCCATTGTTGTCCTCGCTGCTGACCCCGCCCCTATTCCACACGCCATCGTGGTCTCGGAAGACCAATATGAGGGCTCCGTGCGAGCCGTGGAACATCTAATTAGTCTCGGTCACCAAAACATCGCCCATGTGGCTGGCGCTCAGGAATGGCTGGATGGCCAGGTTCGCCTCAAAGGCTGGCGAGACACCCTGGTGGCCCACGATCTATCCGTACCCGAAGCCATTATCGGTGATTGGTCGGGAGAAAGTGGATATCAGGCTGGATGCCGCATCGCAGACTTGAATCCTCGCCCCACAGCCGTATTCGTAGCTTCCGACCTGATGGCGCTCGGTTTGCTCCGGGCACTTAATGAGCACGGCCTCCGCGTACCGCAAGACATCAGCATCATTGGTTTCGACGATCATGAGTTCGCGTCCCAATTCGACCCTCCGCTCACCACCGTGCGACAGGACTTCGTGGCTCTGGGGCGGCTATGCGTGCGCAGCCTCCAGGATCCGGAATGTTATCCCCGGAGCACCATCTCACCCAACCTCATCGTTAGGACAAGCACTGCTCCACCTTCCAGCCTCAAGATCGTATGAAGATATGTGGGCAGGAGGCCAATAGGCGCCATTAACCCCGAGGATGCAGCTGCCCCCCCATATGGGTGAGAGTCCAGCAGACCGAGACTTGGTGCCACAATGTGAAATGGCCGGGACCTCGAAGAGATCCCGGCCAAATTCCTATCCTATGAGATTAGCCGACGCGTTCCACCTGGAAGTCGTCACCCAGCTCACTTACGACCGCAGCCTTGTCCTCAGCGGCCAAGAATCGCTCAGCAGCCTCGCGGGTACAGCTGACTACCAGCTTAACATCGCCCTCGCGACCATTGGCGAAGGAAACCAGACGCTGCGTCACGCCAGCCCGATCACCCTTGATGTCAACCAAACTCGGATCGGCGGTACCGATCGAGATAACCTTCCGGTCCTGATCAAACCGCAGGATGAGGCTAGTCCACAAGGAGTTGTCGTCATGCACAGCCAGCACCAAAGTGCTGTTCGGGCTCACGAACGCATTCGCGGCCGCCACCACTGCGTCATGAGAAGCGCCTAGCTTCCACTGCAGACCCAGGGTCTGATCAGCAGGTTCGGGAGCAGTCACGATCGTTGACTTGTAGCGATCACGCAGCAAGCTCCAGGAGCGGCAAACGTAGACATCGAGGTCCTCGTCCGCGTCCCAGGCGTTTTGGTACTCGGCAAAGTACTCGTCCATAGCATCTCGCTCCGCCACCATGACGAAATCGACCTGGTCGCGGTTGGCAGCGTACAGAGCGTCAGCAGCAGCCTGCAGATCATCGACCTGCGTAGGAGCTTGCGCTACTTCCGCGCCTTGGGTGTGGCGGCACTTAACCACCTTTCCCTTTTCCAAAAGACACACGATCCTGCGGGCTCCCTTGGCGGAACGCAGCAGCAGGTGCTGCGCATTGCGCCACTGGTCCACGTCCAGATCGGCCATTAAAACATCACCGTGAAGCATTGTAGTTCCTTTCAGCTCTATAGCGAGCAGTCGTAGACATTAATTGAGTAGGCGGGCATAGAAGCCGACAACTGGCTGCCCTGGGTAGTACCCGGCTGGCCGGACCACAGTTCGGTGGCCTTTTCGACCTCGAAGGGTAGTTCGACACGGGCCTCAATGGCCTCGGCTGTCGGGTTGGCGATAAACACCACGCGACGCTTGGGATCGTCTTTATCCAGGTGAACCACCACGTCGAGACGGGCGTCGCTCTTGTTTACGGCGGAAACTTTAGCCGCGGCGCAAGCCTGATCGAGGACGCTGGCGGCGTCATCTCCACTCTTAACGACGAACCAATTGCCCTTACCGGATTCAACGGCATCCTTGAGGATAGTGCAGGGGTTCATCAGGGAGTCCAGCTCGGGTAGCTTCGGACCAACGACCGCGCAGCCGCCACCGGCTACGAAGTCCACCAGAGCCTGCTGAATCTTCGCATCCAGGTAGTCGAGGGTTGGCAGCACGACGATGCTGCGTTCGCCCCAACGCGAGGGATCGAGATCCGTATCGGAGATCACGAAGTCGTGACCACCGGCCGATAGAGCCTCGAAGCAAGCGCCGAAGGCCTTACTCTTCTCCAACTGTACTGGCGCATCGAAGCCCAGATTGTCCTCACTGATGGTCAGCGGGTTAGCGTACTCGCTGAAGCCTGAGGGGGTCTCCAAGAAGTCACCGGGGAAGGAGACCAACACGGAGGCCGCCTCGAGCCGATCGTATTCGCGGTTTGCCAGGAGCAGTACCTTCGCATCACGACGCAAGGAGGTAAAGCTGTTCTCGGACTGCATTCGGTTGGCATTGCTGAACATCTTCTCGTGGTCTTCGCGAACCCGACCATCACGACGGATAGGAGAGTCTAGCCAGCGGTCGCGCTCCACCAGCATGTAGCGGCTGAAGCCCTTGATGCCCTGCATCAGTGCAGCCTTGGTAACGAACTCCTCGTCGTAAATCTCGCCTGGGTTCAGGTACCAGGGCCACACACCGGCGATGAACTCCGGGATGTAGGGGAAGCGGCTGGTTCCCACCACATACGAACCAACGGTCTTGACGTGGCTGTAGAGTTCCTTGCGGGAGTAAATGTCGAAGCCGACAAAATCAAGCTTCTCTTCCAGCTTGGCGATGTTGAAAGGAGTGGTGAAGCCAGAAGCGGCGCCACCCGGACCGAGCGGGTGCGGGTAGTTGTGGAATAGCGCGATCTGATCTAGGCCACGCTCACGCATCATGTCGGCAAGGCGATCCATCGAAATGATCAGGTACTGCTCACGGTATTCAATCCAGTCAGCTAAGACCGGAATGTCATGCTTGCTCTTACCTTCGAAACGCCGCGGCGGGTCAATCTCGCCCTCGCTGCTATAGGAGGTGCCGTAGGCCTTGTTGATGCTTGCCAGGTCACCGTACTTGTCAAGCAAGAAGGTGCGGTACTGCGCCAAGGACTCTTCGGAGTAGTCGGCAGCGTACGCGTTGATGCAGAAGAAGTACGCCATCTCGTTATCAACCTGAGCTGCAACAATACCGCCCTTGGGGTAACAGTGACGAGCCAGGATCTCACAGATTGCGTCGTACCAGAGTGCGGTCTCTTCGTAGAATTCATCGGCCGCGTAGTTGACAGCGGGGATGGGCTTAGGCACCTGGGTCAGGACGGTCCGTCCTCCCTTGGCGTTGCGCATCTGCAACCGCTCGTTCTCGAGTATACGTTTGGGGTATCCGAACCAGGTTAGCTCGGAGTTGATCTGCGGTCCGGGACGTACGATTACCCGGAACTCTTTTTCTTCACATAGGGTCAGGAAGGCGTCAATATCCTTGTTTCCTGAGAAGTCGAAGACTCCCTTTTCTACTTCGTGAATTTCCCACGGGATGTAGATCGAGATCATGTTGAATCCCATACCTTTGACGGATTCCAGGATTTGATCCCACTTGTCCCGGTCAAGCCTCCAGTAGTGTACGGCACCGCCGTACAGCGAGACGGTCTCGCCATCAACCTTGAAGGCGCTCTTGCCAACCGACACAGGCCGGTTGTCTGTTTGCTTCTCCATAGTTCTTCCTTTCTTCTGTTACTGCGGAGAGTCCTGTATTCCTGCTTGTTAGGCGGCTAGTCTTTGCGTGCCAGGGCGACTGCCAGGATGATGATTATGCCCCGGATGATTTGCTGTTGAGAGGTATCGAGTCCGGCCAAAATGAGGCCATAGTTAATCGTCGCCATGAGCAATGCACCGAAGAAGGTGCCGACAACGGAGCCACGACCACCAGCAAGTGCGGTACCGCCCAGGATTACTGCGGCGATAGCGTTCATTTCGTCACCGGCACCCCACTGGAAACGACCAGACATGAGGCGACCAGCGTAGAGCATACCGGCCACGGCTGCTCCCATCGAGCAGATCAGCATTACCCGGAAACGTACCCAAGAGGTACTGATACCGGAGTACTCTGCGGCTACAGGATTGGCGCCAGTCGCCAGAATTTGGCGTCCGAAGCGCATTTTCTTGAGCACTATGGCGCCACCCACGACAAAGAGCAGCATCCAGATGATCAACCCGGGGATGGGGCCGATATTCCCGCCACCGAAGTTAGCGATGTAGTTCATGTCTAAAATAGGTACCGGCGCGGAGTCGGTAATCCATTGGGCGATACCGAAGGTTATGCCCATCATGGCGAGCGTCACCAAGAAGGACGGGATTCGGACAAAGGCCACGAGGGCGCCGTTGATACTGCCGACGACCGCCCCTAGAGCCAGTCCTGCAAGGATGCCGGGCACTAACCCATATTGAGACAGTGCCATGGCTGTCACCACGGAGGCGAGACCCGCGACCGAGCCGACGGATAAGTCAATTTCTGCGGCCGCGATCACCAGTGTCATCCCGACGGCGATCACCGAGACGATGGCCGCTTGACGGAGGATGTTCCAGAAGCTGGCTGTGGACAGGAAGCCCTGATCGCGCAGCAGCACCGAGAAGATGATCAAAACGGCTACGAAACCGACATAGATGATATCCCGACGCCAGTCGAAGCTGAAGCGCTTTCTGGCCACCTTGGCGGGGACTGTTGAATCACTCATGGTTCACTCCTTGAACTGCTAGTTCTAGTGCCTGCTCGTCGATAGTTTCGGACGCGGTGAGTTCGCGCTCAACAGTGGACTCGCGCATCAGGAGCAGGCGATCGCTCATGGCGAGTAGTTCGGGATATTCGGAGGAAATAACGATCACCGCGTGGCCTTCGGCCGCAAAGTTACGAATAGTCTCGATGATCTCTGATTTGGTTCCGATGTCGACACCGGCAGTGGGTTCGTCCATCACCAGGACTCGCGGGTTACGGCTAATCCACTTGGCGAGCACGATCTTCTGCTGGTTGCCGCCGGACAGTAACGAAGCACGTGCCTCTGGGCGCGCCACCTTAATGCGGAACTCCTCGATCAGTTTGCCAGCCAGGCCGCCCAGGGCGCGATCATTCACCCATCCAAGGCGAGAGTTTTCCGCCAAGTGAGGCAATTGGAGGTTACTGTTGACCGAGTGCCCTAGTACCAGACCTTGGCGTCGGCGATCCTCGGGAACCAGTACCAATCCTTGCGACAGCGCCTCCCCGGGTTTACTGATCTTTACCTCGCTCCCATCTATGCGCACAGTTCCAGCAGTCATCTGGTCGATGCCAAACAGGGTACGAGCCAATTCAGTGCGGCCGGAGCCCATAAGGCCAGCCAGCCCGAGAACCTCACCCTCATGGACTTCGAAGCACACATCATGTAGCCCATTGTTAGCGGCCAGACCCTTTACTGAGAGTACAACCGGACGTTCAGCACAGTCCCGGTTGGGAGCAGCTGCCATGGCTACATTACGACCAACGATGCCTTCGACGATTTCCTCTGGTGTGATTTCCGACAGTGGGGATGTGAGCAGGTGTTTACCATTGCGCAGGATCGTGATGCGATCTGCGATTTGATAGACCTCCTCCATCCGGTGGGAGATATAGACGATGGAGATACCTTCGGCGGTAAGGCGTTCGATCAGTTCGAACAGCGACTTTGTTTCGTGTCGCGCAAGAGCTGCCGTAGGTTCATCCATTATCAGTACCCGCGCATCCTCGGCCAGAGCTTTCGCGATCTCGGTCAGCTGCCAGTAGGCCGTGGATAACGAGGACATTTTCGCTGTGGGGTCTACCTCGACCTGCATGCGCTCGAAGATTTCCTGAGAACGACTGATCATTTGTTTGTCGTCGATCATGCCCCCGCTGCGAGGCTCATCATTAAGGAAGATGTTTTGCGCTACGGTCAGGGTGGGCACCAAGCTGAACTCTTGGAATACCATACCCAGACCGGCTCGCTTCGCATCATGGATATTCCCAAAGTGGCACTGCTTACCAGCAACCTCGATTGTCCCCTTGTCCAGGGAGTAGACTCCCTGGAGGATCTTCATCAACGTCGATTTGCCAGCGCCATTACCCCCTGCCAGGGCGTGAACTTCCCCCGCGACGATTTCAAAGTCAACGTCGTCGAGAACTTTCACACCAGAGAAGGATTTCTGGATCCCTCTCATGGCCACCAAGGGTTGCGGGTTGCTTATATCCCGTTTGGTGTCAGCCGCGGCACTCACTTCTTCATCGCTTTCTTCAGATCAGCTGGAGGCTCAGAGTTATAGACCTGCTTCCACGCCTTAAGCACGTTCTCGTGTGATACCGGCAAAGCATTTAGCGCTACATAGGAGGGAGCCTTCTTGCCAATCAGCGCCCCGGCGCCGATACGAGCCTCAGCAACACCCTGCTGGTACGGCTGCTGGGCACCAAGACCGACAACTAGTTGGTCTTGAGCCAAGGCGATTGCCACGTTTGTTCCGAGATCCTCGGTAGCGATCTTGAGGTCAGTGCGGCCGGCAGAACGGGCAGCAGCCATCACGCCTTCAGCGGGGACATCCCATACTGCCCAGATACCCGCTAACTTAGGGTTCTGGCTGATCATCGCGTCTGCTACTTTTTGCGCGTCTCCAGCGAAGTCGGGGCCGGCAATCCCTTGCTTCTTAACGATCTTAATGTCCGGGTATTCCTCTTCGATAACCTTGGTGAAACCTTCGTAACGTTGACGGGTAACGAAGAAGTCCGCGGAGTGGTAAATGACTCCGATCTCTCCCTTGCCGCCTAGCGCCTTGGCTAGCAAGTGAGCAGAAACAACGCCATTACCAAAGTTGTCAGCGCTCACGATCGATTCGTAGTCCACGCCAGCTTTCAATCCCTTGGGAACGTTGTCCATGAAGACGAGCTTCGCGCCGCTTTCCGCGACCTTACGGTATGCGCCAGCCGTAGCTACCGGGTCGGTGGGAATAGATACCACAATATCGGGGTTCTTGGCGAGTACTGTCTCGATGTTGGAGACTTGCTGACCCGGGTTGAAGTTCGCGTCGGTGACCGCGATAACGTCGATGCCTAACCGAGCGAACTCGGCTTTAAGCCCCGCGATCTGGGCATTAGCCCAATCGTTGCCAGCATAGTGCATCACGAGGGCAGCAGTGGCCTTCTTTGCTTTAACTTGTTCTATTTCTTCATCGGTGAGTTCAACAGCCTTAGCCGTGACGGGATTCTCTCCGTTCGGCCCCTTACTGAACACTTTGCCCTCTACTTCCTTAAGGGCGGCATCTGCCTTACTTGCGACCTGAGTGTCAGCTTTTTCGCTGCTTCCAGACTCGACTGTGCAGGCCGTTGTGCTGCCGACAATTGCCAAAGCAGCAGCGATAAGCAATGCCCTTTTCTTCATAATAGTTCTCCTTTGAACTGTGAGACTTCTCAAGTTCCGATCCGTGAAGGCGGAACCTGTTATCCCCATTGTGAACGTTCACACTTAAGATGTCAAGACCTTTTTTAAAACATTTTTGGATTAATACCTAAATTACGTGTATAAATTTTTTATTTTTTGGGATTTGATCAGGGGTTATGACGCTTGGAATAAACCATGAAAAATCCACTACGCTACCCACTTCGATTTCCACAAGTATTATGTATACAACGTTCGTTGATTACGTGTTTTCGCCAAGCTTTTTGTTGGGTTGCCTACAAAAGCCCTATCGTTGCAAGCACTCAATGAGGCGGTCGTGTCAGCTAAGGACAATGCGGGTCTATACATCATTTAGAGCTTTTTATCGTCGATGTCAGCGCTAAACAAGCATTGCTGCAGTCAGCTAGCTTGCGCTAGCTGACTGCAGCAATGGAAATTAGCGATCAGACTTAACCTGACCTTCGCTAACTGGATCTTTATTCCATTCGCGTACCAATCGCGACCTGGGATGCTGCATTAGCTTCCCGGATACGATCAGTCAGGTCGGAGTAGAACTCATCGTAGGGATCCTTAATACCCCAGCCTCTACCAAGGTTCTCAATGTACCCACACCAGTGCCAACCGATGATCCAAGGTTCGGCCATGACTCTGGCAAGTCCTTGTGCATAGTCCTCACCCCGCTCAGCATGCGTTTGCATGTCACTCGTGCGGTGCGGGTTCATATCAGTGGGAACCCAGTTTCCGATATCGGCGATTACCACGGGCTTACCTGAGATTTCATGCCACCGACGGAGGTCAGAAATCATCGCCGTGTATTCTTCCTCGGGGTATTCGGCTACTCGCCTACGACCCTTTCCTCGCTCAACACAAAAGGGAGAAAAACTTTCGTTTCTCTCCCTTTCGGTCTCGCTCGTCGGGGTGACAGGATTTGAACCTGCGACCTCTTCGTCCCGAACGAAGCGCGCTACCAAGCTGCGCCACACCCCGCGTAACTCCCATATTGTAGGCAGACCCTCGGTAAATCTAAAAATCACCTGCCTAGATTTCGGCGGATGTCACACAAAAATCAGACCTGAAACCAGAAAATCCCATCTGGAAGTAAAAATCAGAACAGGAAACTACCGAGGGCGAGCCCGGCGACCGCTGCCAGTAGCGAGAGCGACCATACCAGCAGCAACGCCCCCCAGGCGCGGCGCCAATTTCCCCGTTCCGTAACCGAAAAAATATCGAGCACAAAAGTAGAGAAAGTGGAGAACCCACCCAAAAATCCGGTGGCTAATATGGCATAGACCCGGCTATCAGAGCGCAGATCACCACTGGTCACGGCTGCAATCAGCATCCCGCCCAACAGGCAAGCCAACACGTTCACTAGGGCAATACCTCCAGCAGGGTGACGTTTTTCTAGCTTTAGCCAAGTCACGTCGATTCCCCAACGGCAAAGCGCGCCCACTCCGCCCGCCGCTCCTAGCGACAGCACAAAACCTAATCCACCCATTATCGCTCCTGCCCACGTCCGCTCTTGGCACGTCCTCCCGGGGCATCTTTAGTCGCCAACCGGTACCCAACACCGGCAAGCACCACCCCGATTACCAGAAGAATTATCGCTAAAGTAGCGGCAGGATAAAACTGGCCGTTTAATGCCCAAAAGCCACGATCTAGACCTGGAACCCCGCCCCTAACCGCGGAGATTCCGAAAGCCGAAAAAGTGGTGAAAGCTCCTAAAAACCCGGTGGTGATCCCCAGTTTTACCGGAGTTCCCAAACGGTGCAGGCCAGTTCCTTTCCGATTAGCCCGGGTTTTGAAATATCCCAGCAGGAAAGCCCCCAACAAATTAGCGACAATCACCCCAAAAGTTAATGCCGACCAGGTAAAATAACTTTCTGAAATCGGCAAAGTCAAAGTATCTAGCCCCCAGCGTGCCAAAGTTCCCGCCATGCCACCTAGGAAAATAGCGACAGCATCAGCCCCTATCCGCCGGGCAGGATACTGAGCGGAATCATGGGATTTATTCATCGCTTATCCCCTTTACCTTAATCGTCACAGGTAACATCACTATCCGGTAAAACTCCCCCTACCAGGTAATTATCTACGGTTTCTTGCACACAATCCGAGCCTAAACCGTAAGCAGTATGGGAATAGGATTTCCAAGTCAGCAGCCGCGAGGCAGGGATTTGCCGGTGTACCGATTGTGCCATTTCATAGGGCGTGGCCGGGTCGTTGGTATTTCCCACTAGCAAAATGGGTTGCGTCCCCACAATCTTCACTTTTTCCCGTTTCGCGGTAGCCTTCCAAGGCCAGGCCGCGAGCGCATACTCTCCATAGGCCATCGAAGATCCCATCAAGGGGAAGTCCCGCACTAGTTTTTGTCCGCGCTGATCCCACTCTTTTTGAGTACCTTCCACCGGATAATCGGCACCGTTAATCGCAATAAACGCATCTAAAGCATTGTTCTCAAACCTGCCGTCAGCACCCCGCTGATTAAGCAGATCCGAGATTTTTAATAGGGGAGCGCCATCGCCTTTCAACGCCGCTTGCAGCCCCTCGAGCAGGGAAGGATACAGAGTTTCGTAATAGAGCATCCCCACCGCTGCCCCAAAGGCTAAAGCCCCATTTAGCGGGCGGGCAGAATCTTTAGTAGGAATCGGAGAGGCATCGGCGGCTTTAAAAAACCGTTGCAACCGTTTCATACCGGCTGCGGTAGTGTCCCAGGGGCAATCCTTACCCTCTCGGGCGCACCAGGCCGCAAAGTTAGTAAACGCCGCCTCGAAACCTTTGGCTTGCGCCAAAGATACTTCCCCATAGGAGTAAGCACCATCCAAAATCCCGTCTAATACCAGGCGTCCCACATTCTTCGGAAATAGTTGCGCATAGGTAACCCCCAGGAAAGACCCATAGGAATACCCCAGGTAAGAAAGTTTTTTATCCCCGAGGACGGCTCGCAAAATATCTAAATCTCGCGCGGCAGAAACGGTATCAAGATACCGCGCCAAGTCGGCGCTCTTTCCCTGACAGCGCTGGGCGAACTCTTTCATATCGGCTATGGAACGTTCCCGTCCCGCGGCAGTGCCCAGATCCAGGCTTTCGGCAAGGGACTCATCTTTTTGCGCATCCGTGGTGCACTCTATGGGATGCGAGCGGGAGACTCCCCGCGGATCGAATCCCACCACATCAAAGGTGGAAAACACCTGCTCCGAAAACATATCTTCCGAGTTTTTTAGCAGGTCAACCCCAGATCCTCCCGGTCCGCCTGGGTTGATCAGCAGGCTCCCTAAGCGTTTTTCGCTCGCCCGGCTACGCGCCAACGCCAACTCAATATCTTCCTTCTGGGTGTCGCCATAATCCAGAGGTACTTTCACCCGCGCGCATTGATAATCCTTCAAGTCGCTTTCCTCGCAGGGCGCCCAGGAAACTTTTTGCTGATAGTAGCTTTCCAGTCCAGCAGGAATGGCCGTAGCTTGCCCGGTTAAAGAATTAGTTTTGGAGGCAGCGGAAGGAGGCACTCGGGTATCAGCTTTCCCCCCGACGCTACAGGCTGATAGCGCCAAGCAACCGGCAAAAACCATTGCCAACAGTATTGACAGTTTGTGTTTAACCATAAACTACTGCCTCAAATCCATCATCATTGCTTCCATAGTAAGCAAGGGGGTCACATTTGCCGCTAGGCGCCGCCTAGCGGCACGAATCGCATCTAGGCGCTGCACGGTGCGCTCTGGTGAAGAGCCTTGCGCCAACTGAGTAATCGTGTCCTGCAAGTCAAGGTTAATTAGCGGCACCTGCGCCCCGCTTTGCAACAGATAAACATCGCGATAAAACCCTAAAAGATTAAGCAGTACCCGGTCGAGACTGTCTCGCAGATAGCGAGTAGCGCGCCTTTTTTGATCCGCCTTGAGCGCAGTTTCCTGGGCTTTTAAGGCTGGGGGTAGTCGCGACCCTTCCTGGTCATATCCTAGGGAGCGTCGTAACTGCGCCAGTTCCTGCTGGTCTTTTTCTTCCGCCCGTTTACTAGCATCCGCTTTCGCTGCCTCCACCAATTTTTGCGCCAGCAACGCGGCCTCCCCCACGCTGGAGGTAGTGGTGGCCGAAAGTAAAATTTTTCGCCGGCGCTCCAGTTCTTCCGGATCGCGAGCTAAAGATTTCGCCACCCCAATATGGGATTGCGACAGCGCCGCCGCCTGGCGAGCAGTTTCGGGAGCGATCCCTTGTCTTTCAATCAGCAACTGCGCCACTTCCTCCACGCTGGGAGTAACCAAGCTGACGTGGCGACAGCGGGAACGAATCGTGGGTAACACATCGCCAGGTTGAGTGGTGCAAAGTAGCCACACGGTGCGCGGGGGTGGTTCCTCAATCGCTTTGAGCAGCAGATTAGAGGTGCGCTCGACCATCCGATCGGCGTCCTCCATTAAAATCACTCGCCATTTTCCTCCGGCGGGCGCCTGCTGTGCCAGCGTCACCAGGGAAGATATCTCCTCAATTTTGATAATGAGGCGTTCGGTGGTCACCACTTTCACGTCCGGATGGGTGCCTTTAAGCACGCGTTTACACTCGGGACACTGTCCGCATCCCGGGGTTTGCGGATCTTCACATTGTAAAGCCGCCGCAAAAGCTAGGGCAGCTACCGACCGCCCTGCTCCGGGCGGGCCGGTAACCAACCAGGCATGCGACATTTGCCTGGTTAAAGCTGAATCTTCTGTCCGGTCCTCATTTGCCTGCCGGAGGGCGCGCGCGGAATGCGCGGCAGTCTCAAAAATCTTTACCGCCGCTTTTTGCCCGACAATCTGATCCCAGACGCTCATAACTGCTGCAGCCCAGCCTGTTGGCTATCACCGTCCGCGGTACCCGTTACGGCAGTACCTAATTCCGATATTTGAGGCCAGGTCCCGTCCCGATATTGTCCTGCTTGCGCCTTCGCCCTCGTCGCAAATGCCGTACTCACTAGTGATAACACTTGTTGATGGAGCTCTTCTACCCCACAGGTAGCATCTAGTATCTTTATCCGCTGCCGATCGCGCTCGGCAATCTGCAAGAACGCCTGTCGCACCGCCTGGTGAAAAGCCAGTCCAGCCGACTCCATCCGGTCAGGAGTCTCGGTACGCCGCGCCACTAGCACTTCCGGATCGCCGTCCAGCAATATAGTCAGATCCGGGAGCAGATTTCTGGTTGCCCACAGAGAAATCTCCTCAATTTTTTCTAACCCTAGGCCGCGTCCTATTCCCTGATAGGCCAAAGAAGAATCTAAATATCGGTCAGAAACTACCACTTCGCCTGCCTGCAGATGCGGTTTGATTATCGTCTGCGCGTGCCAGGCCCGATCAGCGGCGTAAAGCAACGCTTCGGTGTAAGGATCTAGGTCTTCGCCATGCATGACCTCCCGACGCAACCTTTGTCCCAAGGAGGTGCCGCCAGGTTCAAAAGTAGCGATCGCGGCCGCCCCGCGTGCCGCTAAGGCCTGCATGAGCAGTTTCACCTGGGTAGATTTCCCGGTATAGTCCCCTCCCTCGAAGGAGATGAAGAAACCTGGGTAGGGTGCAGCGGCATTCATGTGTTTAGCTTACCGAACTTGGCGAGCATAGCGCTCTACCTCCGGCGACAAAACCTATCTAAGCTGCCGGCAAGCTCTAGGTTCCTTAGGCAGACTCACTTTCCCACCATGCCAGAAGCCGCTGCCGCGCCGCCTCTTTGCCAATCTCACCCTCTTCTAGCCGCAAATTCAGCAGATATTTATAGGCTTTCCCCACCTGCGGACCCGGTTTTAACTGCAGGATCTGCATAATTTCTTCCCCATCTAGTTCGGGGCGAATCCGCGAAAGTTCCTCTTTTTCTGCCAGCTGGGCGATTCGTTTCTCTAGGTCATCATAGGCGTGTTCCAGGCGCGCAGCGCGGCGGCGATTCCGGGTAGTGCAATCGGCGCGAGTCAAGCGATGCAGACGGGTCAGCATATTTCCGGCATCGGTCACGTAACGACGCACCGCCGAATCACTCCAAGCCTGCTCCCCATAGCCGTGAAACCGCAGGTGCAAAGCAACTAACTGGGTTACGTCTTTAATGGTTTGTTTATCGAAGTGGAGGGCGTGCATCCGTTTACGGGTAAGTTTCGCTCCCACGATCTCGTGATGATGGAAAGATACCGTCCCATCTTTTTCGAAACGGCGGGTAGCGGGTTTGCCCACATCATGCATGAGGGCGGCGAAACGCAAAATGAAATCGGGACACGGCACCTCCCCCTCCGGGCCGGTCTCCAAAGCTATTGCCTGATCCACCACGGTCAAGGTATGTTCGTAAACATCCTTGTGACGACCGTGTTCGTCAACGGTGGCGCGCAAATTCGCCACTTCCGGTAGTACCATCGCCGCCAGCCCGGTATAAACCATTAGTTCTAGACCTTTACGGGGATTCTTACCCACCATCAAAGCTTCCAGTTCGGCGCGCACTCGCTCGGGGGAAACAATCTCCAGGCGGCTAGCCATATTTTCCATTGCCGCCATCACCGGCATAGTTACGTCCAGGTCAAGCTGGGAGGCGAACCGGGCAGCTCGCATCATTCGCAGCGGATCATCATCAAAAGATTGCTCCGGAGACACCGGGGTGCGTAGCTGGCCGGCCACTAAATCAGCTATCCCCTGATGGGGATCCACCAGAGTCAAATCTGGCAGCCGCAACGCCATCGCGTTGACGGTAAAATCCCGACGGGTCAGGTCGCCCTCTAAAGTATCCCCAAACTGAACTGAGGGTTTGCGGGAATCCTTTTGATATTTATCGCTGCGATAGGTAGTTACTTCTACGGTTAAACCCGCTTTATGGGCACCGATAGTGCCAAACTCTTTACCCATCGTCCACACATTGCCCGCCCACTCTTTCAAAATCTGTTCGGTGGTATCTGGGCGCGCCGAAGTCGCCAGATCCCAATCGTGCGGCTTACGCCCGCACATGGCGTCCCGTACCGGTCCGCCTACCAGGGAAAGCTCTTCGCCTTTGGCGGTAAACAGTTCCGCAAGTTCTAAAATAACCGCCGGCAGCTTTGAAAGTGCCTGCAACATATTTCCGAGGGCGGTGGCCGCATTTTCTGGCAGCTGCACCCCGGTAGCGTTCAGGCCAGCAGGATCAGTAGCTAACTTCAAATTTTTATTCATTGTTTCCAGATTGCCAGAAAGCCGACCCGTCTTCCAAGTGGCAAGTTGTTAGCTCGCCGACAAGCGAGCAAGGTAGCATTAAAGATATGTCCGCTCGCAATTCGTATCGTCGCCGTCGCCGCGCCAAGTCGCGCCGCGCCGCCTCCCTACCAATTGTGGACGAGACTTCTGCTGGTGGTTTGGTAATAAAAGTTGAAGACCACCAGGCTTTCGTAGCTTTAATCGCTCGTCGTAACCGCAATGGCAATATTGAATGGTGCCTGCCCAAAGGACATTTGGAACCGGGCGAAACTGCGCAAGAAGCCGCGCGGAGAGAAATTTTTGAAGAAACCGGGATCAAAGGAAAAGTGATTGCCCCTTTGATCTCGATCGACTACTGGTTCGCTGGGGCAGGCAGGCGCATCCATAAAGTGGTGCACCACTATCTTTTAGAGGCTACAGGCGGCACGATTACCGTCGATAATGATCCTGACCATGAAGCAGAGGCCGCCGCTTGGGTTCCCCTAGATATGGTCTCCAAAGTGTTGGTTTACCCTAATGAACGCAAAGTGGTCGCCACTGCCCTGGAACTATTAGAAATAGAGGACTAGGGTGGCTATCTCGCGGCTGAAAAGCAGGGTTTTCGGGGTATTGGTTACCTTTTTACTCGCTCTTACCTGTACCCTTAATCCCGGCTACTTGCCGGTGGCTAAAGCTGCCCCATCTGCGCCGGCCTCGGAGCTAACCGCTGCCATTACTGCTATTAGCCCCGATACTCTCTCCTATAAAGAGGATCCGGGCTCGCGCGCAGAAAAAGTTACAGTGACCGGCACCGTCAGCAACCGCACTGACGCCACTTTACATAACGTAACAGTGCAGGTGTCTACTACTTCCAGGTTGGGAGGGGACGCCGAGACTATTCGCTCCTGGGTTAGAGGGGAATCCGATAGGGGGATGGGGGTTTTACGCCTGCGGGAAAGTAAAACCTTCCCGCAGGTGCCAGCGAAAAAAACCGTTAAGTTTGCAATAGAAATTCCCACAAACACCCTGCCTGCCCTAAATAAAAACAGTTTAGGAAGTCTGGGGATTCAAGCTAGCGTTTCTGCCAGTAAGGTGAAAAGAAAAGATACCGAGACTGATCGCTCCCTGCTGTTGTACGCACCGGAAGCAGAATCACCGGCAAAAAGTTCCCTGGCGATAATAGCTCCCCTTTCGGCCGCTTCTCCCGAAATGGCTAAATGGTTGGCCAGGGGCGGGACAGGCAGTGCGGCTACTGCCAGTGCCCAGAGCTCCACTAGAGTCAACGCACCTTTAAAAAGCGTAGGCGAGAATGCAAAACTTTTGAGCAACCTGTCAACAGCCGGGATTACTTGGGTGGTTGACCCCGCCCTTTTGCACGCTAATTCTCCCCTCCTGACCGGTAGTTTTGCTCCTTTACCGGAAAAACCTGCGCCCTTAAGTCTGGATCCGGTGATGCTTGACGCCCTCAAAGCTGCACAAGCTAAAGGCGCTAGTGTGTCACTTGATTTGTGGGGCGCCCCCGACTTGGTGCAATTGGATAAAAATGCGCTGTATAAAGCCGCAGACGGGAACCGCCAACTGGGAGCATTGCTGGAAAAGCAAGTGACCCTAGCTCCCAGTACCATTTTTTTGGCCAATCCCCACTGGGCCAGCCGTACAGATGCTATCTGTGAGCATCCCGAAACCCGGTTGAGCGGAGGCTGTGCGCTAGTTACTGGCGGGGACCAGTTGCCGCTAACTCAAAGTTACAACTATCAACCGGATTTGCTTGGTCGAGCGCAAACAGGTGATAAAACCCGCAGTTTCCTGGCAGATCACGGTACTTTATCAGCACTTTTGGCCGCTACCTCTACCGAGGACGCCTTCACTAATACCCAGGTTGCCAGAGCCATGCTGGCTGCAATCGCCAGCGAACGTCCTTCACAGCCAAGACTTATTAATGCGGTTTTACCTAATGGAGCCATAAATTCTCCGCTGACCCAACAGCGTTTACGCAAGGTACTTGGCGATTCGTGGGTAACGGGTACCGCATTACCGCAGGCACTCGGCGCCGACCCTACCCCCGTAACTTTAGGTACCGATCCCAAAATCCAGAATCTGGCGCCGGATGCACCAGGATCTTTAGGGGTCGCCGGAAGTTCTTTCCGAAGCGCCACCAAATCGCTACATACTGTCCGCGAGCGCGTAGTGCCGTCATTGGAGCAAATAACTAAGGATCACCAGCGCATTACTATCCCCTTAGAGCAGCAACTTTTGCTTTCTACTTCGCGGGGAATGACTAGCGCGGAACGTAACCGGACGATCACTAATGCGGGTAGTCAGCTTGACCTGCTGGCTCGGGCGGTACAAATTCAGACTTCTTCCCAAATAAATTTGATTGCCAGCAGTTCTCAAATACCGATTAAGGTGCTGAATCGACTCCCAGTTGAGGTGAATGTGCGCTTAAAGCTACAGCCTACTGATTCGCGCCTGCGCGCCGACTCAACGGTAGCAGTGAGCTTAGCTCCCAAGGGATCAAAAACTGTAAAGATTCCGATTACTGCGGTGCGCAATGGCAACGTTCGCGTCAACGTGGCGATCTTGCCGCAGACCGGTAATCTAGTTCTTGATCAGCAACAGCAAATTGACCTGCGGATTCGTACCGGATGGGAGGATAGAATTTTTCTTGGTTTTATCTTTACTGCGGCAGCGATCTTTATAGTTGGTTTGATTGTTAATTTCCGCCGGGGCACTCGGATGGAACAGGAATAAAGCGAAGGAGGAGGCAGTGAGCAGCGAAGAAGAAAAAACCGATCGGGAAATCAAGGGCATCAAGAAAATTAATGTAGCTCGTGCCTCGGGAATCATGCTAGCGGGAACTATGGTCTCTCGACTGCTGGGTTTTGTGCGGGCGGCATTGCTAATTGCGCTCATTGGTTCGATCGGGGCTAATGATGCCTTCCAGGCCGCTAATAGCCTTCCTAATATCATTTACAATCTGCTAGCTTCCTCTATTCTTTCCGCGGTACTGGTTCCCCAGATTGTGCGGGCGCTGCAACGAAAAAACTCTGATGAGTTTATTAATCGCTTGCTTACCCTATTTACTACCGGGCTGTTGATTCTCACTTTGGTGTGCGTAGCCCTCGCCCCGGTGTTCGTTACTTTATTTGCGGCGAAACTGGATCCAGGCTGGAAACAGCTCGCGATTACTTTTTCTTATTGGTCTTTGCCCCAGGTTTTCTTCTATGGGCTTTATTCCCTGTGGGGACAATTCCTAAACGCTAAAGGTTCTTTCGGCCCTTATATGTGGGCACCAGTAGTAAACAACGTGGTAGGGATTGCGGGAATCTTTGTTTTCTGGCAGGTATTGGGCACTGAAACAGATTGGGCTAAAGACCCCAGCGTGTGGACCGGAGAACCGGTTGTTTTATTGGCCGGTATTTCCACGTTAGGAATCGTGGTGCAAGCATTAATTCTGCTGATTCCCTTGCGACGTACCGGTTTTAAAATGCGTCCGGTTTGGGGTATCCGTGGCTATGGCCTGGGGGAAGTATCTCGCACTGCCATCTGGGCTTTTTCGGCTTTATGTGTAGCCCAACTGGGCTTTTTGGCGATTTCTAATATTGCGGCAGCCGCTAACGGCTACGCCTCCAAACATCAGGTAACTATCGCCACCACCACTGCCTATAACACCGCCTTCACGGTATACATGATTCCGCAATCAATGATTGTGACCTCGGTAGTTACCGCCATGTTTACCTCGATGAGCGCCATGGTGGCCGTCGGACAGCTCTCTCGCCTGCGTACCCAGTTCCTTAACACCCAGCAGGGGGTTTCTTTAATCACTTGCCTTTGTGCGGTACTAATCGTGGTTTTAGCGCTGCCAATTATGCAGTTCATCATGCCTACTACCCCTATCGCCTCGGTGCAGGCATTTGCACAAGTGTTGGCGGTAATGGCTTTAGGGATTCCTTTCCTGGGATTCTTTAACCTTTCGCAGCGACTAATTTTGGCTTTTGCGGATGCTCGCAGTACTTTCCTGGTACAAATCCCCATGACTATTTGTACCCTGATTGTTTGTGGGTTAACGGTCCTGCTGCTACCGGTAAAATATTGGGTAATGGGAGCCTCCGCCGGTATGCAGTTATCTTATCTGGTGGGATCGGCACTTACGATTTGGCATTTACACACCAAGCATCTGCCTTTGAAATTTACTGCTGAACTAGGGCGTTCACTGCTGACTATTTCTCTCGCGACTCTGGGATCCGGCTGTGCGGGTTGGTTGATTATGCATTACTGGGGGCCGCTAGCTGGTGCCGAAAGTGATCCAGCGCTGGTACATATGACCGGGGCCTTGGCGCGAGTATTGATAGTAACCGTCGTTATGACCCTGGTGTACCTGGGGCTGCTATTAGTTTGGCGCTGTCCCGCGCTTGCCCTTTTGGCAGCTCCCATCTGGGCCAGGTTGCGCAAAGGGCGTCCTTTACCGCAAATACTAACTTACGTTCCCAGCGAAACTCAGCACAGCTCTAACTCGCAGTCCCAGGAGGGCATTAGCGCGCCAGAGGCGATAAACTCTAGGGAAGATGAACCTAGTATCGCAACCATGGGGGAGGGCGAACACACACAAACCCAGGTTGCAGCACAATTGCAGACCCGCGAAACCGGAAAAGATACCTATTTGCAGCCTCAAAATGAACTAAGCAAGGAAGATGAGGATCAAGTGGCCAGTGAACATCCTGAACCCGAGGTGACAGCTATCAGCTATAACGCCGACGGATACGTTAACCTGCAATCCGGTATGACCTTGCGTTTCCCCGGTCAGGAAAATTTTTCTTTGCTGACTCTCAGCCAGCGTCTAGCGGGCGACTTTTTACCCGAAAAGGATGCCTGGGCGGTTAATGATCAAACCAATAAACCTGCCGAGCTGCTGGTGCTGCAAGGTAAACGGGAGAAAACCCGCGAATATTATGCCCGTCTGCAGCAAGTTGAGGCTCCAGGTTTCCAGAAAATTATTTGGATTTGCTCTGATCCGGCCGATGCGGTGTTATTGCAGGCCACCCCGGATCTATCGCTCAGCGAGGTCGCAGGATCCGGGATGCCGGCACCGATAATCCGTTCTCTGATTTCGCAGGTGAGCGCGGGATTGTCGCAACTTCATGAGGCAGGTTTAGCGCACGGGGCTATCGATCCCGCCCATATTTTGGTCTCGCCTACCGGAAAAGTAATTATCCGCCTTGACGTAGCAGATCAAAATGCGTCCGCTGATTTAACCGCGGCGCAAACCCGCGATGGACAGCGAGTTTTGGAACTGCTCTACTTCTTAACTAGCGGTGATCGTGACCAGTTCCAGAAAGCAAATACGGGAGAAAAACTGCTCCCTCCCTCTGATTTCCATCAGGGCAACGATGTAGATTTAGATGCGGTAGCCCTGGCGGGAGCGGCGATGCCTTCTCCTCGTCTCTGCCAAGCCATCTGGGAGCAACTGGGAACGGGCGAACTGGATCCGGTAGCCAACTGGTTAGCCACCCGGGATGATAAAAGCGATAATGCAGAAGAAAAGGATTTAGAAGAAAAGCCGCGGGACAATACTTTAGCTATGGAAGCTGTTGCTTCTTCCCGCGCCATAAAACCGGTATTGCCTCCGGCAGCTAAAATCGCGGGACATCGCAAGCAGCCCTATAAAGAATCGGAAAAGACCCAAGCGATTCCCTTAACCGAAATGCAAGAAATGGATCTTAACCCCCAGGAGGAAAAAGCAGGGGATGGCGCCTGGGTGCCCGAAGCGGTGAGTTCCCAGCAAGCTCGGCAAGGATCTCACCCACAACCACCAAACTTCTTAGGTCGCCTCGGATCAGGTAAACCGGGGGACTCGGCGGGACAAATACCTACGCTAGCTACCCTAGATTCAAAAATGAAAACACCCGAAGAGCTGGGACTGAATGCGGAGGAAACTGCTATTCAATCTTCACTCCAGAAACCGAAGTTTTCTAAGAATCCGAAAAAGGCAGCTAAACAGAAAGCGAAATTAGCAGAAAAAATCAGTAGGGACGCACAAAAATCTGCGCGCAAAGCTGAGCGGCAACGGCAGCGGGAACAGCGCCGGAAAGACCGAATTTCCCAGCTATCCCCTAAAGATTTAGAGCCGGTAAACGTTAGCCGCCGGTTGATTGTTTCTAGCCTGGTCGGAATGGCGATAGTGCTAGTTCTTTCGGTGATGGTCTTAGCGCTTTGGCCACGGCACACTCCACCAGTAGCCAAACCGTCCGCCTCGCAAACCCAAACCCAAAAGCCGTCTTCGGAACCAGCGCCGGTGACCAAACCGGCGGAAATCGCCGGGGTGGCTTCTATCGATGCGGAAGGCAATGACACCGAGCATCCTGAACTAGCTGACCGGATGATAGATGGCAACGAGAACACCTGGTGGCGCTCGCGATTCTTCCGCAACCCGAAACTAGGAGACCGTAGCGGTTTTGGGGTAGTAATAACTTTCAAGGAACAGGCTAATGTTTCTGAGATTAAGCTAAAAACTAATGCGCAAGGCGGAAAAATCGAGGTGCGTTCTCTACCGGAATCCGGACTCCCCCGTGATGGAAAAGTCCTGGCCAATGGGACTTTTTCCGCTACCGTTAACCTCAAACTTAACCCGAAAGCTAATGCCCAGGCTCTGATCTTATGGTTCCCCGAACTTCCGCTTGATAACACGGGAAATAACCGGGCAACCATTTCTGAGATCTCGGTTTCCTAGCGAGCCTTGCCTGCCCGGTTTCGCTCACCGCATTAACTGGTTGCATGACATGCTTTTTAGCTGGGAAAATAAGTTAAGTAATAGCGGCGCTAAGACCCTAATCTAGGAGGCTCCATGTCGGTACGCGACATTATCATTATCGGTTCCGGACCAGCCGGCTATACGGCAGCGATCTACACTGCCCGCGCGGGGCTTAACCCCCTATTAATCGCCGGGGAAGTAACTGCCGGTGGTGCCCTGATGAACACCACCGAGGTGGAAAATTTCCCTGGGTTTCCCGAGGGGATTCAAGGCCCGGATCTAATGGCAAATATGCTTGCGCAAGCCGAGCGTTTCGGGTGCGAAATTCTTTACGAGGACGCCCTGGAGCTTTCCTTAACTGGGGAAGAAAAACAGGTGGTCACCTCGGAGGGACAGTACCGGGCTCGCCGCGTCATTTTGGCGATGGGTTCGGAATACCGCAAACTAAACGTGCCTGGAGAAGCGGAACTGTCCGGACGCGGCGTTTCCTATTGCGCCACCTGTGATGGTTTCTTCTTCAAAGACCAGCACTTGGCAGTAGTGGGGGGCGGGGACTCCGCCATGGAAGAGGCGCTGTTCTTAACCAAGTTCGCCAAGAAAGTGACGGTGATTCACCGCCGCGACCAGTTGCGTGCCTCCCAGATTATGGCCGAACGCGCTGAGGCGAACCCCAAGATTGATTTTGCTTGGAACAGTACTGTTGCCCAAATTAATGGGGAAAGTAAAGTGGAATCGCTTACTTTACAGTCAACGGTAGACGGTAAAGAAAGCACTTTGGATGCCACCGGAGTGTTCGTAGCGATCGGTCACGAACCGCGCTCGCAGCTAGTAACCGGCCAAGTGGATTTGGATGAGGCCGGATACGTGCGGGTTAATGAACCGGGAACCGCCACTAATCTGAAAGGAGTTTTCGCCTGCGGGGACCTAGTGGATCACACTTATCGCCAAGCGATTACTGCCGCGGGTTCGGGATGCCGAGCTGCCCTGGATGCCGAGCGTTCCCTAGCCGACTAAGAACTGCTTTTTACCATATATAGAGAGGAAAATACGAGATGACTAAACCTTTAGAAGTAACTGAAAATAATTTTGACCAGGAAGTATTGAAAGCAGAAACCCCGGTTTTGGTAGATTTTTGGGCGCCCTGGTGTGGCCCTTGCCGCCAAATGGGTCCGATAGTAGACGAGGTGGCCGCCGAGGTGGCCGGGAAAGCTAAAGTCGTCAAAGTAAATATTGACGAGAACCCCCAGCTGGCCGCCAAATACGGGATTAACTCCATCCCCATGTTTATGGTGTTCAACCAGGGCGAGATTACTCGCGGCATTCTAGGAGCTAACCCCAAGCGGGAACTCCTGGGACCGCTGCAGCAAGAAATCGACAAGTAGTTTTTCGTCTCTCCGCGCGGCAGCCAGACTGTCTGCTTAGGGGTTTTAGCGGGGGTGCGTAGGAATTATGCTGCGCACCCTATACTGAACGAGTGCGAAGTCTGAAGCGATTTTTAATAGTAGTAGCCGTCCTCGCGCTCCTCCTCGGAGTGCTGGATCGGGTGACTTGCTGGTGGGCAGAAAACGAGGGGACTCAGGCGCTCGAGAAACGGGGCGCCGAAAATGCCAACGTTAAAGTTAATGACCTGCCCTTTCTAACTTCCCTGGTGGCCGGTGATATCAATCAGGTGGAGCTTAACATTCCCCGCCTAGATATTGCCGCTGAGGGCGGTGCCATCCCGATAACTGACGTCCGTGCCCAGCTCAATCAGCTGGATCTGACCGCCGGACGGCTAAATATCGAAAAAATCGGGCAGTTAAACGCCGAGGGCAAGCTCAGCCAAGAAACCTTCACTCAGCTAGTGGCGGCGAAGGCTCCGGGGGTAAAAGTAAAACTGGAAGGCGGGAAGCTAAGTTTTGCTGCCCAAAAGTGGGGGCAAGAGATCCTATCTACGGGACAGCTTGCCCTTGATGGCGGGGCAGATGGTTTAACCCCCACCCTGGTAATCAAACCCACTGCTCTGCAAACTGAATTGCCACGCTACCTGCAGGCAAGGTTGAAGCTGCCGGATTTTTTACCCTCGATCAATATCCCGATAACGGGGTTGCCCGCCAATCTGCAGCTGAGCGCAGTGGAAATTAAAGACGATCACCTCAAATTTAAGCTAACCGGGAAGAACATCCCCCTGCAAAAGAATTCTGTCTCCTAATTTTGGGGTTTGCCGGTTAATCCTAGGGGGGATTAACCCGCTAACACCTGCAAATGTGAACACGGGGCGGGGTCGAAATAGAAAGAGCCTACTTCGACCCCGCCCCTGACTTTCGGTACGGAAACCCTATTTTAGGAAGCGCGCTAGAGGTTACGCACGATCTCTTCTACCGAGGCTTTCGCATCGCCAAAGAGCATATCGGTGTTGTCGTTAAAGAACAGCGGATTTTGTACCCCGGCATAACCCGGATTCATCGACCGCTTAAACACCACTACTTGGCGTGCCTTCCACACTTCCAGCACCGGCATTCCCGCAATCGGGCTGCCCGGCTTGGTGGCGTCGGGATTAACGGTATCGTTTGCCCCGATCACCAACACCACGTCAGTATCAGGGAAGTCGTCGTTAATCTCATCCATCTCTAGCACCACGTCATAGGGTACTTTGGCCTCTGCCAGCAGTACGTTCATATGTCCGGGCATCCGGCCCGCTACCGGGTGGATCCCGAAACGCACATTTACTCCCGCTTCACGCAGTTTGGCAGTTAGATCCGCTACCGGGAACTGGGCTTGTGCCTGCGCCATCCCGTAACCGGGGGTGATAATCACGCTGGAAGCGTCCTTAAGCACCTGCGCGACCTCGGCCGCACTGGTTTCGGTGTAGTCGCCGTAATCGGTATCTGCCCCCTTCGCCGGTCCCCCGTCAGAACCGAAGCCTCCCAAAATCACGGAGACAAACGAGCGGTTCATGGCTTTGCACATGATGTAGGACAGATAAGCACCAGAAGAGCCCACCAGGGCACCCGCGATGATCAGCATATTGTTACCCAACATGAAGCCCGCGGCAGCCGCTGCCCAACCGGAGTAAGAGTTAAGCATGGAAACCACTACCGGCATATCGCCGCCGCCGATCGCGGCCACCAGGTGTAGTCCCAGTACTAGGGCGATGATGGTCATCACGATAATGGCTACCCACTGCATCCAAGTCAAGGTCATGGTGGTAGCGCTCAGGTGCGAGCCGCGCACCATCACTACAATGAGCATGATAGACACGATAATGGCGATGGCGTTCAGCCAATTGCGTCCCGGCAAAGTCAGGGGCGCACCCTTAATCTTTCCCGATAGTTTCAGGTAGGCGACGATAGAACCGGTGAGGGTAACCGCACCAATAAATATCCCTACTCCTACTTCCCCTAGATGGAACCCTACCGTGGCGGGATTAATCGCGGTGGCCGCATCAGCGCCAGCTTTTTTAAATTCGGAGGGCATGTGAATGAAGGTGTTATAGCCCACCAGCACCGCTGCTAAACCTACAAAGGAGTGCAGCATGGCTACCAGCTCCGGCATGCCGGTCATAGGAATAGTTTTGGCACGCCACAGCCCGATAATCGCGCCCGCAATCATCGCGACCGCTATTAAAAGCGCAGTTACCAAGGTTGATTGATAGCCGGGGGCTCCCGCGTTATGTAGCGCCACCGCGATAGTAGCGACCACTGCCACCAACATTCCGATTGCCCCGAAACGGTTTCCGCGCAGGGCGGTCTCATTTTTTGACAGACCCGCGAGCGCCAAAATGAACAGCAGCGCCGCAATCAGGTAGGCAATGCTTTGCCCTCTGCTAATCAAAAATTCGCCTTTAGAAGCACTGGCAACCAGGGTGGGGGTTACCGCAAATAGCACGTTACTCATTTCTTACTTCTCCTCCCCCCGGAACATGGTCAGCATCCGGTGCGTGACCGAGAAACCGCCGAAAATATTAATCGAGGCCACCAGAATTGCCAGGAAGCTCAGCGTGGACACCAGTGGGTTAGCGCTGCCTACCTGCAATATGGCGCCCACCAAAATAATTCCGGAAATGGCGTTAGTTTCACTCATTAGCGGAGTGTGCAGCGAGTGAGTAACGGAGGTAATCACATAGAAGCCCACTACAATCGCCAGCATCAAAATGAAGTAGTAGGGGATCAGCGGCTTGGGGGTGGCGGCAATCAGAGCCAGCCCCAAAACTATCCCTACCGTTGCCCACAAGAGACGTTTACGCTTCTTAGAGGCCTCTTCTTCAGCCTTTTTACGGGCAGTCTCGGCGGCGTCAGCAACCGACTCGGTTTTCTCCGGGGCGGGAGCGGCATGCACCTTGATTGGAGGCGGGGGGAACATATTTTCCCCGTCCTTGGCGATCGTAATTCCCCGGACTACTTCGTCTTTCATATCGAGGACGTAGTTGCCGTCTTTTTCCGGAGTGATCAGCTTAAGCAGGTTAACAATATTTTGTCCATACAGCTGTGATGACTGTCCCGGTAGCCTGCCGGCCAGGTCGGTGTAACCAATTATGGTCACCCCGTTTTCGGTAACCACTTTTTCGCCGGGACGGGTCAATTCGCAGTTACCGCCGCCAGCTGCCGCCATATCCACGATGACTGAACCGGGAGCCATGGCCGCTACTGCCTCTTTAGTAATCAGCAGTGGCGAGCGGCGACCGGGAATATTCGCGGTGGTGATTACGATGTCATTCGCGGCGGCCTGCTCGGTGTAAAGCTTGGTGGCCGCATCGGCTTGATCCGCGCTCATTTCTTTGGCGTAACCATCATCGGATTTTTCTTGCGCAATCGGAATGGGCACAAAAGTCGCCCCTACCGATTCTGCTTGCTCGGCAGTTTCACTGCGCACGTCCGTGGCGCTGACCTGGGCTCCCATCGAGTTGGCGGTACCAATAGCAGCGAGGCCGGCTACTCCCACGCCGATCACATAGACCTTGGCAGGCGGGATTTTTCCGGCGGCGGTTACCTGACCGGTAAAGAGGCGACCGAAACTTTCTGCCGCCTCGATAACCGCGCGATATCCGGAAACGTTGGACATGGAAGAGAGCACATCCATCGATTGTGCCCGCGAAATTCGCGGAACCGTATCCATCGCGAACCCAGTAATACCCCGCTCTACCAGTGCATCTACTGTCTCAGGGTGGCGGCCGGGTGCCATCCGGGCTATTAAGAGCGCGCCGGGTTTGACCAAATTCAGGTAGTCGGTGGGGGGTGTATCCAGGACGGTTACGATATCGGCCTGCCAGGCGGCCTGGGTATCCACGATCTCCGCTCCGGCCTGCGAATACTGCTCATCAAGATAGGCGGCTTTTTCTCCCGCCCCTCTCTCGACTAGGACTTGATAGCCCAGTTTGATGAGTTTCTTTACCGTATCCGGAGTGGCGGCGACCAAGGTTTGGCCTGGCGTGGGCTCTTTGGGAACTCCAATTCGCACAGTTACTCCTTATAGTTTTGGCTTTTGAAAGACCAATATTTATCCATTTATTTTACTAGTGGATAACTTATTTTTAGCGTACTCGGCGGCGGTTCCGCGCGCACTCTAAGTCCAGCTAATAGGAATGTTACCTGGCAGCGGAGAAGATAAAAACCTATTTTTCCGGCGTGGCCTCCTTAGATCCCGGTCCCGGTCCTTCTAATCCCAGGCGTTCCCGATCCGGTTGCTCTAGCAACTCGCCGCGACGGATAGTTAAATCCTTGGGGGCACTAATTCCCAGTCTCACCGAGTCCTTATGCGACTCCACCACTTTAATCACGACCTGATCCCCGATCACGATCTCTTCTCCGCGTCTGCGGGTTAGTACTAGCATCCTTGCCTGCCTCCTAGATAGTGATTAAAAATTATTATCGGAATCTGGAAGAATCTCCCCGTCAACAGATTCCAGGATATCTTCTGGGCTATCTAAATCTTCGTTTTCCCCGACGAGGGATTGTTCTCTGATCGCTGCCTCTGAGCGAGCTAACTGATTAGCCAGCTTATCTGGGTCTTCGTCTTTATCTATCCAAGAGGCCGGCCCCGAGTCTAAATGAGGGGACTTTTCGTGTTCCGAGAGCGCAGCAGTATTTTCCAGATTTTGTTGCCATCTTTGACCACGCTGGCGCAGTACCTGGGAGTACGAGACCCGCTTTGCCCCGCGTACCCGATGCAATAACACGTCTAAGTCGCGATTTATCTGGTCGTTTTCCCAGCGGGATTTTTCGGCAAGCAGAGCGCGGGTATCAGCCAGCAGAGCTTCCAGCTCGTGGTCACTGGGCACCGGCTGCTCCCGATAGGTCATGACGCTACCTCCTGTTATTTATTCTCGGTTGTAATTGTAGATTAAGCCCGCTAACTGTGGAGAAGAACTGTTCTAAAAGCTAGACATCGGGGTTTATTGGAAACCATAAAATCAGGTTTCTTCCCCCGATGCTTACTAGTAATAAGTCTCTAGAAACCGACCTAAAGATGCTGGTATTAATAAACAGGAATTTTAGGGCGTGTTTTCAGTGCCAGCCATTGACTATTATTGCCTGAACCAGGGCGCGACTCTAAACTTGAAGGCACTGGTAGCTTTATATTAGAAGTTTACTTAACTATTTGCTAAGAGAGTAGGGAGAAAAATGTCGTCCCCAAATTATCCCTATCCGCCCAGCAAGCTACCGCAGCCAAATCCGCAGCCACCACTAAATCAATAAGGTATTGGAAGGGGTCTATGCTCCCATATTCAACCGCCAACTTCCCTATTCAGCCCCTAATGGAGCATTCCTTTATGGCACTGGTAGGTGCGGCCGCCTTGATAGTGGTGGCCACGCTGCTGGTGGTATGGACCATGGTTTTTTACCAAGGTTCCTCCCGCTCCCCCATCCTGACTTTTAGTGCGCGTCGCCACGAGAATTTATACCGGCTACTGGCTGCTTACCGTCAGCGGCTGGTTGGTCTGGGAGCTGATCCTCGATACGTGGCTCTAGATGCTACCGCTCGCCAAGTCGTCCTCGGCAAAATTTTAAAAAATCTAAGCGAACAGTATTACCGAACCGCCGGTTGGGGAAACTATCACCCGCAACAGCTGCTAGCTACAGACTGGCCAGAACTGGCTGCCCTGATTTCGGTGTTATCCCATCCCGGACAATTCCTAGGACAAACTCCTAGGCAAGGGCGCACCCCGGCCTCCCCCAGCGACACTGCCGCGCTAACGGCCGCACTCTCCCAGATTAGCTACCGCAGTGAGCTCCACGTCCACGCTTTAAATACTCGCCAGAACCTGATTATCAAGCCTCCTCGTAGATCCCGATTTTGGATAGTGCCCGTAACGTTAACTGTGCTCTGCCTGCTAGTTATTTCCGGGCTGCAAACCCAAAGTTGGCTACTAGAACAACAGGCGGTATATGCAGACCGCCAGGGGGATCCTTCCTTGGCGCAAGATCTGCGTCTACGCCAAGCCGACTCCCGCCTGCTAGCCGATCGGTGGCTAGTTAACTACAACTTGGGAACCACCTATCTAAATGCCGGGGACCTGCAAAATGCTAACAAGTATCTTTCCCGTGCTAGTAAGAAAATGCCATTCGTTCTAGAAACCAAGATGACCGAACCCCAAGCCGTATTGGCTGGCTGCCAAGTGAACTACAACCTAGCTGCAGTGATGTTAAAAACCAGTGCGGAACCCGAATCCACCGATGTCTTAGTCCAGGCTGCTCAACTACTGGTTTACTGCAATCACGAGGCTCTGAAAACTCGCCAAAAATACTGGAAACTGGAGAGAGGTACTCCCGCTACTAGTAAGGTTTCTGCCAGTTTGAAGCGGGTAGCAAAAGATAGTGATTCCCTAATAGAGCAGATTAAAAAACAGGGAGGTAGCGATTTTCGGATGCCTTCCGCTTCCTGGCTTGAAGATTTTACTTCCTAAAAGCCTCGCTTTATCCCCAGTTCCCACAGCTTGCTACCAATAATGCCACCTAGATTGTTACTTTTCCCAGCTATCAAAGTATCAATTATCCAGATGAACCAGTACCTCACCTGCAGTAACAGAGTTAAATTGGGTCCGCTCTAAAATCTTTACCTGATTTGGCTGCACTCGGACGCCAGAACCAGCACAATTGAAAGCATGAAACGGATGAAGCACTTTTGGTGGGGAAAACACCCGGGCTTCATCGTGACCATCTGGTTGCTAACCGTAACTCTCGCCATCGTCGCGGTATTTTCGGGTCTGGGGGGAAAACCGCTATTTGAAAGGCTAATTACCCCCCAGCCAGCCAGCCCCGCTTCGGAATCAACCATGGGCAAGAAGCTGTATGAACAAGCCCACGGCGATACCTATCCGGTAACGGCAGTAGTTGAAATACCGGATTTAGAAAAACATGCCGATCAGATTGCAAAAATGCTCCGCCCAGTACACGCGGATCTGTTGCAGGTAAGTAAGGTAAAACAGATTGCAGATCCCTTTATCGCCTTTGACCCCCAGCTACCCGCCGGGAAAAAAGCTCAAGAACAAATCGACCAAGCATTAATGCAGGCATTAGCGCAGGGCAAAACCCAGGCAGAGCATGTCGCTAGAGCTAAGGGAGCTAGCGGCCAGCAATTAGAGAAAGCAAAACAGCGCGCCGAAAGGGAGGTTAAAAAAGCTTTCAGCAGTCAGCTACCCCCCGCTTGGAAAACTATCCAGTCCAGTGAACTCCAGCAGCTGATTGCCGAGGACGGAAAAACTTTCCTGATCAACGTACAGTTAACTGCCAGTGGCTATGACCAGGTTGACCCAGATGCCCGCGACCAGGTAGCCCGGATTTTAGAGGAAATACCTGATTATTTTTCAGGTTCTAACGTTACTGCCACCGTTAATGTAGTAGATAACATCGGTTTACAAAATGCTGCCAATGGGCAAGTCAAAGCCGATATGTTACGTGGAGAAGGAATTTCAATTCCAATTTCTCTGCTGATCATGACCATAGTTTTCGGGGGAATGTTAGCTGCCTTGCTGCCGTTAATGGGAGCCGGGGCTGCCATTGGAATCACCTTAATGCTGATCCTGGCACTGACTTATCTGATCACTGTGGAATCATTCGTAGTAAATATTGTTTCTTTCCTCGGGCTGGGGCTATCGATTGACTACGGATTACTAATCGTGTCCCGTTACCGTCATGAACTGCATAAACGTGGTATTCATGGCCAGGAAGATACCTTAATTTTTTACCCTCGCTTCCTGCAATTATTGGTTGCTTCACGGCGCGAAGGTGACAGAAAAATTGGTGTCGCCACTCGTAAGGATTACCGCACCCAACTCCTGCGTGCCCGCAAACCCTATCTTGAGGCCCTAGATAAAACTATGGACACTGCCGGCGCCACGGTTTTCTTTTCGGCTCTTATTGTCTCCCTCGCGATCCTGGGGCTATGCATCTTCCCGCTACCATTACTGCGTCTGATGGGCATCGGCGGGGTGTTAGTAACCATGCTGGCGATGATTTCTAATATGACTTTTTTGCCTGCCCTCATGATGCTGTTCGGACCGAGCCTGGCTTCTCCCTCCAGGTTTTCCCATTGGATGAACTGGATACGCCGCCATTTACTGCGTCGTTCCCGTGAGCGCTCCGAAGACGATCCCTCTCCCGTTTTTCGCGCCGTATCAACTTTCGTTACTCGCCGTCCCTGGCCAGTGCTAGTAGTGGTAACCCTAGTGTTAGTGGTGATGTCCCTTCCGCTCTACCAGATGCAAATGCGTTCCTCCGCGGTAGAATCGATGCCGCGGTCAATCCCGCAAATCGGAGCATTATGGGATATGTGGGAACGCTTCCCCGATTCGGCTAACCCGCAAATCCGTCTGGTAGCCAAAACCACCCCGCGAAAATTGCAAACTTGGGCAGAAGAAAAAGTAGAACCACTATCCCACGTGAAACGAATTCGCGGCGCCGAAGACCTGAAAATCGATGGCCAACAATACGCGGCTCTGGATGTATACACAAAGGAAAAAGATGCCTTTGCCGCGCAAGTGAAACAGGAAATGCAAGAGGTACGCCAGTTACCTGCCCCCTTTAAAATTTGGGTCACCGGTGAAGCTGCACTACAAACCGATTTCCAAGATACCCTTTACGAATACGCTCCTTACGTGTCTGCGGTAGTTGCCATCACTACTTACTTAATGTTGTTCCTGATGACCGGAGCGTTGTTGCTACCACTGCAAGCCTTGATATTAAACATGGTTTCCCTAATGTCTTCCTTAGGGGTAGCCGTATGGGTTTTCCAATATGGTCACGGAGAGAAATTACTTGGATTCACTTCCTTGGGCGCAGTGGAATCTTATGTAGTGGCGATCGTGTTTTGTTTCGGTTTTGGCCTGTCAATGGATTATGAAATGTTCCTAGTCTCGAGGGTGAAAGAAATCTGGGATGAAACCGCAGATAATAAGCGGGCAGTTCGCGACGGGCTCACCCATTCGGCCTCAACTATTACTTCCGCAGCTATAATTCTGCTAGTGGTTTTTCTCGGTTTTACCACCGGAGGTATCCAAGCCATAAAACAGATTGGATTTACTTTGGCGGTGGCAGTCGCCCTAGACGCTACTTTGGTACGCATGGGACTAGTACCGGCGATTATGGCTATCTGCGGAAAAGCTAATTGGTGGGCTCCCAAATGGCTGCGTTCTTTCCATTCTCGCCTACCTCTTCCTGGGCACTAGGGCGGGGTGAGGACGAACAGGCGACGCTAGCAGAAACTTACTCGCGGGCGGGATTACCGAACTTAGACAAACGCCCAAGGAAAGTAAGAGGAATGGTTGCGGTGGGACCGTTGCGGTGTTTAGCCACAATCACATCTGCCTCCCCGGGACGATCTTCCTGATCATAAACTTCCGGGCGGTTCAGCAGCATTACCACATCCGCATCCTGTTCCAATGAACCAGATTCTCGCAGGTCAGCAAGCATTGGCTTATGTTCGATTCGTTGTTCGGGACCGCGGTTTAGCTGGGCGACTGCCACCACCGGGATTTCTAATTCTTTAGCTAGCAATTTTAAAGAACGAGAAAATTCCGCCACTTCCTGTTGCCGCGACTCTACCCGCTTACCGGAACTCATCAACTGGAGGTAGTCCACCACTACCAATTTCAAATCATATTGCTGCTTGAGCCGTCGGCATTTTGAACGTATCTCCGGCATAGTCATATTCGGAGAATCATCGATATACAGCGGAGCCTGGGAACAGCGGGACAATACCTGCGCTATTTTTGTCCAATCCGCATCCTCTAAATCTCCCGCGCTGAGCCGAGACATAGACACCCCGGATTCTGCGGAAATCATGCGCCGCGAAATCTCGGTTCCGTCCATTTCGAGACTAAAAATAACGGAAGTAAGTTCGTGATGGATAGCCGCGTTTCTACAAAAATCCAGCGCCAAGGTAGATTTACCCATTGCCGGGCGAGCGGCCACAATCACCAATTGCCCGGGGTGTAGGCCATGGGTGAGGTTATCTAACTGATAAAAACCGGTAGGAACTCCCGAAGACATTCCTCCATTTTTTTGCAGTTCTTGCAGTTCGGTTACGGTTTCATCTAAAAATTCGGTGATGGGCCGGTAGTCTTCGCTATCGCCACGTTCACTGACTGCATAGATTTCACTTTGCGCCTGGTTGATAAGTTCATCTACGTCACCGCCATCATCAGCGTAACCCAGTTGGACCACCCGAGTACCCGCTTGCACCAGGGAACGCAGCTGCGCCCGCTCGCGCACGATTCGGGCATAATATCCCGCGTTTGCGGCAGTAGGAACTCCGGAGATTAGTTGGTGTAAATAGGGGGCGCCCCCAATTCTTTCCAAGTCACCGCGGCGTTTTAATTGGCCGGCTACGGTCACCGCATCTACTGGTTCACCGCGCCCAAATAGATCCAAAACCACTTCGTGGATGGTCTGATGCACCGGCCGATAGTAGTCTTCTCCCCTGATCGTCATGGTGACATCCGCAATCGCATCTTTGGAGAGCATCATCGCTCCCAATACGGATTGTTCAGCGGCAATATCTTGCGGAGGTGTACGATCAAAATCTGCCATCACAACCTCCTAGATACAATTTCAAACTCTTCGATTGTGCCATATTTTGGCGACAGAACCCGAAAACCTCCTGTTGAAAACTCACCAAATTTCGTGCAGACAGTGTTAATAAACTGTGGAAATATCAGGAAAAATGTGGGTAGCGAGTAACGCCAAGTTTATAAACCAGTTACAAACTGGGAAACTACTAACAGAGTTATTCACAGATTGTGTATAGAAAATAGGGGAAGATTCGTGGAAAAGCCTAAAAAAACTAGCCTAAACCGCAAGATTTTGGCTCTGGCTTTGCCCGCTCTCGGATCCCTAATCGCCGAACCGCTTTTAACCATGGCTGACTCCATCCTGGTTGGGCACGTAGGAACCCCTGATTTAGCGGGGTTAGCTATCGGTTCCACCGTACTTACCCTGGTTGTGGGAATCTGCGTATTCCTCGCCTACACCACTACTGCGGTGACGGGCAGAGCCATGGGGGCTGGTAAACGCGCGGAAGGTCTTCGCCTAGGTATTCAGGGAATGTGGTTAGGAGCGCTTGTCGGGGCGACACTGGCGGTAGTGTTGATAGTTTTCTCCCCCCAAGTCATTGGCTTTTTCGAAGCTGAGCCGCAAGTAGCGAGTTTGGCACGGAGCTATTTGACGGTATCGGCTCCCGGACTCATCGCCATGTTATCCGTTTTAGCTGCTAACGGGGTATTGCGGGGACTATTAGATACCCGCACTCCCCTCCTGGTTACCACCAGCGCAGCAATCCTTAACGTACCGGTATCTGCCTTCTTAATTTTCGGCTGCTCTTTCGGGGTAGCAGGCGCCGGCGCGGGCACCGCCATTTGTCAGTTCTTTATGGCTATTTGGCTGTGGATAGTGGTGATTAAGAAACTGCGCGCCGAGGGAGTATCGCCGCGCCCTGATCTAAAACTAATTTTCCGTTCCGGGCTGCACGGATTACCGTTAGTTCTCCGCTCACTCTTCTTGCAGGCTGCCATCGTAGTCACCACTTGGCAGGCGGCTCGCCTAGGGGCAGTAACGTTGGCGGGCTATCAGATTCTAAAAACCCTATGGACCCTCGCAGCATTCGGCTTAGATGCTTTAGCGATCGCCGCTCAGGCGCTTCTTGCCAATGCCCTTGGTGAGGGCGACCAGCAAAAAATCCGGGTTTTAATCGCCCAATTAAACCGTTGGGCGCTAGTATCTGGCACCTTGATTGGTCTGGTATTTGCGGCCACCTCTGGGTTATCGCCGCATCTTTTTACCAGCGATCCCCAGGTATTAGCAGTTATTGTCCCCGCCATCATCGTGGTGGGTGTTATGCAACCGGTTGCCGCCTTAACTTACATTTACGATGGTTACTTGATCGGTGCTGATGATACTAAATACCTGGCAAAAGCGATGGCAATAGTATTTATTGCCTATCTACCAGCAGTTTTACTAGCTAACTTGCTACCGGCGGGAGCCATAGCTTTAGCCGGACTATGGACTATCTACGGGGTGGTTTTCGTCGGTGGGAGAGCCCTCTCACTTTGGCTGCGCATCCGCACCGACGCTTGGCTCTAGCAGCTATTAATTAATTGCCTTTACTGCTGGCAGCTATCTAGTTTAATAGCCGATAAAAATAAAAAGTCGGGTGGGCGAGATTAATACCTCGCCCACCCGACTTCTTATTAACTAAGCGCTGCCTAGTAGGAATTTACCTACTTGCCGCCCTCAACGTTTACAAACAGTTTGGCGCTAACATCATCATGCAAATTGATTTGAATCTGATATTTTCCAACCGCTTTGATCGGCTTTTCAATAATAACTTTGCGCCGGTCAATGGTTTGCCCAATCTGTTCTTTCACCGCATCCACCACGTCCTGGGTGGAGACTGCTCCGAAGAGCCGGCCGGAATGCCCAGCTCGCTTAGAAATTACCACAGTATTGTGGGCTTCAATCGCATCCCGTACTGCCCGGGCGTCCTCTACGTTAGAGATTTCCCGGCGTCGGCGCGCCCGAATCATTTCGTCGATCTGCTTTTGGGCGCCCTTAGTCCAAGGGTGCGCCATTTTCCGCGGTACCAGGTAGTTGCGAGCATATCCGCGAGCTACGGTTACTACGTCACCGGAAGATCCCAGCCCCGGTACATCCATATTCAAAATAATTTTGGCTGTTGCCATGACTAGACCCTCCTATCAGCGACCAGAACTTGTGTAGGGAAGCAACGCCATTTCCCGGGCATTCTTAACTGCTTTAGCGATGGCGCGCTGTTGCTGTACGCTAACTCCGGTAACCCGGCGCGAACGAATCTTTCCGCGATCGGAAATAAACTTCCGCAAGAACGGGGTGTCTTTATAGTCGATTTTTTCAACCGGCATATTACGTAGCGGATTAGCCTTTTTCTTTATTGGCTTCGCGCGAAGAACTTTCTTCGCCATATTTTCTCCTTAATGGTGTGACCCTAAGGTCTTATCCTGAAACTTTAGAACGGCGGCTCGTTGTCGCCGTCGTCATCGCTGGTGGCAGGAGCAGCCCAGGGATTATCATCCGCAGCTGGTTGCGCCGTCGCCATAGAACCTGTTCCCAGGTTCTGGGCAGCGCCCTGATTGAATCCGCCACCTTGATTGAAATTGCCGGCTGGAGCGCCTGCGCCAAATCCGCCCTGTCCACCCTGATTGAATCCGCCTCCACCTGAGCGCGGAATCCGGGTAACCTGGGCTTGCGCATAACGCAAGGAAGGACCAATTTCATCGACTTGAATCTCTATTGAGGAACGATTCTGTCCATCCCGTTCCCAATTGCGTTGCTGCAAGCGACCGTGAACAATCACTCGCATCCCTTTGGTTAAAGATTCAGCGATATTTTCGGCCATTTCCCGCCACGCAGAACAGCGCAAGAACATGGCAGTGCCATCTTCCCACTGTCCAGATGCGCGATTATAGGTTCTGGGAGTGGAGGCCACGGTAAACGAAGCCACTGGTACCGATTGCGCGGTGTAGCGCAGCTCGGGATCTGCAGTCAGATTCCCAATAACCGTTATCTGGGTTTCTCCAGCCATCTTTTTTCCTCTCCGCGACCTTAATCGCGCCGCAACAACTTGGTACGCAAAACTGATTCGTTTAGCGACAGCTGCCGGGTTAGCTCTTCAGCAATCTGCGGGGTAGTGGTCATTTCAATAACCGCATAGATCCCTTCAGAGTATTTTTCAATCGGATATGCGAGGCGACGTTTGCCCCAAATATCGGTCGCGTCTACGCTTCCCCCATTAGCAGAAATCACGTTTAGTAGTTTCTCTAATGCCGGGGCTACGGTGCGCTCATCGATTTCGGGATTCAGGATCACCATCATCTCATATTTACGCATCTCAACCCACCTCCTTTGGTCTAACGGCCACGGTCCTTCCGTGGCAGGAGGGCTTATGCATACGACCCGAAGGTCGCACTACAGGATAACTTAGTTCGAAGTGCTATTTCTAGCCGTTATCTAACATTGTTAGGAAACGCTCGTTTTTGGCGGGCCGCTGATAAAACCCCTTGTTACCTTATGGCTAGAACCGGCACTAAACTCGTCCCAATATCTAACCCGACCTAGGGGCTAGGAATTGGCCCAGCCGGAGATGGGGAAGCTGGGGCTGGGGAACTGGGGCTAGGAGAGGTACTAGGAACCGTCAGGGGATTACCTACGGTTTCAGGAGGAGGAGCTGAAGGTACTTCTGCGGTCTTATAGGGAGTGCTCTTCTCGCTCGGTCTTACCCGATATCGGTTATTTTCGGAAGAGAATAGCGGCTCTGGCTCCAGTCCTTTAACCGCTGGTTTCATGTATGCCAGCCACAATTTAGCCGGCCAGGTACCACCGGTAACTTCCTTTACTCCCCCAAAAGGAGTAATTGATTCTTCCCCGCCATTTTTTCCTACCTGATACATAGAAACTGCGGTCACCATTTGCGGTACATAACCAACGAATTGAGCGGAGCGGTTATCGTTTGAAGATCCAGTTTTCGCCGCTACCGGTCGACCTAGTCTTCCGGCGGTATCTCCGGTACCTCCCGTTTCGGCTACCGCTGCTAACGCTTTGGTTAACTCCGAAATATTTTCTTCTTCAAACTGGCGAGTACCCGCGGTATCAGCTTCGTAAAGAATATTGCCTGACGAATCAGTAACTTTTTCAATAATATGAGCTGTTCGTCGGATCCCCCCGGTTGCGAAAGTGGTATAGGCTTCTGCAATCTCGAGGTTATGGGGAGAGCTAGTTCCTAACACCCCTACGATCGAATTTTTATCCAATCCTACTGTGTCTTTGGAATATCCAGCTGCAATTGCCACCTGCCGGGTAGTGTCCATTCCGATTTCGCTATTTAACCGGACATAGGCAGTGTTAATCGAATATTTAGTAGCCTTCAAAAGGTCTACTTGACCAAAAGAGGCACCTCCGTAGTTACCTACCCAAGCGTCCCCTACTTTCATTGGTCCCGAACCATTGATTTGCTCAGATAATTTATGACCGTGCTCTAGGGCTGCTAATAACGCAAAAGGCTTAAAGGTCGAACCAGCTTGGGCTACGTCTTGAGTAACCGCATTTCGTTGAATTTTTTGATAATCCTCTCCACCATATTCAGCAATTATCGCTCCGGTAGCGGTATCGATGGAGGTGGCTCCTACCCTTAATCCTTCAGGTTTGTTCTCCGGCAGGGTATGTACTGCTTCTTCCAGCAGTTTCTGCTTTTCTGGATCAATAGTTGTATAGATCCGGATACCTGCGCGATCGATCTCGTCTTCGGTATAGCCAATTTGCTTTACCAATTCTTGGCGTACATGCTGCAAGAGATATCCAGTAGTTCCCTTAAAATAGCTACCTTCCTGTTTTTTCTCTTGTACTTGAGGAAATTTTGCAGCGTCTTTGTCGCTCTTTTTGATCATATGGTCAGTAGCCATGAGATTTAATACCCGCTGCCAACGTTGCTGGGCTTTTTCCGGACTAACTAGCGGATCCCAAGCATTAGGGGCGGGAATAATCCCGGCAAGTAGCGCTGATTCTGATAGATTCAGATCTTTAGCACTTTTACCAAAATAGGCATTAGCTGCTGCCTCTATCCCGTAGGCACCCCTACCAAAATAGATGGTATTCAGGTAATCATTAAGAATTTTTTCTTTAGGTACCTGCCTATTTATCTTCAATGCCAATATGGTCTCTTTAAATTTTCCGGTATATCCCGTATTTTTCCCGGTGTAATAGTTCTCTACATATTGTTGGGTGAGGGTAGAAGCTCCCTGGGTGGGCCGTCCTCGCACGTTATTCCAGAGGGCGCGGGCAATACCTTTAATATCAATCCCACTATTTTCATAGAAAGTGCGGTCTTCGCTGGCTACTACGGCATCACGAATATAGGTTTTTTCAAAAGACTTAGTATCTACGATGGTACGGTTGCGTTCCGCAAACTTTCCCATCATCTTATCACTATCGCCCCAGTAGACGGTGGTGACCTGGGCATTAGCAAATTTTTGAGCCTCGGGTACTTCCAGGCGATAGTAGGCAATCAAAAAGGTAATACATCCGGCAATAATCGCCACCAAAATTAGCCCGGTTACTAGGCCCAGGATTCTCTTTACCCACAGACCAACTCTGCTGCGAACGGGATTTTTTTTAACCTTAGGGTGCTTTTGTCTTGAAGTTTTATTGCTGGTAGCTGTCTTAGTCTTTTTATTGTTTATTCCTTTGACAGCCGCCTGGCTTTTAACCCTATTTTTAGTCTGAGGAGACTTCACCGGAGATTTTGCATTTTTTGCGGAAGTGGAACGGGGCTTGCCAGCACTCTGCGGGATACTTGGCACTTTACGGGCAGCACTGGCACCTGGTTTAGTAGGGTGCCGATATTGATCCGGGTTTATAGGCGCGAAAATACGTTGATCCCCTGCTTGTGCCCGTGCCTGGAGTTGCTCTTTTTCATGTTTGCGGCGCTCAGCTCGAGAGGAAAACTTCTGCTCTCCGGCTTTGTTGCCACGCGATGAGTGCTTTTCGGTCATAAGTACAGGTTAGCTTAGTAAAAGGGTTGAGCTACTCAAATTTCATAGGTAATAGCAACTTTTATTTGAGGTTGCTTCCCGGCCATGGTGAATTATTTAAAAATTTTTATTTTTTATTTTTCTAGCAGTCATCACTACCTAGAATTCTCGGGATTATTATCTAAAGATGCAGCATATAAAGGTTTTGAACTTGTGAATTGGTAGTTAGATTTCTGGGGATGGTTTTGGGGACAGAGAAATATCTAGCAAGTTATTCCCGGTTTATGAACAATTTTGTAGTCACGATCCCCAGATATACACAGGGTTATTCACAGGTGTGGAGAAACCAGCTCTAACCTGTAGTCATGAGAACTACATTTTTGTAGTTTTGCTGGTAGATGTATTTAAAAATAAAGGTAAAAAATCACTCAAAAGTTTCCTTAGGTAATGGGGTGGTGGAGTAAATCTATTGACTAAATCACTTTGAGTGGCGGGCGGCTTGGCGAATTTGGTTGGTTAATTCATTAACGTGATCAAAAATTTGGGGTTTGGACTTCATAAGTTGGGTGATCTTCTTATTGGCGTGCATTACCGTAGTGTGGTCGCGTCCTCCGAATTCCTTACCGATCTGCGGTAATGATAGCTCGGTAAGTTCCCGGCATAAGTACATGGCGATCTGGCGCGCCTCGGTTAGAGAACGTGAACGCGAAGGAGAGCATAAATCGTTAACGGTGGTTTCAAAATATCCAGCTGTTTGTGCCTTAATCAGAGCAGGGGTGATTTCTTGATCATTGGGATCAGAAACAATATCTTTAAGCACCATTTCTGCTAGCTGTAGCGTCAAGGGTTGTTTAGTAAGGGAAGCGAAAGCAGTAACCCTAAGGAGGGCGCCCTCTAGTTCGCGGATATTGATAGTAAAACGCGAGGCGATATAGGCCAAGACTTCCGAGGGAGCTTCCACTTTTTCCTGACGAATTTTGTTACGCAAAATAGCGATGCGAGTTTCTAAATCAGGAGGCTGCACATCGGTTAAAAGACCCCACTCAAAACGAGAACGTAGTCGCTCCTCGAATCCTTCTAATTTTTTGGGAGGAACATCGGAAGTAATAACTACCTGCTTGTTGTCATTATGTAAGGAGTTAAAAGTATGGAAAAACTCCTCAATAGTTTGTTCTTTTCCCTGCAGGAACTGAATATCGTCAATCATCAAAATATCGATATTGCGATAGCGCCTTTGGAATTCGTGGGCGCTGCCTTCGGAGACGGAATTGATGAAGTCGTTAGTGAATTCCTCAGAGTTTACATAACGCACCTTGATATGGGGATAAAGGTTAAGTGCATAGTTACCGATGGCGTGGAGTAAATGAGTTTTACCCAGCCCGGAACCACCGTAAACAAACAGGGGATTGTAGGCTTTGGCCGGAGCCTCCGCTACCGCGATCGCAGCGGCATGAGCGAAGCGATTAGAAGCGCCAATTACGAAGGACTCAAAAGTATATTTCGAGTTTAGACGACTTTCAAAAGGTTTTTTTACCGAGGAAGCGGGAGTAGATTTAGCGACGGTAGTTTCAGTCTTTTGGGGAAGAGGAGCAACCGTTTGTTGCTCGGAAGGATTAATGCTTTGTCCAGTATCCAGGGAAGGATCTACCGAGACCGCCAAAATTACGTCGCGAGAGGTAGCAACCGATAGTGATTCTCGTAAAAAAGGAGCTAAGCGGGTTTCAATAATTGACTTCGAATAGTTATTGGGAGTGGCAATAATAATGGTGTTTTCGTAGGTAGTTAAGGGTTTTGACATTCTTACGAAGGCCAGATCGGCTTGACCTACCTGTGGATTTTGTTTTAACTGTCGGATCGCGTCTTGCCAGACTGACTGTAGCGAACTTGACATCAGTTTCTCCAAAATTTCTAAACATCAATGTGACAGGCCACCCCCACGATGGGGATAGTAATGATTCTAGGATAAAAACAGGTTATCCCCAATCTGGGGAAAAGATTGTGGATAACTTACGTGGTTGTAGTTTTAACTCCGAATCCCTTCCCGCGTGCAAAAACTAGGAGAAATTGAAATTTTTAAAAATAAAAAATTAACATCTTACAGCTTTGTAGTTTTTCTAAGTTCCACAGCTTAGAATCTATTGAGAAAAAAATAGTGTTCATAACCACTCAATAACTATTTGACCTGGCAAAGCGCTATGCGTAGGCTTGCATATGTTGTCTAATCTAGGCTAAATGAAACTAAGATGCCGGAGTCTTATCCGGTGAGTGCATAACATTCAGGAGAACTAAAGTGACAAAGCGGACTTTTCAGCCGAATAACCGTCGCCGAGCCAAGAAACACGGATTCCGGGCAAGAATGCGTACCCGCGCAGGCCGCGCTATTATCGCTAATCGCCGGCGTAAGGGGCGCAAGGATCTTTCGGCCTAAAACATGTTGCCCCAGGCCAATCGCCTGAAGAAATCAGCCGATTTTTCCCAAGTTTTTCGGCGTGGCAATAGCGCTGGAAACCAACTAATGGTGGTGCACCACCTACCCGACCAGTTAGGCACTGCGGAGCCGCTGGTCGGTTTCGTTGTACCAAAAAGAAACCTACCGCGGGCAGTAGATAGAAATCGCATCAAGCGGCAATTGCGTGCTCTAAGTGCTGGGCGGATACAGAAGTTTGGTAGCGGTAGTATCACGGTGGTGCGCGCCCTCGGGAAAGCTAAAAATGCTTCCTACCCGCAACTAGGGGCAGCTTTGGATCAAGCTTTGGCTCGGGCGCAGGCGAAAGGGAAAAAGTGAGCAAAAATCTGGGGCAGGCGAGTTTAGTTTTTTTAGTTCGCCTTTATCGGCGCTATATCTCTCCCCTGTTCCCGGCTCGCTGCAAGTACTATCCCACTTGTAGCACCTACGCGCTTACAGCCTTAAAAACGCACGGTGCCCTGAAAGGGAGCCTCCTTTCGGCTTGGAGACTGGTGCGTTGTAATCCTTTTTCCGATGGTGGGGTGGATTATCCACCAGAAAAAGGTAACTGGAAGAGCGCGCCCTATCACCAGATGACTTTAAGTGAACTCCAAGCACATTGGGCAAAGATAGATAACGCCACCATGTCTACTAGGGGATAATAAGTAAAGGAGCATATTGATGATGCTAAGTACGCAGCTGTTAGCGGCAGCAGCTAATCAACCCACTTCCGGCGGATGGTATGACACGGTTTTATACCCTTTCAAATGGGTCACCGCCTGGGTACTGGTAGGGATTCATAAAGGCTTAACGGTTCTGGGGTTACCGGAAGGTCCCGGGGTTACCTGGGTAGTATCCATCGTGGTGTTGACCATCTTTGTGCGGCTGCTTATTATTCCGCTGTTTATTAAGCAGATTAAGTCGACGCGGGGCATGAGCGCGATCCAACCGCAGATCAAAAAGATCCAAGAAAAATATAAAGGTCGCAATGACCAGGTCTCTAAGCAGCAGATGAGCCAAGAAACTATGGCCTTGTACAAAGAGTACGGCGTTAATCCCATGGCCTCATGTTTCCCCTTGCTGATTCAATTGCCGATTTTGGCGGCCCTGTATCGGGTGCTGTGGCAAATGCCGTTAATCGCTAAGAATCCGGGAGCCCATATTGGCGGTTTTGATTCCCAGTTAGCTTCGGAAATGGATAAATCCACAGTTTTCGGAGTTTATCTATCGGACACTTTCAACAACAGTGCTTCTAATCCCACGACCACAAAAATTCTGATCATTGTGGCGGTAGTACTCTATGCCGGATTGATGTTCTTCCAACAGTTCATCAATATGCGGCGAAATATGAATGCCTCCAATCCGCAGCAAATGCGGATGATGAAGATGATGGTCTACGTAATGCCCCTGATGACCGCCTGGTTTGGTTTCATTGTGCAGATTGGGGTGTTGGTTTATTTAGTAGTGACCATGGTGGTCAGCTTTATTCAACAGCTGTTCGTAATGCACTATCTGCCCACCCCTGGTTCTCCCGCGCACGATGCCCAAATGCGACGTCACCAGGAAAAATATGACAAGTTTAAAGAGGAAACGCTAGCGGAGTACAATCAGAAGCTTTCCGAAATGGGGCTAAGTGGCGACGACGTAGCTAAAGGAATGCGTCTTGAGGTTAAAGCCAATCGCAAGGGCGACGAGGATCCCTTCTCAGGATTAGAAAATGGAGAGCAACTGCGTGAAGGAGTGGCGCTCCACAAGGAAACCCAGGATCGGCTGCATAAGAAAGCTCAAGATCTCGAGCTAGAAGAAAAACCAAAGAAGCCCCTAAAACAATCGCGGATGATGGCAGCACTACAGAAGAAAGCTGAAGAACAGCAAGCTGCCATCAAAACAAGTACCCGTAATGCCCAGGCGCAACCGAAGAGGTTAACTCGGGCTCAGCGTGATGCCCAAGCTAAACGGCGTCGGCAAGCCGGCCAGCTAAGTGAGCAAGAAAAAGTGAAACGCCGGCAGGCACGCAGGAAGAATAATGCGAATAAAAATCGGGGTAAGAACCGATAGGATCATTGCAGATAGCTAAGAGAGGAATAGGTGCCATGAGTGAAGAAGCATCTGCGGAACGAGTTGCCGCATTGGAAGAAGAGGGCGATATCGCCGCTGATTATTTAGAAGAGCTGCTCGATATTGCGGATCTAGGTGGAGATCTCGAAATCGATGTAGAACACGATCGCGCCAGTGTCGATATTGTGGCTGATGCGCAAGATCTAAATGATCTGCAACGTCTAGTGGGCAAAGAGGGCGAAGTTTTAGAGTCCTTACAGGATTTAACTCGCCTGGCAGTTTCCCAAAAAACCGGAGAACATTCTCGGTTGATGCTGGATATTGCCGGTTATCGGCAAGAACGTAAACAAGAGTTACGCTCTATTGCGGAGGAGGCCATCACCAAGGCTAAAACCACGGGTGAGCCAGTACGGCTGGAGCCGATGAATCCGTTTGAGCGGAAAGTTTGTCACGACGTGGCCGCCGAAGAAGGCGTATATTCGGGTTCGCAGGGGCAGGCTCCCAACCGGGCAGTGGTGATTTACCCCGACGCTTCTGGTCCGGAATCAGAAGAAGAATAGATCTCAGGATGTCGACAATATCTCGTGGGATATTGTCTGATTGGTAGTAACAGATTGTGGCTATGCAACCGGAACTGCACCTTGAGGTAGCTCAACCAGGAGCTGAAGTGGCGGCGTTTTTTGGTTCCTCCTATGGAAAGATGCAGGCTTATGCCCAGATGCTGGCGGAGCAGGGGGAACTGCGGGGCCTGATCGGTCCGCGGGAATTACCGCGGATCTGGCCGCGACATATCTTGAATTGTGCGGCGGCAGAAAAGTTTTTACCGCTGGGCCGTGACGTAACCATTGCCGATGTGGGATCCGGAGCTGGACTTCCAGGGATTGTTTTGGCAATTATGCGACCTGATCTTAAATTCTTCTTGATTGAACCTTTGGCTAGGCGGGTAGTGTGGCTAGAGGAAGTAAAACAAGAGTTAGGATTGGATAATGTGGAGATTTTACGATCTCGCAGTCAGGATCTCCCTTCCGAGCAGAAATTTTCCGCGGTTACCTCGCGAGCGGTGGCGAATTTAAAGAAGCTGGTTCGCATCTCCGGGAAGTTGGTGGCTCCTCGAGGACGGATGCTAGCAATTAAGGGTGAGCGTGCTCCTTTAGAATTGTCGGCGGCTGAGGCGGAGTTGCGGGCAGCTAAGCTTGATAACGCACATATAGAGGAAGTTCCTTCTCTAATGGACGATTCGATTACTCGGATTATTGTGGCAACCAAACGCCCCTAGTGGCTACCTATTTTTTGCATTTTTGGAGGCATAATGAGCAAGCATCGTTTAGCTGATGCCGCTATGGTGGAACAAGCAGATACCGATGAAGAGTTTTCCAGAAGGGAACGCGGTAGCTCTAAGCTTCAGTTGGGCGCTTTACCGCATCCGCAAAGTACCCGGGTAATTGCAGTAGCTAATCAAAAAGGTGGGGTCGGTAAGACCACCACCGTTGTAAATATCGCAGCGGCTCTGGCTTTAGGCGGCCTTAAAGTACTGGTAATTGATGCCGACCAGCAAGGTAATGCTTCTTCTTCGCTGGGATTTCGGCATCTAGAGGAAGATCAGAATTCTCTCTATGAGGTGATGACGCAGGGAATACCCCTGCGGGAAGCCTTGTTACAGAATGAACAACTACCGAATCTGTGGGTGGTACCGGCCTCTATGAATATGGCTGGGATTGAGCTGGAACTTAATGAGCGAACAAATTTTCAACAAATTCTAGCTGAAGCCCTGGGTGAGTTACTTTCTAGCGGTGAACAATTTGATTACATCTTTATTGATTCACCCCCTTCATTGGGAATTATGACGGTTAATACCCTAGTGGCTGCGAACGAAGTATTGGTACCCTTGCAGGCGGAATATCTTGCTCTGGAAGGGCTCACGCAATTGACGAAAACCATAGATATGTTGGTTATTCGGCTTAATCCCACTCTGCGTTTCACTGCCATTTTACCGACTATGGTTACCACTAATACCTTGCTCAGCAAAGGAGTATTAGAAGAGGTAAAAGCTTATTATGGTGACATCGTGATGCAAACTATTATTCCTCGTAACATTGCCTTGGCGGAAGCGCCCTCTCATGAAGAGTCAATTTTGACTTACCAACCGGCTTCTAAAGGTGCAAAATGTTATTTGGATGCTGCATATGAGTTAGTTAGTCGTGAGGTGAAATCGTAATGGCGCGAAAAAGTCATTTAGGGAGAGGACTGTCGGCACTGATCCCTACCGAGCCGGTTGAAAATAGAAGAAATGAAATTGCGAAAGATGCTAATACCCGACCGGCAGATATTTTTTTTGGAGGACACGGACATTCCCCTAAGGGTGGTTCGGCAAAAGATTTATTGGAACCCCGAAAAAATGTTTCACGTGAAACATCGAGTGTTTCTAGTAAAAAGGTAAATCGAAAAACTAGCACGTCTGGATTGACGAAGAAAAATCTCAAATCTGATGCGAAACAAAAACCTGCAGCGGATGATGTTTCACGTGAAACATCACTGGTGCCAGTGCCAGGTGCAAAACTAGAATTAATTGAGGTTGCTAAGGTACATCCGAACCGGTCACAGCCGCGACAAACCTTTGATGAGGACGAAATTGCTGAGCTCGCTGCCTCGATAAAAGAAGTCGGCTTACTCCAGCCGATCGTAGTACGCACAGATCCGACTGATAAAAACGCGTACGAACTTATAATGGGAGAACGGCGTCTGCGGGCTTGCCAACTAGCGAAGGTACCGCAGGTTCCAGCTATTGTTCGCGAAACTAGCGACAATAAAATGTTGTTGGATGCGCTAATTGAAAACCTGCATCGGGTACAGCTAAATCCTTTAGAGGAAGCTGCCGCCTACCAGCAATTGATGGAAGATTTTGGGTGTACTCAACAGGAGCTATCTAGGCGGGTTGCGAAGTCTCGTCCCGCCATTACCAACGCCTTGCGATTATTACGCCTTCCCGCCAGCGTACAACCAAAGGTCGCTGCGGGAGTACTTTCGGCGGGACATGCGCGGGCTCTGCTGGCGGTTACCGATCCCCAAGATCAGGAATACTTGGCCGAGCGCATCGTAGCTGAGGGACTATCAGTACGCTCTACCGAAGAAATTGTGGCGCTGGGAAATGTTCGGGGAGCACCTGTACGTACTCTTAAGAGTGGGCCAAGGCGCGAAATTCAGCTGTCACCGACTCAGACTGCTACTCAGGAACGGTGGACAGAAATTCTTGATACCCGAGTATCACTTAAGCCCGGAAAGAAAATTAGCAAGTTGGTCATTGAGTATGCTGATGAAGCTGATTTGGAACGTCTGACCAGCTTACTAGAACAAGCTAGGCAGTAGCCTTAAAAGGTACCAACTAGCATCGCTCCTAATTTGTCTAGCTGCGTTGTCCCCTACCAGCGGCTTGGAGAGTGATGATCTCGATTAATTTTCCGAAGCCGGTATCAGCCTCAGCTGCTAGTGGCCACAAAGAAGTATCTGTCATTCCCGGAACCACATTTGCATCTATAAACCAGGGATTACCGTCACCATCAACGATGAGATCGATGCGTGAAAAATCTTCTAATTCTAAAACGCGATGACATTCTAAAGCTAGGGTTCTAACTGATTTATCAAGCTCGGACGCTAAAGGTGCCGGAGCAAAAAATTCGGTACGTCCGGTTAGATAACGCGCGTCAAAATCGTACCTACCCACATCGGTACGGATTTCCACCGGCGGAAGCGCCCGCGCCGTTCCCTGTTCTTCCACAATCGATACCGAAATTTCACGACCCTTGATGAACCGTTCAATCAGTACTTCATCATCATAGGCAAAAGCGTTTACCATCGCGGTTCGCAAGGCACCCTCGTCCTCAACGTAGGTAATCCCCATTGCTGATCCGCCGCGAGAAGGTTTCACCATCAACGGATATCCCAAATGCCTAGAGACTTCCTTGAGTAGGGTATCGGCTCCTACCTGGCGAAATAGAATCTGGGGAAGTGCAACTGACTGGGGAGTAGGCAAGCAATTTTTTTCCACCACTGATTTGGCAACCGGTTTAGAAAGAGAAATCCGGCAGCCCTTAGGACCGGAACCTACATATGGCAATCCGCTCAACTCTAATAAATCTTGTAGGGAGCCATCCTCGCCCTCGCGGCCGTGAATAATCGGCCACACCACGTCGGGTTCAAAATCTCTTAAAGAATTAAGTAAATCCCGGTCAAGTTCTAAACTTTTGAGTTCATGACCAAATCTGCGTAACTGGGTCGCTACTCGATTCGCAGAACGTAAAGAAACCTCCCGTTCATGTAGCTGTCCCCCGGTAATAATCGCAATTTTTAAGGCAGCGTCACTAGTCATTGCTCTTACCTTTCTGCTGGGAAGCAAATAACTTAACCAGTTCCATTTCCCGATGCACCACCTTCGCTAAACGGCGTACCCCTTCACGAATCTCACCTGGGGTGGGATAACAGAATGAGAGTCTAATATTTTGATGTCCCTGGTCAGAGGCATAAAAAGCGGTTCCTGGAGTATAGGCAACCAGCTCACTGACTGCTCTATTTAGCATAGCTTTGGAATCTAGACCTTCCGGGAGAGTTAGCCAAGTATAGAAGCCACCATCGGGCACCGTCCAGCTGCATTCAGGTAGATAATCATGTAAAGCAGTTAGCATGGTATCGCGACGACCTCGGTACATTTGCCGGTAGGAATCGATCTGTCCGCGCCAATCATAATCCCGCAGGTAGGCATGAATCGCCATCTGCCCGACCATAGAGGGCGATAAAATGGCTGATTCCGAAGCCACCACTAGTTTGTCTCGTACCGCTGGCGGTGCGTAGGCCCAGCCAATCCTGAAGCCCGGCGCGAATATCTTAGAAAAAGAACCTAAGTAAACTACCAGATCAGGTGCTAGTTCTACTAAGGGAGTTAAGGTCTGTCCTTCAAAGCCGAGCAGGCCATAAGGGTTATCCTCCAGAACCAGAACCCCATATTTGCGGCACAGATTAACTAACTCTTTGCGCCGAGAAATAGACATGGAAACCCCAGCAGGATTATGGAAATTGGGGATGGTGTAAAGGTATTTAATTCGTTTTCCTTCCGCCCGAATCTGCTCTACGGTGCGGGCAAACTCTTCGGGAATCAAACCTTCGTCATCTAGAGGAATATGACGGACATCTGCCTGGTAGGCCTTAAAGACACCTAAGGCTCCTACGTAAGAGGGCGATTCCGCTAAAATTACGTCTCCCGGCTCAATAAAAAGCTGCGTTACCAGGTCTAATGCCTGCTGGGATCCGGTGGTTACCACCACGTTATCCGGGTTGGCATGGATACCTTCGGCGGCCATGACCTCAGTAATAGATTCACGTAAAGGTGCCCAACCTTGACCGCCACCATATTGCATTGCCTGCTCGCCATGCTCGAGCACCAATTGCTGGGCACTATTAGCTAATTTTGCGAGCGGAAGGTCATGGATATTGGGCATTCCGCCTGCTAGGGATACCACTTCGGGACGGGATACCACTGAAAACAAGGCCCGAATTTCAGATTCGCGAAGGTTATGAGCTCGCGCGGCGTAGGAATCCTGCCAAAGATCCAGATGGGTTCCATGTTTCTGCGCGCTCATTTACGTCTCCTTTACTAGATTAATTGCTATTTTCACACGAAGAAGCCAGGTGACCAAAGCCGAAGCCATAAAAAACGCAAAAGTGGAGTAAAACGGCTTTACTGGAGAGTTGATTTCGGCGCGTTGTCCTCAGGGGACTGACGTTTTTGACCACGTAAAAACCAGATCAAGGTTCCTAAAAAAGCTACCAATAATACTAAAAGTAAAGGTAAAAGTAAATCCGGAAGTACACTAGCTGCACTGGTAATCCGGGTTTCCAAAGCCACTTGTTGGGCAGGGGTAAGTAGGGAGCCTAAGTTAGTACCCCCCGTAATTATTAACAGCACGCCCACGACCGTGAACACTAATCCCGATATCAAAGAACCCCACGTAGTTTGCCGCCCTAAAAACTTTAGCGGACGCGGGTGGAATAGGCGCTGCTGGCGGGCAGTTAAGGAACCCCAGATTAGAGAAAGTAAAGCAACCGGGGTGAACATTCCCAGGGCGTACCAAAACATCAGCGCGGCGCCGCGTAAACTGGAACCCGTTAAGGTAGCGGCTGAAAGCACCGCACCCAAGATCGGACCGGTACAACCGGATCCAGCTAACCCATAAGAAATACCAAAAAGAAAAATGCCAATGACGCTAGGTCGAGTCGCACCTCCCAAAGCTCGAGGTAACGGCAGTTTAGGTAACGGAAGCGCAAGAACTTGGGTGATACCTAAAAGAGTGATTACCACCCCGACTATTAGGGTCAGCATATGGGAGTGGGAAAGCAACCAGCCCCCCAGCCCTCCGGCGGCAAAACCTAAGGGTACTAAGGCGATCACCAGCCCGCCTAGGAATATTAAAATTCGCTGCAGTAGTCGCGAGCGATCCTCGAAAGCGCAAGCGAAAAAGGCCGGTAGTAAAAAAGCACCACAGGGAGCTAGGAAGGTAACTAATCCCCCTAGGTAGGCGATAGTAAAGTTAATAGACATTAGCGAGTCTTAGCTGTTTTAGCTGCTATTTCAATGGTTTGAATAAAGCTGTCGGCAGGGAGAGCACCAGTAATTACATAGTTGTTTATGAAAAATGCGGGAGTACCACTAAGTCCGACTGCATGTGCATGAGAACTTTCATTTTCAATAGTGGCGGCAGTTTCGGCAGCCGCAAAATCTTGGTGGAAACGTGCCAAGTCACTAACGCCACTAGCTTGGGCTACTTGGGTAACTAGCTGTTTATCCCAACTAATATGACCATTACCCTCCTGAGCAGCTAGTTTGGTGGCGTTAAGCAGGTACTCCCAAAACTTTCCTTGTTTAGCTGCCGCGATCGAGCCGGCCGCTCCTAGGTCAGAATGGTATTGCGACGCAAAAATTGACAGGTTATTGAACTCTATCCGCAAAGTCCCGTTATCAATATAGGGTTTTAGCTTTGGGAAAACCGCTGATTCATACTGGTAACACATGGGACAGGAAAAGTCAGAGAACTGAATCATAGTTACCGGGGCTTTGGGGTCTCCGATTGCCCGCGGATCCGCTTCATCATTCCGATAAAAAGATTTAATTACCTTTTTTCCCTGTTCTTCGGTTACCGCGGTAACTCCTTGCGGAAGCTGATCGCTTTGGCGCTCACTCGAATCGGTGCTGCGATCGCTTTGACTGGCTACAGGAGTATCGGTGATGCTACTAGCAGTAGATTTGTCCGATCCCAGATAGTAGGCAATGGAAAAAACTAACACTAGTACCGAGATCGCCAGCAGCGTCAGTATCACTATGGCTGCTGGTTTCTTCTTTATCGGCGCCGGGTTAACGGAGTCACTCATAAACTTATTACCTTTCCTCACTTCTAGCCTAAGGGAGATTAGGTGAAGCTAGCTAGTTAGTTATAGCACGTCACGTCGCTGCAGGTGGTGCATCGCCAACCAGCCAATGGGGGCGCGCATCCAAAAAGTGAGTAACCGGTACAGCAAGGCTCCGGATAAGGCAATGGCGCCCGGTACCCCCGCTACTTGCAAACCAGCAGTTAGGGCTGCTTCCACCGGCCCGAGTCCCCCCGGAGTGGGAATCAGCGAGCCCAAAGTGTTTGATACCAGGAAAGTAACCGTAATAGTAGCTATTGGTAAATGGTAACCAAATGCTGCCAGAGCACAATAAAACGCTGCTACCTGCAGACCGGTTTGCATTAAACATCCCAGGGTGGTGAGTGCCATTCTGCGGGGACTGGAAGTAATCCAGATTAGGCGTGGCCAAACTTGGTGAAAAGTGGGTTGCACTTTTGCCCAAATCCATTTACGTACCTGCGGAACCGCCATAGCCGCCACCAGTAGTGCCACTATCGACAAGACGGTCGCCAATACTGTCGAGGAGGGTAAACGCACGTTCATGGAGGTTCCGGTAAACATAACCATGACGGCTAGTAACGCTACCGTAATAACAAATTGGAATAGTTGCATCAGGGAAACGGTTGCGATAGCGAGAGCGCCGGTCATCTGTTTCTTGGTTAGATACCGCAGGTTAAGGGCGCCCACTCCCACTCCTGCGGGTACTACTAACGAAGTCACCGAGCCCGCCAATTGCAATAAGAATAGCTCGCCGTAGCCTAACCGATTGGGGGTTACTGCCTGTAGGGAAAGTGCTTGGCCGCTACTCATAGCTATGGCAAAGAAAGCCCCGATGAGAATCCACCAGACGTTGGCGGTAGAAATCGTGGCATAGATTTCTTTGAAGTTTAAAGAACCCAAAATAATCAGTACTGCCATAACTCCCAGGGCAGTGAATAGCAAAGAGGAGTAGGAGAAGCGGCGTAGCTGAGCTCGGGGAACCGGGGTGGGATCACTCTTGGCTTGGGAGAAGAGTTCTTGGCGTAGCGTCGCTAGCAGCGGGCTCTTGCGGAGTTTTTGTCTAGTTGCGGAAGGTAGCGCCAAGGTTTGCAGTACTGGCACCATAGCTTCGATTTGAGAAGCGGGAACTACTGCTCTCATGGCCGCAACTGCCCGATCTTTTCCAAGGTAAATACTAGTTAAAACTAGCAATTGAACCTGGTCAATTAATATCGACATTTTGGAGGCGGCGACTTCCCCATCTGCCCAGTTCAGAAAGTATAGGGATCCATCTGCTCCTAAACATAAGTTGTCGGCATTAATGTTACGGTGAGCCAGGCCATTTTGATGGGCTTTTAATAGCTGTGACCAGGCAGCACGTAATTGTTCATCGGAGATATCAGAGGGAGAGAGGCTAGAAACAGCGCGTAACGAAACATTGTCTTCGAAGATATTTAGCATAGTGCTTCCATAGTGAGCCAGACCATGATAGGGACGAGTTTTAAGCCGTGCCCGGGTAGTCATAGCTCCCATAAGCGCCGTGTATTCTCCGTTTTGCCGCACGGTCGCAGCGGTTGATTTTGAAAAAGAACGTAGCCGCAGATTGGTCCAGATTCCAGTGATCCAAGTGGAGAGGCGGGAATCTCCATCGGTAGCTATCATGCGATAGCGACGATTGTTCTCAGCAATAACGCAATAAACCCTTTCACCGGGTCTTACCGTTTCCGTAAAAGCTTTTAGGTCGCTACCAGCAAAGGTGGCTAGTTCTAAAACTGGATCTACATCGAGGTTTTTCCTTTCCATCTCCCCGACTGGTGCCACAGAACCGCTCTCGGTAGTGAAGGTAACCTCCTCTACGCTAAGCAGATCACCTTCAGTAGGAGGATCGAGACGTAAAATCATCCGGGGAGTGATTCCCACTTGTATCAGAGCAGTAATCAGCGCCCGTCCCGTCGGACGGTAATTGCGTACCCCCCAGAAGTAACGTCCTAGGCAACCGGTTAAAGTTCCTAAAAATACCGTGATCAGCGCGGAGGGTAAGGTCATCCGTCCCTGTAAGACCGCTAAGAGTAAAATGGCCCAAGTTATTACCCAGAGTACCCGCACTAACTGATCACGCCGGCGTTCACCGGCCATAGTCATCATGGCCACTACCGAAGTGAAGGGAACAGAGATTGCGACTATTGATCCCTCGACTGACCACACTTTCAAAGCATTGGAAAATACGTAGGGAAGCGCAGAGATTAAAGTAGCAGCCCCTAAAGCTACTATTCCCCCGACGACGGCAGTGAAAGCAGCTTGAAAGGTGCGTACCCATTGGCGGCGCAACGCCAACATGGCGATTAAAGCTATCGGAGCTGCCAAAATAAATAGGTTTTGCAACATTGAAAGCGGAAGGAGCAGAATCTGAGCCAAAGTGGTATTTACAAATACTTTGGTCAGATCCTGGGCGACTGCTTGGGTCGTGGCATGAGCGTAGATAGCCATTAGCACTATCAAAACTATGGCTGCTAGGTACATCCCGGCACGAGCCAGGTCGTCAATGCGCCGTAAACGGGAATTCTTCGCGTCAACAATTTCGGCGAGGTGCTGATCTAATAGTGGACTAGCCATCTCCCCCGAAAAACTCATGTCTTGATTCTATGTGCAATCTAGACGCATACCTAGATGTGAGCTTGCGCCCAGCCGGCTTTGCGGCCTGTCCGCCTCTAGGCATGCTCGTCTAGGATGAGAAAGGTTCATGAATTAGCATCAGGAGGACGAATGCTTGCGTCTGTAGTACCCGCAGGAGCTTTGGATTATCTAACCGACCCTAATCTTCTACTTAACACGCTATTGGCAGAACTTGGGGGCTGGATGGTGGCTGCGGTCGCCCTGATAGTCTTCATCGAGTCTGGGGTGTTATTTCCGGTGCTACCAGGTGACTCTATGATTTTTGCCCTCGGTATCTTGCATAACCGGATACCCGGAGTCCCGGAATGGTTAACTTTTCTAGTACTATTTGTGGCCGCTATCTGCGGAAATATGGTGGGGTACTGGTTAGGACGTAAGTTCGGGCGGCGGCTTTTCAAAGATGATGCCCGCTATTTATCAACTGAAAACATGCACAAATCTGAGGATTTCTTCCGCCGCTACGGTGGGGTGGCGTTAGTACTGGCGCGCTTTGTACCCTTTGTACGTACTTTTGTCCCCATCATTGCCGGTATCGGTAAACAAAATTACCGCCTATTCCTGATCTGGAACATGGTGGGAGCCGCCCTCTGGATCGGAGTTTTCATGCTGGCGGGAGTACTATTGGGAGATATTCCGGTGGTAGCTAATAACGTAGAGGTAATTGCGATTGCAATTGTGGCCATCTCGGTGTTGCCGATGGTAGTTAGCTACTTTAAAACTCGATCCAGCAAGCAAAAAGCCGCCAAATAGGGCAGGTTAAGAACTAGCCGAAGGAGATCGATTATTCGTCGCGCTCGATGGCGACTACTTCGTAACCGGCCTCTTTAATGGTTTCGCGGATAGTCTGATCCTCGATTTCATAATCCGTGAGGATGGTGACTTGGCTGGGTTCGTCACTGCGTAACAACACTGACACCCGTTTGACGGTTTCTAAAGCTTCTAGAGCTGCAGTGATATGTTCTACGCACTTTTGGCAAGTCATCCCGGTAACTGAAATATCTATGGTGCGGTCATTGGCTTTCTTACCGGGTTGTTTTGCTGGGAAAAACCGCATGATACTTCCTCTTCTCTAATAGTTCTACCTAGCCTAAAGTTTAATCTCTTATAGAAGTTTTGCAACGCCGGGTGTTAATAAGGCCTAGAGATAGCAAGACGGGGCAGGAGATTGAGGGAATCTCCTGCCCCGTACCTGACCGATCTAGAAACCGTTAAGGCCAGTTCCCAGTGGACTTAACCGTTAATCAACGATCTGGTCAGGGCTATGGCGCCACCTGCGCCAATCAACCCAAGAACTGCAATCGCGGCAATGGTACCGAGCCCACCCATGCGGTCAACCACACTGGGGTTGGCATTGGCGGCTCTAGCCGCGGCGGGCGCCGAGGGCGCCGCCTTGGGTTCTTCTACACCCTGAACTTGACTGGCGGTCCCATTGCCAGTGCTTTCCTGCGCATTACCGGACCCTTCCTGAGCCGGTTTCACGGAGTTGTCCGAGGTAGTAGAAGAATTATTATTACTTGCGTTATTAGAGGAAGTGGTGGGAGCTTCGCGGTAACGAACCGGACCGGGAACCGTCACGGTGCGAGTGTTTTCCCGATTCTGAATAATGGTGCGTACCGGAGCAGGCTGCGCGGGAGCAGGGTTGGCAGCCTGTCGCTGACTAGTTGCAGCCTTAGATGCTGCTGCGGACGAACTGCTGGGATTTGCTGCTCGAGGGGTCGTTTTCTTTTCTGCAGGGTCAAGAGTAGGTGCCGGGCGTTCTACTGTCGGGGCTTCCGGGGTATCCGGAACTTCGGGAACATCAGGATGGCTGGGTTCAGTTTCCGGGTCAGTTTCCGGTGGCGGGGCGGGGCGAGAATCCAGTACTCTCAAGTCGGCCGCTTCCGGGGCGCGGAACTGGTGCAAGGTTAATAGGGGATTCCAATCCTGCTTCACAGCCTGCGGATTCACTAGGAACTTTTTGATTTCCAGGTACTTATCAAAAGTATTGTTTTCCAAAACCGTGCTGAAATCGTATTCGCAGCCTGTGTTTACTCTCAAAGCGCCGTAGATCTCGTCCTCTAGCTGGACAAACACCCAGGGATGGAGATCCTTTACCGAGCTGTCAAAGTGGTAGCTGCCTGCCAGTCCGAGACCCGAGTTCCCTACCGAGCCTTCCAACCACCGCGAGCTTTCTTCAGCGCCAGGTTCAAAACTGTACATATAGCCGCCACCGTTGGGGTTGGTGTAGCTGTCGCGGCTGGGGAAGGGGTTTTGATCAGAGTCAGAAACGGTTAGAAACCAATCTTTACCGGCAGGGAGTTTATTAATCCGTACCTTTTCATAGCCCAACTGATCCGAGCCGATGCATCCGGCTAAAAACTTGGGGGTGTTCGCAACTGAGGTAGATACCGCTAGGTTACCGGCTGGCGATTCATCTGCCAGGTTACCGGCCGCCGCGACTGCTAAGAGACCGGCAGGTATCAATGCCGTTGCGCAAACCCCGGAAACTAGGGTCTTGGCGAAGTTCTTAAGCCTCATGATCAAATCCCTCATCTACTGCGGAGCCGTTGTTGGGAACGCTCTATTTATCTGGTACCAGTTCTAATCTTACCGCTTGGTTAATAAATTGCCAGCTGATAATTATCTAATCTAGATGACATATATCACAAAGAGGTCTGACCACCCTAAAGAGCATCTTCTTTGGGGTTTGAAAATGCGAAATTCGCTGGGAAAAAGCTGCTTTCAATACTTACCACCCGGTAAGTATTAGTTTTTTAATGCTTCCCCGGTGGCGAGTTCGTCAGCATATCCGAAGTAGGTTTGGGGGGTAAGCGCCAACAATCGAGACTCGGCGTCCTCAGATAGTCCCAAGGAAAGCAGGAATTCTTTCATCGTTGCCTCGTCAACTTTGCTATCCCGAGTCAGCTCTTTCAGCCTTTCATATGGGTTATCCATACCCGGGGTTCCGGCTAGTCCCTCTACCCGCATCACCTGTTGCACTGCCTCGCCCAGTACTTCCCAGTTCTGGTCAAGGTCACGCGCCATTACCTGGCTCGCCACATCCAATCCCCGCAAACCTCCCTGAAGATTGGATAGGGCGAGCAGCGAGTGCCCGATAGCTACCCCAATATTGCGTTGGGTAGAAGAATCGGTTAAATCACGCTGCAGACGCGAAGTAACTAAAGTCTGCGCCAAAGTTTCTAGCAGTGCACAGGAAATCTCTAGGTTAGCTTCCGCATTTTCAAAACGAATCGGATTCACCTTATGTGGCATAGTGGAAGACCCAGTAGAACCTTGCGCTGCCAGATTCTGGTGGAAGTAACCCATCGAAATGTAACTCCAGCAATCGGTGGCCAGGTTATGCAGGATCCGGTTGGTACGCGCCAAGTCGCTATAAAGCTCACTTTGCCAGTCATGCGATTCAATCTGGGTAGTAAGCGGATTCCAAGCAAGACCCAAATGTTCCACAAACGACTTAGATAGCTGCGGCCAGTTAGCGCCGGGCACTGCCACTTTATGCGCTGCCCAAGTGCCGGTAGCACCGTTGATCTTGCCTAGGTAGTCGGTCTTTTCGATCCGGGAAAGTTGGCGGCGCAAACGGAAAGCAAACACTGCCATCTCTTTGCCTAAAGTCACCGGGGTGGCGGGTTGACCATGAGTATGTGCCAGCATAGGAACTGTAGCGGCCTGGTTAGCTAACTCGGTTAGCTGGTCAACTAGCTGGCGCGCCTGCGGTAGCCACACCTGCTGCACCGCGGCTTTAATCCCAATGCCGTAGGCCAGGTTATTAATATCCTCAGAGGTACAAAAAATATGTACCGCAGCCAGGTAGTTAGGCAGGGAAGTTTTATCCAGGACTTCCGAGGCGCCACGTAGCCGGGCCTGCAGGAAATATTCCACTGCTTTCACGTCATGCTTAGTTTCGGCTTCGATTTCTTTTAGCTCCGCCACTTCAGCTTCGCCAAAAGTAGTGATCAGGGAGCGCAAATAGCGTTTTTCGTCCTCGCTAAAGGGGCTTAACCCTTTCAATACTCGGTTCTCGGCCAAGAAAATTAGCCACTCTACCTCGACTAATAACCGGGAGCGGTTCAAAGCCGGTTCTGATAGGTAATTGGTGAGCGCACTAACCTGCGCGCGGTAGCGGCCATCCAAGGGGCCTAAAGCAATATCGGTCTTGGCGAAATCAAAGCAGTCATCAAAAAGGGTTTGCATAACTCCCATTATGGCACGAGCTTGCACGGTAGAGTTTTCCGCGAGGGTCCGGGCAAAGTTAGAAACTGGCCGGCTTGCGGAGGTTAGCGATAGAGCCGCGGATGATTTTGAAACCCGAAAGCGCAGCGAGCAGAAAAAGGGCAAACTTAAGTTATGAGTCAGGTTCGAGTACGGCAGGTGCTTTCCGGCCTGCCCGCCTATGTGGCCGGGAAAGGCGATGCCGGCAAAGTAGTTAAGCTATCTAGTAATGAGCTGCCTTTCCCACCCGCAAAGCCGATTATCGAGGCCGGTGAGCGCGCTCTGGCCAGTATCAACCGTTACCCGGATGCTATTGGAAGCGCCCTGGTAGCAAAATTGGCGGCGCATTACCGGTTAAACCCCGAGCAAGTGGTGGTAGGCCCGGGATCGATTCAGGTACTAGCGAATGCATTAAGCGCCGTGGCACAGGCGGGAAAAAACGTGGTCTATGCCTGGCGTTCATTTGAGGCTTACCCGATTCTAGTGGGAATCACCGGCGCCTCTTCCCGGCAGATCCCGCTTAACAGTCACGGCGGCCACGACCTGGATGCGCTTTTAAGCGCGGTAGACCAAAACACCGCCGCGGTTATCCTGTGTAGCCCGAATAATCCTACCGGGACTTCTTTGACCCAGACTCAGGTTCGCGAATTTTTGGCGGCTTTACCTTCGCAGGTGCTGGCGGTTTTGGATGAAGCCTATTTCGAATTTGATACTTCCCCCGGTCACGTTGACGGTGCGACTTTACTCGCGGATTTCCCTAACCTTTTGGTGCTGCGTACTTTTTCGAAAGCCTACGGATTGGCTGGCCTGCGTTGTGGTTACGGTTTGACCAGTCCCTACCTGGCGGCAGCGATCCGGAAAGTAGCTACTCCTTTTGGACTGTCTGCGGTGGCGGAAGCTTGCGCCCTGGAGGCACTGGCCGATAATGCGGCGATGCTCTCTCAGGTGTCCCAGATCTGTAAAGAGCGAGAGCGAGTACTCAGCGAATTGCGTAATCTTGGTTGGACAATCCCGCAAGCAGGAGGCAACTTTATCTGGTTTGGCGCTCCGGTAGGGGAGCAAGTTCAGGCAGCGGCGCTTTCCCAGGGGGTACAAACGCGCGGATTCCCCGAGGGCGTGCGGGTAACTATCGGTAGCCGGGCAGAAAATGACCAGTTCCTGGCGGCTATTAGCAGCATAAAACCCCGCTAAATCACTGTTTTGTGGGTATGGGCCCGATAATTTTTTAAACCAGTAAATCGCGGTAGCCCCAAAATAGGTCGCGCCGCCAATCGGCCACGGCCGGATCTACTGGTATCGCTGAGGGGAGCTGCTGGGTGAGCTGTTCGCTAAGGTCCACCGGCATCGCCTGGGGAGTACCGGCACTATCAAGTAGAAAAACTACGGGCCAAGTTCCGGGTTTAAATCCTTGAAAGCTGGCGGTTAAAGCCCGCAGTGTTTGTCCGGTTGGTATCGGGAGGTCGGGCGCTAAAGAAACCAGTAGCTCGGTGTGTTCATTACTTGCTGGGGTGACCTCTAAGGATTCCGAAGCAATCGGAGTCAGGGCGTCTGCGGTAGGAATCCCCGCTACCAGGGGTGTTAAACGCGGCAGATTATGGGCTTCCACCGTGATTTCAAACTGTCCCCCCGGGTTAAGGAGGGCACCTATCGGCTGGGGGTGTTCGGCGTCCTCGCGGATCGCCTCGAGATGTTCAGTTAGGAGGGCGGCGTTAACCTTTCCAGATGCAGGGGAGCGCAGGCGGGTAGCGTAGGCAATTAAAAATTGGGAGTCTCCCTGGGAGCAGAGTTCACCGCTGCTATAGACGGGGTAGATCGCGAGGGCGCGCAGCAGTGGTTCCAGTCGGCCGGTAGCTCTCGTCATATAAATGGCTTGATCCAGGGGCCCATCTTTTTCTCTTTTTAACCGAAAATCTCGCACCCGGTTACGTATTGCTTTTTTCATTTAGGGGTGTAGCCGGGAAAAAATAAGTAATCCGATACCGGTCAGCCCGGCAGCTCCCAAACCGAAGGCAAATACAGCTAAAGAGGAAGAACGCACCCACTGCTTGGAAGCCAGATCGGTAGAAGTGCTATCTGCCTGGAACTTTAAGGGATCTCCGTTAGCTGCCTGGCTATCGGAATTGGAGCCGTTTGTGGCGGCAGAGTCGGAAGTGGCAGCGTTAGAACCCGGGTTAGTTCCCGCGGGATTTTCTGCCGGGGAAGAACCAGTTGCCGGGTCGGGCAGGGTGGGGAAGGTATTTGCCGGCGGTTGGGCTAGCCGCGGACGACTTAGCGAGCCTCTAATTCCCGCAGAATTAGTCCCGCCTAGCTGCGAACTTGCTTGTAGTCGCGAAGAGGAAGACTGGTTGGGGTTAAGCGCCGCACCAGTATGTCCGGCGGCAGGTTTCGAGGGGGGATTGGTTCCCGGATGAGAGTTTCCGTCCTTATCCCCCGTGTGGGGTGTAGGAGTAACCGGGGTGGTCTCTCCCGGATCAGGAGTGGGGGGATTATCAGATCCATCCCCGTCTTTTCCATCGACAATGTCCTGTAAATCTTCAGGAACACGGGCTTCTTTACCGACGATAAAGGTGTAGGCCATTTCGGCCTGGTAAGACTTATCGGGATTCTGCGGATCGGTAGTGAGGGCTTTTAGGTAGATGGTATAAAAGCCGGCTTGGCTAAAACGCAGACTAATCGAGTCTTCTTTGCTTAATAGCAGGTTTTTAAATCCACTGTCCGAACTGTTCTTAGCCTGGGAATAAGGCATTTCTTGGTAGGCGCCCCCAGACTGCGTGGACCATGACTCTATTGTCGTTCCCGGATCCCAAGTCTTCACTTTGGTCACCTGAAAAACGGTCTGAGTTTTATCACTAAAACCAGAGGAGGACAGGGCTGACTCATCTGAGGCAAATATCGTTCCGTAATAGACTGGGGCGACAGCCTGCCCGTTTTTATCGGAAGCAACCCGCACGCAGGTGCCAAATTTGGACTTGTAAGTCGTGACTTCTTTACCCTGTTCATTTACGGTTTTAAGGGTTCGGGCATCAATAAACTGATTGCTGGGATCTACCCGGGACTGCCAGGTGGTATTGGTATATCCCAGGTAGGTTTTCCCGTCGGCATACCCTAAATAAATCGGGGTATTTTCATCGGCGTCATTAACAAACTGCTCCCCACCGGGACAATTGTTCTTTGCCCAATCAGTAAGATCCGGGGGCTGGCCAGCTGGGTTGGGAGTGGAAATGCTGGTGGCCGGCGTGTCGGAAGGAGCGGCTTGGGCTAGAGGAGCAGAGCAAAAGCCAATGCACAGCGGCGCTGCTGCCACTAGGGTAGTGGCAGCAAAACTGCTGATCTTGCGCAGAATGCTCATAATTGATCGCAACTTTCCAACCCAACCAATATTCTTACGGCTAGTGTATCACAACATTAAAGTTTAGCGATCGACTTTTAATCGAATTCCATCAAAAGCGACTAAAGTCCTGGGGTGATGAGGTCTCGATGAGAACAACAATGTGAACAATTTTAACTTAGTTATCATTGCTTTCAGCTTCGGCAGCGGCACGCATCGCGGAAGGTAAGGCCTCTAGAATCCGTCCGACTGCCCGATCATCGTGAGCCGAAGATACGAACCAAGCCTCAAAACCTGAGGGGGGCAGGGCAATGTTTTCCTCTTCCATCGCATGGAAGAAAGCCCGGTAACGGAAAGTTTCTTGCGCGTTTGCCTCCTCAAAATTGGTTACCCCGTTTTCTGCTGGCGCCTGCCCGAAGAACACGGAGAACAAACTACCTGCCCGGTTTACTTTCAGGGCAACCCCCGCTTCTGCGGCCTCGTGCTCAATTGCTCCGATGAGAGCATCGGCAACTGCCGTAGTGCGGGCATACACCGTGTGATCTGCCAGTTCTAAAGTTTTTAGCCCGGCAGCAGTAGCCAAAGGGTTCCCCGAAAGAGTACCTGCCTGGTAAACCGGACCGAGCGGTGAAAGCTGCTCCATAATTTCGCGGGAGCCTCCCAGGGCTGCTAGCGGCATTCCTCCTCCGATAACCTTGCCGAAAGTAAAGAGATCCGGCACGAACTCGGCTTTTTCGAGCTCGTTTGCCCTCCAGCTAGCTAGCTCGTCCTCGTCGGAAAAAGCGGGAAGCTTAGCGGGGAGGTCTACCCAGTAATTATTTTGCAGTCCCCAGTATCCGGAAGGACCGACCCGGAAACCAGTTAGCACCTCATCGGTAATCATCAACGCCCCATACTTGCTGGTAAGTGCGCGAATATGTTGATTAAAACCGGGGAGGGGAGGCACGACCCCCATATTGGCGGGGCAGGATTCACAAATAACTGCCGCGATCTGTTCCCCTTTGCACTCGAAGGTTTCGGTGAGGGCGTCAAAGTCGTTATAGGGAAGCACGATAGTTTCCGCAGCGACGGCGGCGGTTACGCCGGCAGAGCCCGGTAGCCCCTGGGTGGCCACCCCCGAACCAGCCGCAGCTAGCAGGCCATCGGAGTGACCGTGGTAGCAACCGGCAAACTTAATGATTAGGTCACGTCCGGTTACCCCGCGTGCCAAACGAATCGCGGTCATGGTGGCTTCGGTACCGGTAGAAACCATGCGCACCTGTTCACAAGCGGGCATGCGGGCAGTAATCGCCTGCGCCAACTTGGTTTCGTTTACCGTGGGCGCCCCAAAAGAAAGTCCTTTTGTGGCAGTTTCTTGCACAGCGCGTACTACCGGGGGGCAAGAGTGTCCCAGTAGCGCCGGTCCCCAAGACCCCACCAAATCCACAAACGTGTGGTCTTCCTCGTCACGTACATACGCTCCGAACGCCTCTTTAATAAAGTGCGGAGTGCCGCCCACACTTCCATAGGCGCGAACCGGCGAGTTAACTCCTCCGGGGATCGCTTTTTTGGCTTGGGCGAATAGTTCTTTATCGGATTGGGGTGCTTGCTCACTCATGCGCCCATTATCGCCCACAAGTCCCCAAGAGGCGATAATTGCGGCCTTTACACAGAACATTATTTAGCTTTTTCCATTTTTCTCTGCCTCCGCGAAGCTGATATCACCTCAGTTCGAACCGGCTGGGGGGACAGGAAAGGGTAAGGGATGAAAGATTTCGGATTGCGCGCCTTGGTTTGGGTGCAAACTCGGCAGGCAATTGCGCGGTTAAGAAGCGAAGAGGACGGGATGACCACCGCCGAATACGCAATCGGAACTTTAGCGGCCGCCGCCTTCGCTGGTCTGTTGATGGCAGTCATTAAGGGAGGAGGGATAAAAAGCGCCTTAACTGCAATTATTAAACAAGCACTTTCGATTTAAAGTGACAATAATATTTGGGAAACATCCGCAGTCGGCGCAGTTCTTTAGATGGCTGCGCCGATTGTGGCAAATGCGTCGAGATAGTCAGGACGGTTACGCCACTGTAGAAACTGCCCTGACTCTTCCTGCCCTAGTAGCAGTAGCGGCGATGGGTTTAGGGGCCGGGGCAGCTGGCGCCGCCAAGGTGCAAACCTGTGACGCGGCCCGCACGGCTGCGCGTGCGGTAAGTATCGGAAAATCTTGGCAAGGCGGCGGCTTTGTTGGGGTGACTGTAGACAGCAGTGGGCAGTGGGTGCGCGCCACGGCCAGTAAAAACCTGGTGGGGAAAGCAAAACTTTTACCCGCGGTGACCTGCAAAGCTAGCACGCTGAAAGAACCAGAGTTAGCGATGGGGATAGAGCCGTGAAAACCGGGAGGAGCCACGCCCAGTTATCCCCCACCGCACCGGAGGCCGGGTCGGCAACTATTTGGGCGGTGGCATTTATTAGTTTGTTAGTGGCTTTGGCGGTGGGGATTGGATTATTAGGGGGAGCCTTAAGTGCGAAGGCACGGGCACAAAACGGGGCAGACTTTGCAGCTTTAGCCGCCGCTCAGGCTCATTTTTATGGCACCGCGAATGCTCCTTGTGCCTTAGCGTCCCAAGTTGCTCAGGAAAATGCGGCGTCCTTAGATTCCTGTATTTTGCGTGCTAGGGACGCGGAAGTATCGGTGCGGGTAAAAACGGTTTTTAACTGGCAACTTAAAGCCCACGCCCGAGCCGGTCCCGCCATTAATCCCCCTTAAAACGGCCGCATTAACCGGCAGTGTCTTCCCGCCCAAAACTGCTCAGTAAAAATTCTAAAAGATCACGTCCTGCAGATTTAGAGAGCATTTCGTTTCTATTCCCGCACTTGGGGGAGTGGATACAGCGCGGACAGCCCTGTTTGCAAGGACACTCATTTACTTGCCGATAGGTTAACTCTAGCCAGGTTGCTAGCTGGCGAAAGCCATGCCGCGAAAAACCGGCACCTCCGGGGGTGCCATCATAAATAAACACCGTGGGCAGGCCGGTTTGCGGATGCTGGGTTAAAGATAGTCCCCCCAGATCCCAACGGTCACAGGTGGCCACTAAGGGAAGCAAGCCAATCAGGGCATGTTCGGCTGCGTGCAAACCTCCGCCCAACAGTTGTTCTTCGTTTAGCTGCAACTGTTTAACTACCTTTTCTGCAAGCGTGAACCAGGTGCCGGTAGTTTGCAGGGTGCGGGTGGGGCAATCCAATTGGAAAGTAGCTTGATAAACATGACCCGGCAGGCGTAATAGATCAAAAGAAGTAACCGCGGTTTGCACCTCGATCCGCCCGTAATGCCAGCTGACTCCCTGCGAAGGGGTCAGCGGGGTTACTTCTTCTGACAAAATCGAAATACTGGTATCCGTGTTGGGGCGGGTACGTAGCTTCTTGGGACCGGGAACCACTTCTGCGATGTCGTCTTCTCGGCGAGAAACCTGCCAGACATGGCCTTGATGCACATAAATCGCATCGGGGTGCAGCACGCTGTCCGCCCGGGAACTATCAACCGTGCCTATTACCTGGGCGCTTTCCGATTCAATAATTTGTACTTGGGCACTATCTCCGCGAAGTTTTACTGCCTGCCAGGGCGAAAATCGTTTAGTGATATCGAAACATAGTCCCCCCGGCCGATCTACCAGCAAGCCTTGCTGGCGAAGCTGAGACATGATCTGGGCGCTAGCCTCCCCGAATAAAACAGTATCTTCACTGGTTAAAGGAAGTTCTGCTGCGGCACACAGCAGTTGGGGAGCCAACACAAAGGGATTTTCGGTGTCGAAAACTATTTGCTCGGCAGAACGAAAAATCTCTTCTGGGTGGTGAGCGAGAAAATCATCTAGGGGATTATCGGAAATCACTAAGATGCCCAAGCCATCTTGCCCAGAGCGACCAGAACGACCAAGTTGTTGGAAGAAACTGGCGCGGGTTCCCGGCCAAGAACAGGTGATGGTGGCATCCAGCCCGGAAATATCGATTCCCAATTCTAAAGCGGAGGTCGCTGACAGGCCTTGCAGCGTACCTGCGCGTAGCTCTTTTTCTAACTTTCGGCGCTCTTCGGGCAGGTAACCGCCGCGATAGGCGGCCACCCGGGACATTAACTGCGGGTTACGGGTGCTTAACTGATCCCGGGCGATCTGGGCAATAGTTTCCACTCCCTGCCGGGAGGGGGCGAAGGTCAAAACTCGCCCTCCGCTATTTACTAGCTGCGCCAGCAGGCGCCCACCTTCCCAAATAGCGGGGTAGCGCGGCGCCTCTGCCGCCGCAGCCTCACTGTGGTCGGCGGCTTTTCCAGTTACTTTTGGCCCCTTCTCTACAGAGATACTTTCCCCGGCGCCCTCCTCACTGGTTTCCCACGGATTTTCTTCTTCCCAGGAAGCGGGATCACTAGCTTCGATTAGCGGCGGGCGCCACACAAAAACCGTGCGTGCCCCGCAGGCGGAAGTGTCGCGGTCAATAACCTCTAGTTCCCGTCCGCGCCCCAATAGATTAGCGCCGTGAGCTGCCGGATTAGCGGTAGTAGCCGAGAGTAAAGCAAAGACCGGATCAGCTTGGTATTTAGGGGCGAGACGGCGCAGGCGGCGTAATATCAAGGCCACATTTGCCCCCAATACTCCGCGGTAATAGTGCGCCTCATCCACAATCACCAGCGACAATCCCCGCAAAAAAGGGCGCCAGAGCTCGTTATGAGGCAACAGTGCAAAATGTAGGAAATCGGGGTTAGTCAGCACTACGTCGGCGCCCGCGCGTGCCCATTTTTTAATTTCGGTGGGGCTGTCGCCATCTACCGGGGCGACCTGCAGATCCAATGCGGCCAGGTTGGACCAGTGGGTTAAAGCTGTCGCCTGGTCACGAGCTAAGGCCTTGGTAGGCGCTAAGTAGAGGGCGGTAGGGCGGGTACCCACCATAGATTTTTGGCGCCGTGCCAAGAACGCCAGCCATGCCGCCAAAGATTTGCCGGATCCGGTTCCGGAAGTCAGAATCACGTCCCGCCCACCATGCAAAGCATTTGCACAGCTAACTTGATGTTCCCAGAGGCGTTTAATTCCGTCGGCTTTAAGTGCTGTCTGTAAATCTTTTTCTACCCAGCTTGGCCAGGGCGTAAAACTGGCGCGCCGGGCAGGTAAAACGGTTTCGTAGAGCAACTGGTCGCTGCTAAAGGAACGCAATCCGTTCGCCAGGTCAGCGATACTCACCGGGGTCTCCCTTGTTGACGTGAAAATATTATTAATTTAGAGCCTGCGCCCAAAACCCTTCTGGTTGTGGAAACCACAGGGGTGACAAAATAAGGTTAAAGCATGACTAGCGCGCTGAGAAGGGGACTGACTGCCGGTTACGTGCGGCGTTTTTCGGTGGCGCTATTTGCGGTCTGGTTGTTTGTATCCTGTTACCTGATTTTTGTGGGTACCCGTGCGGGTCAAGCTACCGATACGTTGGCCATGTTTGCGCTATCGGAACTCAATGGCGCATTTGCGCCTTGGGATCAAGTATTGCTGCGGGAATGGTATTTATTCATTTTGGTTCCGCTAATCGCGGCGGCAGTGATAGTTGCTCTGGTAAGACGGCGCTTTGCTCTGGGCGCCCGGATGTTGGTGATGGTGGTGGCAGCCACGGTAACCACCCAGCTTCTCAAGCACTTTTTGCTGTCTCGTCCCGCGCTCGGAATTACCTACTATATGACGAATTCCTTCCCCTCCGGTCACACTACTACCGCCGGAGCGGCCGCGGTGGCGCTGGTGATGGTAGCGGCTGATCGCTGGCGGGAAGTAGCCACCTATCTGTCGGCGCTAGTGCTCTGGTTGGTGGCTTTAGCAGTAATCGTAGCGCGTTGGCATCGACCCTCGGATGTATTTGCCGCCATCTGTGTAGTCGCCGTATTCTCCCTGTTACTTTCGCCCCTGGAGCTGGGGGGAGAACGGGGGCAACGGGCTTTGAGACGAGGACGGATTGTCACCTTCCTGGCGGCGATCATGGTTCTGGTAGGAATAATGATGGTCTCCTACGGCTATTTTCAACTAGGTGCCGGCACCCCTTATTTTTCTGTCGGTAGCGCCAGTAGTGACTTGCGGCAGCTCGCGGCTTCGCGTCACCGACTCGCCCTCTTGCTGGCAGGAGGAACTGTCCTTACCCTCGCCGGAGCTTGTTGGATTTTCGTTTTCGAGGTAGCGCGAGCCGGAATGCGTACTCGAAAATTTTCCTCTGTTCCCGCCTAGGCCCTTTGCCCCAAAAGGTTTTTGGGGTTTCGCGCGCTCTCGACAGCTTACGCTGGGGGTATTTCCGCCCTCGCCAGCAAATATGAGAAGAATCAGCGCAAACACAATATCTAGTGGTTAACATTTGGGAAACCTACTATATCTCGTGTGTCTTTACCTTTTTCTACGCGGGTATGCCTATAGTCGATAGCGGTGGCTACACAGCCGTAGACAAACAAGAAGAACTTGAAGGAACTAGAAGAGGATAAAAATGGCACCCCAAACGAAAATGAAGCATTTGGTTGATCCCGCTCAGACCGTAAATGAGTATCTATCCAAGGCTGATTGGCGGGTAAACGCTAATGCAAACCAGGGGTATTCGCTGGGGGGACTGATCCTTAACGCTTCGGGCAAGCTGATTGCCAACTATTGGCTAAACGAGGTCTACACTCCCGAAATCGGGCAGGCGCACCGCGAGGGTGACTATCATATTCACGACTTGGATATGTTTGCCGGTTACTGCGCCGGCTGGTCCCTAAAGCAGCTGTTGCAGGAAGGTTTTAATGGGGTTCCGGGTGCGATTGCCTCCAATCCGCCGCGCCATTTTTCCTCTGCCTGCGGGCAAATCGTGAACTTCCTGGGAACCTTGCAAAACGAGTGGGCAGGGGCGCAAGCTTTTTCTAGTTTCGACACCTATATGGCGCCGTTTATTCGTAAAGATAACCTGGATTACGAGCAGGTTCACCAGTGCATGCAAGAACTGATTTACAACCTGAACGTGCCCAGCCGTTGGGGTAGCCAGTGTCCCTTCACTAACCTCACGTTCGATTGGACCTGCCCCGATGACCTGGTGGATGAATACCCCTTGATTGGGGATGAACTGATGGACTTCACCTACGGGGATCTGACCGAAGAAATGGAGATGATTAACCGGGCGTTCATCGAAGTGATGACCGCCGGGGATGCTGATGGCCGGGTTTTCACCTTCCCCATCCCCACCTACAACATCACTCCCGACTTCGATTGGGATTCCCCCAACACCGAACGCCTATTTGCGATGACCGCGAAATACGGTCTTCCCTACTTCCAGAACTTCCTGAACTCGGATCTGGATCCTCATATGATTCGCTCCATGTGCTGCCGCTTGCAGCTAGACCTGCGGGAACTGCTAAAACGAGGCAACGGTCTGTTCGGTTCGGCAGAACAAACTGGCTCTCTGGGGGTAGTGACCATTAACATGGCGCGCCTTGGCTATCTCTACAAGGGCGATCTGGACGGGCTCACCCGCCAGCTGGATCACCTGATTGACCTGGCCAGCCAGTCCCTAGAGAAGAAACGGGAAGTTATTTCCTGGCATATGGATTCCGGGCTCTTCCCCTATACTCGCCGTTACCTGGGCACTCTCGATAACCATTTCTCCACTATCGGAGTTAACGGGATGAACGAGATGGTGCGTAACTTTACCGATGACGCGGAAGATATTACCGGCGAAATGGGGCATAAGCTGTGTGCCGACCTGCTAGATCATATTCGGGAACGGATGGTGCAGCTGCAGGAAGAAACTGGTCACCTCTATAACCTAGAGGCCACCCCTGCCGAAGGTACCACCTACCGTTTTGCGAAAGAGGACGCTAAACGCTTCCCCGGGATTATTCAGGCGGGAACCGCGGACGCCCCCTACTACACCAACTCTTCGCAGCTGCCGGTAGGTTACACCCAAGACGCTTTCCAGGCCTTAGAAGAACAGGTAGAACTGCAAGGTAAATACACTGGTGGTACCGTATTGCACCTGTATATGGGGGAGGCGATGAACTCTGCGGAGTCCTGCAAGACCCTGGTGCACCGGGCGCTCGCGAACTTCAAGCTGCCCTATATTACAATCACCCCCACCTTCTCCATCTGCCCAGTCCACGGGTATTTATCGGGTGAACATTTCGATTGTCCCAAGTGTGCCGCCGAAGGTAACCACGAGCAGCCCTGTGAAGTCTGGACGCGGGTAATGGGCTACTTCCGTCCGGTTACCTCTTTCAATACCGGTAAGCAGAGCGAGTACGCCGAGCGCACTACTTTCTCGCAAGAGTTAGCCGGTGTCTGATTTTTCGGCAGCTAACGGGGAACCGAGCCTGCTCGGGCAGGCGAGGCAGCTTAACATCGCGGGGCTAGTCCCGTTTTCCACCGTGGACTGGCCAGGGAAGATCGTGGCCAGCGTGTTTTGCCAGGGGTGTCCCTGGCGCTGCGCCTATTGCCAAAACTATGAAATCTTAGATTTCAAAGTGCCCGGCGCAGTCCCGTTTGCGGAGCTAGAAGAGTTACTAGGACGCCGAAAAGGACTGCTTGACGGGGTGGTGTTCTCCGGCGGGGAGGCGCTGGCGCAAGCGGCACTAATTCCGGCGGCGCGTTGGGTGAAGGCTCAGGGTTTCCAGGTGGGGCTGCACGCGGCGGGCGCCTATCCCTCGCGGCTGCAAGAAATGTTGGCGGATGGTTTGCTCGATTGGGTGGGGCTAGATATTAAAGCCTTGCCCGCCGACTACCGGCAAGTCACCGGAGTAGCCGGCGCGGATAAGGCTTTCGCCTGCCTAGATGCCGTGTTGGCCAGTGGTGTCGATTACGAGATACGGTTAACTGTTTACCCAGGTCACCCCGGAAAAATAGTGGAGTTGGCGCGGGATCTGAAGGCGCGAGGAGTGAAAAACTTCGCCCTGCAGCAGGCACGCGATCTGGGAGCGTCCCCAGATTTTAAGGCCGAGGCTCAAGGTTGGGATAGCCAAGTAAAAGCCTGGGCTCAGGAAATCGAGGAGTCGGGGTGGGAAAAGTTTTCTTTCCGGCCCGCCTAAGTGTCTGGGGATTTGGCTGCGGTTTGCCATGCTGCCATCAGCAGAAAATATTGAGAGCCGGAGTTTCCCCGTCAAAGTTGGGTTAGCAATCTACATCGCTCCCGCGCCCTGCCGGTTAGAATAGGAGCAGTATTTTCCCAACCTAAAGGTAAGCCATGACTGATAGTGATGATTTAAAGAAATTGCGCGAGCGCGCGTTGGCGCCGGAGACAGATGCAAATCAGCTGTTCGAAATATCTGCGCACCATCCGGAAGTGTATGCAGAGGTCGCGGCGAACCCGAATGCCTATCCAGACCTGCTTGATTGGTTGGAAAATGTGGGCGATGACCGGGTAAAAGCGGTGGTAGCCGCGCGGAGAGACGGTCTTTCTGGCAACGAAGCCTTAGAAAAAGGCAGCCAGGAGGCTCCGGAGGCTACTTCCGCAGAAAAAGCTAGCGCTTCCGAAGGTGACCAGGCAGAGCAGGAAGCCGGCTCCGCTGACTCGTCACCCCTAGCTTTTGCGCCCTCTACTAATGAAGAAAACGAAGCGGTAGCTACCGAGCAAATAGTAACTAGCGGCCAAGCAGCGGAAACCGAGCAGCTAGAGGAGGCAAACCTTGCTGCCGAGAGTGGGGAAGCCAAAACCGAAGAGTTAGCGGAAAAACCAGTGACGAGCGCGGAGGCAGTGGCAGATAACTCTGAAAACTCCAGTGAAGGCGCACAGTCTCCGGAAGCCGCGGGTAACGATCAGCAAAGTGATGATGCGACTCGCCTGGGAAGCCTGCCGGGCGCAAATCCGGGATCTTCTGTGCAAACGCTTGAGGATTATCCGACGGTAATGGCTGCCCCCGCGGCCATGCCTCCGTCATATTCTGCTCCTGCCTACCCGGAGCCGATCCGGCAACCAATAATGAGTCCTCCACCGGCTGCCTATTCTCCTTTCCCGGGTTACCAAAATCCGGCGGGGGAGAGTGTCCCTCAAGCGGAAAAATCCCGGCGTAGCTGGGGGATTATTGTGCTGACGGTACTGCTGGTGGTGGCGTTAATCGGTTTGGCGATTGTGGGAACCTGGATTGTTTCCTCGCGCGGAAACAATAAAGGGCAAGCTAGCGCCAGTGAGTCCGCAAGCGATACCACCAGGACAGCTACGGTAATGGAAACCACGGTGACCAGTACTCAAGCTCCCACCCAAGCAGGCAAACCGATTCCGGCCGGAGCGGTCTATCTTGAGCGTGGATTTTATACCCCCACCGGTAATATTGCTTGCTTGATGTCCTCAGGCCAAGTAATTTGCCAGATTGATCAGCGGCAATGGGAACGGGGTTGTGACGGCTTATGGGGAGTACAGCTTGACTCATCTGGAGTAACGGAAAATTGCGATTATGACGGTGCCGCTGACCCCCAGACCCAAGCCACCTATGACACTGTCTACTACAACGGTGACTATGCCTGTGAAGTGGGGCAATACACCGGCGTGAATTGTTGGAACTCTAAGACGGGTCGCGGCTTTACGATGCGCCAGGCCGACCACAGCACCTACTAGACTTCAGTAAGTCTCTTGGGGGGCAGCTTCGCATCCTCCTGCGCGCATACCCTGGTGGCTATTTAAAGCCTGGGAACGGCTAGCGATCCCGGTGGTGAACCAGTCTTCGGCCGGGTTGCGCCCTGCACAAAGCCCTAACTAGCAACCAGAGAGGTACTGCACTAGCAGCGAGGATATTACCTACTTTTTCGCTGCGGACTGCTTAGGGGTTTTAGCAGTGGTTTTCTTGGTGGTTGTCCGCTTGGTGGCAGTCTTCTTGGCTGCAGTTTTCTTCGTAGTCTTCTTCGTGGTGGTCTTCTTAGCAGTTTTACGGGTTCCGCGTTTTTTCGCCGGTCCTTTCGCTCGCTTCTCCGCCAGTAAAGTATAGGCTTGATCAGCGTCAATATCCTCTATAGTGCTAGCACGGGGTACCGTCACATTGGTAGTGCCATCGGTAATATAGGGGCCAAAACGCCCGTCCTTAATGACTACCGGTTTCCCGGAGTTAGGATCGGTTCCTAGTTCCTTCAGCGGCGGTTTCGCGGTGCGCCCGCGCCGGGTTTTCGGTTGGGCGTAAATCGCTAAGGCCTGCTCCAAAGTGATGGAGAAAATCTGGTCTTCCGTTTCTAGGGAGCGCGAATCTGTCCCTTTCTTCAAATATGGACCGTACCTGCCGTTTTGCGCGGTTATCTCGGTACCGGACTCGGGATCCTTACCCACTACTCGCGGCAGAGAAAGCAGTTTCAAGGCATCATCGAGGCTGGCGGTTTCGATCGACATAGTCTTAAACAGGGAGGCCGTGCGCGGCTTGGTACCCTTAGGGGCGTCCTCGGGTAGTACCTCGGTAAAGTAGGGGCCATAACGGCCGTTCTTTACTAAAATTACATTCCCATTATCGGGGTCTTTACCCAGTTCGCGACCAGTATCGGCCGAAATGGTGAACAGTTCTTTTACCTTTTCAGCGTCTAGTTCATCGGGCGCTAGCTCCTCGGGTACCGAGGCGCGTTTTCCTTCCGCGTCCTCTAGATAGGGGCCATACCGTCCTACCCGCACGTTTACTCCGGGTAGCACCTCGATGGAGTTCAGGGCGCGGGCATCAATATCCCCCAGACCTTCCACCGTATCTTTGAGGCCGCGAGCCCAAAACTCTCCGCCAGTCCCGCCCCCAAAATAAAAGTGCGCCAAAAGTTCTTTGCCGTCCCGTTCCCCAGCGGCGATCTGGTCTAGGTCACCTTCCATGGTGGCGGTGAAATCATAGTCCACCAGGGAGGCGAGATTTTCTTCCAGTAGCCGAACCACGGAAAAAGCCTGCCAGGAGGGCACTAGCGCTTGCCCGGCGCGATGGACGTAGCCGCGCTCAATAATCACTCCGATAGTGGAGGCATAGGTAGAGGGGCGCCCGACTCCCTTTTCTTCTAAGGTTTTCACCAGCGAGGCCTCGGTATAACGCGGAGGCGGGCTGGTTACATGCGCTGCTTTTTCCCGGTCTACCTCGCTAAACGCGACTGTTTGTCCTTCGCTTAGCTTGGGTAAGGCTGTGGAACTGTCGGTGCTAGCGTAGCGAGATTTGTCTTTCCCTTCTTCGTAGGCGGCCAGGAAGCCGCGGAAGGTGATCACGGTTCCCGAGGCGGTGAATACCAGTTCGTGAGCCTCGCCCCCGGTCTTGATTTGAGCGCTTACCCGCACGGTGTCGGTGGTTCCGCGGGCATCATTCATTTGTGAGGCCAGGGTGCGTTTCCAAATCAGTTCATAAAGAGCGGCCTGTTGCGCGCTGAGGGCGGAGCGTACCTGATTGGGGGTGCGGAAGTTATCTCCTGCGGGGCGGATAGCTTCGTGGGCTTCTTGTGCCCCTTTGGCTTTCTTCGCATAAAAACGGGGTTTTTCGGGGACAGCATCTGCCCCATATAAATCCGTAGCTTGACGCCGCGCCGCCGAGATCGCCTGACTAGAAAGCGCAGTCGAGTCGGTACGCATATAGGTGATGTAGCCGTTTTCGTACAAATACTGCGCGAGCGCCATAGTTTGCCGCGAAGACATGCGTAGTTTTCTTCCTGCCTCTTGCTGCAGGGTAGAGGTAGTAAAAGGCGGGGCAGGACGGCGAGTATAGGGTTTGGATTCTACCGAAGTCACCTGGCAGCGGGGCTGGTTCTCTAAGGCTGCCGCCAGTTTTTCCCACAGCTTTTCATCCATCACCGTGGCTTGGCGTTTTAATTGACCGTGGTCATCAAAGTCCCGGCCAACGGCAAAACGCACCCCATCCATTTCTAGGGCGCGGGCATTAAAGTCCTCGCCATCAGCGCTAAAGGTGGCGTTCAAATCAAAGTAGCTGGCGGGAATGAAAGCGATCCGCTCCCGCTCGCGCTGCACCACCAGGCGAGTGGCCACAGACTGTACCCGCCCAGCTGACAGGTGGCGAGCTACCTTGCGCCATAAAATCGGGGAAACTTCGTACCCGTAGAGGCGATCGAGAATCCGCCGGGTTTCCTGGGCTTCTACCAGATCAGTGTCAATATCGCGGGTATTTTCCAGGGCGCGATCGATGGCTTCCCGGGTAATCTCGTGGAATACCATCCGTTTTACGGGAACCTTGGGTTTTAGTACTTCCAGCAGGTGCCAAGCAATCGCCTCGCCCTCGCGGTCCTCATCAGTGGCGAGGTAGAGCTCTTCGGCTTGTGCCAAATCCTTACGTAGTCCCGCTACAGTTTTTTTCTTATCGGGGTTAACCACATAGTAGGGCTTAAAGTTATCGTCCACATCTACCGCGAACTTCTTATATCCGGACTGTTTGAGCTTGTCAGGTAAGGCAGATGGTTGCGGCAAATCTCGGATATGCCCTACCGAGGCTTCTACCTGGAAGTCAGCGCCCAGGTACCCGCTGATTGTGCGAGCCTTAGCTGGAGATTCGACGATTACCAGTTTCTTAGCACTCAAGACGTCCTCTTCCCTTGGGTTAATGATCTACCTTTATACCTTATATATACCTTGCAAACTTGGAAGGCTAACAAATGAGGTTTGTTGGCCAGGTCATGCGGAGCAACTCTCAGGCGTAACTGTTTTGAGATACCAACAGTTAGGAAAAACCAATACGAGACTTAGAAACCTTGCTTAATGATTGCTTGAACATGAGTGAACTCAAATATGGCTCATAGTGCGTGTTAGTTTTCTGGCCCAGTAAAAATTTGGCATCAACTGAGTGGAAACTTAGGCGCAAAAATTACCTGCTACCGAATCCCGGTATTTTTCTAAGTTTTTATGAGAAAACCGACTATTTAAGACTATCTACGCAGGTACGTACAGTTTCTAGATGAAAGTAAACATTAAATCATTTAAATGGTCAAAATTAGGAGTGAGGGAAGTCACAATTTAGATTCAGGGTGCTACTATCGTTAAAAAATTCTGAAAACATTCTAATAGCCCAGGTCAGTACTACTTTATGGTTGGTAAGTATTCGCAAAAGTGACCTACCAGGTGTAAAACTTTCATTTTCAAACATTATCCGCTTTCTTCATGTTCGTTTTAGTGGATAATAGTTAATGAACGGAGCGAAGGATCGTGAAGTTCACGGGAATCAAAGGATTTGGTTTCCACCAGAAGAAAACGCAAGGAACGGGAACTACGATGAAAACGTGGAAAGAACACGCCAAGACTCTGGCTGTAGGTGTTCTAGTAGCCGGTGTTGTCGCCGCAGGGGTGAACCTGGCCGACGCAGCTACCTTTTTCACCAGCACCTCCTCCGCTGGTTCGAGCGCAGTGACTGCAAACGCGATCAACACTGATAACCGTGAAGAGGTTCGTACCCGTTACCTGAGCGATATTGCCGATACTGGTTACCCCGAAAGCCCTAACAACGGTGCGGATCATAAGAACTGCCGCGCCGGCGTGGTCAACCCCACCACTGCTAACTCGGTGGCTCGGGCGCTTAACTACTTCCGCGGCCTCAACGGAGCTGAAGCGGTAAAAATGGACACCACTTCTCCGCTGCAAGATTACACGCAACAGGCCGCCCTCAATATGGCTGCCAATGGCCGCCTTTCCCACACGATTGAAAAAGGCTCCAAATGCTTTAGCTTTAAAGCTCAGCAGGGAGCAGCCATCTCCAACCTTTCTGATAGCGCGGGGCAGACTCCAGCAGAACAGATTCTGTGGTACTTCATCGATCCTTCCAGCCTGGGTGCTTCCACCATGACCAAGGTGGGTGCTAATGACCGCTTGGGACACCGGATCGCATTGATGGATCCCACCTTGTCCACCACTTCTTACGGAAACGTAAATGGCTACAACGCGATTGCGGTCACCGGAGACCAGCTAGTCAGCACCCCGGATTTCAACAACAAGCAGATTACCAATGAGGCGGCTTACAAGCCGGAAGTTATGACCTGGCCTTCGGCTGGCTACTTCCCCTACCAGCTGCTAACCGCCAACCGCGATGACCGCGACGATGTAGAACGCTGGAGCATCTCCTTCCGGGGAGACAGCAAGTCGCAGCGTCCCGACCTCTCAGGTGCCAAGGTACGCGTGACCGGCCCGACTGGCGCGGAAGTTCCCACCACTATTTTGAACAACAAGCTCAATGGCAAAGGTCCGGGAACCTGGAACTACTACAGCACCCTGTTAATCAAGATGCCGAAGATTACCGATCTTCCGGTGGGCACCGATGGCTCCCGTGACTACACGGTTAGCGTTTCCGGGATTAAGGGCGCGGCTCGTTCCTCCTACACCTACACCGTGAAACTGTTCGATCCCATGATCTCCTCCAGCCAGATGGCTCCCCAGATCAAGGTGAATGCTGCTCCTCGCGTAGCCCAGGGCGGATACGCCGAACCTGCCAAGCTGACCGTGCAGGGCTCCACCGGGATGAAATACCAGTGGCAGCGCTCCAAGGATGCTGGTAAGACTTGGGAGGACGTCAAAGACAAGTTCCGGATTCCCGCTGATCACAGCTTCTACGGAACCGCGAACGATCTGGACTACGCCCCCGGTGCTCGCACCGAAGATAAATGGGGTCTGCTGCGGTCGGCTCCGATCGCTAGCCGCGCCGAGGCCGAGTCCTTGCGCTTCCGCTTGAAGGTCACCAACCCGGTGGGTACCTCGATCTCGGAACCGATGAAACTGGAATACTACGGATTCGATCAGGACAAGGTAGTTCGCCAGGGCGACAAGCTGATCGCGAAGGTTACCTTGCAGGGTAACTCCGATTCGGTGGAGCGTTTCAGCGACGTGATCTGGAAAGACCAAAACGGTAAGCAGGTCGGAACCGGTGACACTTTGACTCTGACCCCCGATATGAAGGGCAAGCAGATCCGCCCCACCGTGCAGTTCTGGCTTACCTCGTTCATGTCAGCTTCTCTCTACGAGCTGAAGCTGCCCGCATACTCCGTTGGGTAACTTGCGTTTTCTAAACCTGACGGTCCCAAAGAGGGTCGCGTCCTTAGGGACGAGGACGCGGCTCCTCGAAAAATAAAAGAATCCAGTCGTTACCTGGCTGATTGGCTTCAATAAGTGAAAAGAAAAATCTGGCTCCTAGGACGTTCCCAGTCTAGGAGCCAGATTATTTTTATATAGCAGTGGGGGCAGGCGTTTCGCCTGCCCCCACAATAATGGTTGCTATTCGATTAGCTTATTCCGGTAGCCGTTCTTGGGTAGCGGCCGCAAAAATATGCCGTCCGCCCTCTTTAATCCGTACCGGCATCACCGATCCTGCTGGCGGCGCAGAATGCGGAGCCACCCGGATAGTTACCTGGTTCAAAGAAGGACGACCATCTTTGCGATGTTCTTTGGCCTCATGACCATCCAAAGTGCCGTAAACATAGGCGTCAGAGCCCAGTTCCTCTACATGGGTCACTTTGATCGGAATGGTGTGTTCCGGATCCACCGCGTCCTCTTGAACCTCGAGTGCCTCCGGACGGAAACCAATAATGACTTCCCCGTTATCCTCGGGCTTGAGCGCATCCAAAGTAGCCTTAGCCAAAGGTATCTTGGCTCCGCCAAGTACCGCGGAACCATCCTGTACCTTGAAGGTACCGATGTTCATCGCCGGCGAACCAATGAAGGCAGCCACGAACGCATTTGCGGGGCGATCATAAAGCTCCCGTGGGGTGCCCACCTGCTGCAAAATACCGCCCGCGATCACCGCGATGCGGTCGCCCATGGTTAGCGCCTCTGTCTGGTCGTGAGTCACGTACAAAGTAGTGACCCCCAAAGTGCGCTGCAACTGGGCGATCTGGGTACGGGTCTGCACCCGCAGCTTCGCATCCAAGTTCGACAGCGGCTCGTCCATCAAGAACACCTGGGGTTTACGCACAATCGCGCGCCCCATAGCCACACGCTGACGCTGACCACCAGACAGAGCCTTCGGTTTACGATCCAAATATTCGGTCAGATCCAAAGTTTCGGCAGCCTGCTCAACCCGCTTGTCGATTTCCTCTTGCGGAACCTTCGCGATCTTGAGGGCGAAGCCCATGTTCTGCCGCACCGTCATGTGCGGGTAAAGCGCATAGTTCTGGAAAACCATCGCGATATCGCGGTCTTTCGGCTGCACATTGGTGACATCTTTATCCCCAATGAAAATCTTGCCGGAGTTAATGTCTTCCAGACCGGCTAGCATCCGCAGCGAAGTAGTTTTACCGCAGCCCGAAGGCCCCACCAAAACCAGGAACTCGCCATCTTCGATTTCCAGATTCAACTTATCAACAGCCGGGTGATCTGAACCCGGATAGATTCGAGTTACCGAATCAAATACAACTTTTCCCATATTTATATATCTCCTCCACGGGCAGGTACGTGCCCGACGATCCGAGTGGAGTGTCTTTTTGTAACTGCGGGAAATCCCTTCCCCACGTGTCACCTGCGACACAGGCGCAGTTAGCGCCTAAACTCAGTTTGCCATATTTATAGCCTCCTAGGAAGTGTAATCCCTCATAGTGCCGTCAATTCCACTAAAAATTGTTTCTTCAGAGGCGGGATCCGGGAGCGCTAGCTCGTCCTCACTCGGGATTTTTAGGTTTCCGGGGGAGCTCCTAGCAAAATGCTAGGGAGAATTGCGGAAGTCCCCGAGGAAAACCTCGGGGACTTCCCTAGGAAAAGAAACTACTTACCCTGGTTGGCTACTGCCGCAATCTTGGCTTCAGCATCCGGATCCAGGTAGGTTCCGCCCTTCTTGACCGGCTGTAGATTTTCATCCAGCTCGTAGTACAAGGGAACACCGGTAGGAATATTCAAACCGGAAATATCCTCGTCACTGATCTGGTCAAGGTGCTTTACAATCGCGCGCAAAGAGTTACCGTGCGCTGCCACCATAACCGTCTTGCCGCTCTTGAGTTCGGGGACGATTTCCTGATCCCAATAGGGCAGCAGCCGCTCTAGCACCTGCTCTAGGCATTCGGTGCGTGGAATCGGCTCCCCGCTATAACGCGGATCGGTATCCTGCGAGAACTCGGAACCCAATTCAATTTCTGGGGGAGGAGTGCTGTAAGAACGGCGCCACAACATGAACTGTTCATCGCCGTACTCGTCGCGGATAGCTTTCTTGTCTTTGCCCTGCAAAGCGCCGTAATGGCGTTCATTCAGGCGCCAACTGCGCTTAACCGGAATCCAGTGGCGATCAGCCGCATCCAAAGACAGATTAGCGGTCATAATCGCCCGGCGTAGCAGAGAAGTGAAAACAATATCCGGCAAGATGTTCTCTTGCTTCATTAGTTCACCGCCGTGGGTGGCCTCCTGGCGACCCTGATCGGAGAGCGGAACATCCACCCAACCGGTGAAAAGATTCTTAGCATTCCATTCGCTTTGCCCGTGACGGAGCAATATAAGTTTGTAAGTCATGGTTTAAGTGTCTCATTTTCTAGTCGTAGCTGCACGGGGTATAAGTCCCGAAATTACTTCAAATGGGTGCGGTAATAGGCAGAACGTATTTTCGCGGAGATACGTCCTTTCTCCGATACCTGCATATTCTGTTCCCGAGCCCAGGCGCGAATCTTGGAAGCATCGGAAACCCTGCGGGTGTCAGTGCCGGCCACCCGGCGTCCTCCTACCCGGCGTCCCGCCTGAATCCACGGATCGATGACCTCGCGTAACTTAGCGGCATTTTCCGCAGATAAATCAATTTCGTAATCAATACCGTCAAGGCCAAACTTAATGGTTTCATCCCCGAGTTCGCCATTAATATCGTCAATAAGAACAATTCTGGTTTTCCTGGCCATTATTTTGCCTTTCCACTTTTAAAAAGTTAATTCTACTTTTTATATTAACGCTATTAAAGAGACATTTCTATATATAGTTAAACGCCAACTCAATAAATACTTGGTGGTGCAATATCGGCAATAAATATAGCTTTTTAGCGCACAAATATCGCGGCTACCTGCGAGTAGTGGGTAAATTCAGTTTATAAAATCCAGAGAGAAACTCCGGTTCTTTAAGAGATTAGCTTTTTTCGCGGCCGATTTAGGCGTCCGCTACCGTAATTAATGCCGCGGCTTTCTTTGCCCGCTGTCGCGCCTGGTCGCTATTATTTCCGCGCGCGAGCGCTACCCCCATTCGCCGTCCTACCCGGGAATCAGGTTTACCAAAAAGCCGTAAATCCACTTCTGGCACCGCTAAGGCCTCCGCCAAACCCCGATATACCGGGCCTTCGCTTTGCAAGTTCGCGCAAATAACTGCCGAGGCCGCCGGGGTGCGCAGGCGGGTATCGACCGGCAAACCTAAAATAGCGCGGGCATGGAGCTCAAACTCGGACAGGTAACCAGAAGCCATAGTCACCATCCCGGTGTCGTGAGGACGCGGCGACACCTCAGAAAAGAGGACCTCGTCCCCGCAAATAAACAGTTCCACCCCGAATAGGCCGCGTCCGCCCAGTGCGGAAGTAACTTTGGCGGCAATAGCTTGCGCCTTTTCTAGCACCGCGCTGTCCATCGGAGCTGGTTGCCAGGACTCGTGGTAGTCCCCATTTACCTGCAGGTGGCCAATCGGTTCGCAAAAACTGGTGATGGTTTCTCCCGTTTGGGGATCACGCGAACGCACCGTCAAGAGGGTGATTTCATAGTCGAAATCCACCAGTCCCTCGACGATTACTCGCCCCTGACTGGCGCCGCGCCCTCCTTCCAGGGCATAGTGCCAGGAAGACTCGATGTCCTCCGCGGTTTTCAGCAGAGACTGTCCTTTGCCGGAAGAAGACATTACTGGTTTTACGATGCAGGGTAGCCCGATTTGGTCTACCGCTTGGCGCATTTCTGCTTCCCCCGAGGCAAATACGTAACGAGAGGTAGGAATATTTAATTCTTCGGCGGCGAGGCGGCGGATCCCCTCGCGATCCATCGTCAGGCGAGTGGCGTGGGCAGTGGGGATTACCGTCACCTGGCGAGAAGCGGCGATTTCTTCTAAAGTATCGGTCGCGATCGCCTCTATTTCCGGAATAATGAAATGAGGACGTACCTTTTTCACCAGGAAATCAACCTGTTTACCATCGGTCATATCTAGGACGTAGGAATAGTGCGCTACCTGCTGTGCCGGCGCGTTTTGATAGCGGTCAGCGGCGTGGACTTCTACTCCCAGGCGGGTAAATGCAATCGCCAATTCTTTACCTAATTCTCCGGAACCAAGCAGGAGAACCCGGAGTGAAGATTTTGATAGGGGAGTTCCGAAGGTAGTTGGCGTTAGCATAAAAAGCCTTTCCTAATATAAATTCCGCCTGGTATGTAGGGATTTGAATACTACTTTACGGGTTCTTTAGTGATGGAAGCAACCAAAAAGTAAGTTGGGGAAATGCCCTATGCCCTTGTACAATAAAACGTGCCTTTAAGGCAGGCGCCTGTAGCTCAGTTGGTAGAGCAACGGACTTTTAATCCGTGGGTCCAGGGTTCGATCCCCTGCGGGCGTACAACGAGGAGTCCGAACGGTGAAAAAAGCCTTCGGGCTTTTTTCATTAGTGAGGAGGACGAAGTTGTGTGTAATCCCGAAAGGGATTACTAACACAACGAAGATCCCGCTAGGGATTACTAACACTAATTTGTGAGCCCGGCCTCGCGCCGGGCTCCACCAATTTTGAGCCCCGGGGTCGAACCCGTGAGGGCTGCTATCTGGCGGAAAATTATAGCAAGGCGGGTTAGCGACTATGATTGAAGCGATCATGACCCATTGCCGATAAAGGGGAGATCCTTGCGTAAGCGTCTTTTGGCCGTACTGGCGGTAGCCGGTTTGGTGTTAGCTGGCTGTTCCAGCACTAACTCTTCTAGTAATAAATCGGAGCGCGTGCTCACAATTGGGGTGCATGCTACGCCCTCGACTTTGGATCCGTCGCATAACGATGCGGCGGCGATCACCTATGCGCTGCTCTATAACGTGTATGAAACCCTGCTGCGAGTGGACGGCAAAGGCAAGCTGGTGCCGCTACTGGCAAAGGATTACCAGGTGTCTGCTGATCGCAAGACCTACACCTTTACTTTGCGGGACGCGAAGTTCGCTTCGGGTGCGCCGGTTAATGGGGCGGCAGTCGCGAAATCTTTTAACTATCTGCTCAACGATAAGACCGTGAGCCCTACCCGTAAACAAGAAATGGAAGCCCTGAAAGCGGTGAAAGATCTCGGGGGTAACAAAGTCCAATTTGAGCTGTCTCATCCCTCTAATGCTTGGCTGTATTACCTGAGTTCCACTGCCGGGATTATCTATGACCCGCAGGCACTCGATAAGGGCGATTTGGCGACTAAACCGGCTGGTTCTGGCCCTTACACCCTGAAAGAGTGGCGGCAGGGCGAAGAAATTCAGTTAGTCACTAACCAAAAATATTGGGGAGAAAAACCCAAGGTTAAGGGAGCGACTTTCCGCTACTTCTCTGACCCAAATGCGATGAATACTGCGATGCTGTCCGGCTCGCTGGATATTATTTCCAACCTGGCAGCCCCGCAGGCACTCGATAAGTTCAGTGATGATTCCCGGTTTAAAGTACTGGAAGGCCACACTAACGGCGAAGTAGTGATGGGGATGAACCAGCAGCGCGCAGCCCTCAAAGACAAACGGGTGCGTCAAGCCATAAATTATGCTCTGGACCGTAAAGCGGTGCGGGACGCCGTTTGGGCAGGCAAAGGCCTGATGATCGGATCGATGGTGCCTCCCACTGATCCCTGGTATGAAGATTTGTCGACTGCCTATCCCTTGGATCGAGAAAAAGCCAAGAAACTGCTGGCAGAGGCGGGATACGGCGACGGGTTGACCCTAAAAATGCGGATTCCTACTTTGCCCTATGCGGCGGGAGCCGCTACCCATATCAAGAGTCAGCTTTCTAAAGTGGGGATTACCTTAGAGATTGAACAGTTAGAGTTCCCGGCGCGCTGGATAGACGAAGTGATGGTCAAATCTAACTATGACCTCACGATTGTTGCCCATATGGAGCCGCGCGATATTTCCCGCTTCACCAACACCGACTATTACTGGCATTACGATTCGCAGCAGTTCCGGGATTTGTATCAAAAAGCCGATGAGGGCACCCCGGAGGACCAAGTTAAATACATGAAGCAGGCGGCGAAGGTGCTTTCCGATGATGCCGCCGCCGGGTTCTTGTGGCTGCTGCCGAACCTGATCGTAACCAAGGCGGATATTAGCGGTTTGGCCGCGAACGTAACCGGACTATCCTTCGATTTGTCCTCGATTAGCTATCAAAGCTGAAATGAAAGCGCCAGCAAAAGCCATCCTTAAACGGATTGCCACCCTATTAGTTAGCCTGATAGTGGCCTCCCTGGTGGTGTTTTTGCTGATAAATCTGCTACCGGGGGATGTTACCGGGGTAATTTTAGGGGCGAATGCCGACCCGGAGGCGGTGGCGCAGCTCCGGGCAACTATGGGACTAGATCAGCCCCTAATTTTGCGCTATTTTAGCTGGCTATCAGGGATGATTCGCCTGGATCCCGGTAATTCGATTTTCACCGGGCAAGCAATCGCCGAGCAACTTCCGCACCGGTTAGAAGCCACATTTTCGCTGGTTTTCGGAGGGATGATTCTGGCTTTATTGCTGGCGATTCCTCTGGGAATGGCGGGGGCGCTGTGGCGTAACCGTAAGCGCGGGATCGTGGTTTCCGCCCTCAGTCAGCTGGGAATGGCCATCCCCGCATTCTTAGCGGGAATGCTACTAACCATAATTTTTGCGGTGAAACTGCAGGTTTTGCCGGCCAACGGCTATGTTTCTTTCCAGGAAGATCCGCTCCAGTGGGCACGCTACCTATTCCTGCCGGTGCTGTCGATAGCGATCGTGCAAGGATCGGTGCTGACCCGCTATACCCGTTCCGCTTTTATTGAAGTGATTAAACAGGATTATTTCCGCACGGCGAGGGCGATTGGTTGGCGGTTTCCCGCGGCGCTAGTGCATCACGGAGTACGGAATGCTTCCTTACAAGTAATCACGGTTTTGGGGCTGCAACTTTCCACCCTGCTGGTGGGAGCAATCGTGGTAGAACAGGTGTTTGCGATTCCCGGTTTGGGTACCTACCTAATCGCCGCGGTTGGACAGCGAGACTTAACCGTGGTGCAAGCGGTGGTAATGCTGCTAGTGGCGGCAGTATTGGTGATTAATGCCCTGGTGGACGTGGTTTATCAGCTATTGGATCCTAGAATTCGGCAGGGGGTGGAACGGTGAAGACCGATCAGAAAATATCGCTACGACGCCACCCCAGCCTGTGGATGGGGATCGCGCTGGTCAGCCTAATAGTGCTGATGGGAATAGTTTCTTTCTTTTACTTGCCGTTCGATCCGACGGAAGTTAGTGAGCAGCGTTTAAGCGCGCCCTCCGCAATCCATATTTTCGGTACTGATGATTTTGGCCGCGACGTATTTTCTCGGATGCTCTCGGGAGCGGGAATCTGTCTGTTGGTGGGGATAGTGTCGGTGAGTATCGGCGCTCTTATCGGGGTTCCCCTGGGTATTTATGCCGCTCAGCGTGGAGGTTGGCCAGCAAAGATTATTGAACGCGCCCTGGATATTCTCTATGCTTTCCCCGCCCTACTCCTGGCGATTTTACTGGCGGCAGCGCGCGGATCTGGGTCTACTTGGACCGCTATGGTGGCGATTGGGATTGCTTCGGTGCCCGCATTTGCCCGCAATATTCGCGCCGCTACTTTGGGGGTAATGTCGCAGGACTATATGGTGGCGGCCAGGGCAGCAGGAACTCCCCGCTACCGCTCAACCTTTATCCACGTCTTGCCCAATATTATGCCGACAATAATCGTGCAGGCCTCGGTGAGTTTCGCCCTCGCGATTTTGGCGGAGGCCGCCCTATCCTATCTGGGATTAGGAACCCGCCCAGACACTCCCACCTGGGGGTTGATGCTATTTGAAGCCCAAAAATCGCTGTTGGTCAGTCCGCAGCTGGCGCTGTGGCCAGCACTGGGGATCGCCCTGACCGTTCTCGGGTTCAACCTATTAGGGGATGGACTGCGCGAGGTGCTCGATCCGAAACTTCGGGAGCGGCCATGAAAGGATTAAAAGTAGATGAACTGCAGGTTTCCTTCGGAGGGCGCGCAGTAGTTAAAGGAATCAGTTTCGAAATTCCGCCCGGGGCACGCGTGGGACTGATCGGCGAATCCGGTTCCGGTAAATCCGTAACTGCGCTATCTCTGATGGGTTTACTAGATGAGGGCGCGCAGGTCTCCGGATCCATCTCTCTTGACGGGCAAGAACTATTATCACTGGCAGATCGGCAGCTGGCGCAGTTGCGGGGCGCGAAAATTGGGATGATTTTTCAAGAACCCATGACCGCCCTCGACCCCACAATGCGGGTAGGAAAACAGGTAGCCGAGGTGTTAGGGCTGCACCAACGCGGCAAGCGGGGCAAACACGAGGAAGTAATAAAAATGCTGGAGAGGGTGGGGCTGCCTGATCCGGAGCAAAGTGCGAGTGCTTTCCCCCATCAGCTGTCTGGAGGACAGCGTCAACGAGTGATGATGGCGATGGCGCTAATAAATGCCCCCCAGCTGTTGATTTGCGATGAGCCCACTACCGCCTTGGACGTTACGGTGCAGGCGAAAGTGCTGCGGCTTTTAGATAAAGAACTGGCGCAGGGTGGTTCGGCCTGCCTGTTTATCAGCCATGATTTAGCGGTAGTCAACCAAATCTGTGAATACCTATTAGTTATGTATCAGGGACAGATTGTTGAACGCGGTCCCCTCCGGCAAGTCTTGGATCAGCCTCAGCACCCGTATACTCGCGGGCTGCTGGCAACCGCTAATATCACGGCAGTAGCACCCGGACAGCCTCTACCCGTCCTCAGTGATTTCTTTAGGGGGAGCGATGAGTGAGCCACCGATTTTTCGCGCCCAAGATTTAGTGAAAATTTATCCCCGCTCTAGCCGACAGGTGCGGGCGGTAGCGGGAGTAAACCTGGAGATTAACGCCGGGGAGCGCCTGGGAATCGTAGGCGAATCCGGCTCTGGAAAATCCACCCTGGTGCGGATGCTTTGCGGCCTATCTCGCCCTACCAGTGGGGAAATCAGGTTTGCGGGGCAAAAGATTACCGGACTAAAAGAAAAACAGTTGGGAAATCTGCGTTCCCGGGTACAAATCGTGTTCCAAGACCCGCTCAGTTCCCTAGATCCTAGGATGCGGGCGGGAAAGATTATTACGGAACCGCTGCGTTCGCCCTGGGTGCGCGGGCGAGAAGGGGTACCTACCGATATCCCGGCGCGCCTAGAAGAAGTGCTGGCAGAAGTAGGTTTAAGCAGCGAGGACGCCGATAAATATCCGCATCAATTCTCGGGGGGACAGCGGCAACGGATCGCCCTGGCTCGTGCTCTTTCTGCCCGTCCTGACGTGCTAATAGCTGATGAAGCGGTTTCTGCCTTGGATGTTTCGGTGCGTGCCCAAGTTTTGAATCTGATTATGCAGGTGGCGCAGCGAGATAACTTGACCTTATTGTTTGTTAGCCATGACCTGGCGGTGGTGCGCCACCTGTGTCAGCGGGTAGTGGTAATGCGAAAAGGGAAAATCGTGGAGACCGGCCCGGTTGCGCAGGTATTTTCTGATCCGCAGCAGGACTACACTCGCGAACTCATTGCGGCTTCCCCCCAGTTACCGTGAAACCGTTCCGTTAGGCAGCGCGGAAGACTTATAAAAAATTTTGATCTGCAGCTAGAATCGGCGCGTTATCCCCAGTTTTGAGCACTTTGGTGCTAATCGGGATACGAAACCTTATAATAGGAGACTGAACAAATGATTCAGCCTAATTTTTCCGGCTGAATTTTGCAGATTCCGCGCCATAAACCATGGTAAAGACGATAAAAGGGGCAGCGCATGAAGTTCGTAGTCGAGCGTGACATTTTCGAGGACGCGATCAGTTGGACCGCCCGCACTTTGCCGGCACGTCCCGCAGTGGCCGTATTAGGTGGGGTGTGGATGAGCGCCAAGGCCGGGATTGTCACCTTGTCCAGTTTCGACTATGAAGTTTCTTCCCGAAACCAATTTGAAGCCGAGGTCGAATCAGAGGGCGAAGTGCTGGTTTCTGGAAAAATGGTTGCCAATATTTGTAAGCAGCTCCCCAAAAAACCAGTAACAGTAGAGATGGAGGGCGGCAAAGTCAGCATTTCTTGCGGCGCCTCCAGTTTCCAGCTGGCAGTAATGCCGCTAGATGACTATCCGGCGCTGCCGCAAGTCCCCGAAGCGGTCGGAGAGATTGAATCCGGCGAGTTCGCGCGGGCGGTTGCGCAGGTCTCTCGCGCGGCCTCTTCCGATGAAGCGCTACCTTTGCTAGCAACCGTCCGGATGGAACTATCAGATTCCCACCTGACCTTGATGGCGACTGACCGTTATCGCTTGGCAGTACGGCAGATGGATTGGCAACCGAAACAAACTGATTTTTCTGCCGATGCCCTGGTGAAGTCGCGGATTCTTTCCGAAATGGCCAAGGCGCTCTCCGGTTCCGGGGAGATTCACCTCGGTTTGGAAAATTCTTCCGAAGGGGGCGCGATTATTGCTCTCGAGGCCGGAGGACGCAAGATTACCTCCCAGCTAACCGAAGGCGATTATCCCCCAGTGACCAGCCTCTTCCCTAAGGAAGCACCGATTAAAGCAGTTATTCGCCGCGAAGAACTAGAACAGGCTATTAAACGCGTTTCTTTGGTTACCGATCGCAGCGCCCAGATCCGCATGAATTTTGCGGAAGGCACCCTCACCTTAGAGGCCGGTCAGGGGAATGACGCACAGGCTCATGAAGAGATGACCTGCACCTTTATTGCTGATGAACCGATGATGATCGTATTCGACTCCCAGTATCTATTGGATGGATTAGGGGCTTTAGATTCCGACTATGTACGCATGTCCTTTACCCATCCCACCAAACCGGCGGTCATCACGGGGCAGGAAGAACTAGACGGGGATGACTCCCAAGACTTCCGGTACCTGTTGATGCCGATTCGCTACTCATCTTAAAGGGCAGGGTAGAACGTACCCCCGGCTATGTATATTTCCAGTATTGCCCTTGATGATTACCGCAGTTTTCATCAGTGTGTGGTGCAGTTATCGCCGGGGGTAAATATCCTGGTTGGCCCAAACGGCCAAGGTAAAACCAATTTTGTAGAGGCCATAGGATATTTAACAAACTTCCATTCCCATCGCGCGAGCACAGACAGCGCGTTGGTACGGTTTGCGCCGCAGTCGGCGGCGTTGGCGCAGCGCGAAAGGTTAGAACCTGCGGCCGGTCAGGAGGAAGATTTAGAAGTCCCGGAGACTGCGGCGGGTAATACTGCTGATAGTGGGGCTTCCGCCGCGGCAGTGATTCGGGTGAAAGCGCATTTTCGAGAGCGCGAAGTGCAGCTTGACCTGGAGATAGGTTCTGGGAGGGCAAATCGCGCGCGCCTAGCGCGTAGCCCGGTACCTCTAAAACAGGTACGCGGCCTGGTACCTACTACCATGTTCGCTCCGGAAGATTTAGATATTTTGCAGGGTGACCCCGCAGCTAGGCGCCGTTTCCTGGATGATTTGCTAGTGCAACTCTGGCCGGTAGAGGCCGGTACGATCACTCAGCATCAAAAGATTTTGCGCCAGCGCGGCGCCCTGTTAAAACAGGCGGCGAAAAAGAAGCGCCGCGGGGCAGATCTGTCTTTAGAGCTGTCGACCCTTGATGTTTGGAATAATCAGTTATCCCAGGTGGGGGCACGCCTGATCGCGGGGAGAGTGAGGGCTTTGCAAGCGCTTACCTCGCATGCGGCGCAGGCCTATTTGCTGGTGCTAGGGGAAGAACACTTGGCGAACTCCTCGCAAACTTTGGGACTGTCCTACCTGCCATCTTTTAATCCTCCCGCTGACCTGGCAGATCCCCAGGCGGTAGCTGGTGCCTTGCGGGAGACTTTCGCGGCGCGACGCGAAGAAGAACTTACTCGCGGAGTTAATTTGGCGGGCGCACACCGGGACGATATGGCGGTGATGCTGGATGCCCTCCCGGTAAAAGGGTTTGCTTCTCACGGGGAAACCTGGAGCGCTGCCCTGGCTTTACGCCTGGGACAGTTCGAGCTGTTAAGGCAGGTGGGGGAAACTCCAATTCTGATTTTAGATGACGTGTTCGCGGAGCTAGACCCTTCCCGGCGCGCCGCCCTCCTGGATTTCATGGATCGCGCTGATCAGGTACTAATTACCGCTACCAACCGTAAAGACTTGCCTGCCGAAATCACAGGACAATTCTTTGAAGTCCTACGCGGAGCGCAGGGAACTCGGATTCAACCCGCCAGCCGGCTTGAGCAGGAGGCCGGAAACGCGGCCTCGGAAAATGACCGGGGGGAAGCTTCGTGAGTGAGCAGCCAGAGCAAACCCCCACCTATACCCAGCGGATGCTGCGCGCCGCCCAAGAGCACGCTTTTTCGCAGGGTCTAATCCGCATGTCTGCTAGTGAGCTGCGGCGTTTTCGGGGAAGACGAAACTGGGATGGGGTGGCGGCTCCCGCTATTGCCGAGGACGCATCTGCCAGCGAGTTTGGGGAAATTTCTTTAGGGAAAGTCAAAGGCATCAATGATAACTATGCTCGTGATCAGGTGCCAGGATTAGCTCAATTGCAGCCCTCTCCCGGACTTGCGGGGGCGGGGAATGGCGGCAGATGGTCACGCCGGGAACCGCGCAGTTTAGGGGCGGTTTGGAAAAAATATGTGCGAAATTTTGGGCTCGGAAAACTCCTTGATGAAGGCAAACTAAAGGCCAATTGGGAGCAAATAGTGGGCAGTCAAGTAGCCCAACACGCCCAGATTGAATCCATTAAAGATGGAGATGTGATTTTGCGTTGTGACTCTACCCGCTGGGCCAGCGAGTTGCGCAACCTGATTCCCCAACTAATGGGGCTAATCGAAGAGCATGCGGGGACAGTAGTGATCAAACGCTTGATTGTGTTGGGTCCGAAGGCGCCCTCGTGGAAATACGGGCCGCGTTCGGTGAAAGGGCGCGGTCCGCGCGATACCTATGGTTGATTTAGGTCCACCTCCCGGCAGTATTACCGATCGGCAGCAGGTAGGGGGCACAGCGAGCGGGGGGAACCCCTACACTTTGGCCGGAACCGATTATGAACGCTACCGTCCCACCTATCCGCCGTTGGCAGTAGACGCGGCGCTTTCTGGGCTAAAAAACCCGAAAACACTAGATGTTGGGGCTGGTAGCGGCAAATTTACTCGGGCGTTAGCGGCGCGGGGAGTAACGGTTAGCGCCCTGGAGCCCGCGGCAGCGATGCGGGAAATGTTCCGCGAATCCCTTCCTCAAATCCCTCTATATGAGGGCAAAGCCGAGGACGTGGCCGAGTTATTTGCGCCTAAAACCTTTGATGCGCTCTGTTTTGCGCAATCCTGGCATTGGGTTGATAAGGAGGCGGCCTGCGCAGCGGCTCTTAAGGTATTGCAGCCCGGTGGGCGGCTAGTGATTATCTATAACCAGATGAATGTGTCTTTCCCCTGGGTAAAGCGGCTTTCGCGGGTGATGCGTTCGGGGGATGTACACCATCCTGACCGCATACCCCAGTTGGGAAAGGGATTCGCAAAGCCGGAGCTAAGCCTTTTCCAATGGGGAATATCGTTGCCGGTAGCTGCGCTTTTTACCTTGGCGAAAACCCGGTCATCGTATCTGCGAGCCAGTGCCAGCGGAAAGCGGCATTTGCAGACTAATCTGCGATCTTATTTATGCGATGATTTGGGTTTAAACCCTGAGCAAAGCGTAACTTTGCCTTATTACACTCTGGTATGGATCGCCCCGGTGGCTAACTAGATACCTGCTTTATCGCAGGTAGATACACTTTAGCTGACTAGTTTCGGGGCTTGGAAATAATGTTCACCAAGAATTAACGCTGGCGTCAGGGAAGCGTTAACTTCTTGTCTTAGCTTGCAAGTGTCAATGAAAGATCTAAAAGAATTGAAGGAAAGACATGCGCAAGAGCATTAAATCTTTAGCTGTTATCGCTGGTCTTGCCCTTTCGGCAACCAGCTTGGCCGCCTGTGGCTCCGATAACGCCACGGGGACAGCTGAAAACACCAAGAAAGTTGAGACCACCGATATTTCTGGCAAACTTGCAGGCGCGGGCGCATCCTCCCAAAAGAGTGCAGTTGAAGCTTGGAAAGCCGGATTTGCGGATGTAGCTAAAAATGTGGAAGTAACCTATGACCCGACTGGTTCCGGGGCGGGGGTTACTACCTTTTTACAGGGAGGCGTAGCCTTCGCGGGTACTGACGAGGCGCTTTCCAGTGAAGAAATCGATAAATCCACTGCGGTTTGTAAAGACTCCAAGGCAATTAACCTGCCGGTTTATGTATCTCCAGTGGTGGTTGCTTTCAACCTGGAGGGAATCAAGACGCTGAATATGAAACCGGAAACCATCGCCAAGATTTTCCGCGGGGAAATCACCAAATGGAATGATCCGGCTATCGTCGCCGATAACAAGGATGCGAAACTGCCTGACTCCAAGATTGTGGCTATTCACCGCGCTGACCAGTCTGGTACCACTGAAAACTTTACCGATTACCTGCACTCGGCAGCTCCAACCGCCTGGCCGGATGATCCTTCTAAGGATTGGCCGGTAGCTGGGGGCGAATCCGGAGACAAAACTGCTGGGGTAGTAGACAATCTGAAGAAGACTCAAGGTGCGATCGGTTATATCGATGCCTCGCAAGCCGGTGACTTTGGAACTGCCGCACTCCAGGCCGGAGACGGTTTCGTGGAATACTCAGCCGAGGCAGCTGCCAAGATCGTTGAAAGTGCCAAAGTTGAGGACGGCCGGGAAAAGAACGACCTGGCGTTGAACCTGAACCGTACCCCGGATGATCCCGAAGCCTACCCACTGGTACTGGTTTCTTACTACGCGGTTTGCCCGCAGTACAAAGATGCCAATACTGCCAAACTGGTGAAAGCCTGGGTTAACTACGTGGTATCCGCTGACGGACAGCAGAAAGCTGCCGAGGCAGCCGGATCTGCTCCCTTGGGTGACGAAATCACCAAGAAGATCACTACTGCGCTCGACGCAATCAAGTAAGATCCCCCAAATTTGGGCAATGGTGGCCAGGGGTACCGGCTATAACCGGTACCCCTGGCCTTAACCACCTGGAGGAAATGTGAGTACCAAAACCCTCCCCGATAAACGAGAATCCCTGCAAATTCCCTCCCGAAAGGGAATTTTCAATTGGGATGGACTGTTTTACCTAGCTACTAAAGGTTCAGCGGTAGTCATTGCCGCCGTGTTAGCCCTGGTAGCAATGTTCCTAACTTTGCAGGCCTGGCCGGCAATCTCTAACCCGGATCTGCGGCTGCGGATGCGGGGACGTACCGAAATGGTTAGCATCTGGGAGTATGTAGCGCCGCAGCTATTTGGAACCGTGCTGGCAGCGACGGTCGCCCTGGCGATTGCCTTGCCGCTATCTATGGCGCTGGCAGTATTTATTAACTTCTATGCTCCTAAGAAAATCTCGGCAATCATCGCGGGATTGATTGACGTAATGGTAGCGATTCCTTCGGTTGTTTACGGCCTGTGGGGCGGGTTGGTGTTATTACCAATCTTGCAGCCGATTATGGAGTTTCTCGCCACCTATTTCGGCTGGTTCCCGTTGTTTTCTGGACCGGTTTCTCCGATTGGACGGGTAATTTTCTCGGCCTCGGTAGTGTTGGCGATTATGGTGATTCCGATTATTACCGCGCTGTGCCGAGAGGTTTATGCGCGCGCCCCCAGCCTGGAAATGGAGGCGGCGCTGGCGTTGGGCGCCACCAAGTGGGAAATGATAAAAACCGTGGTCTTACCGTTCGGACGTTCCGGTACGGTATCGGCGGCGATGATCGGACTCGGCCGGGCTCTGGGAGAAACTATGGCAGTGGCGATGGTACTTTCTCCCGGTGCCTCCTACGTATGGTCGCTGTTCCGGGCGGGAGCGCACTCTACGATTGCCTCCAATATCGCCCTGCAGTTCCCAGAGGCTGATTCCAATATGGCGGCAGCGCTAATCTTCACCGGTCTAGTGCTGTTCGTGCTGACATTACTGGTCAATTCGGGTGCACGTTGGTTGGTAGCCCGTAAAGAAAGTGCGGGGAAATAAATGAGGGAAGAAAATCAGAATCAGGGCGACCTGAAGTTAAAGCAACAATCTATAGGCATCGGCAAAGATTCCGCCAGCACCGGAGCAGTTAGCCGCGGTAAAAGCGAAAAGCTTGCGGCTTTATCTTCCTCGGATAATACCTCTGCTTTGCAGGCGGTAATCCTAGAGAGAAAGCTGAAGTATCAGGAAAAACCAGAAAATGCAGAGCCAAAAACCGAGGTAAAGCACGCCCGGCTGGGTGGAGATAAAAAGCTGAGTTTTCGCCGCCGGTTCACCAATAACGCGATCGGGGCTTCTATGTGGCTGTGCGGTCTGCTGGTGCTAGCGATTTTAATCTCTATCGGATACGAACTGATCAGCCGGGGCATTGGAATTATTTCCCCCTACTTCCTCAGCGTGTCTATGAAAGGCGTATATGGGGGGATGCAAGCTGGCGGGATTTATCACGCGATGGTGGGCACCTTGTTGATTACCCTGGTAGCAGCGGTTATTTCTGTTCCCCTAGGGCTTGCGGTAGCCATCTACTTAACCGAATACGCGGGTAACACTAAGTTCGCCAAACTCACTACCACCTTGGTAGATGTGATGACCGGTATTCCTTCCATAGTTGCCGGCCTGTTCGCGGCGGCGCTATTCACCATAGTGATTGGCCCAGCCTACCGCTCCGGTCTGATGGGAGCAGTTGCCCTTTCGGTATTAATGATTCCCCTGGTAGTGCGCTCATCTGCCGAAATGTTACGGCTGGTACCTAATGATTTGCGGGAAGCTTCCTACGCCTTGGGGGTTCCTAAATGGCGCACCGTAGTCTCGATTGTGCTACGTACCTCGGCTGCCGGCCTGGTGACCTCAGTGGTGGTAGCAATCGCCCGTATTGTGGGGGAGACGGCTCCTTTGCTGATTACTGCGGGCATGTTTGACGCCATCAATAGCAATGTGTTTTCCGGTCGCATGGAAACTCTGCCGGTCTATATCTATCAGCAGTACACCTCCACGGTTTCGTGTGCTGCCCACGCGGTGAACTGTAACCCCACTATCAATGTGGATCGCGCCTGGGGTGCGGCCTTGGTGCTGGTATTCGCGGTATTGGTTTTGAATCTGGGAGCCAGGTTCGTAGCCAAAAAACTCTCGATCGGTAAATAGTTAACTCGCCCTCGCCTGGGGCAGGGCCGCAAGAAGCAAAAGCAGATAGGAAAGAAAATGGCAATCTGTTTAGAGACTAAACATTTAGACGTTTACTACGGAGATTTCAAAGCCGTAGAGGACGTAAATATGACGATTGAAACCCAAACGGTAACTTCGCTGATTGGGCCGTCTGGGTGTGGTAAATCCACGGTGCTGCGCACTTTAAACCGGATGCATGAAGTTACTCCCGGAGGACGCATCGAAGGGGAAGTGCTGCTGAACGGGGACAACCTTTACGGCAAAGATGTCAACCCGGTGGAGGTACGGCGGATGATCGGCATGGTGTTCCAGCGTCCGAACCCCTTCCCCACCATGTCGATTAAGAACAATGTTCTCGCGGGCTTGCATCTAAATCGGGTCAAAATCAGCAAATCCGAGGGCGAGCAGATCGTAGAAGAATCCCTTAAGGGTGCAAACCTGTGGGAGGAAGTTAAGGATCGGCTAGATAAACCGGGCGCTTCCCTCTCAGGTGGCCAGCAGCAACGGCTGTGTATTGCGCGGGCGATTGCGGTTAAACCAGAGGTGCTCTTGATGGATGAGCCTTGCTCGGCGCTGGATCCCATCTCCACCTTGGCGATTGAGGATTTGATTGCCCAGTTGAAAGAGACCTACACAATTGTGATTGTCACGCACAATATGCAGCAGGCAGCCCGGATCTCGGATCAGACTGCATTCTTTAACATTTCTGGGCCGCGTCAACCCGGGAAACTGGTCGAAATCGGGCCGACCGAATCCGTCTTCCTCACCCCCCACGAAAAGGTCACTGAAAACTATATTGCCGGGCGTTTTGGCTAAGCAGTAGTGGCAGTTTCCTGAGGGAGCAGTCCGATGGTTGCAAAACTAGGACGCCGATAGCGGCAATCGACAGAAAGTCGTCTTTCGCCTGTTGTCGTTAGAGTAACTGTTACGTACGGTAAACGTTTGGTTAACGCAGTCATTGCAATTAGTGACTCAGATATTTACCCCCCTAATATATGAATTATGGAAAGCCAAAGCGGCCAGGCACATTGGGATGGATCCGGCTGGAAAGTTGAAGATCTCTCCACGATCCTTGACGCCCTCCCGGAAGCCTCGGTGGTGCTGAATCCCGATAATTCATTTGCGTATAGCTCGCAGTTGGCGCGCCTAATCCCCTTGTTTCACAATGGGAAAATCGAATATGAGCAGCTGCTAGAGCAAATTGAAAAGGCGCGCGCGACCGGGCGAATCGTGGAAAAGGAATACGATCTGGTGCATCCGGATGCGGCCGTCCCCTGGTCGGTCAGGGTGCGGGTTGCTCCCATTTCCTCCCGGCACACCCTGGTGTTGCTGGAGGATCGTACCCGCGTCCTCCAGGCAGATGCTACCCGGCGGGAATTCGTAGTTAACGCGTCCCATGAACTGAAAACCCCAGTGGGGGCAATTTCCTTGCTGGCAGAAACTATCCACGATAATGCTGATGATGTGCAGGCGGTGGAAAGTTTTTCCACTCAGCTAGTTAAAGAATCGCGGCGACTAACCAAACTGGTTTACGAAATTATTTCCTTAGCGCGTCTGCAAGATGGGCGCTTGCCAGCCAAGCCGCGTTCGATGTTGGTAATCGAAGCTATTAATGATGCGCTCGACCAGGTGGCTACCGCTGCTGAAGACGCAAATATTACGATAAATACCCATTTCCCACAGGGTGAAGATGTTCTGGTGCATGCCGATTTGGAACTGCTGACTTCCGCCCTGCAGAACCTATTGGAAAACGCGATTCGTTATTCTGATTCCGGGGGGCAGGTAGATATCACCTTGCGAGAAAACGACAATGTGGTTATCGAAGTTGCTGATAATGGGATCGGCATTTCTGAGGAAGACCAAAAACGAATTTTTGAACGCTTTTATCGGGTTGATCCAGCTCGTTCCCGCTCCACTGGCGGAACCGGGTTGGGGCTCTCGATTGTAAAACACGTGGTCTCGGATCTTAATGGCTCCATCCACGTGAACTCGAAACCGGGGGAGGGCGCAACTTTCACCATTATTTTGCCGCGCCACATCCCAAACACTAAGCAAACTGACCAAATAGCGCTGACAAAGGAAAAATAATGACCACCATATTAGTAGTGGAGGACGAGGAAGCCTACCGCAAGCCTCTCGAATACTCCCTAAAACGTGAGGGTTACGAAGTCATTGGGGTAGAAGACGGTGACCGGGCACTTTCAGCGGTTAAATCCAACCGTATCGACCTGATTTTGCTAGATTTGATGCTCCCGGGGATCCCCGGTACCGAGGTTTGCCGTCAGGTGCGCGAGAATTTCGATACTCCCATCATCATGGTTACCGCTAAAGATGACGTGGTGGATGTGGTAATCGGTTTGGAACTGGGCGCCGACGATTACGTTACTAAGCCCTATCGGTTCCGCGAACTTTTAGCCCGAATTACTGCGGTTTTGCGCCGTACCCAAGAGCTACCTGAAATTGGAAACGTCTTGGAGGTCGGCCCGGTAACGATGGATGTTGACCGCCACGAAGTGCGGGTACACGGGGAACTTAAAGAGTTGCCGCTGCGGGAGTTTGAACTGCTGGAGTACTTCTTACGTAACCCCGAACGGGTACTTACTCGCGGACAGGTTATGGATCGGGTGTGGGGCGAAAACTGGTTCGGGGATCCTAAGACCCTAGACGTGCACGTCAAACGGCTGCGTTCCAAGATTGAGGACGACCCGCACTCACCGAAGATTATCGTGACCGTGCGCGGGCTGGGCTACCGGATTATGGATCCTAAATAGCACCTGCCTTTCCGGTAAAGCTAGCCGGTATTGGTGCCAAGTCACCCTCGGCTGTAGCAAAGCTATCCCAGATCCTTTCGTGACGGTACCTATCTTTTCTAAGTCCGCGCGCGTCCTCGGAAAAAATTTGCGTCTGACGCGCCGGAAGAAAAAAAGTGACTTTCCCCCGAAAAGTGGGGTGAGGCCGTAAAATGTGGGTTTTTGAGGCTTTCACGGTAGAATAGAGCTAGTGAGCGCCGGATTTTCGGCGTGAATGCCCCGGGGCGTACAGTGCTCAGTGGCTGGGAATATCCGGCTCGGGGTCAACGAACTAGATCAAGGAGATCCAGCAGGTGGCTGATCTGGGTGACCAACAAGTCCAGCACGAATACGGCGCGGGCGACATCACAGTTTTAGAGGGGCTAGAGGCAGTACGCAAACGCCCCGGTATGTATATCGGTTCTACCGGGGAGCGCGGTCTGCACCACCTGGTATACGAGGTAGTCGACAACTCCGTCGACGAGGCTCTGGCCGGCTATTGCGACCATATCGAAGTTGCCATCCAGGCAGATGGGGGTCTGCGGGTCAGCGATAACGGCCGCGGAATCCCGGTAGATATGCATCCCACCGAAAAACGCCCCACGGTCGAAGTAGTAATGACCATCTTGCATGCGGGCGGCAAATTCGGGTCTGGCGGTTACGCGGTTTCCGGCGGCTTGCACGGGGTTGGCGTTTCGGTAGTAAATGCCCTCTCGGTGCGGATGGACACCGTGGTAAAACGGCAGGGTTACGTATGGCGGCAATCCTTCGGTAACGGCGGGCATCCCCTCACCGAACTGGAGCGCGGAGAAGAAACCGAAGAAACCGGTACTCAGCAGACCTTTTACCCGGATCCGGAAATCTTCGAGACCACTACTTTTAGTTTCGAAATTTTGCGGCAGCGTTTCCAGCAGATGGCTTTTCTGAACAAGGGGCTGCGCATCACTCTAACCGATGAACGCCCGGAGGCCACCGATGCCGGCGATCTGGTTACTGGCGATGCGCAAGGCACCGCCGATGATCCGGTTCCCGGTTTCCGGCAAGTATCGTTCATGTACGAAAACGGTCTGCGCGACTATGTAGAGTTCATTAACCACTCCAAGAAATCCGAGGTCATCAACCCGGAGATTATCGATTTTGAGTCAGTTAACGAGGATGCCTCCATCAGCCTCGAAATCGCCTTGCAGTGGACCACCGCTTACTCCGAGTCGGTTCATACCTACGCGAACACGATTAACACCACCGAGGGCGGTACCCACGAGGAAGGTTTCCGCTCGGCCTTGACCAGCTTGATGAATAAATACGCCCGGGACAAAGGGATCCTGAAAGACAAGGATCATAACCTGACCGGTGACGATATTCGGGAAGGTTTAACCGCCGTGATCTCGGTTAAACTCACCGAGCCGCAGTTCGAGGGGCAAACCAAAACCAAACTGGGCAATACCGAGGCGCGCACCTTTGTCCAACAGCAGGTTTACTCCAAACTGGGTGACTGGTTAGATGCCCACCCCATGGACGCGAAAGCGATTCTGGTAAAGGCACAGCAGGCGGCAACCGCGCGGGTGGCTGCGCGCAAAGCTCGGGAAGCTACCCGGCGCAAATCCGCCCTCGAGTCCGTGTCTATGCCCGGCAAATTGCGGGATTGCTCTTCCCGCGATGCCTCCCAATGCGAAATCTATATCGTAGAGGGCGACTCGGCAGGTGGCTCGGCGGTGCAGGGGCGCGACCCGGCTCACCAGGCAATCTTGCCGATTCGCGGCAAGATCCTAAACGTAGAGAAAGCGCGGCTAGACCGCGCCCTATCCAGTCAAGAAATCCAGTCTTTGATTACCGCCTTTGGTACCGGTATTGGCGAAGACTTCGATATCTCCAAGCTGCGCTATAACGCCATCGTGATTATGGCGGACGCCGATGTAGACGGCCAGCATATCGCGACTTTGCTACTGACTTTGCTGTTCCGCTATATGCGTCCCCTGATTGAAAAAGGGCACGTATTTATCGCCTGCCCCCCGCTTTACCGGCTGAAATGGTCGAACGCGCCCCACCAGTTCGTGTTCTCGGATCGCCAGCGCGACGAATATTTAGAGGACGGCAAAACCGATGGTAAGCGCCTGCCAAAAGAGGGCGGGGTGCAGCGTTATAAGGGGCTCGGGGAAATGAATCCCCAGGAACTGTGGGAAACCACTATGAACCCCGAAGATCGGATGCTCAAACAAGTGACCTTATCCGAGGCGGCCAGCGCGGATGAAGTTTTCTCCATGCTAATGGGTGAGGACGTGGAGTCGCGGCGCGCTTTCATTCAGCGCAATGCCACTGACGTGCGGTTCTTGGATATTTAAGGGACGGGAAAAATGAGTGAAATAGACAACCAGGATCAAAATCAGCAAGCGGATTCCCCGGAAACCCCCCAGCACTCCGGCGCGGCTTTCGGGGGCGGGGACACCGCTTCGGCAGACGCCCTCGAAAATAATTCCGGTCTTTTCCAGGCAAAGGGACATATTAATCAGGTTGACCTAGAAACCGAGATGCAACGCTCCTACCTGGATTATGCGATGAGTGTGATCGTAGGGCGTGCCCTGCCTGAAGTGCGGGATGGTTTGAAGCCGGTACACCGGCGGATTCTGTATGCCATGTATGACGGTGGTTACCGCCCCAATGCCGGGTTCTCCAAATGTATGCGCGTAGTCGGCGACGTGATGGGCCATTTCCACCCTCATGGTGACGCCGCGGTTTATGATGCCTTGGCGCGCCTAGTGCAGCCCTGGTCGATGCGTTACCCGATGGTGGCTGGTCAAGGTAACTTTGGGTCTCCGGGGAACTTGGGGCCGGCAGCTCCGCGTTATACGGAATGTAAAATGGCGCCTTTGTCGATGGAAATGGTGCGCGATATCGATGAAGACACTGTCGATTTTATGGACAACTATGATGGGCGCACCCAAGAACCCACGGTTTTGCCTGCGCGACTCCCCTACCTGCTGCTTAACGGCTCAGAGGGAATCGCAGTGGGGATGGCTACCCGGATTCCTCCCCACAATATGCGGGAAGTTGCCGACGGGGTGCAGTGGGCTCTAGCGCATCCCGAGGCTTCGCGCGAAGAATTAATGGAAGCCCTGATCGAACGGATTAAGGGACCGGATTTCCCCACGGGCGCCACTATTTTGGGGCGCAAAGGGATTGAACAGGCATACCGCACCGGTCGCGGTTCCATTGTGCAGCGAGCCATAGTCAACGTAGAGGAAATCAACTCCCGGGTCTGCCTGGTGGTTACCGAACTTCCCTACCAGGTCAATCCGGATAATCTGGCGGCAAAAATCGCCGGACTGGTGAAAGATGGGCAGATCGAGGGAATCGCAGATATTCGCGACGAATCCTCGGACCGCTCCGGGCAGCGTCTCGTGATTGTGCTCAAGCGGGACGCGGTTCCCAAGGTGGTTTTGAACAACCTCTATAAGCGCACCCAGCTGCAGGATTCTTTCCCTGCCAATATGTTGGCGCTGGTAGATGGGGTTCCGCGGACGCTGTCTATCGACGGGTTTATCTCTAACTGGATCAATCACCAGTTAGAAGTAATCGTGCGCCGCACCAATTTCCGCCTGAAGAGGGCACAAGATCGCCTCCATATTTTGCAAGGCTACCTGATGGCGCTGGATGCCTTGGATGCGGTGATTGCTACTATCCGTAAATCTCCCACAGTTGATGAGGCGCGCAGCGCCCTGATGGAGCTGCTCGGGGTAGATGAAGTCCAAGCGGATGCGATTTTGGCTTTGCAGCTGCGCCGCCTAGCCGCCCTCGAGCGGCAAAAGATCCTCGATGAGCACACTGAGTTAGAGGCGCGGGTAAAGGATTTACAAGATATCTTGGCTCGTCCGGAGCGGCAGCGGGGAATTATTTCCACCGAGCTGGGCGAGATTGTCGACAAATATGGCGATGAACGGCGCACTAAGATAATGCCCTTCGCCGGAGAAATGTCGATGGAAGACCTCATTGAAGAACAGGATGTGGTGGTCACCATTACCCGTTCAGGGTACGTAAAACGCACCCGTCTGGATCAATACCGCAGTCAAAAACGCGGTGGTAAAGGCATTAAAGGAGCGCAGCTGCGTGAAGATGACGTGGTGGATCACTTCTTTACTACCACCACCCATCACTGGTTGGCGTTCTTTACTAATAAGGGTCGAGTTTACCGAGCGAAAGCCTATGAGCTGCCCGAGGGAGGACGTGACTCTAAAGGGCAGCACGTAGCTAACCTCTTGGCGTTCCAACCGGAAGAAAAAATCGCGCAAGTGTTGGCGTTCAGTTCTTACGATGAGGCCGAGTATTTGGCACTAGCTACCCGCTCGGGACTGGTGAAAAAGACTCGCTTTACTGAATATGATTCCAATCGTACCGGCGGGCTAATCGCGATTAACCTGCGAGAAATGCCTGATGGTGCCGCTGATGAAGTGGTGTCTGCGGAACTGGTAAATGGCGATGATGAACTGCTATTGGTTTCCCACAAGGGACAGTCGCTGCGCTTCTTAGCTTCTGACGAAGCCTTGCGTCCTACTGGTCGCGCTACCTCCGGGGTGCGGGGCATGAAGTTCCGCGAAGGGGATCATCTGTTGGCGATGACGGTAATCCGTCCTGATAGTGACCTTTTGGTAGTGACCGAGGGCGGATACGCGAAACGGACTTCGGTTGAGGAATACCGGGTACAAGGTCGCGGCGGCCTGGGGATTAAGGTTGCAAACCTGGTGGCTGAGCGCGGCGGCCTGGTGGGCGCCTTGATTGTTAATGACGATGATGAAGTCATGGTGATTATGCACTCTGGTAAAGTGCAGCGCTCGCGGGTGGACGAGGTTCCCCGCACGGGACGCAACACGCAGGGAGTGATTTTCACTCGTCCGGCTCCGGGGGATGCGGTTTTGGCGGTAGCGTTAAATAATGAGAAATCAGATGATGATGAATCGTCGGAGGCTACGGATGAGGATCTCGACCAAGAAGTGGCCGCGTTAGAAACCGAAAAAACTGAGCTCTAGTGAGAGGCTGACCAATGACAACTGATGGCAAAGATCAAGATAAGGCTCGCTCAGAGCAAACAGCGGATAATGTTTCCCGCGAGAACGAATCGCCTAGTCTGAGTGAAGATAATCGCGCCCCCCAGTCATTGTGGGATGAAACCCCGCAAACTGAGGAAATACAAAATAAGGATGGGGACAGCCAAGTGAAAAAGAACGAAAAATCACCTCAGGCTGCGGGAAAGAAAGCTGCCGTTAAGTCTGGTTCTAAGGGTGGTAACAGCTCTGCGATTCCACAGGTTCCGGAAGTATCCTCCTCTGTTCAGAAGAAGGGAGAGACCGAGGCTGCGGGTGCGTCCTCGGCAAAGAAGATTGCCGAGTATCAGCCGCGCCAAATCTCGTTGGTGGTTTCCCGGATTGACCCCTGGTCGGTAATGAAAGTTTCCTTCCTGCTCTCAGTGGCGCTCGGGATCGCCATGGTGCTGGCGGGGTTGCTGGTCTGGTTGCTGCTAAATTCGATGAGCGTGTTTAGTTCGGTGGAGAACTTTATTAACGATATTGATCCCACCGGTTCGATTGCTTCGATTATTGATTACTTGCGGCTGCCGCGAGTAATGGCGATGAGCACTATTGTGGCAGTTTCAAACGTGATTTTAACGACTGCGTTCTCTACCGTGGGAGCATTTATATATAACTTGGTAACTTCGCTGGTTGGCGGGATCCGGCTAGCGTTGACTGACGAGTAGTATTACCGCATTCCTTGCCGGGTGCTAAGGCTCGAGGGCGGCGTGACGGAACGCACCCGGGACGGGTTTGAAAGCCGGGTTAGGAATGTTGTAATCTGCAATGGTGTTCACGGATGGACACGATGGGCCTATAGCTCAGTTGGTTAGAGCGCAGTCCTGATAAGACTGAGGTCGCTGGTTCGAGCCCAGCTAGGCCCACTGCGAGGGAAGTTTGTTTCTAGTAATCGACCAGGTAGGTAGATTTGAAAAAGACCTTAAAACTGTTGTTTATCGGGGTGTTTTTCGCCTGGTTGCTAAATGCAGCAAATGATCTTCGCAATGATTCTGGAGTTTGGAAGTACCTGTAAACGGTTTTCCAGCTCGAAGGGGCTATGGCGCAGCTGGTAGCGCATCTGCTTTGCAAGCAGAGGGTCGCGGGTTCGAGTCCCGCTAGCTCCACTAAAATATTGAAGCCCCAGGTTTATCCTGGGGCTTCAACATTTTATGAGCTTAGGGACTCGAACCCGGGAGGGCTGGCGCGGGGGCTAGGTTTTTCCTCCTGCCCAAGAATTTGGGAAACGTAGCGACGTTTCCCAAATTCTTATGCCCACCGCACCTGCTCGGATAAAACCTAGCCCTCGCGCTCTCTTACAGTCGTTCGTACAGCTCTTACCGGTCGTGTCCCTTCCGATGCCAGTAATATCAAAGAAGTAAAGTTTCTTTAGGGGGATTGCCAGTGAAGATTTATGAATTTGGATGCTTGGAATATCTTGCACGAGATCTCTGCCGGCAGTTGCGCCCTGGTCGCAGTATTGTGGGTCTTGCCGGAGCTCCTGGCGCTGGAAAGTCTACGTTAGCGCAGAAACTTGTTGCTTATTTAACTGATGTTTTAGACATTCATAGTGCGTACCTGCCAATGGATGGATTTCATTTTTCGAATGCGGTATTGCGGCAAAGGCAGCTACTAGATCGGAAAGGCGCTCCGGAAACCTTTGATGTAAATGGATACCTTAATGTACTGCAACGGTTGCGGGAAATAGTAGATTACCCTGTTTTCGTCCCTAACTATTCGCGCACGCTACACGAGCCGATTGCGGCTGCTATCGAAATCAAGCCAGACACTCAGGTTATTGTCACTGAAGGGAATTATCTGGCCGCAAATAACGGCGGTTGGGAACATGTTAAGGAAATGCTGGACATCCTGTGGTATTTGGATACTGATACTTCTTTACTTAAAGATAGGCTTATTGAAAGGCAAATGGCTGGGGGACGGTCTCGAAAACTTGCGGTTAAATGGGTAGAGGAAGTTGATTCCCCCAATAAAGATATTGTGGAAAAAACCAAGCTCGAGGCCGACGCCCTAATCAGATTACTTTTCGATATTTCGGTAGAAAATAGCTAGTTTTCTGCCAGCCACTTCCGAGTGCCGAAGGATTGGATTGATAAGGCTGCGATCCGGCTCGCTTTGGCAAGCGCATTTAAGAAAGTTTCTGCGGTAAGCGCTTGCTTGCCCAGGGCTTTCACGAAACCTCCGTGGAAGAAATCCCCGGCACCAAGAGTATCTACCACGGTAGTCTTACAGGTTTTTAGGGTTCCGGTAATTCCATCCGCCGAATATAGGATTTCTTTGCTACCTCGAGTAATCGCTGAATATTTGACCCCGAAGTTCGCCAGATAGTCAAAAAGTTCTGCGGAGCTGTGGCCACTGGCAAATGATTCCGAGACGATAGCAACATCAATGTAAGGTAACAGTTCCTCGGTGTAGCTCTTTACGCTCCCTCCATCTAAAACCGTAGTTATTCCCGAACTGCGAGCCCGCTTCAACACCTCTAAAGTGAGATCAGTTTCGTAACCATCGGTTTCCACAATGTCGAAATTTTCGACCTCGATATCTAGGGCGCTATAGGCAGGGGCAAGTTTTCGCTGGTCAGTAGCAGAAACTACCGCTCTGTTCCCGGTTGATTGGGTTACTAAGATCGTGGCCACGGTCGAGGACGTGTTTCCAGGCAGAGTGGATGCCTTAAGGCGAACATGATTTTTTTCGAGGTCTTCGCGAATCAGCTCGCCGATTCTGTCATCGGATATCCGGGTTACCAGAACTGCATCGCCCCTATCTTCTAGTCCCGCACCTAGTTTTGAATATCCGTGTGCGAAGGCCACTGCGGCATTGCTGGCAGGTCCCCCCGCGGCGAATGTGAAATCAAGGGCTCTGATTTTTTCATTTTCAGCCGGGAGTTTTTCCACTAACTGGATAACATCTAAGGTTGCCAGCCCTACAAATAACCCCTTCGTCACCTTTTCACCACTTCCTCGCGGACAGCGCGTTTTAATCGCAGGCCATCGCCCTTAGCCCAACAATAAAATCTTTACCTTTCGTAACTCTAACAGGCGTGTTTCCCTGGTTACAGTACACCGTTAGAGCCTGCGGCATTAGCTCACCTGTCAGGTGGTGGATGGCAATGGTTTGAAAATAAATTGTTTGACGTTTCCGTCTTGAACTTCTTTTGCGCTTACGCCATAAACATCGTGGATGAGTTCAGAAGTGAGAATCGTGTCCGGGATACCTTGAGTGTGTACCCGGCCGTTTTTAAGGATAATTGCCTGGTCGCAGTAACGGGTTACCAGGTTAAGATCATGCAAGATTATGACAGCTGTGTCGCTAACTTTCTTGATGATACTAAGAATTTGATGTTGGTACTTGATATCTAGATGATTTGTGGGTTCATCTAGCAGGATACATTTACATTGTTGGGCGAGGGCGCGGGCAATAAGAACCCGTTGACGTTCCCCACCGGAAAGCGTATCCACATAGCGGTCTTGTGCGTAGCTCATTCCAACAGCGTCGAGAGCCTCTTGACAGATTTTACGATCAGCTTCGCTATATCCTTGAATATCCTTACGATGCGGGGATCGTCCCAGAAGAACAATGTCGATTACGCGGGTTCTTTCCATGTCATGCTCGAATTGGGAAACTACTGCGATACGCCGGGCAACTTGACCGGGACGCATTTGTTCTAAAGGCTGCCCGCTGAGGAGGATTCTCCCCTCCGATAGTTTTTGCGCAGCGAACATAGCCCTCATGAGGGTAGTTTTCCCGGAACCATTAGGGCCGGCGATACCTAAAATTTTGCCTTGAGGTACCTCGAAGGAGACCCCGTCAAGAACTTTGGTGTCACCGAAATGAACGCTAGCTTTGTCTATCGTGAGAGGAGAATCATTCATCCGTTTACTTTCCTAGTTTCTTGAGCTGATCAGCCAGTTCAAATGTTCCATAAATCGCGGTGGGGGAGGCATAGGCTACTGCGGATTCCGCATAGATAATGTTGCCATTTTTAACCGCTTTCATGTCCTTGAAGCCAGGAATCTTTTCAAGTCGTTGCATTGAACTTTCTTTGGTGGCTCCGCCCATTCCAGTGAGCAAAATGATTACATCAGGGTCTGACTTAACAAATGCTTCTGGTGCAATAGGGCCTTGGTGCGGATGATAGTTCGGGTCAATAGCACTAACGAGATTAAGGGTCTTATTTATTTCCCCCATCACGCCTTTGTTTCCGTAACTAAATAGTTCAGGATCTTCTCCGTAGTAGTAGGCGTAGGAAACTTTGCGGTCTTTACCGATTTTCTGATTACTAACTTGCTCGAGTTTCTCTTTAAGATCCTTGACTGTGGCATCCGCTTTTTCGGAGGTGCCCATGATTTTGCCTAGCTGAGTAATCTCCGCCAAAGTAGTATTGAACGATTCATCGGATTTTTGATCCGGATAGAAGTAGTTACACTCGGTAGCATCCACAACGGCAGGGATTCCTTTTTCTGCTACCGCTTTCGGAGCGGTGGTTTCGGAACTGAATCCACCTCCATAAGCAAGATCAGGCTTCAGCTTCATGAGGGCTTCCATAGAAATGGATTCCGTTGATAATACTTTGATGCCGTCTGCTTTTTTACCTATCCAAGCTGGCGGTTCTTCACCCCATTCGTTAGCGCGGCCAACAATGGATTTTTCCGCTCCGGCAGCAAAGAGGTATGCCAGACCGGTGACTCCCATCGAGACTACTTTCTTAGGGTGAGTCGTAAACTTCGTTTCCACCCCACAGTTTTTAACCGTGATAGGTTGGTCAGCAGCGGCGCTGGACGATTCTTTTGTCCCGGAGCAGCCAGTGAGGGCGGCAGCTACCAGGCTTACCCCCAGTACGCCAGCCGCAATTCGTTTCTTGATCATTCTTTTCTTCCTTTCTATTTGGAATATTTCTTGATGAGAGCCATTAGCATAGGGGTTCCTACCAGGGCTGTTAGTATGCCGATAGGTAGTTCCGCTGGCCTGATAGCCACGCGGGTGCAGGTGTCGGCGATGACGACAAGCAGTGCGCCACCCAGGGCAGAGATAGGTAACGCAGCTCGGGTGGTGGAACCGACTAGTTGCTTCGCAGCATGAGGAACGACTAGACCCACGAATCCGATGGCGCCGGTAAGGGAGACAAGCACCGCTATAGTGAGCGCCACTATGAGGAATAGGAGGTTTCGATAGAGGCGGGGACTGGTACCCAGTGAGATTGCGGCATCGTCTCCCAGGTTAAGGATGTCAACCCTTCTTCCCCAGATGGTGAAGCAGATTATTGCAATAGTTACCACGCTGCCGGCGATAATAGTGTCATGCCAGGTGGCGTTAGATATTGACCCGAGCATCCAAAACATTACCGATTTGGTTCCGGCCGCGTTTTTAGCCATGAGAGTTATCAGGCTGGTTACTGCTGAGAAAAAGTAAGTTACCGCCATACCTGCAAAAATGATGCGTGTGGGAGTGATTTTTCCTCCGGCAGAAGCTAGCAGGGTAACGAGCAGGATGGAGGCTACTGCTCCCAGGAAGGCACCGAAGGTGATTCCCAATGCAGATAAAATATTGCTAGTTGTTCCGAAAACTATGACTGCTGCGGCGCCGGTGGAAGCCCCGGAGGAAATACCTAGAATATAGGGATCGCCCAAGGGGTTTCGCAGTAACGATTGGGTTATGAGGCCGCATGTTCCCAGTCCCGCACCAACGATTGCTCCCAGAACAGCGCGGGGAAATCTGACCTCCCCGATAATCTGAGTGTCAACGTTAGTGTCAGTAGTTCTTCTCAGCGCGGCAGCGATGCCTTCAAGTGCTGCCGATAATGAAATATCCGTAGCACCCACAATTACAGCCACTATTATTGAGCAGACTAGTGCTAACGCTAAGATAATTCCGAGAACCAGGCGTTGCTTTCTATTCGTCAACATGGTGAATGCGTTGCTTTCATTTTTGTTTCAGATGCTTTTTGGCTGAGATAGCTCCACAGTTTGCGTTCATGGGCTATCCGCTCGCTGGGATCACATGCCCCTTCATGGCCGCCTTTGCTGGAATAACGCCAGTATGTTACTTTTCCTCCCAAATTATTTACCCGTTCGACTAGGGAATCTGCGTGAGAAATAGCGGTGACTGCATCGTGACAGTAGCCAATAATCAGCCAAGATGTGTTGCTTAAACTTTGGGGTGTGGCATCACAGGCTAAGGGATCTTCTTCTTTCATAAAGTTATCCCAATCAGAGGTTTGAGGATCCCCGTACTCGTCTAACCATTGACGGCCTAAGGTTGTTTTCGGCAGGTCTTTAGTGCTGCTGATCGGGACGCGGCATATTACTTGGGATACGAGTTCTGGGTGGGAGATAGTGGTAATCGCTGCCAGCAATGCTCCATGAGACATACCGTGTACAAATGTAGTCTCGGGGGTACAAATATCTTGACGATGCAATTCACGAATAGAGGAGGCTATATCCTCCCTGACTTTGCGTCTTCCTGCTTTAACCCCGGCTTGGTGCCAAGCTTTCCCATATTCAGCGCCTCCTCGGGAGTGAATAACGGCAATGCTGTAACCACGGGTTAACCATTTTGAGTAAATGTCTGGACTATAAAAACTGTGATTGTTTCTTCCGAATCCTCCGTAAATAAATACGATTGTCGGTTGTTTCTCCGTTAACGTTCCGAAGCAGTCTATAGGGATTCGGGTTCCGTCCTCACTAGGGGCCCAAATCTGTCTGCAGGTAAATGCGTTGTCATTTTGGGAGATGTCATCCGTGGCGAAAGTTAGTTCTCCAGTTTTCCGGTCAAGTCGGTAAAGGCGGGGAGCGTTAATAAAGGAGGAGCCTTGTAAATAGAGCTCCTGGTCGAGCACTTTTATCGGTTTAATGTGCTGTCCTAAGGGGAATGATTTTCCAGATTTATGGGTGATGACATCAAAAGTTTTGGTGTCATAAACCAGAGTTTCGCAAGCATCTTGGTAACCGCCATATACCGGGTTAGATCCAGAGGTTTTCCACTGTGGGTAGAAGACACTGCCTTCGGGTAACCGGATCTCACCGCGCACTTTGATGATGTTTTCGCACTTAGGCGGGGATAGTTGCGATATCTGTTTCACCTAACGTCCTTCATTTGTTCCGTAGTTTTATTTCCCTCTTGTGTAAAAGAAGAAACCATGTAAACTGTGCTTAGGTTAGCATAACCTAAGTAATAAGTTAAAGGCTAGCCTCTGAAGTTTCTATCGCTTGAAAGGAGGGGAAATGAACACACTCGAAATCGTAGAGATTGAGGAAGTGAACACCGATCAAATCACTGTTCCTCACTGCCATCACGGTGCCACCCAGCAGAGCTTTGCATGGAGGTAAGTAGATAGGCATCGGGTAAAAGATAGTGCTAAGACGCACTTTACCCAATATTTCATATAGGTAAGAGGATCAGGGGTTATGTGGAAGATTTGTGCGCAAGTAAGGCCTTTGGATACGAATAGATGCGTTCTTACATGTGCAGATGGTCGTGATCTGGTGCTCTCAACGGATGTCAATAGCATCGTGCGCGTCTTAGATGCGGCGCAGGATGTCCAGTCCACTCACCCTTTGGGCACTCCGTTGAAAAAAGCATTAGAAAAACACAGTTGTTTTATCAACACGCATGACCTAGTCTCCCAGACCCCTGATCCTCAATCTAAGGCCAATGCAGAGGTAATTGTCTGCGGTGACCCCACAATTGCGCGTTTAATAACTTCAGAGCTCCAAAAGATTGATGTCACGGCGCGCCTGTCTTCCCAGTCAGTTCGCGAATGTGCATACCAAGTCTTCAATCGCGGCGCCCTGGTGGTGTGCCGCGGAGATGAGCCTGCTCCCGTATTTGCGCAAACTATTGAAGACAATCTCGGACTAAATATTTCAGTGATCACGGTGGATCACACCCCCGACCAACTATTGGTTGGCCCAGCAGTACTTAAAGGGCAAGGTGCAACTTATAGCGACAGTCTTGCTCGTCTCGCCGGAAATGCAGTCAATAGTGCAGTATTTCAAGCAAAAATGGGTAGCCCCGTATGGGGAAGTTTCTTACCGCGCTTAGGTGCAGCCACAAATATGGGGCACAAAGCAGCGGAATTAATTAAAGCTATTACTCGCAATGAAATCGATAACCAGAAATCAACCCCCCTTGACACTATTTGGGCAATTTCCTTGGACGGGGAGCTCGAAGTTCACGCGGTGCTTCCCACGAATTTTATGATGGGCCCTCAGCCTAAATCCCCGATTCACCCTCCCACCTTTGTGGTTGATAAATGCTATGGAATCGTAAAAGAGCTCACTCGGGTACATCACAGTGCCTATATGCCGCCTACATTGCATACTACCCAGGCGCGAACATGTGATTTACGCAGAACATCAACTTATATCAACACTGTATTTTGCCAAGGCTCAACGTTAATCCCCAATGAGCTTGGAGAAGCAGAAAAAGAAGCGCAGATCCACGACACTGAACTAGCGGCTATTGGTGAATCGGTCGAGCGTTATTGCTCTAACCTAATCGATCTCAAACCGGTATTGCATGGTTCTTATCGGGAATTAACGAGAAAAGGATACCCGCTTCTTCATCCGGAAGAACTGGTGCTATTCTCTGCAAACCAATACCAGCACCCCGGATTTCCTTTTGTTCCTTTGACCCCTGACCTGCCCGTAGGGTGGGTGGAAGGTACCTATTATGAGAATGAAGAGCCAGTTTTCGTTCCCGCCTCCTTGGTGTATGTCAACTGGTATACCAACCAGTATCGGCAAGAACCGAAAGTTAACTTTCCAGCGTTTGCTGGAGTAGCTGCAGGAACCAGCAGTGAACAGGCAATATTATCGGGTATCAGTGAAATTATTGAACGGCATGCCACCATGGTGTGGTGGTTGAATACCCAGCCGCTTCCGCACCTGAAATTACCACAGAAATATTTAGATCTTTTTAGCGGGACGAAAGAGCCACTCCGCCCCGCTTTGATCAATCTAGACAACACATTCAATATTCCGGTGCTAGCCGGGGTAGTTCACAATGATGTCTCTAAACTGGTCCACGTTGGTTTTTCTTGTCGCTCGAGCGTTGAACAAGGCGCCTTAAAAGCCTGGAGCGAAGCGCTAACCTTACAAGAGGGAGCTCACGACCTCGCAAACCCCGAAGGGGCACATTGGACAGCAATCCGTAAAGGTCTACTTCCTGGACGTTCATATAAGAAATGGCGCCGTGACCGCCGCTATCTGGATGACTTCCGTGAGGATCTCAAAGATGTAGATGACCTCCTAATTCAGCAAGAAGTCTTTCTAGATCCTCGCGCGGTAGACAGGGTGAAACCACTGCTGGACATACCAGCAACCCGCAGTATTTCATCTGTGCCACAGCTGAAAGATAGCCAACTAGCTAGTTATATAGAGCGTATCCACGCCCGGGGTATGCGGGTAATTACCGTTGATATCACCTCTCGCGATGTCGCTTCTTGCGGACTGCATGTGATCCGCACATTAATTCCCGGCACGATCGGCAATACTCCTGCCGCATTTCCCTACCTGGGGCGCAATATGGTGGCAGAGGAAGCAGTACGGTTAGGATGGGTGGATTCGCCAAGACCTGAAGGTAGCATGAACCCCTTCCCAATGCCGCACGCGTAGAACCGATACCGTTGTTGAGAAAGGAAAGGCGATTGTGTTCGCAAAGCAGCGTTTAGTTATGCGCGCCGCCGGAGTCTCCGTGTGGCTACTGGCCCCCGCCATGATGTTGGGTGTCCTGGTGTCTTGCTTATATATTGCAACCGCGGTGTGCAACGCCATGCTTTTCAATGAGCTATTGAGCTCTCGCCGGGTCTCCACAGTGGTGGGACTAATTATAGCTATAGCCGGTTTGCTCTTAATCCGTCCGTTACTTGAGGTCAGGGGACAGCTTCTACAAAATCGAGCGGGACTAGTGGTGAAAAGCCGCTTACGGCAGGCACTTCTAGAGCAACTAGATGCGCGCGGACCGATGCGGGGAGGACTGGGGCGTTCTGGACAAATACAGTCGGTTCTCACTGATGGGGTTGAGGCGATCGAACCCTATTTCGTCAAGTATTTCACCCAACTGGCGGTCACTGCTCTAACCGCGATTGGTTTAACAATTGCTATTGCCAGCATTTCTCCCCTGATTGCGGGAGTTCTTTTAGTCTGTGGAGTCGCGATTATTGCTATTCCCCGATTATGGGATAGAGCTCTTGCTGATCGCGGACAATCGCATTGGGTGGCGTACGAAAATCTCAATGCCGATTTCGTGGATTCTATGATGGGAATGTCCACTTTGAAATCTTTTGGGGCGGCTAAAGATCATGGCAGCCAATTAGAAAAACAGTCCAGCCAGCTGCTGAACACTACTATGGGGCAGCTACGGCTTTCCTTGGGAGAAACGGGCCTATCAGGAATGATGAAAGTGCTCGGTCCTGCTCTCGGGCTCGTGATCGCAATTTCTTTGATTACTTCCAAGTCGATGCCGATTAGCTCGCTATTTGTGGTTACGCTGCTAGCTATCGAACTTTTCCGCCCGTTTACTGCCTTATCGGCATGTTGGCATGAAGCGTTTTTCGGTATTTCCGCGCTGCCAGCTATGAGCGAGTTATTTGAACAGGAGCAAACTTCTGCCACTACCCGCAAATCTCCGCAAAACATGCCTCGCAGTAACGAAGTATCTTTCGTGGATATCTCCTACACTTATCCGGGAGCTGCCGAGCCGGCTCTTGAGCAAGTCACTTTCGTTGCACCTGCAGGTAAAACAACCGCTTTGGTGGGGCTGTCAGGTTCCGGAAAATCCACTGCGCTCGGGTTATTAATGGGTTTCGATCACCCTGATAGTGGAAGTATCACAGTGGGAGGGGTTTCAGCGGATAGTTTGGAGATTGCGCGTACCGTCACCCTGGTTCCGCAAGACCCGATTATTTTTCCAGGAACAGTAAGGTCAATTTTGGCCGAAGCTAATCCCAAGGCGGATGAAGCAGAGATGATGACGGCTCTCAAGCTAGCCTGTGCTACAAACCTGCATCCCGATAACAATCCTGATTCTGGTGACAATATTCTTGATTTAGAAATTGAAGAACATGCTCAGAACCTTTCGGGAGGACAAAAACAGCGGCTGGCGATTGCTCGGGCTCTGGTTCGCAAATGCCCGCTCCTCGTACTCGATGAATCTACTTCTGGTCTGGACACCCAAACAGAAACAACGGTTCTGACGAATATTCGCAAAGCGTACCCGAATCTCACTTTATTGCTGGTTACCCACCGTATTGACGCTGCTGAGCAAACAGATCATGTAGTGGTAATGGGACATGGGAAAGTGCTTTGTAGCGGGAATCCCTGTACGTTAAGCCAGGAAGATAATGCCTGGTCAAGATTGATTAGTGCACAGATAGGAGCCTAGTCGACTATGACCTTAGTTTTCAGTAATTTCCTTGCACTGATGAAGCGGCTACGCGAATGTGTTCCCCTTTTCGTAGCCGCCACTATTGTGACTGCACTTGCCCAAATTAGTGTTGTTGGGGTTGCGGTCAGTTCAGTATGGATATCTACGCAATTCATATTAAACCGTACGAATAATCTGAACCTGCTGTTCGTTATGATGTTTACCCTGGTGGTCGTGCATGCCGTGAGTACCCTCTTTGAGGTTTGGTGGTCACATGAAGTTGCTTACCGGATTCTACACACCTTACGGGTGCATATTTATAACGCTATCGAACGAATCGCGCCCTTAGGGTTGCAAGGGAAACGTACCGGTGATGTGGCATCGGCTGCCATGAATGATGCGGAACAGCTGGAATGGTTTTATGCGCATACGGCCTCCACTGCCATCTGCGCCATTCTCACTCCAACTTTATTCACCGGGGTGCTGGTGAGTTTTATTGGTCCGATTGGACTGATAATGCTGCTACCAACTGCAGCTATGATTGCATTCCCTTTCGCCCTTATGTCCATACAACGCCGGCAAGGTAAAAAATTACGTTATCAACTAGCCCAGTTGCGTATTGCAGTTCTGGATTCTATTCAAGGGCAAAGGGAACTGCGATCCTTGGGGATGGTGGATAAACAAAATGCGCAGATCTTGGATCTAACACGAAAAGTGCAGGTAACTAAGAATTCGCAAACGATAAGAAAAGCCTGGGAATCAGCTTTTTCTACGATTGCCACCACAGTCGGATCCACGATTTTGCTAGTCATTCTAACTGGATGGGTACTGACCGGACATTTGGATTCAGCTTTGTTACCAGTTGCGGTGGTGCTAGCGGGTCTCGTACCAACCCCCGCGACAACGCTAGTGGGCATGCTGGGAAGAGTAGGAGAAATTGGGGCATGCGCACACCGGATTAATACCATTCTTAACGCTAAGGATCCCATCCCCTCCATCCCGGAAACCAATCATGTAGAATACGAGGCAGAAACAAATCATTTAGTTAGCGACAATACGGTTTTTTCCTATCAGGCAGGTACGCCAGTTATTAACCAAGTTAACTTAACCGCAACTCCTAAACGCTCAATCGCTATTGTCGGAAAATCAGGGGCGGGGAAAACTACCCTAGCCAATCTGGCTATGCGTTATCTTGATCCTCAGGAAGGCGAACTGCGTTTCGATGGGAGAAATCTTCGCTCCTATCAACCAAACCAATATCGCGAAAGACTGGCTCTTGTTCCCCAGGACTGCCATATTTTTGCCGGAACTGTGCGAGACAATCTTGTTTTAGCTAATCGGCAGGCCTGTGATGATGATATTTGGGCAGCTCTTGCCGAAGCTGATATCAGTGAGCTGATTACTTCTTTAGGAGGATTAGACGCGAAAGTCGGGGATCGGGGAACCACGCTCTCGGGTGGGGAACGTCAACGTATCGGGATTGCTCGTGCTTTTCTTCGGCGTCCCGACATGCTTATCCTCGATGAGCCGCTCGCTAATATTGATCCGTTCCTCGAAGCCTCCATTGCCAAAAATATTCGTAGCGCGAGGGCTGACCGTACTACTATCGTCATTGCCCATCGGTTGGCTTCTATTCGTATCGCGGACCATATCGTAGTTCTTGATGGTGGGCGCGTGGTCGCGGAAGGGACTCATCAGGAGCTTAAAGATCAGCCGATTTATAGAACGCTTTTAGGGCAACAGATAGCTTAGTTACCGCATAAATCAGTAAATAGGCGAGCTAGTAGTTAGCATTTATCAAGGTCTGCCTATAGTCGCAGCAAGGTGCTAGTGAGAATTTCTTTACATTGCTCTGAACGTAAACACTTGACTACTGGCAGGTCACGCCACCACTAGCTTGCGGCGATTTAGGCGTAACGTAACGTCGGCGCTGCGGGCAAGTTGGCGCGAATGAGTCACCACGATCACGCATTTATCTTGTTCATGTGCGGCCCGCTGCAAAATCTCGATTACTTCGCGGGCGGTATCCTCATCCAGATTCCCGGTAGGTTCATCCGCCAAAATAATCGGAGCCCCCGACACTAGCGCTCTCCCAATCGCTACCCGCTGCTGCTGACCTCCAGAAAGCGCCATTACGCTGCGCCGTGTCTCCTTTTCAGACAGCCCCAGCTGGGTCAAAGTATTGATCCCGGCTTTCCCGTTCACCAGCCGCAGATTCTCCAGCGGCGTCAAATAATCAATCAGGTTATAGTTTTGGAAAACCAGCGAAATCTGCTTTTTGCGGTGCTGGGCATAGCCAGTTTCCGCAATATCGGTACCATCAAAGCGCACTGCCCCGGAGGTGGGTTTATCCAATCCAGCCAGCAGGTTCAGCAGGGTGGATTTTCCAGCTCCCGAGGCGCCTACAATCGCATAAAACTTCCCGATTTCGAAGTCGGTGCACACGTCCGACAGGATCTGGGTGCTGGTTCCCGGATACACATATTCAAGGTGGTCTAACTGCAAAATACTCATAATCTTTCCTAACTAATTTTGGCGAGAATAGCTCGCGGGGTTTGACGAAGCAGGGGAACGGTCGCTAAAAGTAGCGCCACAAAAGTAATCACATATCCGAGGACGAGGGCGGCCAGGATACTCCCGGCGCTCCCGCTAGCTGACAGGGCGGATAAAGACGGGCTGGCGGACTTGGCAAAGACCAGGGCAGATACCTTCCCTGACAGCAGAAATCCCAGGACCGCTCCGATAGCGCTGCCTATTAGCGCCAAGAAAGCGGCCTCTACGGCGAGTTGCCCCAAGATATTCGCTTTGGTTTTTCCTACAGCCAGTAGCACCCCGATCTCGCGGGTGCGTCCGCGGATCCAAAAGATCATTATCAGGGCGAGGGCGGCGAGCCCGGCTCCACCGACTCCCACAGCCAGCCCGGTGAGCAGCTTATTTACCCCCGAAAGGGTAGCCAGCACCCCCGCAAATTGGGCGGCATTAGATTCGAAATTCAGCTCCGAATCCGTCTGTTTAGCCCCGCGCAAAGCCGCCGGTAACTCGGTGGCGTCCCCGGTAAAGTACCTAGCGGTGGTCAGTTCTTTTCCGCCCAGGCGCTGACTGCTTTTTAGGTCCGTAAAAATCTGATTCTCGGAAGCCCCGGCGGGTAGTCCTCCCGGATTCTCAGTTTTTCCGCTGAAAACCCCTACTACCGGCACTTTTACTGCATTTCCCTTGGCGTTCAGGCGTAGATGGCTGCCAACACGTAAACCATTACGCTGGGCGAACTCGCGGTGAATCAGGGCGCCTCGTTTGCTGGCTGTCAAATGTGTGCCACTTTCTAGCCGGTACAGCCTACCCATAAAAGACGGATGCAAATGACTATTAGTTGTCCCGATAATCCCGGCATCCCCGGCAAACTCGGCGTCAAGTTGCACCCCGGAAGCGGTAGTTACCAGCTGCGCGCCCTCGGGTTTAGCTAAAGTTTCTTTTTCTAAAGCCGAGCGTTTTACCTGTGGTAAGCGGTTCAGCTTTTCGGCTTGCGCTAGAGAGACATTGCCACTATTGCTGTGAGCAGTGAATCCCGCGTTCACCCCGGAGTTAATTGCCCCGGAAATCCCGGCCACCTGCGCGCGCACTCCTGACTGGGAAATCAGCGCGGTAAAAACTACAGCCATGATTAGGGTGAGCAGCAAGGCGCGGCGGGGGCGGCGGCTCAGCGAATACCAGGCGCGTCGCCAAATGCTAAGAGATTTCATTTGATATCCACCAAGAGGGCACGCGGCGGGCGGCGCAGCATCGGGAACGATGCCGCCAATAGACAAAGTACGCCTACCAGCAAAGTTAGTAACACGGCAGTAACCACCGAGGGCGTAGATAGGGACACCGCTAGAGCATCCAGGGTTTTAGTCGCCGCCGAAGATTCCATATCGGCGCCTGCCTGCCCGGCCTGAGCCAATTCTTGCATTAGTGAACTATTGACCGAGGCCAATGCGGAATTGCCCAGCCATTGCGCGACTGCTCCAGAAATAAAGAACGCCAGCACAAACGCAGGGATCGCGGTAATCACCAGTTCACACAGGTATTGCGCGAAAATACTGGCCTTGGAGGTACCGACCGAGAGCAGCACCCCGGTTTCCTTCTTGCGTTCATTCATCCACAGGAACAACACCAAGGTTAAAATCAGTAACGCAAACCCGAAGGCCACCATCTTAGTGGTGCTCATCAGGGAATTTATCCCGCTCAGCGCCCCGGTGATTCCTGCTAAATACTGGGTGGCGGGCGATAGTTGGTAGTTACGCCAATCAATCTTGAGGGAGCCGGCCTTCTTTTCTACCTGCTCTAAGTCTTTTTCGGAAGCCACGAAGAAGTTGGCATCCTGATAAATCTCATTATCCTTGTTCATCTGGTAGAGGGCGCGGGTGGTGTCCAAATCCGTGTAAACGGTATTTGCAAACAGTTCGCTGCGCTGAGCTGCCTGTCGGGTGTTGGAGCCCCGCACTAGCCCTACGATCTCCATTTCGGTTTCCGCAGTAGATTGTCGCATATTATCGACGTCATAGGGGTTGCCTTTAAGTTTCAGCTTGCTACCGAGTTTCAGGCCATTAGCTTTCGCTAAATCTTCATGGATAATCGCCTTATGGTGATCACCAGGTCGCAAATGCCTTCCCGCCACCAGGGTTAACGCCCCGGAACGAAAGTTATTGTCGATATCGGTGCGGTTGACTCCCCACACGTTCACCGCATTACCAAACTGGGCTTCCTTCTTTTCGTCATAGTCATTGGTTCCCAGTTTTTGGGTTTGAGCCCCAACTAAATCAGCGGTCACGTTTTGCCGGGCTACATAGTTTTTAACCTCAGGTAGCTTCGCGATTTGGGCGATATCTGCAGGTTTAACGGTTCCGGCTCCCCGCGGGGTTCCCTGGTTGAACTGGGGGTTATTCCCGAGGACGAAGCCGGCTCCCGCCTTGGCCTCTACCTTCGCGCCCTCGCGCGCACTCGCCCTCTCGATGGCATCCGCCGACATCAAAACGGTGGCCACTAAAGTGAGCACTGCGAAGACAACAATAGTTCTAACTGGTTTTCTGACGACGTATCGCCAAGCTCTTCCTGCAAAGGACAAATCCAGATCCTTTCAAAACAACCCAAGCACAACTTAGGTAACCCAAATAAACAAATGTTAGCTTTTCTATCCGGGCTGAAAGAAGCCTGGGTCTAGGACAGTAAGAATCTGGAAATTCTAGAACTGGGAAAAGGAAAAAACCTTTCACCAGGGAATAGTCTTGAAAGTGCCTTGGGTCACAAAATGTTGGCGACTCAGAAAAGGTTAGTCCAGCAGGTTAATCCCGAAGGGGTAGTGGTAAAACTCTTTATCGGAGGCTTTAACGGCGCCTTTAATCGAGCACACCAGGGTCATCACGAAAATAACGATAAACGCGATGATGGACAGGGGTATCAAAATGATGGTGAAGCAGAGTACCCAAGCCACCACGGTGGCGATGGTCATCGCCAAGTTAAAGTTAAAGGCACCGGCCGCCGCGTTACGCACGAAAGGACTTTTATCTTTATAAATAAACCAAACGATGAGGGGGCCTACAAAGGTAAGCCAACCGGCAGAAACAACCATGGCGATTAGTGCTGCTAAATGAGCCAGAATCGCCACCGTACGTTCATCGGCACTGATGTTCCCGCCGCCATTATTAGACCGGGGTGGGGTAGGCAGTGGGGCGGAAGAGGACGGGAAGCTCTCTTGGGAAGCAGATTGCGGGTAAGAGGGGTTGGGGGATCCAGTCTGGATCCCGGGAAGCTGCTGATTTTCGAAGTTACCGGATTGGGGTTGATTATCACTCATACCTCTATTTTCCCATGGGGATAGGTTCGACGGAAGTAGTGCTAGCTGTAATTTTTCTTCAGCGAAAAGCACAGCTTAAAGCGGAGCGGGTGGAGCCAGAGCGTAGTTTATTTGGTGGTTAGGGCGGCGGGATCCAGCTTTGCCCTCAGGCGGGGGCGGCGGCGTTGAGCGATTAACCAGTGGTGCAAAAGTGCCGTTGAACAGCAGTCGTACTCGTTATAGAGGGCGAGAAGGCGCAGCTGCTCGGCAGCATCAACGCTAAGCTCGGCTCCCGGATCGAGGGCGCCTGCTCGCGAGAGTGCGTCATAGACGATTACCGAATCCGCGCCGTTATCCAGATCCTCTGAACGCATCCAAGACCCCATATAGAACGGTTCCATCTCTTTAAGGGAATAGCCGCCTTGACCAGTGCGAATAGCTGACTGTACCACTTGCTGCAGGTCCCGCAGGGGGCCGTCTCCGGCCAGTAGATCACGCACCTCGCCTTGTAGTAATCCGTGCCGGGAGGATAAACGCTGCAGGTAGAGACGTTCTTGTGGAGAATAATGGTAGATATGCATCTGCGGGAAGCGCTGGAAACGTTGGCGCAAGAAATCCAGTAGGTCAATCAGCAGCTGGCGTTCCTGAGCGCGGTTATGCGCCCAAAACCTTCGATATTTTCCGCCGATGCGCGTTGACAGTTCCCCCACTTCCTCCGCCATGTTTAGGGTGTCTGCTGCCGGTAGCGATTCTTGGCCGCGAATCGGTAGCGCCGGGGTTAAAGTTTTTTGTTCGCCCCAAGAATCTTGATCGCAGCAGACCAGCCCGCCCAGGTAAATCAGCCCGGTGTGATCTTTTAGGGTCCAGCCCCACAGGGAGTCGTTCTCAAAATCTAAATACACATCCCCCGGGTGAGGCTCAGGAAGAGCCATTAGCGCTGGGGACAGGGGGTTAGTTTCTAGCAGTAGTTCTCCTGGATGCTGCGCCACCTGCAACTGGGCTTGTCGGATTAGTTCCGGGCTATATCCACTAGGGGGATTGGCGGCGAAAGCGCTGGCAGTAAAAATATTTTCGTGACGCAGCTCCCGGCGCAGGCCCGGACCTACCCCGCTGATCAGCAGGGGATCATCATAACGCTCCAGTGCCCAACGGCAGTGCGTACAGCTACCGCAAACCGTGGCGAGGGCGCGCCAAGCCTCCTCGGGGGTAGCAGACAATAAAACCTGGTCACCTGCTAATTCCCGTGCCTGGTCAGCGATGGGTTCCCACAGCTCTTCCAGTTCATCCAGAGGAAAATCTACGGTCTTGCCATCAGCCAGTAAGATCTGGGCGTAAGGGGCAAGTTTTGCCGCTAAAGCGGGAAAATCTGCGTTTAATAACTCCTGATTATGCCGAGCTAGATGCGCATAACCAGCTAAGAGGTTCACCGAGTCTTGCCGGGCATGGGCAGAAAAGCGCGCCATCTGCAGCACCCAGGAATCGTCCTCGTAAACCAAGAAAGGGAGCGTTCCGTTCAGATCTTCGGCGGTTAATTCCAAGTCAGTTTGGAAAACTCTCCCGGCCGCCCGATATTTCGCCGCTAGTTTTTCATCCTCGCCGCTAGTTAAATCCCCGATATAGCGGTGAAAAACATCGGGGGATTCCAGCTGAGTATTGTCGGTGAGGTAGCACCAAAGCCGCCACTGACAGTTGGCGGCGTGTGCCACCTCGGAAACTGCAAGCAGGCGGGAAGAATCAGGCATTGACTAGGCTAGTTGTCTCGCTGCGCGTACTCTAGCGCCCAATAGGTTAAGACCATATCGGCTCCGGCACGCACAATCGCGTGCAAGGATTCGTCAATGGCGCGCTCGCGGTCAATCCACCCATTAGCTGCTGCTGCCTCTAACATGGCATATTCCCCGCTGACCTGGTAGGCCGCGACTGGAACCGGGGACATTTCCGCCACATCGGCCAGTACATCCAGATAGTAACCGGCAGGTTTCACCATCACCATATCGGCGCCCTCGGTTAAATCTAGCTGGGTTTCAAATACGCCCTCCCGGCGGTTACGGGGATCTTGCTGGTAAGAGCGCCGATCGCCCTCTAGAGAGCAGGCAACCGCATCCCGGAACGGACCAAAGAAAGCGGAGGCGTATTTCGCGGAGTAAGCCAATATTACGGTGTCGGTGAATCCAGCATCGTCAAGAGCCGCGCGAATCACTGCGATCTGGCCGTCCATCATCCCGGAAGGTGCCACCATATGGGCTCCGGCGCGTGCCTGACTGAGCGCCATTTTTGCGTACAGCGGCAAAGTGGCATCGTTATCGACTTGACCGTCGGCGGTGACTACCCCGCAATGTCCGTGGCTGGTGAACTCATCCAGGCAGGTGTCTGCCCCCACCACCAGGTCATTTCCTACTTCTTCGCGCACCGCGCGAATACCGCGATTCAAAATTCCGTTCGGATCCCAGGCGGGGCTGCCTTGCGCGTCCTTATCGGCGGTATTGGGAATCCCAAACAGCATGATCCCGCCTACTCCGGCTTGTACGCACTCGGCGGCCAGTTCGCGAATCGACTCGACTGTATGCTGGAAAACCCCCGGTAGAGAAGGTATCTCTACCGCTTCCTCAATGCCGTCTCGTACAAACGCGGGCAGCATCAGCTGGGAGGGACTGACCCGAGTTTCCGCGATTAGGTTGCGCATTGCGGGGAAAGCCCGCAGGCGGCGAGGACGAATAGTTGGTTTCAGCAAAAAATCATCAGTCATTTTTTCTCCTAGGTATCTGCAATGATTTTAACCCACTCATGATGCTAGGTGTATGTTAGTACAGTTAACCGCCGCAACCAGAAAGGAAGGCACAGCATGCTGAAAGTTTTTGCCTGGATATTCACTATCCTATGTGTAGTGTTGCTGGCTGTAGGGGCGCTGATTCTTTATGTGATCGACACCGACAGCAGTTTCCCCTTTGGCGGCGGAATCATGGTGCTGGCCGCCCCAGTTTTCGGGGTGATTGGCTGCGTATTGTGGGGAGTGGAAATCACTAAAACTAATCGCGACGAAAAGTAAAGGTTGTAATAGTAATAATCCGCCCCCGCGGCCTCAGAAAAAATAATGGCTTTTGCCTACAATTTTCCGAGGCCGCGGGGGCGGGATTTATTTAGCAAACAGACCTAAATGTCGTAGTAAAGCTGGAATTCATAAGGATGCACCACCTGCCGCAGCGGGGCCACCTCATTTTGTTCCTTGTAGGCAATCCAAGTGTCAATCAAGTCCGGGGTAAATACCTCACCTTCAGTCAAGAAGTCCTGGTCAGCGCGGAGTGCCTCTAAAGCTGCATCCAGAGAACAAGGCAGTTTCGGAATGTCATGATATTCGGCTGGCGGCAGCTCATAGAGATCCTTATCGATGGGAGCTGGCGGCTCTAGGCGATTTTGAATCCCGTCAATCCCCGCCATCAGGCAAGCCGCGAAGGACAGGTAAGGGTTCGCGCTGGGGTCAGGAACCCGGTATTCCACCCGTTTAGCTTTCGGGGAAGTGCCAGTCACCGGAATCCGGATACAGGCAGAACGGTTACGCGCCGAATACACCAGGTTAATTGGAGCCTCAAAACCGGGAACCAGCCGCCGATAAGAGTTAACCGAAGGGTTAGTGAACGCCAGCAGGGCGGGCGCGTGCTGCAGCAAGCCCCCAATAAAGTAACGAGCTAGGTCAGAGAGGGAACCGTAACCGGTTTCGTCATAGAACAGCGGCTCGCCCTCTTTCCAAAGCGAAAAATGGGAGTGCATCCCGGAGCCGTTATCGCCCGCCATCGGCTTGGGCATAAAGGTGGCGGTAACTCCCGCCTCCTGCGCAGCGTTTTTAATCAGGTACTTGAACTTCATCATGTCGTCACCCGCCGCCATCAGCGAGTTGAAACGATAGTTAATCTCGTGTTGCCCCCCGGAGCCGACCTCGTGGTGGGAGCGCTCTACCTTTAACCCGGAGTCACTGAGTAGCTTCACCATGTAATCGCGCAGGTCACAGAACTTATCGGAAGGCGCTACCGGGAAATAGCCGCCCTTCAAAGGAGTCTTATAGGCGAGGTTTCCGCCCTCTTCCTCCCGGCCGGTGTTCCAGTAGCCTTCAACAGAATCCAGTTTCACGAAAGTGTCATAAGGCTGGGTTTGGTAACGCACCGAATCAAAAAGATAAAACTCGGCTTCAGCCCCAATAAAGCAGGTATCGGCGATTCCCGTAGAACGAAGATAGGCTTCCGCTTTAGCAGCCACCTGACGAGGATCGCGCGGGAAAGGCGCATCGGTGAAAGGATCCACGATGGAACAGTTCACCACCAAAGTGGGGCAAGCGCGGAACGGATCCACATAGGCATCAGACACATCGGTTATCAGCTTCATATCCGACTTATCGATCGAGGTGAAACCGCGAATCGAGGAACCATCGAACATCAACCCGTTTTCCAGGGCGTCCGCAAACTGGTCGGCGGGGATCGTAAAATGCTGACTGGTGCCAATCAGGTCGCAAAAACGGATATCAATCAGTTCGATACCCTGGTCGGCAACAAATTTTAGGGCTTCTTCGTGGGAGTTAAACAATCGTTCCTCCTTGGCTTAGCCATGCGGCTTGCGGATAAGAAAACTAAAAAAAGCATACCGCGCCGGGGCGTTGCAACGAGATTCCCGCCCAAAACCGTGAACAGTTTCGCAAATATTTTCCGAGGGCGCGGCGGGGTTTCCCGGAACTGGCGGGGATAATCAGCGATGCCCAAGATGTCTGCCGCTCAGCACGGAAGAGCATTCGCAAATTCCCTTATCCGGGGCTGGCGCTCGCTTTTTACGCAGAGAATCCACAGATGCGGCAGCTGCGGGCAACTACGGAAATCAGTAGCTGTTACCTGCCGAAACGGGTAGTCAGCAATCCTTACTTGCCGATGTCTTTCAGTTTGACGTTCTTGAAATCAATGTCGAACTTGATGTCTTTACCCGAAAAATCTACGTTCTTGAGGACGAAAGCTTTATTCAAATCCATCGGGATTTCTTCCTTTTTCATTCCCATATCAGCCGGACTTAGCTTTTGCCCCATGAACTCGTCACTACCGTTGATCATGAACTTGTCTGGAACTAGGAAGAGTTTTCCAGATTCTCCCGACTTTCCGGGTTCAAACTGCATACTCATCACGACCTGGAACCTTAGTCCATCCTCGGTGCCTTCGGCGGTGATCTTATTCCCTTCCCGTTTCATGGTTACGTTGGGGTTCGCCATCATTTTGTCTAGCTCTTCCCCCGGCACAATAAAAGATATATTCCCCTTTTCAATCAGGGGATCGTCCCCACCCTTGAGACCGTAAGCATCGAGCGTAAAATCTTTTATCTTCAGCTTGTCCTTTTTACCGGCATTCTGCTTACCCAAAGATCCTTGTTTAAATTCTCCTTCAGCGGCAGTTACCTTCGCGTGTCGGTAATAGTCTTTAAAGTAGCTAATCAGCATGGGGCTAGAGTTAATCTCTGCCTCTACTTTTGAAAACCCCTCGTTGGTGAAACTGGCTTTCAGATCATCTTGTTTTGCCTTCGCCACCAAACCATTAACGATAAACAGTCCTACCAGGGCGACAATCAGTACCGCCACAATCACGATGGTGACAATCAAACCAGTCTTGCCCTTCTTGGCAGATACAGCCGGCGGCAGGGGTGAGGGGGGCATTTGCGGGTTTGCCGGCGAAAACTGGGGACTTTGGGGTGCCGGAGAACCTTGGGAAACGGGGTTTTCACTATTAGGCGGGGGTGTATAACTCATGCTTTCATTTTAACAGTTGTGGTCTAGCTAACGCCGCTAGTTAGGATGTTTTCTGCATACGTTACCCAACGGTTTATAAACGTTAACCAAAATTTCACACCTAAACTGTCAGCTGCTTCAATCCGCAGTTATCGTTCGAGGCAGGAACGTAGCGCCGCAGCCAGCCCGCCGGCATCCGGAGTCTTAGCTACCGCCGCAACTGATAGCTCTAAATCCTTGGCCACCTGGGCAGAAGGCTCCCCAATGCAAACTAGGCGGGGGAGGGCGTGGGCAGGGTCAGCGAAATCGGAACTAAACACCCCAAAGTCAGCTAGGGCGCGCAGGTTAGAACCAGAAGTAACCGCCACCGCATCGGCGCGAAAATATTCTTCCGGACACGCGGAAACTGGAGCCATGGTGTAGAGGGGACAAATATCGACCTGGTAGCCCTGTTCGCTTAAAGCTGCAGCGAGGTCGGGTTTGCTCAGCGCCGATCCCGGTAAAAATACCCGGCCAGGGGAGGGCTCATCCGCAATCAAGTCCGCAAAGTGGCGCGCCAAATCCGTGGCGTTACCGCCTGCCTGCAAAGCGACATTCCAACCGGCGCGGCTCGCAGCCTGGGCGCTAGCCTTTCCTACTGCCGCCACCTGCGGAAAAGTAGTTAAGGGCGGCTCGGCAGCTAACAGCTGCTGTAAATACGTGACAGTACGGGCAGAAGTAATAATCACCCAGCTATATTCCCCGCGCTTTAAACGCTTTAGGCAGGCGGGAAGTTGCGGAGGTGAAACCGGGCGAGAACGGGTAACCGGCGCGCCAACTACCCGGCACTCGGGCAATTCCGCCTGCAGCTTTTTCGTAAGCGGACGAGTTGCCGCGGCAGTCAGTGCCACCGTAAACGCCATCATCGCCCTCCGAAAATAGTTCCCCGTTGCCCGATATTATCCGCGCGCCTTAGCAGCGCCCAGGTCGGCGAGCTCGCCGCCACCTGCCTCCAGGAGGGCGCGCGCTACGCTTTCACCGAGTTCGCGCGCCTGGTCAAGCATCTCGGCAAAAGTTTTCTCCGGATCCGCCTGCAGACAATCACTGATGCGCACCTCGCGGGTACCATCCAGGGAAATAATCGCGGCAGTCAGATTAAGCTTGCCCGAGTGCATCTGCGCAAACGCCCCCACCGGCGCGGCGCACCCGGCGTTTAGTTCCGCTAAAACCGCCCGTTCCGCAGTAGAGGTAAGCGCAGTTGCCAGGTCATTAAGCTCATCCAGGGCAGCCGCTAAATCGGGGTGGGCTTTAAGCGCCGCCTCCGATGCCTCCACCGCCAGTGCCCCCTGCGCTGGCGCCGGCAGCACTTGTTCGGGATCAAAACGCTCACTGGCGTAAGCGCCGAGCCCGATCCGATCCAAACCGGCGGCCGCTAAAATCACCGCATCCAGGTCGTGTGCGCCGTGCGAGATTTTGTCGCGCGTCTCCCGGCCGTCAGTGAAATCGGCCTGTGGAGCGCTAATGCCTTTTACTCTGCCCAGGCGGGTAGGAACATTTCCGCGAATATCCACTATCTTCAGGTCAGGACGTAAAGCTAAAATCTGGGCGGCGCGGCGCGGAGAGCCTGTCCCCACGCTGGCGCCTGGTGGCAAAGTTTCCAAAGTTAAACCGGGAGCGGCGCACAGGGCGTCCCGGGCATCAGCGCGGCTCGGAATCGCGGCAACTTTTAGACCGGGGGTCGGCTGGGTAGGTAAATCTTTAAAAGAATGCACTGCTAAATGGCAGTTTCCCTCCAAAAGCGCCAGGCGTAGTTGCGCGGCAAATACGCCCACTCCTCCTAGTTTTTGTAAAGAGGCGCGAGAAATATCGCCTGCCGTGCGCACTTGCCGTAGCTGCACATTTAATCCGTGTTCACGCAAAGCGCTAGCCACGGTTTCTGATTGGGTAACCGCCAGGCGGGAGGCGCGAGTTCCTAAAACCAAGGCGTCTTCCTCCGCCTCGCTAATCCAGCCGGTACCGCGCAATTTAATAGTTTGTGCCTGGCGTACTACTGCGGCAATCCCGGAACCGGCAACCCAGGAGCCCGCCAGTTCCAGACCGGGGAAGGCGCGCACCTTTTCCAGCAGTTTGGCGGTCATTTCCCGATGTTTGGGGGTGAAGGGTGGCAGGGAGCCATCCCAGTGAATAATCATCGATCCCAGCAGCTGATCCGGGGAAATCTCCACCCCCAGCAGCCGGGAAGCATCCTGCAATGCCCCCTCGACCGACACCGGAATCTCCGGTCCATTCGCCCAACCATAAGATACGCGGAGCAGATGGCGGCCTTCACCGGCAGCTTCCTCCGCCCACGGCCATTTGGAGGTGTAGTGGGTGATCGCTTTTGCCCCCACACACCCATTTTCAATATCTTCACTGCTCGGGCACTGTACCAACATTCCCGAACCACGCGGATGGGCATCTAAGGCCGGGCAATCAACAAACAGGGTTACGTGGGCAATCGGTCCGCCCTGCGGGAGCTGACCGACTTCAATACCCGGTACTTTGCGCAGCATCGGCACGGCTAAATAGCCTGGTAAAGCCACTACTACCTGCGGCACGGTGACCGTGAGGGTCTCACCAATATTAATCGGGCTTGCTCCCGGGGTCGGCCCCGATTTGGTGTTAGAAACCGTCACCTTCCAGCCTGCTGAGCCGGGTCGATCCGATCCCCCGGCAACGGAGTCGACAGCGGCGTCAGATTCATTTTCAATCGGTGCTAGATCGAGGGCGCGCACATGGGACAAAATCAGCCCCCCGCCCTCTTCAATGCGCTGTGCTAAGGCTTCTACCAGGCGGAACATTCCTCCCTCGGGGGCAAGCACTGCCGGTTTACCCGGTTTCAGTCCCCGCAAACTGGCAACTGCCTGCACCAGGGAGCCATGTTCTTTTAGTGCCGGGCGCAAACCGCGCAACACGGTATCGACGTTTAAGCGGTCGGTGCTGGCGGAGTGAATCCCCCCGGCCACGGGCGCCACTACTTTCTCTAAAACTGCCTCACCTAAGCGGGCAGTTACCAGACCGGAGACGGTGGTTTCGTCCGCTCCTACCTCTGGTCCCATAGTTAAGTCCTGGCGGGCGCGCTCCATTTCGGATTCGCTAAGCGCTCCCACAATCCCCGGGTCATCCAGGCTAGCGGGAATTCCTAGCATTCCATGGGGAATCGGGAGGGCGCCCTCGGGGTTGCCGGCACGTTTATGGTGGAAAATCCAAGATTTACCCCGGGGAGCCACTAGCGGTAAACCTAGCTCGCCGCATAAATCTTTGACTTCGGTAGCTCCGGCCGCGAAAGCCTCAGCGCCAATATCGAAAGTGAAGTCCCCAAAACGTCCCGAACAGATTAGGCCACCGGGGCGTCCTCGTTCCTCAATCACCGCCACCCGCGCGCCCTGTTTTTGCAGAGTATAGGCGCTGGTTAATCCGGCCAGCCCCCCTCCAATAACCAAAACATCATAATCAGTTAATCCAGCTAGGTCGTGCATTGCATCTCCTTGCCCCAAGCGGTTTTCGAGGCCTTGCGCCCCGGATAATCCTTCAGCATAGCCTGTCGCGTTTAGCGCGATTCATGTACCTGGTCGACGATTTCTTGTAAAACCGCCGGGTCAGCATTCGGGGGTACCCCGTGCCCCAGGTTGACGATATGGGCAGCAGCTTTCTTGCCTTCTGCTAAAACCCGATCGACGTGGTCGCGGCGCACCTGGCTAGAGGCAAACAAAACCGCAGGGTCAATATTTCCTTGCACCGCAAAGCGATCTCCTGGGCCATGCTCGATTAGCTTTACGGCTTCACCTAGGGGGAGTCGCCAATCCACCCCGATACATTCGGCACCCGCATCGCGCATTAAATCCAGCAAGGAGGCAGCCCCCACCCCGAAGTGAATCACCGGTACCCCGCGGGCATGGGCAGAATCAATCACCACCCGAGAATGCTCCCAGCAGTAGGTTTGATAATCGGCGCGGGACAAATCGCCCACCCAAGAATCGAAAACTTGGGCAGTGCGCGCCCCACCGGCAATCTGCGCAGCCAGGAAAGCCGCCGACATATCGGCGCACCAGCGGGCGAGCCGGTTCCAGGCATCCGGATAGGAATGCATAAAAGCTCGCGCCTCCAGGTGATTTTTCGAGCGGGTTTTCCCAATTAGATAGGACGCCAAGGTAAAAGGCGCGGCCGCAAAAGCAATTAGAGGGGTTTCGCCCAGCTCAGTGCAGGCAATCTGGGCGGCCTCGGTAATACAATCCGGATCAAAACCCTGATGGCTGGTGAGGAGGTCAACATCCTGAGGCTCCAGGATGGGATCGGCAAAAACTGGGCCTTTACCGGGAACAATCTCTACCTCTAAGCCCGCCAGATACAGCGGGGTGACAATATCGGAAAAGAAAATCGCGGCATCCACTCCGTAGCGGCGCACCGGCTGCAAGGTGATTTCGGCAGCCAGGTCAGGGGTGGTGCAGGCAGTGAGCATATCTTTATCGGCGCGCAGGCGGCGATACTCCGGGAGGGAGCGCCCTGCTTGGCGCATAAACCAAACCGGAGTCTTATCAGGGCGCAGCCCGCGAACAGCTTTTAGAAAAGAATTTTGCTCAGACATATTTCCATCATCGCCGGCATTTTTGGCAGGCGCAAGCAAGTGCAGCGAAGAGCGGATGACAGGCTACCTCTCGCAGGCAAGAAACCAGCGTAAATATTTTTCTGACACATTTTCCGCATCTGTCTGTTGTCTAATACCGGGATTCTTGGTGACATGTTGGCAGATTATTTTTCTTTGGCAACGCTCTGTAATGGGAGAATAGAAAAAATTGGGGCGCGGATAAGAGAAAAACCGGCGGATGCTTTTCAAAAAATAAAAAAATGGTCTAATGAGGCCGTGGGTCTTTCCTCCTATTCAGTACATCATCTCCGGCACGGGCTTAGCGCTGTGGCGGCAGCTGCTAGTACCACCGAGGGCCTGCCTGAAGATCTCTTACAACGTTTGCCCGAAGTATTGGGAGTGCTTCCGCTTTCAACCTGTAACCGGGTAGAGATCGTTATTGAAACTGCCCCGGCAATTTCCGAGGAGCAGCTAACCGCGGTAGATGGTTATATTCAATCCCGGCTGGGCACTGTCTGCGAAATTCGCCGTGACCGCCAGGTATTGGAACACCTATTTCGAGTGGCCTGCGGGCTGGACTCTATGGTGGTGGGGGAGCGGGAAATCTCCGGGCAGCTGCGCCGCGCCCTGCGGGTGGCCACCCAAGAGCGGATAGCCTCCGCCACCATTACCCGCGCTTGTCAAGGTGCGCTCACTACCTCCCGCCGGATCGCGCAGCTAACCGGGATTGCCTCCCAGGGGCGTTCAGTAGTGGCCTGCGGCCTCGAAATAGTGACGGAAAGAATAAATCCGCTGGCGGGCACCCCCACGCTTTTGATTGGTACCGGTTCCTATGCGGGAGCAGCAGTGGCGGCGCTGCGTGCCAAAGGCGTCCAAGATATCGCGGTTTATTCCACTTCTGGACGGGCTGAACGTTTCGCTTACGGCCACGACTTGCAACCGGTAGCCAAGGATCAGCTGGTGGCGGCGTTAGAAGCTGCCACTTTGATTGTTACCTGTCGGGGCATGGGGTCTCCGGTGCTCACTAAAGAGGAAGTGCAGCGGGCTTTAGCGCTCTCTAGTGGTGAAAAAACTATTCTCGATCTAGCGTTGCAAACCGATATTGAGGACGGGGTCGCCGAATTAGAACGGGTACGAGTAATCAACCTAGAAGAAATCAGCGCCCAGGTACCGGAAGCAGGAAAAGCGCAGGTTAAGCGAGCAGAAGAAATTGTGGCCGAGGGTGTAGAAGAAGCCGAAGCCCTGCTAGCCGACCGCCAAATGGATTCGGTAGTGGTAGCGTTGCGCGACACCTTCCGCGAAGTATTAGCCGATGAAGTTGCGCATCTACCGAAGGGGGAGACCATTCCTCGCGAAGACGTTGAATACGCGCTGCGTCACCTGGCGGCGCGCCTGGCACATATCCCTACTATCAATGCCCACCGCGCCGGCCGCGAGGGGATGGGGCGGCAATACGTAAACGCCCTCCAGCAGGTGTGGGGATTGGATCTGGATGCGCCGCAAGCTCAACCAGATAAATCGCAAGTTTGCCCGGTAACCGGCTTGAGCGTAGATGATTTAAAACAGGAAACCCCCGACGAGGAGGGACAGTGAGTCAGGTTCTTTCCCAATACGATGCGGTGATGCTGGTCAGTTATGGCGGGCCGCGACAAATGGAGGATGTGTTGCCGTTTATGCGCAACGCGACCTCTGGGCGGGGAGTTCCCGACGAACGCCTAAAACAGGTCTCCACCCACTACGGACGTTTCCACGGAATCAGCCCCATAAATGCGCGTAACCTGGAAATCCGTCGCGCCCTCGAGCTAGAACTCAGCCGGCGCGGAGACGAAATCGAAGTCGTAATCGGGAACCGCAATTGGCATCCCTTTATTCACGACACCCTCTGTGACCTGACGATGCGGGGACTTACCCGGGTGCTGTGTATTTTTACCTCCGCTTATGTTTGCTATTCGGGATGCCGACAGTATCGGGAAGACTTAGCAGCTGCGAAAGCCCAGCTACAAGTCCAGGACTTATCGCTGGAACTGGACAAAGTGCGGGCCTACTACACTACCGAAGGTTTCGTGAGCGCCTATACGAAACGCCTGGTAAAAGCAGTGCGCACCATGGAAGAAAATACTGGACGGATTCCTTACGTAGCGTTTGTGACCCACTCGATTCCTAGCGCCATGCAGGAATGCTCCGGCCCTGCCGATCACTCTCGCCCTGATTATCAAAGGCAGCACCAGCAAGTATGTGCCGAGGTGGCAGCGCGAGCCAGTAAAGAACTAGGGCGCGAGCTACCTTGGGATTTGTCCTTTTGCTCCCGCTCGGGGCCGCCCCAAATGCCCTGGCTAGAGCCGGATATTAATGACCGGCTGACGCAGCTAAAAGCAGAGGCGGTAACGGACGTAGTCTGCGTACCTATCGGGTTTATCTGTGATCATATGGAAGTGGTTTATGACCTGGATACCGAGGCCAAAGAAACCGCAGCCCAGCTGGGGCTTAACTATTTACGGGTGCCTACGGTCGGCACTGATCCCGATTTTATAGGGGCGCTCGCAGATTTAGTGACCGAGCGCGCCCAGGAAAAGGCAGGAGACGAGGTGGTCTATACCCCAGATGCCCTGGAGCCCGGGTGGCCGGCTTGGGCTCCGCCAGGAGATTCCCGGGTCAGCAAGCACGGAGCTGACCTGCCCGTTGAGTTTGAAATAAAACAAAATTAGCAAGCCAAAGGAGAAAATAATGGCTCACCCGATGCCCAATGATGTGTCCCCCGATCCTCGCGATCATAAGGTGGATCCTGACGAAGTAAATGCCCGCAACAACTTTTCTATGCACGCGGTTTTCGAACTAGCCTTGCCGCTACCTGCCGAAGAAGCCGAGCGAGCAGCCATGGCGCGCGAACTAGAGGAAACCATCTCCGAATTGGGAGTAACCGTACGCGGCTGGTATGACGTTGCTGGCTACCGCGCCGACGCTGACCTGATGTTCTGGTTCCTGGATGAATCCAATGACAAGCTGCAAGATGCCTACCATGCGGTATTGAACTCGCGGCTAGGAGCCCACCTGGTACCGGTGTGGTCCATTATGAGCGCTCATATGACCGCCGAATTCAATAAGCCCCACCTGCCGGCCTGTTTCGGGGGTTGGGCGCCGCGCGCTTATGCGGCGGTTTACCCCTTCGTGCGTTCCCTCGAGTGGTATTACCTGCCGAAGGCTAAGCGCAGCGCCATGCTTGCCGAGCATGGACGCAATGGGGCCGGCTACCTGGATGTAGCGGTTTCGACCTTGGCTACTTTCGCGCTTAATGATTACGAGTGGTCAGTGACCCTAGAGTCCGATGATATTAACCGGGTAATGGGAGTGCTGCGTCAGCAGCGCGATTGTGAAGCTCGCCTGCATGTTCGCCAGGATACGCCCTTCTATACCGGCAAGCGGATGGAACTAGCGGAATGGATCCAGCGGCAAGCTACTGAAAAATAGTTAGTTTCGCCTTGCTTAAAAGCTGGTTACTTCCGGACAGAAGTCCCAGTTCTAAGCCAGCTCATTGCTAGCGGAGTAAAGTAGTTACCACACTCAGACTCTCGGGTGGCATAAGTCACAACAAACGAGTAATGTGGAATCGGTGTCTATGGTTCGCCGTCTGTCTAGATTTTTGTAAGGAGTGATTAGCTTGGATTCGTCCTTTTTAGCTAGAGTCCCCCTGTTTGAGGGACTCGATCAGGAAGCGCAGATGCGCCTGTTCTCAATGATGGGGCAAACCACCTTGCGCCGCGGGGAAAACCTATTTGAAGAGGGCGATGATGGTGACCGCTTGTATATCGTGGCCGAGGGCAAAATAAAACTATCGCATCAGTCCGTAGATGGCCGCGAGAACCTGCTGGCGGTGTTAGGACCCGGGGAAATCCTGGGAGAGCTAACCTTGTTTGACCCCGGGCAGCGTTCTACTACTGCTACCGCGGTTTCTCCCGCTCGCTTGGTGTTCCTAAACCATAGTGACCTGATGGTTTTCCTAGAGGACAACCCCTCGTTAGCGAAACATATGCTCAAAGCGCTGGCAAAGCGCCTGCGTCGCACCAATGAGGCTCTAGCTGACCTGGTGTTCTCGGATGTGCCCGGCAGGGTAGCCAAGGCGCTCCTGGATCTGGCAGACCGTTTCGGGATTCGCACCGAGGACGGGATTCACGTTCCTCACGACCTCACTCAAGAAGAGTTAGCTCAGCTGGTGGGGGCATCGCGGGAAACTGTGAACAAGTCCTTGGCCGAGTTTGTGAACCGCAATTGGATTCGTCTGGAGGGACGCGCAGTCACCTTGATTGATATTGATCGTTTGGCGCGACGCGCCCGCTAGGATTGGGGAAAAATACCTAAAAACTGACGCTTAACAAGGTTTTGGGGGCGGCAATCTTTATGGTTGCCGCCCCCAACGTTTGGTAAAACATGAAGGGAACCAGGGTTAATCTTTAAAACCAGAACCAGTTTTGACACCTAGATATGGTTGTCTTCCCCGGGATTGCTTAGCCAGCGCTGATCTTGAGGGAAACCAAGGTGGCGCCAAGGTGAAACTCTAGTCTTGCTGCGAACTGCTATCTTCCGCTGCTTTCACCTTGCGCTCAATCAGATAATCTTTGCGTCCCGCGCGGCGCGCACTATGTGACAGGAAGGCCATTGCCAGCAGGATCAAACCCGCCATTAGCAGCATTCCCGATCCGCCTGACCAAGCCAAGTGATGCGCGATATTGGAAGGAAGTGCCTGATAGAAGTGATTTTGCTGGCCAGCATTATCTAGGGCGGTTAGTAACGGCTGCAAACCGTTGGCAGTTTGTTCCGGAACTGCCAAGAAGAACGCTCCCCCTACTGTCAAGGCCAAGCCAGTAATGAAAGCACCCAAAGAAGAGAACCGGGCTATCAGCGCCAGTAGGAAGACCATGATGATCGCCACTACAACTTCAACCCATTGACCGGCATTCAAACTGGAGGCGGGTAGCAAAACATCTCCACCGCGGGTACGCAAACGGGTGGCGACATCCAGAATTAGGTACCAGGTAATCGGAACCAGCACTAAAAACAGCAATAGCGACCAGATATGCGCTGCTGCCCGCGAGGGAACTGTAGGCTTGACCGTGGCGCCGTCAAAAATAGTATCTTCAAAACTCTTTTGCCGCTCAGCAGTGGTTAACAATTCCTCCGGTTCGGTTTCCTCTACCGAATCCCAGTGGGGCGCCTCCTCTGCGACTGGCTCGGTTGGCTCGTCGGAGCTGTTCAGCAAAGAATAACGCCGGTCAGCGGTGCTTTCCACTTCGCTAGGAGGAACAGGCTCCACCTCGGAATTATCATCGTCGACCTCGCGATTACGTGCGATCAGTGACTTGCGTTCGGGAGCTGGGGAAGGGGAGTCAATAGCGTCTTCCGCAGCTGTCGAAGACGGAAGTATTTCTGCTGACTCGTCCTCGTCAATAGCTTCCGCTTCCTGGCTTTCCGCGGTACCCGCAATCATGCTATCGGTATGCTCTAGCTGCTGTGCAGGCAGATTTTCTTGGTTTGCTGAAGCTGTCTCCGAGCTGAGGCCGTCCCCCGCTATCAGGGAGTCGTTGCCAGAGTGGGACGCAGCGTGATGCTCGCCGGGGATCAAAGTATCTTCGGGAGCCTGCTCTTCTTCGCCTTCTTCTCCTACGAACCAAGTTCGGGTGGTGAAGTCGTTATCCGGCTCGTTCTTGCTCATCTGACCTCCAACGAAATCGCGTAGTCTATACAACAGCCACGATAGATTATGAGAGCAGATTTTGCGGGAGACCGCGCCGCGCAACTAAAAAATAGTGGCGCGTGGTAAGCAGTTAAGTTAGTGGCAGAAATGCTAGTCCAGTAGCTGATGACGCACGATAGTAGCGGCGCGATCCGCTCCCACTCCCACTACACTAATGCGGCAGCCGGAAAGTTCCTCTAGGCGGTGAATGTATTCCTGTGCCTTGGTCGGTAGATCTGCGAAGGTCTCACAGCCGGTGATATCTTCTTTCCAACCAGGTAGCATCTCGTAAATCGGCTGGGCATGATGGAAAGCAGTCTGATCGGCAGGGAGCTCCTCGAAACGCTGACCATCAACGTCATAGGCGACGCAAACCGGAATTTCATCGTATTTCGAAAGTACGTCCAGCTTGGTAATCACCAAATCGGTGAGGCCATTGACCCGAGCGGCGTAACGAGCAACTACGGAATCAAACCAGCCGGTACGCCGCGGACGTCCGGTAGTTACTCCGAACTCTCCACCCGCCTGACGCAAGTCCTCGCCCTCTTTACCAAAAAGTTCGGTGGGGAAGGGGCCTTCCCCTACGCGAGTGGTGTAAGCCTTCGCAATCCCGATAACTCGGTCGATACGAGTCGGTCCGATTCCGGATCCGGAGCAGGCGCCTCCTGCGGTACAAGACGAGGAGGTCACGAAGGGATAGGTCCCATGGTCAATATCGAGCATAGTGGCCTGACCGCCCTCTAAGAGGATGGTTTCTCCACGATCTAAGGCCAGGTTCAGCTCGGTGGTGCAGTCAAAAACCATGGGGCGTACTTTATCGGCATAAGAAAGCAACTGATCAGAAATAGTCTCCGGGTCAATAGGTTCTTCGGAGAACTGTTTTTCAATCACAAAGTTCTTACCCGACAGAGCGGAGCGAACTTTCTGCCGCAAGATTGATTCGTCAAAGAGATCCTGGATGCGCAGGCCAATCCGGTTCATCTTATCCGCATAGGTAGGTCCAATCCCGCGACCGGTAGTACCAATCTTGCGTTCGCCCAAAGACCGCTCTGCCAGTCCATCCATCACCTTGTTATAGGGCGGAATGATATGAGCGTTGAGGGAAACCTTTAGTCGGGAACAGTCGACCCCAGCTTCCTCGAGCATCTGGATTTCCGCGAACATGACTTCCAGGTCAACAACCACTCCGTTACCGATGACTGGAGTTACCGTGGGGGAGAGGATGCCGGCAGGAATCAGGTGCAAACCAAACTTTTGATCGCCCACTACAATGGTGTGACCAGCATTATTGCCGCCATTAAACTTCACCACCCAGTCAACGCTCTGGCCAACTAGGTCGGTGACTTTACCCTTTCCTTCGTCTCCCCATTGGGCTCCGACAACAATCAGTGCGGGCATGAACTATTCCTCTCGAATAAGGATTTTTGCAAGGCCGCCGGCGAGATTTACTCGGCAGCGTTTGCACTCTTACTATCTGAGTTTATCCGTCTTGCGCTCTCGGCGGTAGCTGCGCAGCTTTTCCTGAAAAATTCCACTGTCCTCAAAAAGCAGACGCGGGAGTCTAAAACTGCGGAAACTTCGGGCAAAAGGGTGCTTGCCGATAGCATGGGAACATGAGCCTTGGCATTTATGATTCTGCCCGTCACTGCATCGTGGACTTTGAGCCGGTGAAAGCCGGACACGTAGGGATTTACCTATGTGGAGCTACCGTGCAAGGGTCTCCCCACATTGGACATGTGCGTTCGGCAATCGCTTTTGATGTGCTGATCCGGTGGCTGCGCCGCAGTGGTTATCAGGTTACCTATGTGCGTAACGTGACCGATATTGACGACAAGATCTTGAATAAATCCGCGGAGGCCGGCTGGGACTGGTGGGCTTGGGCCTATCGTTTCGAGCAAGAGTTTGCCGCCGCCTATCGCGCTCTGGGAGTGTTGCCTCCCACCTATGAACCGCGCGCCACCGGGCAAATTCCCGAACAAATCGCCCTCACTCAGCGGCTAATAGATGCTGGTCACGCCTATAGTGACGGTAACGGTAATGTCTATTTCGATGTTAAATCGCTAAAGGATTATGGCTCGCTGACCCGGCAAAAGCTTTCTGATATGCGCACGACCGAGGACGAAAGCCAAATCGATAGCCAGATTGAGGCGGGCAAACGCGACCCGCGCGACTTCGCCCTCTGGAAAGCCGCAAAAGAAAGCGAACCCGAAACCGCCAAGTGGGATTCGCCCTGGGGTAAAGGGCGTCCCGGCTGGCATCTAGAGTGTTCGGCAATGTCCCGGCGCTACCTGGGCGAGGCCTTTGATATTCACGGTGGCGGAATCGATCTGCGATTCCCGCATCACGAAAATGAACAGGCGCAATCCCATGGTGCTGGTTGGCCCTTCGCTAAATACTGGATGCATAACGCCTGGGTAACTATTAAGGGTGAAAAAATGTCGAAATCGCTCGGCAACTCCCTGGTGGTTTCCGAAATTTTGAAAACTACCCCGGCAGCGGTGTTACGGCTGGCGCTGGGAACTACCCACTACCGTTCGACCGTGGAATATTCCCCGGAAACCCTGGAGCAGGCCGGCGAAACTTGGAATAAATTTTCCAGTTCCCTGGCGCGTTTTGCCCAGGCGGCTCCCGAGATCGCTCAGGCCAGCGCCCAGGAGCTAGCAGAGGTCTCCCTGCCGGAAGCTTTTTGTGAAGCCATGGATGACGATCTTAATATCGCGGCCGCTCAAGCGGTGGTACACGAGAAAATCAAGCAGGCAAATACCGCTTTTGAAAGCGGAAAAAATGACGAGGGCGCGCAGGTAGCGATCCAGATTCGTGCCATGCTAGAGATATTGGGGCTTGACCCTCTCTCGGCGCAATGGCGGGAAGCCGACAGTGGTAACGATTCCGCCGCCGCCGCTGCCTTGGAAAAGCTGGTTGCTGACCAGCTGGAACAGCGAGTTGAGGCACGTAAAGAAAAGGATTGGGCGCGCGCGGACGGGATACGCGACCGCTTAAGCGCGGCCGGGATAGTTATTGAGGACGGAGCCAGCGGCTCTACTTGGCATTTAGGTTAGGGGTTTCAGATGGCAGTTCGCGGGGATCACCACGGCAGAATGAAGCGTACCGATAAGAAAGGTGCTCCTAAAGGTAGCGGGGGCAATAAACGCGGCTTGCGGGCGAAAGGACCAACCCCGAAAGCAGAGAATCGTCCCTATCACGCAGCTTATCGCGCTCGGATTCAGAAAGAGCGGCGGGAAGAAACCCAAGCAGCCCAACGCAAAGCGCGCGCCAAACGTTCCCTAATTCAGGTGCGGCGCGGACATCAACTAATTGCCGGACGCAATCCGGTGTTGGAAGCCCTGGAATCTGATATCCCCGTGACCCGGGTGTTCGTGGCAGGTAACCTGGCGGCTAATAAGAAACTTTCCCTGCTGCTGAGCAAAGCCAGTGCCCAGGGGGCCCCCATAGTGGAAGTCCCGCGCTCCGACCTAGATTTAGCTACCGAGGGTGCAGTCCATCAAGGTGTCGCCCTGGAGGTGCCTGAGTTTGAGTACACCGATCTCGCTGAGCTATTTGAAAATGCCGAAAAAAATAACAACAAGCCACTGATCGTGATGCTAGATGGGGTAACCGACCCGCATAACCTGGGGGCGATTGTGCGCAGTTCCGCTGCCTTTGGAGCTAGCGGGGTAGTGATTCCCGGTAGGCGTAGCGCCTCGATGAATGTGACTGCCTGGAAAGCTTCCGCGGGAGCTGCCGCGCGCCTGCCGATTGCCCGAGTGTCTAATCTGGTAAACGCGATTAAGCAGTGCAAAGAACAAGGCTGTTTCGTGCTGGGACTAGACGGCGGCGGTACCTCCTCGGTGCGCGAATCCGGTTTGGCAGATGGTCCTTTAGCGCTAGTTACCGGAGCTGAGGGCGAGGGTATCTCCCGTTTGGTGAAGGAAAACTGCGATCTGCTTACTCGAATCGAGATTTCCTCCGATGTGGAATCTTTGAATGCCGCGGTCGCCACGGGGATTGCCCTATTCGAAGTAGCAGCAGTGCGGCGGGAAAAAGCCGCAGAAAACTAGCGATCAATCTTAGCGGCTTCAACGAGGTGGTACCGCTAGTGCGTCCTCGTAACTAAGAGTTTTATTGTCGCTTGCCCGGTACCAACCCAAACTTGCGGAGGCCGCGCTTGCTTAAGAGTTGTAACCCAGCAGCCGGAGGGTGGCGACCACGGTACAGACAATCGCAAATAAGCTCGCTAAAGCGCAGAATATGCGGGGCCAGAGGGGAGTAACTTTCTTGCGCCAAAGATAAAACAGCAGTACTAAAGCGAAGATTCCCAGGAAGAACCCGAGAGGAATCAGCAGGGCAGTAGAGCTGCACGCTATCCCAAACGCAATCGGTAAGAAATAGGACAGGAAGTTATGCCGAATTCGTTCGGAGCTGATTAGCGACTCGATTTTACTGTCCAAAAAATCTGATCTTACGGGCGCAGCAGGCACAGTTTCTCCCCATCCCACCAATTCACCATATTTACGCAGCAGGCGAGCGTCCTCCAGGCGAACCCGGGCGGCGGCCTTTCCCCAGGGGGCTGCGGTATTTTCGGCAGCTGCTGCCGCTTGGATCACTTGTTCCCCATTTCCAGCTTTAATCACTGTCATATCCGCATCGGCGATAGCTACCACCTGTTGAGGATCTCCCAAATAGGTATAAAGCTGCTCTAAGGTATAGGGCGCAGGTAGGGAAGCGCTCTCCTCCATTTCCGTTACCGCCAGCCGAACTGCCCCAATTATTTGGTTCCGACGCAGGATCGGGGTGAGGGAAAGTAGGGATGCTAAGGTCTGAAAATACTGATCAAGTGGGGAAAGTTGCGCTTGGGTCTGCAAGCATCTCACCTCACCTGCTTCAGAAAAACACGCCAAGTAGGCGCAATTGTAAACATGTTGCTGAAAATATGTTAACCCAGTATCCCAGAATGAAAGATTCTTTTTGAATAGCAGCTGGTCTTTGCGAAACTGGAACAGTTAAAAAAATAAGAGTGGGGATTTCACACAATGAATAGCAAGACACGTGTTCTCAATGTGCTGGTTACGGGATTGGCGCTGTTCGCCATGTTTTTCGGGGCTGGCAACCTGATTTTTCCAGTAATGATTGGGGTGGAATCGGGAGTTGAACAAGTTCCCGCCACTATCGGCTTTATGCTTACCGGCGTGCTACTGCCCATGGCTGGCATGATTGCTGCCGCTACCTCTTCTTCCGGCGTGCTGGGGATTATTGAACGCATCTCCCACTACCCAGGGCTAGTGTTTTGCTGGTTGATCTTTTTGTCGACCGGGATGCTATACGCGATTCCGCGTACCGCTGCCGCTTCTTTTTCGATGTCATTCCAGGCCTCCACGGGGGACTCGCACCTGGCACTATTTATTTACACTCTGGTATTTTTCGGCATCGCCGGTTACCTGTGTTTAAATCCGCGTAACGTCTTGGATCGCATCGGAGGAATCTTGACCCCAGCGCTGCTGATCTTGTTGGCAGTGATCATTATTACTGCGGTGGCTACTATGTCGCCTTCGGAGGCAGCTCCGATTGAAAAATACGCTTCCACCCCCACTTTGAAGGGTATCTTTGACGGTTACGGCACTTTGGATGCCATCGCCTCCTTCGTATTCGGGGTAGTGATTATTCGCGCGCTGCGGCAAAAAGGCTTCCAACCCGGCAGGCAGCTATTCGGAGTTACCGCCCTTTCGGGAGTGATCGCCGCTTTCTTCCTCGGGCTGGTCTATTTTGGACTGTCGATGGTGGGTTCACGTGTGGGACGCCTAAACCCCGACGTTAAGGACGGTGGAGAAGGCCTAGCATTCGCGGCGCAGCACTTGTTTGGACCTGCCGGCAGGGTAGTATTGGGCGCCATCGCTATCTTGGCTTGCCTAACTACCGCCATTGGTCTAGTCGAGGCTTCCACCCAGTTCTTTAGGGGATTGTTTCCGCAGATTTCGCGTCCAGTATGGGTAGTGCTACACGTGATTATTTCTTTAGCGATCGCTAACCTGGGGCTAGAGGCATTGGTGAACGTGATTGTTCCGGTAATGATGTTCTGCTACCCCATCACCATCATGCTGGTAGTTACCTGTATCCTGGATATTTTCATTCCTGGTCACATGTTCTGGGCTTACCGTTTATCGGTCTGGGTAGCAGGTATCTTCGGTCTCTTTGATGGCTTGAAGGCTGCTGGGGTATTGGAGAATTGGATTGACACCACCATTCCGTTGGCTTCGCTAGGGTTGGGTTGGCTAATCCCCTCCCTGGTTATGCTGGTCCTCGGACTGATTATCGATATCGCCCAAGGCCGAATGAAGCAGGCTTATGATTATGACGCGGTGGCGCGCGAACGCAACCAATCTTTGGTAAGTGCTGGCTTAGCGTTCAATGAAGATGAACTAGATGAGGTCGCTAAACCGCAGGAAAACGCGACCGAAAAATCCGATTCGGACAACTAAAGGTTTTCTAGGCCTGCCAATATTACCGGCACTATTCCCAGGAGGATAAATGCCGGTAACTGACAGATACCTAAGGGAATAACTAACCGTACCGAGAGTTTTTGGGCAGCCTGGCGGGCGCGTTGGTCTTTACTGGCGCGTACCCGCCCTCCGGCTCCTTTCAACAGTGTTTCTGGCGCCACTCCATCTTTCCAAGCAGGTTCGAGTGCCGCAGATAGATACTGCGCCCACTCGGGACAGGTATCCCCACGTTGCAACAAACTCCAAGCGGAGTTCCATTCGACTCCCAAGATCAACGCGCGCGAAACCGCTGCCAGACGAGGTTCTCCAGTGGCAGTTGCCAGAGCGCTTAAGACTCGCGGAATGGCGGCGCCCCCTGCCAGCCCGGCACTTGCCAAGTCCAGAATTACTGCCGGATCAATAGCCTTACCTTCAGTATTTTCACGGCCAGATTTGCGTGGGGGAACCGCGGGCAAAAACCAGGGTAGGGCGCCCCAAAAAACCCAGATTCCCAAGATAAACATTTTCACGCCTTTTCAGCTTGCGCTACTAAACGAAACATCCAAAACATCCCGGTCAACAGCGCGATCAAGCCGGCAAAGGCGCTGATAGTTCCTAACCCGCCTGCGAATATTGCATTTAGCGGATTGGCTCCTAGCAGGGATCCCAGCGCGATTCCTCCCAAAGGTAAGATCCCCAAAATAGTGGCGGAAGCTTTCGGGGCTGTCAATGCCAGTTTCCGGGCGCGTGCGGCATTGGCTGCTTCAGTAAGAGAATCAGCACAACCGGTTAATACCTCAGCTAAAGGCGCGCCTACTGCTTCGGAAAAACGGATTGCTGCCAGGAGACCGTTCAAAGCATCCTGCTCCCAAGAAGTTAAATATGGTTCGATCGCAGCTTGAATATCTGGGGAACTGGCAGATCGGGGAGGGGAAAACCCGTTACGTGGCAAACTTTTTATCCAGGCAGACTCAGGATCAGCACCGGCATTTAGGCGACTCGTTACCTCGATGACTGCCGCTGCTAGTTGAGGTTTAGGTTTGAAACGTCGCCTTAAAAACGCGGCAAATTTCGTGATGAGACCAGCCAATTTCGGCAGAGGCAGGCGGCGGTTTTCCCGTGAAGGAGGATCAGGTAGATGCCAAGGCAGCCCCCCAAACGTTAGGAAAAGTCCCATTAAGGTCGCAGTTTTCCAGCTCAAGATACCTCCTCCAGATGATCGAAATCCATATCTACTAGTTGTGATAGTTTTCGACATCCCGCACCCCGCAGTAACTGTCCGGCAGGAGTCACTTTGAGCGCTAGCTGCGCTGCCAGGTGGGAATGATCCCAAATAGGCACCCCGACCTCGGAGATATAGCGTCGCGTACTTCCCCGTTCCGTTAAACGGCGAATCTGTAAAAAGGCATCTACCCCGGCTATCACCTGCGCCCCTACGGTAGATTCCGGCATTAATGCCAACGCCCCTAGCGCAACCAGGCGGGCGGGAACTTCGGTAACCGCATTGGCGTGTACTGTAGCCCAGGTACCTTCGTGCCCCGTGTTCATAGCGGAAAGCACTTCGCGCACCTCCGAGCCACGGCATTCTCCCAGTACAATCCGATCTGGACGCATCCTCATAGCCGCTCGCACCAGGGTAGACATCGGAACCGCGCCTACCCCTTGCACATTAGCGCTGCGTTCTTGCAAATGAACTAGGTGGGGGTGGGAAGGGAAAAGCTCGGAGACTTCCTCGATACAAACAATCCGCTGATTTGGGGGCACCAATTCCAAAAGGGCAGATAGCAGTGTGGTTTTCCCTGAACCGGTTGACCCGGAAATAAAACAGGAAGCTCGTCGGGAAATTAACGCCGTCACTACCGGCGCTAACGCCGTAGATACGGTTCCCGATTCCACCAATTGGGTAAAGTTTAGACCTTTAGCTCGCGGGCATCGCAAAGAAATAACCGGATAGGGACTAGCTAAAGGAGGCAATACCGCGTGCAGGCGGATCCCGCCAGGGAGAGTTCCATCCGCGATTGGTGCCGCATCATCGAGACGTTTTCCCGCAGCTCCAGCGAGCCGGACTGCTAGGGATCGCAGGTTAGCAGGGGAACCAAAATTTAGTTTGGTCTTGCAAAGACCGCGACCGCTATCGACCCACACTTGCTGCGGTCCATTGATCAAAACATCGGTGACCTGTGGATCTTGTAATAGGGCAGCAAGATGGGGGCCAAATCCGCTCAATTGAGAGTTCATAGCTGCCAAGTTTCCCAGTAGCTGCGCCGTCCCTGCCGTCGGCGCGCTTTCCCGGCGGATTACCTCTGCCGGAGCTGTACCCGAGGCCACCAGCAGGCGGGGATCCCGGTTAATATGGGAATCTGGCGGCTGCGAGACTGTCCCTCTAGTTAGGGCTAGACGCCATTTTTTAAAAGCGTTCATGCCGCAGCCGCCAAAATATTTCGCAGGAGCTGTGCCAGGTTTATTTGCAAACTTTTCGGCCACAAAGTACCCAAGCCTTGATCTTGCAGCCGTTTTAGTTCCCGACAATGCGGCACGGAAAAACTTTGATTGACGCTGGTAGCGGAAACAATTCTGGCTGGGACCCGATTATTTATTATCGGTATGCGCTGGCGGTGCAGTTGTAGCAGCAGTTGCCGATTAACCGCTGCCTGTGGGTAATTCCTGACTACCAGTGTTTGCCCAGATAAATCGTTTAGGCGTTCCACAGAATCGAGCAGCCCCCAATCGATGACCACCAGCGCAAATGCACGAACCAACAAAGAAAAAATATGGGAAATATGGTCGGGATTAGTGCGGTAAAGCTGAAGAAAACGCGTATTTTGTACCACGGGGAGGATCTCGCGTAAGCGAGAAACCAGCAGGTCTGCCTCCAGATCGCGAGAGGAAAAGTTACAAATAGCGGGAAATCCGAGTTTGCGCATCTCCGGTGAATGTCGACGCGAAAACGAGTCGGGGAGGGAACAGCTGGCATCTACAAAAACGGAGTTCTTAGCACCGTTTGCCAATCCGAAAGCAATGGTGGAGGTGCCGCTTTTTGGCTGTAATCCGAAAACATTGAGGATGCGTCCTCGCTCGGGATAACAGTACTGGTCGACCTGCGAGAGAAAAGCTATTACCTGGGAAGGAAGCTGAAAAATCCCGGGAGATTGCCGGGCAACTCCGGGAAGGGAGACGCCACCTACAGACAGAAGAGCCGGGTTGGGTGAAAAATCTGCGTGAACTACGGGAAACGGGAAGGGCAACCAATTTAAATCGGCGCTAGGAGGGCAAATAATCGTACTTAAGCTAGCGGCAGAAGGTGGCAGGTGAGTGGTGAAACGAATACCAGCAACTCCGAGTACCTGGGACAGAAATTGCAGCTGTCCGGGGATAAATTCCCACAGCAGGCAGGTGGGATCTGTGTGGGCAGGTATTTGTCTAGTGGGCACAGGTATTTGTAGAACTTTTGGCACGACCGGCTCCTGCAGTTTGTTGGCGAAATCAAACCTAGATTTAGTGATAGGGAGCAGGGGAAACAAATACAAAAGCTGCTTGCCTAGGATAGTGGGACGCTAGCTACTCTTGGGGACAAACCTGGAGGGGAGGGGAGAGAATCGCGTCATAGGAAGTAGCATTTTCCTGAAAGTTGGCATCCTGATGGTTACACCGGGAAAGCAGACCAGGTCTTTTCGATTTTGAAAAGACAGGGAAAAGTGTGCGAATAAGAGCCTATTTACCGCGGCGCTTACGCGAATGTTTGGAACGGCGTCCGGAAGAAGAGCCTCCCAAATCCAAGTAGCTCAAAATACGGAGGAACAAATTGCGGCAGGAACCAGCGATGATCTTCCCAGCCTGCGCTAGCTTGCCCCAAATGGGGGCGATACGCGGATGTTTACGGAAGACCACCAACGCCACTATCAGGGCTACCACGATAACTAAAAACCCGATTCCCCATTTTTGGTTCATAGTTATCCCCGGATGGTCTTGTCCGCGAACTTCAAAACCTTTGACGAGAGTTTGGGGAGTCGTCCAGGTTACGGTATTGCCGTCAGCTTTTGCCCCGGAATAGGCATCGGTTTTCAACACCGGACCGGGGAACGTAATGGTCAGACGAAATTGGTCGGTTTGGGCATCCAAAAAATCTAGGCTCTGCACCGGGGCGAGTTTAACCACGTAGCTGTCACCAATATGTTTAATGGTCACAAACGGTTTCTTAGCCTGCGAAATATGCTGTGCTTTCACCGTAATCGTACAGTCTGAAACCCGATCGGTGGATTGATCCTTAATCGCGACCTGCGCAGTTTTTAGGTAGTCCTCTATCCCTGGAATCTGGTCTTTACATTTAATATCTTGCGCGGTTCGAGGCTGCGTTAAATGAGTACTAAACGAATAAGTATCGTTCTCGTAAATCTGCATTTGAGTGCGAGCTTCACACCCGGAAAGCAGCAGCGCACAGGGAAGGAGAATCAGAGCTAAAAGTCGCTTGCCTTTCACCCTCGCTACCTCCTTGAGTGGCGGCCGTAAACCCGGATATCGCTTTACCGCTACTTTTAATCATACTGTAAAGAACTGGCTACACCGACGGTACAAAGTTTACTTCCCATCCGAAAAGCCAATCATGAAGGTGTCCTACGGCCTAAAGTTTCGCTTAATATGAGCCAGGTCATAGTAATTTATGGGAACTTTTAGACCCTCGCGGTAGAGAAAGTAGCAGGGATGACGGACAATAGAAAGGCAAGAGCAACTGTGTGTTGCCATGTCGAGTGCCGCAGGAGGCAAGAGATAAATGACAGTGACCGAGAAAGATGTGCTAGCTGCCGCCCCGAAGAACGCCCCGAAAGAGGTCGTTGATTGGGTAATTAAAGTTGCAGAACTAGCGAAGCCGAAAGCAATTGAGTTTTGCGATGGTTCCGAAGAAGAATGGACTCGCCTAACCGATCTCATGGTAGAAACCGGGATGTTCACTCGTTTGAATCCCGAGAAACGCCCTAATTCCTTCCTGGCTCGCTCGCTACCCTCCGATGTGGCGCGCGTAGAATCGCGTACTTTCATTTGCTGCGAAAAGGAAGAGGACGCTGGCCCCACCAACAACTGGGCTGACCCCAAGCAGATGCGCGAAACCCTGCATGGAAAGTTTGACGGCGCGATGGCCGGCCGCACCATGTACGTGATCCCCTTCTCCATGGGGCCGCTGGGTGGCCCGATTTCTCAGCTGGGTATCGAGTTGAGCGACTCTCCCTACGTGGTCTGCAATATGCGGATCATGACCCGTATGGGTGCCAAGGCGATGGATCTCATTAACGAGGGACGTCCTTGGGTTCCGGCGGTTCACTCCGTGGGCAAGCCCCTGGCTGAGGGCGAGACTGACGAAGCCTGGCCCTGCAATGACGAAAAGTACATCACCCACTTCCCCGAAACCAACGAAATTTGGTCCTTCGGTTCCGGTTACGGCGGGAACGCCCTCCTGGGCAAGAAGTGCTACGCCCTGCGTATCGCCTCCACCATGGCTCGCCGCGATGGCTGGATGGCAGAGCACATGCTGATTCTGCGGCTAACCGACGAAAAGTCCGGTGAGCAGTACCACGTGACCGCAGCCTTCCCGTCTGCCTGTGGCAAGACCAACCTGGCGATGCTGCAGCCGACCATCCCCGGCTACAAAGTCGAAACCGTTGGCGACGACATTGCCTGGATGCGTCCGGGAGAGGACGGCACCTTGCGCGCCATTAACCCCGAGGCCGGATTCTTCGGAGTTGCCCCGGGAACCTCTTACGATACCAACCCGATGGCGATGGAGACCATGAAGGAAAACTCCATCTTCACCAACGTAGCTTTGACTGACGATGGTGATGTCTGGTGGGAAGGCATCGACGGAGACACCCCCGATCACCTGATCGATTGGCATGGTAAAGACTGGACTCCGGAATCTGGCGAAAAGGCCGCTCACCCGAACTCCCGTTTCACCACTCCGGCTGCGCAGTGCCCGATTGTTTGCCCCGATTGGGAAGCTCCCGAGGGTGTTCCGGTCACCGCGATCCTGTTTGGTGGACGTCGCGCAACCAACGTTCCCTTGGTAGCCGAGCAGTACTCCCCGGCACACGGGGTGTTCATTGGTGCGTCCGTAGCCTCGGAGCAGACTGCTGCTGCTGAAGGCGCTGTGGGCTCGCTACGTCACGATCCCTTCGCTATGCTGCCCTTCTGCGGCTACAACATGGCTGACTACTGGGGTCACTGGCTAGAAATGCAAGAGAAGGTGGGCGACAAGTTCCCGCGGATTTACCAGGTTAACTGGTTCCGTAAGGATGAGGACGGCAGCTTCATTTGGCCGGGCTACGGCGATAACGCTCGCGTTCTGGACTGGATTGTGCGCCGCGCCTCCGGCAAGGTTGACGCCATTGAAGGCCCGACCGGCTACTACCCCAAGTTCGAGGACTTCAACCTGGAAGGCACCGATCTGGGTCGGGAAGAATGGGACAAGATGTTCGCCATCGATCCCGATGCTTGGTTGGCCGAAACCGAAGACACCGAGAAGTACTTCTCGCAGTTCGGTGACAAGCTTCCTAAGGCCATCTCTGACGAACTCGCGAAACTGCGTGAGCGTCTACAGGCACTTAAGTAATCACCTAACTAAAAGTTACCTCTTTCCTTTTTAAAAATAAGAGGAAGGCGGCCGGAGACAAGAGTCTCCGGCC